>Ga0207696_1000013_pt1 | contig 524881 bp, 445 predicted proteins | sample KBSS54metaG_FD_184403 | JGI IMG/M metagenome (GOLD analysis project Ga0207696, IMG submission 184403) | Switchgrass rhizosphere microbial communities from Kellogg Biological Station, Michigan, USA - KBS S5-4 metaG (SPAdes) (version 2) | ecosystem: Host-associated > Plants > Roots > Rhizosphere... | reverse complement strand
GGGATTTGTCGGGTGGCGCTGCGCTAACCCGACCTACGGAATAACGTAGGCCGGGCAAGCGAAGGCGCCGCCCGGCATTAAATCCATGCGTGGAACTGAACAGACTCACTTTCTGACACCGGGCGCTTCCGTGCGCCGCATTGTCAATATGGTTGCGCTGGCGGTGGTCGAGGCACAGACTCAGCCGCTGGAGGGGATTTGTCGGGTGGCGCTGCGCTAACCCGACCTACGGAATAACGTAGGCCGGGCCAGCGAAGGCGCCGCCCGGCATTAAATCCATTCGCGAACCTGAATAAACTCACTCAGGGCAGCTTCAGGGCTGCCTTCTTCCGGCTGGTAGTCATACTCCCAGCGCACCAGCGGCGGCATCGACATCAGAATCGACTCCGTGCGCCCTCCGGTCTGCAGGCCAAACAGCGTTCCGCGATCCCACACCAGATTGAACTCCACGTAGCGGCCGCGACGATAGAGCTGAAAATTCCGCTCGCGCTCGCCATATGGCATGGCTTTGCGCTGCTCAACTATCGGCAGATAGGCATCCGTATAGCCGTTGCCCACCGCCTGCATAAAGGCGAAGGCGTGGTCAAAATCCGGGGTATTCAAATCGTCAAAGAACAGGCCGCCAATTCCGCGCTGCTCGTGACGATGCTTCAGATAGAAGTAGTCATCGCACCATTTTTTATAGCGCGGATAAACCTCTTCGCCGAAGGGCTGACACAGATCGTGAGCCGTGCGATGCCAGTGAACCGCATCCTCTTCAAAGCCGTAGAAGGGCGTCAGGTCAAACCCGCCGCCGAACCACCACACCGGCTCTGCGCCGGGCTTTTCAGCAATGAAAAAACGCACGTTGGCATGGCTGGTCGGCACATAGGGATTCCACGGATGCACCACCAGAGAAACCCCCATCGCCTCAAAGCTGCGACCAGCCAGTTCCGGGCGATGCGCCGTTGCCGAAGCCGGCATGGCGTCGCCGTGAACGTGGGAGAAGTTTACGCCCGCCTGCTCAAACACGCCGCCATCGCGCAGAACCCGGCTGCGACCACCGCCGCCGCCTTCGCGCTGCCAGCTGTCTTCGACAAACTCACCGCCGTCAATGGCGCTCAGTTTCTGGCAAATGGTCTCCTGGAGCTGGAGGAGATAGCGTTTTACCTGGTGCGCATCGGGCTTCATTTACGTCTCTTCGAGTGGGCCTTCTGGTTATCGAACCAGTGGAAGTAGCTGATGATACCGGACGCGATCGCGCTGGCGATTTTTTGCCGGAACGCGGTGGTGCCTAACAGTTTTTCTTCGCCCGGGTTGGTGATAAATGAGGTTTCAACCAGTACGGACGGGATTGATGGCGACTTCAATACCACGAAGGCGGCCTGTTCCGTGTTACGGCTATGCAGCTTATGCACCGGCTTAATATTTTTCAGAATATGCGAACCCAGCGTCAGGCTGTTTTTAATGGTATCGGTCTGCACCAGGTCAAACAGCACCTGCTGTAAAAGGTGGTCCTTGGCCGTGGCTTTTTTACCGGCGACCTCATCGGCGCGGTTTTCGCGATCGGAGAGGTATTTCGCCATCGCGCTACTCGCGCCGCGGTTGGAGAGGGCAAATACCGAAGCGCCGGCTGCGCTGGGATTGGTAAAGCCGTCGGCGTGAATCGACATAAACAGATCGGCGCCGTGCTGGTGGGCAATTTCCACGCGGTCGTACAGCGGGATAAAGGTATCGCCAGAACGCGTCAGGCGCGCGTCAATACCGTTATTGCGCAGGATGCTGCGTACGTTTTTGGCAATCGCCAGTACGACATGCTTCTCTTTAGAACCGTTGTGACCGATGGCGCCGGTATCAATACCGCCATGGCCCGGGTCGAGCATAACGATGCGCTTTGCGCCCGCCTTTTTCGCCGCGGGTTTACTGTGGCCGTTGGACGTCGTCAGCGGCTGTTCTTTTGCGATGACCTGCGATGAAACCCCGGAAAGGGTCATGGCAGCCAGTCCTGCTTTCAGCACCTGGCGGCGCGAAGCAAGTATTTTTAATGGTTTAAAAGTGCTCATTCGGCCTGAATTGCAAACAAGTGGTACCTGGTGTTATATCGTATCGCGTTTTCCGTTACGACCATTCAAAACAAGAATTGTTTTACTTTTCATTTCAATACATGACAGTGCGTATTATGTCATTTTTTCCACTTCATTTCGCCTGATATTGGCTATCCGCTGAAATCGCGCCATAATCGCTGTTTTTAAGCCTGAAAAATGGGGAATACCATGGAGATACGCGTTTTTCGCCAGCAAGATTTTGAAGAAGTGATTACGCTGTGGGAGCGCTGCGAGCTTCTGCGCCCGTGGAATGACCCGGAAATGGACATTGAGCGTAAAGTTAACCACGATGTCAGCCTGTTTCTGGTCGCGGAAGTGAATGGCGAGGTGGTTGGCACGGTGATGGGCGGCTATGACGGTCATCGCGGTTCCGCCTACTACCTCGGCGTGCATCCGGAATATCGCGGCCGCGGTATCGCCAATGCGCTGCTGAACCGGCTGGAAAAAAAGCTGATTGCTCGCGGCTGCCCGAAAATTAACATTATGGTTCGCGATGATAATGAGGTGGTGCAGGGGATGTATGAACGGCTTGGTTACGAATATGCCGATATCCTGAGTCTGGGTAAACGTTTGATTGAAGATGAAGAATACTGAGTTTATCCCCTCTGATTTTGATGCTCATGGCCGGCTCAGGCTACCGTTTTTGTTCTGGTGCGTACTGCTGCTGCAGGCGCGGACCTGGGTGCTGTTCATTATGGCGGGGGCCTCCCGCCAGCAGGGCGATGTGTTACTGAACCTGTTCTATCCCGATCACGACAATTTCTGGCTAGGGTTACTGCCGGGCATCCCGGCAGTACTGGCGTTTATCGTAAGCGGGCAGCGGCAGCGCTTTCCCCGTCTCTGGCCGCTAATGCGCTGGCTGCTGGTGCTGTCCCAGACGCTGCTGCTGCTCTGGCAACCGCTGTTATGGCTGAGCGGCGAGTCACCTTCGCTGCTGACTATCGGCCTGCTGATCGCCGATCTCTATGCCTTCTGGTGGCTGTTAGCCAGCCGTCGACTCAAAGCCTGTTTTCAGGAAGATCGGGTTTAACGGCACTTTTTGCCGATCCTGCACTCCAACAGGCGTCAAATAAACAAGAAAGGACCGAGTCATGAAATCGCTACGTTTACTTCTCTGCGCTTTACCGCTGGCATTAACCGGCTGCTCCACCATGAGTGCGGTTAACTGGTCAGCGGCCTACCCATGGAACTGGTTTGGTTCCTCAATGGAAGTGACCGAGCAGGGCGTGGGTAAACTGACGGCCACAACGCCGCTGAATGAACAGGCCATCAGCGATGCGCTTGGCGGGAGCTATCGCCTGCGCAGCGGCATGAAAGCCGCCAACGGTAATATCGTGCGCTACTTTGAGGCGCTGAAAGATGACAAAGTCGCGATGACCATTAACGGCGACGGCGGCACCATCAACCGTATTGAAGTGCGGGATAGCGAGATTAAAACGGACCGCGGCGTTCAGGTCGGCACGCCATTTAGCGAGCTGTATAGCAAAGCCTTTGGTCATTGTCAGAAAGGGGCAAACGATAATGGCGCCGTGGTGGAGTGCCAGGCGGACGGCAGTCAGCATATCAGCTACGCCTTTACCGGCCACTGGAATGGTCCGGAAGAGCTGATGCCTTCCGATGACACGCTGAAAAACTGGAAGGTCAGCAAAATTATCTGGCGCGGCTAATTTGATCTGAAGGGACACGGCACAGGGAAAAAACGGGTACAATAGCGCGATAAAAGTGCCACAGTTTTGTGGTTGTATCATTTCAGGAGGAGCGATGTCTCAGGTTCAGAGCGGCATTTTGCCGGAACATTGCCGTGCGGCGATTTGGATTGAAGCCAATGTCAAAGGGGACGTCAACGCCCTGCGCGAAGCCAGCAAAGTCTTTATTGATAAATTAGCGACCTTTCAAACGCAGTTTCCGGACGCCCAGCTGGGGGCGGTGGTGGCTTTTGGCAATAACGTCTGGCGCCAGCTGAGCGGCGGTGTTGGTGCCGAAGAGCTTAAAGATTTCCCGGTATACGGCAAGGGCCTGGCGCCGTCTACCCAGTATGATGTCCTGATTCATATCCTCTCTGCGCGTCATGAGGTGAACTTCTCCGTGGCTCAGGCCGCCATGGCGGCCTTCGGCGATGCGATTGAGGTGAAAGAAGAGGTGCACGGTTTCCGCTGGATTGAAGAGCGCGACCTGAGCGGTTTCGTCGACGGTACGGAAAACCCGGCCGGTCTTGAGACCCGCCGTGAAGTGGCGATCATTAAAGATGGCGTGGATGCCGGCGGCAGCTATGTGTTCGTTCAGCGCTGGGAGCATAATCTCAAGCAGTTGAATCGCATGAGCGTTGCGGACCAGGAGATGATGATTGGCCGGACCAAAGAAGCCAATGAAGAGATTGACGGCGACGATCGCCCGGCAACCTCGCATCTGAGTCGCGTCGACTTAAAAGAAGATGGTAAAGGGCTGAAGATTGTTCGTCAGAGCCTGCCTTACGGCACCGCCAGCGGCACTCACGGCCTCTATTTCTGTGCGTACTGCGCGCGTATCCATAACATTGAACAGCAGCTGCTGAGCATGTTTGGCGATACCGACGGCAAGCGTGATGCCATGCTGCGCTTTACTAAACCCGTGACCGGCGGCTACTACTTTGCGCCATCCCTGGATCGTCTCCAGGCGCTGTAATCCCGGGTTGACCCTGCCCCTCTTCCCTTCGGAAGAGGGCAGATAACCTTCTCCCTGTCTGGCGACCTCATTCGGCTTAACTCCTTGTTCTACCTTATCTTCTCTCCCAGCCCATAGAGGGAGAAGCACGCCGAAAATCCGCCTTCGTACGGGTTTGTAAACGGCTTATTCTCTTTTCGACTTCCAAATCGCCAAACGGTATATAAAACCGTTACTCCTTTCATACTCGTTATAAATATTATGGCTATAAGAAAGTCATCAAACTGATAAGGGTGCGCAATGGCGGTTAAATCACTGAACAAAGGATATCTGGCACTGGCCGCTTCGATGCTGCTGGTTGCGCAGGCGCAGGCGACTGAGCTGCTGAACAGCTCTTATGATGTCTCCCGCGAGCTGTTTGCCGCCCTTAATCCGCCGTTTGAACAGCAGTGGGCGAAAGATAATGCCGGCGATAAGCTGACGATCAAACAATCTCATGCCGGTTCGTCAAAACAGGCGCTGGCCATATTGCAGGGCTTAAAAGCCGATGTGGTGACCTATAACCAGGTGACGGATGTACAGATCCTGCATGACAAAGGCAATCTGATCCCCGCCGACTGGCAAAGCCGTCTGCCGAACAACAGCTCGCCGTTCTACTCCACCATGGCGTTCCTGGTGCGTAAGGGGAACCCGAAGAATATTCATGAATGGAGCGATCTGGTGCGCCCTGACGTGAAGCTGATTTTCCCGAATCCGAAAACGTCCGGCAACGCGCGCTATACCTATCTGGCTGCATGGGGAGCCGCAGATAAAGCTGACGGTGGCGATAAAGCGAAAACCGAGCAGTTTATGACCCAGTTCCTGAAAAACGTCGAAGTGTTTGATACCGGCGGCCGCGGCGCAACCACCACCTTCGTTGAACGTGGACTTGGCGACGTCCTGATTACCTTTGAATCGGAAGTGAACAATATTCGCAAACAGTACGAGGACCAGGGCTTCGAAGTGGTGGTGCCGAAGGTCAATATTCTGGCGGAGTTCCCGGTTGCCTGGGTGGACAAAAACGTCAAGGCCAACGGAACCGAGAAGGCGGCGAAGGCTTATCTGAACTGGCTCTATAGCCCGCAGGCGCAGACGATCATCACCGACTATTACTATCGCGTGAACAACCCGCAGGTGATGGAGACGTTAAAGGATAAATTCCCGCAGACCGAACTGTTCCGCGTCGAAGACCAGTTTGGCTCCTGGCCGCAGGTAATGAAAACCCACTTTGTCAGCGGCGGTGAGCTGGACAAACTGCTGGCGGCGGGGCGTAAGTAATGTTTGCTGCTGCATCTAAGCGCGTGCTGCCGGGCTTTACCCTGAGTCTCGGCACCAGCCTGCTGTTTGTCTGCTTGATTTTACTGCTCCCCCTGAGTGCGCTGGTGATGCAGCTGGCGCAGATGACCTGGGGGCAGTACTGGGAAGTGGTGACCAACCCGCAGGTGGTGGCGGCCTACAAAGTCACGCTGCTGTCGGCGTTTGTCGCCTCAATTTTTAATGGCGTATTTGGCCTGCTGATGGCCTGGATTCTGACGCGCTATCGCTTTCCGGGCCGTACGCTGCTCGATGCGCTGATGGACCTGCCGTTTGCTCTGCCGACGGCAGTCGCCGGCCTGACCCTCGCTTCACTGTTTTCGGTCAACGGCTTTTACGGCGAGTGGCTGGCGAAGTTTGATATTAAGGTGACCTATACCTGGCTCGGTATCGCGGTCGCCATGGCGTTTACCAGTATTCCTTTCGTGGTCCGTACGGTTCAACCGGTACTGGAAGAGCTGGGGCCGGAATATGAAGAAGCGGCGGAAACGCTGGGCGCCACGCGCCTGCAGAGCTTCCGTAAAGTGGTGCTGCCTGAGCTCTCTCCGGCGCTGCTGGCCGGGATCGCGCTGTCATTTACGCGTAGCCTTGGCGAGTTTGGCGCGGTGATTTTCATCGCCGGCAACATCGCATGGAAAACCGAAGTCACCTCCCTGATGATTTTCGTGCGCCTGCAGGAGTTTGATTACCCGGCGGCGAGCGCGATTGCGTCGGTGATCCTGGCGGCTTCGCTGCTGCTGCTGTTTTCCATCAACACCCTGCAAAGTCGCTTTGGTCGACGTGTGGTAGGTCACTAATGGCGGAAGTTACTCAATTGAAGCGTTACGATGCGCCCCGCATCAACTGGGGGAAATGGTTTCTGATCGGCACCGGAATATTGGTTTCCGCTTTCATTCTGATCGTGCCGATGGTCTATATCTTCGTCCAGGCCTTCAGCAAAGGGCTGATGCCGGTCCTGCACAACCTGGCTAATCCGGACATGCTGCACGCAATCTGGCTGACGGTGATGATTGCGCTGATTACCGTACCGGTAAACCTGGTCTTTGGCACGCTGCTGGCGTGGCTGGTGACGCGTTTTAACTTCCCTGGCCGCCAGCTGCTGCTGACGCTGCTGGATATTCCTTTTGCCGTTTCGCCGGTGGTGGCGGGGCTGGTCTATCTGCTGTTCTACGGTTCCAACGGTCCGCTCGGTGGCTGGCTGGACGCGCATAACCTGCAAATCATGTTTGCCTGGCCGGGCATGGTGTTGGCCACCATCTTTGTCACCTGCCCATTTGTGGTGCGTGAGCTGGTTCCGGTAATGATCAGTCAGGGCAGTAATGAAGATGAAGCGGCGATTCTGCTCGGCGCGTCCGGCTGGCAGATGTTCCGCCGGGTGACTCTGCCGAATATCCGTTGGGCGCTGTTATACGGCGTGGTGCTGACCAACGCTCGTGCTATCGGGGAGTTTGGCGCCGTTTCGGTAGTTTCGGGCTCGATTCGCGGTGAAACCCTGTCGCTGCCGCTGCAGATTGAATTGCTGGAGCAGGATTACAATACCGTCGGTTCCTTTACCGCCGCAGCTCTGCTGACGTTAATGGCTATTTTGACTTTGTTTTTAAAGAGTATGTTGCAATGGCGTCTGGCCAATCAGGAAAAACGCGCGCAACTGGAGGGGAATCATGAGCATTGAGATTGTCAATATTAAGAAATCTTTTGGACGCACTCAGGTGCTGAATGATATCTCTCTGGATATCCCTTCCGGACAGATGGTCGCGCTGCTGGGGCCGTCAGGCTCCGGGAAAACCACGCTGCTGCGTATTATTGCTGGTCTGGAGAATCAATCCAGCGGTCATATTCGTTTCCATGGTACCGACGTGAGCCGCGTTCACGCCCGTGACCGTAAAGTGGGCTTCGTCTTCCAGCACTATGCGCTGTTCCGCCATATGACGGTATTTGAGAATATCGCCTTCGGGCTGACGGTGTTGCCGCGTCGTGAACGTCCGAACGCCGCCGGGATCAAAGCGAAAGTTACCCGGCTGCTGGAAATGGTGCAGCTGGCTCATCTTGCCGATCGCTACCCGGCGCAGCTGTCCGGCGGGCAAAAGCAGCGCGTGGCGTTAGCGCGAGCGTTAGCCGTGGAGCCGCAAATTCTGCTGCTCGATGAGCCCTTCGGTGCGCTGGACGCTCAGGTGCGCAAAGAGCTGCGCCGCTGGCTGCGTCAGTTGCATGAAGAGCTGAAGTTTACCAGCGTGTTCGTGACCCACGATCAGGAAGAGGCGATGGAAGTGGCCGACCGCGTGGTGGTCATGAGCCAGGGCAATATCGAACAGGCCGATGCACCGGAACAGGTCTGGCGTGAACCGTCCACCCGCTTTGTACTGGAGTTTATGGGCGAGGTTAACCGTCTGAAAGGGATTGTTCGCGGTGGCCAGTTCCATGTCGGTGCTCATCGTTGGCCGTTGGGGTATACCCCGGCTTATCAAGGGCCGGTGGATCTGTTCCTCCGCCCCTGGGAAGTGGATATCAGTCGCCGTACCAGCCTCGATTCACCCTTGCCGGTCCAGGTACTGGAAGCCAGTCCGAAAGGGCACTACACCCAATTAGTTGTTCAGCCATTAGGGTGGTATGACGAACCGCTGACCGTCGTGCTGTCGGGCGATGACGCGCCGTATCGCGGTGAACGGCTGTTTGTCGGCTTACAGAATGCGCGACTCTATAACGGCAATCAGCGGATAGAGCCGCGTGAGGATATTGCTCTGGCGGAGTCAGCCTGATAGTTTATTGAATATGTTTATCGCCCGGTGACGCTACGCTTACCGGGCCTACAGTTATCACTGCGTCTTGTAGGCCGGGTAAGCGAAGCGCCACCCGGCTTTTTTATTGAGTAAAAATCGTGAATACACTTGAACACACCATCGGTAATACCCCTCTGGTCAAGCTTCAGCGCATGGGACCGGACAACGGCAGTGAAATCTGGGTCAAACTGGAAGGCAATAACCCGGCGGGTTCAGTAAAGGACCGCGCCGCGCTTTCAATGATCGTTGAAGCTGAAAAACGCGGTGAAATAAAGCCCGGTGATGTCCTGATTGAAGCCACCAGCGGGAATACCGGGATCGCTCTGGCGATGATTGCCGCGCTGAAAGGCTATCAGATGAAGCTCCTGATGCCGGACAACATGAGCCAGGAGCGCCGCGCTGCGATGCTGGCCTACGGTGCCGAGCTGATTCTGGTAACCAAAGAGCAGGGGATGGAAGGCGCGCGCGATCTGGCGGCAGAAATGGCGCAGCGTGGCGAAGGGAAACTGCTGGATCAGTTCAACAATCCGGATAACCCCTATGCGCATTACACCACCACCGGGCCGGAAATCTGGCAGCAGACCGCCGGGCGAATCAGCCATTTTGTCTCCAGTATGGGCACTACCGGCACCATTACCGGCGTATCCCGCTTTCTGCGTGAACAGGATAAGCCGGTGAGCATCGTGGGGCTTCAGCCGGAAGAGGGCAGCAGCATTCCGGGGATTCGGCGCTGGCCGGCAGAGTATATGCCGGGAATTTTTAATGCTTCGCTGGTCGATGCGGTGCTGGATATTCACCAGCAGGATGCGGAAAACACCATGCGTATGCTGGCGGTACGGGAAGGTATTTTTTGCGGCGTCAGCTCCGGCGGCGCGGTGGCCGGCGCATTACGTGTCGCGCGGGAAAACCCCGGCGCGGTAGTGGTGGCGATCGTCTGCGATCGCGGCGATCGCTACCTGTCCACCGGGGTTTTTGGCGAAGAGCACTTCAGCCAGGGGGCGGGTATTTAACTGGCAGGTGAGTCCAGCAGATCGGTACCGTAGGAGTTATCTACGGTACATAGCCAGCGCTGTTCCTGCCAGCGAAAAACATAGGTGGCGCGGCGTGTAACCTGGGTGGTTCCCCCCTGCGGAGTCGGGACATCCAGCCGGGTTTCCATAATCACCAGCGCAGTGTCACCGCCTTCCAGTATCTCCATTTTGCCTTGCGTCACCACCAGCCGGTGCTGAAAATAGTCGGCAATGGTGAGAAAGGCTTTGCGGATGTTCTCCTTGCCTTTCACGATCCGTCCCGGCTGCACCACCAGCAGGGCATCCTCTGCGTAGTAGTCCATTAACGTATCGTAGTCTTCCTGCGATATCGCGCGGTCGCACGCTTCAATGACGGCTTTTAGCTGCGGGTTTACCATACATACTCCCCGGGTTTAGTGCGGATAATGGGTCACCAGATTATCGAGAAATGTCCACAGTTTCTGGTTCATCTCGCGATAATCCCAGCTGCGCATCTCCTGTACGGAACGGATAAAACGCCGGCCTCTTGCCGCCTCAAGCTCCTCCTGCGAATGGGTGATTAGTCGTTCAATGACCTCTGCGTCAAATTCCATATGGCACTGGAAACCATATACCCGGTCGCCATATTTCACAATTTGTCGCGGGCAACCTTCGCTTGCGGCCAGAACCGTCGCCGTCGGCGTCATGCCGGGCATATCGTTATGCCAGTGCCCCACGACCAGAGCAGGGCCAAAATGAGCGATATTCGGGTCGCGTAAACCCTCTACGGTGAGGATGACAGGGTAGTGGCCGATCTCTTTTTCCGGGCTTTGCATGACCGGGGCGCCCAGCGCTTCGCCAATCAGTTGCGATCCAAGACAGATGCCGATGACCATCCGCCCGGCGGCGATGGCCTGGGCAATAAGATGTTGCTCAGCATGCGTATCAAAATAAGCACACTCCGCCAGCGTCGTACGAGGCGACTGCGGGCCGCCGAGTACCACCAACATATCGAAGGCATCGGCGTTTGCCGGCAGCGGGTCGCCGGCATATACCCGTGACCAGCCGGTGGTGTAGCCCCGCTCCTGGGCCCAGTGGAGGTAGGCTCCCGGTGCTTCAAAGTGTTCGTGGACGATAAAATAAATGTGCATAGACGTCACTCCCGTCAGGGTTGTAGAACGAGGTGTAAATCGTCAGCCAGGCGCTCAATCTCATCATCGCTTAACGTCCCCGGCGATAGCCGAAGGCCGTGCGATGGCGTGCGAATACCGAACGCTTCGCCTTCGCGGACTAACCAGCCGGCGCGGGCTAAGCGCAGGGCTATTGGCTGGCTCGGCTGCGTTAGCGGCAGCCAGAAATTCAGGCCATCTCCCGGAGGAAAGGGGGGGAAACCACGGTGGGTCAGGGCCGCGGCCAGTTTTTCATTCTGCCGACGATAATGGCGCCGACTCTCCGCCAGCGAGGCAGTAAAGACGCTATCATTCAGGCAGGCAAAGGCAAAGCCCTGCAGCAGATGGCTGACCCACTGGCTGCCGGCGTTGAGCCGCAGACGTAGCGCAGCCGAGGTGGTGCTATCGCTGGCGACAAACGCCAGACGCAGGTCCGGCCCGAGCGTTTTTGACAGGGAGCGTACCAGCGCCCAGCGCTGCGTGGTGGCGGGCAGGGGGGAATGCCAGGGCGTTGCCGATAACAATGCGAAGTGGTCATCAATAATCACCAGCGCCTGCGGGTAGCGAGTCAGTATCTCGCGAATAGCCGCTGCTCTGGCTTCACTGAAGCTACAGCCGGTCGGGTTGTGCGCGCGTGGGGTCAGAATGACGGCTCGCGCGCCGCTGCGTAAGGCCAGTTCCAGTTCGTCAGGCAATATCCCCTCTCCGTCAACGGCCACCGGACAGGCATTAAATCCGGCGTAGCGCAGCATATTGATACTGCTGAGAAAGCAGGGGTCTTCAACCACCACGCCATCGCCGGGCAGAAGCAGGGCGCAAAGCAGCCGCTCCAGCGCATCGATGGCGCCACTGGTCAGGTTAATCTCAGCCTGGATTCCCAGGTCCTGGTGCATCCAGCGCTGCGCCCAGGTCGCCAGCTTAGGTTCCACGGCAGCATCGCCGTACAGGTGCGGGGTCAGCGAGAGCTGATTCAGATAGCGAGCGAGATCCGGCAGGCGGCGGGGATCCGGGTTACCACCGGAGATATCCCTGAGTGGCGACGAGGGATCTCCGCCTTCCTGCGGCAGGGGAGCGTTCGCGGATTTAATGGCGGTACCGTTGCGCCCTTGACTGACGGCCAGCCCGGAGGTGACCAGCCGTTTATAGACCGCTGCGACGGTGTTGCGGTTAACCGTCAGCTCAGCAGCCAGCTCACGAACCGGAGGCAGCGTCTCTCCGGGTTTTAATACACCGCTTTGTATCAGATGGCGGATGTTATCAAAAATTTCACTGGCGGTTTTTCCAACGATCATTATTGACCTATGACAAAATGAATTTTAGCATAGGACGAATGATAATCAGAGTATGACCCGCTGTCCAGCGGGGGGAGAAGGGATGGGCCAACAAGACGAAATACAATCAGTGCTCTTCAACGATAAGAGCCGGGCGCTGCAGGTCGACATCGTCGCCGTGCAATCGCAAGTTGTGTACGGTAGCGTCGGTAACAGTATCGCGGTGCCGGCCATTAAACAGCATGGACTGCGGGTGATGGCCGTGCCGACCGTGCTTTTCAGTAATACGCCACACTACGATACGTTCTATGGCGGAGTGATTCCGGAAGCGTGGTTTGTGGGTTACCTGCAGGCGCTGGAGGAGCGTGACGCGCTGCGTGAACTGCGGGCGGTGACCACGGGTTATATGGGCAGCGCGGTACAGATAGAACGTCTGGCACAGTGGTTACGCCGGATCCGCAAATCTCACCCTCAGCTCTGTATTCTTGTTGACCCGGTCATTGGCGATGTCGACAGCGGGATCTACGTAAAGGCGGAGATTCCGGATGCCTATCGTACTCATCTGCTGCCGCTGGCGCAGGGGATAACGCCAAACCTGTTCGAACTGGAAACGCTGAGCGGCATGCCCTGCCGCCATCAGCAGGAGGCCATCGCTGCCGCGCGTAGTCTGTTATCCGACTCGCTGAAGTGGGTGGTGATTACCAGCGCTCCGGGAATGGACAGCGCGACGATTAACGTTCTGGTGGTGACGGCTGATTCGGTTGAGGTGGTGGTCCATCCGCGGGTTGAAACGGACCTGAAAGGTACCGGCGACCTGTTTTGCGCCGAGCTGATCAGCGGCCTGATGTCGGGGCTGGCGCTGGGAGCGGCGACGCATGCTGCGGCGCAGCGCGTGCTGGCAGTGATGACCTGGACCGATCGACAGGGCTGCGATGAGCTGATCCTGCCGCCGCCGGAGGTAAGCGCATGAAGAGCTATCGTTTAGTTGTACGTCAGCAAGGGCGCATTGTTGGTTATTTTGATACCGCCGGTAATGATGCCCTGGAAGATGTCTGCGTGGCCCGGTCGCTGTTTGGCGTCACCGGTGGATACCAGTGCGATCTGTTGGTTTCAGATAGCGAACGGCGGATTCTGGAAAGTGGACCAGAGGGGATGAAGGTCCTCTCCCGGGAGAAATGCTTTCGGCCGGTAAAATCCATCCTGTAAAAAAAAATGGCGCCAATAGGGCGCCATTTTTTCTGCGGCAAGAATTACTTCTTGATGCGAATGACCGGGGTTTCACCCACGGTAACGCTACCGGACAGTTTGATCAGCTCTTTGATCTCGTCCATGTTGGAGATAACAACCGGAGTCAGGGTCGACTTGGCTTTCTCTTCCAGCAGCGGCAGATCGAATTCGATGACCGGGTCACCCACTTTCACACGCTGACCTTCTTCGGCAATGCGTTTGAAGCCTTCGCCTTTCAGTTCAACGGTATCAATACCGAAGTGAACAAACAGCTCGATGCCGCTATCCGATTCAATAGAGAATGCATGGTTGGTTTCAAAGATTTTACCGATGGTACCGTCTACCGGCGCAACCATTTTGTTGCCGGTAGGTTTGATGGCAATGCCATCACCCACAATTTTTTCCGCAAAAACCACATCCGGCACGTCTTCGATGTTGACGATCTCGCCAGAGAGCGGAGCAACAATCTCAATAGTTCCGGAGTCTTTTTTGTCATCAGAAACCAGAGATTTCAATTTATCGAACAAACCCATGATCTTCTCCTAAGCAGTAATTTGGGCCGCGCATCTCGTGGATTAGCAGATTGTTTTTTCTTCAATGAACTTGTTAACCAGCGTCATTAACTCGTCCGTTGTCGGTTGAGCAAGAGCCTGCTCTGCTAATACTTTCGCATCTTCGAAGTTCGTGTTACGAATAATCTTCTTGATACGCGGGATGGAAATGGCGCTCATAGAGAATTCGTCCAGCCCCATACCCAGCAACAGAAGTGTAGCACGTTCATCGCCCGCAAGCTCACCACACATGCCAGTCCATTTGCCTTCGGCATGAGAAGCATCAATTACTTGCTTAATCAGCGTCAGTACAGATGGCGACATGGGCTGGTAAAGATGTGAAATCATATCATTACCACGGTCAACTGCCAGAGTATATTGCGTTAAATCATTGGTTCCGATACTAAAGAAATCGACTTCTTTCGCTAAATGACGGGCAATCGTTGCCGCGGCCGGTGTTTCAACCATTACGCCGACTTCGATTTTTTCGTCAAATGCTTTACCTTCGTCACGCAGTTCCTGCTTGTAGATCTCAATCTCTTTCTTCAGCGCACGCACTTCTTCAACAGAGATGATCATCGGGAACATGATGCGAAGCTTACCGAACGCGGAGGCGCGCAGGATGGCACGTACCTGGTCACGCAGGATCTCTTTACGATCCATCGCGATACGTACGGCACGCCAGCCCAGGAACGGGTTCTCTTCTTTCGGGAAGTTCATGTACGGCAGTTCTTTATCGCCGCCAATGTCCATGGTACGAACGATAACGGCCTGAGAACCGCACGCTTCGGCAACCGCTTTATAGGCAGCAAACTGCTCTTCTTCAGTCGGCAGCGCATCGCGGTCCATGAACAGGAATTCTGTACGGTACAGACCTACGCCTTCTGCGCCGTTGCGCTCAGCGCCATCGACATCACGTACGGTACCGATGTTGGCGCAGACTTCAACCTGATGTCCGTCCAGCGTAATCGCCGGCAGATCTTTCAGCTTAGCCAGTTCTGCTTTCTCTTCAGCGACCTGAATCTGCAGTTTACGCAGCTCTTCGATTTGTTCGTTGGTCGGGTTAACCAGAACCTGGTTATTCACCGCATCAAGGACCAGATAATCGCCGTTTTTCACCTGGGTGGTGACGCTACCGGTGCCCACGATGGCTGGCAGTTCAAGGGAACGCGCCATGATAGAGGTGTGGGAGGTACGGCCACCGGCGTCGGTAATGAAGCCCAGCACCTTGTTCAGGTTCAGCTGTGCGGTTTCCGACGGAGTCAGATCGGCGGCAACCAGAATCACTTCTTCCTGAATCGCGCTCAGATCGATGATAGCCAGGCCGAGGATGTTGCGCAGCAGGCGCTTACCAATGTCACGTACGTCAGCCGCACGTTCTTTCAGGTATTCATCATCCAGCTCTTCCAGGGCAGTGGCCTGACCTTCGATAATCTCATTTGCTGCCGCATCGGCAGTCATCTGCTTATCTTTAATCAGGGCTATGATTTCCTGCTCAAGCTCCTCATCTTCCAGCAGCATGATGTGCCCTTCGAAGATGGCTTCTTTTTCTTCACCGAAAGTTTCACCAGCTTTGGTTTTGATGACCTCCAGCTGGGCGGAGGCCTTGGCGCGGCCGCTCAGGAAACGTTCGACTTCCTGATCAACCTTATCGGCAGAAATTTTCTTCCGGTCGATGACAATTTCGTCTTCTTTCAGCAGGAGAGCCTTACCGAAAGCGATACCCGGGGATGCTAAAATGCCTGAAATCATAACCCTACCTTACTTGTGACTGATATTAAAAAGAACCCGTGAACTTATTCGAGTTCAGCCATCAGTTTTACCAGATGCTCAACTGCTTTCTGCTCATCTTCGCCTTCAGCGGAGATAGTCACGACGGTACCCTGAGTCAGACCCAGAGTCTGCAGTTTGAACAGGCTTTTGGCGCTGGCGCTTTTGCCGTTGGAGGTTACAGTGATCTCAGAAGTGAAGCCTTTTGCTTCTTTAACAAACTGAGCAGCAGGGCGGGTGTGCAGACCGTTCGGAGCGGTAATGGTAACTTCTTGCTGGAACATTATATTTCCCCAACTTATAGGTTTAGTGTTGTGGACCTAAAGTCTAGCCTAACGGCAAGGCTTTAGCCTGTATTGTTAGCGCCGGCATTACGTGTCTGGCTAAGGTGTCAGCAGCGTGTTCGCTGTGAAGACCATCTGGCCGTGGACGTCTGGCACGTCATTAAACATTATGCAGCGAAAGGAAGACTTGAACCAAATCATAAAATCGATTCAGCTTACGGAAATCCGATTATGAATAATTTCGCGCATCAAAATAAATGTGTTGGTTAAATACCAGACCCTACGCGGTGAATCAATGCCAGGAGGGGTAAAACTTTGACGTATGCCACAAAAAAGCACCTGAAAAGGTGCTTTTTTACACGATGCTAACGAGCTGGCATCACTGTTGCAGTTCTTTCTCGGTGAAGAGATCGGCAAACAGCGCGGTGCTTAAATAACGCTCACCTGAAGACGGTAGGATAACTACAATATTCTTATTGGTAAAGGCCTCATCTTCCTGGAGCTTAAGTGCGGCAGCGACGGCCGCGCCGGATGAGATACCGGCCAGAATACCTTCTTCATCCATCAGGCGACGTGCGGTGGAGATGGCTTCTTCGTTAGTGATAGCAACCACTTTATCAACCAGCTTCAGATCAAGGTTGCCAGGAATAAAGCCGGCACCGATGCCCTGAATTTTATGTGGACCTGGCTTGAGCTCAACGCCTGCCAGCGCCTGAGCGATAACCGGGGAGTCGGTCGGTTCAACCGCCACGGTGATCAGATCTTTTTTGCCTTTAGTGCCTTTAATGTAGCGGCTCACGCCGGTCAGCGTACCGCCGGTGCCGACGCCGGAGATAAAGACATCCACCTGGCCATCCGTATCTTCCCAGATTTCCGGACCGGTGGTCTTTTCATGAATTTCCGGGTTTGCCGGGTTGCTGAATTGCTGCAGCAGCAGATATTTTTCCGGGTTGCTGGCGACAATCTCTTCTGCTTTCTGAATCGCGCCTTTCATGCCCTTCGCGCCTTCGGTCAGCACCAGATTCGCGCCCAGAGCTTTTAGCAACTTACGACGTTCAATACTCATGGTTTCCGGCATGGTCAGCGTCAGCTTATACCCGCGCGCTGCCGCAACATAGGCGAGAGCGATACCGGTGTTGCCGCTGGTCGGTTCAACCAGTTCAACGCCTGCTTTCAGTACACCGCGTTTTTCGGCATCCCAAATCATATTGGCACCAATTCGGCATTTTACGCTAAAGCTCGGGTTGCGTGATTCAACCTTTGCCAGGATGCGCCCGTTACCGATTCGGTTCAGTCGTACTAACGGCGTGTGGCCGATAGTCAGGGAGTTGTCTTCAAAAATCTTACTCATGGCCCGTCCTTAACTGTATGAAATTTGGGAGTACGGCTTCAGCATACCCGCTTAAAGAATATGCGGAAGTAAGGATTTAGCATATCTATATTCGGAAGGGAAATAATGGTAAGCCAGAAGGAATAAGGAGCGGTATATAGCCGCTGTGCTTCAGGCCATGCTTTTGCTGGCCTGAAGCACTGAGCATAAGGAGAGGGCGCTATTTCCACATGGCGTGTTTATCGCGATAGCAATCGACCCACATGGCCGTTGCGCCGCAAATGGCGACCGGCAGAATGACCAGGTTCAGTACCGGGATCATGGTAAATAAGCTGGTCAGAGCGCCAAACTGCATATTGGTGACTTTACGGGTCCGCAGCGCCTCGCGCATGGTTTTAAACGACACCTTGTGGTTGTCGAAGGGGTAGTCGCAGTACTGAATGGCCAGCATCCACGCGCTAAACAGGAACCACAGTACCGGCGCCAGAGTCTGGCCAATCCCGGGAATAAAATAGAGTATCAGCAGGACGATCGCACGCGGCAGGTACCAGGCGAACTTCTGCCACTCACGCTTCATAATGCGCGGCACGTCTTTCATGATGCCAAAAATACCCACGTCCGGAGGCGTGGCGCCGGTGAGACGAGCTTCGAGCTGCTCAGCGAGCAGGCCGCTAAACGGTGCGGCAATCCAGTTGGCGATGGTGGAGAAGAAGTACCCGAACACGAGCAGAATAGAGATGACCACGATGGGCCACAGCAGATAGTTCAGCCATTGTAGCCACTGCGGAACATGGCCCATTAAGGATGGGATCCAGCTATCCAGGCGGGTGAACAGCCACCAGAAGGCGCCGCCCATCAGAATGATGTTGACTAACAGAGGCAGAAAGACGTAACGACGAATCCCCGGCAGCCCGATCAGTTTCCAGCCCTGCGAAAAATAGTAGACGCCGCTACGCGGGGTAGATGCGGATGTTGAAACCATGGTCAGGCGATGCTCCTCTTTTGACATCCTAACTGAATGCCCGCTTATTTTATCGGGTTGTCAGACAATAACCAGTTAGGAAATGTTCGAAAAAACAGCAAAAAGCACGATTTAGTTCATCTTTATGTAGTGAAAGCGGTAGACACACTTGCACTCGACGTAATCGGCAAATACTCTTAGTGAGTAAATGTTTGCCGTGGTGGCAAGGTGTTAGAACAACAGAGAATATAATGATGCAGGATTTGCGTCTGATATTAATCATTGTTGGCGCGATCGCCATACTCGCTTTACTGGTACACGGTTTCTGGACCAGCCGTAAAGAACGTTCCTCGATGTTTCGCGATCGCCCACTGAAACGTATGAAGTCTCGCGATGACGAAGAGTCTGAGAACGATGACTTTGATGACGATGTTGAAGGCGTAGGTGAAGTTCGCGTTCACCGGGTTAACCACGCCCCAAATGGCGTGCATGGGGAGCAAGAAGCACCTCGTCAGGCGCCGCCGCAACACCAATACCAGCCTCCTTACGAGCGTCAGGTGCAGCAGCCTGTGCGTCCGGAAGAGCCGGTACGGCAGCAGCCCGCTCAGCATCAGGCACCGCAGCCTCATGTGCCGTCGCCTCAGGGGCAACAGCCACCGCAACCTGTCGCGCAGCAGCAGCCTGTGCCGCCGCAATATCAGCCTCAGCAGTCGCCTCAGCAGCCGGTCGTTCAGAGTGCGCCGCAACAGCCTGCTCAGGTACCGCAGCCAGCGCCGCAGCCTGTCGCCGCGCAGCCTCAGCCGGTAGCTGAACCGCAGGTCTCCGAGCCTCAGCAGCCAGCGCCGCAGCCAAAAGAACGCAAAGAAACGGTTATCGTTATGAACGTTTCTGCGCACCAGGGCACGCAGATTAACGGCGAAGTGCTGATTAACAGCATCCAGCAGGCGGGCTTTAAATTTGGCGATATGAATATCTTTCATCGCCATCTCAGCCCGGACGGCAGCGGCCAGGTTCTGTTCAGCCTGGCAAATATGGTTAAACCGGGCACCTTCAATCCTGATGGTATGGCCGACATGACCACGCCTGGCGTAACGATCTTTATGCAGGTGCCGTCGTTTGGTGATGAGCTACAAAACTTTAAACTGATGCTGCAATCCGCACAGTATATTGCCGATGAAGTCGGTGGTGTGGTGCTGGACGATCAGCGTCGGATGATGACCCCGCAAAAACTGCGCGAATATCAGGATCGTATTCGTGAAGTTAAAGAGGCCAACGCCTGATTTATTCCCCGGCGTTTCGTCTACCAATCCAGAACCCCCGCCTGCCGGGGGTTTTTTATCATTGATGGTGTGATATGGAACCGATCGAACAAAAACTAACTGAACTGCGAACCACGCTTCGCCATCATGAATATCTGTACCACGTTATGGATACCCCGGAGATTCCCGATGCGGAATATGACCGGTTAATGCGCGAACTGCGCGAGCTTGAAGCCCTCCATCCGGAACTGATTACCCCTGATTCTCCAACCCAACGCGTGGGCGCGGCGCCGCTGGCGTCATTTAGCCAGGTCCGCCATGAAGTTCCGATGCTGTCGCTGGATAACGTCTTTGATGAAGAGAGCTTCCTTGCCTTCAATAAGCGCGTTCAGGATCGGCTGAAGAGCAGTGATGACCTGATCTATTGCTGTGAGCTAAAGCTGGACGGGCTGGCGGTCAGCATTCTGTATGAAAACGGCGTGCTGGTTCAGGCGGCAACCCGTGGCGATGGCACCACCGGCGAAGATATCACCGCCAACGTCAGGACGATTCGCGCCATCCCACTGAGACTGCGTGGCGACAATATTCCAGCACGGCTGGAGGTTCGCGGCGAGGTCTTCTTACCGCAGGCCGGCTTCGAAAAAATTAACGAAGAGGCCCGCCGCACCGGAGGGAAAGTGTTTGCTAACCCACGCAACGCGGCGGCAGGCTCTCTGCGTCAACTCGATCCGCGAATTACGGCGAAGCGACCACTTACTTTCTTTTGCTACGGCGTGGGAGCGCTGAATGGCGGTGAGCTGCCGGGGAGTCATTCCGGCCGTCTGCAGCAGTTTAAGGCGTGGGGGCTGCCGGTTAGCGACCGGGTGAAACTTTGCCATACCCCAGAGGAAGTGCTTACTTACTACCGTAAAGTTGAAGAAGACCGTCCGAATTTAGGTTTTGATATTGATGGCGTGGTCATCAAAGTCGATTCCCTGGCGCTTCAGGAACAGCTTGGATTTGTGGCCCGCGCGCCGCGCTGGGCGGTGGCGTTTAAGTTCCCGGCGCAGGAGCAAATGACTTTCGTGCGCGACGTCGAGTTTCAGGTGGGGCGTACCGGAGCTATCACCCCGGTGGCTCGCCTGGAGCCGGTGCATGTGGCCGGTGTTCTGGTGAGTAATGCTACTTTGCACAACGCCGATGAAATAGAGCGCCTGGGGCTGCGAATTGGCGATAAGGTGGTGATTCGCCGCGCGGGGGACGTGATTCCTCAGGTCGTTAACGTCGTACTCTCCGAGCGTCCGGAGGAGACGCGAGAGATAGTCTTCCCGACCCATTGTCCGGTGTGCAATTCTGATGTCGAACGGGTCGAAGGCGAGGCGGTAACGCGCTGTACCGGCGGGTTAATTTGCGGCGCACAGCGTAAGGAAGCATTAAAGCATTTTGTCTCCCGCCGCGCGTTAGATGTGGAGGGCATGGGGGACAAAATTATCGACCAGCTGGTTGAGAAAGAGTACGTTCACACACCGGCGGATCTCTTCCGCTTAACCGCCGGGAAGCTCACTGGCCTGGATCGAATGGGGCCTAAGTCAGCACAAAACGTGGTTAATGCCCTGGAAAAATCAAAAGCAACCACCTTTGCTCGTTTCCTCTACGCATTAGGTATTCGCGAGGTCGGTGAAGCAACGGCCGCCGGGCTGGCGGCCTATTTCGCCACGCTTGAAGCGCTGGAGCAGGCTTCCATTGAGGAGCTGCAAAAAGTTCCGGATGTGGGGATTGTCGTGGCCACGCACGTCTTTCACTTCTTTGCTGAAGAGAACAACCGCGATGTGATCGCGCAGCTCCGCGCCGAAGGGGTCAACTGGCCTGCGCCGGTGGTGGTCAATGCCGAGGAGATTGATAGTCCGTTTGCCGGTAAAACGGTTGTCCTGACCGGCAGCCTCAGCCAGCTTTCTCGCGATGATGCGAAGGCGCGGCTGATGGCGCTGGGGGCAAAAGTCGCCGGCAGCGTCTCGAAGAAAACGGATCTGGTGATTGCCGGCGAAGCGGCGGGCTCTAAGCTCGCTAAAGCGCAGGAGCTGGGCATTGCCGTTATTGATGAAGCCGAAATGCTGCGGCTGCTGGGAGAATAAGGTGGATAAGGATCAGCTCATTGAGATTGCTAATACGGAAATGCCGTTTGGCAAATACAAAGGCCGTCGTCTGATTGATGTACCGGAAGAGTATTTGCTGTGGTTTGCTCGTAAAGACCAGTTTCCTGCCGGCCATCTTGGCGAGCTGATGGCATTAACTTTGTTGATTAAAACAGAAGGGCTGAGCCAGCTGGTTCAGCCCTTGAAGAAGCCGCGTTAAGCCTCAGAGGCGCGGGTTTTCTCCTGCGCCAGCTGTGCTTCAGCCTGCCGTTTGTAGCGTCGTGCCAGAACGGCGCACACCATCAGCTGAATCTGATGGAAGATCATCAGCGGCAGTACCATGATCCCCAGAATCGACGTCGGGAAGAGGATGTTGGCCATCGGTATACCGTTTGCCAGGCTCTTTTTCGAACCGCAGAAAACAATCGTGATTTCATCGGCCTTATTAAAGCCGCATTTGCGTGCGACGAAGATATTAATGGCAATCACGATAGCCAGCAGAACCAGGCTGACGACCACGATGAAGAGCAACGAGCCGACGCCGACTTTATGCCAGATGCCGTTCACTACCGCCTCGCTGAAGGCGGAATAGACCACCAGCAGAATCGACGTCTGGTCGGTTTTTGAGATCCACTTTTTATGCCGTGCAACCCAGTCGCCAATCCATGGGCGCGAGAGGTGGCCCAGGACGAACGGCAGCAGAAGTTGCAGCATAATCTTACCGACCTGTTCCAGACTGCCGCCGGCGCCGTGCAGGTTCATCAGCAGACCGACCAGGAGCGGCGAAATAAATATCCCCAGCAGACTCGAAGCCGATGCCGAGCAGACGGCCGCCGCGACGTTACCCCCTGCCAGCGAGGTAAAGGCAATGGCTGACTGAACGGTCGCAGGCAGAATGCAGAGATAGATAAACCCGGTATACAGTGCAGGGTCGACATTAATCGGCGCCCACCAGGCAAACAGCACGCCTAAAACAGGGAATACCACAAACGTGCTGCACATCACCCACAGGTGTAAACGCCAGTGGCTGCCGCCGGCGACGATGGCCTCGCGGGAGAGTTTCGCCCCGTGCATAAAAAACAGCAGCGCAATGGCGGCGGTGGTTAAATTTTCAAAGAAGGGAACAAAACCGCCGCGGGCCGGAAAAAAAGAGGCCAGCAGCACAACGGTGATAAGAGTCAGAGTAAAGGGATCAAGAATGCGGAAAAGTTTCATAAACGCTCCTGAAAATCGATAGCGCTATTGTGCTTTTTCTATTTTGAGAAATAAAATTAATTTATTGCATCCATTCATGAATAAAAAAGATGAATTATTCGCTGCGTCAGTTAAAGGTCTTCGTCACCGTCGCCAGAGCAAAAAGCTTCAGCCGGGCAGGGGAGATCATTGGTCTTAGTCAGTCTGCGGTCAGCCATAGCGTCAAAGAGCTGGAGCACCAGACCGGCGTTCGTTTGCTCGACCGTACGACCCGGGAGGTGGTGCTGACCGAGGCGGGACAGCAGCTGGCCGGTCGACTTGAGCGGCTGCTGGACGAACTGAACAGTACGCTGCGTGATGCCGGACGGGTCGGGCAGCAGTTAACCGGAACCGTACGGGTGGCCGCCAGCCAGACGATTTCAGCGCACCTGATCCCCCAATGTATTGCCCACAGTAATCAACGTTATCCGGAGATCGATTTTGTTCTGCACGATCGGCCGCAGCAGTGGGTGCTGGAAAGCATTCGCCAGGGGGAAGTGGATTTCGGCATTGTTATCGATCCCGGCGCGGCGACCGATCTGCAATGTGAAACGGTGCTGGCGGAACCTTTTTTGCTTTTATGTCGGGAGGATCATCCTTTTGCTGAAAGAGCATCGGTGAGCTGGCAGGAGCTTCACCGCCAGAGGCTGGTACTGCAGGATTACGCCTCCGGCAGCCGGCCGTTGATTGATGCCGCGCTGGCGCGCTTTGGCATTGACGCCAATATTGTGCAGGAGATTGGGCATCCGGCGACGCTGTTTCCGATGGTGGAGTCGGGTATTGGCATCAGCATTCTACCGGCGCTGGCGCTACCGTTGCCTCAAGGCAGCCATTTGCGGGTCAAGCGACTCACTCCGGTTGTTGAGCGTCAGCTGATGCTGGCGCAGCGTAAAAATCGTTCACTCTCTACCGCCGCGCAGGCGTTATGGGAAGTCGTGCGTGAAGAGGGAAATACGCTGACCGCGGGCAGAACTGACGATCCGCTGTATCAGCGATGAAGCGTGCTTCAGGGGAGGCGGGCGCGGTGTGCAGAAACAACAATACGGGTGTAAAGAATATGTGTGGTGGGATGCAGGATAACTCGCTTTGCTCGCCCTTCGGGTCGTCGCCGCGAGCGGCTCCGTTGTCTCGCTTTGCTCGACTCGAACCTGCCGCAGGTTCGAATTGTTGAATTTGGCGCATAGCAAAAAGGCGCCTTTAGGGCGCTTTTTTACATTGGTGGGTCGTGCAGGATAACTCGCTTTGCTCGCCCTTCGGGCCGTCGCCGCGAGCGGCTCCGTTGTCTCGCTTTGCTCGACTCGAACCTGCCGCAGGTTCGAATTGTTGAATTTGGCACATAGCAAAAAAGCGCCTTTAGGGCGCTTTTTTACATTGGTGGGTCGTGCAGGATTCGAACCTGCGACCAATTGATTAAAAGTCAACTGCTCTACCAACTGAGCTAACGACCCGAAGTGGTGGGTGATGACGGGATCGAACCGCCGACCCCCTCCTTGTAAGGGAGGTGCTCTCCCAGCTGAGCTAATCACCCACTTCGGTACTTCACATTTTAACAAGAAATCCAGCTGGCGAGAAAGTGGTGGGTGATGACGGGATCGAACCGCCGACCCCCTCCTTGTAAGGGAGGTGCTCTCCCAGCTGAGCTAATCACCCACTTCTCAATTTCTTGCTACACGGCGGAGACTACATAAGTAGTGGTGGGTGATGACGGGTTCGAACCGCCGACCCCCTCCTTGTAAGGGAGGTGCTCTCCCAGCTGAGCTAATCACCCCCGCTGTGTGGAGTCGCATTATAGGGAGAGTTGAAAATGAGTCAACGCCTTTTCTAAATAATTTGTTTGTTCGTCGTAAAATTAGCCAAAACGATCGCAAAAGCATCCGCGACGCATGATTTATAAACAAAAATAGCAAAGCGTGACGTTCAGACCTGAACAACATTGAGGAATCAGCCCACGGTGTTAGAATATTCACCCATAAATACCCACGGACTCTGCCGGTTGTCGGCATCTTTATTAAACGTAAGGCCATTTCATGAAAATCAAAACTCGCTTCGCGCCCAGCCCGACAGGCTATCTGCACGTTGGCGGTGCGCGTACTGCTCTCTATTCCTGGCTTTTTGCTCGTCATAATGACGGTGAGTTTGTACTGCGTATTGAAGACACCGATCTTGAACGCTCAACGCCGGAAGCAATTGAAGCCATCATGGATGGGATGAACTGGCTGAATCTGGAATGGGATGAAGGTCCGTACTTCCAGACCAAACGTTTTGACCGTTATAACGCCGTCATTGATGAAATGCTGGCAGCGGGTACCGCTTATAAATGCTATTGCTCCAAAGAACGTCTGGACGCGCTGCGTGAAGAGCAGATGGCAAAGGGTGAAAAGCCGCGTTATGACGGGCGCTGCCGCCACGGCCATGAACATCATGCCGATAATGAACCTTGCGTCGTGCGTTTTGCTAACCCGCAGGACGGATCCGTTATTTTTGACGACCAGATCCGTGGGCCAATTGAATTCAGCAACCAGGAACTTGACGATCTGATCATCCGTCGTACCGACGGTTCTCCGACCTACAACTTCTGTGTGGTTGTGGATGACTGGGATATGGAGATCACTCACGTGATCCGGGGTGAAGATCATATCAACAACACCCCGCGTCAGATCAACATCCTGAAAGCGCTGAACGCGCCGGTACCGGTATACGCCCACGTTTCCATGATTAATGGTGATGACGGTAAGAAACTCTCCAAACGTCACGGCGCCGTGAGCGTCATGCAGTATCGTGATGATGGCTACCTGCCGGAAGCTCTGCTGAACTACCTGGTGCGTCTGGGCTGGGCCAGCGGCGATCAGGAGATCTTCAGCCGTGAAGAGATGATCAAGTTGTTCTCTCTCGGAGCAGTAAGCAAATCGGCCAGCGCATTCAACACGGATAAACTGCTGTGGCTGAACCATCACTATATTAATTCGATGGCGCCGGAATACGTAGCGACCTATCTGCAGTGGCATATTGAGCAGGAAAATATCGATACCCGTAACGGCCCGCAGCTGGCTGAGCTGGTCACTCTGCTGGGTGAACGTTGCAAAACGCTGAAAGAGATGGCGGCAAGCTGCCGCTATTTCTACGAGGAGTTTGACGAGTTTGATGCGGACGCTGCGAAGAAACACCTGCGTCCGGTTGCTCGTCAGCCGCTGGAAGTCGTGCGTGACAAACTGGCCGCCATCACTGACTGGACAGCAGAAAATGTTCACCATGCTATTCAGGCGACGGCGGATGAGCTGGAAGTCGGGATGGGTAAAGTCGGGATGCCGCTGCGCGTTGCAGTGACCGGGGCAGGCCAGTCACCGGCTCTTGATGTGACTGTACATGCGATCGGTAAATCCCGCAGCGTAGAACGTATCAATAAAGCGCTGACTTTTATTGCCGAACGTGAAAGCCAGCAATCCTGATTCAGGTTTGCTTCTCGAAGCGTAACGAAGCGGCAGGATATATCCTGCCGTTTTTTTTACCTATTTCTGACTGGCAATACCGAGACGCGACAAGAACCCACTGATGCCTTCACGGGCAAGAAGGTCCCGCAGGCGCTGCTGCTCTTCAGCCGTCATCAGATGCAGCGTCTCGGCAATCTGCCGCCAGATAACGCCAGCATCGTTAACAAAATAGTGGCTGGACGGTTCCGCCAGCTGATGCTCGGTCAGCAGATGACGGAGTGCCGGAATATTGGCCAGAAAATCGAGGACCGGCTTATCAATGATGATCAGACGAGCGCGGCCACCCTTTACGCCGGGAATAGTCTCGGTGCGCCATTTTTGTTCTCTGACCCAGCGGTTAATCGTTTGTCTGGCCAGCCCAAGGCATTCTGCCAGCTCTGCTGGCGTCATTTTATCTTTTAGTTTCATCATTATATTACTGGTCACGAATATCCAGCCGCTGGAGTAACCCGCGAATGCCTTCGCGCAGCAGTAGCGACATCAGCTGTTTCTGTTCCCCGGGAGTCATCTCTTTACTGAGCGTCAGCAGCAAGGGTTCAAGGTCGTTTTCTGCCGGAGAATAAGAAGGGGAGGGTTCCGCCACGCGCTGCGCGCTGCGAATGAATTCTTTGACCTGCTCATTAACGTGTACGAGACGCGCCTTACCGCCCTGCACGCCGGGACGTGGTGATGTTTGCCATCCCTCTTTACGTACCCATTTATTGATCGTCTGCCGGCTGAACCCGGTAAGATGCGCAATTTCTTCAGGTGTCATTCGTTCCTTGAGCATACTATTTCCTGAGTAAAAATGTGGGAATTAGTTGCTCATGTTATAGCATCCTTTTACGCGAAAGAGTGACATGTTTAACGTCTACCTGCGATAAGGCTCGCAATGTCAGCGAGTTGCCTGCTTTTTCAGCGATCAAATTGCGAGGCTTCATTTTGCCGTTGACACCTGACGAAGGAATTCATATTATGCCGCCCGTCAACACGACACGTTTTACGGTTCGGGGCTATAGCTCAGCTGGGAGAGCGCTTGCATGGCATGCAAGAGGTCAGCGGTTCGATCCCGCTTAGCTCCACCAAACACTGTTCCCATCAGGTTTGGTTCGTAAAACACTTGTGGGGCTATAGCTCAGCTGGGAGAGCGCTTGCATGGCATGCAAGAGGTCAGCGGTTCGATCCCGCTTAGCTCCACCAAATTCAGAACCCTCGCTACGGCGGGGGTTTTTTTTTGCCATCGCGAATGTAAAGCACTTTCTGGTTAAGTCAGAAAACTTACAGCCATTAGAATTCTATGTAATTTAAGATTCTTCCTCAGGTTATTTTCTTGCCTGGATTTATTATCCCCTTTAGTATTTTATTCAATATAAAATAGTATTATCCAGCGCCGGAGTTTTTATTAACAATAATGATTGATAATTTTAACATTGATATCAGAAAAACGTTTCTCGCGTTGGTTGTTTGTTTAATTTCGATCCCATTAGCCAGGTTTATTTCACCTCTGGCTATCGTCGACGGGAATCAGGTTTTTCTCGCCTGGCTACCATTAAGCATGATGTATGCGGTTATCTTTATTTTTGGCCGCTACGCAATCGCACCATTAATTATTTCGTTTGCTATTACTAATCATATCATCCTTCCCCTGACGGCCTTGCAGTCGGTGCTGCTGCTATTTTGCCAGCTATTTTCAGTGCTGGTGTCCTGCGCGATTGTCAGAATGCTGATTGGCAGGACCTGGCGCAGCGGGCTGACGGCAAAGTATATGGGGACGCGGATTTTCTGGGGCGCTTTTTTTGCACCGGTGTTAATGAAACTGACCATGTATCTGGTCGGCGTGTTTTTCGCATTCCCGCTGGCTATCTCTAGTTATTTCAAAGGGATGCCGGCCGTGTATACTATTATTGATATACAAAGCCTGATCAGCGCGGCGTTAATATTTACTACCTTCTTTTATTACCCAATGCGGATGCTTATCAGTCCGCGTTACGCAAAATTATTCTGGCGGCGCCATTGCCAGCCATGGTTTACCCGCGAACGACGGGCATTTACCCTGTACTGGTTTATGGCGCTGGGGGCCATATTGCTGGTGCTTTGCGCCCCCTATAATTCTGATTATATTGCAGGTTATTTAGTCCCACTTATTTTCATTCTCTATTTTATCGGCATTAGCCGCCTGGGCCATGTATTAATTCGTATTTCCTGGTCTGTTTCGGCATTTTTACTCGTTGCCTATAATCAAAATTTTCTGCAAGGTGTCCAGACTGAATACTCCCTGTCATTTGTGCTTTCCGTGCTGATCTCATTCACCATCTGTTTGTTTTATATGGTAGATATTTACGGCCAGAACGAACGAATTAAACTCAGATGGCGGGATCAGGCCCAGGAAGATCCGTTAACCGGGCTCCCGAACCTGCGCGCGCTGGAATGCTATCTGCGCCAGGATGCTGATTTCGTCATCAGCAGCTTACGGATCGCTAACCTCGACTTTCTCAGCCGTCATTACGGCATGATGATGGGGGTGCATTGCAAACAGCAAATTGCCAGCAAATTACGGCCGCTGCTGGGGGAAAGGGATGAACTCTTCCAGTTGCCGGGGAGCGAGTTATTACTGGTTTTAGGCGGCCCAGATCCTTCCGCGCGGCTGGGTCATATGGTGGCGATGCTAAATCACAAGAAGTTCAGCTGGCATAATCAAACGCTGGATCTGGAGTTTGGCGCGTCCTGGGCAAGACATCGCGGCATCGAAGAAGAGCTGCATCCCATGCTGGGCCAACTGAGCTGGCTGTCAGAGCAGGCAGGGAACGGTCGGCAGGTGCTGGCACTGGACGCCGCGCAAGAGCAGGTTTCTGACCAAACCAGCGAGCAGGTTCGGATGTTGACCCAGGTGAAGCGGGCGCTGAATGAACGCGATCTTGTGCTGTATGCCCAGCCGATCCAGAATTCGGCCGGCGAGGGGTATCATGAAATCCTGACGCGGATGCGCTGTGGCCAGTCGATGATGACGCCAGACCAGTTTATTCCGCTGATTGTTCAGTTCAACCTGAGCCAGCGGTTTGACATGCTGGTGCTGGAGATGCTTTTCAGCACGCTGCATCAGTACCCGGGGCAACATTTTTCGGTTAATTTGCTGCCTTACACATTGATGCAAAATGATAGCGCCGCGCAGATTATCGCCTTGTTTAAACGCTATCAGCTGTCGCCGGAGGCCATCACCATCGAGATTACCGAAGAGCAGGCGTTCAGCGATGCGGGAGAAAGTATGCATAACATTGATCTGCTGCGTGATTTTGGCTGCGCTATTGCCATTGATGATTTCGGTACGGGTTACGCCAACTACGAACGACTGAAGCGCCTGCAGGCGGATATCGTAAAGATTGACGGCTGTTTTGTCCGCGATCTCGAGAGCGAGCCGCTGGATGTGATTATGATTAAATCCATTATTGAAGTGGCGAAAGTTAAAAATATGACGGTGGTGGCGGAGTTCGTTGAGACGGAAGAGCAAAAAGAGAAACTGCTGGCATTAGGCGTCGACTATTTGCAGGGATATTTAATCGGCAAGCCGCGGCCGCTCAGTGAACTGCGGGCGTAAAAAAGCCGGGGCAAGCCCGGCTTTTTTTATCATCTTGTCAGCTTACAGAACCAGTGCGGCGATAGACGCCGAGAGCACGCTCACCAGAGTCGAACCGTAAACCAGCTTCAGACCAAAGCGGGATACCACGTTACCCTGTTCTTCGTTCAGGCCTTTAATCGCCCCGGCAATAATCCCGATAGAGGAGAAGTTGGCGAAGGAGACCAGGAAGATAGAGATAATGCCTTCAGCGCGTGGAGAGAGCGTGCTGGCAATTTTCTGCAGATCCATCATCGCCACAAATTCGTTAGACACCAGTTTGGTGGCCATAATACTGCCCACCTGCAGCGCTTCCCCTGCCGGGACGCCCATCACCCAGGCCACCGGATAGAAGATGTAGCCAAGGATCCCCTGGAAGGAGATGCTGTAGCCAAACCAGCCGGTAACGGTAGCGAACAGGGCGTTCAGCGCGGAGATCAAGGCGATGAAACCGATCAGCATTGCTGCAACGATAATGGCAACTTTAAAGCCTGCCAGAATGTATTCACCCAGCATTTCAAAGAAGCTCTGACCTTCATGCAGGTTGGACATCTGCAGGTTTTCTTCGCTTTCTTCGACGCGATACGGGTTAATCAGCGACAGGACAATAAAGGTACTGAACATGTTGAGCACCAGCGCAGCCACGACATATTTAGGCTGCAGCATCGTCATGTAGGCACCGACGATAGACATGGAGACGGTCGACATCGCGGTCGCAGCCATGGTGTACATCCGGTTGCGCGACATTTTGCCCAGAATATCTTTATAGGCGATAAAGTTTTCTGACTGGCCCAGAATCAGGGAACTGACGGCGTTGAATGATTCCAGTTTGCCCATGCCGTTAATCTTGGACAGCACGGTACCAATGGCGCGAATGACCACAGGCAGGATACGAATATGCTGCAAAATACCGATCAGCGCAGAGATAAAGACGATAGGGCAGAGAACTTTCAGGAAGAAGAAAGCCAGGCCTTTGTCATTCATATTGCCGAAAACGAAGTTTGTCCCTTCGTTTGCAAAGCCGAGAAGTTTTTCGAACATCTCGGAGAAGCCTTTCACAAAACCCAGACCGATATCAGAGTTCAGGAAGAACCATGCCAGCAAAACTTCAATGACAAGTAATTGAATAACATAACGAATACGAATTTGGTTACGGTTATGGCTGACCAGAAGGGCCAGTATAGCCACCACTACGATCGCGAGGATAAAATGCAAGACGCGGTCCATATTTGCTCCAAATATGAGGCAGGTTAAATTTCTGTGCACATTCTATGTAACAAGACTAAAGAAAACGAGATCAAATCCACACTATTGCAATGAACTGTGACCAATCACCAAATTAGTGATCAAACATACATTTTTGTTATGTAGCGTAAAGGTTTTAAAAGTTGCTTAGATTGTACTAATCTGTGAACTGGCGAGATGCGAATTCATCAATGCCATTTTTTTCGTTGTTAGCCGCTATCGTTCCCCCCTATCAAAGCAATAATGATCATCTTCCTAAATGAACTTGATAATCATTCGCATTTTGATAACATAAAACATAGCAAAGGCTATATTTCAGAGGCAGAAAATGACTAGCAGTCGCGTTGAGAATAGCAGCGGTCGCGCAGCGCGCAAGATGAAGCTCGCATTGATGGGGCCTGCGTTCATTGCTGCCATTGGATATATCGATCCCGGCAACTTCGCCACCAATATTCAGGCTGGCGCCAGCTTTGGCTACCAGCTGCTGTGGGTGGTGGTATGGGCAAATCTGATGGCGATGCTGATTCAGGTGCTATCGGCAAAGCTCGGTATTGCTACGGGTAAAAACCTGGCGGAACAGATTCGCGATCACTATCCGCGTCCGGTGGTGTGGTTTTACTGGGTGCAGGCGGAAATTATCGCCATGGCTACCGACCTCGCCGAATTTATTGGGGCGGCCATTGGCTTTAAGCTGATTCTTGGCGTGTCGTTACTGCAGGGAGCAATATTAACCGGGATTGCCACCTTCTTAATCCTGATGCTGCAGCGTCGCGGGCAAAAGCCGCTGGAAAAAGCGATCGGTGGTTTACTGCTGTTTGTTGCAGCCGCCTACATTGTGGAGCTGATTTTCTCCCAACCGGCGCTGGCGCCGCTGGCGAAAGGGATGATCGTCCCGAGTTTGCCAAACGGTGAAGCCGTGTTCCTTGCCGCCGGCGTGCTCGGCGCGACGATCATGCCACACGTCATCTATTTACACTCGTCGTTAACGCAGAATCTGCACGACGGTACGCGAAAAGAGCGTTATCACGCCACCCGCTGGGACGTTGCGATAGCGATGACCATTGCCGGGTTTGTTAACCTGGCGATGATGGCCACCGCCGCCGCCGCATTTCACTTTAATGGCCACACGGGGATTGCCGACCTGGATCAGGCATATTTGACGCTGGAACCGCTGTTAAGCCACGCGGCAGCCACCATCTTTGGCCTGAGTCTGGTAGCCGCAGGGTTGTCATCGACGGTGGTGGGAACGCTGGCAGGACAGGTCGTCATGCAGGGCTTTATTCGCTTCCATATTCCGCTGTGGTTTCGTCGTGCGGTAACGATGCTGCCTTCGTTTATTGTCATTATGATGGGACTGGACCCGACGAGAATTCTGGTGATGAGCCAGGTACTGCTGAGTTTTGGGATCGCCCTGGCGCTGGTCCCGCTGCTGATTTTCACCAGTAATTCGCAGCTGATGGGGGATTTGGTCAATACCCTGTGGGTGAAACGGACGGGGTGGGCGATTGTTGGCGTTGTGGTATTGCTCAATGGTTGGCTGCTGGTTGGCACGATCTTCGGGCTGTAATCATGTCGATAGCCATCAAAAAGGGGAGCCATCTGGCTCCCCTTTTTGATTAATGATGGCCATGACCGTGGCCGCGACCGCCGCCTGGTCCGCGACCCCAGCCGCCGCGTCGGTCATCGCGGTCATTCCAGCCTTCGCGATAGCCACGTTCGTAGGCTTTACGTTTATCCCAGCCGCGATGCCAGCCGTTATCGTGATGACGCCAGCGGTTATCGCGCCATTCATAGTGACGACGCCAGTAATCACGGTCGCGCCAGCCGCCACCGTCCCAGTAGTTACCGTAATTATCACGATCGCCTATTTGTAATTTTACAGATGGCAGCAGGGTGATCTCTCCGGCATTTGCAACCAGTGGCGCTGAGGCCAAAAGCACCGCAGCCAGAATCAGTGACCTGAACATACTCTTCTCCTTCACGATCGGGGCCTGAGCACCGGATGATATTGGCGCTCATTGGGCCTGTTAACGTGATATTACGGGGCGGTAAAGCCCCGCAGCATTGGATGAACTCCTAAATCGCGGATAAGAGCACTTTTTGCTAAAGTAAAATTGAGTTTACGCCGCAAGGATGGCGTCAATTGCCGCACACTCTTCGGCGCTGAAATGGCGATTCGCCAGCATACCCACGGCATCATCAAGCTGGGTGGTTTTACTGGCGCCAATCAGGACTGAAGTCACTTTCTCTTCCCGTAAAACCCAGGCCAGCGCCATCTGTGAGAGCTTTTGCCCGCGGGCCCCGGCCAGCGCGTCCAGTTGACGAACCTTCTCGAGCTTCGCCTCGGTTAACTGCTCCGCTTGCAGGAAGCGACTGCCGCTGGCGGCGCGGGAGTCTGCCGGAATACCCTGTAAATAGCGGTCGGTGAGTTGACCGCCCGCCAGCGGTGAAAACGCGATGCTTCCCACCCCTTCAGCCTGCAGAAAATCGAGCAGTCCGTCCTCAACCCAGCGCTCGAGCATGGAATATTTAGGCTGATGAATCAGACACGGTGTTCCGAGGTCATTGAGGATGCGCACCGCTTCGGCAGCCTGCTCAAGCGGATAGTTGGAAAGCCCGACATACAGCGCCTTGCCCTGGCGCACGAGATGGTCCAGCGCACGCATGGTTTCCTGTAACGGTGTTTCGGGATCCGGGCGGTGATGATAGAAGATATCAACGTACTCCAGCCCCATCCGCTTCAGGCTTTGATCGAGACTGGCGACCAGGTATTTACGCGATCCCCAGTCGCCATAAGGGCCGTCCCACATGGTGTAGCCGGCTTTACTGGAGATAATCAGTTCATCGCGCCAGGGTAAAAAGTCCTCGCGCAGGATGCGGCCGAAATTGCTTTCCGCCGAGCCCGGGGGCGGCCCGTAATTGTTGGCTAAATCAAAATGGGTCATGCCAAGATCAAAGGCATGTCGCAGCAGCTGACGGCTGGTTTCCACCCGCGTTTCGTCGCCAAAATTGTGCCAGAGGCCGAGTGAAATGGCCGGGAGCTTTAATCCGCTCCGGCCACAACGGCGGTATTCCATCGTTTGATATCGTGCCGCATTTGCCTGGTAAACCATACTTCCTCCGCAGATAGAACAGGTTGTGTATACGTTTACACTAAAGAATGTTCAGCGCGGAGTACACACTTCAAAGGCGTAAATTTTGCTTTCCACCCCGATTATTGACCGCTATCTGGACAGTTGGATCGCTTATTCAATACTCAGATCACCTGCAACGGGAAGAGGAGTATGGAGATGCAACCGACTTACACCATTGGCGATTATCTGCTGGATCGTCTCGTAGATTGCGGCATAGACCGCTTGTTTGGCGTACCTGGAGATTACAATTTACAATTCCTCGACCGCGTCATCGCGCACGAAGCGCTGGGATGGGTTGGCTGTGCGAATGAGCTGAATGCAGCTTACGCCGCCGACGGGTATGCGCGCATCAAAGGCGCCGGGGCGCTGCTGACGACCTACGGCGTCGGTGAGCTGAGCGCGCTTAACGGCGTGGCCGGTAGCTATGCGGAACATATTCCGGTGCTACATATCGTCGGCGCGCCTGGCACCGGGGCCCAGCAGCGCGGAGAACTGCTGCACCATACGCTGGGGGATGGCGACTTCACGCACTTTGCGCGGATGAGCGAGCAGATCACCTGCACGCAGGCTACGTTGACGGCGGGGAATGCCTGCCACGAAATCGATCGCGTGCTGAGCGAGATGCTCACCCACCATCGCCCCGGTTATCTGATGTTACCTGCCGATGTGGCGAAAGCAAAAGCGACGCCGCCCGCTCGTTGTCTGGCGATCGAAGGGCCGCCTGCGGATGAGAATCAGCTGGCCGGATTCCGTGAGCATGCCGGGCAGATGCTGCGCAGCAGTCGGCAGGTATCATTGCTGGCGGATTTCCTCGCCCAGCGCTATGGTCTGCAGGATACGCTACGGATGTGGGTGGCGAAAACGCCGATTGCCTGCGCCACGATGCTGATGGGAAAAGGGTTGTTTGATGAGCAGCAGCCTGGCTTTGTCGGCACCTATAGCGGTATCGCCAGCGCGCCGCAAACGCGTGAGGCAATCGAAAACGCCGATACGATCATCTGCGTTGGAACCCGCTTCACCGACACCATCACTGCCGGATTTACCCAGCATTTACCCCTTGAACGCACGATTGAAATTCAGCCTTTTGCCGTCAGAGTGGGCGACCACTGGTTCAGCCGTATTCCGATGGATCAAGCCCTTAAGGAGTTAATGATTCTGTCTGCCAGCCTGTCAGCAGAGTGGAGGTTGCCAGACTGCTCTGCGCCGGAGGTGGAAAGCATGACGGGCGGCAGCCTGACGCAGAGCAGTTTCTGGAGTACCGTACAAGAGCAGCTGCGTCCCGGGGATATTATTCTTGCCGATCAGGGAACCGCGGCTTTCGGCGTTGCGGCGCTCAAGCTGCCCTCCGACGCCACCCTGCTGGTCCAGCCGCTATGGGGATCGATAGGATTTACTTTACCGGCCGCCTACGGCGCCCAAACCGCAGCGCCGGGCAGACGGGTGGTGCTGATAGTGGGCGACGGGGCAGCTCAGCTGACGATCCAGGAGCTGGGGTCGATGCTACGCGATAAACAGAACCCGCTGATCCTGCTGCTTAATAACGAGGGTTATACGGTTGAACGAGCGATTCACGGTCCGGAGCAGCGTTATAACGATATTGCGCTGTGGGACTGGAACCGCTTGCCGGGAGCCTTCGCCCCCAATGTTCCTTCCCGATGCTGGCGCGTGACGCGCACGGAAGAGCTTGAAGAGGCGATGGCCGACAGTATTGGCTCCGATAAGCTGACGCTGGTGGAGGTCATGCTGCCCAAAATGGATATTCCTGACTTCCTGCGCGCGGTAACCCAGGCTCTGGAAGAGAGAAACAGCCGCGTCTAGTCGTTTCGTCGCCTGGCTATCATCATCGGCTTCCCGGCCAAAAGCAGCCAGGCCGGGAGCATCACGATACACAGCAGCGGTAGCAGCGTCGTATCCGGCACGACGACCGCCGCCATAAACAGGCTGAGCCAGCCATCGCGGGTTACCACCAGAGTCATGCCCAGGATGGCGCAGGAGACCGTGATCGCGGCCGGAACGGCCTCGACATGGGCGTGCAGCATAAAGCCGAGCGCCACGCCGACGAAGACCGCGGGGAATATTCTCCCGCCGCGAAAACCACTGGCGGAGGCAATCACCAGCGCCGCCAGCTTCACCAGCGCAATCAGCAAAAAGTCGCCGGCCGTCAGGGTCTGGCTTAAGGCGATTTGCTGCATCTCCTCCAGGCCTTTAAACAACGTAATATGTCCGCCGGCAGCGCCGAGAATCCCCAGCAGCAGGCCGCCGAGACCCAGCGTCAGCACCGGATTTTTCAGACGGTTCATCAACGCATGCAGCCGCGGCAAGCACCAGACGGCCACCATTCCTACGGCAATAGCGATAAGCGTCACGATAGCGCCGCTTAAGATATCCACGAAATGCATTTGCGGATAAACGGGGATGGGCAACGAGAAATTAGGATGGACGAACAGATCCGTAGTCAGGGCACCCGCCGCTGCCGCCAGCAGGGGCGCGAATAACCGGTCCCACAGCGGCACATCGTTACTGCTGTTGAGGGTTTGCGAAAAAATCAACGCGGCGGCCACCGGGGTGCCAAACAGCGCGCCGATCGTGCCGGAGGCGGCAAGAATGGTCCAGTCCAGCGAACTGACGCGGGGGAACAGGCGAGAGCCGATCGCGACGGCAAGGGCGATATTCATCACCATGACCGGATGCTCAGGCCCGAGGCTGACCCCGCCCGCGAGACCTAATACCAGCGCGGCGACCAGACCTGGCAGCGCACCGGTGCTGATGGGAGCGCCAATTAACGATTCGGTGGCCGGGTCCGGCCCGGCATGCCCGGGGCTAAAACGTACCACCAGTCCCACGGCAATACCGGTTAGCGTGAGTACGGCGATAGTCCACAGCTGGCCACTGGCTTCGATGCCTAAACTCAACGGCACGCTGGACCAGATAACATGCTGCAATATGGCTGCAATCTTCATCGTCACAATCAATACCAGGCTGGAAGCGATACCGATAATCACGGCGGGTATCGATAACAACAGCATCGTTCTGGCGCGCGGATGCAGCATGAAACATTTCCTTTTAAAGGTTGTGAAGCACGATTTTGCCCGTGCCTCTGAGGGGCGTCGATGCAAATGGTGCTGAAACGATAAACTGATGGCTATGCCTGACGATCCCGCAGTGCGTTGAGAATCATTTTGCACAGATTACAACCTAAATGTGACATAGGTCGCTAAACTGTGGGCACTTATACGTTGGTCGTTGTTGTTAAGGCATCATGAATTTACAGTGTGCCAAAAGAATCATTTTGACTTTAGTGGAGCCGTAACGGAATGACAAAATTTGCTTTAGTAGGAGACGTCGGCGGAACCAATGCCCGACTGGCATTATGCGATATGGCAAGCGGGGAGATTTCCCAGGCAAAAACCTATTCCGGGCTCGATTACCCCAGTCTTGAAGCCGTTGTCCGCGTCTATCTTGACGAGCGGGGCGTTGAGGTTGAAGACGGTTGCATCGCCATTGCCTGCCCGATCACCGGTGACTGGGTGGCGATGACCAACCATACGTGGGCCTTTTCCATCGCCGAGATGAAAAAGAACCTCGGGTTCTCACATCTGGAGATCATCAACGATTTTACGGCAGTTTCGATGGCGATCCCGATGCTGAAGGCTGAGCATCTGATTCAGTTTGGCGGCACGACGCCGGTAGAGGGGAAACCTATCGCCGTCTACGGCGCAGGAACCGGTCTGGGCGTGGCGCATCTGGTGCATGTTGACAAACGCTGGGTGAGTCTGCCGGGTGAAGGGGGGCACGTTGATTTCGCGCCGAACAGCGAAGAAGAGGGGATTATCCTCGAAGAGCTGCGCGCGGAGCTGGGGCATGTCTCGGCCGAGCGTGTATTATCCGGCCCGGGGCTGGTTAATCTGTATCGGGCGATAGTGAAATCAGACGGTCGCCTGCCGGAAAACCTCCAGCCGAAAGATGTGACCGAACGCGCGCTGGCCGACACCTGTATCGATTGCCGTCGTGCGCTGTCGCTGTTCTGCGTGATTATGGGACGCTTTGGCGGCAACCTGGCGCTGACGCTGGCCACCTTCGGCGGCGTGTATATTGCTGGCGGCATTGTCCCGCGCTTCCTGGAGTTCTTTAAAGCTTCCGGTTTCCGCGGAGGATTTGAAGACAAGGGGCGTTTTAAAGCCTTCGTCCAGGATATTCCGGTCTACCTGATCGTTCACGATAATCCGGGCCTGCTGGGCTCCGGGGCGCATCTGCGCCAGACGCTCGGACAGATTCTCTAATCTTGTCGTAGCCAGCCCGTTCCGGCGCCGCCGTGCGCGGGCGGGCTACACTCATCGGCCCTTGCTACAGATGCATGAGCTGGCGAAATTCTTTGACCTTGCTGCGACTGACCGGCACCTGAAACTCCAGATCGCGTAAGCGCAGAATATAGGTGTTGTTGAACCAGGGCTCAATCTCGCGAATTTTATTCAGGTTAACGCAGTATGAGCGGTGGCAACGGAAGAAGTGCGCTGGCGGCAGCTTGCCGCAAAACTCCGTGATGTTCATTGGCATCACGAATGATTCCCGTCGGGTGTAGACAAAGGTCATTTTTTCGTGGGCTTCCGCATAGTAAATATCGTGAATACTGGTCACGATAATTCGCTCATCTTTAATGAGATTGATCGTGTCATTTTCCCGCTGCGGATTGGCAGTCGTCCCGGTCTGGCTGCCTGTCTGCTGCTGTAGCTGCCAGGCGCTGGTCAGCTTTTGCAGCATGTTAATGATGCGTGATTCCTGATATGGCTTCAGGATGTAGTCAAACGCTTCCAGTTCAAATGCCTCTACCGCGTGCTCTTTCCAGGCGGTGATAAACACAATAAACGGTTTATGCGCGAACTGGCTGATATTCTGCGCCAGCAGAACGCCGTCCAGCGAAGGTATGTTGATGTCGAGAAAAATGGCATCAACCTTGTTGTGCTGCAGAAACTTCAGCACGTCCAGCCCGTCGTCGAAGGTCCCGACAATCTCCATCTGGCTGTGGGTGTTAATTAACCACGTGAGCTCCTGCTGTGCCGGGAACTCGTCTTCAACGATGATGACTTTCATTTTTTCTCCGTTCATGGCAACAGAGACACCGGAGTGGTCTGGGAGACAAGCTTGTTAGGGACGTAGAACGCAATCTCCGTTCCCGGATTCATGCGGCGGATATGGAGCCCTTCGCCATACAGCAATTTTACCCGATGGTGGACGTTGAGCAGACCGATTTTATTACCCGGCATTTCATCCGCTTCCACCCGCGCGACCACGGCAGGATCGATACCATTCCCGGTATCGCGAACGCTAATCCGGACCCGATTACCGCACTCGTTGATGCCGAGGGTGACGACGCCTTTGCCTTTGCACGGCTGGATCCCGTGGACAATGGCATTTTCCACCAGCGGCTGAATCAGCAGGCTCGGTATCACGCAGCTGACCTCATCGTCGATGTCGTAGATGACGGTCAGCTTATCGCCGAAGCGCGCCTGTTCGATGGCAATATAATCCTTGATTTGGTACAGCTCTCTTTTGATATCAATCTGTTCGTCGTCTTTTAATTCAATGTTATAGCGTAAATAGCGCGACAAATTAAAAATGAGCTGACGGGCGGTATCCGGATTCATGCGAATCGAGGATGAAATCGCATTGAGGGCGTTAAAGAGAAAGTGCGGGTTGATTTTGCTCTGCAGGGCGCGCAGCTCGGCCTTATTGGCCATTTCACGCAGCTGTTCCGCCCGCGAGACCTCCAGCTGAGTAGAGATGATTTGCGACAGACCGACGGCCATCTCCTGCAGGGACGAGGTGATGCGATGGGCGTGGCAGTAATAAATTTTCAGCGTACCGGTCACCACGCCTTTCTCCCGTAGCGGAATGACCAGCATGGAGTGAATCTCCGGCGTTCTGTAGGCCTCATCATTGTTTTTAATAATGATTTTTCCGCTCTCGATAGCCTGGCGGGTGGTGGGGCTGATGTCATTATCACTATCGCGATAGTTGCTTTCGCCAAACCCGACGTAGGCCAGAACCCGATCGGTGGTGGTGATGGCCACCGCGTCGGCATTGATATCGCGGCGAATGATATCGCACACCTGACGCAGGGATTCGCTGTTCACATGACGGAAGAGCGGCAGCGTTTTGTTGGCGATATCCAGCGCTAGTTTTGCCTGGCGCGCGGCGCTGGCCTCCTTTTCACCCTCGACGCTCTGGACCAGTAGCACGATAAAACCTATACAGACGCTGCCAAGGATCATCGGGATCCCGATTTTGGAGACGATATCTACGCCCAGCGAAAACGACGGCGCCCAAAAGACCACGAGGATCATGGTTAAGGTTTCGCAGAGCATCCCGGCGAGAATCCCGATCTTCCAGCGCTGAGCTTTTGGCACTTTGCGATTAATCAGCCCTGACAACAACCCGGCGACAATACTGGTGATAAAGCAGGGGATAGCAGTTACACCATCAATATCAATGAGATAACGATGAACGCCGGCAATCACCCCCACGATAGCTCCGACCCAGGGGCCAAATAAAATCCCCCCCGACATCACCGCGATAATCCGCACGTTAACCAGAGAACCCTCTACCGGCACGCCAGACCAGGTACTGAACAGAGCAAACAGGGAAAAAATGGCGATAACCGCCAGCAGCTCTTTCGGTGTATGTGCCGATTTATGCAGTAGCTCGCGAAACAGGCGCAGACGGATAAGGAAAAAAAGGCAAATCAACATGAGTGCCGCGCGGTCAAAAACCGCCAGCAGCATTGTGAATATTTCGTGCATGGGTGCGCCGTGTCTATCGCGGGAAAGCGACATGATAAAAAACCTCGCGCCAGAAGGCCAGCCGAAGCGTTGAATAGGGAAAAGTCACACTAAAAAAAGGGGATTGATCGCCGGGCCGGTGTCAACGTGATGAGCGGAGGGTGAATGATATAAACAGGTAAATTAATAGATATTAATATGTTGCATCTAATTTTCGTACCGGCTAAATCGAGGACCTCCGCCGCTGCATGTCATGATGCTGATGCCCGTTTTTTTCGCCAGCGATTATTTTTTTCTCACCCCCTCGACAGCATCATTTTTTTCGGGTTATTTTCTAAGCTCGTCGCAAACGCGACAGCGTCGCTCGGACGGTCCGGGCGCTAACGTTACTCTGAGGAATCTATGACTGCATCCAGTCCTGAACGCCGTTTTACGCGTATCGATCGTCTGCCCCCTTACGTTTTTAATATTACTGCTGAACTGAAAATGGCTGCGCGTCGGCGCGGTGAAGATATTATCGATTTCAGCATGGGCAACCCGGACGGCGCGACGCCGCCGCATATCGTTGAAAAACTGTGCACCGTTGCCCAGCGGCCCGATACGCACGGCTACTCTACCTCCCGCGGTATTCCTCGCCTGCGCCGCGCCATTTCGCGCTGGTATCAGGATCGCTATAACGTTGAAATCGACCCGGAATCGGAAGCGATTGTCACAATTGGCTCAAAAGAGGGGCTGGCGCATCTGATGCTGGCGACGCTGGATCATGGCGACACGGTGCTGGTGCCCAATCCAAGCTACCCGATCCATATCTATGGCGCGGTGATTGCCGGTGCGCAGGTGCGTTCCGTGCCGCTGGTGGAGGGTGTTGATTTCTTCAATGAGCTGGAGCGGGCGATTCGTGAAAGTTACCCGAAACCGAAAATGATGATCCTCGGTTTCCCGTCCAACCCGACCGCGCAGTGCGTCGAACTGGAATTCTTTGAAAAAGTGGTCGCGCTGGCCAAGCGTTACGATGTGCTGGTGGTACACGATCTGGCCTATGCCGACATCGTTTATGATGGCTGGAAGGCCCCTTCGATTATGGAAGTTCCCGGCGCGCGCGATGTGGCCGTGGAGTTCTTTACCCTCTCCAAAAGCTACAACATGGCCGGCTGGCGTATCGGCTTCATGGTCGGTAATAAAACGCTGGTCAATGCATTAGCGCGTATTAAAAGCTATCACGATTATGGCACCTTCACTCCATTGCAGGTCGCGGCAATTGCGGCGCTGGAAGGCGACCAGCAGTGCGTTCGTGATATCGCCGAGCAGTACAAGCGCCGTCGCGATGTGCTGGTTAAAGGGCTGCACGAAGCAGGCTGGATGGTCGAGTGTCCGAAGGCATCCATGTACGTTTGGGCGAAGATCCCCGAGCAGTATGCGGCGCTGGGCTCGCTGGAGTTTGCGAAAAAGCTGCTGCAGGATGCGAAAGTATGCGTTTCGCCGGGTATCGGCTTCGGTGATTACGGGGATACCCATGTGCGCTTTGCGCTTATCGAAAACCGCGATCGTATCCGCCAGGCGATTCGCGGGATCAAATCGATGTTTCGTGCCGACGGGCTGCTGCCAGCAGCGGGCAAGTCAGCCGGCGAAGGCCTCGAATAACGGCGCGAAAGAAAGAAAAGTGCCAACAAAAAACGGGAGCCGCTGGCTCCCGTTTTTTTTGACTCTGGCTGCGCTTAAATCATCAGGGCAAAAGTACCGGCCCAAACGATGACCATAAAAGATACGCCCATAATAAAGTATTTCACGACTCATCACTCCGCGTTCTCGGCGAAACGCCTAAATGAATTTAATCTTCATTGTTGATTCTGATCCGTCGCGGCAAAACCAGAGGATTCTGGCGGCCGCGGCAGGTCGAAATTCTGTGCTGTAACTGCTCCAGATGGCGCTAATGTACGCCTAAAAAATGAGGGAAACAAGAGGCATTTTTTTATTAATTTTTAGTTACTTACGAGTGTCGTGATTCGGCGACACATTAATTTCATTCGGTAATAAATTCCATTCTGGCGACGGCATTTCGCCATAGCCGCCTTTACGCGATAGCTGTTTGATTTTGGGATTTATTCTATTGGCGATGCCGAGGATGCGCTGCGGGAAACGCGCTCCCGCAGCGCAACATTCGTGCTTAATCGGCGGCATGTTCAGGTTGGCGCCACGCTTGCGGAAAGCGTGCCGGTGCAAAACGCAGGGTGACGCCCATCAGAGCGGCGACGCAGACGGCATGAAACGCCCAGTCCAGCACATAATTACCGCTCAGGCTTCGCAGCAGGCCCGATAACCACGGGGAGGCGCCGGCCACCATAAAACCGATGCCCTGCATAAAGGCCACCAGTCGGCCTGCAATCGCCGGATGGCGGGCGTGATCGAGCGCCAGTACCAGGCACAACGGGAATGCGCCGCCTAACCCTATGCCGCCGCACACGGCCCATAGCAACGGGAGCTGTAGCGGCAGCCAGATGAACCCACAGAAACCAATAAGCTGCAGCATCAGCGTCAAGAGTAATAGTCTGCGGCGATCGTCGTGACGTGCCAGCATTGGTATCAGCAGCGCGCCTGCGGTCTGGCCGACGGTCATCATGGCCAGCAGGGTTCCGCTAAACTGGGCGCTATAGCCCAACTGCATGTAATAGGGGGGCAGCCATGCGATCAGACTGGCGTAACCGCCGTTAATCAGGCCGAAGTACAGCCCGAGCGTCCAGGCGCGGCGGCGGCGGAAAACAGACCCGTTTGCTCGGGGCGCGACCTGATGTTGCCCGGTAGGCTGCATGCGGCTGACTGACCACCAGCTAAGCAGCGCTGCGATGGCGGGCAGGGCCCACCAGGCGAGCGCGTAATGCCAAAGGGCGCTGTGCTGCGCCAGCCACGGCGTCAACGCGGCTCCCAGGCCGCCGCCACCCATCAGCGCCGCTGACCACAGGCCCATGACCTGCGGCGTTCGGTGGGGGAACTGACGCTTTATCACCGCCGGAATCGTCGCCTGAATAATACCAATTCCGATCCCGCCAAGCAGGGCGCTACTCAGCAGCAGCCCGCTGTGCGGCGTGAATTCCCGAAGCGCAGCGCCTGAGGCGATCATCATCAGACTCAGTACAATCCCGCGACTTTCGCTGATATGGCGCTGAGTCCACGGACTTGCCAGCGCCAGCAGTCCCATCGCGATGACCGGGATCGCGGTGAGTAGCGAAACGAGGCTAAACCCCATTCCGCTGGCCTGTTGTAGTTGCGGAAGAAGCGGGCCGATGGAGGTTAAAAGCGGGCGCATATTGATGCCGATCAGCATCAGCACCAGAAGCATCAGGCCGTTGCGCGACGTCGGGTTCATTTGTGCTTATCCGCCCACCGCTGATAAAGCGCGAGGCCCTCGGGCTGAGGGCTATGGTGAATCGGGAGTGATTGCGTTTCCAGCGGTTGACTTAGCTGGTGGTAGATAGCGGCGGTGGAGAGCCGGAAGGGCTCGCCATCCCGGTTACTGTTGGCGAAATAAACCTCGCGTATGCCGGTCAGATAGATAGCGCTCAGGCACATCGGGCAGGGCTGACCGCTGGCATAAATGATGCACTCGCTGAGCACCTGGCTACCCAGACGCTGCGAGACGTCGCGAATGGCGTTGAGTTCGGCATGCGCGGTCGGATCGCCGTTTTGATGCAGGGTATTGACGGCCCGGGCGACAATATCACCCCTGCGGACGATGAGCGCGCCAAACGGACGCCCGCCGTTTTCAACATTGGCTGTGGCGAGGGCGATGGCATGCTGAAGATAGTTATCGTGAACTGACATAGCGGCTCCGGAGAGGAAAGGCTGAGATGTTGCGGGAAGAGGAACTTTACGGTTGTGCACAGGGCCAGAGTACGCATTTTGTTTTATAAGTTAAAAGACTTATTTATGATTGACTCTATTGGTTTTGCTTATAGGGGTGCCCATGCTGCTACGCCATCTCACCTGTTTTCTGGCGGTTGCGGAACATCGCAGTTTTACCCGAGCCGCGTCGGCGCTGCATGTTTCGCAGCCGGCACTTTCACAACAGATCCGCCAGCTTGAAGAGATGCTGGGCGTGCTGTTATTTGACCGCAGCGGGCGGCAGATCCGTTTGACCGATTCCGGCGAGGTCTGGCTCACTTATGCCCGCCGGGTGCTACAGGAGCTGGAAGAGGGCAAACGAGCCCTGCTGGAGGTAGAAGACCTGCAGCGGGGAACGCTGCGGGTGGCGATGACGCCGACGTTTACGACCTACTTTATGGGGCCGCTGGTAGCGGCTTTTTATCAGCGTTATCCGAACATCACGCTGACGATGCGTGAAATGGCCCAGGAACGGATGGAAGCGTTATTGCTTAACGATGAGCTGGATGCCGGGATTGCTTTTGCCGATAGCGGCTCACGGGATATCGTGGCCGCACCTTTATTCAGCGAAACGCTGGCGCTGGTGGTGGGGCGGCATCATCCGCTGGCGGGTCAGCGCCGTATGACGCTGGAGGCGCTCAATCAGCAATCGTTGATTTTATTGAGCGAGGAGTTTGCGACGCGCGGGCAAATCGACTCCTGTTGCCGGCAGCACGGTATTCAGCCAACGGTGCGCATGGAGGCCAATTCTATCAGCGCGGTGCTGACGGTAATTCAACATACCCAGCTTGGGACGCTGTTACCGGCCGCCATCGTACGGGGCCGCGACGATCTGGTCGCGGTGGCGCTCACGCCGGTGCTGCTGGAGCGCACGGCCTGCCTGCTGCAGCACAAAGAGGCCTGGCAGAGCGCCGCGACGCGCGCGTTTCGTGCGATGGCATTCCAGATAGCCGGGGAACTTAGCGGTGGGGAAACCTCGTGATAGCGTCCACTTACCAGCTATAGCCGACGGCCAGAATGCCATACAGCTCGCCGTTGTGCTGAACAAGGGGGCTGTCGGCGATATCTTTATCATACAGCTCGTAGTTCGCGGCGAACATGCCGACCCAGTGGGGGCTGAAACGGTAGCTGGTAATAATCGCCGCCATTGGTGAGACGGTGGTGCCGGTATCCCACTGTGGGCGCTGGCTGGTGGCTTCGCTGGCCGAGACGCCGCCAAAATAGTAGTTGGCCATATTGCTACTGCGGATCATCAGTCCCATCCCCGGCATGATCAGCAGATTATCTTTGATGACGGGAAAGTCTGCCCACAAAAGCAACTCTTGCCCATTGCTGCGACCCGTAACGTCGGAACTGATACGGGCGCTCAGCAGCGCATACGGCGTAATCAGCGTGGCGCCGATACCGGCTTCAAACTCGCCTTTTCGCTGCTCCATGCCCTTGAACGCGCTATTATCGCTGGGATCTAAGTTGCCAAATCGCCAGCGGCCATAGCCGTAAAAAGCAACGTTGTCGTCGATATGAAAATAGTAGCGGGCGCGATCGCCGAGATAGATAAACCGATCGCCGAAGTAGAGCCCGCCGGGAATAACGTAAGTTTCATTATTCTGCTTCTCGTAGCGCGCCGTTCCGCTGATGGTTGCGGCTCCCAGCACCACTCCTTTTGGTACCGGACTATTTGGATTCGATGCAGAGAAGATATCGATGGAACCCAGGTCAACCTCGGCGCTGGCGGGCGAACAACACAGCATCAGGGAGCAGAGAGCAGCGGGGTAGCGAAATGGTTTCATCCGGATTCCAAATATGATGAGGGATTATAGAGCTAATACGCGTAGATGCTGTTTTGCAGATAAAGCATTGCTAATGTGAATATATACCAGCGCAGGTCAGTCAGTGGGCGAGTTTTTGTTTTTTCTAAATTTATGCTGGCCGTTTTGATGGGATAGAAAGGTTCTAATCCGCCGCTTCCCGGCAGCGGACTGTTTTTTTAACCGACCCGGTCAGAGTGAGCGAATGTGCCCGCCGTCGCCAACCTGAGCCTGACGATACCACTCCATCAGTTCAAACGTCCCCGCTTCACCTTCCGCCGGAGCCCACGAGACATAATCCCCGGCAGCAACCGGCTGATAACCGCCGTGTTTGACCTCAAAAATAACGCCGCCGGCGTCCAGCGACAGAACCGCATGCCAGGTCCCGGCATCCATCTCTAGCGCCGTACACTCTTCGCCTAATACGATGCGGCGAGTGACGTAACCGAGATCATCAAAAGTCAGTACCACAAAGCGCCCGCTCAGAGCTAACAGCAGCTCAAAGGTGTGCGGATGGCGGTGAGGGCGAATATAGGTTCCCGGTTCCATCGCGATCGCCAGACGTTGTACGGGATCGGTTAATTCCGGGTGAAAATTACGATGTGCACGTAAACGAGGTGAACGCGCTGCCGCGTCGCTCTGCTGTTGCATGTCGCTGAAAGTGATGTATTTCATTTAGCCGCCTGACGTGAGATCTGAGATTGCGAATGGTTTCGCTACGGTGGATGAGTTCTGCACTGCTTTGTCGAAAGCCAGTCGCCGCATTGTATCCATTTCCCTTGGCCGGCGCGCACTGTTTTTCAGTGCATCAAGTGCCGTATCGCCTGGCAAATTCAACACGCTCACACCATTGACCTTTTGGTGACTTCCTGGAACATGGCAGACCATAGCACGCTCCTTTTTATATATATGACACCTTCCATAAATTCGGATGATTATTCTCTTATGTCTGCGGCGCAAAAATACAACCCATTCATTTTATGAATATCTTCTTACAAAGACATGGCAAGTTTTATATAACTTCGTTTTTAAAGGAGAGTTTTTTCTCTTAATGTCTGCGCAATATTTATTGTTTGAGTGAGGTTGTTGTTTTGAATTTTTTAAATAGTTGAGCGATTTAATCTGAAAATCCAGTGATGATGCGGTGTTTACACCAGTATTAAATATTTCAGCTGCTGGCTGTAATTATCAGTTTTTTTGCCTGCTTTACCTTAAAGCAAATTACTGGTTAAAATAAAAAACATATTTTTATATAGCGATACTCTGTCCGGCAAAAGGACTAATTTATTCAGGAGATAAATATATATGTCTGAATCATTTCAGAATGAGATACCTCGTGCGCGTGTAAATATAAAACTGGATCTGGTGACGGGTGGCGCTCAGAAGAAAGTTGAACTGCCGTTGAAGCTCCTGAGTGTTGGTGACTTCAGCAACGGCAAGGCTCAAGGGACGCTTTCAGAGCGCGAAAAAATCAATATCACTATGCGCAATTTCAACAGCGTTCTCGCGGATCTCAATCCCGAAGTTTATCTCACCGTTAAAAATACTCTCGCCAACGATGGTTCCGAAGAGAGTGTGAAACTGGCCTTTCAGGATATGAAGGATTTTGAACCAGAGGCGGTAGCGCGGCAAATTCCACAGCTTCGTGTGATGCTTGCTATGCGTAATTTATTACGTGATTTGAAATCCAATCTGCTGGACAACGTTACTTTCCGGAAAGAACTGGAAATCATTTTAAAAGACCCTGCTCTTTCCGACGAGCTACGCAGTGAATTGAATGCGCTTGCCCTGGGCCAGGATTAATTTCTGGAAACTTTAACGGAATATTAACGAGAAAAATGCTGATGTCAGTAAATAACGAAATCCAGAATGAGGGAAGGGCAGCCACAGTTGAAAAAATGCTGCCGCAGAACGGTGTATATGCCTCACTGTTCGACAAAATTAATTTAACGCCGGTTGCTGAAATCGGCGGCCTGAATGGATTTGAAGATAATACCGTAATGGCGGAAACCTCGGCCGATGAACGTGTTACCGCCGCTGTTCAGGTTTTCATGCAGTGTCTGCACAAGTCCGGTCAGAAGGTCGAGAAGCTCGATAAGACATTACTCGACCACCATATCGCTGAACTGGATTTCCAGATCAGCCGTCAGCTTGATGAAGTCATGCACAATGACGCGTTCCAGAAAGTGGAGTCCGTGTGGCGTGGCCTTCAGTCCCTGGTGAACAAGACTGACTTTCGCCAGAACGTGAAGCTGGAAATCCTCGATTTGTCCAAAGAAGAGTTGCGTCAGGATTTCGAAGATTCGCCGGAAATTGTCCAGAGCGGCCTGTACAAGCAGACCTACATCGCTGAATACGATACCCCTGGCGGTGAGCCGATTGCGGCAGTGATTTCGGCGTATGAGTTCGATGCCACCGCGCAGGACGTAGCGCTGATGCGTCATATTTCAAAAGTCTCCGCTGCCGCGCACATGCCATTTATTGGCTCTGCGGGGCCGAAATTCTTCCTCAAAGAGACGATGGAAGAGGTGGCGGCTATCAAAGATATCAGCAACTATTTCGAGCGCGCCGAGTACATCAAGTGGCAATCCTTCCGCGACACCGACGACTCGCGGTATATCGGCCTGGTGATGCCGCGCGTGCTTGCTCGCCTGCCGTATGGTCCGGACACCGTACCGGTACGCAGTTTCAACTATGTCGAAGAAGTGAAAGGTCCGGATCACAACAAATACCTGTGGACTCATGCGTCTTTCGCCTTTGCAGCCAACATGGTGAAAAGCTTCATCAATAATGGCTGGTGCGTGCAAATTCGCGGCCCGCAGGCCGGTGGTGCAGTGAAAGATCTGCCGATCCACCTGTATGACCTCGGTACCGGCAACCAGGTGAAAATTCCGTCCGAAGTGATGATCCCGGAAACCCGCGAGTTTGAGTTCTCCAGCCTCGGCTTTATTCCGCTGTCATATTACAAAAACCGCGACTACGCTTGCTTCTTCTCTGCAAACTCCGCCCAGAAACCCGCCCTGTATGACACTGCCGATGCCACGGCCAACAGCCGCATTAACTCGCGTTTGCCATACATCTTCCTGCTGTCGCGCATCGCGCACCACCTGAAGCTTATCCAGCGTGAAAATATCGGTACCACCAAAGATCGCCGCCTGCTGGAGCTGGAACTCAATACCTGGGTGCGCGGTCTGGTCACTGAAATGACCGATCCCGGTGACGAACTTCAGGCTTCTCACCCGCTGCGCGATGCAAAAGTGGTGGTGGAAGACATTGCAGACAACCCGGGCTTTTTCCGCGTGAAGCTGTTCGCCGTGCCGCATTTCCAGGTGGAAGGGATGGATGTCAACCTGTCACTGGTTTCCCAGATGCCGAAAGCCAAATCGTAACGTAAGGCAGGAAGCCGATGAAAACGGAACAACCGTTATGGGGTCGAGGGATTATGGTTTCGCCCCAGCACTTCCAGCAACAGGCCGCGTATGCGGCCTGGTCCGCCGAAGGTATCGCCCGGATGGGTTTATCACAGCCCTGGGGCGTGATAAATGTCGCTTTCGAACCGGAAACACTGAAGCTGGGCCGACTGCAGGCCCGCCATCTGCACATCCGTTTTCCCGACGGGACGCTTATCGACACGGATAATGCTGATGACCTGCCGCCGGTGCTGTCGCTTGAGAGTGAATCACAGGACATGGTGGTAGTTCTGGCCCTTCCGCTGCTGCGGGCAAATGGCGGTAACTGCCTTAAACCTGATGAGGTGGCCGAGCGTCCTGTTCGCTATCGCCAGCGCTGGCGGGATGTCCGCAATATTTTCGGAGATGATACCCGCCAGATTGCGGTGATGCAGCCAGAGCTGACGCTGCGGTTTGCCCATCAAAACAACAGCGATTATCTGGCCTGTCCGGTCGCCCGTCTGCAGCAGGATTCGCAGGGGAACTGGGCACTCGATGAAACCTATCTCCCGCCACTGCTGGCTCTGCAGGGCAACCGCTGGCTGGTGACCCAGCTGGAGCAGCTGATGACGCAACTGCGTGCCCGTCTGAGTCGCCTGATGGATATGCGCCGGGAGAGTAACGAACGAATGGCAGATTTTGCCGTGGCCGACGTGTCACTGTTCTGGCTGCTCAATGCCCTGAACAGCGCTGAGCCCGTGCTCGGACAGTTTCTGCGCCACCCGCAAATCCCGCCTGAGCGTCTGTATCCGGAACTGGCACGGCTTGCGGGCAGCCTGCTGACCTTCTCACTGGAGCATCAGGTGAGTGCTATTCCGGTCTGGCAGCATGAGCAACTGACTAACGTCTTCCCGCCGCTGTTTGATTTACTGGGCGACCTGCTGGAAGCCAGCCTGCCGTCGCGGGTGGTGGCGATTGAGCTTGAGCATGATGCCCGACTTCACTTCTCGCAGGCTCGTCTGCATGACCCACGTCTGCGCGAAGGCGCTGATTACTATCTCTCCGTGCGTTCACCGATGCCGGTGGCACAGCTGCAGGAACAGTTCCCGCAATTGTGCAAGGTCGGCAGTCCCGATCATGTCAGAAGCATCGTCAATTCATCGCGGGTGGGCGTTCCTCTGACGCCGCTGCGTCATGTGCCGGCAGCTATTCCACTGCGCCTGGAAAACCAGTATTTCAGCCTTGATGTCTCTCATCCTCTGGCCATCGAAATGCTCCAGAGCGGCACCTGTATGTTTTACGTTCCGGGAATGCTCGGCGAGCCTGAACTTGAACTCTTTGCGGTACTGCGAACATGAGTGAGCGTAAACGCGGCGCTGCCGCGTTCATTGATATTGATGCCCTCCTGCAGGACACCTGGCTGCAGGCGATCAGCCTGCGTCATGGTCCGAAATTTCAGGATGGAGAAGGGCGCACGCTGTGGGAGCGCTGCATTGCTGATGTCGAACGTGTCCAGCGTGAGCTGAAAGCGAGCGAACTCGATGAAGCCAGCTGTCAGCATATTCTCACTGCACAGTGTGCGCTGCTCGATGAGGCGGTCAAAAATCGCGGCGTGGAGGATGACGCCTGTGTGCAGTGGTATGACACTCCCCTGCAGGGGCACTTCCTCGGCACCATGGACGCTGGCGATACGTTGTGCGATCGGATGCGTGATGTGTTGCGCGAACCGGCTCCAGACCACGCCGTCGTGACCTGCTTCCAGCGAGTCATGATGCTGGGGTTCCTCGGCAGTTTCCGCTCTCTGAACGACCCGGAGCGCCAGAAGCTCGTCAGCGCGCTCAGTGCGCATGTCACGCCGTTCAGCTATCCACAAACTCATTCGGTCCTGGCCGAAAGCCGTACCGGATGGGGAATGGGCGGCTGGCTGGCGTCATGGCCCGTGCGTATTGGCCTGAGTGTGGTGGCGGTGGCTGCACTCTGGCTGGGACTGAATCACTGGTTGGATCAGACGCTGCTGACCCTGTTGCCGGGAGCCGTGAAATGAGTCCGGCACAACAGTGCGGGCTTGCGCTGTGGGCCGCCCTGCTCAGCGCCGTGGTCTGCCTGGGTTTTCTGCCGGTCACCCGACTGGTTTCTGCGCTCGTTCTGCTGGTGGTGCTGGGGCTTATCCTGACGCTCTGGTACGCCGCCAGTCGTCGTGCGCAGCATGATGTCATCCTGCGTCTGGATGACCTACCGGAAGCCACTTACCGTCAGCCCGTGGTGCTGGTCTGTGGTGATTTGCCGCTGGCATGTATGCAGCAGTCACTGGTGCTCACTGTCACCCAGGGATGCTGGATCCGCGTGGCAGATCATCAGGATCTGCAGCAGGCAGCCCGCCAGGTACTGTGGTTACGCCCTGACTGGGGGCGTCAGCTGTCGGTGATGGTCAGCGTCTGCCCACAGCAACACGCTGACAGCGAGCGCCTTACCAGTCGTCTGTTGGCCCTGCGCTGGCAAATCAGCCGGCTGCGTAAAGAAACCGGTCATTCTGTGCCGCTGGTTCTGAATGGTCAGGTTGGCAGCGCGATGACGAATGACATGCTCTGGCAGGCGGCTATCCCGGGAGAAGGGGGGAGGGTCTGGCGTGAATCTTCAGCGCCGGGCTCCATTGCAGCCTGGGTTGCCACCGGTGGTGCTATGGCGATGCAGCAACAGGTGCTGATGAACAGCCTGATGAGCTGGTTCCATCAGCACGTCAAAGCCGTGTTTATGGATGAAAACCCCGATATTCCCGTCATTGCACCTGTTGCGGTGCTGTGGGGAATGGGGCCGATTCTTGCCGGAAGTCTGGCCACATCGGCCTGGACGGGGTGGCTTTCCCGCCACACTGCGATGCAGCAGGTTGCGGGCTGGCAGCCGGTGGGAACGGACAGTACGGTTATCTCCCCGTTGCCGGATTTTATCCTGCCGCTGCTGCCTGAAGGGCGAGGCCTGACGCCGCGTGGGCGAGCCTTCCGTTATTCGCTCGGGATCCTCACGCTGGCGGCCATTGCTGCGCTGCTCAGCAGTGGCTGGAACAATCACCAGTTGCTGCAGCGTGTGAGCTTCGATATTGCCCGCTATGACCGTATCCCGATGCATGATTTCGGACCAAAAGCCGACGCCGTTACCGTCCTGCGTGACGATGCGGAACAGCTGGATGGCTGGGTGCGCAATGGCGTACCGGCCCGGATGAGCTTCGGTCTGTATCAGGGTGAGCGTCTGCGAATGCCTGTGCTGGATGCGATCCGCTCCTGGGTGCCTCCGCCACCGCCGCCTGAACCGCAGCCGAAATCCAAACCGGTAACGAAAATTGCACGCCTCGACAGCATGTCGCTGTTCGACTCCGGGCAGTCCGTGCTGAAACCCGGCTCGACCAAACTGCTGGTTAACTCGCTGGTCGGCATTAAGGCAAAGCCGGGCTGGCTGATTGTGGTCGCCGGCTATACGGATAACACCGGCACTTCGCAACTGAACCAGAGGCTTTCTCAGAAACGTGCCGAAGCCGTGCGCGACTGGATGCGCGATACCGGCGACGTGCCGGAAAGCTGTTTTGCGGTGCAGGGCTATGGCGCAAGCCGTCCTGCTGCAACCAACGACACTCCGGAGGGCCGTGCGCTCAACCGCCGTGTCGAAATCAGTCTGGTACCGCAGGCCAGTGCCTGTCAGATACCTGGCAAAACCCCGGCGTCATCGCAGGATGATGGCGCATCACTACACAATGGAGAGTAATTCCATGGCAATTCCTGTTTATCTTTGGCTGAAAGACGACGGCGGCGCGGACATTAAAGGGTCTGTGGACGTTCAGGATCGCGAAGGCAGCATCGAAGTGGTGGCGCAGCAGCATAACCTGTACATCCCGACCGATAACAACACCGGCAAACTGACGGGTACCCGTATCCACACGCCGTTCCTGTTCACCAAGGAAATCGATTCGTCCAGCCCGTATCTGTACAAGGCGGTGACCACCGGTCAGACCCTCAAGTCTGCGGAATTCAAGTGGTACAAAATCAACGACGCAGGCCAGGAAGTGGAGTACTTCAACACCAGACTCGAAAACGTAAAAGTGGTGAAAGTGAACCCGGTGATGCACGACATCAAGGATCCCTCTTTCGAGAAACACAACCACCTTGAGCAGATTGAGCTGCGTTACGAAAAAATCACCTGGACCTACAAAGACGGCAACATCATTCATTCCGATTCGTGGAACGAACGCGCCACCGCCTAAGTTACTCGTCATATTTCGCGCGGTAACGGTGTTGGCTGCGTTCGCTCACCCCGGTCACTTACCGCTGTAAGCTCCCGGGGATTCGCGAACTTGCCGCCTTGTTACTGCACGAACTATTTAGAGTAACCACTCAGACGGACAGTCCTCTCTGTCCGCTTTTTTTGTCTTTGCTGAGCGTCTGCCCACGCGGGCGTTGAGCAAAGAACCCACAATCTGCCAGCCGACCGGATGCGCTTTGGTCCCCTTCACGGGAAACAGCGAGGGGCGGTAGCGTGTCCAGGAACCGACAAAGAGAGAGACTCATGGAAAATCCAGCCATCCTGCTGCGACGTCTGAACCCTTACTGTGCCCGTGCGATGGAAGGGGCGGCCTCGCTCTGCCAGAGCCGCGCGCATGCGGAAATTCTTCCGGAGCACTGGTTGTTGAAACTGCTGGAGCAGGGGGAAGGCGATCTCACGGTGCTGGCCCGTCGCTACGAATGGGATATGGACAGCATCTGGCAGGATTTGCTCGGCTGGCTGGATAAACAACCGCGCTCAGTGCGCCACCGACCGCAGCTCTCGGAAAACATCCAGACGCTGATGCAGGAAGCCTGGCTGATTGCCTCCCTTAATGGAGAAGAGCAAATCCGTAGCCTCCATTTGCTGATGGCGCTGGTCGGTAAGCCAAAACTGGCCCACTGTGACGGACTGTGGCCACTGCTGACGCTGGGTCAGAGTCAGTTGGTGCGCCTGCGTCCATTGCTTGATGCACAGTCTGATGAACGTCCCGAAGTACAGCAGGAAGCTGAACTGGCGCAGAGCCATGGCGGGGGAGTGGCGTTTGTCGGGCGCCCGGTTGGGGCTGAAGTGCAAGAGAGCGAGCTCAGCCCGGCATTACAAAACGCGCTGGATAAATTCACCCTCGACGTCACCGCCAAAGCGAAGGAAGGCAAAATCGACCCGGTGTTTGGCCGTGATACGGAAATCCGCCAGATGGTGGACATTCTCTCGCGTCGCCGTAAAAACAACCCGATCCTGGTCGGTGAGCCAGGCGTGGGGAAAACCGCGCTGGTGGAAGGTCTCGCACTCAGAATCGCCGAAGGCAACGTACCGGAATCGCTCAAACCTGTTGTTCTGCGCACGCTTGACCTCGGCCTGCTGCAGGCGGGCGCCGGCGTGAAGGGCGAATTTGAACAGCGCCTGAAAAACGTCATCGATGCCGTGCAACAGTCATCCACACCGGTTCTGCTGTTTATCGATGAGGCGCATACCATCATTGGTGCCGGTAATCAGGCCGGGGGCGCAGACGCCGCCAACCTGCTGAAACCGGCGCTGGCGCGAGGCGAACTGCGCACCATCGCCGCGACCACCTGGTCCGAATACAAGCAGTACTTCGAACGCGATGCTGCCCTGGAGCGTCGCTTCCAGATGGTGAAGGTGGACGAGCCGGATGATGGCACGGCGTGTCTGATGCTGCGTGGTCTGAAATCCCGCTATGCTGAGCACCACAACGTGCACATTACCGATGATGCCGTGCGAGCTGCCGTCACGCTTTCTCGCCGTTATCTGACGGGCCGTCAGTTGCCGGACAAGGCCGTTGACCTCCTCGACACTGCCAGCGCCCGCGTGCGCATGAGCCTCGATACCGTCCCGGAACCGCTGACCCGCATCCGCTCACAGATTACCGCTCTGGAAATGGAGAAGCAGGCGCTGCTGGAGGATATCGCGCTTGGCAATCAGAGCCACGGTAAACGCCTGAGCGCCATTGAGCAGGAAGAGAATGACCTCATCGTTGCGCTCGACGAGCTGGAAACCCAGTACGGTCAGGAGCTGAAACTCACCGAACAACTGCTGGAAAGCCGCCAGGATATCTCCCGCCAGAGTGAGACTCACACGCTGCAACAGGAGCTGACCGGCATGCAGGACAGCCACCCATTGCTCTGCGTTGATGTGGACGTGCGTACCGTTGCAACGGTGATTGCTGACTGGACGGGCGTACCGCTGTCCTCGCTGATGAAAGACGAGCAGACCGGGCTGCTGACCCTGGAAAATGAAATCGACAAACGTGTGGTCGGACAGGATGTGGCGCTGACTGCCATCGCGCAACGCCTGCGTGCCGCCAAAACCGGACTCACCTCCGAGAATGGCCCGCAGGGCGTGTTCCTGCTGGTTGGCCCGAGCGGCGTGGGGAAAACCGAAACCGCGCTGGCGCTGGCGGACGTGATGTACGGCGGGGAAAAATCGCTGATTACCATCAATCTGTCGGAATACCAGGAGCCGCACACCGTTTCTCAACTGAAGGGTTCACCTCCGGGTTACGTCGGTTACGGGCAGGGCGGGATCCTCACCGAAGCCGTGCGCAAGCGCCCGTACAGCGTGGTGCTGCTCGATGAAGTGGAAAAAGCCCACCGTGATGTGATGAATCTGTTCTATCAGGTATTCGATCGCGGCTTTATGCGCGACGGCGAAGGTCGAGAAATCGACTTCCGCAACACGGTTATTCTGATGACCTCCAACCTCGGCAGCGACCCTCTGATGCAGCTTCTGGACGAACAACCGGAAGCCAGCGAGGGCGACCTGCACGAACTGCTGCGCCCGATCCTGCGCGATCATTTTCAGCCCGCGCTACTCGCCCGCTTCCAGACCGTAATTTTCCGGCCTTTGGCTGAAACCGCCATGCGCACTATCGTGGAAATGAAGCTCGCCCAGGTCAGTAAACGCTTGCACCGCCACTACGGCCTGATCACCTGTATCGATGACCGCTTGTACGACGTACTGACCGCCGCCTGCCTGCTTCCGGATACCGGTGCGCGTAACGTGGAGAGCTTACTCAATCAGCAAATCCTGCCTGTACTGAGCCAGCAGCTGTTGACCTATATGGCTGCAAAACAGAAGCCGCAATTCCTGACGCTCGGCTGGAGCGAGGATGAGGGGATCTCACTGGATTTCAACCGCACTGAAGGAGTGAACGCATGAGCAACCATCCCCCGATAAGATTCAGCCACAACCACCACTGGCTTTCGGTGAAGGGGTGTGAAGCCGAGCTTGATGTGCTGGCATTTGAAGGCAACGAAGCCCTGAGTAAACCGTTCAGCTACCGCATTGAATTTACCAGTGGCGACCATGCCATCAGTAAAGAGATGATGCTGATGAAGCCCGCCTCCCTGACGCTGCAGGCCCCGGTTGATCAGGGCTATGGCAGTAAAATGCAGCAGCCGGTGCGGGTGATTCAGGGAGTGGTGACGGGCTTTGAACGCTTCGGCACCTCAAAAGATGAAACCCATTACGCCCTGACGCTGCAGCCGCGCCTGGCGCTGCTTGACCGTTCGCACCAGAATACCATTTATCAGGATATGTCAGTGCCGCAAATCGTAGAAAAAATCCTGCGCGAGCGCCACGGCATGCGCGGTCAGGATTTTCTGTTCTCGCTTGCAAAAGAGTACCCGCGACGTGAGCAGGTGATGCAGTACGGAGAGGACGACCTGCGCTTTATCTCCCGCCTGCTGGGCGAAGTCGGTATCTGGTTCCGCTTTACCACCGATACGCGCCTGAACATCGACGTGGTGGAGTTTTACGACGGTCAGCAGGGGTATGGAAAAGGCCTGACCCTGCCATCGGTGCCACCGTCAGGCCAGCACTCGCAGGGTGTGGACTCGGTGTGGGGAATGGAGAGCCATCATAACGTGGTGCAGAAGCAGGTCAGCACCCGCGATTACAACTACCGCCAGGCGACGGAAGACATGAACACCCAGGTGGATGCGACCCGCGGGGATGCCACCACCTACGGTGATGCCTATCACTATGCCGATAACTACCTGACACAGGGAAGTCACCATGACCGCAATCCGGTCCCGGAGTCCGGGGCGTTTTACGCCCGCATTCGTCATGAGCGTTACCTGAATGGCCAGACGCAGACCCGTGCCATCACCAGCTGCCCGACCCTCTCTCCGGGTCAGGTACTGAAAGTCACCGGCGGGTACGAAGTGGCCGACGTGTTTGCTCATGGTGTGGTTATCACAGCCCTGCGCACGCATGCCCGCCGCGATAAGGACCTGGCGGTTGATTTTGACGGGATCCCGGACAGCACTGATTTCAGTTTCCGTCCTGAGCCTGGCTCGCGCCCGGCGATGGCCGGTACCTTACCAGCCCGCGTCACCAGTACCACCGAAAACGACACCTACGGCCATATCGATAAAGACGGCCGTTACCGGGTCAACATGCTGTTTGATCGTGATAACCGGGAGACCGGGTTCGAGAGCCTGTGGGTGCGCCAGTCACGCCAATATGCAGGAGATACCTACGGCCTGCACCTGCCGCTGCTGGCGGGCACCGAAGTGGCGATTGACTTTGAGGACGGTAACCCGGACAGACCGTACATTTCTGGCGTGCTACACGACTCGGCGCACGGTGATCATGTCACTATCCGCAACTACAAACGTAACGTCCTGCGTACCCCGGCGAACAACAAAATTCGCCTCGACGATGAACGTGGGAAAGAGCATATCAAGGTCAGCACGGAGTACGGCGGCAAGAGCCAGCTGAATCTCGGGCACCTGGTCGACAGCGAAAAACAACAGCGCGGTGAGGGTTTTGAACTCAGAACCGACAGCTGGGGCGCCATCCGTGCGCAGAAGGGCATCTTCATCAGCGCGGACGGGCAGGCGAAGGCACAGGGGAATGTGCTGGAGATGGGCGCAGCGCTCGCACGGCTTTCAGCAGCATTAGTGGAGATGGAATCCCTTGCCGCCAGCGCACAACAGGCTCAGGCGCTGGCTGCCGATGTCAGCCGTCAGCAAAAACTCCTCAGGCAGAAAATCGAACAGCTGCATGAAGAGGTCATCCTGGGCAGTGCACCGAAAGGGGTGGCGCTGGTGAGCGGTGAAGATATGCAGTTATCAGCCCGTGACAATCTGACGCTGACAGCGGGTAAGCAACTGGATATCGGTGCCCAGAAGGATTTCACGCTGGCTGCCGGTAAACAACTCAGCCTGTACAGCCGTGAGGGTGCAAAACTGTTCAGCTCGAACAACGATATTGATATTCAGGCGCAGGGCGGGAATATCATCACCTGGTCCACGCAGGACACGCATATTTCGAGTGGCAAGAAACTGGTTGTTACAGCCCAGGATGAACTGACGCTGATATGCGGTGGCGGCTATATCAAAATCAAGGGCGGCAACGTGGAAATAGGCGGCCCCGGAAAACTGCTGGTAAAGAATGCCGGAATAAAGAAGGCCGGTTCAGGCAGTATGCAGGGCGTGATGAAATCATTTGAGCCTTCAACGTTTGATGAGAAATTCGTCATTACTCACCCTGTATCTGGTAAACCGTTGGCAAATCAGAATTATGATATTCATATGCCGGATGGAAAAGTTTTGTCTGGTGTTACAGATAGTTCAGGAAACTCATCATTAATAATGTCAAAAGCGGTTGATGGACTGAAGATCGTATTGAAGAAATAAAGAAAGGAACAGGGTTATGATAAATCTGATTATGCGGTTCTGCTTTATATATGTTGTGTCTGTTCTGAGTGGTTGTGTAGTGGGGCCTTATGGTGGCGGTGTTGCCTTTGTGAATCCTTTTTCTGCTATGAAGGATACGCAGAAAGAACCGGAAAAGAAAAAACAGCAGCCTGAGGTGTATGGCCCGCCGCAGATAATTTATCGCATTGATAAAGACCGTTACTTTACGCTTGAAGAGTACACCCGCTGCGAAAATGGAAAAACATTTTATAACAATAAAGCGAAAGGGATTCATACTCTGATATCACCCTCGTCAGGTTATTTATTTAAAGGGCGTCTGTTCTGGTTATCAAACCGGGATGATTATCTGGCTTTTCCAATAACAGCAAATGATAATAAGGCAGAGTGTAAGGGATCTGATAAAGGGTGTCTGAATGTTATTTCTGTGACAACAGATGGTGGGGAAACAGTGCGTTCAGTGTTTTACGGGTCAAATACACAAGACCCAAATGGTGATACGAAAAAATATGATATGTTAGTTACTAATGAAGGTTTTTATATGATCAAATATCATTTCCATGAAAGATCACCGACTAGTGCTTATGCTTTGAAATGGACGTTTAGTCCGTCCACCAAAAAATCAAACCCTGCTTATCCTGGAGTTACGGGGCCAATTTATCAACCAGAGCTTTCTTTTGATGTTTCTCAAATTTCCCAAGAAACTATGCAATGTGATCGTAACTTAGAACCGAAAAATCAGTAGGAAGGAGTATCAAATGAACAACAAAACCTCTCGTGCCGCCGCGAAAAATAACTGAAGAAGGTCGTTCTCCTGTTATCCGCTTTTACTGAGGGGGCGGCCCGTTCCAGAATGGCTGCAACCAGCTGGTCAGTTTATGGAGTGAAAAAGGGTTTGATAACTGGCCTTCAGCACTGGGCATTCCGGTTCCATTCAGCACTCAATTACTGAACGGGGAACGCGACAGACTTCTTACAGCAGCTCCACCACGTCATTATTATGCTCATGCAGCAGGTCGTCTGGCAAAGCTCATTAAAACCATCCGTGACAAACATCCTGAAGATACAGTGACGGTGTTATCACACAGCCAGGGAACCATGATTGCCCTGGCCGCTGCTGCAATAGAGGCACCTGATGCACTGTTTGTGATGAATTCGCCCTATGCGCTGGATAATGAAATGACAACTTATATTTCATATCCCATGAATGAAATCATCAGTAAAGAAGCCAGAGAAGCGACATTTGCCAATATTGTAAAGAAAGTGGCTGAAAACAAAACACGCCTGAAGAAACAAGGATGTGAAAGATTACTGGCCGGGGCCAGCAGTGATGGCGAAGCTGGACGCCGGAAGGTAAAACTCACGGAGGTGTGCCTGAGCGCGATAACCATGGCACAGCATGGAGCTACTGTAACCCTCATGATCGGGTGATGGGATTTGCGCCTTTACGCAGTATTGGCTGGCAGGAGTTAACCAATACTAAAAGCAGTAATTCATTATTAATAACGTCAAAAGCGGTTGATGGACAAAAGATCGTATTGAAGAAATAAATAAAGGAACAGGGTTATGATGAGTCCGATTATGCGAATATGTTTTGTATATGGTATTTTTATTCTGAGTGGTTGTGTGGCCGGACCTTATGGTGGCGGTGTTGCCTTTGTGAATCCTTTTTCTGTAATGAATGATATGCAGACAGAGCCGGAAAAGAAAAAACAGCAACCTGAAGTTTATGGCCCGCCACAGATAATTTATCGTATTGATACAGAACGTTACTTTACGCTCGAAGAGTACACCCGCTGCGAAAATGGAAAAACATTTTATAATAATGAAGCGAAAGGAATTCATATCCAGATTACACTCTCTTCAGGTTATTTATTTAAAGGACGTCTGTTCTGGTTATCAAACCGGGATGATTATCTGGCTTTTCCAATAACAGCAAATGATAATAAGGCAGCGTGTAAGGGATCTGATAAAGGGTGTCTGAATGTTGTTGCTGTGACAACAGATGGCGGGAAAACAGTACGCTCAGTGACGTACGGTTCAAATACACAAGATCCCAATGGTGATACAAAAGACTACGACATGCTGGTAACTAATGATGGATTTTATATGATTGAGTACGCTTTTAAGGAACGAACTCCGACTAGTGCGTATGCCTTGAAGTGGACATTTAGTCCGGCCACCAAAAAATCTAATCCTGCTTACCCTGGAGTAACGGGGCCAATTTATCAACCAGAGCTTTCTTTTGACGTTTCTCAGGTACCCCAGGAAATTATGCAATGTGATCGTAACCTTGAACCGAAAAACCAGTAGGAAGGAGTGTCAAATGAACAATAAAACGTCTCCTACACGAAAGGTCGAGGTCTATACTACAGATAATGGCGCTCCATTCTCCTATTCTGTGACATCACATAAAAATGTTAAAGTTAATGCAGAGGTTCAACCTCCCTTGCAATTGCCTGGACTGATTATATTCGTTCATGGAGTAAATTCTGAGGGTGAATGGTATGACCATGCTGAAAAGGCACTATGCGACGGATTGAATAAACGACTGGAATTGACATCTTTGGATGAGCAATTTCAGTTACTGGGGAACAAATATGAAAAAGCTTACTGGAGTGATGAACACACTACCTGGGTAGTGCCGCCGCGAAAAATAACTGAAGAAGGTCATTCTCCTGTTATCCGCTTTTACTGGGGTTATCGTGCTGCTGAAAATGAAACCGACAAATATGCGATCCCGCTAAAAAATAAACAGGGTGATAATTATTACGACCTGATGCCTGAGCAGCGAAAAAATAAAGGGCCCTTTTACTGGGGGGGCGGCCCGTTCCAGAATGGCTGCAACCAGCTGGTCAGTTTATGGAGTGAAAAAGGGTTTGATAACTGGCCTTCAGCACTGGGCATTCCGGTTCCATTCAGCACTCAATTACTGAACGGGGAACGCGACAGACTTCTTACAGCAGCTCCACCACGTCATTATTATGCTCATGCAGCAGATCGTCTGGCAAAGCTCATTAAAACCATCCGTGACAAACATCCTGAAGATACAGTGACGGTGTTATCACACAGCCAGGGAACCATGATTGCCCTGGCCGCTGCTGCAATCGAAGCCCCGGATGCACTGTTTGTGATGAATTCGCCCTATGCGCTGGATAATGAAATGACAACTTATATTTCATATCCCATGAATGAAATCATCAGTAAAGAAGCCAGAGAAGCGACATTTGCCGATATTGTAAAGAAAGTGGCTGAAAACAAAACACGCCTGAAGAAACAAGGATATGAAAGATTACTGGCCGGGGCCAGCAGTGATGGCGAAAGCTGGACGCCGGAAGGTAAAACTCACGGAGGTGTGCCTGAGCGTGATAACCATGGCACAACATGGATCTACTGTAACCCTCATGATCGGGTGATGGGATCTGCGCCTTTACGCAGTATTGGCTGGCAGGGATTACCCAATACGGAAGCCAGTCATTTTACTGAACCTCATTCATTATTTAAAGCAGCAGGTGAGACACTATATGTTCGTATGCTTGGGCGAAATATTCCCTGTGGGGGTGAACCTAACCCGCAAACAAACTTTAGTGATATGGGCGATGGTAATCCATTCTGGGACAGTACGACATCAATAATGCAAAAAATGACTTGGCCAGAACCTATAAGAGGACAAAAACTGGCAATTAATGCCCCTCTGGTGCCAGAGCCGATGACAGCGAAAGAACTGGAGAATTTTGACCAGGATTATCGCAGTAAAGAAAAACAGACAGGAAAAATTGGCTATGGTTACGGACAAATAGATCCCGGCAAGAATATCCCCATTGATGTCGACTACCGCTATTATATATCGCTCTACGGCTATTATGACCAGAAAATGAAACTCAAAGATCTCTCAGGGATTAAATTGCCCGGGCCGGGATCAAAAGAAGACCGTAACAGATATGAAAAACAGTCCAGAGAAGAAATGCTGGAAGATGTTCGTACTTATGTTCAGCGGCCTACAGATCACAGTTCGTTGCCAATGGATGAGCGCTTCATGAGCAGGGTCGTTGCCTATGATTTGCCAGTTGGCTATTGCTGGCACTCCTGGGACAGGGAAAGCCTTGCTGAATTACGTTATCAGGCTGACTGGCTGGAAAGTGACGACTATTACTGGACAGGTAAACTGACGATCCCTGCTATGCCTGCAATTATAAGAAGAGATGTGGCAGTCGATGCCGCAGAAAAGAGAACCCATGAAATGGAACGGCTGCAACTCAAAAAATAACATCAACGGTTGGCGATGCATGCACTTTAATTTTAAGGAGTGAAATATGGGGAAATTTGCCGTCGTTTTGGGAGACGCCACTTCGCATGGTGGCAAAGTCACATCGGCCTCATCCAGTTTCGATATATCCGGTAAAAATGCCGCACTTTTAAATGATACCGTCAGTTGCCCAGAGCACGGCACAAACAAAATCATTGAGTGCGATGTTTCTGCATATGAAGAAAACGGACGCGGAATTGTATTACTTGGCTGTAAAACACAGTGTGGGGCGAGTGTCATCGCAAGCATGCAGGATATGGAGGTTGGCTGATGGGTTGGTCTCTTCCGGAGGTGCCTGAAAAAGAGCAGGCACCATCCTGGTCACCGTGGTTCTGTCTGTTGATTATTTTTCTCGGACTTTTCATTGGGTTGCTTGTTGCTGTACTGAAATCACCGACGACAGGGTTACCTTCATTGAGCAGTGGGGCCTGGTTGCCACTGACGGTCTGGATATTTGCGGGCATTTCGGCAGCCATCGCGGTTTACAGTTTTTGCTGGGAAACGCGGGCTATTCGTGTCTGGAACTGGAATGAGTGGTGCCGGAACATGCGTCTGAAGTGGCGCTTACGTGCACATCAGCATCTCGTCATTCTCAGCCATGTTTTCATCGCTGCTGATATGGGGCTGTTGCCTCGTCTTGCACATACCCAGGAAGAGGGAAGTGCAGACATTCCGCCTTTAACGGTGTTGCCGGACGAACCGCTTACTCCCGGCATTTCACGTTTTGAGCAGTTACTTCACCATCTCATTGCTCAGATAACACCTTCTATTCAGCGGTATTATCCCGTGGGCTCGCTCCAGATTATTGTTCAGACCAATGGTAGCGACAAAGATCGTGAATCTCAGTCATTCCATCGCATCTGGTCAGTAGGTCCCACACCTTGGAATGTCGACGTTCATTTTCAGGATGCAGATTCATCCTTTGGTGACTGGAATCAGTTTGTAGGGCCAACAAAGCGCCCCGTACTGGTACTGGCGATGCACTATCGGTTACCCGACGATGTTTTGCCGGAATTTGCCAGTGCGTTATTTTTGATGCCACCGTCAATGCTGAATCAGGGAGAACAAAAAAATGCGTTACGGCTTTTCCGGGCGATGCCGCTCAACACCCGTACGCTTGCAACCGAACTTAGTGAATTACGGGATATGGCCCTCACGCCTGCCAGCAAGAAACATCTTGTCTGGCACAGCGGACTGTCAGATGCACCACGGCGGTCAGTGAGCAGAGTGCTGAATGACCTGTCGGTCCCTCTGTATGATGGCATCGGTACTGGCGGCGTCATTGATTATGACAGCGCATGCGTCCGGTATGGCGGTCTTGCTGGCTGGGCAATGATCGGGGCTGCGGCTGAAATGGCCGCTTATGGCCCCGCCTGCCAGTGGCTTCTTCTCGAAAGTGAAGATGATGCCTGGGCAGTAACGCTCGGAAACGTCGACCCTGCAGCCGGGTATGGTCATTGGGTTATTCAGCCACCGTTCCCCGGGGGCTCTGTTCTGATGGCGTTACTGCTGAATGTCGGGCTGTACAGCCTGATGATCAACTATTTCCCTTCAACGGCATTATCCTGGTCAGGGAGCTCTCTTCTTCTGCTGTCACTGCTAGTGACATTACCTGGGCTGGTCATTTTGCTGCGACGAATTACAGCCCGTCTTCAGCGCCCCGAATTTATCAGGGTCGCGCGACAGTCCGGAAAGGAATAACCGGCATGAAAAAGGTTTCAAAGCCCTTAGGAGCAGGACTACTCATCGTGGCAGTCCTGTTGATGATACTCTTTGTTCTAGCACAGACAACGCAGTTGCCCTCTGGAAACGGTGACGATAATTTCTGGTTCGTGCTGGCAGGTGTTATCACCTTAACAGCCGCACTATGCTCTCTGGTATTTTTTATGTTGTCCGGGCAACAAAATCTTTCTCCCGTTACGCCTGATGGCGGAACTAGTGACAGTCAGGAAAGAACGCCGGAACAATATTATTTTTCAGCACTCAGCAAGCATCTCAAAAGACGTTACACATTGCTCTGGCAGCGTAAGGTGCAGTTGCTGCTGGTCACCGGCGATGAGGCGGCAATCGAACAGCTGGTACCAGGCCTGCAGGAAAACCAGTGGCTTGAAGGCAGCCGTACCGTGCTGATTTACGGCGGCAGTCTGACTGCTGAGCCCGATCGCGAAAAATACACCGCGCTGCGTAAACTGCGCCGCGGGCGCCCACTGGACGGTATTGTTCGCGTTATGCCCGCGTCGCTAAACCTGACCCCACAAATCAGCGACAGCGATTTACGCGGGCTGGAGAAAATCAGCGAACTGTTGCGTTACTCTGCGCCGGTCTGGCTGTGGCAACTGTGCGACAGCGCCTGGTCGCAGACTAAACGCCCTGAGCAGGCGGTCGGAGCCCGTTTCCCGCTGCGTGCTAAGCCTGACGATATTACCCGCCAGCTAGAACTGATGCTGCCGGTCCTGCGAATGCAGGGATTGAGTCAGGTCGCTGAGAACAACGGTCACGACTTCCTGCTGCGCCTGGGCCTGCGCCTGAAAGACGGCGGTATCGCCCGCTGGGCTCAGCAACTGGTGCCATGGCTCTTCGACTCTCAGCAGCGCGTTCCACTGCGTGGCTTGATGTTCAGCCTGCCAGGCGATAAAACCGCTGATACATCTGAGAGAGCAGCAGCACCTGCATCTGCCGATGCTGAGAAATATGTCCCGGAATCACAACGCCACTCGCTGACTCTGCCGGTGACCTGGCAGGGTATCGTTGATGACTGCGCCCGCATACGTGGCCGCCGTGTCGGTATGGCGTGGGAACAGACGCTTGCCTGGACGCTGATGGCCATTATCGGTGTCTGGGGAGTGGGGACGCTGCTGTCGTTCGCTGTCAACCGCATGCAGATAGTTTCTGTTGCTGAGCAGGCTCATGCCCTGGTAGAGCATCCTTCCGTATCGGATTACCAACTGACGGCCTTGCATACTCTGCGTAATGACGCCGGTCGCCTGCTGCACCGTGTCCGGGAGGGAGCGCCCTGGTATCAGCGCTTTGGTCTTGACCACAACCCGCAGCTGCTGAACGCGATGCTGCCCTGGTACGGCGTGGTGAACAACCGACTGATTCGCGATCCGGCGAATGTCGCCCTGACGCAAAAGCTCAGCGCGCTGGCTAACTCAGCGCCGAACAGTGACCAGCGTGCGCAGCTGGCGAAACCGGGCTATGACCAGCTGAAAGCCTGGCTGATGATGGCCCGGCCAGATAAAGCCGACGGCGTGTTTTACGCGCAGACCATGAAAGTGGTGCAGCCGACGCGCATAGGCATCTCAACCGGGTTGTGGCAAAGCCTGTCACCGGATTTGTGGGCGTTCTACATCTCCGAACTACCAAAGCAGCCGCAGTGGAAAATTACACCGAATACGCAACTGGTCAGCCAGAGCCGCCAGGTGCTGTTGCAGCAAATTGGGCACCGCAATGCCGAAAGCACGTTGTATGAAAACATGCTCAAATCGGTACGCCGTAATTTCGCCGATGTGTCTCTGGAAGACATGACCAGCGGCACCGATGCTCGCCGCCTGTTCATCACCGAGGAGGTGGTGCCGGGCATGTTTACCCGCCAGGCATGGGAAGGGGGGATTCAGCAGGCCATCGAGAAAGCGGCCAGTTCGCGCCGCGATGAAATTGACTGGGTGCTGAGCGACAGTCGAAAAGCTGTCTCCTCAGACTTGTCGCCGGAAGCACTGAAAGCGCGTCTGACGCAACGTTACTTCACCGACTTTGCCGGCAGCTGGCTGAGCTTCCTGAATAGTCTGCGACTTAACCCGGCAAACAATATCGCTGACGTCACCGACCAACTGACGTTGATGAGTGATGTCCGTCAGTCACCGCTGATTGCCCTGATGAATACGCTGGCGTGGCAGGGGCAGACCGGCCAGCAAAGCGAAGGGCTTTCGGACTCCCTCATCAAATCGGCTAAAGACCTGGTGGGCGGGAAAGACAAACCGGTGATTGACCAGTCTGCGTCAGGCCCACAGGGGCCACTGGATGAAACCTTTGGCCCGCTGCTTCAGCTTCTGGGCAAAAACACCAGCAGCAATGTGATGTCGGCTGATAACTCACTGAGCCTGCAAACTTACCTGACTCGCATCACCCGCGTACGTCTCCGTCTGCAGCAGGTAGCCAGCGCCTCTGACCCGCAGGAGATGATGCAGACCCTGGCGCAGACGGTATTTCAGGGTAAAAGCGTTGACCTGACCGATACCCAACAATATGGCAGCCTGATTTCGGCAAGCCTTGGCGAGGAGTGGAGCGGCTTCGGTAACACGATGTTTGTGCAGCCGCTGACCCAGGCCTGGGAGACCGTACTGCAGCCGTCGGCAGCGAGCCTGAATGATAAGTGGAGCCGCTCGGTGGCGGCGAACTGGCACACCGCATTCGACGCACGCTTTCCGTTTGCCGCCAGCAAAAGTGACGCCTCGTTGCCGATGCTGGCTGAATTTGTGCGCAAGGACAGCGGACGAATTGATCGCTTCCTGACGACAGAGCTCAGCGGTGTGCTGCACAAGGAAGGCAGCCAGTGGGTACCGGATAAGGTCAACAGCCAGGGGCTGAGTTTTAACCCGGCCTTTCTGCGGGCCATTAACCAGCTTAGCCAGCTGTCAGACATTCTGTTCACCGATGGCAGTCAGGGCATCAGCTTCGAACTGCAGGCGCGTCCTGCACCGCAGGTGGTGGAAACCCAACTGACAATTGATGGACAAAAGTTGCATTACTTTAACCAGATGGCCGACTGGCAATCTTTCCGCTGGCCGGGAGAAACGTATAAGCCAGGCACGATGTTGACCTGGACCTCAACCAGCGCCGGTGCGCGCCTGTTTGGGGATTACAGCGGCACCTGGGGCTTTATTCGCTGGCTGGAGCAGGGCAAGCGCCAGCAGCTTGATCGTAGCCAGTGGATGATGAGCTTTACCGCCCCGGACGGTCGAATCCTGCAGTGGGTACTGCGCTCACAACTCGGAAAAGGTCCGCTGACGCTGCTGGATCTGCGCGGTTTCACGCTGCCGGATCAGATATTCAGTGTCGACAGCGCGGCCACCGCTCAGGCGCTGATGGACAACAGCGGAAACAGTGACATCGATGGGAGCGAATGATGAGCACTCTGCAGGATCTGGTTGCCGCCTGTCAGGCGGATAAAAACCTGCTGTCGCAACAGGCGCAGGTACGCACGGAAAGCTGGCATCCCTGGCTTGCCCCGGTCAGCGATACCAGTCCGACGGGAGCAGACCCGGGATATGACGAGGATTTTCAGCGTATCCGCGAAGAGGTCAACAAACTTTCCGGCATCAATACCGGGCTGATTTGCACGCTTGCTGAAAAGCTGCTGACTGGCACCGCTAAAGATATCCGGGTTGCCACCTATTACTGTTGGGCGCGCCTGCACCAGGACGGCGAAGCCGGTTTTGCCGAAGGGCTTGAGCTGCTGGCGGGGCTGTTGCAGCACTATGGGACGAAACTTCACCCTCAGCGGGAGCGGAGCCGTAAACCGGCGCTGGAGTGGCTCGCAGGCTCCCGTGTTCTCGATAGCCTGTCACTCTGGCCGGAAGTGGTGCGCGAGGATGCCCTGCGCACTGCCGGTGCGCTGCTGCTCATCCGCAACAGTCTGGAAACCGGGCCGGAAGCGTCACGTCCGGAGATGAATGCCCTGTACAGCGCGCTGGAATCTCGTCTGATGAAGGCCGGTGGCGTGGATGCGGTGGTGCCGCAAAACGCCGGTAACAAGGGGCAGTCACAGACCTCCGCGCCTACGACCGAGCCTGACGCGCCGGTCCTGAGTCGCATCACGTCCGGTCAGGATTTACTGGCCCAGGCCCGAATCCTGACCGGATATTTGCGTGAACAACCCGATGGCTGGCTTGCGGCACATCGGCTAATGAAAAGCCTACGCCATGACACGCTGAGCGCTATTCCGGCACCGAATGCCGAAGGGAAAACGCGTATCGAACCGCCGCGGGCTGACCAGCGGGCCATGCTCAAGCGGTTGTACCTGCAGCAGAGCTGGCTGGAAATACTGGAGCAGGCGGACAGCACCTTCTCACGCGGCGCTAATCATCTCTGGCTGGATTTGCAGTGGTATATCCATCAGGCCCTGCTGAAGTCCGGGCAAGCAGTGCTGGCCGACATCATCACCGCCGACCTGAAAGGGCTGCTGCGCCGCCTCACCGGACTTGAAACGCTGGCCTTTAATGACGGTACGCCCTTTGCCGATGAGGTCACGCTGAACTGGATAAATCAGAACGTGCTGGACGATATATCCGGCTGGCGGGATGAACCGGTCAGTGCCGCCAGAGGGGCTGACAACGACATTCTGGCACTTGAACCAGAAGCACTGGAGAAAGCTGACAGTGACGGACTGGATGCCACTCTTCACTGGCTGCAAACACGCCCGGGCACCGACGCCATAAAAGATAAATGGCTACTGCGCCTGCTGATGGCCCGCGTGGCCGAACAGAAAGGTAAGAATGAACTGGCCCTGCATCTGCTGAGGGAACTCGATAGCGCTGCGCAGTCCATCACCCTCACGCAGTGGACGCCGACACTGTTATTCGAAGTCAAATCGCGTCGCCTCAGACTGCTGCGCATGAAAGCCACACGCGGTGAAACCGATAAATCACGGTTACAGCCTGAGATGGACCAGCTTCTGGCCGGTCTGATCGCGCTCGACCCGGCAAGCAGCGCGGTGCTCTGCGGGTAAAAACGCCTGGCACACCTTTAAAATTCATATATTCAGGTTTTTATGGACGATTTAACCCTGCGTTATTACGACGCCGAAATGCGCTACCTGCTGGAAGCTGGCGAAGAGTTTGCCCGTGCTCATCCCGAGCAGGCGGCAATGCTCAATCTCGATAAAGCGGGTGCGCGCGACCCGTACGTGGAACGCCTGTTCGAAGGCTTTGCCTTCCTGATGGGCCGGCTGCGCGAGAAACTCGATGACGATCTGCCGGAACTGACCGAAGGGCTGGTCAGCCTGCTTTGGCCACACTACCTGCGCACCATTCCGTCGATGTCGGTGGTGGAGTTCACCCCCGACTGGCGTGAAATGAAAGAGCAGATGCGCATTGTCAAAGGTTTCGAGGTGAACTCGCGGCCGATCGGTGAGAAGGGCACCCGCTGCCGCTATACGACAACGAAAGAGATCGCGCTTCAGCCGCTGTCGCTGGAGCACGCCCGCCTGTCGTCAGACCCTGACGGGCGCTCGGTCATCAGCCTGCGCTTTAACTGCAGCTATCTTGCTGACTGGCGTCGTGTCGATCTCAGCCAGATCCCGTTCTATTTTTACGCCGATGCACCGCTGGCCTGCGCCATGCATGAAGCCTTTACCATGAACACTGCGCGTCTCTGGTTGAGAATGCCAGGCGACGTGGACAGAAGACCGTTGGACGGATATTTCACCGCGTTGGGGTTTGGCGATGACGACGACCTGTGGCCGAGAGGGGGTAGCAGTTTTAGCGGTTACCAGCTGCTGCTGGAATATTTCACCTTCCGCGAGAAATTTATGTTCACCGGCCTGCGTGGGCTGGAGAGGGTGGAATTCCCGGCTGAGCTCCCCTGGTTTGAAATCGACGTGGTGCTGGCGGAACGCTGGGAGCATGACTTCAGCTTTACCGAAAAGCATCTGCGTCTGAACTGCGTGCCGGTGATTAACTTGTTCCCGCTGGAATCTGACCCGCTGACGCTCAATTCTCTGCAAACCGAATACATGCTGCGCCCGATGCGCGTGCAGGATGGCCATACTGAGATTTACGCAGTGGATTCGGTGATGTCTTCCAGCCAGCACTCTTACGTGCCGTTCTCGAGCTTTCGCCACAAGGGCGGAATGCTGCGACACGACGCGCCGGAGTATTTCTATCATACCCGCGTGCGCCGCGGCCCGTCCGGGCTACACAATACCTGGCTTATCCTCGGTGGCGAAGCGTTTGATAACCACACGGTGCCGGAAGATGAAAGCCTGTCGCTGACGCTCACCGGCACCAATGGTCAGTTGCCTCGCCGGGCGCTACAAAGCGCCGTGCTCGATACGGTGATGAAAACCACTTCGGCCAGTATCGCCGTGCGCAATCTGTGCGCGCCGACGCTACCCTGTTATCCGCCGGCGCAGGACCGTTTTCACTGGCGCGTGCTGAGCCACCTTGGCAGCGGTTTTCTCTCAATGATGGATAACGCTGACGTGCTGCGTGGCACTCTGGCGCTGTATGAGTGGACTGATAGTGAGATGAACCGCCGACGTCTGGAAGCCATCATCGATGTGAAGCACGGTGAAGCTCAACGCTTCGAACAGGGCTATCTGGTGCGCGGCGTGCAGATTGAGGTGACGTTGGATAGTCACGGCTTTGCCGGACGCGGTGACATCTGCCTGTTCGGCGAGATGTTGAGCCGCTTCTTTGCGCTTTACACCGACATCTATCTGTTTAACCGCCTGATTATCATTCTACAACCGACCGGAGAGCGCCTGGAATGGCAAGAGAAGCACAACCGCCGCATTCCCGGCTGACCCCGCGGCTGGAGGCCGATCTTCACCGCATTAACTTTTATCGTTTTTGTCAGTTGCTGGAGAAACGTAATCCGCACAGGCCGCTGATGGGCTCGACCAGCCACCCTGTGGATGATCCGGTCCGCTTTGCCCCGCATCCGGGGATGGGGTTTCCGGCCAGTGAGCTGAAAGCCGTTGAATATGATGAGGATAATGACAGCAAACCGCCGGTTATCCGCGCCACATTTATGGGGATGTATGGCGTGGATTCCCCCTTGCCGACCGCCTATCTTGATGACATCACCCAGCGCCGGGAAGGGCATGAGGCGCTGCAGGGCTTTCTGGATATTTTCAGCCACCGCATCCTGACGCAGTTTTATCGCATCTGGCGTAAATACTCTTACCCCGCCACGTTTGAGCCAGGGGGGACCGACAACATTTCGCAGTCACTGCTGGGCCTGGTGGGACTGGGTATTCCCGGCACGGCGAACCACATTGCCACACCGGTATCCCGATTTCTGGCGCTGCTGGGGGTGCTGCGCCAGCCTGGTAAAACCCAGGAGGGGATGCAGGCGCTGGTGACCCTGCTGGCCCCGGAGACCACCGTCAGGGTCAGCCCGTATTGCCTGCGGCCGGTGGAAGTCAGCCGGCCACTGGGCTTTTACGGCGATGATGATTTTCTGCTGGACGGCAACACCCCCCTGGGTGACGAAGCGATGGATGCGGGCAGCCAGCTGCTGGTTGCGCTCACGACGGATAATGAGCAGGAGGCGCAGGGCTGGAAACCAGATGGTCTGCTGTACCACGATTTCCTGGTGATGCTGCGTGTTTATCTCGGCTGGCGCTTTAAGGCAAAAATCACCCTCACCACCCGGACCCGTCTGTTGGCCGCTCCGCCGCTCGGCGACGGTCCTTTCTGGCTCGGCATGAACGGCGTACTGGGCATGGAAGGCGATGACCTCCCGGAGGATCTCCCTCAGACCTTTACGACAGAACTGGGTGACTACACCGGGCTGGAGCCTGCGACACCACAACAAGGAAACCGACGTGTTACGTACAAATTTAACTAAAACTGCGCGCTGGCTGTTGCCGCTGCTGGGATTAAGTCTGGCGGGCTGTGGGGTGACCCAGGGCATCACCGATGGCACCAAATCGGCGTTTAACGCCGTGTTCTACAAAAAGATTAAGGTGCTGCATCTGGATTTCACCGCCCGTGAAGCGCTGAACACCGACTCCCGCGAGAGTAACTCGCTGTCTGAGCCAGTGGTGGTCCGTGTCTACCAACTGAAAGACCGCAAAACCTTCGACAAAACGGTTTACCAGCAGTTGCTCCAGGATGGGGATAGCATTCTGAAAGCTGACCTGTTGGCGAGCCGTGATGTGGTGGTGAAGCCGGGCGGAGATGCGAGCCTCAACATGCCAATGGAAGCCGGTGCGCAGTTTGTGGCAGTGGCGGGACTGTTTCGTCACCCGGATATGGTTAACAATACCTGGAAGCGGGTGATTCAGCGTGAAGACCTCGATCCGGATAAGCCGCGCATTCTGGAAGCCGGTAACAATCATCTGACGCTGCAACCGCTCAAGGACGACTAATGCCCCGGGAACATCGCACGCCTTCGCTGTATGAAATGCTCACCGGTCATTTTACCGGTGGCCTTGCTGTCAATCAGGTCAGTGAAGAAAATCAGGTCATCCTGTCTGTGCTGGACAACATGCTGCGGGTTCTCAACTGCCGCGCCGGGACGCTGGCGCACCTGCCGGATTACGGGCTGCCGGATATGACCAGAATCCTGCAAGGGATGCCGGGTAGCGCCCATGAGCTGATGGCGACATTGTCTGCGGTTCTGCTGAAATATGAGCCGCGCCTGAAAAAAATAACCGTAGTCCTGGAGAAACAGGAAATTCCAGGTGAACTGCACTATGCCATTGACGCTGAACTCAACGGTGTTGGCCTGGTGCGCTACGGCACCGAGTTTATGCCCGAAGGGCGGGTCCTGCTGCGACACCTGAAGCAACAGCAGTATCTCGACACGACAACCCGCATGTAAGGCCGGATAGCACCATATCAGTCATATCTCCGGGCCTCAAAAATCCTCCATAGTTTCAGACACGTCAGATGGATATCTGGTCATGAATGACATTACCCAACATAAAATTAAAACCGGCGGCGATCCGCGTACCCTGCCGGATTATGCAGCCCTACGTGATGAATTGAGTAAGCTGACCCATCCGGCGCGCCCGGATGTGAACTGGCAATATGTCGAAAAGCTCTGCCTTTCATTATTTGAACAAAACGGTGTTGAACTGCAGACGGCTGCCTGGTATACGCTTGCGCGGGCGCATCTGGCCGGATTGTCTGGTTTAAATGAAGGGTTGGCAATCCTGGAGGCCCTGATAAGCCATCAGTGGGGCGCGCTCTGGCCTCAACCTGTACATGCCCGCATCGAAATCCTCAGTGGTCTGAGTCAGCGTCTGCAGCAACGGATGCGCACGCTCCTGCCGAATTACAGCGACCTCTGCCAGCTATATCGGGCAGAGCAGTTGCTTACCGCTCTCTGCGTCGTGTTACAGCGCCTGGAACTTAAACACCTGAGTCAGTTTGCTGCCTTGCGTACGCTGATGCACAACAATGCCGCCCGGCTGGAAAACGGTGATGACACCTCCGGTTGTGCTGGGGCGAGCATTGAGACGGGGATCGGGCTGCCTGCCACGGTAATGAATGGTTCAGGGGGAGCAATGAGCGCTCCGGCTGGTGGTCCGCCGGAAGGGAGTCGCGCGGCGGGTAGTACAGCGAAGCGGGTGTATGTCGCGCAAGCAGAACACCAGGCGAATATCGAAGTACAGGCGGCAATGCCCGCGCCGGTAAAAAAAACGAAATCCTTTGTCGCCGGGATGTGCACCATGCTGGTGGTAAGCGTGGCGACGGCGTGGGGTTGGCATACCTTACTGCGGTCTGATCCACTCCAGACTCAGCTCGCCGCCTCGCTTGCGCCGTTACCTGCAACGCTCACACCTGCACAGCTGGATGTGTTGCGCCAGCGATCCTCGTTATCACCTGCGGTTATCACACAAACGCAGCAGCAGCTTGCCCGACTGGACAAGCTTCCCCCTGACTGGAATATCGCCTGGAGCAGGCAGCTTCTGGAACAGGCTCAGACGCTTTGGCCGGAACAGGCTAACTCTCTGGCACAACAGTGGCAGCAACAGCTTACTGCTGCCTCATTGCCGGCAGAAAATCTCAATGGCTGGTATCAGGGAATGACGACGCTACAAAAACTGAGCGACAGGCTGAACCGGCTTGATGAGCAGAAGGGGAAATACATGACGGTCAGTGAGCTGAAATCAGTGGTCTTTTCCGCTATGCAGTCCTTTAATCAAGCCATACCCGCTGAAGAGCAATTGCGGGCATTATCACAAACGCCTGCCGGCAAACCTTTACCGGTTGCTGACAGGACTCAACTGGAGATGCATCTGAAGCAATTGGCTGCCCGTTATGCTGAAATAAAACAGAAGGCATCGGAATAAAAACTTATATTATTCATTGTGTTAATTTGATTGGCGTGCCAGATAGCCTGTCGGCTTTTTTACTCTTTCCTGACAATCGCTTTCCCTCTATTCCGCCATCCACCGCCCAGACGGTTTGCAAGTCTGTAAGCGTGAGCAAGGGATATTTCATGCGCGGGCACGTTGAGCCGTTATGTTGACCATGAGATAGAGTCCGTTGCTGTCGAACAGGCGTTTTATTAAATAGTTGGTACGTAAGGGGTTGAGCGAACTGTGTCGGAGTGTGGCGAACGGCTAAGAAGTGTCCCCTGCAGGAATCGAACCTGCAACTAGCCCTTAGGAGGGGCTCGTTATATCCATTTAACTAAGGGGACGAAGCGGCGGGAGTATAGCGTTTTTTTCCTTGTTCGTTAAGCATCTATGGGTTGAATGCTTAAACTCTCGCCACTTAAGGGTGTTTTTTTGCCTTGAGCCGCTCCTTTTTGTCGTTGCTCATGTCGTTGCGAATCTGCGCATGGCTGAGCAGCGCAAAAATAAAAGTGCCGCCGCAAATGTTGCCAGCCAGCGTCGGCAGCGCGAAAGGCCAGATGAAGTCTTGCCAGGGCAGCGAGCCGTTGAAGACCAGGTAAAAAATCTCAACGCTGCCGACAACGATATGGGTGGTATCGGCGAGCGCAATCAGCCAGGTCATCATGATGATCACCACGATTTTTGCCGCGCCGGCGGCGGGAAACATCCACACCATGGTCGCCACCAGCCAGCCGGAAATAATCGCATTGGCGAACATTTCAGACGGCGTATTTTCCATGACCTTTAAACTGATCTCCTGAAACGCGCCGCGGGTGGCATCGTCAAAAATCGGCATCATATTAAAGGCCCATGCCGCAATTGCCGTACCGACCAGGTTACCAATAAGCACCACGCCCCAGAGCCGTAGCAGGAGGCCGATATTCCCGGGCGTCGGCTTATGCATGATGGGTAATACCGCGGTGACGGTATTCTCGGTAAACAGCTGCTGGCGAGCCATGATGACAATAACAAACCCGAAGGTATAACCCAGATTCTCCACTAAATAACCACCGGGAAGTTCGCCCAGGTGAACATGGAAAATCCCTTTCGCCACCATCGAGGCCCCCATCGACAGACCAGCGGCTACCGCTGACCACAGAAGTGCAAGGGCATCGCGCTCCAGCTCTTTTTCCCCCTCCTGACGGATCTCTTCATGGGTGGCCATTGCACGCGAGGGCAGGCGTTTCTCGTTGACCTCAATCGGTTCGCCATCCTGTTTTTCATCGCTTTCAACCTCCACCTCTTCGCTATGAGGGCGCTCGTGAGGTTTGGGATCTGTCGTCATGGCATTTCCTCCTGCGTTTTTTCATTCTCATAAGCGTAGAGATGTTTCACCCGACTGGCCCGGGATAACCTCCTAAATTTTTGCTGATGGCAAGAATAGCAATACGAATATTGCAAAATATGTATAGAATCAGGGCGCAACAATTATGCCAAAGAAGGCTATGCTGAAAGCAGGCACCAGATTGCAATTTGCTTCGGGTGGTATCGTCATGGAGGCAGTGGTCCCCGGATAGCCCACCGCAATAGCCAAAATTAACAGGGAGACACCTATGAATTTTCGCCTGTCGGCGCTTGCGCTTGGCGCCACATTGCTGGTGGGATGTGCCAGTTCCAGCTCTGGCGATCTGCCGCAGGGGCGTTCAGACCCTCTTGAAGGGTTTAACCGTACGATGTTCGACTTCAACTTTAACGTGGTGGATCCGTACGTGCTGCGTCCGGTTGCCGTTGCCTGGCGTGATTATGTCCCGCAGCCGGCGCGCAATGGGCTGAGTAACTTCACCAGCAACCTTGAAGAACCGGCGGTGATGGCGAACTACTTCCTGCAGGGCGATCCCTATAAAGGTATGGTGCACTTTACCCGCTTCTTCCTTAATACCCTTCTCGGGATGGGCGGCCTGATTGATGTCGCCGGGATGGCGAACCCGAAACTGCAGCGTGTCGAACCGCATCGCTTTGGTAGCACCCTGGGTCATTATGGCGTGGGTTACGGCCCTTACGTACAACTGCCGTTCTATGGCAGCTTTACGCTGCGTGATGAAGGCGGTGATATGGCTGATGGTCTTTATCCGGTCCTTTCCTGGCTGACCTGGCCGATGTCTATCGGTAAGTGGGCGGTTGAAGGGGTTGAGACCCGTGCTCAGTTGCTGGATTCCGACGGCCTGCTGCGCCAGTCTTCCGACCCGTATATCATGGTTCGCGAAGCCTACTTCCAGCGTCATGACTTTATTGCCAACGGCGGTAAACTTACGCCGGTCGAGAACCCTAACGCTCAGGCGATTCAGGGCGATCTGAAAGATATCGACTCGCAGTAAACACGAGTAAATATGACAATAAAAAAGGGTGAACTCGCGTTCACCCTTTTTTTATGCTGCCAGACCGATCAGAAGCGGTAGTTGAAGTTCGCGCCGTACAGCCAGGCGGTACCTTCAGAGCGGAAGGTATAAGGACCTTCTTTAATTTCTACGTGCTGACCGTGCATGTATGAAACACCCACGTCAACCGAAGCATCTTTGTTGAAGGCATAGGTGGTACCCGCGCTCAGCCACAGACGATCCTGATCCGGGATGGAGATAGAACGGGTGCTTGCAGGGACCGGGCTATCATCAAAGGCGATACCGGTACGGAAGGTCCAGTTATCGTCATAGTAATAGGTGGTACCCAGCGCAATACGGTAGGCGTCTTTAAAGCTTTCATCTTTATAGAACAGCGTCTCACCGTTGCTACCCGTTGCTTTCAGCTCCTGGAACTGACTCCAGCTGGTGTAGGTCAGGCTATAGTGGACCGCCCACTGCGGTGCAACGCGGTTATAGCCGGACAGCTCCCACATTTCAGGCAGGTTCAGCGTCAGAGAACCATCGGTAGTTTGACCGTTGGTGCCCGCCGGAAGCCCGAAGTTACCGAGGATCTGGTTGTACGCGGAAGGTAAGCTGCTTTTGTAATTACCGTCAAAGTCGATTTTCACTTCAGAACGATAGGTGAAGCCATAGCGGTTATTCTTATCCAGTTCATAAAGAATACCGGCGTTCCAGCCAAAGCCCCACGCGTTACCGTTGAGGTGAGCAATTTGCGTATCGGCAGGAATTTTCGATACCGGGCCGGCCAGCTGCGGCGGCAGCGCGCCAGAGCCCGCAACGATTTGCCCCAAATCGCCTGCATAGCGCTCAATCTTCGCTTTCGCATACACCGCATCAAACCCTAAGCCAAAGCTCCAGTGGCTGTCCAGGCGATAGGCGCCGCTCAGGTTGAAGTTGGCGGTGGTCAGGTCCGTTTTTCCGCCCATGCTGCCGGCGGCATAATCATCGGCGTACTCGGTCGCCAGACCATAGTTAGAGGTGATAGAGGCCCCCCAACCAAATTGATCGTTAATCGGCGATACAAAGTGGAAGTTAGGCACCCATGCGGTTGGCGCAATATTATCGGCGTTCAGGCTTTTGCCTGTTGGAGACTGGCCGGAAATATTGACGTTAGGGTCGACAAAGACCGCGCCCGCAGACATCGTCGGGCGATCGAACATCATAATCAATGCTGGGTTACGGCTGGCATTGCCCGCGTCGTCAGCAATTGCACCTTCACCGGAATAGGCGCGGCCCAGACCTGATGAAGAGAATTCATTTAACTGAAAGCCTGCTGACCAGGCCTGTGTTGAAACAAGTGCTACAGCCACTGCGAGGGCAGATTGGGTAAAGCGGGTTTTCTGGCTCATGCCCATAACCTCATTGAGTTATTTTTATTTAAACTATGTTACATGCCGTAACAGAAGCGCGAAGTGTAGGGTCTGCTTTACGACAGAGAAATCAGACCAGTGCGCTGAGTATAGGTCTGACCAGATGAGATGTTGCAAGTTTGTTTATGAGATTTTTCAGTTGTGATACGAAAAAAGCGATCCAGTTAGCAAAATTGGCCTCGTTCGCATTATCTAAACAGGGCATTTTTTGTTTTGGATCATTTTTAAGTGTGATTTCGGTCACTTAGGACTTTTGTCGCCATTAACGACTGGAGGCCGGGAGGCGCCGCGCGTAAAATAACCTCATTATTTGTCTGGCACCTTGAGTGCATATACAGAGGAAATCTACGATGAGTAAATGTAGTGCTGATGAAACCCCGGTTTGCTGCTGTATGGATGTTGGCACCATTATGGACAACACCGATTGCACCGCCTCTTACAGCCGGGTTTTTGCCAATCGCGCCGAAGCGGAACAAACTCTCGCCGCATTGACTGAGAAAGCACGGGGTGTGGAATCTGAACCGTGCAAAATTACCCCGACTTTTACCGACGTTGAAGGCGGAGTGCAGATGGATATCGATTTTGTCTTCTGCTGTGAAGCCGAAACGCTGATTTTCCAGCTTGGTCTGCGTTAATTTCTCCTCAACGCCCCTCCCTTCAGGGGCGTTATCTCCTGCTTTGTATGTGTTTTGGCTCCCACTTTTTCTCTTCGCTGATTGGCTTAATGTAAAAAATTAGTTAAAACTGTTATCAGGTCAGACCACTTGGTTTTATCGGTTAACAGGGGAAAGTCATGAGTCAGCCATTACCGCTTGTCACCCGTCAAGGCGATCGCATTGCCATTGTCAGCGGTTTACGTACGCCGTTTGCCCGCCAGGCCACGGTATTTCACGGTGTTCCCGCCGTTGATTTGGGAAAAATGGTTATCAGCGAAATGCTGGCTCGTAGCGATATTCCCCCGGAAATGATTGAGCAGCTGGTATTTGGCCAGGTGGTGCAGATGCCCGAAGCGCCAAATATTGCGCGCGAAATTGTGCTTGGCACCGGCATGAGCGTACACACCGATGCCTACAGCGTAAGTCGCGCCTGCGCCACCAGTTTTCAGGCGGTTGCCAACGTCGCGGAGAGCCTGATGGCGGGAACGATCCGCGCAGGTATTGCCGGCGGCGCCGACTCTTCATCCGTTCTGCCGATCGGCGTCAGTAAAAAGCTGGCCCGAACGCTGGTGGATGCCAATAAAGCGCGCACTCTCGGGCAGCGTCTGAAGCTCTTCTCCCGTTTACGCCTTCGCGATCTTTTACCGGTACCGCCTGCGGTGGCCGAGTATTCGACCGGGCTGCGGATGGGGGATACCGCAGAGCAAATGGCAAAAACATGGGGTATCACCCGCGAACAGCAGGACGCGCTGGCGCACCGTTCGCACCAGCTGGCGGCGAAAGCCTGGGAAGAGGGGAAACTGGCCTCTGAGGTGATGACCGCGTATGTGCCGCCGTTCCGTGAACCGCTGGAAAACGACAACAATATTCGTAAAAATTCAACCCTGGCTGATTACCAAAAGTTACGTCCGGCTTTTGACCGCAAGCATGGCACGGTCACTGCGGCAAACAGTACGCCGCTAACCGATGGTGCCGCGGCGGTGATCATGATGACCGAGTCTCAGGCCAAAGCGCTGGGCTTAACCCCGCTTGGCTACCTGCGCAGCTATGCCTTTACCGCCATCGATGTCCGCCAGGATATGCTGCTGGGGCCGGCGTGGTCAACGCCGCTGGCGCTGGAAAGAGCGGGACTGAGCCTGGCTGATTTAACGCTTATCGATATGCATGAGGCTTTTGCCGCGCAGACGCTGGCGAATCTTCAGTGCCTGGCCAGCGACCGCTTTGCCCGCGAGGTGCTTGGACGCTCGCAGGCGACCGGGGAAGTCGACGAAAGTAAATTCAATGTCCTCGGTGGTTCAATTGCTTACGGGCATCCTTTTGCTGCCACCGGCGCGAGGATGATTACCCAGACGCTGCATGAGCTGCGGCGCAGGGGGGGCGGATTTGGCCTGGTTACCGCCTGTGCGGCGGGTGGACTCGGCGCGGCGATGATTCTGGAGGTGGAATAATGGACATGGCATCGGCATTTACCCTCGATATTCGCCCGGATAACGTCGGCGTCATCACTATCGATTCGCCCGGTGAAAAGATGAATACCCTGAAGGCCGAATTTGGCCAGCAGGTGCGGGCGATCGTTCGCCAGATTCGTGATAATAAATCTCTGCGTGGCGTCGTGCTGATTTCCGCAAAACCTGACAATTTTATCGCCGGCGCGGATATCAATATGATTGCCCGCTGCGCCAGCGCTCAGGAAGCGGAAGCGCTCGCCCGCCAGGGGCAACAAATTATGGCGGAGATCCATGGGCTGGCGATTCCGGTGATTGCCGCCATCCACGGCGCCTGCCTGGGCGGCGGCCTTGAGCTGGCGCTGGCCTGCCATGGACGGGTATGCAGCGATGATGATAAAACGCGTCTGGGTCTGCCTGAGGTCCAGCTGGGGCTGCTGCCTGGCTCCGGCGGCACTCAGAGATTACCCCGACTGATCGGTGTCAGCAGCGCCCTGGAGATGATTCTGACCGGCAAGCAGCTTCGCGCGCGTCAGGCGTTAAAAGCGGGCCTGGTGGATGAGGTGGTTCCGCAATCGATTCTGCTGCAGACGGCGGTGGAGCTGGCGCTGAAAGGACGGCCGGCGAGCCGCAGTATGCCGATCCGCGAACGGGTGCTTGCCGGACCGCTGGGCCGTAATCTGCTGTTTCGGCTGGTGGGGAAAAAGACCCGACAGAAAACCCAGGGCAACTATCCTGCCGCCGAGCGCATTCTGCAGGTGATTGAAAATGGATTAGCTCACGGCTGTAGCAGCGGCTATGCCGAGGAAGCGCGTGCCTTCGGTGAGCTGGCGATGACTGCGCAGTCTCAGGCATTGCGATCGATATTCTTTGCCAGCACGGATTTGAAGAAAGATCGCGGCGCCGATGCGCAGGCCGGGCCACTGAATCGCATCGGCATTCTCGGTGGCGGTCTGATGGGCGGCGGGATTGCGTATGTTACCGCCTGCAAAGGCGGGCTTGCGGTGCGTATCAAAGATATTCAGGCACGGGGAATTAACCATGCGCTGAAATACAGCTGGGAACTGCTGGACAAGCAGGTGCGTCGCCGCTATCTGCGCGCCAGCGAACGGGATCGTCAGCTGGCGCTGATTTCCGGCACCACGGATTATCAGGGCTTCGCCCATCGCGATGTGGTTGTCGAGGCTGTCTTCGAGGATTTAGCTCTTAAACAGCGGATGGTGGCTGAGATCGAAGCACACTGCAGCCCGCAGACGATCTTTGCCTCCAATACCTCTTCGCTGCCCATCGGCGACATTGCGGCGCAGGCCAGCCGACCGGGGCAGGTGATTGGCCTGCATTTCTTCAGCCCGGTCGAGAAAATGCCGCTGGTTGAAGTGATCCCCCATCAGCATACCGATCCGCAGACGATTGCGACGGTAGTCAAGCTGGCCAAAATGCAGGGCAAAACGCCGATCGTCGTGGCTGATAAAGCGGGTTTCTACGTCAACCGTATTCTGGCGCCCTACATCAACGAAGCGATGCGCTTACTCATGGAAGGTGAGCCCATTGATCATATCGATAAGTCATTGGTGAAATTCGGCTTTCCGGTGGGGCCGATTCAGCTGCTGGATGAGGTCGGAATTGATACCGGGACCAAAATTCTGCCGGTTCTGGAAGCCGCGTGGGGAGAACGTTTTAGCCCGCCTGCAAACATCATTGATGCGATCTTGAATGACGATCGCAAAGGGAGAAAAAATAACCGCGGTTTCTATCTTTATGAGCCAAAAGGGCGTACAAGCAAAAAACGACCCGATGCTGCGGTCTATTCGCTGCTGGGCGTTTCTGCTCCGCAGGCGCGCTTATCCGCCCGGCAGATAGCTGAGCGTTGCGTCATGATGATGCTTAACGAAGCCGCGCGCTGCTTCGATGAGCAGGTCATCCGCGGCGCCCGCGATGGCGACATTGGCGCGGTGTTCGGTATTGGCTTCCCGCCGTTTCTTGGCGGCCCGTTCCGTTATATGGATCAACTCGGGGCGAGTGAAGTTGTTGCCATCTTGCAACGTCTGGCCGCTCAGTACGGCCCACGGTTTACCCCATGCGAAAATTTATTGCGCATGGCCGGGCAGGGGGCAACCTTTTGGCCCGCTGCTGAACGGACGACCTAAGTTCTGGTCAAAGAAGATAAATCCGGCGATGAATGACGCTGTTGGTTGGCTGTTTTGTAAACGATCATTGACTATACTTACGCCATTGAGGTAAAAAACAGCGTTTCATTCGTTGGATGAATCAGGCACAATGCCCGGCCACCGGGTCGACTGCGTGCTATCTACGCAGGTAAGACTGCGGTGCTTCTGGTTAACAAAAGCGGTGCAATATGCAAGTTTTTATCATGCGTCACGGCGACGCTGCCCTCGATGCAGCCAGTGACTCGGTTCGTCCCTTAACCGTTTGTGGTTGTGACGAGTCCCGTCAGATGGCAACCTGGCTGAAAGGTCAAAAAGTGGATATTGAACGGGTTCTTGTCAGTCCTTACCTGCGTGCTGAACAGACGTTGGATGTGGTAAGAGAGTGCATGGACCTGCCTGAAAATGTCGACGTGATGCCGGAGCTCACGCCGTGTGGCGATGTTGGCATGGTCAGCGCCTGGCTTCAGACGCTGGCCAATGAAGGTGTTTCAACGGTGCTGGTGGTTTCGCACCTGCCGCTGGTGGGGTACCTCGTCTCAGAGCTGTGCCCGGGAGAAACTCCCCCGATGTTCACCACTTCGGCTATTGCCTGTGTCACCCTTGATGCCGATGGCAAGGGCGAGTTCAACTGGCAGATGAGCCCCTGCAATCTGAAGATGGCGAAGGCTATCTGACTCCCCCCGGAGCATCCGTACTACGGAAGCTCCGGCGGCTGCCACTCTTCAACTTCAATCAGCACCAGCAGTGCGGCGTCTCCGCCGTACTCTTTTGGCGCCTGATGAAAAGCCATGATGTGCGGATGTTGCGCAAGCCAGAGCGGCGTTTGCTGCTTGAGGATGTGTTTGCCGTGCCCGTGCATCACGCAGGCGCAAAAGACATGTTCGCGACGACAGGCGGCGATCAGCGCCCCCAGCTCCTGCTTAGCCTGCTGCTGGGTCAACCCGTGCAGATCGAGAAACAGCTCCGGCGAATAATCCCCGCGGCGCAGTTTTTTCAGTTCAAAATGGCTCACGTCCGGACGGACATATTTGACCGCCCCTTCGGTATTCAGCAGCGGCTGAAATTCATCGGAAAAATAGTGGCTGTTATCGGCCTGCTCCTGAAGTAAGCGTTTTGGCGGTACCTCGGTGATTTTCTTGCGCAGCGGGCGATGCACGATGGTGTCTTGCTTAATCTGACGCGTGCCGGTCATTAACTGGCGGAACAACGCCTGATCCTCGTCGCTTAGCGATGTTTTCTTTTTCATTGCCCACTCTCATCATTTCTTTTCGCTAGTTTACCCGACTCGGCCTGTATTCAGGCAAGCAAAACGTATTTTTCCCCGTCCGCCTGACGTAAGAATGCTGATTTATCGCCGTCTTCGTGGCAAACTAGCCGCCGAATTTACAGTAGAGCGTGTCCTGGAGGATGGCGTGGATAAAATTTTTGTTGATGAAGCGGTCAATGAGCTGCATACCATTCAGGACATGCTGCGTTGGGCGGTCAGTCGTTTCAGCGCGGCGAATATCTGGTACGGCCATGGCACGGACAACCCGTGGGATGAGGCGCTGCAGTTGGTATTGCCATCGCTCTACCTGCCGCTGGATATTCCGGAGGATATGCACTCCGCGCGTCTGACTTCCAGCGAAAAACACCGCATCGTTGAGCGCGTGATTCGCCGGATCAACGAACGTATTCCGGTTGCCTATTTGACCAATAAAGCCTGGTTCTGCGGCCATGAATTTTTCGTGGACGAGCGTGTGTTGGTGCCGCGTTCTCCGATCGGTGAGCTTATCAATAATCACTTCGCCGGCCTGATTGACCATCAACCGCAGCACATTCTGGATATGTGCACCGGCAGCGGCTGTATTGCGATCGCCTGCGCTTACTCTTTCCCGGAAGCGGAAGTGGACGCGGTGGATATCTCCGTTGACGCGCTGGCCGTTGCCGAGCAGAACGTTGAAGCGCACGGCCTGATCCATCAGGTCACGCCGATTCGTTCCGATCTGTTCCGCGATCTGCCGAAAGTGCAGTACGACCTTATCGTCACCAACCCGCCGTACGTTGACGAAGAAGATATGTCCGATCTGCCGGGCGAATATCGTCATGAGCCGGTACTGGGTCTGGCTTCCGGCAGCGATGGTCTGAAGCTGACGCGCCGTATCCTCGGTAATGCGCCGGATTATCTCAGCGACGACGGTATTCTGATTTGTGAAGTCGGTAACAGCATGGTACATCTGATTGAGCAGTATCCGGACGTGCCGTTTACCTGGCTTGAGTTTGAAAATGGCGGGGACGGCGTGTTCATGCTGACCAAACCACAGCTGATCGCCGCCCGCGCGCATTTCGGCATTTATAAAGACTAAAAACAACACGCAAACATGACGGAGCCGTGATGGCAGGAAACACAATTGGACAACTCTTTCGCGTCACTACCTTCGGCGAGTCGCACGGTCTGGCGCTGGGCTGCATTGTTGACGGAGTGCCGCCGGGCATTCCGCTGACGGAAGCCGATCTGCAGCACGATCTGGATCGTCGTCGTCCGGGTACCTCGCGCTACACCACGCAGCGCCGTGAACCGGATCAGGTGAAGATCCTTTCCGGCGTCTTCGAAGGCGTGACGACCGGGACCAGCATTGGTCTGCTGATTGAGAATACCGATCAGCGTTCTCAGGATTACGGCGCGATTAAAGACGTTTTCCGTCCTGGGCACGCTGACTATACCTACGAGCAGAAATACGGCCTGCGCGATTATCGCGGCGGCGGACGTTCCTCAGCGCGTGAAACCGCGATGCGGGTGGCGGCTGGCGCGATTGCCAAGAAATACCTCGCGCAAAAATTCGGCATTGTTATCCGCGGCTGTTTGACCCAGATGGGCGATATTCCTCTGGCGATCAAAGACTGGGAACAGGTTGAACAAAACCCGTTCTTCTGTCCGGATCCGGATAAAATTGAAGCGCTTGATGAACTGATGCGCGGCCTGAAAAAAGAGGGCGACTCCATCGGAGCTAAAGTGACCGTGGTCGCGGACGGCGTGCCTCCGGGGCTCGGTGAGCCGGTATTCGACCGTCTGGATGCCGACATTGCCCATGCGCTGATGAGCATCAATGCGGTGAAGGGCGTGGAAATTGGCGATGGTTTTGAGGTAGTGAAACTGCGCGGCAGCCAAAATCGCGATGAAATCACCAAAAACGGTTTCCAGAGCAACCATGCGGGCGGCATTCTTGGCGGTATCAGCAGCGGTCAGCAGATCGTCGCGAATATCGCGCTGAAGCCGACCTCCAGCATCACCGTACCGGGTCATACGATTAACCGTCACGGTGAAGAAGTCGAGATGATCACCAAAGGTCGCCACGATCCTTGCGTGGGCATCCGTGCGGTGCCGATCGCGGAAGCCATGCTGGCGATCGTGCTAATGGATCACTTTATGCGTCAACGCGCGCAAAATGGCGACGTGACGACATCAATTCCACGCTGGTAATCGATGAAAAAAACCGTTATCGCTCTGCTGGCGCTGGTCGCCAGCTCTGCCTGCCTTGCGGCGACGCCGTGGCAAAAAATCACCCAGCCGATTAGCGGCAGCGCGCAGTCAATTGGCGCATTTGCCAACGGCTGTATTGTCGGCGCGCAGGCGCTGCCGCTGAGCGCGACCAGTTACCAGGTCATGCGCACCGACCAGCGCCGCTACTTCGGCCATCCGGACCTGATCCAGTTTATTCAGCGCCTGGGCAATCAGGTGCAGAGTCAGGGCATGGGGACGTTGCTGATTGGCGATATGGGGATGCCAGCGGGCGGACGCTTTAACGGCGGTCATGCCAGTCACCAGAGCGGGCTGGATGTTGATATTTTCCTTCAGCTCCCGCAGACGCGCTGGAGTTCAGCGCAGCTCCTGAAACCGCAGGCGCTGGATCTGGTGGCTCGCGACGGCAAGCGCGTGGTGCCGTCGCTGTGGAGCCCGCAAATCAGTCATCTGATTAAACTGGCGGCAGAAGATAACGACGTCACGCGTATCTTTGTTAACCCGGCAATCAAACAGCAGCTCTGCCTCGATGCTGGCAACGATCGCGGGTGGCTACGCAAAGTCCGGCCATGGTTCCAGCATCGCGCACATATGCATGTTCGTCTGCGCTGCCCGGCGGGCAGCCTGGAGTGCGAAGAACAGGCGCCACCGCCGCCAGGCGATGGCTGCGGAGCCGAGCTACAAAGCTGGTTTGAACCCCCAAAACCCGGAACAACCTCTCCTGTGAAGAAGACGCCGCCTCCGCTGCCGCCTTCCTGCCAGGCGCTACTGGATGAGCATGTGCTGTAATGGAAAGCTTTATTGAGCTGTTTATGGTGTCGCCGACGGTACTGGTGGCGCTTTTTTTCGTGGCTATTCTGGCGGGATTTATTGACTCCCTGGCGGGCGGCGGCGGGTTACTGACGGTTCCGGCGCTGATGGCGGCAGGGCTGCCTCCGGCGCAGGCGCTGGCGACAAACAAGCTGCAGGCCTGCGGGGGATCGCTTTCTGCTTCGCTCTATTTTATCCGCCGCAAGGTGGTGAACCTGGCGGATCAGAAGCTCAATATCCTGATGACGTTTATCGGCTCAACCGCCGGTGCGCTGCTGGTGCAGCACGTCCAGTCCGATATTCTGCGCCAGATCCTGCCGGTGCTGGTAATCGGCATTGGCCTGTACTTCCTGCTGATGCCAAAATTAGGCGAAGCAGACCGTCAGCGTCGGCTGTACGGCCTGCCGTTTGCCCTGATCGCCGGCGGCTGCGTGGGTTTTTATGATGGTTTCTTCGGCCCTGGCGCGGGTTCTTTCTACGCGCTGGCTTTCGTCACTCTTGCCGGGTTTAACCTCGCCAAATCAACCGCTCACGCCAAAGTGCTGAACGCGACCTCTAACGTCGGTGGGCTATTGCTGTTTATCATTGGCGGCAAAGTGATTTGGGCGACCGGTTTTGTGATGATGGCGGGGCAGTTTATTGGCGCTCGCGCCGGTTCACGTCTGGTTCTGAGTAAAGGACAATCGTTGATTCGTCCGATGATTGTGGTTGTCTCCGCCGTGATGAGCGCGAAACTTCTTTATGACAGCCACGGTGCTGAAATTCTTCAGTGGTTGGGAATTCATTAATGCAACAGCAACACCATTATCAGCAGCTGATCGCTATCTTTGACAGCTGCTTTGCCGATGATTTTAATACCCGTCTGATTAAAGGCGATGACGAACCGATCTATCTTCCGGCAGATAGCGACGTGCCGTATAACCGCATTGTGTTTGCCCATGGTTTTTACGCCAGCGGCCTGCATGAGATTTCTCACTGGTGCATCGCGGGCAAAGCGCGTCGCGAGCAGGTTGATTTCGGCTACTGGTACTGCCCGGATGGCCGTGATGCCATGACCCAGTGTCAGTTTGAAGATGTTGAGGTGAAACCGCAGGCGCTGGACTGGCTGTTTTGCGTGGCGGCAGGTTTTCCGTTTAACGTGAGCTGTGACAATCTGGAAGGCGACTTCGAACCTGACCGCATTGCCTTTCAGCGGCGAGTTCATGCCCAGGTTATGACCTTGCTGGAGCAAGGGATTCCTGAACGTCCGGCGCGGTTTATCCGCGCGTTACAAGAATATTATCAGACGCCGCCACTGACGGCAGAACAATTCCCGTGGCCGGAAGACCTGCAATAAAGCCACGTTTGACACTAGAAGAGGAAAGACAATGCTCGCGGAGTTTGAATCACGCATTCTGGCGTTGATTGATGAAATGGTAGACCACGCCAGTGATGATGAACTGTTTGCCAGCGGCTATCTGCGCGGCCACCTGACGCTGGCGGTAGCCGAGCTGGAAGGAGGGGACGATCACTCTGCGAAAGCAATCAACGATCGGGTGGTGCGCAGCCTGGAGAAAGCGATCGGCGCAGGCGAACTGTCGCCGCCGGACCAGATTCTGGTGCAGGGAATGTGGAATAATTTATATCAGCGGGCAAAGCAATAATCCCCTGACCGCCTGGCCTGAAAAAGCGGCCAGGCGGCGCGACACCGGGTATCATCCTGATGTCGCGCTGCTTTTTGCCTCCAACCGACGGCGGTCGCCGCCGCCCGGCTTATTTCACCGCTTTTCCCTTCAGCAGCTTCCGCACCCATAATCGATTCGGATTCAACGCCGCCAGCGTCTCTCGGTCCAGCGGCAGCGGTTCGTGACTCATCTGCGCCGCCAGTATTTCCGCCGTCAATGGGGCGGAACATAGTCCGCGCGAACCCAGCGCCCCCAGCACGAACAGATTGCGGTAAACCGGTGCCGTCGGCGCCTGCGCTTTGTGTTCGGCCAGCGTCGCGTACTGCGCTAACGTGGCGTCATAATCCGGTACATTTCCCACCATCGGTAAGTGATCCCGGGTGGCGCAACGCACGCCGCAGCGGGCGTCATTTCCACGGGTATCCACGTCCTGCGCCCATGCTGCCTGCGGGAAGCAGTCGATCAGTCGTTGACGGTTTTGCTGTTGATCATCGGCGCTAAAGGTTGCCTCCGTCTGTCCGCGGTGGTAGCTGGCGCCGATGCAGTGCTGCTGATAACGTGGATTTTGTGGCGTCAGGTAGCCGTCGTAGCACAATACCTGGCGCAAAGCTGACAGCGCAGGCGTGGTCGGAATATGGCTCACCTGTCCTCCCACCGGATATGCCGGCAATCGCGCAGTCTGAGGGAAGTCGGCCAGATGATGGCCGTTTGCCAGTACGACCACCTCATGACGCAGCTGCGCATTGAGCTGCCAGCCGTCATGGTCAGCAGCAAGCGTTGTGACCTTAACGTTATATCGGGTGCGCAGGCCCCGTGTTGCCGCCAGCGCAAAAAGTTCTGCCGTCAGCTGCTGCGGATAGATCCAGCCCCCGGAGGGATAGGTGATGCCACCGCAGCCGGTTTCCACGCCGGCGATCTGAGCGACAGTTTGCGCGCTGACGGCCGCAGCAATCTCTGCCGGCAGCTCGAGTGCCAGCATCTGCGCGATTTTCTGTTCGCTCTTCTCGTCCCAGGCAAGCTGGGTGACGCCGCACCACTGATGGTCGAACATGATCGGAAGGGCGTCATACAGGCGGCGGGCGAAGGTAAATGCCGCCGGAAAGAAGCGGGCCAGCGCCGGATCGTGCTGGCTAAGCAGAGGATAGAGCGCGCCCTGACGGTTACCGGATGCGCCTTCAGCCGGTGCGTTATCGGCGCAGTATAAGGTGACTTGCCAGCCGCGGCGGAGCAGCGCGAGCGCAAGCAGGGCGCTGGCGATACCGCCGCCGATAATCGCCGCATCGCGTTGCTGGCTGCCGGTTCGCGCAAACCAGGGCGTGCGGGCGGGGATATTCAGCGTCCGGGCCATTTCACCGATCAGCATTTCACGTTTGCGGCCGAACCCTTTGCGTTTCTGCATGGTAAAGCCCGCTTCCTGCAGGCCGCGACGGACAAAACCGGCGGAGGTAAAGGTGGCCAGCGTGCCGCCCGGTCTGGCCAGGCGGGCCATTGCCCCGAACAGCTCCGGTGTCCACATATCCGGATTTTTCGCCGGGGCGAAACCATCAAGAAACCAGGCGTCGACCTGCTGATTCAGCGAATCATCGAGCTCGTGGGTCAGCGTATTGATATCCCCGAACCACAAATCCAGCGTGATGCGCCCGTCATCCAGCAGCAGGCGATGGCAGCCAGCGATCGCCTGCGGCCACTGCGCCTGCAATTGTTCCGCCCACGGCGCCAGTTCCGGCCAGTGCTGATGAGCCCGCCGTAGATCGGCGGAGGTCAGCGGAAATTTTTCGAAACTGATGAAATGTAATCTTTGCAGGGTAGCTTCAGGATTATCACGGCGAAAAACATCAAACGCCTGCCAAAGCGTCAGGAAGTTGAGACCGGTGCCGAATCCGCTCTCGGCGACCACAAACAGCGGGTGTGGATGGACCGGGAAGCGTGCATCGAGGCGGTTGCCGCCGAGGAAAACGTAGCGCGTCTCTTCCAGACCATTGTCATTGGAAAAGTACACGTCATCGAAATCTCGGGAAACAGGTGTACCCTCAGCGTTGAATTCCAGGTTGGCAGGTTGTATGGCGTTTTGTTTCACGTAAGTTACTCGAATCTCAAGGCGTAGAACGATCTTAACGATGTGTGCCGGGGGGCGCAAATTTATACACAAAATGGCTGATCGGACTTGTTCGGCGTACAAGTGTACGCTATTGTGCGACTCGAAACTTAAAATAGTGTGACTTACAGAGGTATTGAATGAAACGTGCAGTGATTACTGGCCTGGGCATCGTTTCCAGCATCGGTAACAACCAGCAGGAAGTCCTGGAATCTCTGCGTGAAGGGCGCTCGGGGATCACTTTCTCTCAAGAATTCAAAGATTCTGGTATGCGCAGCCACGTGTGGGGTAACGTTAAACTGGACACCACAGGTCTTATCGACCGCAAAGTGGTCCGTTTCATGAACGATGCCTCTATCTATGCTTATCTCTCTATGCAGCAGGCTGTAGCCGATGCTGGACTGAAAGAAGAAGTTTATCAAAACAACCCTCGCGTGGGTCTGATTGCCGGTTCCGGCGGTTCTTCTAAATCTCAGGTGTTTGGCGCAGATGCGATGCGTAGCCCGCGCGGCCTGAAAGCAGTGGGTCCTTATGTTGTGACCAAAGCGATGGCTTCTGCGGTATCCGCTTGCCTCGCCACGCCGTTCAAAATCCACGGTGTGAACTATTCTATCAGCTCCGCTTGCGCGACATCAGCTCACTGTATCGGCAGCGCGGTTGAACAAATTCAGCTTGGCAAACAGGATATCGTTTTTGCTGGCGGCGGCGAAGAGCTGTGCTGGGAAATGGCCTGTGAATTCGACGCCATGGGCGCACTGTCCACCAAATACAACGAAACGCCGGATAAAGCGTCCCGCACTTATGATACGCACCGCGACGGTTTTGTTATCGCCGGCGGCGGCGGTATGGTTGTGGTTGAGGAGCTGGAGCATGCTCTGGCGCGCGGCGCGCACATTTATGCGGAAGTGGTCGGCTACGGCGCAACTTCTGATGGCGCGGACATGGTTGCTCCGTCTGGTGAAGGCGCAGTGCGTTGTATGAAACAGGCGATGGCCGGTGTTGACACACCGATTGACTACCTGAACTCCCACGGCACCTCGACTCCGGTCGGCGACGTGAAAGAACTGGGCGCCATTCGCGAAGTCTTCGGCGACCACAGCCCGGCTATCTCCGCGACCAAAGCGATGACCGGCCACTCCCTGGGCGCCGCGGGCGTGCAGGAAGCGATCTACTCTCTGCTGATGCTGGAACATGGCTTTATTGCGCCAAGCATTAACATCGAAGAGATGGATGAGCAGGCGGCGGGTCTGAACATCGTCACCAAACCGACCGAACAAGCGCTGACGACCGTGATGTCCAACAGCTTCGGTTTCGGCGGCACCAACGCCACGCTGGTCATGCGTAAACACAAGGCATAATCGGCTGGTTATTCAACCGATATGTAAAAAGGGAGCCTGCGGGCTCCCTTTTTTGTCGTCTTGACAGAGCCGGACCTCTACAGGCAAACTGCTGCGAAACATTATCACCCCGGTAATGCGTAAGCGTTTAACGTCAACCAACGCGCCTTAACCCTGATAATCAGGTGGAGGGGGCGTGGCTACTACCTCGCCTTACTCTGCGAACTGGAGTAAAGCATGTCCGCAGCAACTGAAACAACAAATACCTCTTCAGCGAATATTCCATTATTTCGTATTACCTTTGCCGTTTTTCTGACCTATATGACCGTTGGCCTGCCGCTACCCGTGATCCCGCTCTTTGTCCACCATGAGCTGGGCTTCGGCAACACGATGGTGGGCGTAGCGGTGGGCATTCAGTTTCTGGCGACGGTGCTGACCCGCGGCTATGCCGGTCGTCTGGCCGATCAGCATGGTGCCAAGCGCTCGGTGCTGCAGGGCATGTTAGCCTGCGCATTAGCCGGGGCGGCGTGGCTGCTGGCCGCGTTACTGCCGGTTTCCGTGCTGGTAAAATTTGCGCTGCTGGTGCTGGGGCGTTTGATCCTCGGATTTGGTGAAAGCCAGCTGTTGACCGGAAACCTGAGCTGGGGACTGGGGTTGGTTGGCCCTGCGCGTTCAGGCAAGGTCATGTCCTGGAACGGGATGGCGATGTACGGCTCATTGGCCGTGGGCGCGCCGCTGGGACTGATGATCTACTCACACTTTGGCGTTGTGGTTCTCGCCTGCGTCACGATGGGACTACCGCTGCTGGCGCTGGCCATCAATGGTACGGTCAGTAAAGTTCCGGCGCACGGGGGCGAACGGCCATCGTTATGGAGCGTCGTCGGTATGATCTGGCGCCCGGGTATCGGTCTGGGGCTGCAAGGGGTGGGATTTGCCGTGATTGGCACCTTTGTCTCACTCTATTTCGCCAGCCGCGGCTGGGCGATGGCGGGCTTCACGCTGACCGCGTTCGGCGGCGCCTTTGTGCTGATGCGTATTCTGTTTGGCTGGATGCCGGACCGTTTTGGCGGCGTAAAGGTGGCGATGGTGTCACTGCTGATCGAGGCCATTGGCCTGACGCTGCTGTGGCTGGCGCCGAGCGCCTGGGTTGCCCTGACCGGGGCGGCGCTGACCGGTTGCGGCTGCTCGCTCATCTTCCCGTCCCTCGGCGTTGAAGTTGTCAAACGCGTACCGGCTCAGGTTCGCGGTACCGCGCTCGGCGGCTTTGCGGCCTTTCAGGATATTTCATACGGTGTCACCGGCCCGCTTGCCGGGCTGCTTGCCACGTCGCTGGGCTACTCTTCTGTCTTTCTGGCGGGCGCAATATGCGCGGTGCTGGGCATGCTCATGACGCTGTTCTCCCTACGTCGATAACGCGATTCCCGGTCTTCAGCGAGGGAGACCGGGGGCTTTACGTGGAAGGTAATACTTCACCTGAAACTCAAACATGTTGGTATAGAGAATGGAATAGTCTATCGGCTGATGCTGCTCATCAATCGCCTGGGTTTGCATTTTGATGATCGGATCTTTGGGGCTGATATGCAGCAGCGTGGCCAGTTCCGGAGAGGGAAGTATCGGCACTATGGATTCGTAGCAACCGTCAATGCGTATCCCGCATTCATTTTCGATATACGAGAACTTCGACTTTTTCATATGGGCGATGGTCAGGTCAGGAAAGCGCGTTGCCGAGAGCCAGGTTTCTTCTAATTGCATCGCAATGCTATCGATAAAACGCAATCTTTTAGCATAATATACAGGTTCACCGTGCTGTAACTGCAAAGCTTTTGCGATTTCTTCTGATGCGGTTTGCAATTCAAATTTGAGAATTTGGCTAGAGGGCGTTTTACCTTCATTGCGGGCAATTTCGGTAAAACTGTCTAAATGCGTTACCGACGCCTGGAAATGTTTATTTCTAATCCAGGTTCCCGAACCGTGTCTCCGTTCGATTAAACCCTCCTCCTCCAGAGTCTTTAGCGCCTTACGCAGTGTATTTCGCGAAACATCATAAAGTTCTGCTAATTCTTTTTCTGATGGCAGAAGATCGCCAATGCTATAGAGCGGGCTATTAATTTTGTTTTTCAGTAAATTAACTACATTTTTATAAACCACTTTTGAACCTCAATAATCCCTTTTAAAACATTGGGTTGTCGTTATGTGCCGTTAAATTTACGCTAACACGTTCATTTTTTTCCTGGTTTTTGAACAACTTTTCTCTTGCTAACTGTGATCGCAACTGCGGATAAGAAAATTAACAATTATTACAGTGCTCGTCAATTGAGACTGATGAACAGGAAAAGGAAGGAAAGTGAAAAATATATTGTTAGTTTGTGCTGCCGGGATGTCCACCAGTATGTTAGTGAAACGCATGCTGGAGCATGCTGCGGCGGTGGGGATAGCGGTAAATATCAATGCGCTGGCCATTTCTGAAGCCAAAGAAAAAATCAAAAAAAACGAAGTGGATGTGGTTTTATTAGGGCCGCAGGTTCGTTTCCAGAAAAGTGAAATAGAAGAGGTCGCTCACGGTAAAATGCCGGTTGCGGTTATTGATATGAAATATTACGGGCAAATGGATGGTCCGGCCGTGTTAGACAGCGCGCTCACCTTACTGGCCAATAAATAATTTTTTATCTATTACCCCGGTTAACGCCTGAATATCAGCGTCGTGCCGCCGGATACCTCTGCTCCACTGCTGGGGCGCTATCGCAGATTATCGATAAAAATAAGGATTCATCATGAGTTTTATGAATGCCTTTGAACGCGGCATGGAGAAAATCCTTGTCCCTGTGGCTATAAAACTAAATTCTCAGATTCACGTATCGGCGATTCGGGATGCATTTATCTTATCCTTCCCAATCGTGATGGCCAGTTCGCTGATTATTTTAATTAACTTTGCAATATTGTCTCCTGATGGTTTTATTGCAAGCATTTTACATTTGGGAACAATATTCCCGAATCTTGCTGACGCGCAGCAAATTTTTACTCCGGTGATGAATGGCTCAGTCAATATTATGGCAATATTGATTACCTTTCTCGTTGCACGCAATATCGCGATTAGCTTCCAGCAGGACGATCTGCTGTGCGGACTAACGGCCATTGGCGCCTTTTTTGTGGTCTATACACCTTATACCATCATCGATGGTCAGGCTTATCTGACGACAAAATATCTCGGGCCGCAGGGGCTGTTTGTGGCCATTATCGTTGCGCTGATTTCCAGCGAGGTCTTTTGCCGGCTAGCGCGTAACCCGAAAGTGACGATTACGATGCCGGCAGCGGTACCGCCGGCGGTGGCGCGCTCGTTCAAGGTGCTGTTGCCGATCTTCTTTGTGATGATTTCCTTTTCCATCATTAACTACCTGCTGACCCGCATCTCGCCGAACGGCCTTAACGATCTGATCTATACGCTGATTCAGGCCCCGCTAAAGGATATGGGCACCAACATTATCACCGTTCTGATTCTGGGACTGGTGGCAAACTTCCTGTGGGTGCTGGGGATCCACGGTCCCAATACCGTTGCGGCGATTCGTGAAACTATCTTCTCGGAAGCGAATCTGGAAAACCTCTCCTATGCGGCCTCACACGGCACCACATGGGGGGCGCCTTATCCGATAACCTGGACCGGCATCAACGATGCGTTTGCCAACTGCGGCGGCTCGGGGATGACGCTGGGTCTGCTGCTGGCAATCTTCATCGCTTCGCGGCGTAAAGATTATCGCGATCTGGCGAAAATGGCCTTCGTACCGGGCTTGTTCAATATCAACGAACCGGTGATGTTTGGTTTACCGATAGTCCTGAACCCGATTCTGGTGATTCCGTTTATTCTGGTTCCTTTTATTAACTCGTTGATCGGTTACTTCTTTATTAGCATGGAATTTATCCCGCCGATTGCCTACGCGGTTCCGTGGACCACGCCAGGTCCGCTGATTGCCTTCTTTGGTACCGGCGGTAACTGGTTAGCGCTCTTTGTCGGCATTCTGTGCCTTGCTGTTTCAACGCTGATCTATTTACCGTTTGTTATTGCGGCGAATAAGGTGAATACCGCAGCGACCGCTGAGTAATGAAAAAGACGTGGGGAAATAAATATGTTTGCTGATGAAAGCACGGTGATGGAACTGCTTATCCATGCCGGACAAGCCCGCTCGGATGCCATGGAGGCCATCGCCGCCTCACGCCGCCGGGAATGGGGGACCGCTGAGAAGCTAATGGCCAGTTCAGAAATGGCCTGCCGGGAGGCGCACAAGATACAAACGGCGCTGATTGGTCTGGATGAAGGCTGCGGGAAAATTACCGTCAATCTTATTCTGGTTCACGCGCAGGACCATTTAATGACCGCGATGCTGTGCCAGGATTTAGCTAAAGAAATTATTGCGTTGCGACAAGAACTCACTGCCTGACTTTCTCTGCCTTCAGCCATCCGGCTGAAGGCGTATTATAAAAATATGAAAGGTACTCTATGTATTCAAGTCAATTGAAGGTTAGCTTATTGTCTTTATCGGTACTTCTGGCTATTTCGTCACCCTCTGTTTTAGCGGCGAAATTAACTATTGAACAACGTCTTGAATTGCTGGAAGCAGAATTATCAGCCAATAAAAAAGAATTGCAAAAAACGCAATCACAATTATCGACGTATAAAGATAAAGTGGCCGTGTTACAAAAAAGTATAAAAGAAAATGAGAAAAGAAATGTCACCGCGGGTTACCCGACGGCGACCTCTCCGGCGGCAGAAAATATCGCCAATGAAAATAATGAAATCAGCCAACGGGCGGCGCCGGCAGAAGTCAAAGCGACACAGCAGGTGGCGGTCATTAATACCGACGGTAAGAAGGCGAAAGTTGAGAGCGTGACCATGAAAGATCTCAGCAAATTCGTCAAAGACGATATTGGTTTCAGCTATCAGGGATATCTACGTTCCGGCTGGGGCACCTCAAATCACGGGTCGTCGCAGACCTATGCGGCGGGTTCGCTGGGCCGCTTTGGTAATGAAATGAGCGGCTGGTTTGATCTGACCTTAAATCAGCGGGTTTATAACCAGGATGGGAAAACCGCCAATGCCGTCGTGACCTACGATGGTAATGTCGGTGAGCAGTATAACGATGCCTGGTTTGGCGACACCAATAACGAGAATATTCTTCAGTTCAGCGATATCTATCTCACCACCAAAGGATTCCTGCCGTTTGCGCCGGAGGCTGATTTCTGGGTAGGTAAACACAAACTGCCGGAATATGAGATCCAGATGCTTGACTGGAAATCGTTGACCACCGATGTTGCAGCCGGTGTCGGGATCCAGAACTGGGCGCTGGGCGTCGGGCAGCTTGACGCTTCTCTCAGTCGCAATGATGTGGATGTTTATTCGCGTGATTTCACGCAGACCACACAAATGAACACCAATTCGCTGGATCTGCGCTACCGCAATATTCCGCTGTGGAACAACGGCTCGCTGTCGTTGATGGGCAAATATGCTTTTGCAAACAAGAATGATGAACAGGAGAAAAACGAGGATAACAATAGCTACTTTAGGCTCAAGGATAGCTGGATGGCCACCGGGATCATCCGTCAGGAGCTGGAGCGTAAGGGCTTTAATGAATTTACGCTCCAGGTGGCGAATAACTCTTATGCCAGCAGCTTCTCGAACTTCTCCGGTGCCAGTAACTCCATGGCCCACGGGCGCTACTACTATGGCGATCATACTAACGGTGTCGCTTTACGTTTGATTTCACAGGGCGAAATGTACCTGGCCGATCGCGTGATTATGGCTAATGCGCTGGTCTGGTCGCACGGGAACGATATCTACAGTTACGAAAGCGGCGCGCATAGTGATTTTGACAGCTTCCGCGCGGTGATTCGTCCGGCATGGATTTGGGATACCTGGAATCAGACCGGGGTGGAGTTAGGCTGGTTTGCGCAGAAAAACAAAACGGAGCAAGGCAGAGATTTGAAAGAATCGGCATATAAAACGACGCTCTATCATGCGCTGAAAGTCGGGCCGAGTCTGTTAGGTTCGCGACCGGAAATTCGTTTCTACGGAACCTATATCAATATTCTGGATAACGACCTGTCACAGTATCGGTTCAACGACGACAGTAAGGATGAATTGATGCTGGGCGTGCAGGCCGAGGTGTGGTGGTAATTGCCTCATCAAGACATCAACGCCCGCATCATGCGGGCGTTTGAGTAAAAAGATAATCGCCAACGATACCTTGTCTGACCGCGAGCTACGCGGAATTACATCACCAGCCAGAGCAGAGCGATAAGCAGTATCAACACCACAATAATCACTCCCGGCTTTTTGAGCCTCCCGGCGAGCGAAGCGGGTTCCGGTGGCAGCGCGGGAATAGCCAGCGTTTCTTGCGCCCGGGCGACACGAAGCACAAAGACCTTATTCAGTAGCGTCAGAATCTGCGTTGCGCTCAACGCCGTTTGCGGCGTGACGTGCCAGCTGTGCTGGGCAAAATCGACGATCTTTTGCCACTCCTGAGCTTCCAGCGGCTGCTTCAGTGCCGCCTGTAGCGAGGTGAGCGTCGGAGCGGCCTGCGCGCTCAGCGTCTGCCGCGCATGCAGCCAGTAGGAGAGGGGGGTGAAATGGGTGGCCGGAATCAGTTCACCGGTTTTCACACCGCACAGCTCCAGCATTGACTGCCAGATAAGTTTGCCGGGTTCGCCGGTCGCCGCGGCAAGCCTGCTCACCTGCTGATTCAGCGTATTGTGCTCCGCGGGCAATAGCGGACGCAGAGTCGGCTGGCGCTGCTGCGGCTGAGGGATCGACAGCTGGCCGTTTTGCAGGAGCTGCAGCACATTTTGCAGCTGCTCCTGCGTCAGCGCGTGCAGCGTCGTTTGCCCATAATGCTGGCGGATATAGTCGCTCACTGCCTGACGGTTGTTCCCCTGACTCAGCAACTCGCTCAACTGCGCCAGAATCTGGCGCTGATGGTGGTTTTGCTGCGCCACGGTTAAGCGTTGATTCAGGTTGTTTTCGGCAGCGCTAAAGTGGCAAGCCAGCAGCGGCGCATCGCCTTTGAGCCCCAGATCGTGCTTGATTCCCGCCCACACTTCCGCGTTCTGCTGCGAGGTTAACGCCACCAGGCGCGTAATCAGTCGCTCGAGAACGGTACGTTGTTGCATGGTTAGCGCGGGCTCTCCGGCGACGGAAGCGCCGGTCCCCGGGGGACGATCGGACATACCTGAAACGGGTTGTGTCATATTAATCCTTTCCGTATTGCTGTACAGAGGCCCGGTGATGATGTTCCTGGCGGCGAGATTATGGCACACTTCCCCGGTTTACTCTCGTTCTCAGACAGGTACTGAACCGTGAAAATCCTCGTTGATGAAAATATGCCCTATGCCCGCGAGCTTTTTAGTCGCCTGGGCGAAGTCGAGGCGGTCCCCGGCCGTCCGGTCCCCGTCGATGCGTTGACCGGCGCCGATGCGTTGATGGTTCGCTCGGTCACCAAAGTCAATGAAGCGCTGCTCGCCGGCAAAGCAATTAAATTCGTGGGCACCGCGACAGCCGGTACCGATCATGTCGATCGGACGTGGCTGCAGCAGGCCGGAATTGGCTTTTCTGCCGCGCCGGGTTGCAACGCGATCGCGGTCGTAGAATATGTTTTCTCGGCGCTGCTGATGCTGGCTGAGCGCGACGGTTTCGCGCTGACCGATCGTACCGTCGGGATCGTCGGCGTCGGCAACGTCGGTGGGCGCCTGCAAAAGCGTCTGGAAGCGCTGGGGATCAAAACGCTGTTGTGCGATCCGCCGCGTGCCGATCGGGGAGATGAAGGCGACTTCCGCACCCTGGATGAGCTGGTAGAGGAAGCGGACGTTCTGACGTTCCACACCCCTTTATATAAAGAAGGTCGTTACACAACCCTGCATCTGGCCGATGAGGCGCTGATTCGCCGTCTGAAACCGGGAAGCGTGCTGATCAATGCCTGCCGCGGACCGGTGGTGGATAACGCTGCGCTGCTGGCCTGCCTGCAAAGCGGGCAGGCGTTGAGCGTCGTGCTTGATGTCTGGGAACCTGAGCCGGATTTGAACCTTGCGCTGCTGGATCGCGTCGATATTGGCACTGCGCACATTGCAGGCTACACCCTCGAAGGGAAAGCGCGCGGGACGACGCAGGTTTTTGAAGCCTACAGCGCCTTTATCGGCCATCCGCAACAGGTAGCGCTGGACACGTTGCTGCCAGCCCCGGAGTTTGGTCGCATTACCCTGCACGGCGCGCTCGATCAGCCAACGCTGAAACGATTGGTGCATTTGGTGTATGATGTGCGCCGCGATGATGCGCCGCTGCGAAAAGTGGCCGGCGTGCCGGGTGAATTTGATAAGCTGCGCAAGAATTATCAGGAACGCCGTGAATGGTCATCACTGTACGTGCAGTGCAGCGATGTGCAGGCGGCGACGCTGCTGCGTCAGCTCGGTTTTAATGCCGTACATCACCCCATTCGTTAATGTCTTCTTAATGACCCTGTTGGATACTCCGGCAGGGTCGCTTTTCTCTGGAGTAAACCACCATGTCTGAAGGCTGGAATATTGCCGTACTGGGCGCAACGGGCGCCGTCGGCGAAGCCCTGCTCGACACCCTTGCTGAACGTCAGTTCCCGGTGGGTGATATCTATGCGCTGGCGCGCAATGAGAGCGCGGGAGAGCATCTGCGTTTTAGCGGTAAGTCAGTGATCGTGCAGGATGCTGCCGTATTTGACTGGACCCAGGTACAGCTGGCCTTTTTTGCCGCCGGCGTTGAAGCGAGTGCGGCCTATGTTGATGAGGCGACCAATGCCGGTTGTCTGGTTATCGATCTCAGCGGTCTGTTTGCGCTGGAGCCGGACGTACCGCTGGTTGTGCCGGAAGTGAACCCGTTTGTACTGGCCGATTACCGTAATCGCAACGTCATCGCCGTCGCCAACAGCCTGACCAGCCAGCTGCTGACGGCGCTGAAACCGCTGATCGATGAAGGCGGCCTGTCGCGTATCAGCGTGACCAGCCTGATCTCCGCTTCCGCATACGGTAAAAAAGCCGTTGATGCGCTGGCAGGTCAGAGCGCGAAGCTGCTCAACGGTATGCCCATCGATGATGAAGATTTCTTTGGCCGTCAGCTGGCGTTTAACATGCTGCCGCTGCTGCCGGATCGTGAGGGCAGCGTGCGCGAAGAGCGCCGTATTGTCGATGAAGTTCGCAAGATCCTCCAGGATGAAGGATTGATGGTTTCCGCCAGCGTCGTGCAGTCGCCGGTGTTCTACGGTCATGCGCAGATGGTGAACTTCGAAGCAATGCGTCCGCTGGCGGCAGAAGAGGCGCGTGATGCCTTCGCTCGCGGCGAAGATATTGAGCTCTCCGCCGAGCGCGAATTTCCGACCCAGGTCGGCGATGCTTCAGGTACCGCGCAACTCTCCGTCGGCTGCGTACGCAATGATTACGGGATGCCGGAACAGATTCAGTTCTGGTCCGTTGCCGATAACGTGCGCTTCGGCGGCGCGCTGATGGCGGTGAAAATCGCCGAGAAACTGGTGCAGGAGTATCTGTACTGATGTCTGAGATGGAGCAGCAGCCGGTCTATAAAATCGCGCTGGGCATCGAGTACGACGGCAGCAAATATTACGGCTGGCAGCGGCAAAACGAAGTTCGCAGCGTGCAGGAGAAGCTGGAAAAGGCGCTCTCGCAGGTGGCGAATGAACCGATTACCGTGTTCTGCGCTGGTCGCACCGACGCCGGTGTTCATGGCACCGGCCAGGTTGTGCATTTTGAGACCCATGCGCTGCGCAAAGACGCGGCCTGGACGCTGGGGGTTAATGCGAATTTGCCTGGAGACATCGCCGTCCGTTGGGTGAAGCATGTACCGGATGATTTCCACGCTCGCTTCAGCGCTACCGCGCGTCGCTACCGTTACGTCATCTATAATCACCGCCTGCGTCCGGCGGTGTTAAGCCAGGGCGTCACCCATTATCATCAGCCTCTGGATGCGGAGCGGATGCAGCGCGCCGCCCAGTGTTTGCTGGGTGAAAATGATTTCACCTCATTTCGCGCGGTGCAGTGCCAGTCGCGCACGCCGTGGCGGAATATTAACCATATTAGCGTCACGCGGTATGGCGCGTATGTGGTGGTAGATATCAAAGCGAATGCCTTTGTACATCATATGGTAAGGAACATTGTCGGCAGCCTGATGGAAGTGGGGGCCGGGAACCAGCCAGAGAGCTGGATAGCAGAACTTCTGGCGGCGAAAGACAGGAAGCTGGCCGCCGCGACGGCAAAAGCAGAAGGGTTGTATCTGGTGTCGGTGGATTATCCGGCCCGCTACGATCTGCCGGTGATGCCGATGGGCCCGCTGTTTCTGGCGGACTAACATTAACGCTTTATCCTTCAGGCTGCCTGCTTGCTGGCTGCATCTGAGCGTTCCGGTCGGGGAATTCTTTCTGCGACCGGAAACGACCGGTTTGTTGTCGCACGGTATCCTGGCCGATTTTGTGTCGTGTCATTAAGGACTCATACAATATGGACCTGATTCGCTTTTTAATTGATTTCATCCTGCATATTGATGTTCATCTGGCTGAGCTGGTGGCCAACTATGGCGTCTGGGTATACGCCATTCTGTTTTTGATTCTGTTCTGCGAAACGGGTCTGGTGGTGACGCCATTCCTGCCCGGCGATTCGCTGCTGTTCGTGGCCGGCGCGCTGTCGGCGCTGCCGACGAACGATCTGAACGTGCATCTGATGGTGGCATTGATGGTCATTGCGGCCATTGTCGGCGATGCGCTGAACTACACTATCGGACGGCTGTTTGGCGAAAAGCTCTTCAGTAACCCTGATTCGAAGATTTTCCGTCGTAGCTACCTGGATAAAACCCATTCGTTCTATGAGCGTCACGGCGGTAAAACGATTATTCTTGCGCGTTTTGTGCCGATCGTCAGAACCTTCGCGCCGTTTGTGGCGGGAATGGGCCATATGTCCTATCGTCATTTTGCAGCGTATAACGTGGTTGGTGCGCTGCTGTGGGTTCTGCTGTTTACCTACGCAGGCTACCTGTTTGGCGATTTGCCGATCGTTCAGGAAAACCTGAAGCTGCTGATTGTCGCCATTATTGTGCTGTCGGTGCTGCCTGGGGTCATTGAAATTATTCGCCACAAGCGCGCGGCGGCGAAGCAGACCAAATAACCCTCCTGCTTTTATCTGCTTCGGGCAGCAGCGTGCTGCCCGAAGAGGGAAGTGTGAGCGGTACGACCACTTTTTTATCCCATGTTACGGGATGTTATGATTTAATGTGCAACATTCATGGTCTGTAAGGGGCAAAAATGGCATTATGCGCCCCTTACGACAAAACTGGCATCGACCAGGTTCAGGCAGAAAGGTTATCAATGAGCTGGATTGAACGAATTAAAAGCAATATCACTCCCACCCGCAAGGCAAGCATTCCTGAGGGTGTATGGACCAAGTGTGACAGCTGCGGGCAGGTTCTGTACCGCGCGGAGCTGGAGCGCAACCTGGAGGTTTGCCCTAAGTGCGATCACCACATGCGTATGTCGGCGCGTAATCGCCTGCATAGCCTGTTGGACGAAGGTTCCCTGGTGGAGCTGGGAAGCGAGCTCGAGCCGAAAGATGTGCTGAAGTTCCGCGATTCGAAAAAATACAAAGACCGTCTGGCGTCCGCGCAAAAAGAGACCGGTGAAAAAGATGCGCTGGTGGTCATGAAGGGCACTCTGCACGAGATGCCGGTTGTCGCAGCAGCATTCGAATTCTCCTTTATGGGCGGCTCGATGGGTTCGGTTGTTGGCGCTCGCTTCGTGCGCGCGGTAGAACAGGCGCTGGAAGATAATTGCCCGCTGATTTGCTTCTCCGCTTCCGGCGGCGCGCGTATGCAGGAAGCGCTGATGTCGCTGATGCAGATGGCGAAAACGTCAGCCGCGCTGGCGAAAATGCAGGAGCGTGGTTTACCGTATATCTCCGTACTGACCGACCCGACCATGGGCGGCGTATCGGCGAGCTTTGCCATGCTGGGCGATCTTAACATTGCGGAACCGAAAGCGCTGATCGGCTTCGCGGGTCCTCGCGTTATCGAGCAGACCGTACGTGAGAAACTGCCGCCGGGCTTCCAGCGCAGTGAGTTCCTGATTGAAAAAGGAGCGATCGATATGATCGTTCGTCGCCCGGAAATGCGTCTGAAGCTGGCCAGCATTCTGGCGAAGCTGATGAATCTTCCGGCGCCCAGCCAGGACGTCTCTCACGAAGGTGAGGTGGTGCCGCCGGCACCGGATCAGGAACCAGAGGCCTGATAATTCGGAGGGCAGGCCTGACGGCGCTGCCCTTTTTTAATTCTATGCGCCATCATTCAAACTGCGGCGCGGCGGAAAGGCTAAAGCCCCGTCAGGGCCCGGTCCAGTGGACAGCGTGGGTGACGAGCGCTGCCGGCAAGAGGCAGTTTGAAGGATGAAGCGTATTTACCGTTAACACTCGCGGACATCATGGAAAAAGAACCTATTCCTCAGGCCACGTCGCCCCTGGCTACGTGGCTTTCCTATCTGGAACATCTGCACAGTAAAACCATCGATCTGGGGCTGACCCGCGTGAGCGAAGTCGCCGAACGAATGGCGGTGTTAAAGCCGGCGCCGTTCGTCTTTACGGTGGCGGGAACCAACGGTAAAGGAACCACCTGCCGCACGCTGGAGTCTGTGCTGATGGCGGCGGGCTACAAGGTGGGGGTTTACAGTTCACCGCATCTGGTGCGCTATACCGAGCGCGTGCGAGTACAGGGCGCGGAGCTGCCGGAAGCGGCGCATACCGCCTCTTTTGCTGAAATTGAAGCCGCGCGCGGTGAGATTTCCCTGAGCTATTTCGAGTTTGGTACGCTCTCTGCACTGTGGTTGTTTAAGCAGGCGCAGCTCGACGTGGTGATCCTGGAGGTTGGTCTCGGCGGGCGTCTTGATGCCACTAATATCGTTGATGCGGATGTGGCGGTGGTAACCAGCATCGCCCTGGATCATACTGACTGGCTGGGGCCGGATCGGGAAAGCATTGGCCGCGAGAAGGCCGGTATTTTCCGTGCCGGCAAACCGGCCGTCGTTGGCGAACCGGAGATGCCCCATACCATCGCAGAGGTAGCCGCCGGGAAAGGCGCAACGCTTCTGCGTCGCGACGTCGACTGGCGCTATGCCGCCGGTGCGCAGACGTGGTCATTCAGTGACGGGGAGGGGACACTGGCAGATCTACCGTTGCCTCAGATTCCGCTGCCGAATGCCGCAACGGCGCTGGCGGCGCTGCGAGCCAGCCGACTTCAGGTGAGCGATCGGGCGATTCGCGACGGTATTAAACAGGCCATGCTGCCGGGGCGTTTTCAGATAATCAGCGAAACGCCGCGCGTTATTCTCGATGTGGCGCATAACCCCCATGCGGCAGCCTGGCTCGCCGGACGTCTCAAAAGCCTGTCGAAAACGGGGCGCGTGCTGGCGGTTGTTGGTATGCTGCATGATAAGGATATTGCCGGCACGCTGGCAAACCTGACGGCGGAAGTGGATAGCTGGTACTGTGCGCCTCTGGAGGGGCCGCGCGGTGCAACGGCGCAACAGCTGCAGGAGCATTTGCACGCAGGAAAAGCTTACGCCAACGTGGCTCAGGCCTGGCATGCGGCGATGGCCGATGCCAGACCGGAAGATACGGTGCTGGTGTGTGGTTCATTCCATACGGTGGCGCATGTAATGGAAGAAATAGAGGCGGGGAGAATCGGTGGCGAGTAAGTTTCAGAACCGTTTAGTCGGGACGATTGTACTGGTAGCGCTGGGGGTGATTATCCTCCCGGGACTGCTTGACGGTCAGAAAAAGCATTATCAGGACGAGTTCGCGGCCATTCCACTGGTGCCAAAACCGGGCGATCGCGATGAGCCGGATATGCTTCCGGCGGCGACTCAGGCCCTTCCGGCCCAACCGCCGGAAGGGGCGGCGGAAGAGGTCAGAGCGGGAGACGCCGCTGCGCCGTCATTGGATCCGTCGCGTATTCCGGTTAACAGCAACAGTTTCGATGATGTGCAGGAGCCGGTGGTCGCGCCGAAGCCGCAGCCCAAACCGCAGCCTCAGCCTAAACCGCAGCCTCAGCCGCCGAAGCCGGTTGAGAAGCCGCAGCCGCAGCAACAAACCGTTGCCCAGACGCCGCCGGCGAAACCGGCAGAGATCCCTGCTCCGACCGGCAAAGCCTATGTGGTACAGCTCGGTGCGTTGAAGAATGCGGATAAGGTCAACGAAATCGTCGGTAAGCTGCGTTCCTCCGGGTTTAAGGTCTACACGTCGCCTTCGACGCCGGTTCAGGGTAAAATTACCCGTATTCTGGTCGGTCCCGATACCTCAAAAGATAAACTGAAAGGGCAGCTTGGCGACCTGAAACAGATCTCCGGCCTGAGCGGTGTGGTCATGGGATATAGCCCCAACTAATCTTGCCCCTTGCCGCGCTGATGAGGGGCGAAGCTCCTGTCTGACGCGCTTTCAGGAGGCGCAAGGCAGCATGGCGTTGAATGTTTTTTCAGCGCCATTTTTATTTCTGTAGGGCACGGAAATCCCTACGCAAACGTTTTCTTTTTCTGTTAGAATGCGCCCCGAACCGGACGACAGGGCGTAAATCGTGGGATGTTTATGGTCTGGATTGATTACGTCATTATAGCGGTGATTGGTTTTTCCTGTCTGGTAAGCCTGATCCGCGGCTTTGTTCGTGAAGCGTTATCGCTGGTAACCTGGGGATGTGCTTTCTTTGTCGCCAGTCATTACTACACTTACCTGGCTGTCTGGTTCACGGGCTTTGAAGACGAAATGGTCCGCAATGGGATTGCTATCGCGATACTGTTTATCGCAACGCTTATCGTTGGCGCCATCGTTAACTATGTGATTGGCGCACTGGTTGAGAAAACGGGCCTGTCGGGTACCGACAGGGTGTTAGGGATCTGTTTTGGCGCCCTGCGTGGCGTGCTGATTGTCTCTGCGATTCTGTTCTTTCTCGATAGCTTTACCGGTATGGCGAAAAGCGAAGACTGGCAAAAGTCAGAGCTTATCCCGCAGTTCAGTTTCGTTATCAGATGGTTTTTTGACTATCTGCAAAGCTCGTCAAGTTTCTTGCCCAAAGCATAAGCGTTGGGATGTGGCTGAACGAGGAAAAGACGTATGTGCGGTATTGTCGGTATCGCCGGTGTTATGCCGGTAAACCAGTCGATTTATGACGCGTTAACGGTGCTTCAGCATCGTGGCCAGGATGCCGCAGGCATCATCACTATTGATGCAAATAACTGTTTCCGTTTGCGTAAGGCGAACGGACTGGTGAGCGACGTTTTTGAAGCTCGCCACATGCAGCGTATGCAGGGCAATATGGGGATTGGCCATGTTCGCTATCCTACGGCGGGCAGCTCAAGTGCCTCCGAAGCGCAGCCTTTCTATGTCAACTCACCGTATGGTATTACGTTGGCGCATAACGGCAATCTGACCAACGCGCACGAGCTGCGCAAGAAGCTGTTTGAAGAAAAACGCCGCCATATCAACACCACCTCCGATTCTGAAATCCTGCTCAACATCTTCGCCAGCGAGCTGGATAACTTCCGTCATTACCCACTGGAAGCGGATAACATTTTTGCCGCGATTGCCGCCACCAACCGTCAGATCCGCGGCGCCTACGCCTGCGTGGCGATGATTATCGGTCACGGTATGGTCGCGTTCCGCGATCCGAACGGCATCCGCCCTCTGGTGTTGGGGAAACGTGATGTTGGCGATGGTCGTACCGAGTATATGGTGGCCTCCGAAAGCGTGGCGCTGGATACCCTGGGCTTCGAATTCCTGCGCGATGTGGCGCCGGGTGAAGCGGTCTATATTACCGAGAAGGGCCAGCTGTTTACCCGTCAGTGCGCCGAGAATCCGGTCAGCAACCCGTGCCTCTTTGAGTACGTCTATTTTGCTCGCCCGGACTCGTTTATCGACAAAATTTCCGTCTACAGCGCGCGCGTCAATATGGGCACCAAACTGGGTGAGAAGATTGCGCGCGAGTGGGAAGATCTGGACATCGACGTGGTCATTCCGATTCCGGAAACCTCCTGCGATATCGCGCTGGAAATCGCCCGAATCCTCGATAAACCCTATCGCCAGGGCTTCGTGAAAAACCGCTACGTTGGCCGCACCTTTATCATGCCAGGTCAGCAGCTGCGCCGGAAATCCGTACGCCGTAAGCTCAATGCTAACCGCGCAGAATTCCGGGATAAAAACGTCCTGCTGGTGGATGACTCCATCGTGCGTGGCACCACCTCGGAGCAGATTATCGAGATGGCGCGCGAAGCCGGCGCGAAAAAAGTCTATCTGGCTTCCGCGGCGCCAGAGATTCGTTTCCCGAACGTTTACGGCATTGATATGCCGACGGCTACCGAGCTTATCGCCCACGGTCGCGAAGTGGACGAAATCCGCCAGATCATTGGCGCTGATGGTCTTATCTTCCAGGATCTGAACGATCTGATTGATGCCGTACGTGTGGAAAATCCGGATATTCAACAGTTTGAATGTTCGGTATTTAACGGCGTATACGTCACTAAGGATGTGGACCAGCAGTACCTCGATTATCTCGATTCCTTACGTAATGACGATGCGAAAGCGGTGCAGCGTCTGAACGAAGTGGAAAATTTAGAGATGCATAACGAAGGCTAATTGACCCTGGCGTTGTGAAAAGCCCGCCGTCATACGACCGCGGGCTTTTGTGTTCTTACCGCGTGGCCGCAAGGCTTGCGTCCGCTGCTATAATCCGGCAAAGTCTGCCCCATTATGTGGAAGAGGGCATCATCGTGAAACGACTTATTATTGGTATCTCTGGCGCCAGTGGCGCCATTTACGGTGTGCGACTGCTTCAGATTTTACGCGATGTGCCTGATGTCGAAACGCATCTGATCATGAGCCAGGCAGCGCGGCAGACGCTGGCGCTGGAGACCGAGTACTCTCTGCGGGAAGTGCAGGCGCTGGCGGATGTGGTCCATGATGCGCGCGATATCGCCGCCAGTATCTCGTCGGGGTCGTTCAAGACGGCCGGAATGGTGATTCTGCCTTGCTCGGTGAAAACGCTTTCTGGCATTGTTCACAGCTATACCGATGGTCTGCTGACCCGCGCGGCGGACGTGGTCCTCAAAGAGCGTCGTCCGCTGGTACTGTGCGTGCGGGAAACGCCGTTCCATCTCGGGCATCTGCGCCTGCTGGTGCAGGCGGCAGAGATGGGAGCGGTGATTATGCCGCCGGTTCCGGCCTTCTACCATCGCCCGCAAACCCTCGATGATGTGATTAATCAGACCGTCAACCGGGTTATCGATCAGTTCGATATTACCCTCCCGCAGGATCTGTTTACCCGTTGGCAGGGACCTTCGGACGCACTAAAGTAGTGCGTGCCGTGAACTTTTGCGCCTCCGCAGTGCAATTTTGTCGCCTCGATCAAATCCTCAACATTTAATTTGTTTTTTTGCGTTCGGCCACTGCGGTTTGTCCGTCAATGCTGTTATCTTCCCTCTTAAGACAATCCTGCAACTTTATATTAACAAATTTAACGCTGTTTCCAGCACGCACTGAGAAGATGGCATAAAACCTGCAGGATGAGTCGGCTACACATAACGAAACAACGCACCATATAACAACATCACGACACTTAAGGGTATTGTATGAAGAAGACGATCCTGGCCCTCTCTTTAATCATGGGAATCAGCAGTGCTTCCAGCGTTTTTGCCGCGCTTCCGCAAAGCATTCGTATCGGTACCGATGCCACCTACGCGCCTTTCTCCTCGAAAGATGCGAAAGGGGATTTCGTGGGTTTTGATATCGATTTGGGCAATGAGCTGTGTTCGCGTATCAAAGTAAAATGTACCTGGGTGGGGAGCGACTTTGATTCATTGATTCCCTCGCTGAAGGCGAAGAAAATTGACGCCATTATCTCTTCCTTATCGATTACTGAAAAACGGCAGCAGGAGATTGCCTTCTCTGACAAACTGTATGCCGCTGACTCCCGTCTGATTGCGCCAAAAGGCTCATCAATCCAGCCGACGCTGGAATCCCTGAAGGGCAAACACGTCGGGGTACTACAGGGTTCCACTCAGGAAGCGTACGGCAATGAGCGCTGGCGTAGCCAGGGCGTGGATGTCGTTGCCTACCAGAACCAGGATCTGATCTATTCCGACCTTGCTGCCGGCCGACTTGACGCTGCGCTGCAGGATGAAGTCGCCGCCAGCGAAGGCTTCCTCAAACAACCTGCCGGTAAAGATTTCGCCTTTGCCGGTCCCTCTGTCAAAGATAAAAAATTCTTCGGTGATGGTACCGGCATTGGCCTGCGTAAAACCGATGGCGAGCTGAAAGCCGCTTTCGACAGTGCGTTGGCTGAAATGCGTAAAGACGGGACCTACGACAAAATGGCGAAGAAATACTTCAACTTCAACGTCTACGGTGACTAAACACGCCGCGGGCCCGGGAAACCGGGCCTGAGGGATTTCGCATGTCCACGATTGCACTAAATTGGTGCAAATTTACCTGCGGTGTTCCGATTTGGTGCATAAAAGGCGGTTTTGTCGCGTGCTTAGTGCATAGTTAAGCGTTTATGGTGCGAAATAATTGGCTTCCGGGCGCAGAATGCTTTGCCTTACCGGGGCGAATAATGGCACGATAACTGGCGTAAGTACTTCTAATAAACTCGTTAGAATGACAGTCTGTTGAGGATAGTTATGAAAAAACTGGCGTTGTCTCTTTCTTTAGCGCTGGCCCTTTCCAGCGTTAGCACGGTATTCGCAGCCATTCCGCAAAAACTACGTATCGGTACCGATCCAACTTATGCCCCGTTCGAATCGAAAAATGCGCAGGGTCAGTTGATTGGTTTTGACATCGATTTGGCAAAAGAGCTGTGTAAGCGTATCAATACGCAATGTACCTTCGTTGAAAACCCGCTGGATGCGCTGATCCCTTCTTTAAAAGCGAAGAAAATCGATGCGATTATGTCTTCGTTGTCCATTACCGAAAAACGTCAGCAGGAAATTGCGTTCACCGACAAACTTTACGCTGCGGATTCCCGTCTGGTCGTGAAAAAAGGCAGTGATATCACGCCGGATCTCGCCAGACTGAAAGGCAAGCGGATCGGTGTGCTTCAGGGGACCACCCAGGAGACCTACGGTAATGAGCACTGGGCACCGAAAGGCATTGAAATTGTCTCCTACCAGGGCCAGGACAATATCTATTCCGACCTGACCGCCGGGCGCATCGACGCGGCGTTCCAGGATGAAGTCGCCGCGAGCGAAGGCTTCCTCAAACAGCCTGTTGGCAAAGATTACCAGTTTGGCGGTCCGTCGATTAAGGATGAAAAACTGTTTGGCGTCGGTACCGGCATGGGCCTGCGTAAAGAGGACAACGAGCTGCGTGAGGCGTTAAATAAAGCCTTCGCGGATATGCGCAAAGATGGCACCTACGACAAGCTGGCAAAAAAATATTTCGATTTTAACGTGTACGGTGACTAAGCATCATACGTACCCCATCGCGCGCATGTTGGCGCGCGATGGTCGATGACAGACAGGGCAGACAGCATGCTGTACGGGTTTTCACAGGTTATTTTACAGGGCGCTCTGGTCACGCTGGAGCTGGCTCTTAGTTCGGTTGTGCTGGCGGTCCTCATTGGTCTGGCGGGTGCCGGAGCTAAGCTATCGAGCAATCGACCGCTGGCGCTGGTATTTGAAGGCTACACCACGTTAATTCGCGGCGTGCCCGATCTGGTGCTGATGCTACTGATTTTCTACGGTCTGCAGATTGCGCTGAATACGCTCACCGACGCACTGGGACTATCGCAGTTTGATATTGACCCGATGATCGCGGGGATTATTACGCTGGGCTTTATCTACGGCGCCTATTTTACTGAAACCTTCCGCGGCGCTTTTATGGCGGTTCCGAAAGGTCACATCGAAGCGGCGACGGCCTTTGGCTTCAGCAACGGCCAGACCTTCCGGCGGATCCTCTTTCCGGCAATGATGCGCTATGCATTACCGGGAATTGGCAACAACTGGCAGGTTATCCTCAAGGCAACGGCGCTGGTCTCTCTGCTGGGGCTGGAGGATGTGGTCAAAGCCACCCAGCTGGCAGGGAAAAGCACCTGGCAGCCGTTCTACTTTGCGATTGTCTGCGGCCTGGTTTATCTCGTGTTTACAACCGTTTCCAATGGTGTACTGCTGCTGCTTGAACGCCGTTACTCCGTGGGCGTGAAGAGGGCTGACCTGTGATTGAGATTATTCAGGAGTACTGGAAATCGCTGCTGTGGACCGACGGCTACCGTTTTACCGGGGTGGCCATCACGCTGTGGCTGTTAATTTCCTCGGTGGTGATGGGCGGCATTCTGGCGGTGTTTCTTGCTATCGGGCGCGTCTCAAGCAACAAATACATTCAGTTTCCGATCTGGCTGTTTACCTATGTGTTCCGCGGTACGCCGCTGTATGTGCAGCTGCTGGTGTTTTACTCCGGGATGTATACGCTGGAAATCGTCAAAGGCACCGAGTTGCTGAACGCCTTTTTCCGCAGCGGCCTCAACTGTACGGTGCTGGCCTTAACGCTCAATACCTGCGCCTATACCACGGAGATTTTTGCCGGGGCGATCCGTTCCGTTCCTCCCGGGGAAATTGAAGCGGCGCGGGCCTATGGTTTTTCATCGGTCAAAATGTATCGCTGCATTATTTTGCCGTCTGCGCTGCGTATCGCGCTGCCAGCGTACAGCAACGAAGTGATTCTGATGCTGCACTCCACCGCGCTGGCTTTTACTGCCACCGTGCCGGATCTGCTGAAAATCGCCAGGGATATTAACTCGGCGACCTATCAGCCGTTTACCGCCTTCGGGATTGCCGCGGTGCTCTATTTAATTATTTCGTATGTGCTGATTAGCCTGTTCCGCAAGGCGGAAAAGCGTTGGTTGCAGCATATAAAACCTTCTTCGACGCATTGAGACCGCCATGTCCGACAATAAATTAAATGTTATCGATCTCCATAAACGTTACGGCGAGCATGAGGTGCTGAAAGGCGTCTCGTTACGGGCGCAAGCCGGGGACGTTATCAGCATTATCGGTTCATCGGGTTCCGGTAAAAGTACCTTTTTGCGCTGCATTAACTTCCTGGAAAAGCCCAGCGAAGGCACGATAGTGGTTAACGGGCAGAATATTGGTCTGGTCCGCGACAAAGACGGTCAGCTGAAGGTCGCAGATAAAAACCAGCTGCGTCTGCTGCGTACGCGACTGACGATGGTGTTCCAGCATTTCAACCTGTGGAGCCATATGACGGTGCTGGAAAACGTCATGGAAGCGCCGATTCAGGTTCTCGGGCTGAGTAAGCAGCAAGCGCGCGAGCGGGCGGTGAAATATCTGGCGAAAGTGGGCATTGATGAGCGCCAGCAGATCAAATACCCGGTGCATCTCTCCGGCGGTCAGCAGCAGCGCGTCTCCATTGCGCGTGCGCTGGCGATGGAGCCCGATGTGCTGCTGTTTGACGAACCGACTTCCGCGCTTGACCCTGAACTGGTAGGGGAAGTGCTGCGTATCATGCAGAAGCTGGCGGAGGAGGGGAAAACCATGGTGGTAGTGACCCATGAAATGGGCTTTGCGCGCCATGTCTCGTCGCACGTCATTTTCCTGCACCAGGGTAAGATTGAAGAAGAAGGCCATCCGGATGAGCTGTTCGGCAATCCGAAAAGCCCCCGCCTGCAGCAGTTCCTGAAAGGCTCCTTGAAGTAAGCCTGCGGTCTCTCCCGGCGAAACAGCTCGCCGGGAGCAGATTATCGCTCCAGCCGATATACCCAGTCATCGTAATCGACGCCGTTCAGGTGGTAGGCTTTTTCCAGCACCTGAATCCGCACAAAACCGTGCTTTTCCAGCAGACGCGCCGACCCGATATTGTCACCCAGTACCCAGGCGTTAATGGCATTGACGCCGAGTTGGCTAAAGCCGTAATCGCATATCGCCCGCAGCGCTTCACTGGCATATCCCTGACCCTGTGCCTCCGGGATGAGGGCATATCCGACATCGGCTTCATGCGGGTTTTTACTGCTGATGCGCAGGCCGATATCACCGATGGCCTCACCCTTTCTATCGCGTAGCACAAACACGCCGGGATCCGTGCAGCGCGCAGCAAACAGGGGGCGCAGCGCGGGTTCATCGAGCATTTCGCCCATAAAGCGCATCACTTCGCGATCGCGACGCAGGCGGAGGAAAAACGGCCAGTCGGCTTCCGTAAACGGAGAAAGCAGCAGTCGGGGGGTTGTTAAGGTCATCATTTGCAGGTTGTTCGGTGGATCGTTAGCTCACCTTAACACCAGAAAGTACCGGATAATATGATCTTATACCGTTCGTGGCGGTGGATTACCTGACAGCAGGTGAAGTCGGGCAAGGCGCGTCGAGCCCGTGAAACTAGCCCGGTAAGGTTTCGCCAGGCGGTGAGGCGCGCAGCTGCACAGCCAGATTCAGGTTATCGATCGCCAATAGGATCGCCGGTTCAGGCAGACGCAGGCATAATCTTCACCGCGATAATGAAGGCGGGTACCACTGGCGATGGACCATCGGGGACCCTCCCGGCAGAGCGGTAACTCTCCCGGGAGGAAAATGGACCGCGTTTACCCGACGATATTTCTTAGCGCTTCTTCCAGATCGTACCAGCGGAAGCCAAAACCGGCATCCTCCAGGCGCCGGGGCAACGCCCGCTGCCCGCCGAGTACCAGTACCGACGACTCTCCCATCAGCAGGCGAATCGCCGTTGCCGGTACGCGGAAAATTGCCGGACGATTCAGCACATGCCCGAGAGAATGAGCAAACTGTTCATTGCGGACCGGATAAGGGGAAACCATATTGAAAGGCCCGCTGAGATCGTTATCCAGCAGCCACAGAATACCGTTGACCATATCATCGATATGAATCCAGGCCAGATACTGCCTGCCGTTACCAATAGGGCCGCCGAGACCAAGCCTGAAAAGCGGCATCATTTTGGCCAGAATCCCGCCGGTCGACGCCAGCACCACGCCGGTGCGCAGCAGGCAGACGCGGGTGCGGTCGCTTTGCGCCTCGCAGGCCAACTGCTCCCAGCGGACGCAGAGTTTATGGGTGAACTCATTGTGCGGCGGCTCATCTTCGGTCACCACCACTTCCCCGAGATCGCCGTAAAAGCCTACGGCAGAACCGCTGATCAGCACCGCGGGGGGCGTATCGCTGGCGTTGAACAGATTCACCAGCTTTTGAGTGATATCCCAGCGGCTGTGACACAGGCGCTGCTTTTGCTCTGTCGTCCAGCGTTTGTCGGCGATAGGTTCGCCCGCCAGATTGATGACGGCATCAATATCATTGAGGTGATGATGGCCTTCGAAACCGCGCCACAAGGTGACGCGGGCATCCAGCCGGGTTTGCGCTTTTTCCGGGCTGCGCGTTGATACCGTTACGTGATGCCCAAGCTCCAGCAGCCGGGGGATCAGATGCCGGCCAATCAGGCCGGTACCGCCAGTAAGCAGAATCCTCATAGCGCCTCCCTAAGAAGCTTAGCGTCGCCAGCTCATGGTCATTGAGACGGAGTCGGCGTAGCGCAGTGCATAAAGTTTATCGATCTCAACTTCAGCATAAGTGACCCAGTGATGTTCGCATGCGATGTCGAGCACATCCTGAGTTAATTTTTCCAGCAGCGAGAAGCGGTTATTCTCAATATGGCTGATGATACGCTTGGTAATCGTGCGGTAATTCAGCGCATCGTTGATATCTTCACTGTTGCGGGACCGCTCCGCCGGGTAGTGAATCGCCACATTGATCACCACATCCTGGCGGTTAGCGATTTCTTCTTCTTTGATTCCAATAAAAGTACGTAAGCGTAGGTTCTTTATACGAATAATGGCGTCTGGCTGAGACATTGCAGGCTTCCTCCGTGTTGTCATTTCCGCAATCATACATGAAAGCAAGCCATGCGAGCAGGGGGGTTATTGGTGTTGTATTTTTATCAGCGCCTGCCCGGTGGCCGGACGCTGACGAATGCGTTCAAACCAGTTATGAATCGCCGGAAAATGCGCGAGATCAATACGCTGGCGAGGGTGGGCGCGAATCCACGGCCAGCAGGCAATATCGGCAATACTGTAATGTTCGCCGCCGAGCCATGGGCTGACCTCCAGACGACGGTTCAGTACGTTGTACAACCGCTGGGTCTCGACCTGATAACGCTCTATGGCATAGGGCACCGCCTGCGGCGCGCTGTGGTTGAAATGGTGGTTCTGCCCCAGCATAGGGCCTAATCCGCTAACCTGCCAGAACAGCCACTGGAGCGTGGTATGGCGCTCACGCAGCTCACCGCTGAGCAGTTTTCCTGATTTTTCTGCCAGATAGAGCAGGATTTCCCCGGACTCAAACAGGCCGAGCGGCGCTCCACCGTCAACGGGGAGGTGGTCGACGATGGCGGGAATTTTATTATTCGGCGAGAGAGCGAGAAACTGCGGGCGAAACTGTTCCCCTTTATTGATATCGACCCGAATCAGGCGGTAGGCCAGCTGCGCCTCTTCGAGAAAGAGAATAATTTTCTGGCCGTTAGGGGTGGGTGCGTAGTAAAGGTCGATCATGGTGACTCCCGCCGTGGTAGGTCGCACGTGTTCGAGTATAGGCGACCTGCCGTCATCCGGGAGGCGGGGGGCTAAATTTTGCCCGCAGGGTCGGGATGGTCGCGCAACTCGTGCACCAGGCTGATAAAAGCCTTCAGCCCGGGCGGAACGTGGCGGCGACCGGGATAATAGAGGCGTAGGCCGGCAAACGACGGGCACCACTCATCCATCACGCTGACGAGCTTGCCGCAGGCCAGATCTTCCTTGATAAACCAGTCCGAGATATAGGCCAGTCCAAGGCCGGCGAGTACCGCACAATGGATGGCGCCCATTTCGCTGAGGGTAATACGCGGCGGGACGTTCACCGTCAGCTTGTGTTGCTGGCGCTCCAGCTCCCAGTGATAGAGTCCGCCGTGTGACATACGCATCCCGATGCTCTGATGATGCAGCAGATCTTCCGGGCTGTGCGGAATGCCGCGGCGTGCAAAATATTCTGGCGCACCGACGATACGCATCCGCACATCGGGCGTCAGCGTGACGGCAATCATATCTTGCGGCAGCGACTCCGCCAGGCGGATGCCGGCGTCGTAACCTTCGGCGACAATATCGATCGGCCGCGACTCGGTGGTGATGTCGAGACGCATGTCCGGGTAGCGCTTGAGGAAGGTATCGAACAGTCCAAACAGCAGGGCAACGCTCTCGCGTGGCGCATTGATGCGCAGCGTGCCGGTCGGCATTTCCGGTTGAGTGGCAATCTCTTCCGATGCGCGCTGAATTTCTGCCAGCGCAGGCGCCACGCGCTCGACGTAGCGTCGCCCGGCCTCCGTCAGCGCGACGCTGCGGGTGGTGCGGTTAAACAGGCGTACGTTGAGCCGCGCCTCCAGTCCGGCGACGGCGTTGCTGATGGCGGTGGCCGACATGCCCAGCTCCCGGGCAGCCGCTCGGAAGCTCTGGCGGTGGGCAACGGCAAGGAGGACTTCCAGTTCAGTAAGACCGCTACGGTGCATGATTATCCCGATTTTCGTGACAGGCTATGTTGATTATACCCTCTTATCGGGGCAATACGTCGACTCTATACTTCCCTTCATCAAACCAATGAGGAAGACGAAGATGCTGCACATCGATAAAATTTATATCAACTGTGAATTTGTCACCCCGCACGGCAGCGAAACCTTTGCGCTGTTCAACCCGGCGACGGAAGAGATGATTGGCCAGGCGCGGCTGGCGGACGAAGAGGATGCCCGGCGAGCGATTGCCGCCGCAAAAGCGGCCTTTCCTTGCTGGTCACGGACGACGAAACAGCAGCGTCTGGATGTCCTTGAGCGGATGTACCAGGCCGTCCGGGCGAGAGAGGCGGATTTACTCGAGGCGATTGTCACCGAATATGGCGCCCCGGCTTCGCGCTCGCAATGGATGGCGACATGGCCGGCGCAAACCATTAAGCAGGCGATGGAGACGCTGGCGAGCTTCGAATTTGTTGAACCGGCGGGGCGTGCGCAGGTGGTGATGACGCCGGTCGGCGTGGCGGGGTTGATTACGCCGTGGAACAGCGATGCCGGTTTTATCTGTAGCAAGCTGGCGACGGCGATGGCGGCAGGCTGTACGGCGGTGATTAAACCCAGCGAGATGAGCGCCTGGCAGACGCAGATCGTCACCGAAGCGCTGCACGCGGCGCAGATCCCCGCCGGGGTCGTTAACATCGTGACCGGACGGGGCGAAGTGGTGGGGGATATTATTAACCATCACCCCGATATTGCTAAAATTTCTTTCACCGGTTCTACCGCCGTAGGGAAACATATTATCGAAAGCGGGGCGCAAACGCTGAAACGCGTCACGCTGGAACTTGGCGGTAAATCACCGACCCTCATTCTGGATGATGCCGATGTGCAGCAGGCGGTGCCCCTGGCGCTGGCGGCCGGGTTTATGAATAGCGGGCAGGCCTGCATCGCCGGGACGCGAATTCTGGTGCCCGCCGGGCGTCTGGCGGAGTTTGAACAGGCCATCGTGCAGGGAATGGCGGAGTATATCTCCGGCGACCCGCGCGACGCGCGAACGACGATTGGTCCGATGGTCAGTCGGAAGCAGTGGCAACGGGTGCAGGATTATATTCGCCTGGGGCAGCAGGAGGGGGCAAGATTGCTCATTGGCGGTGAAGGGCGACCGCAGGGCATGGAAAAAGGCTGGTGTGTGAAACCGACCGTATTCAGCGATGTCCACAACCAGATGCGCATTGCGCGAGAAGAGATCTTTGGCCCGGTGCTGGTACTGATTCCCTATCAGGATCAGGCGCAAGCCATCGCAATTGCCAATGATACGACCTATGGCCTGAGCGCCCTGGTATTAAGCGGCGATCGGCAGCGTGGTCAGGAGGTTGCGCTGGCGATAGAGTCCGGGCGCGTACTGGTCAATACCCTTGAACATGAACCGCAGGCGCCGTTCGGTGGCTTCAAGCAATCCGGTCTGGGGCGTGAAATGGGCAAATGGGGGATGCAGGCTTATCTGGAGCCGAAAACGATGATCATCGGCTAGCCGTCAGGGGATGCAAAATCCTCATGGTGCGGTAAGTGACATCCCTTAAAAGACAGGATATGTTGACTTATCGCCCCATAATTTATTGAGGATGCCATGAGCCAGCCCGCCATTACCCTGTGGTCCGATTCGAGCTTTTTCTCGCCGTACGTAATGTCTGTCTACGTTGCCCTGCAGGAAAAAAGCCTGCCATTTGCTCTCAAAACCATCGATCTCGATAGCGGTGAAAATCAGCAGCCTGGCTGGAAAGGTTACACCGTGACCCGCCGCGTGCCGTTGTTAGAGGTGGAGGCGTTCGCGCTTAGCGAATCGTCCGCGATTAGCGAGTATCTGGATGAACGTTTCGCCCCGCCGGAGTGGGAGCGGCTCTATCCCCACGATCTGCAAAAGCGGGCCCGGGCGCGGCAGGTGCAAGCCTGGCTACGCAGCGATCTGCTGCCCATCCGCGAGGAGCGCTCTACCGACGTGGTGTTCGGTGGGCAAAAGAAACCGGAGCTTAGCGCCGCGGGCCGCAAAAGCGCGGAAAAATTATTCGAAACCGCTGCTGAACTGCTGGCCCACGGCGGCAATAATCTGTTCGGTGAGTGGTCGATTGCCGATACCGATCTCGCTCTGATGATCAACCGGCTGGTGCTTAACGGCGATGCGGTTCCGGAGCCGCTGGCGGACTATGCGACATTCCAGTGGCAGCGGGCGTCGGTGCAGCGTTTTGTCGCACTGTCAGCTAAACGCGCGGGCTGATTCGCGGCAGCGGTTCCGCTATCATAGGCGCATCGAAATGCGTGGAGACGGAAGAAATGAAGCTGATGTTTGCATCGGATATTCATGGTTCCCTGCCCGCTACTGAACGCGTTCTGGAACGGTTCGCGCAAAGTGGGGCGCAGTGGCTGATTATTCTCGGTGATGTGCTCAATCATGGGCCGCGTAATGCGTTACCCGAAGGCTATGCGCCGGCGGACGTCGCTGTGAAGCTCAACGGCGTCGCGCAACGCGTGATCGCCGTTCGCGGCAACTGCGACAGCGAAGTCGATCAGATGCTGCTGGATTTCCCTGTCACTGCGCCCTGGCAGCAGGTGCTGAGCGAACGCACTCGCCTGTTTCTGACCCACGGGCATCTGTACAGCCCCGAAAATATGCCTCCTCTCGCCGCTGGCGATGTCCTGGTTTATGGTCATACTCATATTCCGGTAGCCGAGAAGCGCGGCACTATTTTTCTCTTCAATCCCGGCTCGGTCAGTATTCCCAAAGGGGGATTTTCCGCCAGCTATGGCCTCATGGAAGGGGACCGACTACAGGTTTTAGCACTTGATGATCATCAGGTTATTGCAGAGGTTGCAATTAACCCGTAATTTACCCCCCAACCGTAAAGACGCGCCGCGAGAGCGCTTTCAAAAGTAAGGTTTCCTGATGGCGGAACAGAACGATTTGGCAAGCACAGAATGGGTAGACATTGTTAATGAAAACAATGAGGTGATAGCGCAGTCCAGCCGCGAGCAAATGCGCGCGCAGTGCCTGCGTCATCGGGCAACCTATATTGTTGTTCACGATGGGATGGGCAAAATCCTGGTGCAACGTCGTACCGAGACCAAAGATTTCCAGCCGGGCATGCTGGACGCTACCGCCGGTGGCGTGGTGCAGGCCGATGAGCAGCTGCTGGATTCGGCTCGCCGGGAAGCGGAAGAAGAGCTGGGGATTGCCGGCGTGCCGTTCGCCGATCATGGCCAGTTCTATTACGAAGATAAGCATTGTCGCGTCTGGGGGAGCCTGTTTAGCTGCGTGTCGCACGGCCCCTTTGCCTTGCAGGAAGAGGAAGTAAGCGAAGTGTGCTGGCTGACGCCGGAAGAGATCACCGCTCGCTGCGATGAATTCACCCCGGATTCGTTGAAAGCGCTGGCGCTGTGGATGACCCGCAACGCCAATAATGACCAGGTAAAAGCGGAAAAACCGGAAAAACCAGAAAAACCAGAAGCAGCCGAATAGCCTTTAGCAGCTATCCCGCAGACATAAACTGGAGACGATCGCCTTCCGGTCGCTCCAGTCCCCATCGTTAAGCCGTTCCAGCAGCGCCCGCCCGGCCTCAATGCCAATCTTATGGTGCGGTACCGTCATGGTTGTTAACGGCGGCTGGCACACCCGGCTCACATCGCTGTTGCCAAACCCGACAACGGCCAGATCGTCAGGCACTTTGATGCGTCGCCGCTGGCATTCATATAGCACCCCGCAGGCTAGCTCATCTGATACGCAGACCAGGGCATCCAGTTCCGGCCACGCCAGTAAAAATTCCGGCAGCTGGGAGGCACCGGTGGAGAAATTCGGTGGCAGGGCGGCGTTAATCACCCTGTTGGGCGACAGATGATGGCGCAGCAGCGCCTTATACCACCCCTGCAGGTGTTGCTGAAAAATCCACTGCTCCTGGTTAGCGCACAGCAGGCCGATATTCTGATAGCCGCGCTTAATGACCATTTCCGTCAGTTCATACATGGCGGCCACATTATCGATACCGATATTCATATCAATCGGGTCGGCGCGCATCGCCCCCATTTCCATGACCGGAATAGAGGCGTTTTTTAACCAGTGGCGCACGGTATCGCTGTGCTCGACGCTCAGCAGAATCGCCGCGGCAATATTGGAAGCTAACAGGGTTTCCAGCAGCTTTTCTTCCTGTTCCAGGCGGTGCTGTGATTCCGCAAGCATGATCTGGTATCCCGCGGGCTGTAATACCTGCTGCAGACCGGCAAACATGGCCGAACATCCCGCCTCGGCAAGATTAGGTACCACCATCGCGATGGTCCACGATGAAGCGGACGCCAGTGCGCTGGCGGCAAGATTGGGCATATATCCCAGTTCCTGCACCGCGGCTTCGATTTTTTCGCGCAGTTTATCGGAAACCTGTTCAGGGGTGCGCAATGCGCGTGAAACGGTCATGGTTCCCACGCCGGCAAGCTGGGCAACGTCGGCGAGAGTCACTTTACCGGTACTACGCCGTTTTCGGGTTAGAGACATACGAATTCCTGCAGAGCAGATGCTTTTACCATCATCCTTTATTTCACCTTTCACGGAGTATACGCCTTAAATCCTTTTTTTTGCTGTGTTTTCCTCGGTAAAACGCGAATTGATAGCGCTATCACAATTTTGAATGTTAGCCGATGGTAGCGCTATCTTTGTGACCGTAATCGCAGTTAACTGTTGTCAGCTTGAATAGAGTTTGCTCATCGCGGGCTTACTGATGGGGGACAACATGCTGGAAAAATGGATCTCTGATGCAACTATTACGCAGCAGAAAAGCGTAGCGGACTGGCGGCAGGCCCTGGAACTTTGCGCCAGACCGCTGCTGGCTACGGGGGTTATCGGCCCTGAATATATCACCGCCATTGTCGACCAGCATCAAAAGCTGGGGCCGTATTATGTTCTGGCGCCCGGTCTGGCGATGCCGCATGCCCGTCCGGAGGAGGGGGCCAAAGGGTTAGGGCTGTCTCTGCTCAAGCTGGAAGAGGGCGTCGCATTTGGCGCTGAAGAGTTTGACCCGGTGGATGTTATCGTGATGCTCGCCGCTCCCGATAAGCATAGTCATATTGAGATGATTTCCGCCCTCGCAGAATTATTTTCCAGCGAGGAGGAAATGGGGAAATTACATCAGGCGACAACCCTGGAGGATATTAAAAAAATAATCGCACGTTTCTGATTTAATTTTATAACCTGATTTCACCGCACATTACGCGCGAGCGTAATGCGGACGCCCTCTACTTAAAAAAGGTGATAATGATGAAAATCATGGCAATTTGTGGCTCCGGCCTCGGCAGCAGTTTTATGGTCGAAATGAATATTAAGAAAGTGTTGAAAAAACTCGCTATCGAGGCCGAAGTTGAACATTCCGATTTGTCATCGGCGACCCCCGGTGCCGCGGATCTGTTCGTGATGGCGAAAGATATCGCCGCCAGCGCCAGCGTACCGGAAAGCCAGCTGGTGGTGATTAAAAACATCATCGATATTAATGAACTCGAAGCGCAGCTGCGCGCATGGTTCGATAAACAATAACCTTATTTTAAGCGAGGCGGATATGTTTATCCTTGAGACGCTGAATTTTGTTGTTGATATTCTCAAAGTCCCATCGGTACTGGTGGGATTAATTGCCCTGATTGGTCTCGTGGCGCAGAAAAAATCTTTTTCCGACGTCGTGAAAGGGACGGTTAAAACCATTCTCGGGTTTATTGTGTTAGGCGGCGGGGCAACGGTGCTGGTGGGGTCGTTAAATCCGTTGGGCGGCATGTTTGAACATGCATTTAATATCCAGGGGATTATTCCAAATAATGAAGCCATCGTCTCCATTGCGCTGGAGAAATATGGCGCATCGACGGCGCTAATCATGGCTTTTGGCATGGTAGCCAATATTATTGTCGCCCGTTTTACGCGCCTGAAATATATCTTCCTGACCGGGCATCACACCTTCTATATGGCCTGCATGATCGGCGTGATCCTCACCGTGGCCGGCTTTGATGGCATCGGCCTGGTGTTCACCGGCTCGCTGATTTTAGGCCTGGTGATGGCCTTCTTCCCGGCGCTGGCGCAGCGCTATATGAAGCGGATTACCGGTACCGACGATATTGCGTTTGGCCACTTCGGCACCCTGGGATATGTCCTCGCCGGCTGGATTGGCAGCCTGTGCGGCAAAGGCTCGCGTTCTACCGAAGAGATGAACCTGCCGAAGAATTTAAGCTTCCTGCGCGACAGCTCAATCTCTATCTCCCTGACCATGATGATTATCTATCTGATAATGGCGGTGAGCGCCGGGCGAGAGTATGTCGAAAGCACCTTCAGCGGCGGTCAGAACTACCTGGTGTACGCCATTATTATGGCCATCACCTTTGCTGCCGGCGTGTTCATCATTCTGCAGGGCGTGCGTCTTATTCTGGCGGAGATCGTTCCGGCGTTTACCGGCTTCTCGGAAAAACTGGTGCCGAATGCCCGTCCGGCGCTGGATTGCCCGGTCGTCTATCCCTATGCGCCTAACGCGGTACTGATTGGCTTCCTGTTCAGCTTCCTCGGGGGACTGGTGGGGCTGTTCCTGCTCGGACAGATGAAGCTGGTGTTGATCCTCCCCGGCGTGGTGCCGCACTTCTTTACCGGCGCGACCTCTGGGGTGTTTGGCAATGCTACCGGCGGGCGCCGCGGGGCGATGATTGGCGCGTTCGCCAATGGCCTGCTGATTACTTTCCTGCCGGTGCTGCTGTTGCCGGTATTAGGCGCTATCGGTTTTGCCAACACCACCTTCTCCGATGCTGACTTTGGCGCTATCGGCATCGTGCTGGGCAATCTCGCGCGCTATTTATCGCCATTTGCCATTACCGGGCTCGTCGTGGCGCTGTTCGCGCTGCTGGTGGCGTACAACGTACTGGCTAAAAACAAATCTGCGCGCGGTAACACGCAGGAAAACACCGGAGCGAAACCATGAATGTGAATGAAGTGACTCAGCTGGCGCGCGATATCCGCGTTGCCACGCTTAAAACGTTGACGCAGCTCGGCTTCGGCCACTACGGCGGCAGCATGTCTGTGGTGGAGACGCTCGCCGTACTGTATGGCGCGGTGATGAACATTGACCCGGCGGATCCCGACTGGCCGGAACGTGATTACTTTGTGCTGTCGAAAGGCCACGCCGGCCCGGCGCTGTACAGCACCTTAGCTATCAAGGGCTACTTTCCGATCGAGGAGCTGAGCACGTTGAATCATAACGGCACCCGCTTGCCCAGCCATCCCGATCGGCTGAAGACCCGCGGCGTGGATGCCACCACCGGTTCGCTGGGACAGGGGATTTCCATTGCCGGCGGAATGGCGTTATCGCATAAGCTGGCGGGGCGCGCTAACCGGGTGTTCTGCATCGTCGGCGATGGCGAACTCAATGAAGGCCAGTGCTGGGAGGCGTTCCAGTTTATTGCCCATCATCGTTTAACTAACCTGACGATATTTGTCGACTGGAATAAACAGCAGCTTGACGGCGAACTGGACGAGATTATCTGTGCCTTTGATCTGGAGGGTAAGTTCCGCGCCTTTGGTTTTGATGTGGTCACGGTAAAAGGGGACGACATACCGCGGCTGCTTGAAACGGTCTCTCCGCGGCCGGCGGCAGATGCCCGTCCGCGAGTGGTGATCCTCGACAGTATTAAAGGGCAGGGCGTGCCGTATCTGGAGCAGCTCAGCAACTCCCATCACCTGCGCCTGACCGATGAAATGACAGAAGCGCTCAACGAGACGATTCGCCAACTGGAGGCCGAGCATGATTAAGGTTGCACCCGCAGGACAAAAAGATGCCGTAGAAATGCGTAAAATCTACGCCGGTTTCGTCTCACAGCAGGTGGAAAAGGGGACGTCGATTATTGCCCTTGAAGCGGACCTGATGAGTTCTATGGCGATGGACAGCGTTGCGCGGAAATACCCGCAGCATGTCATCAACTGCGGCATCATGGAGGCCAATGTGATTGGCACTGCCGCGGGCCTGTCGCTGACCGGACGCAAGCCGTTTGTGCATACCTTTACCGCCTTCGCCAGCCGTCGTTGTTTCGATCAGCTGTTTATGTCCCTGGATTATCAGCGCAATAACGTCAAGGTCATCGCCTCGGATGCCGGGGTGACCGCTTGCCATAACGGCGGTACCCATATGTCGTTTGAAGATATGGGCATTGTCCGCGGATTAGCGCATTCGGTGGTGCTGGAAGTCACCGATGCGACGATGTTTGAGGATATTCTGCGTCAGCTGATCGATCTCGAGGGGTTCTACTGGGTACGAACCATCCGTAAGCAGGCGCCGAGCGTCTATGCGCCGGGTTCGACCTTCACCATCGGCAAGGGAAATGTGCTGCGCGAAGGCGATGATATTACGCTGATTGCGAACGGTATCATGGTGTCCGAGGCGCTGGAGGCGGCACGTCAGCTTGAGCAGGAGGGGGTCAGCGCGGCGGTTATCGATATGTTTACCCTGAAGCCCATTGACCGCATGCTGGTAAAAAATTACGCCGAGAAAACCGGACGCATCGTGACCTGTGAAAACCACAGTATCCACAACGGACTGGGATCGGCGGTGGCGGAAGTGCTGGTAGAGACCTGCCCGGTACCGATGCGCCGGGTTGGCGTGAAGGAGCGCTATGGCCAGGTGGGGACTCAGGACTACCTGCAGAAGGAGTACGGCCTGACGGCGCACGACATTGTGTCTGCGGCCCGCGAGCTGCTGTAATAAAAAAGGCGACCAGATGGTCGCCTTTTTACTTTCCGTCGGCGTTAGACGCCAGGCGGATAATCCAGCAGATTACTGCTGCTGGGAAGACTGAATCGCGGTCAGAGCGATGGTGTAGACGATATCGTCTACCAGCGCGCCACGAGACAGGTCGTTGACCGGCTTACGCATACCCTGCAGCATTGGCCCGATGGAGATCAGGTCGGCAGAACGCTGTACGGCTTTGTAAGTGGTGTTACCGGTGTTCAGATCCGGGAAGATGAACACGGTCGCACGGCCGGCAACCGGCGAGTTCGGCGCTTTGGACTTCGCCACGTCAGCCATCACCGCAGCATCGTACTGCAGCGGGCCGTCGATCATCAGGTCAGGACGTTTTTCCTGGGCCAGACGGGTCGCTTCACGCACTTTTTCCACATCGCTACCGGCACCGGAAGTCCCGGTGGAGTAGGAGAGCATCGCCACGCGCGGCTCAATGCCGAACGCAATCGCGGAGTCCGCGGACTGAATCGCGATTTCGGCCAGCTGTTCTGCGGTCGGATCCGGGTTGATCGCGCAGTCGCCGTAAACGTAAACCTGTTCAGGCAGCAGCATGAAGAACACGGAAGAGACCAGGGAGCTGCCCGGCGCCGTTTTGATCAGCTGCAGCGGCGGACGGATGGTGTTGGCGGTGGTGTGTACCGCGCCGGACACCAGGCCGTCGACTTCGTCTTGTTCCAGCATCAGGGTGCCGAGAACCACGTTGTCTTCCAGCTGCTCGCGGGCGACCGCTTCGGTCATGCCTTTGCTCTTACGCAGTTCGACCAGGCGAGCCACGTAGCTTTCGCGAACCACTTCCGGATCGACGATTTCGATGCCTGCGCCCAGTTCTACGCCCTGAGCGGCGGCAACGCGGTTGATCTCATCCGGGTTACCCAGCAGCACGCAGGTCGCGATACCGCGCTCTGCACAGATAGCGGCGGCTTTAACGGTACGCGGCTCATCGCCTTCCGGCAGAACCACACGTTTGCCCGCTTTGCGCGCCAGCTCGGTCAGCTGGTAACGGAAGGCCGGAGGAGACAGGCGACGGCTACGCTCGGAGGTGGCGGTCAGAGACTCGATCCAGTCGGCGTTGATATAGCTGGCCACGTATTCCTGAACTTTCTCGATACGCTCGTGATCGTCAACCGGAACTTCGAGGTTGAAGCTCTGCAGGCTCAGGGAGGTCTGCCAGGTGTTGGTGTTCACCATAAAGACCGGCAGGCCGGTCGCGAATGCACGTTCGCACAGCTTGCTGACGCGCGCGTCCATTTCGTAAGCACCGGTCAGCAGCAGCGCGCCGATTTCAACACCGTTCATGGCGGCGAGGCAGGCGGCGACCAGTACGTCAGGACGGTCTGCGGAAGTCACCAGCAGAGAACCCGCGCGGAAATGTTCCAGCATGTGCGGGATGCTGCGTGCGCAGAAGGTGACAGACTTCACGCGGCGGGTGTTGATGTCGCCTTCGTTGACGATGGTGGCATTCAGGTGGCGGGCCATATCGATCGCCCGCGTCGCGATCAGATCGAAGCTCCACGGCACCGCGCCCAGAACCGGCAGAGCGCTGCCAGTCTGCAGCTGAGCCGGATCGATCTTCACGACTTTCGCTTTGGAAGAGTCATCGAAGATTTCCGACAGATCGGGACGGGTACGACCCTGTTCGTCAACCGGTGCGTTCAGCTTGTTGACGATAACACCGGTAATGTTGGTGTTTTTCGCGCCGCCGAAGCTATTGCGGGTCAGCTCGATACGTTCGTTCAGCTGTTCCTGGGTGTCGGTACCCTGAGACATCACGAAGACGATTTCCGCATTCAGCGTTTTGGCGATTTCGAAGTTCAGAGACTGAGCAAACTGGTGTTTACGGGTCGGGACCAGACCTTCTACCAGCACCACTTCTGCATCCTGAGTCGCGGCGTGATAGTTGGCGATGATCTCTTCCATCAGCACGTCTTTCTGGTTGCCGGACAGCAGCGACTCGACGTGGCTCATCTTCAGCGGCTCAGCGGCCGGAAGGCTTGAATTAGCGCGAACGATGGTGGTCGTCTGATCTGGTGCATCGCCGCCAGCACGCGGTTGGGCGATAGGTTTAAAGACGCTCAGACGAACGCCTTTGCGTTCCATTGCGCGGATAACACCGAGGCTGACGCTGGTCAGGCCAACGCTGGTTCCGGTCGGGATCAGCATGATTATACGGGACACGATATATCCTCTTTCGTTACCGCCGGTATCAGGCGGGATACAAAACTGCACCACCAGCTTCCCGTTATATTTCAAGCAGCATGTGCGTTGGCTTTCCCGGTTTACCCCAGTCACGTACTACTTGTACGCTCCTGGGGATTTTCGGCATCGCCGCCTTCCTGCAACTCGAGTGGTTCAGGGCTATCGCTGGCGGTGTGGAATCAGGCAGTCAGACGATTGGCGTCTTGCGCGATAACCAGCTCTTCGTTGGTCGGGATAACCAGAGCCGGGCGGGTGCCTTCTTTGTTGATGAAGCCAGACTTGCCGAAACGGGCAGCCAGGTTACGCTCGTGATCAACTTCGAAGCCCAGAACGCCCAGTTTGCCCAGAGACAGTTCACGAACCATCGCTGCGTTTTCACCGATACCACCGGTGAAGATAACGGCATCCAGACGACCGTCCATCAGCGCGGTGTAGGAACCGATGTACTTGGCCAGACGATGGCAGTAAACGTCCATTGCACGTTTAGCATCGGCTTTATCGGTGTAGTTGTCTTCAACATAACGGCAGTCGCTGGTGACTTCGGTCAGACCCAGCAGTCCAGACTCTTTGGTCAGCATTTTGTTGATAGCATCAACGCTCATGCCCAGGGAGTCATGCAGGTGGAAGATGATAGCCGGGTCGATGTCGCCAGAGCGGGTACCCATGACCAGACCTTCCAGCGGGGTCAGACCCATAGAGGTGTCAACGCATTTACCGTTGCGGATAGCGGAAACAGAACCACCGTTGCCCAGATGGCAGGTGATGATGTTCAGCTCTTCAACCGGCTTGTTCAGGACCTTAGCCGCTTCCTGAGTTACGTAGAAGTGGCTGGTGCCGTGTGCGCCATAGCGACGTACGCCATGCTCTTTGTACAGGCTGTACGGCAGGGCATACAGATAGGATTCTTCCGGCATTGTCTGATGGAACGCGGTGTCGAACACGGCAACGTTCTTCTCTTTCAGATGCGGGAATGATTTCAGCGCTTCAGCAATACCGATCAGGTGAGCCGGGTTGTGCAGCGGAGCGAAAGAGGCGGAATCTTTGATGCCCTGGATAACAGAATCATCAATGACCACGGAACTGGTGTATTTTTCACCACCGTGAACAATACGGTGGCCGATTGCGGTCAGCTGAGCAGACAGTTCTGGTTTTTGTGCCAGAATAGTGTTAACGATAAAGTTAAGCGCTTCACTGTGAGCGGCGCCAGCGCCTAAATCTGCTTCGTGTTTGCTGCCGTCCATTTTCCACTTAATACGTGCTTCAGGAAGATGGAAACATTCGGCCAAACCAGACAGATATTCGTCACCGTTTACGGCATCAAGGATAGCAAATTTCAGTGAGGAGCTACCGCAGTTCAGAACCAGTACTAACTTACTCGACATGGAAGTACCTTTTATGATACGTGGCTAAAAAAACGTCAGTGTGTCACAAAGCGTAGCGCAGGATGACAACGACATTTATGATTAACATCATGCCTTGTTCTGTTTTCGGGCACGATGGGAGAAGTACATTTGATTTTATGCCATTTTGGATAATTTTCAGCCAATGGCAGAATGTGCGATAATTTGACTAACCTGGTCAAAGGGTCTATCGCCCTTTCAGGCGGGCACAGGATACCTGATTGCCGCAGCCATTGCCAAAATGTTTTGAACGTTGTCATGCACAGTTGGTGTTTTGCACGAATTTTTTAAGTTTTATATGTAAAGTTGAGGTAAAGCCATGTCGACCCCCGATAATCGTCCCGTCAGCTTCTTTAGCTTGTTCCGCCGCGGGCAGCACTACGCAAAGACCTGGCCTTTGGACAAACGCCTCGCCCCGGTATTTATTGAAAACCGCATTATTCGCGCCACCCGTTACGCTATCCGCATCATGCCGCCGATCGCGGTCTTTACGCTGTGCTGGCAAATCGCGCTGGGTGGGCAGCTTGGTCCGGCGGTGGCGACTGCGCTATTTGCCTTGAGTTTGCCGATGCAGGGATTATGGTGGCTGGGTAAGCGTTCGGTGACGCCGCTGCCGCCGTCGGTACTGAACTGGTTTTATGAAGTGCGTGGCAAATTGCAGGAGGCAGGACAGGCGCTGGCGCCTGTCGACGGTAAACCGGATTATCAGGCATTAGCTGACACGCTTAAGCGCGCCTTCAAACAACTGGATAAAACTTTCCTTGATGATTTGTAATTCACTAAGGAAAACGCATATAAAAGAAGGCGCATGATTAATGCGCCTTCTTTTTTCACGCCGTAAAGTGCTACAGGAGTCAAAAAATGGAAATGACCAATGCGCAGCGTCTGATTTTATCTAATCAGTACAAGATGATGACGATGCTCGACCCGGACAACGCTGAACGTTACCGCCGTCTACAGACCATCATTGAGCGTGGATACGGATTGCAAATGCGCGAACTGGATCGCGAGTTTGGCCAGCTAACGGAAGAAACCTGCCGTACCATCATTGATATTATGGAAATGTATCATGCGCTGCATGTCTCCTGGACGAACCTGAAGGACGCAAGTGAAATTGACGAACGCCGGGTCACTTTCCTCGGATTTGATGTCGCAACCGAAGCGCGCTTCCTCGGCTACGTTCGCTTTATCGTCAACGTTGAGGGGCGCTACAGCCACTTTGACGCCGGCACCCATGGCTTTAACTCACAGACGCCGATGTGGGATAAATACCAGCGGATGCTCAACGCCTGGCACGCTTGCCCGCGTCAGTACCATTTAAGCAGCAACGAAATTAATCAAATTATTAATGCCTGATGGAGGTTTCCGTGCAGTGTAAAGGTTTCCTGTTTGATCTTGACGGGACGTTAGTCGATTCATTACCCGTAGTGGAGCGCTCGTGGTGCAAATGGGCGGATCGTTTCGACATCCCGCACGATGAGGTGCTGAACTTCATTCATGGCAAGCAGGCGATAACCTCTTTACGCCATTTTTTAGCGGGGCGCAGTGAAGAGGAAATTCAGGCGGAGTTCACCTGTCTTGAAGCGGTGGAAGCGGCGGATACCGATGGCATCACGGCGCTGCCGGGGGCGGTGGCGCTGCTGACCACTCTGGATGAGGCGGGGATCCCGTGGGCCATCGTCACCTCTGGTTCGGTGCCCGTTGCTCACGCCCGCCATCGCGCCGCGGGGCTGCCTGAGGCCAAAGTCTTCGTCACCGCGGAGCGCGTGAAGCATGGCAAACCGGCGCCGGATGCCTATCTGCTCGGAGCGGAACTGCTGGGACTGGCGCCGCAGGAGTGCGTCGTGGTGGAGGATGCGCCTGCCGGGCTACTTTCCGGTCTGGCCGCCGGGTGTCATACCATCGCCGTGAATATGCCGGCGGATGCGCCCCGTCTCAATGAAGCTGATTTTGTGCTGACCAGCCTTGAAAGTCTGGCGGTTGAGAAGCTGGCGGACGGTAGGGTGAATGTCGCTCTTAAAGCGTGATCTCATGATGTAGCCCCGCATGGCCGGGGCTTTTTTATGCAAAAATTCCGGCTCCATCTTCAGACAAGGATAAGTTGTGAACGGTGAACTGATTTGGGTGTTGTCTCTTCTTGCCGTCGCGGTCGTGCTCTTTGCCAGCGGGAAAGTGCGCATGGACGCGATTGCGCTGCTGGTGATAGTCGCCTTTGTCCTCAGCGATACGCTGACGCTCAGCGAAGCGTTCTCGGGTTTTAGCGATCCGAACGTGATCCTGATTGCGGCGCTGTTTATTATCGGCGATGGTCTGGTCCGTACCGGGGTGGCTACCAATGTCGGCAGCTGGCTGGTGAGCGTGGCCGGCAACAGCGAAACAAAAATGCTGGTCTTTCTGATGCTGACCGTCGCCGGACTGGGCGCCTTTATGAGCTCTACCGGCGTGGTCGCTATCTTTATTCCGGTTGTGCTCAGCGTCTCCATGCGGATGAATACGTCGCCATCGCGCCTGATGATGCCGCTTAGCTTTGCCGGGCTCATCAGCGGGATGATGACGCTGGTTGCTACGCCGCCGAACCTGGTGGTGAACAGTGAACTGTTACGTGAAGGGCTACATGGATTCAGCTTCTTTAGCGTCACGCCGATTGGCCTGGTGGTGCTGCTGCTGGGCGTCGTCTATATGCTGGCGGTGCGCTTTATGCTCAGAGGCGGGGAGAGCGACCATGCGCGGGACGGGCGCAAAAGGAGCACCTTTCGCGATTTAATCAAAGAGTACCACTTGACCGGCCGGGCCCGCCGTCTGGCCATTCGTCCGGGTTCTCCCATGATCGGCCAGCGGCTTGATGACCTCAAGCTGCGTGAACGTTACTGCGCCAACGTGATCGGCGTAGAGCGCTGGCGCCGTTTTCGCCGGGTTATCGTCAACGTGAACGGTGTGTCCGAGTTTCGCGCCCGCGACGTGCTGCTGATCGACATGTCGGCGTCAGACGTTGATTTACGCCAGTTCTGCGGCGAGCAAATGCTCGAACCAATGGTGCTGCGCGGCGAATATTTCGCTGACCAGGCGCTGGATGTCGGCATGGCGGAGGTATCTTTGATTCCCGACTCAGAGCTGATCGGCAAAACGGTGCGCGAAATCGGTTTTCGTACCCGCTTTGGCCTCAATATCGTTGGCCTGAAGCGCGATGGTAAAGCCCTTGATGGGTCAGTGGTCGATGAGTCGCTTCAACTGGGCGATATTATGCTGGTGGTGGGGGACTGGCGGCACATCGGCCAGCTGGCGAAACGCGGTCGCGATTTTGTGGTCCTCAACATGCCGGTTGAAGTAAATGACGCTTCTCCCGCGCACAGCCAGGCGCCGCACGCCATCTTTTGCCTGGTACTGATGGTCGCCCTGATGCTCACCGACGAGATCCCCAACCCGATAGCGGCGATTATCGCCTGCCTGCTGATGGGTAAGTTCCGCTGTATTAATGCTGAGAGCGCTTATAAAGCGATTCACTGGCCAAGCATTATATTAATCGTCGGGATGATGCCCTTTGCACTGGCGTTGCAAAAAACTGGCGGCGTCGATTTGGTGGTGGAAGGGTTGATGGATGTCGCCGGCAGCAAAGGCCCTTACGTGATGCTAGGCTGTTTGTTCGTGATGTGCGCCACTATCGGTCTGTTTATTTCCAACACCGCCACGGCGGTACTGATGGCGCCGATAGCCCTGGCGGCGGCGAAATCAATGGACGTCTCGCCTTATCCTTTTGCCATGGTGGTGGCGATGGCGGCTTCGGCGGCCTTTATGACGCCGGTCTCTTCACCGGTAAATACGCTGGTGCTGGGACCGGGAAAATATACCTTCAGCGATTTTGTGAAGATTGGCGTGCCGTTCACCGTGTTGGTGATGGTGGTTTGCGTGCTGCTCGTGCCGATACTGTTTCCGTTTTAACCGCCACGGCGCAGCCCCGGTCTGATACGCATCGCGCAGGCCGGGGCACAGTACATTTACAGCGGGGAATCCTGGCTGATTTCATCCAGCGACAGCTGGAAGCTCGGGACGAAGACCTGCATAAAGTAGTCCATCTCCTCGCTGCGCCGGGATTCCAGCGTTTTCTCAAGCCGGCCCTTGGCCAGCAGAAACTCGTTGTTGCCGGCAGACAGCTCTTCCAGGCATTTCAGGTAGGCGCAGAGCGCGTCGGCCTGCTTGACGATCGATTGCTCATCTTCGCTATAGCGATGCTCGTCGATCAGCGGTTCAAAGATATCGCGTAGTTCGTCAGGAACCATGTCGATAAGCTTCTGCTGGGCAATCTTCTCGATGGCTTTATATTCTTGCGCAATCTGCGAGTTGAAATATTTGACTGGAGTCGGCAGATCGCCGGTTAACACTTCCGATGCATCGTGGTACATCGCCAACAGGGCGATTCGTTCGGCGTTAACCTTGCCACCAAACATCCGGTTTTTGATCGCCGCCAGCGCGTGGGCAACCATCGCCACCTGCAGACTGTGTTCGGAGACGTTTTCGGTGCGTACATTACGCATCAGCGGCCAGCGGTTAATTAACTTCAGGCGAGAGAGGTGGGCAAAGAAATGACTCTGACTCATAGCAACCCTTAATCAGTGACAACATCGGGTCCTATTGTGCGCAGGGATTGCCGCCGGATGCAAATACCGGCGGCCGGGCAATGTTTATCCGAGCTGGTGATAGCCGGAGAGGAAGCGACCAAAGCGAGAAATCGCCATTTCCAGATCGTCCTCACGCGGGAGGGTGACAATTCGCACATGATCCGGCCACGGCCAGTTAAAGGCGCTTCCCTGAACCAGCAGGACTTTCTCCTGCAGCAGGAAGTCGAGCACCATTTTCTGGTCATCGTGAATATTAAAGCGTTTCGCGTCGATCTTCGGGAACATGTACAGCGCGCCTTTCGGCTTCACGCAGGAAACGCCGGGGATCTCGTTGATCAACTCCCAGGCGCGGTTGCGCTGTTCGTACAGTCTGCCGCCGGGAACGATAAACTCGCTGATGCTTTGATAGCCGCCTAATGCGGTTTGAATCGCGTGCTGCGCCGGTACGTTAGCGCACAGTCGCATAGAGGCCAGCATCTCCAGACCTTCGATATAACCTTTTGCGTGTTTCTTCGGTCCGTTCAGTACCATCCAGCCCTGGCGAAAACCGGCAACGCGGTAGGTTTTGGACAGGCCGTTAAAGGTCACCGTCAGCAGGTCGGGAGCCAGTGCGGCGATCGAATGGTGTTGGGCTTCGTCGTAAAGGATCTTGTCGTAGATCTCATCGGCGAAGATGATCAGGTTGTGCTGGCGGGCAATCTCAACGATCTCCATCAGCAGCTCTTTCGAGTACACCGCCCCGGTCGGGTTGTTCGGGTTAATAATCACGATGCCGCGGGTGCGCGGGGTGATTTTGGCGCGGATGTCGTCGAGGTCCGGGAACCAGTCGGCAGATTCATCGCACAGATAGTGCACCGCTTTACCGCTGGAGAGCGAGACGGCGGCTGTCCACAGCGGATAATCCGGTGCCGGAACCAGCATTTCATCGCCGCTGTTCAGCAGCGCCTGCATGGCCTGAACAATCAGTTCTGAGACGCCGTTACCGATATAAATATCTTCGACCGTCACATCGCGCATACCGCGCGCCTGATAGTGTTGCATGATAGCCTTACGCGCCGAGTAAAGGCCTTTAGAGTCACAATAACCTTGGGCGGTAGGCAGATTGCGAATAACATCAACAAGGATCTCGTCGGGGGCGTCAAAGCCAAACGGCGCCGGGTTGCCGATGTTCAGTTTCAGGACTTTATTGCCTTCTTCTTCAAGGCGTTTTGCCTCTTTCAGAACCGGGCCACGGATGTCGTAACAGACGTTATCTAACTTGCTGGATTTTTCGATAGGGGACATGAATCTTTGACCTTTTAGCTGTTATCGCCACTCCCTGCCGTGGAAGTCAGCACGGAACAATGTACTCTTCATCCCCGAGGTTTTGAAGGGTTAGCAGGAGAAGATTTTGCTTATGTGTTTTTTTTGGTTTAATTGATTTGTCTGTTGATTACCTGTGTCTTTTATAGAATATGCCTATAAGTGGTATTTTAATGGTCAATAATTGTGTTGTATTCGCTGTTTTGTGAACATTTATATGGTTCGATGTCCTGAGCGTAGTGCCGGAGGTTATTTTTTGCGCATGGCACGCAGGTGGGTATGAAAAGGCGTATAACGGGTAGAACGTGGTGGCTGTAACGGTAATGTTAAATATGCTTAATAAGAATATTTAATTAATTAAAAAGCTTTTATTTTTTCGCAATCTGGAATTTTCTTTTTGTTAATTAAATTAAAGTCATGAAAAAAAATTTAAAATTGGCTTTAATAATAATGATTAGACCTTATAAAGAATTCCGTTTTCGGTTAGGATACCGGCGTTAATATCGATTAAGAACCTGTTTTTTGGCAGGTTAAGTTATTAATATATTGTTATTGCAGGCTTTTTTTTGTTTGATTTTTTTCGCTTTTTACAATGGATGTGCCGGGATGCTGATGGCAACATCACTTGCCGTAGACGCATTTTTTTGAAGGCCGTCACAGAAATCAAAACGGTGTAATAGAAAGCGTAGAACTACGAACAATATATGACTCAGACGTTTCGCGCACTTGTCGCGGGCGAGTACTTTCACATGCAATAACGTTCATCCAGCTGCACATTCCGTTTGTGAATGGCACAAGGCTCAAGGATTAGCCGGAAACCTGGAGCACAGCGTCAATAAGGCAGGTCCGCATTCGCCACCTGTAAGTGAAGAAATATGATAAATGCAAATCGTCCGATACTGAATCTCGACCTCGATCTGCTGAGAACATTCGTTGCCGTCGCCGATCTGAATACGTTTGCCGCTGCCGCAGCAGCGGTATGCCGAACTCAGTCTGCGGTAAGTCAACAGATGCAACGTCTGGAACAGCTGGTCGGAAAAGAGCTCTTTGCCCGCCATGGGCGCAATAAATTGCTGACTGAGCAGGGTATTCAACTGCTGGGCTACGCACGCAAAATCCTGCGTTTTAATGATGAAGCCTGTATGTCGCTGATGTTCAGCGGCCTGCAAGGGATCTTAACCATTGGCGCATCTGATGAAACGGCCGAGACTATTTTGCCGTTTTTGTTGAACCGGATCGGCAGTTTCTACCCGAAACTGACGCTGGAAATTAAGGTTCTTAATCATGCTGAAGCGGTGGACAGGCTGGCGAGCGGGGCGATTGATCTCGCGCTGACGACTCACCAGGCCGCGGATTTCGATACGCTGATCCTACGCACTTCGCCAACGCTATGGTACTGCGCTGCTGATTATGTGTTGCCGCGTGAGGAGTCGATCCCGCTGATCCTGCTGGAAGAGCCAGGCCCGTTCCGTGAGGACATCATTGCCGCGCTGAATGCCGCCAGTGCGCCGTGGCATCTGGCCCATTCCGCCTCGACGCTTGCGGGCGTCAAAGCGGCGGTAAAAGCAGGGCTGGGTGTGACCGCCCGTCCGGTAGAAATGATGAGCCCCGAGCTACGGGTTGTCGGCAAGAATGAGGGGCTTCCTGTTCTGCCGGATACGCAATATGTGCTGAGCTGTAACGCGCACAGGATAAGCGAGTCGGCGCAGGCTATTTTCCAGTCGCTGACCCAGGATTATACCCCCTGGTCATCTGAGCCTGCGCTTACCCCGGAAGGGGGAGATAATTCCCTCATTTCCTGAGTGGAATTAGTTACACAGATCACAAAAAGCTGGTAACAAATTGTAAGTGTAAAAATGAGCCGCAAAGGTCTGAATTATGCCTTGCGGTTCTTTTTTTTCTTATTTTACAGGGGTTTTTAATATTTTATTGTTTTATTTGTATGTTTATCAGTTAGTTACATTCAATGCGGCGCTCACTCCCCGACTTTTCCCTGCACTTTCAATACTTCATGCTAATGTTAAAAAACCGGCTGGATTGTTGCTGTTTTATAGGTTTAATTAACAAAACCGTGTCACAGATCAAAAAAATACCCCTCCTTAGGGGGAGGAATCGAGGCTAAATCCTGTCAAAATAGACGGGTAATTTTGATTTACACCAGAAACGGACACGATTCAACAACACTAAATCCGGTTTGTATGCAAGGTTATTCCGCATAAAAGGGCATTTAATGTTAATGAAAAAAATCTAATGTAAATTAATGTTGTTAAAACTTTTGTTGAAGTTGACAAAAGGTTAAAGAAAGGGGTAAAAAGCCACCGCATACAGCCTTCTACGCTAAGTAGGGACGCTTTTTTGCAAGGTTATTTTTTTATTCCTCCCCGTGAAACGCTGTGGCGTTCATCTGCCAGCAAGAGCAGAGGGTTTAGCGCTACACTTTTTTGGTTAAGCAATGCGTATGTCAACATCCACTGAAGTCATCGCTCATCATTGGGCATTCGCTATATTTCTCATCATTGCCATCGGCCTGTGCTGCCTGATGCTTGTCGGGGGCTGGTACCTCGGCGGTCGCGCGCGCGCGCGTAGCAAGAACACGCCGTTTGAATCGGGGATCGACTCCGTTGGTTCGGCTCGCTTACGTCTTTCTGCGAAGTTTTATCTGGTTGCCATGTTCTTCGTTATCTTCGACGTGGAAGCTCTGTATCTCTACGCATGGTCGACTTCTATCCGCGAAAGCGGCTGGGTCGGCTTTGTGGAAGCCGCAATTTTCATTTTAGTGCTACTGGCAGGTCTGGTTTACCTCGTTCGTATCGGCGCACTGGACTGGACGCCTGCGCGTTCCCGTCGCACGCTGGTTAATTCAGAAACAGACAGTCCCACTAACCGTCATATGCAGTAAAAGCGAGGCAATAAGATGGATTATACGCTCACCCGCATAGATCCTAACGGTGAGAACGACCGTTACCCCCTGCAGAAACAGGAGATCGTAACCGACCCCCTGGAGCAAGAAGTCAATAAAAGCGTGTATATGGGGAAACTCGAACATGCGCTGCATGACATGGTGAACTGGGGCCGCAAGAACTCAATCTGGCCCTACAACTTCGGCCTGTCATGCTGCTACGTTGAAATGGTGACGTCATTCACTGCGGTGCATGACGTTGCGCGTTTTGGCGCCGAGGTACTGCGTGCTTCTCCTCGTCAGGCGGACCTGATGGTGGTCGCCGGCACCTGCTTCACCAAAATGGCGCCGGTCATTCAGCGTCTGTATGACCAGATGCTGGAGCCTAAGTGGGTTATCTCCATGGGCGCCTGCGCCAACTCCGGCGGGATGTACGATATTTATTCTGTCGTCCAGGGCGTGGACAAGTTTATTCCGGTTGATGTTTACATCCCGGGCTGTCCGCCGCGTCCGGAAGCTTATATGCAGGCGCTGATGCTGCTGCAGGAGTCCATTGGCAAAGAACGTCGCCCGCTCTCATGGGTGGTTGGCGATCAGGGCGTGTACCGCGCCAACATGCAGTCGGAACGCGAGCGTAAACGTGGTGAACGCATTGCAGTGACCAATCTGCGGACACCGGACGAGATTTAACTTGCGCCTGCGGGCGGCGGAATAACACTTCGCAAATCAATCTACAACAGCGCGAAGCCTCGCCCGGCAGTCACCACGGACCTTTTGCAATGGTGAACAATATGACCGATTTACATGCGCATGACGCCGCACCAGCCTGGCAAACCCGCGATCACCTCGATGACCCGGTGATCGGCGAACTGCGCAATCGTTTTGGGCCGGATGCCTTTACCGTTCAGCCTACCCGCACCGGCGTTCCGGTGGTCTGGGTCAAGCGCGAGCAGCTGCTGGAGGTGGTTGATTTCCTGAAGAAATTGCCAAAACCTTACGTCATGCTGTTCGATCTGCACGGCATGGACGAACGTCTGCGTACCCACCGTGACGGGCTGCCCGCCGCGGATTTTTCCGTTTTCTATCACCTGATTTCTATTGAACGCAATCGTGACGTCATGCTCAAGGTAGCATTGTCTGAAAACGATCTGCGCGTGCCGACACTGACCAAACTGTTCCCGAATGCCAACTGGTATGAGCGTGAAACGTGGGAAATGTTCGGGATTGATATCGAAGGCCACCCGCACCTGACGCGCATCATGATGCCGCCGACCTGGGAAGGCCATCCGCTGCGTAAAGACTACCCGGCGCGCGCCACCGAATTCGATCCGTTTGAGCTGACGAAAGCCAAGCAGGATCTGGAGATGGAAGCGCTGACTTTCAAACCGGAAGCGTGGGGCATGAAGCGCGGAACCGAAAACGAGGACTTTATGTTCCTCAACCTCGGCCCGAACCACCCGTCTGCCCATGGTGCTTTCCGTATCGTTCTGCAGCTTGATGGCGAAGAGATCGTCGACTGCGTACCGGATATCGGCTACCACCACCGTGGCGCTGAGAAGATGGGCGAACGTCAGTCCTGGCACAGCTATATTCCGTATACCGACCGTATCGAATACCTCGGCGGCTGCGTCAATGAGATGCCGTACGTTCTGGCGGTCGAAAAGCTGGCGGGGATCACCGTACCGGATCGCGTCAATGTGATTCGCGTTATGCTCTCCGAGCTGTTCCGCATTAACAGTCACCTGCTGTATATCTCGACCTTTATTCAGGACGTCGGCGCAATGACGCCGGTGTTCTTTGCCTTTACCGACCGTCAGAAGATCTACGATCTGGTGGAAGCGATTACCGGTTTCCGTATGCACCCGGCGTGGTTCCGCATCGGCGGCGTGGCGCACGATCTGCCGCGCGGCTGGGATCGTCTGCTGCGTGAATTCCTTGAGTGGATGCCCAAGCGTCTGGATTCTTACGAGAAAGCCGCGCTGCGCAACAGCATTCTGATCGGCCGTTCAAAAGGCGTCGCCGCTTATGGCGCGAAAGAAGCGCTGGCGTGGGGCACCACCGGCGCCGGTCTGCGCGCCACCGGGATCGACTTCGACGTGCGTAAAGCGCGTCCATACTCTGGCTATGAGAACTTTGACTTCGAAGTGCCGGTTGGCGGCGGTGTATCCGACTGCTATACCCGCGTGATGCTGAAAGTCGAAGAGCTGCGCCAGAGCCTGCGCATTCTCCAGCAGTGTCTCGATAATATGCCGGAAGGCCCGTTCAAGGCGGATCACCCGCTGACGACGCCGCCGCCGAAAGAGCGCACGCTGCAGCATATCGAAACCCTGATTACGCACTTCCTGCAGGTTTCCTGGGGCCCGGTCATGCCGGCCAACGAATCCTTCCAGATGATAGAAGCGACGAAGGGTATTAACAGTTACTACCTGACCAGCGACGGCAGCACCATGAGCTATCGTACCCGTATCCGCACGCCGAGCTATGCGCACCTGCAGCAGATCCCGTCGGCGATTCGCGGCAGCCTGGTATCCGACCTGATCGTTTATCTGGGTAGTATCGATTTTGTTATGTCAGACGTGGACCGCTAATTATGCACGAGAATCAACAACCACAAACCGAGGCTTTTGAGCTGAGTGCGGCAGAGCGTGAGGCCATTGAGCACGAGAAGCACCACTACGAAGACCCGCGTGCGGCGTCCATCGAAGCGCTGAAGATCGTTCAGAAACAGCGCGGCTGGGTGCCGGATGGCGCGATCTATGCGATCGCCGACGTACTGGGGATCCCGGCAAGCGACGTGGAAGGGGTAGCCACTTTCTACAGCCAGATCTTCCGCCAGCCGGTTGGCCGTCACGTGATCCGCTATTGCGATAGCGTGGTTTGCCACATCACTGGCTTCCAGGGCATTCAGTCAGCTATCGAGAAAAAGCTCGACATCAAACCGGGTCAAACCACCTTTGATGGCCGCTTTACTCTGCTGCCGACCTGCTGCCTGGGCAACTGCGACAAGGGACCGACGATGATGATTGATGAGGATACTCATAGTTATCTGACGCCGGAGGCGATTCCTGACCTGTTGGAGCAGTATAAATGAAGACAGTGATCCGCACTCCCGAAACGCATCCGCTGACCTGGCGACTGCGCGATGATAAACAGCCGGTATGGCTGGAAGAGTATCAGAGCAAAAACGGCTATGCCGGTGCGCGTAAGGCGCTGCTGGGCCTGGCGCCGGATGAGATCGTCAATCAGGTGAAAGACGCCGGTCTGAAAGGGCGCGGCGGCGCGGGCTTTTCCACCGGTCTGAAGTGGAGCCTGATGCCGAAAGACGAATCCATGAACATCCGTTACCTGCTGTGTAACGCCGATGAGATGGAGCCGGGCACCTATAAAGACCGTCTGTTGATGGAGCAGCTGCCGCACCTGCTGGTGGAAGGCATGCTGATCTCCGCGTTTGCGCTGAAAGCGTACCGCGGCTACATCTTCCTGCGCGGCGAATATATTGAAGCGGCGGTGCATTTACGCCGCGCCATTGCCGAGGCGACCGAAGCCGGTCTGCTGGGCAAAAACATTCTCGGCACCGGTTTCGATTTCGAACTGTTCGTGCACACCGGAGCAGGGCGTTACATCTGCGGTGAAGAAACCGCGCTGATTAACTCCCTTGAAGGCCGTCGCGCCAACCCGCGTTCCAAGCCGCCGTTCCCGGCGAGCTCCGGCGTGTGGGGTAAACCGACCTGCGTGAACAACGTTGAAACCCTGTGTAACGTCCCGGCGATTCTGGCCAACGGCGTCGAGTGGTATCAGAACATTTCAACCAGCAAAGATGCCGGTACCAAGCTGATGGGCTTCTCTGGCCGGGTGAAAAACCCTGGCGTCTGGGAACTGCCGTTTGGTACCACCGCGCGCGAAATCCTCGAGGATTATGCTGGCGGCATGCGCGACGGCCTGAAGTTCAAGGCCTGGCAGCCGGGCGGCGCGGGGACTGACTTCCTGACCGAAGCGCATCTTGATCTGCCGATGGAATTCGAAAGTATTGGCAAAGCGGGGAGCCGTCTGGGTACCGCGCTGGCGATGGCCGTTGACCATGAGATTGGTATGGTGTCGCTGGTGCGTAATCTGGAAGAGTTCTTTGCCCGCGAATCCTGCGGCTGGTGTACGCCGTGCCGTGACGGTCTGCCGTGGAGCGTGAAAATTCTGCGCGCTCTGGAACGCGGTGAAGGTCAGCCGGGAGATATCGAGACACTTGAGCAACTGTGTCGGTTCCTTGGCCCGGGCAAAACCTTCTGTGCGCATGCGCCAGGTGCGGTAGAACCGCTGCAGAGCGCCATTAAATATTTCCGCGACGAATTCGAAGCAGGCATTAAGCAGCAGTTCAGTAATACCCATGCTATCAACGGGATTCAGCCGAACCTGCTTAAGACGCGCTGGTAATGTCTCCACAGGCTCTTCCAGGCGACGCGAAGGCGGCAACCGGGAAGAGGAAGTGGTAACGATTTTTTAATTTGGAAGCATGCTAATGGCTACGATTCATGTAGACGGCAAAGAATACGAGGTCAACGGAGCGGACAACCTGTTAGAGGCTTGTCTCTCTCTTGGTCTTGATATTCCATACTTTTGCTGGCACCCGGCGCTTGGCAGCGTCGGTGCTTGCCGCCAGTGTGCGGTGAAGCAATATCAAAACGCGGAAGACACGCGTGGTCGCCTGGTGATGTCCTGTATGACACCGGCATCCGACGGCACCTTTATCTCTATCGACGACGGTGAAGCGAAGCAGTTCCGCGAGAGCGTGGTTGAGTGGCTGATGACCAACCACCCGCACGACTGCCCGGTCTGTGAAGAAGGGGGCAACTGCCACCTGCAGGATATGACCGTCATGACCGGTCACAGCTTCCGCCGCTACCGTTTCACCAAGCGTACCCACCGCAACCAGGACCTGGGGCCGTTCATCTCTCATGAAATGAACCGCTGCATCGCCTGCTATCGCTGCGTGCGTTACTACAAAGATTACGCTGACGGTACCGACCTGGGCGTTTACGGTGCGCATGACAACGTCTACTTCGGTCGTCCGGAAGATGGCGTGCTGGAAAGCGAATTTTCCGGCAACCTGGTTGAGGTCTGCCCGACCGGCGTATTCACCGATAAGACGCACTCCGAGCGCTATAACCGTAAATGGGATATGCAGTTTGCGCCGAGCATCTGCCAGCAGTGTTCCATCGGCTGCAACATCAGCCCGGGCGAGCGCTATGGCGAACTGCGCCGTATCGAAAACCGTTACAACGGTACCGTTAACCGCTACTTCCTCTGCGACCGCGGCCGTTTTGGCTATGGCTATGTGAACCTGAAAGACCGTCCGCGTCAGCCGGTTCAGCGCCGTGGCGACGATCTGATTACCCTTAACGCCGAGCAGGCAATGCAGGGTGCGGCAGATATTCTGCGTCAGTCGAAAAAGGTGATTGGTATCGGCTCGCCGCGCGCCAGCATTGAAAGCAACTTTGCGTTGCGCGAGCTGGTCGGGGCAGAGAACTTCTATACCGGCATTGCGAAGGCTGAGCAGGAACGTCTGCAGATGATGCTGACCGTGCTGCGTGACGGCGGTATTCATACCCCGACGCTGCGCGACATTGAATCCTACGATGCGGTTCTGGTACTCGGGGAAGATATTACCCAGACCGGCGCCCGCGTTGCCCTGGCCGTGCGCCAGGCGGTGAAAGGGAAAGCGCGTGAAATGGCGGCGGCGCAGAAAGTCGCCGACTGGCAGATAGCCGCAATCCTCAACATCGGTCAACGCGCGAAGCATCCGCTGTTCGTTACCAATATTGACGACACCCGTCTTGACGATGTCGCCGCGTGGACCTACCGCGCACCGGTTGAAGATCAAGCGCGTCTGGGCTTTGCGATTGCCCATGCGCTGGATGAAACCGCACCGGCGGTGGACGGTTTGAGCAGCGATCTGAAAGGCAAAATTGACGTGATCGTTCAGGCGCTGGCCGGAGCGAAGAAACCGCTGATTGTCTCCGGGACTAACGCCGGCAGCATTGAAATCATTCAGGCGGCGGCCAACGTAGCCAAAGCGCTGAAAGGCCGCGGTATTGACGTCGGCGTCACCATGGTGGCCCGGGCAGTGAACAGCGTTGGCCTTGGCATGATTGGCGGCGGTTCTCTGGAAGAGGCGCTGAGCGAGCTGGAAACCGGCGCTGCCGATGCAGTGGTGGTGCTGGAAAACGATCTGCATCGTCACGCTTCTGCCGCGCGCGTTGACGCCGCGCTGGCCAAAGCGCCGCTGGTGATGGTCGTTGACCATCAGCGCACCGCAATTATGGACAAAGCGCACCTGGTGCTTTCTGCGGCGAGCTTCGCCGAAAGCGACGGAACCGTGGTCAATAACGAAGGGCGCGCACAGCGTTTCTTCCAGGTCTACGACCCGTCCTACTACGATGCGAATACCGTGATGCTGGAAAGCTGGCGCTGGCTGCACTCACTACACAGCACCGTCGACAACCGTCAGGTTGACTGGACGCAGCTGGATCATGTGATTGATGCCGCCATTGCTAAGCTGCCGCAGCTGGCGGGGATTAAAGATGCCGCGCCGGACGCGACCTTCCGCATTCGCGGGCAGAAACTGGCTCGTGAACCGCATCGTTATAGCGGTCGTACGGCGATGCGCGCCAATATCAGCGTGCATGAACCGCGTCAGCCGCAGGATAAAGACACCATGTTTGCCTTCTCGATGGAAGGGAACAACCAGCCGTCTGCACCGCGTTCGCAAATTCCGTTTGCCTGGGCGCCGGGCTGGAACTCCCCGCAGGCGTGGAACAAATTCCAGGATGAAGTGGGCGGTAAACTGCGCCATGGCGATCCGGGCGTGCGTCTGATCGAAGCTTCCGCCAGCGGTCTGGAGTACTTTACCGCGGTGCCGGCAGGCTTCCAGGCTGAAGAAGGTCAATGGCGTATCGCGCCGTACTACCATCTGTTCGGCAGTGATGAACTGTCGCAGCGTTCTCCGGTCTTCCAGAGCCGCATGCCGCAGCCGTACATCAAGCTGAACCCGGCCGATGCCGCGAAGCTTGGCGTCAATGAGGGCGCGATGATTTCGTTCCGCGTTGAAGGCCAGACGCTTAGTCTCCCGCTGGTGATTTCTGCGGGACTGACGGCAGGGCAGGTGGGTTTACCGATGGGCATGCCGGGTATTGCGCCGGTACTGACCGGAGCACGTATTGACACTCTGCAGGAGGCGAAAGCATGAGTTGGTTAACACCGGATCTCATCGACATTCTGTTAAGCATCCTCAAGGCAGTGGTGATTCTGCTGGTGGTGGTGACCTGCGGCGCGTTCATGAGCTTTGGCGAACGTCGTCTGCTGGGTCTGTTCCAGAACCGCTACGGACCTAACCGTGTCGGCTGGGGCGGCTCGCTGCAGCTCGTCGCCGACATGATCAAGATGTTCTTTAAAGAGGACTGGGTTCCGCGCTTTACGGACCGCGTAATCTTTACTCTGGCGCCGGTTATCGCCTTTACGTCGCTGCTGCTGGCCTTTGCTATCGTGCCGGTCAGCCCGACGTGGGTGGTCGCCGACCTGAACATCGGCATCCTGTTCTTCCTGATGATGGCCGGTCTGGCGGTTTACGCCGTGCTGTTCGCCGGCTGGTCGAGTAACAACAAATACTCGCTGCTGGGGGCGATGCGTGCATCCGCGCAGACCCTGAGCTACGAAGTGTTCCTCGGTCTGTCGCTGATGGGCGTGGTGGCACAGGCGGGGTCGTTCAACATGAGCGATATCGTCAACAACCAGGCGCATCTGTGGAACGTGATTCCGCAGTTCTTCGGCTTTGTCACCTTTGCTATCGCCGGCGTAGCGGTCTGTCACCGTCACCCGTTTGACCAGCCGGAAGCCGAGCAGGAACTGGCCGATGGTTACCACATCGAATATTCCGGCATGAAGTTCGGTCTGTTCTTCGTCGGTGAGTACATCGGGATTGTCACCGTATCAGCGCTGATCGTGACGCTGTTCTTCGGCGGCTGGAATGGCCCATGGTTACCTCCGTTCATCTGGTTCGCGCTGAAAACCGCGTTCTTCATGATGATGTTCATTTTGATCCGCGCATCATTACCGCGTCCGCGCTATGACCAGGTAATGTCCTTTGGCTGGAAGGTATGCCTGCCGTTAACGCTGATCAACTTGTTGGTAACGGCGGCTGTCATTCTCTGGCAGGCGCAATAAGGGGTGAATTGACCATGACCTTAAAAGAATTATTGGTGGGGTTTGGCACCCAGGTCCGCAGTATCTGGATGATCGGGATGCATGCCTTCGCCAAACGTGAGACCCAGATGTACCCGGAAGAACCGGTATATCTGCCGCCGCGCTACCGTGGCCGTATCGTGCTGACGCGCGACCCGGACGGTGAAGAGCGCTGCGTAGCCTGTAACCTGTGTGCGGTAGCGTGTCCGGTAGGCTGTATCTCTTTGCAAAAAGCAGAGACCAAAGATGGCCGCTGGTACCCGGAGTTTTTCCGTATCAACTTCTCACGCTGCATTTTCTGCGGTCTGTGTGAAGAAGCGTGCCCGACCACGGCGATTCAGTTGACCCCGGACTTCGAACTGGGTGAATACAAGCGTCAGGATCTGGTGTACGAAAAAGAGGATCTGCTGATTTCCGGTCCGGGCAAATACCCGGAATATAACTTCTACCGGATGGCGGGTATGGCAATCGACGGCAAAGATAAAGGCGAAGCAGAGAACGAAGCTAAGCCTATCGACGTCAAGAGCCTGTTACCGTAAGGAGAGGGCAATGGAATTCGCTTTTTATATCTGTGGCCTCATCGCCATCCTCGCAACCCTGCGGGTGATCACCCACACCAATCCGGTGCATGCGCTGCTGTACCTGATTATTTCGCTGTTGGCGATTGCCGGCGTGTTCTTTTCTCTGGGCGCGTACTTCGCCGGGGCGCTGGAAATCATCGTTTACGCCGGGGCCATCATGGTGCTGTTCGTCTTCGTGGTGATGATGCTCAACCTGGGCGGTAGCGAAATCGAACAGGAACGCAAATGGCTGCAGCCGGGGATCTGGATTGGCCCGGCTATCCTGTCCGCGGTGCTGCTGGTGGTTATCGTGTATGCCATCCTCGGTCTTAACGATCAGGGGATTGATGGCGCGGCGATAAGCGCGAAAGAAGTCGGTATTACGCTGTTTGGGCCGTACGTACTGGCGGTGGAGCTGGCCTCTATGCTGCTGCTGGCCGGTCTGGTTGTTGCCTTCCACATTGGCCGCGAAGAGCGCGCCGGTGAAGTGCTGAGCAACCGTCAGGGCGATAGCGACAAAAGAAAAACGGAGGAACACGCATGATTCCCTTAACACATGGGCTGATCCTCGCCGCGATCCTGTTTGTGCTCGGCCTGACGGGTCTGGTTATCCGCCGCAATCTGCTGTTTATGCTGATTAGCCTGGAAATCATGATCAACGCCGCGGCGCTGGCTTTCGTGGTGGCAGGCAGCTACTGGGGTCAGACCGACGGTCAGATAATGTATATCCTCGCCATCAGCCTCGCGGCTGCGGAAGCGAGTATCGGCCTGGCGCTGTTGCTGCAGCTCCATCGTCGCCGCCAGAACCTGAACATCGATTCAGTAAGTGAGTTGCGTGGATGAACATGCTTGCCTTAACCATTCTTCTGCCATTGATTGGCTTTGTTCTGCTGTCATTCTCCCGTGGCCGCTGGTCGGAAAACCTCTCCGCCACCGTGGGAATGGGGTCAGTCGGCCTGGCGGCGCTGGTGACCGCGTTTGTCGGCGTCGACTTCTTTGCGAACGGCAAACAGGCGGTCAGCGTACCGCTGTGGACCTGGATGTCGGTGGGTGATTTCAACATCGGTTTTAACCTGGTGCTGGATGGTCTTTCGCTGACCATGCTCTCCGTGGTCACCGGCGTTGGCTTCCTGATCCACATGTTCGCCTCCTGGTATATGCGCGGTGAAGAGGGCTACTCCCGCTTCTTCGCCTACACCAACCTGTTTATCGCGAGCATGGTGGTGCTGGTGCTGGCCGATAACCTGCTGCTGATGTATCTCGGCTGGGAAGGCGTGGGCCTGTGCTCCTATCTGCTGATCGGTTTCTACTATACCGATCCGAAGAATGGCGCCGCCGCAATGAAAGCCTTCGTGGTGACCCGTGTCGGTGACGTGTTCCTCGCGTTTGCGCTGTTCATTCTCTACAACGAGCTGGGCACCCTGAACTTCCGCGAAATGGTCGAACTGGCGCCTGCGCACTTTGAAGCCGGCAACAATATGCTGTGGTGGGCCACCTTGATGCTGTTGGGCGGTGCGGTCGGTAAATCGGCGCAGCTGCCGCTGCAGACCTGGCTTGCGGACGCGATGGCCGGTCCGACGCCGGTCTCCGCGTTGATCCACGCCGCCACCATGGTGACCGCGGGCGTCTACCTGATTGCCCGTACCCATGGCCTGTTCCTGATGACCCCGGAAATTCTCCATCTGGTCGGTATCGTCGGGGCGGTGACGCTGGTGCTGGCAGGCTTTGCCGCACTGGTTCAGACCGACATCAAACGCGTACTCGCTTACTCCACTATGAGCCAGATTGGCTACATGTTCCTGGCGCTGGGCGTACAGGCATGGGATGCGGCGATTTTCCACCTGATGACCCACGCGTTCTTTAAAGCGCTGCTGTTCCTCTCGTCCGGCTCGGTCATTCTGGCCTGCCACCACGAGCAGAACATCTTCAAAATGGGCGGCCTGCGTAAGTCGATTCCGCTGGTGTACGTCTGCTTCCTGGTGGGGGGCGCGGCGCTGTCCGCACTGCCGCTGATTACCGCAGGCTTCTTCAGTAAGGACGAAATCCTCGCTGGCGCGATGGCTAACGGTCATATCAACCTGATGGTAGCCGGCCTGGTCGGGGCGTTTATGACCTCGCTGTATACCTTCCGGATGATCTTCATCGTCTTCCACGGTAAAGAACAGATCCACGCGCACGCAGGGAAGGGGATTACCCACCATCTGCCGCTGATTGTGCTGCTGATTCTGTCGACCTTCGTTGGCGCACTGATCGTTCCGCCGCTGCAGGGCGTACTGCCGCAGACCACCGAACTTGAGCACGGTCGCGTGATGACGCTGGAAATCGCCTCGGGGATCATCGCGATTGCCGGCATCCTGATTGCCGCCTGGCTGTGGCTGGGTAAACGTACGCTGGTGACCTCCATCGCCAACAGCGCGCCGGGCCGTCTGCTGGGTACCTGGTGGTACAACGCATGGGGCTTCGACTGGTTGTACGACAAAGTGTTCGTGAAACCATTCCTCGGCATCGCGTGGCTGCTGAAGAGCGATCCGCTGAATGCCATGATGAACATTCCGGCCATCCTCTCCCGCTTTGCAGGTAAAGGCCTGCTGCTTAGCGAGAATGGTTATCTACGCTGGTATGTGGCGTCAATGAGCGTCGGGGCGGTTGTCGTCCTGGCGTTGCTGATGGTACTGCGCTGAGTTTGTGGGTTGAGTGAATATCCCCGGCGGCGGTCCGCTGCCGGGTTTGTGAACCAAGAATGAATTTTAGGTAACTGCTTCTGAAGTCCAGGCATCATCGGCGAGTGCGATAGCCTGTTCGGGAGTGAGAATATAAGGGACATACTTAGCTATGCTATTACCCTGGTTAATACTAATCCCCTTTATCGGCGGGTTTCTGTGCTGGCAGACTGAACGCTTTGGCGTGAAGATGCCGCGCTGGATTGCGCTGATTACCATGGGACTGACGCTGGTGCTCTCCCTGCAGCTGTGGCTACAGGGCGGTTATTCGCTGACGCAATCCGCGGGTATTCCGCAGTGGCAGTCAGAATTCGTGATGCCGTGGATCCCTCGCTTCGGTATTAGCATTCATCTGGCTATCGACGGTCTGTCGCTGCTGATGGTGGTGCTGACCGGTCTGCTCGGCGTGCTGGCCGTGCTCTGTTCGTGGCGCGAAATCGAAAAATACCAGGGCTTCTTCCACCTCAACCTGATGTGGATCCTGGGCGGCGTTATCGGCGTGTTCCTTGCCATCGACCTGTTCCTGTTCTTCTTCTTCTGGGAAATGATGCTGGTGCCGATGTACTTCCTGATCGCGCTGTGGGGCCATAAGGCTTCCGACGGTAAAACGCGTATCACGGCGGCAACCAAGTTCTTCATCTATACCCAGGCGAGCGGCCTGGTGATGTTGATTGCCATCCTGGCGCTGGCCTTCGTGCACTTTAACGCGACCGGCGTCTGGACCTTCAACTATGAAGATCTGCTGAAAACCCCGATGTCCCATGGCGTCGAATACATGCTGATGCTCGGCTTCTTCATCGCCTTCGCGGTGAAAATGCCGGTGGTTCCGCTGCACGGCTGGCTGCCGGATGCCCACTCTCAGGCACCGACCGCCGGTTCCGTTGACCTCGCCGGTATTTTGCTGAAAACGGCGGCCTACGGCCTGCTGCGTTTTGCTCTGCCGCTGTTCCCGAATGCCTCCGCCGAGTTTGCTCCCATCGCCATGTGGCTGGGCGTTATCGGTATCTTCTACGGCGCGTGGATGGCCTTCTGCCAGTACGACATCAAACGCCTGATTGCTTACACCTCCGTTTCCCACATGGGCTTCGTGCTGATTGCTATCTACACCGGCAGCCAGCTGGCGTACCAGGGGGCGGTCATTCAGATGATTGCCCACGGTCTGTCCGCAGCCGGCCTGTTCATTCTCTGCGGCCAGCTGTATGAACGCCTGCATACCCGCGATATGCGTCAGATGGGCGGTCTGTGGAGCAAAATTAAATGGCTGCCGGCGCTGTCGATGTTCTTCGCCGTGGCAACGCTGGGGATGCCGGGTACCGGTAACTTCGTCGGCGAATTCATGATTCTGTTCGGCAGCTACAAAGTGGTGCCGGTGATTACCGTGATCTCCACCTTTGGACTGGTCTTCGCTTCCGTCTACTCGCTCTCAATGCTGCATCGCGCGTACTTCGGTAAAGCGAAGAGCGACATCGCGGCGCAGGAGATGCGGGGAATGTCGCTGCGTGAACTGTCGATTGTTCTGCTGTTGGTGGTTCTGCTGGTGCTGCTGGGCTTCTTCCCGCAGCCGATTCTGGACACCTCACATGCTGCGATGAGCAACATTCAGCAGTGGTTTGTTAATTCCGTTTCTACTACAAGGCCGTAATTCGCCATGACAATAACTCCACAACAACTGATCGCACTGCTACCGCTGCTGATCGTCGGCTTGACGGTGGTGGTTGTGATGCTCTCCATTGCGTGGCGACGCAATCATTTCCTTAATGCCACGCTGTCGGTTCTTGGTCTGAACGCTGCGCTGATCTCACTCTGGTTCGTGGGTCAGAACGGTGCGATGGACGTCACGCCGCTGATTCGCGTTGACGGCTACGCCATGCTCTATACCGGGCTGGTGCTGCTGGCAAGCCTGGCCACCTGTACCTTCGCGTACCCGTGGCTTGAGGGATACAAGGACAACAAAGAAGAGTTCTACCTGCTGGTGCTTATCGCCGCGCTGGGTGGCATTCTGCTGGCGGGCGCCAACCATCTGGCCGCGCTGTTCCTCGGTATTGAATTGATTTCGCTGCCGCTGTTCGGCCTTATCGGTTATGCCTTCCGCCAGAAGCGTTCGCTGGAAGCGAGTATCAAATACACCATTCTGTCCGCCGCAGCCTCTTCATTCCTGCTGTTCGGTATGGCGCTGGTGTATGCCAACTCGGGCAACCTGTCCTTCCTGGCACTGGGTAAAAGCCTGGCAGACAACGCTCTGCACGAACCGCTGCTGCTGGCGGGTCTGGGCCTGATGATCGTCGGCCTCGGCTTTAAGCTGTCGCTGGTGCCGTTTCACCTGTGGACGCCAGACGTTTACCAGGGCGCGCCGGCGCCGGTATCTACCTTCCTGGCAACCGCCAGCAAGATTGCTATCTTCGGCGTGGTGATGCGTCTGTTCCTGTACATGCCGGTGGGCAATAGCGAAGCGGTACGCGTGGTGCTGGGCCTGATTGCCTTTGCCTCTATCATCTTCGGTAACCTGATGGCGCTGAGCCAGACCAATATCAAACGTCTGCTCGGCTACTCCTCCATCTCGCATCTTGGCTATCTGCTGGTGGCGCTGATTGCCCTGCAGAGCGGTGAAATGTCGATGGAAGCCGTGGGTGTCTATCTGGCCGGCTATCTGTTCAGCAGCCTCGGCGCGTTCGGCGTGGTGAGCCTGATGTCCAGCCCATACCGTGGTCCGGATGCCGACTCGCTGTACTCCTATCGCGGCCTGTTCTGGCACCGTCCGATTCTGTCGGCGGTCATGACGGTGATGATGCTGTCGCTGGCGGGTATCCCGATGACGCTGGGCTTTATCGGTAAATTCTACGTGCTGGCCGTCGGTGTGCATGCACACCTGTGGTGGCTGGTTGCCGCCGTGGTGATCGGTTCGGCGATTGGTCTGTACTACTACCTGCGCGTGGCGGTGAGTCTGTACCTGAGCGCGCCGGATAAACTGAATCGCGATGCGCCGTCGAACTGGCAGTACAGCGCGGGCGGCATCGTGGTGCTGATCTCCGCGCTGCTGGTCCTCGTGCTTGGCGTGTGGCCGCAGCCGCTGATTAGCATTGTGCAGCTGGCAACACCGCTGATGTAATCGCCGGGGCCGGGGTGGATACCGCTGGCCCTGTAACCCTGCCAGCCCGTTGTGAGACGGGCTGGCATTTTTTTTGCCTCGTTCCGCTGTTTTATCCCCTCCAGCCCGGCTAACTCAGGCTGTACACCATAAAGTCTTCGGCCAGCAGCGTCCGGGGAAACACGTCCCGACACTCCGCCAGCAGGCGCAGACAGCCTTCCGCGTCATAGCGCGAACTAAAATGGGTAGCGATAAACATACTGACGCCGGCATCGCGGGCCAGCGCCGCTGCCTGCTGGCTCGACGAATGACCGCGGCTATTGGCTTTTTCCGCCATAGCCTGCTCCAGCGTCGTTTCATGAACCATCAGGTCAACGCCGCGCGCCAGCTCAAGCGCCGCCTCGCAGGGGGCCGTATCGCCAAAAATTGCCAGCGTTTTGCCGGGCGTCGCCGGGCCAAGATAGCGCTTCCCATCGATCGTCCGGCCATCTTCCAGCTCCACCGTCTCTCCCTGTTTCAGGCGCTGAAACAGCGGGCCCGGGCGGACGCCGTCGGCAATCAGTCGCGCGGCATCAAGGGCGCCAGGGCGGGCGTGCTCTTCGATACGATAGCCGTAGCATTCCACCGGATGATTCAGCGGATACGCGCTGACCCGATAGCCTCCTTCATCAAAGACCAGACCGGGGCCCACTTCGACAATGGTGAGCGGATAATCGGTCCATGAACCGCTTAAGCGCAGCGCGGTTTCCACAAACTCCCTGAGCCCCGTCGGGCCGTACAGCGTCAGCGGCAGCGAGTTGCCCTGCATGGAGCGGCTGCACAGCAGGCCGGGGAGGCCGAACAGATGATCGCCGTGGAGGTGGGTAATAAAAATCTTATTCAGTTTTCCTGGGTGGTACGGGGTATGTAAAAACTGATGCTGGGTACCTTCTCCGCAGTCGAACAACCACATCTCCGCTGCCGTCGGCTGTTGCAAATTCAGCACGATAGACGTCATATTACGTGTACGGGTCGGCACGCCTGCGGATGTCCCCAAAAATGTCAATTCCATCGTCCAGTGTCCTCAGGGCGTGGGTGAAAAAACTCAAGTATACAGGAGCAGTCAATGATTACATGGCAGGATCTTCACCACGCAGAGCTGACCGTCCCGCAGCTGTACGCTTTGCTACAGCTGCGCTGCGCGGTATTTGTCGTCGAACAAACCTGCCCCTATCAGGATGTTGACGGTGATGACCTGATCGGTGAAAACCGCCATCTGCTCGGCTGGCGAGGGGATGAACTGGTGGCCTATGCGCGCATTTTGAAAAGCGACGATGATATTGAGCCGGTGGTGATTGGACGCGTCATTGTCAGCCCGGCGGTGCGCGGTGAAAAGCTGGGTTATCAACTGATGGAGCAGGCGCTGGCCAGCTGTCGTCGTCACTGGCCGCACAAGGCTATCTATCTCGGCGCCCAGGCGCATCTGCAACGTTTTTACGCCAGCTTCGGTTTTCAACCGGTGACCGACGTTTACGATGAGGACGGTATTGCGCATATTGGTATGGCCCGCGAGGCGGTCACCGGTTAAACGCCGTTAGCGTAACTACGCAAAGAATCTATACTTTTTTTCCTTCAGTCTGCTCTGGCTGGCCGCCGCCGCATGCGGAAAGTCCTCTCCCTCATTATGGGTACTGCAATTTCACCCCAGTACCCCGTATAATCTGTGGTTTTTATTCTCTGGAGGTTTGCGTGCTGTCTGTTTCCACTGCGCTGGAACGCTTACGTGACTGCCTGTCTGACGATTTTCCGCCGTCGTCCGGTACGCGAATTTTCGATATTCCTTTCCCTCTTCATGACGCTTTTGACCCGCTTCTGTGGTGCGGTCATCAAGCGCAGTGGCCGCAGTTTTACTGGCAGCAGCGCAATGGCGATGAAGAGCTTGCCGCGCTCGGCGCGGTCAAAACCTTCCCGTCTTTGGCCGGGGCTCACGGCTTCCTGCAGCGCCAGGGGCTGGCGGATTTACGTATTTGCGGCCTGAATGCATTTAATCCGCAGGAAGGGAGGCTCTTTCTGCCGCGGCTGGAGTGGCGTCGGGTCGGGGGGAGAGCCACCCTGCGCCTGTTGTTGAGTAGCGAGACCTCACTGCGCGAAGATGCCATCGCGGCCCGGGAATTTCTCCAGACGCTAACGCCTGACCAGGCGCAGCCCGCCGCTCTGCCGCCGGTGCTCAGCGAACACCATTCCCCGGACTATCCGCAATGGCATGCGTTGATTGAACAGGCAACTCAGGCGATTGCCGCAGGGGAGATGGATAAAGTGGTGCTGGCGCGGGCCACCGATGTCCAGTTTGCCGCGCCGCCGGATCCGCTGGCGATCGTGGCTGCCAGCCGGCGCAGTAACCACCGCTGTTTTCATTTTATGATGGCCTTTAACGCACAGCGGACATTCTTTGGTTCAACGCCGGAGCGGCTTTGGCGCCGGCGCGGGACGCTGCTGCGCACCGAAGCGCTGGCCGGGACCGTTGCCAGCCATCCTGACGATCGCCAGGCGCAATTGTTGGCCGACTGGCTGATGAAAGATGATAAAAATCAGCGCGAGAATATGCTGGTGGTGGAGGATATCTGCCAGCGTATGCAGGATGAGGTCCGTTCGCTGGACGTCCTGCCGCCGCAGGTGGTGCGGTTGCGTAAAGTTCAGCATCTGCGCCGCTGCATCTGGGCTGAACTCTCTCAGCCTGACGATACCCGCTGCCTGCATCAGCTGCAGCCGACCGCCGCGGTCGCAGGATTACCGCGTCGGGCGGCGCTGGCATTTATTACCCGCCATGAACCTTTTACCCGGGAATGGTACGCCGGTTCCGCTGGCTACCTGTCGCTGGCGCAAAGCGAATTCTGCGTGGCCCTGCGTTCGGCGCAAGTCGAAAACGCCACGCTGAGGCTGTATGCCGGTGCCGGGATTGTCAGCGGTTCCGATCCTGAGCAGGAGTGGCAGGAGATAGAAAATAAGGCGGCGGGACTGCGTTCCTTGTTATTGACAAAAACGTAGATAAACGACGCATATCAATACTCCATTGCTTTGTATTACCTATACTTAGCCTCAATATTTGATACCGGACAATTTCATGTCAGTAAGCGCATTTAACCGACGCTGGGCGGCGGTGATCCTCGAAGCATTAACTCGCCACGGCGTGCAGCATATTTGCATTGCGCCGGGCTCGCGCTCGACACCTCTTACCCTGGCAGCGGCGGAAAACCGCGCGTTTATTCCTCATACCCATTTCGATGAGCGCGGTCTCGGCCATCTGGCGCTGGGGCTGGCAAAAGCCAGCCGGCAGCCGGTGGCGGTGATTGTCACGTCCGGAACGGCGACGGCTAACCTCTATCCGGCCTTAATTGAGGCGGGGCTGACCGGTGAAAAGCTAATACTTCTCACCGCCGATCGTCCCCCGGAGCTGATTGACTGCGGTGCGAACCAGGCTATCCGCCAGCCGGGCATGTTTGCTTCTCATCCCTCGCAGACGCTGTCGTTGCCGCGTCCGTCGCAGGATGTGCCCGCGCGCTGGCTGGTATCGACGATTGACCAGGCGCTGGGCGCTCTGCATTCCGGCGGTATCCATATCAACTGTCCGTTCGCCGAGCCGCTGTACGGCGAGATGGATGACACCGGCGTGGAGTGGCAGCAGCAGCTCGGCGCGTGGTGGCAAAGCGATAAACCCTGGCTGCGGCAGTCCCTGCATCTGGAAAGCGAAAAGCAGCGCGACTGGTTTTTCTGGCGACAGAAGCGGGGCGTTGTCGTCGCGGGTCGCATGAGCGCCGCTGAAGGTAAAAAAGTCGCCGGGTGGGCAAAAACGCTCGGCTGGCCGCTGATTGGCGACGTCCTTTCCCAGACCGGGCAGCCGCTGCCGTGCGCCGACCTGTGGCTGGCGAACGGCAAAGCGGTGAGCGAACTGCAGCAGGCGCAAATCGTTGTACAGCTGGGCAGCAGCCTCACCGGTAAACGCGTGCTGCAGTGGCAGGCCACCTGTGAACCGGAAGAATACTGGGTCGTGGATAATCTCCCCGGTCGCCTCGACCCGGCTCATCACCGCGGTCGTCGGCTGGTCTGCCCGGTGGAACAGTGGCTGGATCTGCATCCGGCGGAAAGCCGCCAGCCGTGGGCGACGACGATCCCGGAGCTGTCGCGGCAGGCCTGGCAGGCGGCGGCCGACCGCAGTGAGGCATTTGGCGAAGCCCAGCTGGCTCACCGGATTCACCGCTATCTTCCGGAACAGGGGCAGCTGTTTGTCGGTAACAGCCTGGTGGTTCGGTTAATTGATGCCCTGGCGCAGCTTCCGGCAGGATATCCGGTTTATAGCAACCGCGGCGCCAGCGGTATTGATGGCCTGCTGGCGACGGCGGCAGGGGTTCAGCGAGCCAGCGCCCGCCCGACGCTGGCGATCGTCGGCGATCTTTCCGCGCTCTACGATCTGAACTCGCTGGCGTTGCTGCGCCAGGCCTCTGCGCCGCTGGTGCTGATCGTGGTAAACAACAACGGCGGGCAGATCTTCTCTTTGCTGCCGACGCCGCAGGATCAACGGCGCCAGTTTTATCTGATGCCGCAGGATGTCAATTTCGGCCATGCGGCGGCGATGTTTGGCCTTCATTATCATCGCCCGGGCAACTGGGAGGCACTGGAAGCGGCGCTGGCCGGCGCCTGGCGTCTTCCTGGCGCCACGCTGATTGAGCTGGTGGTGAATGAGACGGAAGGCACTCATACTCTGCAACAGCTGCTGGCGCAGGTCAGCCGGCTATGAGTCTGCACGCCCGGTGCGAAAAGGGGCAGTCGGGCTATCCCTGGCTGGTCTTTTTACACGGTTTTTCCGGCGACAGCCGGGAGTGGCAAACGGTGGGCGCCGCGTTCAGCGCTTATCCGCAGCTGTATATTGATCTGCCGGGCCACGGTGGTTCGCGCGATGTCAGGGTCAGCGGTTTTGCCGAGGTTAGCCTGCGGCTGGAGAAAACGCTGGCGCACTATCATGTTCGGGACTACTGGCTGATCGGCTATTCGCTGGGCGGGCGTATTGCGATGTTTTTTGCCAGCCAGCCGCGGTGCGGGCTGTGCGGACTGGTCGTAGAGGGCGGCCATCCCGGTCTCCAGGATGCGCATCAACGCCGGCAGCGCGCTTGTAGCGATGCTGCCTGGGCTGAGCGCTTTCGCCGCGAGCCGCTGGTTCAGGTTTTTGCCGACTGGTACCAGCAGCCGGTTTTCGCCGGTTTAAGTACGCAGCAGCGGGAAGCGCTTGTTGCGCTGCGCAGCCACAACAGCGGTGCCAGTCTGGCCGCGATGCTGGAGGCGACTTCCCTCGCCGTACAGCCCGACCTGCGTGCGCAACTCCGCGCCCGGCGCTACCCTTTTCACTATCTTTGCGGCGAGCGCGATGCGAAGTTTCGCGCCCTTGCGCGCGACGTCGCCGCAACGACACATATTATTCATCATGCCGGGCATAACGCGCATCGGGAAAATCCCGCGGCGGTGGTGTCATGTCTGGCCCAGTTTTTAGCGAGTTAACCAAAGGACATTCTATGATCTCTCTTGATGAAGCAATGCTCTACGCCCCCGTGGAATGGCACGATTGCTCCGAAGGCTATACCGACATTCGTTACCAGAAGTCGACGGACGGGATTGCTAAAATCACCATTAACCGGCCGCAGGTGCGCAATGCGTTCCGCCCGCTGACCGTGAAAGAGATGATTCAGGCGCTGTCCGATGCCCGATATGACGACAATATCGGCGTCATTATCCTCACCGGCGAAGGCGATAAAGCATTCTGCGCCGGCGGCGACCAGAAGGTACGCGGCGATTACGGCGGCTACCAGGATGATTCCGGCGTTCACCACCTGAACGTGCTCGATTTTCAGCGCCAAATCCGCACCTGCCCGAAACCGATCGTGGCGATGGTGGCGGGGTATTCCATCGGCGGCGGTCACGTTCTGCATATGATGTGCGATCTGACGATTGCCGCAGAAAATGCCATCTTCGGCCAGACCGGCCCGAAAGTTGGCTCATTTGACGGTGGCTGGGGCGCATCCTACATGGCGCGGATCGTCGGACAGAAAAAAGCGCGCGAAATCTGGTTCCTGTGCCGTCAGTACGATGCGCAGCAGGCGCTGGATATGGGGCTGGTCAATACCGTCGTCCCGCTGGCAGATCTGGAAAAAGAGACCGTGCGCTGGTGTCGAGAAATGCTGCAAAACAGCCCGATGGCGCTGCGCTGCCTGAAGGCGGCGCTGAATGCCGATTGCGATGGCCAGGCGGGGCTGCAGGAGCTGGCGGGGAATGCCACCATGCTGTTCTACATGACCGAAGAGGGACAGGAAGGGCGTAACGCTTTCAACCAGAAACGTCAGCCGGACTTCAGCAAATTTAAACGGAATCCATAATGCGTCAGGCGCAGGTTTACCGCTGGCAGGTACCGATGGACGCGGGCGTGGTACTGCGCGAACGGCGGTTAAAAACTCGCGATGGGCTGTTCATCCACCTGCAGGACGGTGAACGTCAGGGATGGGGCGAAATTGCGCCTCTGCCGGGCTTTAGCGCGGAAACGCTGGAGGAGGCGCAGTGCGCGCTGGTGGCATGGGCGAAAGCCTGGCGGCAGGGCGAGAACCTGTCCGGGCCGTCTCACCCTTCCGTGGCCTTCGGCGTCAGCTGCGCGCTGGCGGAGCTGAACGATGAACTGCCGCTGGAGGCGGAGTATCGCGCGGTGCCGCTGTGCACCGGCGACCCGGACGAACTGTTTGCCAGGCTGGCGGCGCTGCCCGGTGAAAAGGTAGCGAAGGTCAAGATCGGGCTGTATGAAGCGGTGCGTGACGGCATGGTGGTTAACCTGCTGCTGGAAGCGATTCCCGATCTGCAGCTGCGTCTGGACGCCAACCGCGCCTGGACCCCGCTCAAAGCGCAGCAGTTTGCGAAATATGTCCATCCGCAGTACCGCGACCGTATCGCCTTCCTTGAGGAACCGTGTAAAACCCGCGACGACTCCCGGGCTTTTGCCCGGGAAACCGGCATTGCGATTGCCTGGGATGAAAGTCTGCGTGAGGCGGATTTTCGTTTTCAGGCGGAGCCGGGTTTGCGTGCGCTGGTGATCAAGCCGACGCTCACCGGTAGCCTGGACAAAGTACGGGAACAGGTCGCCGCGGCACACGCGCTGGGGCTGACGGCGGTGATCAGCTCATCGATCGAATCAAGCCTTGGACTGACGCAGCTGGCGCGGATTGCCGCCTGGCTGACGCCGCAGACCCTTCCCGGTCTGGATACCCTGGCATTGATGCGCGCGCAGCTGATTCGCCCCTGGCCTGACAGCCCGTTACCCTGCCTGAACAGTGATGAGCTGGAGCCGCTGCTGTGACCTTTAGCGACTGGCCATGGCGGCACTGGCGCCGGCTGCGCGGCGATGCGCCGGCGGTGCGTCTGAACGACGTTGTCCTGAACTGGCGACAGCTGTGCGCTGAAGTTGACGCGCTGGCCGCGGGCTTCCGCGCTCAAGGGGTCAATGAAGGGGAGGGCGTGCTGCTGCGGGCCTATAACCAGCCGTCGGCATTGCTGGCATGGCTGGCGCTGCTTCAGTGCGGCGCCCGGGTGCTTCCTCTGAATCCTCAGCTCCCGCCTTCGCTGCTGGCGGCAGTGTTACCCTCCCTCGATTTGCGTTATGCGCTGGCGCTGAACGGCGATCCGCTCGCCCTCGACTTTGCGCCGCTGGCGCTGCAACGCGCGGCGGGTGGCTTGACGCTACCCTGGTGCGAAGAACGCCTGGCGTCAATGACGCTCACCTCCGGCTCTACGGGGCTGCCGAAGGCTGCCGTGCACAGCTGTCGGGCGCATCTTGGCAGCGCTGAAGGCGTGCTGGCGATGATTCCGCTGGCGTCGGATGATGACTGGCTGCTGTCGTTGCCGCTGTTTCATGTTTCCGGCCAGGGTATTCTCTGGCGCTGGCTGCTGGCGGGCGCCCGCCTGACGGTAAGAGAAAGACAACCGCTGGAACAGGCGTTGCGAGGCTGTACGCATGCCTCGCTGGTGCCCACTCAGCTCTGGCGGTTGCTCAATAGTGAGGCTGATGTGTCGTTGAAGGCGGTGCTGTTGGGCGGGGCGGCGATTCCCGTCGCGCTGACCGAACAGGCGCGGGGCCGGGGGATTCGCTGCTGGTGTGGCTATGGTCTGACGGAGTTCGCCTCGACGGTATGCGGCAAAGAGGCGGATGGCGCACCGGACGTTGGCCAGCCGCTGCCGGGGCGCGCGCTGAAAATCGTTGAAGGCGAAGTCTGGCTGCGTGCCGACAGCATGGCGGCTGGCTACTGGCGCGATGGTGGGGTGCAGCCGCTGGTCAACGAACAGGGCTGGTTTGCCACTCGCGATCGCGGCGAGATCAGGGAGGGCAAACTGACTCTGCTTGGGCGGATGGATAACCTCTTTTTCAGCGGAGGGGAAGGTATTCAGCCTGAAGAGGTGGAGAGAGTACTCCTGGCTCATCCGCAGATTCAGCAGGCGTTTATCGTGCCGATAGACGATGCGGAGTTTGGTCAGCGTCCGGTGGCGGTGGTGGAGTGCGCTGCGCAGTGCGATGTCGCCGCGCTGGCGGTCTGGGCACAGGATAAGCTGGCACGTTTTCAGCAGCCGGTACGCTGGTTGACGTTACCTGATTCGTTGAAAACCGGCGGGATTAAAATCTCCCGCCGGGCATTACGTGACTGGGTTAATGCGTTGCCAGGCAGCCAGACCCGTTAACCGGGGTTGGCCTCGGCACGGCGCCGGCGTTGCTTACGCAGATAGCGTAGCAGCGGAGGAATAACGATCGCGGCGATGGCGAGGAACAATAATGTTTTGGTCACGCCGCTTCCCCACAAAATCGACAGATTGCCGTTGCTGATAGACAGCGCCCGGCGCAGGTTTTGCTCCAGCATCTCTCCGAGCACGAAACCTAAGATCAGCGGCGACATCGGGAAGTGCATTTTACGCAGAATGTAACCGAGCACTCCGAGTCCGACCATTAGCAGCAAATCGAAGGTCGTACTGTGGACCGCGTAGACGCCGACGGCAGAAACGGCGGCAATCGCCGGCACCAGGAACCACAGTGGGATCGTCAGCATCCGGGTAAACAGGCCGATCAGCGGGATGTTCATAATCAGGAGCATCACGTTGGCGATCAGCAGGGCGGCGATCAATCCCCAGACGATGTCCGGTTGTTCGGTAAACATGGCGGGACCTGGCGTGATGTTGTACAGCGTCAGGGCTCCCATCATCACCGCCGTGGTGCCGGAACCGGGCACCCCGAGGGTCAGCATCGGGATGAACGAGCCGCAGGCGGAGGCGTTATTGGCCGCTTCCGGGGCGGCGACGCCGCGGATATCCCCTTTGCCGAAGCTGTCGCTGCTGCCGCTGAGCTTTTTCTCGGTCATATAGGTGATGGCGCTGGCAATGGTAGCCCCGGCGCCGGGCAGAATACCGACGAAGAAACCTACCACCGACGAGCGCAGCGTGGCGCCCACGCACTGACCGGCCTCTTTGGCGTTAAACAACATACGCCCGGTTTTCCGCACCAGCGTTTGCCCGCTGCTGGTACTTTCCAGCATCAGCAGAATTTCAGAGACGCTAAACAGCCCTATGACGACGACGATAAACTGCACGCCATCCGAGAGGTGGATGCTGTCGAAGGTAAAGCGGTAGACCCCGGTATTGGCATCGACACCCACCGTCGCCAGACCTAAACCAATTAAGGCGGAGAGAAACGACTTCAGCGGGTTCTGCGCCATCATGCTGCCCAGGCAGGCAATGGCAAACACCATCAGGGCGAAATACTCTGCGGGACCGAATGCCAGCGACCACTGTGCCAGCACCGGTGCGAACAAAATAATGCCGCCAATCGCGATAAGCGATCCGACAAAAGAGCTGACCGCCGAAATCGATAAGGCCACCCCGCCGCGTCCCTGCTGGGCCATCGGATAACCGTCGAGAGCGGTCATAATGGCGGCGGCATCGCCGGGCACATTCAGTAAAATGGACGAGATGCGCCCGCCGTACTCGCAGCCGATATAGACCGTCGCCAGCAGAATCAGGGCAGATTCAGCGGGCAGATGCAGTGCGAACGCCAGCGGCAGCAGAATCGCCACGCCGTTAATTGGCCCGAGGCCGGGCAACAGGCCGACGATGGTGCCGACGAAGCAGCCAATCAGCGCAATCATCAGGTTCGTCGGCGTCATCGCCACGGCGAAGCCCTGCGAAAGATAAATCCAGGTATCCATAGACTTCTCCGTTAACTTAACCAGATGCCGAGCGGCAACGTGACATCGAGCAGGGTGTCAAAGGCGTACCACAGGGCCGCGCCCATCACCACCCCGGCCGCGGCGGTGGCAGGCAGCGTGGCGCCAAACAGCAGGCCAATGACGGCGGTCAGCAAGGCGGTGGCCAGCGGGAAACCAAGCCATTCAAATCCCCATGCATAGACCACCAGAACCACCACCATGGTTAACAAGCGTTGTAAAACTCGCTTCCCGGGCCACGTCACCGCGTCGGGGCGGCGTAATAACAGCAGGACCGAGCACAGCAGCATCAGGCCGATAATCCCCAGCGGGAACGGGCGAGGACCAACGGGTTCATAGGCGTACTCGCTGTGAATCTGCCAGGCAACGAACATCCCCCCCGTGCAGAGCAGCAGCCAGATACTGGCAAAAATACGATCGCTCATGGCAACCTCCGCAGATTATTTCGCCAGACCAAAGGCTTTGGCCTGTTCGCGATAGTCGTTGACCTGTTTCTTCACGTAGGCATCGAGCGCTTCGCCGCTCAGGTTGAACTCAAACAGGCCGCGCAGCTCGCGCTGTTTTTTGAACTCCTCGGTCTGTTGAAGCTTGTTGAACTCCTCGACCCACCACTGGTAGTCAGCATCGCTGACCTTCGGACCGACGTAAAAGCCGCGAATAATCGGCCAGACCAGATCGTAACCCTGCTCTTTAGCGGTCGGGACATTGGCCAGCGCACCGGGCAGCCGTTCACTGGAGAAGACCGCCAGCACGCGAATTTTGTTGCCTTGCAGATAGGGCACCATTTCGCTCAGATCGCCAGAGACCGCCTGAACATGGTTTCCCAATAGCGCGGTCACCGGTTCGCCGCCGCCCTCAAAAGCGACGTAGCGCATTTTATGCGGGTCAACATGGGCTTTTTGCGCCATCAGCGCGGCCTTCATCCAGTCCTGGCTGCCGATGGAGGCGCCGGCGCCGATGACGATGTTGGCGGGATCTTTTTCCATTGCGGCCATAAACGAAGGGAGGTCCTGCCACGGAGAGTCGGCTCGCACGGCAATCATCCCGTAATCGGTACCTACGCTGGCGAGCCAGCGGACATCATCGACGCCGTAGCGGCCAAATTTACCTTGCGATAAATTGAGTAACGAACCGCCGGAGAAGGCGACAACGGTGCCCGGCTCGCCCGGACGCTGTGCGACGATGGCGTTGTAGGCGACCGCGCCGACACCGCCGGGCATGTAGGTAACCCGCATCGGTTTAGCGATCGCCCCTGTTTCCATCAGGCTGACCTGAATCAGTTTGCAGGTCAGATCGAAGCCGCCGCCGGGCTTAGCCGGCGCAATACATTCGGTACGGGAAGGGGCTTCGGCGGCATACGCTGAGACGCTGCAGAGGCATAGCGCGAGTGCGCTAAGATGGCGAAGGAATGGTGTGTTCATGGGCTTCCTCAGTCGGGTACAGGGTTGGTTTATTCTGGTTATGTGGAACAATGTCGGACTGTTTGGTTGCGCAATTGTTAAATCAACAACCTTTCATTTCCCTTTCAGTCGCGGGATAACTTTACAGGATGTGATAGATCTCTCTTATTTCCCTCAGCGACAGGGAGGCATCAGCGGCGGGGTTATTTCCGGCGATGGGAAATGCGAAGCACGATAAAAAGGGCCAGAACTGGCCCAGGGATTGAGCAGCATAAATCGCCGGTGGGATCAGCTGCGCAGGCGCAGGAAAGTACCAGATTCAGCCGAATGTATTATGAATGAGGCTGAGCACTTATCTGCGATTTTTTATAAATACACGTTTTGTTCTGCGGATATCTTTCAGATATGAGTACAGGAAAAATACGGATACGGCCAGCAGTACGACGGCGAGAATTAAAAATAAAATATTAACCATGCTATTAGTCCATTGATAGTGTGGTGTTTTTTCATTTTCAGTATCGGGATATTTAGTCGGTGAAAGTATGATCTTCATCAAATGTTATTCCCATTCATACAGTAATGAACGTAATTAGTACATTCTTATGATCTCTATAATATTGGGCGTTCTTATAATGTTATTTTGCGCTGAATGAATAATAAAGTCAGCGTATTTAATGATGATTTAAAGTTAATTTCGTCAGAATATGCATGAGAATAAACAGATGGCGAATTGGGTTTCCCGCAAGCGCGTTGACGGCTATCTGCGGGCTGAATAGCGGCAGACGGTGGGGAGAGCGATCGCCCTCTTTGTTCAGAGTGTTAAACCGCTTACAAATCAGCTGCGTCGATGTTGCATATTTGTTTCATTTTGTCATTCTCATCTTTTTGTTGCTCGTCGCGCTGTGATGGATGCTTGCGCCAATGGGTGACCACGGAACCAAAGTCAGTCCTGCCGATTGCCGTGCCGATAAACATGGAGATATCACCACAATGCGCCTTTTATTAGCTGAAGATAATCGTGAACTGGCCCACTGGCTGGAAAAAGCGCTGGTACAGGGCGGGTTTGCCGTCGACTGCGTCTTCGATGGTCGGGCGGCTGACCATCTGCTGCAAAGTGAAAAATACGCGCTGGCGGTGCTGGATATCGGGATGCCCGGTTTCGACGGACTGGAAGTGGTTCAGCGGCTGCGCAAACGCGGGCAGACGCTACCGGTACTGCTGCTGACGGCACGCAGCGCGGTGGCGGATCGGGTTAAAGGGTTGAACGTCGGCGCCGATGATTATCTGCCGAAGCCCTTTGAGCTTGAGGAACTGGACGCGCGGCTGCGGGCATTGCTACGGCGCAGCGAAGGTCAGGTGCATGAAGTACAGCAGCTGGGCGAGCTGGAGTATCGCGATGAGGGCTATTTTTTGTTGCGAGGACAGCGGTTGTCGCTAACCCCGCGCGAGCAGGCGCTATTGACGGTGCTGATGTTTCGTCGTTCCCGACCCGTCTCACGCCAGCAGCTGTTTGAGCAGGTCTTCAGTCTGAATGACGAAGTGAGTCCGGAGAGTATCGAACTCTATGTCCATCGGCTGCGGAAAAAGCTACAGGACAGCGACGTGCGGATTACCACGCTGCGTGGGCTCGGCTATGTGCTGGAGGGCGGTCATGAAGTGGGGTAAGCCGCAGTCGCTGTTTGCCCAACTGATGCTGTTTCTCGGGCTGCCGCTGGTGCTGCTGTGGGGACTGTCGGCATTCAACAGCTATGTGAGCGCGCTCCAGGCGGCGACGCAGGCCTATGACCGGACGCTGCTCTCCTCGGCCCGCACCGTGGCGGAACGGCTGGTGGTGCGCGAGGGGCGGCTGGAGGTCAACGTGCCCTGGGTCGTGCTGGATAGTTTTGAGCTCAACATGAACGACCGCCTGTATTACAAGGTGGTGGACCCGGACGGGAAGGTGATTTCAGGTTTTGATGATTTGCCCGCCATGCCGCCGGCAACCTCGCGCACGACGCTCTATCCGGCGCTGGCATGGTTTTACCACACCGAATATCGTGGCCAGGCCATTCGCGTGGCGCGGCTGCTGCAGCCGATCAACGAAGGGGGCATTCTCGGGATGGCGGAAATCTATATCGCTGAGACCCTGCAGTCGCGGCGCTGGCTTGCCGGGCAGCTGCTGTTCTCTTCCTGGGTATCGCAGGGGCTGCTGGTGCTGCTGACTCTGGTGCTGACCGGCTGGCTGCTGCGGCGCGTGCTGCGCCCGATGCGCCAGCTCTCGGCGCTGATGGTCCGGCGCGAACCTGGCCTGCTGACGCCGCTGCCGGAACTGCTGCCGTGGTCAGAAACCCGGCTGCTGATTGTGGCATTTAACCGCTATATTGACCGGCTGCGAGTGATGATTTCACGGCAGGAGCGCTTTAGCGCCGACGCCTCCCATCAGCTCAAGACGCCGCTGGCGGTTTTAAAGACCCAGGCCTCCGTCGCGCTGGCCAGCGATGACCCGCAGCTGTGGCGTGAAAGTCTGCAGGCCATGAGTACCACGCTCGATGGGACGATTATGTTGACCGAACGTCTGCTGCAGCTGGCGAGCGTTAAAGGTAAAGAGCAGGGGGATCGGGCCTTCCTGGCCGTCGATCTTCAGGACATCGTGCAAAACAGCTGCTTTTCGCGGATTACCCAGGCGCGCAGTAAAAATATCGACCTCGGTTATGAGGGCGAACGGTCCGCGGTCATGATCGCCGGCGACGGCGTCCTGCTGGCTGAGCTGTGCGCCAATCTGTTGGATAACGCAATTCGCTACACGCCGGCAAACGGAACGGTGACGCTGAGCCTGCGTCGCGATGGAGAAGGCGTCGTCATGGAGGTCGAAGACAGTGGCCCGGGTATTGAGGATGACCAGATTCAGCAGGCGCTGCTGCCATTTCAGCGCCTGGAAAATGTCGGGGATAACCCCGGGGCGGGTCTCGGGCTGGCGCTGGTGATGGATATTGCCCGACTGCATCGCAGTCACCCGCAGCTGCTGCGCAGCGAAACGCTGGGCGGCCTGAAAGTCAGACTGCGTTTTCTGGCCGCGGCGCCGGGTCGCTCAGAGCAGGCCTTTCAGGGTTAATGTTTTGCGGGTCGCGACGTTCAGATCGTAGCGGTGCAAATCTTGCGGTTTCACCCAGGCATACGCCTGAAACTCGTCGTTGAGGGTGATTTCGCGATTGGCGCTGAGGCAGTCAAAAATCAGGTAAATCATATATATCTCTTCCTGACGGCCGTCGGCATAGGTTTTGACCCGAATATCATCGCTGAAGGTCCACGGCGTAATCTGCGTCAGCTGCAACGCCTCGCCAAGCTCCTCACTAACTTCCCGACGTAGCGCCTCTTCAATACGTTCGCCCGGTTCAACGCCGCCGCCGGAAAGTGCCCACTGCCCGGGAAAAACGCCGCGATCGTCAGCCATTTTGCAGAGCAGATAGTGGCCCTCATTCTGAATCAGCGGGCAGACGATGGTCCTTTGGCGCATGGTGATCTCCTTGACTAAACGGTAGGAAAAAGGTGTTGGAGCACCAGTTTGCGAGCCGTCTCGCTAAACCGCAAGCTGCATTGTCCGTATTTAGCCGCCGCTATCCGTAGCAACTGGTTACAATCACGAGAGTAAAGGTCATTTTAGTGCATTGATTCCTCAGCGTTCGGCAGTACAATTCTGCGGTTTTTGGGACTTTTTTGATTCTTGTTTTCTGGATAGAGTAAAAATGAAAAAGAGCATTTTATTAGGTCTTGCCGGCATGATGTTCGTCTCTACGGCGGCAAATGCCATCAGCGTAACCGGGCAGGCTGGTGAGCACTACACCAACCTTGGCGTCGGTTTCGGGACTGAGTCATCTGGTCTGGCAGTGACCGGCAACTGGATGCACAGCGACAATGACGGCGACGCGGCGGGTTTAGGTCTTGGTCTGAATATTCCGCTGGGGCCATTCCTCGCGACGGTTGGCGGCAAGGGCGTTTACACCAACCCGAAGAGCGGCGATGAAGGGTATGCGGCGGCCGTCGGCGGCGGCCTGCAGTGGAAAATTGGCGACAGCTTCCGTCTGTTCGGCGAATACTATTATTCCCCGGATTCACTCTCCAGCGGTATTCAGAGCTATCAGGAAGCCAACGCCGGTGCGAGCTGGACGATTATGCGTCCTCTGAGCATCGAAGCCGGTTATCGTTATCTGAACCTCGAAGGGAAAGACGGCAACAAAGACAGCACGATTGCAGACGGCCCGTACCTCGGCGTCAGCGCCAGCTTCTAATCCCGCAACGGCGCGAACCTTTCCCGCGCCGTATTCCTGTCTACTCCGCCTGCGCCTTGCGCTATAGTATTGCCACCTGGCAGGCAAGGAGTGAAGTGAATAATGATAAATGTGGAAATGCTGTCCACCGGCGATGAAGTGTTGCACGGGCAAATCGTCGATACCAATGCCGCGTGGCTGGCCGATTTCTTTTTCAATCAGGGATTACCGTTAACGCGCCGCAACACCGTGGGCGATGACCTTGATTCCCTGGTCACGGTGTTACGTGAACGCAGTGAACAGGCGGATGTGCTGATCGTCAACGGCGGCCTGGGGCCAACCAGTGACGATCTGAGCGCGCTGGCCGCAGCGACCGCCAAGGGCGAAGGACTGATTCTGCACGAAGCGTGGCTGGAAACGATGACCCGTTTCTTTGCCGAGCGCGGTCGCCCGATGGCCGCAAGCAACCGCAAGCAGGCGGAGATCCCCGCCAGCGCGGAGATGATCAATAATCCGGTTGGGACGGCCTGCGGTTTTGCCGTTCAGCTTAACCGCTGTCTGATGTTTTTCACCCCCGGCGTCCCGTCGGAATTCAAAGTCATGGTCGAGCAGGAAATTTTACCCCGCCTGCGTGAGCGTTTCCCGCTGTCTGCACCGCCGCTGTGTCTGCGTCTGACGACTTTTGGCCGTTCGGAAAGCGATCTGGCGCAAAGCCTCGATCCGCTGGAGCTGCCGCCGGGCGTCGTCATGGGCTACCGCTCTTCAATGCCGATTATTGAGCTGAAGCTCACCGGGCCGGCGGAGCAGCGCGAAGCGATGCTGGCGATATGGCCGGAAGTGAAAAAAGTGGCGGGAGAGAGCATGATTTTCGAGGGCACCGAAGGGCTGCCCGCGCAGATCGCGCGTTGTTTACAGGAGCGCCAGCTGAGTCTGACGCTGAGTGAACAGTTTACCGGCGGTTTGCTGGCGCTTCAGCTTTCGCGGGCAAATGCGCCGCTGCTGGCAAGCGAAGTCGTCCCTTGCCAGGAGGAGTCGCTGGCGCAGTCTGCTCGCTGGGCCGCAGAACGGCGGGTCAATCATTTCGCCGGTCTGGCACTGGCGGTGAGCGGTCAGGAAGCCGATCACCTGAATTTCGTCCTCTCGACGCCGGAAGGCACCCATGCGCTACGGGTCAAATTCAGCGCCACGCGCTACAGCCTGGCGGTTCGTCAGGAAGTCTGTGCCATGATGGCGCTGAATATGCTGCGCCGTTGGTTGAACGGTCAGCCGGTCGCCGGCGAACACGGTTGGATTAACGTCGTCGAATCTCTCTCGGTTTAAACAAACCTCTGCGTCGGGAACTCCTCCCGACGCGCGATCGGTCCAGCCGGTTGTACTTGCTTTTAAATATTCCGTGCGCCATCTCGCCTTTTCCTCCCGCCGAACGTCCACTCTGCTGGAATAGCGTCGCCATTTGAGGTCGCTGACAATTTACCCCCCCGGACAACCGCAACACTGATTCCAGTACTCAGGATTGGAGTCCAGGATGCTGGAATCAAGTAAAGTCCCGGCGGCTGCACCTTACCGGGCCTACGAGATCCGCATATGGCGCCAGGCAGGTCGTCAGTCAGGGCGATGCTAATACCCAATTCGCAAGCACCCGTAGGCCGGGTCAGGCGTTAGCCGCCACCCGGCAAAAACACGGCGACAGTATTCACAGCGGATTTGTCATCGCCCATTGATTTCACTCGGTTCTGGCGCCGATATCAGGTCAGCGCCTGCGCCAGCAAAGTGATGGGATGTTCACAGCGTTTGCTGGTGGACATCTCGATTTGCCATTTGCAGGTTTCGCAATCGGTGATCACCAGGTCGGCACCGCTCTCCTCAATTTGCCGGAACAGCGGTGCGCCGATGGCCTGAGAAGAGGGGTAGTTTTCCGATTTAAACCCGTAGGTGCCGGCGATACCGCAGCACTGCGAATCCAGCACTTCCAGCTGTAAACCCGGGATCAGCCGCAGCAGTTCGAGTGTATACAGCGACCAGCCCATCTTCTCCATATGACACGGCGTGTGATAAACCACCTTCAGCGGCAGTGGCCGAAGCGGCAGGGTACGCCCGGCATCAAGCTGGCGCCAGATCCAACGGGTGGCCAGTTCAACCCGGTCGCGAAGGTCCTGATTATCGACATCCAGCAGATGCGGGTATTCGTCGCGCAGGGTAAAAGCGCAGGTTGATGAGGTGGCAATGACCGGCAGCGCAGTCTCTCGCATGGCGGCGACGTTGCTCTGCGCCTGGCGGCGGGCTTTGGCAAAAAAGCCGTTGGCGATAAGCGGCACGCCGCAGCATTTTTCTTTGCTTAACAGCTGTACGCCGGTGCCCATCGCGTTCAGCACGCGGATGAGATCGTGGCCAAGCTGCGGATGGTTGTAGTTGACGTAACAGCCGTGAAAAAACGCCACTTGCTCACTGAACTGCGCCTGGCGGTCCGCCTGCTGACGGTAAGCCCGGCGAAAGGTGCCGAAACCGTATTTCGGCAGCGTTCGCCGGTGGTCAATCTTTAACGTCGCATCGAGCAGCCGGCGCACCGGCTTGAGGCCCGTTGCGGCGTTGACCAGCGGGGCAAACGGCGTGGAGAGAGTGCCCATCAGGTCGGTATGGCTGAGGATAGCATCGCGCAGCGTCGGTTTTTGCTGGCTGTACTGCGCCCGTGCCCGCTGGATAATATCGCCAATTTTTACATCAGAGGGACAGGCGACTTCACAGCGCTTGCAGTTAATACAATATTTTAAGGCTTCGTCGTACAGTGCCCCGTCCTTCAGCCGCAGGCGCTCACCGTCCGGACCCGCCTGTTTCGGGCCCGGATAGCGGGGATTAACCCGGCTGACCGGACAGCTGGTCGTACAAACGGTACATTTAATGCAGCTCTCAAAGCGGGTATCGTTCATCGCGTGCCTCCGGCAAGGTCATGAATCTGTTTCGCGACGTGGAGCGCGGTGACCGCGCAAACGCCGCCGCCGCATCCCAGCTGGATGGCGTCAAAACCGCCCAGTAGCGAACCGATGGCGAACAGGTTGCCCAGCGGCTGGCCGTCGAGCAGCGGGCGCAGCATCGTATCCGTTTTCAGGCCGAAGCGTTGCCAGGGTTGCGAAGCAAAGAAATCGCGCTGATACCAGTTCTCGCGCGGGGTAGTCTGCTGAAGGTCGAGGCCGAGAATCGGCTCCCGAACGCGCTCTTTATCGGCGATCAAGCCATTGCTGAAGAAACTGCCGCTGGCCAGAACTGCAAAACGGGGACGCAGCGGAACATCGCCGTGCTGCCGGGTCCAGACTTCGCTGACGTTCCCCTCCTGATGGCCGATCCGCGTGACTTCATCGCCAGCCAGCCAGGTGCCTCCGGTCCGAATAAAACGACGCTGAAGCTGGTTATGCAGGCGCATGCCGGGAACCGAAGGCGGCAGCGTCGGCAGCAGGCGCAGCGGGCAGGGCAGCTGTTCCTGTAGCCAGCTATACAGCCCGGCGTCGTTCAGACCGAAACAGGCGGGCATGATCAGCAGGTCGTGCGCCTGCGCCAGCGGACGTAACGCGGCGAGGAGCGCGGGCCAATGACACGGTTCATCGAGCATTCTGGCGATATTCACCGCGCGAAATTCGCTCGGGTTATCCCGCAGAACATCCAGTATCGGTAAGTCTATCTCGGTCGCCGTCGCTTTTACCCCCTGCCGGGTGAGCGAGGCGGCGGCCAGATGCGGCTGGAAGTCGGCGAACCCGCCGATACCCACGACGCCAACGCTTCGTGCGGAGAGTGGCGCCACGGGAACTTCCTGCGGCGAAAGCCACGTCGGGCGCAGGGTGCCCAGCGGCGTCACGCGCTCATGCGGTTGGCTGGCCTCGCCGCGCATCGCGATCCCGCTGGCGGCCAGCAGCGCCTCGGTTTGCGCGGCGTATGCCATCACCCGATCGGCGCCCAGCATGGCATAGGGATGTTCGGGAAGCTGTTCTGCCAGGCGGGCGATCCCGTGAGCCACCTCGCTGACGCGTTCCCCATCGGGAAGGGCGCAGAGCAGATCCAGCGAAGCGGAAGAAAAGTGCAGCGCGCTTTGACCCCGACTGACGATGACGCAACGCAGGCCGAACTGATTAAGCGTGAGCCCGCAGAGCAGGCCCGCGAGGCCACCGCCGATAATCACGCTATCAAATTTCATCCTGAGACTCCTTTGGCAGCCCGCACAGTCCGAGATAGACCCAGCGGGTGAATTCACTTTCCCTGAGCGCATCGCCCCAGGCAATGGGCTGCACACCTTTCCAGCGCTCGTTTAAAAAATCAGAAAGCTGGGTCAGCGACTGGGCGGGAGTGGTGATGTTAAACCGTTGCAGAAGCCCGGCCGCCCGGCAGGCGCACAGCTCTCCCTGGCAGGTGCCCATGCCGATGCGCGTACGGCGACGTAGATCGAGCAGGCTGTTAACCGCTAAGTTTTCCACCGCGTACTGTACTTCTCCGGCGGTCACCATCTCGCATTCACAGATTAAGCTGCGATGCTGGCGGGTATCGCCCAGCCAGGCAGGCGTGCGGTCGCCGTGGCGGTAGAGGGCGGAACCGCGTAGCGGCGCGGGTAGCGAGATGATTTTTTTTACCGTGACTTCGGGGGGCTCCGTTGAGCCCGGAAGCGGAGTGTCGGCGGTAGAGCAGGGGACGCTGTTGCCCAGCTTACGACACACGGCATCCGTGGCCCACTCCGCCATCAGACGGTAGGTCATCAGCTTGCCGCCGGTAATGGTGATAAAGCCCTCCATGCCGTCGCGTCCGGCGTGGTCGAGCAGAACGATACCGCGGCTGACGCTGCGTCCGCTGGGGTCATCATCGCTGGCCACCAGTGGACGCACGCCGGAATAGGCGCGCAGCACGCGAGTACGCCCAAGTACCGGAGCCAGTTTTTCCCCTTCCCGCAGCAGGGTGTCGACTTCGGCCGTCGTGACCCGGTTGTCATCAATTTCGTCGTAAGGGATATGTTCCGACGTCGTGCCAATCAGCGAAATGGTATCTCCGGGCACCAGAATATCGGCATCGGCGGGTTTGCGGCAGCGGTTGATGACCTGCCGGTTGATACGGTGGTCGAGGATCAGCAGCGATCCTTTGGCCGGGAACATGGCGATGCGCAGATCGGCATATTCCGCGATCCGCTGTCCCCAGATCCCGGCGGCATTGACCACGACACCGGCGTACAGCGTGCGTCTCTCACGCTGTTGATGATCATAAAACTCGACCCCGCAAACGCGTTCTCCACGGCGGATGAGCCCGGTAATTTCACAACCGGTCAGAATGGTCGCGCCATGTTCCCGGGCGTCGAGCATGTTGGCTGCCGTAAGGCGAAACGGGTCGATGGTGCCATCGGGGACCTGAACGGCACCGAGCAGAGTCGGATTCACGGACGGCTCAATACGCAGCGCTTCCGCTGGCGACAGCTGGCGGGTCTCGATACCGGCCTGCTGACAGGCGCTGATAAAGGTCTGCTGCCAGGCCAGGTCGTCCTCGGGAAGGGTGATAAACAGTCCGTTAGTGGGTTCAATACAGTGGCGGGCGATGCGGCGCAGGATGCGGTTTTCACTGATGCATTCCCGGGCCGATTCGCCATCGGTTACGGCATAGCGCGCGCCGCTGTGCAACAGCCCATGATTGCGCCCGGTCGCCCCGGTGGCGATATCGTGGCGTTCCACTAACGTCACGCGCAGCCCACGAAGCGCACAGTCGCGCGCGATCCCTGCGCCGGTGGCGCCGCCGCCAATGATGATGACATCACATTCACCGCTATCGGCCATCTCCAAGTCCCTCTATGTTCGTTTTACGCCATTTAGCCATACAAATAGTGGGTATTGTTTGATTTCGAGCATATTCGCGCGTTATTCGAGCGGGTTATGTGATTTCATGCTCATAATGGAATGTTTTGTCATATTTTTGTAACAAAGCGTGCGATGTTTCACAGTATCCAGGGCCAGCTTTGCCTACCATCCCGGCTCATCAGAAGTGGGTGATTAGATTAGATTTTTCTTATCGCTGTCAGTAGAGAAGAGATGGCCACGGAGGCTGCTATGTTAACTATTTTTAAACCTGCGCCGCACAAAGCGCGTTTGCCCGCGGCGGAAATCGATCCGCTGTACCGCCGACTGCGCTGGCAAATTTTCATCGGTATTTTCTTTGGATACGCTGCTTACTATCTGGTGCGTAAGAACTTTGCTCTGGCTATGCCCTATCTGGTGGAGCAAGGTTTTTCCCGCGGCGATCTCGGTTTCGCCCTCTCCGGTATTTCGATCGCCTATGGATTTTCGAAATTCATCATGGGGTCGGTATCGGATCGCTCGAATCCGCGCATTTTTCTGCCCGCGGGGCTGATCCTGGCTGCGCTGGTGATGCTGGTGATGGGGTTTGTACCCTGGGCGACCTCCAGCATTATGGTGATGTTCGTGCTGCTGTTCCTCTGCGGCTGGTTCCAGGGGATGGGCTGGCCGCCGTGCGGGCGGACGATGGTGCACTGGTGGTCGCAGAAAGAACGCGGCGGCATTGTCTCGGTGTGGAACTGCGCGCATAACGTGGGGGGCGGGATCCCACCGCTGTTGTTCCTGCTGGGGATGGCCTGGTTTAACGACTGGCACGCGGCGCTGTATATGCCGGCATTCGGCGCGATTCTGCTGGCGGTGTTTGCCTTCGCGATGATGCGCGATACGCCGCAGTCCTGCGGCCTGCCGCCGATTGAAGAGTATAAAAATGACTATCCTGATGATTACAGCGAAAAGCATGAACAGGAACTGACCGCCAGCCAGATCTTTAAGCAGTATATCCTGCCGAACAAGCTGCTGTGGTATATCGCCGTGGCGAACGTCTTTGTCTATCTGCTGCGCTACGGCATCCTCGACTGGTCGCCGACCTACCTGAAAGAAGTGAAGCACTTTGCGCTGGATAAATCCTCCTGGGCCTACTTTTTATATGAGTATGCGGGGATTCCAGGCACGCTGATTTGCGGCTGGATGTCCGACAAGGTGTTTAAGGGCAATCGCGGAGCCACCGGCGTCTTCTTTATGACGCTGGTGACGATTGCGACCGTCGTCTACTGGCTCAACCCGCCGGGTAACCCGGGTATCGATATGACCTGTATGATTGTGATTGGCTTCCTGATCTATGGCCCGGTGATGCTGATTGGCCTGCATGCCCTTGAGCTGGCGCCGAAAAAAGCGGCTGGCACTGCCGCAGGTTTTACCGGTTTATTTGGCTACCTGGGCGGTTCCGTTGCCGCCAGCGCGATCGTCGGCTATACCGTTGACTTCTTCGGCTGGGACGGCGGTTTCATGGTGATGATTGGCGGCAGCGTACTGGCGGTTCTGCTGCTGGTGGTGGTGATGATTGGCGAAAAACGCCATCACCAACAACTGAAACAGGCTTAAGGAATGCGCATGAAAACGCTAGCCACAACGTTAATGACAGGGATTTTACTGGCCGGTTCTACTCTGAGCTTTTCCGCCGCTGCGGCGGATAAGCTTGTCATCGCCCACCGGGGCGCCAGCGGCTATCTGCCGGAGCATACGCTGCCGGCAAAAGCGATGGCCTACGCTCAGGGCGCCGATTATCTTGAGCAGGACCTGGTGATGACCAAAGACGATCGGCTGGTGGTGCTCCATGACCACTATCTCGATCGGGTGACCGACGTCGCGGAGCGTTTCCCGCAGCGCGCGCGGCAGGATGGCCGCTTCTACGCCATCGACTTTACCCTGGCGGAGATAAAATCGCTGCGGTTCAGCGAAGGGTTTGAGCCGAAGGACGGCAAGCATGTACAGACCTTCCCTGGCCGCTTCCCGATGGGGAAATCGGACTTCCGCATTCATACTTTTGAAGAGGAGATCGAGTTTGTTCAGGGGCTGAACCATTCAACGGGGAAAAATATCGGTATCTACCCGGAAATTAAGGCGCCGTGGTTCCACCATCAGGAAGGCAAGGATATCGCCGCCAGCGTCCTGCAGGTGCTGAAGACATACGGGTATACTCGCAAGCAGGATAAGATCTATCTGCAGTGCTTTGATGCTAACGAGCTCAAGCGTATTAAGCATGAGCTGGAGCCGAAGATGGGGATGGACCTGAAGCTGGTGCAGCTGATCGCTTACACCGACTGGAACGAAACCCGGCAACGCCGGGCGGACGGCAAATGGGTTAACTACAGCTATGACTGGATGTTTAAGCCCGGCGCGATGCAGCAGATTGCGCAATATGCCGACGGAATTGGCCCGGACTACCATATGCTGGTGGCGGCGAATTCCAGACCGGGTCAGGTTGTGCTAAACGAGATGGTGAAAGAGGCGCATGAGAGCAAAATGCAGGTGCATCCGTACACCGTCCGGGCAGACCAGCTGCCGGAATATACCACGGATGTGAATCAGCTTTACGACCTGCTGTATAACCAGGCGGGCGTGGACGGGCTGTTTACGGATTTCCCGGATAAGGCGGTGAGCTTTTTGAAGGATAAACGCTGAAATTGCCGGGTGGCGGCTGCGCCTTACCCGGCCTGTGAACTGCGGTTTTACAGGTCGGGTTAGCGAAGCGCCGCCCGACACAATCACATCTCGATTTCTATATCACCCTTCGCCCGGCAGCAGCAGGGCAAAATCTCTCCCGGTTGGATAAACGCCAGCGGCTCGGTCAGCCAGTCAACCTGACCGGAAACCAGCCGCGTGCGACAGGATCCGCAATAGCCGGCGCGACACTGATACTCCACGTCGATATTATGTGATTCCAGGGCGGCCAACAGGGAAGGGTGTTCATCCTGACACTCAAGGCGAGTGTCAGAGATTTTCAGAAAAATGCGTTTCATCAGAGCTGGAAGTTGCTCAGATCGTCGGCATCGACTTCGGAATCGATCTGGCCAACCAGGTAGGAGCTGACTTCCACTTCCTGCGGCGCAACCTGCACGTTATCGGACACCAGCCAGGTGTTGATCCACGGGATCGGGTTGGAGCGGGTCTGGAAGGGCAGATCGAGACCCACCGCCTGCATGCGGATATTGGTGATGTATTCCACGTACTGGCAGAGAATATCTTTGTTCAGACCGATCATTGAACCGTCACGGAACAGATAATCCGCCCACTCTTTCTCCTGCTGTGCCGCCAGCACGAACAGATCGTAGCACTCCTGCTTACACTCTTCGGCAATTTCCGCCATTTCCGGGTCGTCGACGCCGGAGCGCAGCAGATTCAGCATGTGCTGGGTGCCGGTCAGGTGCAGCGCTTCGTCACGGGCGATCAGCCGGATGATTTTGGCGTTGCCTTCCATCAGCTTACGCTCGGCGAATGCAAAGGAGCAGGCGAAGCTGACGTAGAAGCGAATCGCTTCCAGCGCGTTGACGCTCATCAGGCACAGGTAGAGTTTCTTTTTCAGCTCGCGCAGGTTAACGGTGATGGTTTTCCCGTTGACGGTGTGCGTGCCTTCACCCAGCAGATGCCAGTAGCTGGTCAGCTCGATCAGCGTATCGTAGTAGTGGGAGATACCTTCCGCGCGTTTCTGGATTTGCTCGTTGGTGACGATATCGTCGAAGACCATCGCCGGGTCGTTGACGATATTACGGATGATATGGGTGTAGGATCGCGAGTGAATCGTCTCTGAGAATGCCCAGGTTTCTACCCAGGTTTCCAGTTCCGGAATCGAAATCAGCGGCAGCAGGGCGACGTTCGGGCTACGGCCCTGGATAGAGTCCAGCAGCGTCTGATACTTCAGATTGCTGATGAAGATATGTTTTTCGTGTTCCGGCAGCGCCTGATAGTCGATACGGTCGCGGGAGACGTCAACTTCTTCCGGACGCCAGAAGAAGGAGAGCTGTTTTTCGATCAGCTTTTCGAAGATGTCATATTTTTGCTGATCGTAACGGGCGACGTTAACCGGTTGGCCAAAAAACATCGGCTCAAGCAGCTGATCGTTTTTCGTCTGTGAAAAAGTGGTGTATGCCATGAGTGGGGATCCTGTCCTGGAATTATACGCCGGGTGGCGCTTCGCTAACCCGGCCTACAATAGACCGTAGGCCCGGCAAGCAACGCGCCGCCGGGCAATATTATCAAATCTTACATGCGCCGCTTTCGCAGCCGTCGTCCTGGATGGACGGCGCCAGATCGTCCTGGGCATCTTCCGCGCCATCACGGGTGTTGTGATAGTACAGAGTTTTTACGCCGAATTTATAGGCATTGAGCAAGTCTTTCAGCAACTGCTGCATCGGCACTTTACCCGACTGGAAACGCGTCGGGTCATAGTTGGTGTTGGCCGAAATCGACTGGTCGATAAACTTCTGCATGATACCCACCAGCTGCAGGTAGCCGTCATTGTTCGGCATTTCCCACAGCAGCTCGTAGTTGCCCTGCAGTTTTTCGTAGTCCGGTACCACCTGACGCAGAATGCCGTCTTTCGAGGCTTTAATGCTGACATGTCCGCGCGGCGGCTCAATACCGTTGGTAGCGTTGGAAATCTGCGAAGAGGTCTCTGACGGCATCAGCGCGGAGAGCGTGGAGTTACGCAGGCCGTGCTCTTTAATGGACTCGCGCAGCGCTTCCCAGTTGTAGTGCAGCGGCTCGTTGACGATGACATCGAGATCTTTTTTATAGGTATCGATCGGCAGCACGCCCTGAGCATAGGTGGTCTCGTTGAACCACGGGCACGCGCCCTGTTCAATGGCCAGCTCGTTTGACGCTTTCAGCAGGTAGTACTGAATCGCTTCAAAGGTTTTATGCGTCAGGTTGTTGGCGCTGCCGTCAGAGTAGCGTTTACCGTGCTTCGCCAGGTAGTAGGCGAAGTTGATTACGCCGATGCCCAGCGTACGACGGCCCATCGCGCCGCGTTTAGCCGCCAGAATCGGGTAGTCCTGGTAATCCAGCAGGGCATCCAGCGCACGCACCGCCAGTACCGCCAGCTCTTCCAGCTCGTCGAGGCTTTCAATGGCGCCAAGGTTAAAGGCAGACAGCGTACACAGCGCGATTTCACCGTTTTCGTCGTTGACGTCATCCAGCGGTTTGGTCGGCAGCGCGATTTCCAGGCACAGGTTGGACTGGCGAACCGGCGCCACCACCGGGTCAAACGGGCTGTGGGTGTTGCAGTGGTCAACGTTCTGAATGTAGATACGGCCGGTGGAGGCGCGTTCCTGCATCATCAGGGAGAACAGCTCAACCGCTTTGATTCGCTGCTTACGAATGCTGTCGTCTTTTTCGTACAGGGTGTACAGACGTTCGAATTCGTCCTGATCGGCGAAGAAGGCGTCATACAGACCCGGGACGTCGGACGGGCTGAACAGGGTAATGTCTTCACCTTTCAGCAGGCGGGTGTACATCAGTTTGTTGATCTGTACGCCGTAGTCCATGTGGCGAACGCGGTTGGCGTCGGTACCACGGTTGTTTTTCAGCACCAGCAGACTTTCAACTTCCAGATGCCACATCGGGTAGAACAGCGTCGCCGCACCGCCGCGTACGCCGCCCTGCGAGCAGGACTTCACCGCGGTCTGGAAGTGCTTATAGAACGGAATACAGCCGGTGTGGAACGCTTCGCCGCCGCGGATCGGGCTGCCCAGCGCACGAATACGACCGGCGTTAATGCCGATACCTGCGCGCTGGGAAACATATTTCACGATGGCGCTGGAGGTGGCGTTGATGGAGTCGAGGCTATCGCCGCACTCGATCAGCACGCAGGAGCTGAACTGACGCGTTGGGGTACGCACGCCGGACATAATCGGCGTCGGCAGCGAGATTTTAAAGGTGGAGACGGCATCATAGAAACGCTTGATGTAGTCCAGACGCGTCTCGCGCGGGTAGTTGGAGAACAGGCAGGCGGCAACCAGAATATAGAGGAACTGGGCGCTCTCGTAAATTTCGCCGGTGACGCGGTTCTGGACCAGATATTTGCCTTCCAGCTGCTTAACGGCAGCGTAGGAGAAACTCATATCGCGATCGTGAACAATGAACGAATCCATCTGCTTGAACTCTTCTTCCGTGTAGTCTTCCAGCAGATGAGTATCGTATTTACCTTTTTTCACCATCCTGGTGACGTGGTCGTACAGCGCAGGCGGTTCAAACTGGCCGTAGGCTTTTTTACGCAGATGGAAGATGGCCAGGCGCGCGGCGAGATACTGGTAATCCGGCGCTTCGCGGGAGATCAGGTCCGCGGCTGCCTTAATGATGGTTTCGTGGATATCGGCGGTTTTGATGCCGTCGTAAAACTGAATGTGAGAGCGCAGTTCTACCTGAGAAATCGAAACGTTATTCAGTCCTTCTGCCGCCCAATCCAGTACACGGTGGATTTTATCGAGATTAATGCGCTCGGTGCTACCGTCACGCTTTGTCACCAGCAGACTCTGATTCATGTGGATTATACCTGTCCGTGAGAGAAAATATCCCCCGCTTATCCACAGAACGCCGTTGTGACTAACTCTGTGGATAAATACTATATGTAGGGGGTTGTAGATAAAAGAAACGCTATATGGTGAGTATTTTAGTAAGGATTCTTTTGAGTACAAGGGTTGATTTTGACGTTAATTTGAGGTTGCGGAAGCGTAATGATCGCTAAGTCCACGCCGCATAAGGCCTGGCGGAGATGTCAATAAACTGGAAAATAAATATGAAAATTTGATCGAATGCTGATTTCTTCGACGGATGTAAAAATTACGCGGCTTGATGCCGCGCAATCATCAAATAATCATCATATGAAAAACTGCTGACGTTATGCGCTTTTCGCGGTTGTATGCAACATATAGTTAACATCTACGCCCGGCGCCAGCTTGAAGGTATTGGTCAGCGGATTGTAATGCAGGCCGATGATATGCTGCTCTTTCAGAGTAGTCTGATCAACCCAGCCAATCAGCTCCGCCGGCTTAATGAATTTCTTCACGTCATGCGTCCCTTTGGGCACCATTTTCATCACGTACTCAGCGCCGACTACCGCCATCAGCCACGCTTTACCATTGCGGTTAATGGTCGAGAAGAACACCTGACCGCCGGGCTTCACCAGCCGTGCGCAGGCGTGCACCACCGATTGTGGGTCCGGAACGTGCTCCAGCATTTCCATGCAGGTCACCACATCGTACTGACCGGCGTGCTTCGCCGCGTGCTCTTCTACCGTCTCCTGGACATACTCGACCTGAACGCCGCTTTCCAGCGCGTGCAGCTTCGCTACCTGCAGCGGTTCAAAGCCCATGTCGAGCCCGGTTACCGTTGCGCCTTCACGCGCCATGCTCTCGGCAAGGATGCCGCCGCCGCAGCCAACATCGAGTACCTTTTTGCCAAACAGGCCGCCAGAACGCTCCGCAATATAGCCAAGACGCAGCGGGTTGATACGATGTAAGGGCTTGAACTCGCCCTCTAAGTCCCACCAGCGCGAGGCGACGGCTTCAAATTTAGCAATTTCATGATGATCAACGTTGTGGGCCACCGGCTGTTTTTCGGCATTCATGGGCGCTTCGACTCCTTTTCTGTTCAGACCGGCGAGTATATCAGGTGACCGACATGAATAAACCGTCTATCCCCATCGCCTTTTGCCGGGACCCGATAGCGCGAATCGGAGCGCCTGCATTTGCCGCCACGATGCGGCGCGAAATTCATTGGGTATAGGTTTACCCGTATCACCGTGGCTGTGTTATAATTTGCGACCTTTGAATCCGGGATACAGTAGAGGGATAGCGGTTAGATGAGCGACCTTGCGAGAGAAATTACACCGGTCAACATTGAGGAAGAGCTTAAGAGCTCGTATCTGGATTATGCGATGTCGGTCATTGTTGGCCGTGCGCTGCCGGATGTCCGAGATGGCCTGAAACCGGTACACCGTCGCGTACTTTACGCCATGAACGTATTGGGCAATGACTGGAACAAAGCCTATAAAAAATCCGCCCGTGTCGTTGGTGACGTAATCGGTAAATACCACCCTCATGGTGATACCGCCGTTTATGACACCATTGTACGTATGGCACAGCCATTCTCCTTGCGTTATATGCTGGTCGATGGCCAGGGTAACTTCGGTTCTGTCGATGGCGACTCCGCCGCAGCGATGCGTTATACGGAAATCCGTATGTCGAAAATCGCCCACGAGCTGATGGCCGACCTGGAAAAAGAGACGGTTGATTTCGTTGATAACTATGACGGTACGGAACGTATTCCTGACGTCATGCCGACGAAAATCCCTAACCTGCTGGTGAACGGTTCGTCCGGTATCGCCGTCGGGATGGCAACCAACATTCCGCCGCACAACCTGACGGAAGTGATCAACGGCTGCCTGGCCTATATCGACGATGAAAATATCTCCGTCGAAGGGCTGATGGAGCACATCCCGGGTCCGGACTTCCCGACTGCCGCCATTATTAATGGTCGTCGTGGTATTGAGGAAGCTTACCGCACCGGTCGTGGCAAAATTTATATTCGCGCCCGCGCTGAGGTGGAAACCGATGCGAAGACGGGTCGTGAAACCATCATCGTGCACGAAATTCCGTATCAGGTGAACAAAGCGCGCCTGATCGAGAAAATTGCCGAGCTGGTGAAAGACAAACGCGTTGAAGGCATCAGCGCGCTGCGTGACGAGTCTGATAAAGACGGGATGCGCATCGTGATTGAAGTGAAACGCGATGCGGTGGGCGAAGTGGTTCTCAACAACCTCTACTCCCAGACGCAGCTGCAGGTCTCCTTCGGTATTAACATGGTTGCGCTGCACCATGGCCAGCCGAAGATCATGAACCTGAAAGATATTCTTTCTGCGTTCGTGCGCCACCGTCGTGAAGTGGTGACGCGTCGTACCATTTTCGAACTGCGTAAAGCCCGCGATCGTGCGCATATCCTTGAAGCGCTGGCGATTGCGCTGGCCAACATCGACCCGATCATCGAGCTTATCCGCCGTGCGCCAACGCCTGCGGAAGCTAAAGCTGGCCTGATCGCGCGTCCATGGGATCTGGGCAACGTGGCGGCGATGCTGGAACGTGCCGGTGATGATGCCGCGCGTCCGGAGTGGCTCGAGCCAGAGTTCGGCGTGCGCGACGGTCAATACTATCTGACCGAACAGCAGGCCCAGGCGATCCTGGATCTGCGTCTGCAGAAACTGACCGGCCTTGAGCATGAAAAACTGCTCGATGAATATAAAGAGCTGCTGGAACAGATCGCTGAACTGCTGCATATCCTCGGCAGCGCCGATCGTCTGATGGAAGTGATTCGGGAAGAGCTGGAAGCCATGCGCGAACAGTTCGGCGACGCGCGTCGTACCGAAATCACCGCCAACACCGCGGATATCAACATCGAAGATCTGATCAACCAGGAAGATGTGGTGGTCACCCTGTCTCACCAGGGCTATGTGAAGTATCAGCCGCTGACCGACTATGAGGCGCAGCGTCGCGGTGGCAAAGGTAAATCGGCCGCACGTATTAAAGAAGAAGACTTTATCGACCGCCTGCTGGTGGCCAATACCCATGACACGATCCTCTGCTTCTCCAGCCGTGGTCGCCTGTACTGGATGAAGGTTTATCAGCTGCCGGAAGCCAGCCGTGGTGCGCGCGGGCGTCCAATCGTCAACCTGCTGCCGCTGGAAGCTAACGAACGCATTACCGCTATTCTGCCGGTACGCGAATACGAAGAAGGCGTGAACGTCTTTATGGCGACCGCCAGCGGTACCGTGAAGAAAACCGCGCTGACCGAGTTCAGCCGTCCGCGTTCTGCCGGGATCATCGCGGTGAACCTGAACGAAGGCGACGAGCTGATTGGCGTTGACCTGACGAACGGTAACGATGAAGCGATGCTGTTCTCAGCCGCCGGTAAAGTGGTGCGCTTTAAAGAGAGCGCGGTCCGTGCCATGGGCCGTACCGCAACCGGCGTTCGCGGCATCAAGCTGGCGGGTGACGATAAAGTGGTCTCGCTGATTATTCCACGCGGCGAAGGCGCTATCCTGACCGTCACGCAGAATGGTTACGGTAAACGTACGGCGGCGGCAGAGTATCCGACTAAGTCCCGTGCAACGCAGGGCGTGATCTCCATTAAGGTCACCGAGCGTAACGGTTCCGTGGTCGGTGCCGTGCAGGTCGATGATTGCGATCAGATCATGATGATCACCGATGCGGGCACGCTGGTGCGTACGCGCGTGTCGGAAGTCAGCATCGTCGGTCGTAACACGCAGGGCGTTATTCTGATCCGTACCGCGGAAGATGAAAACGTTGTGGGTCTGCAGCGCGTAGCCGAGCCGGTTGATGACGAAGAGCTGGATGCCATCGACGGCAGCGTGGCGGAAGGTGACGACGAGATCGCGCCGGAAACTGACGCTGACGCCGATGATGACACTGTCGAAGATGAAGAATAATCTGCGCTAGTGGTGCGAAAAGGGCCGGGAGAGACTCCGGCCCTTTTTATTTGTACGCCGCCCTTTATCCGACGCGAAATCCAGAGAGTATAACGTTGCGACGAAACGTGTTTACCGCTACCTTAACCCCATTCTGTTGAGTCCCTGACGGCCGAGTATCGCCCCATTGAAATATCTTGCCTCTTTTCATACCACGCTAAAGGTTTCACGCTACCTGTTCAGAGCGCTGGCGGTACTGCTCTGGATGCTGATCGCTTTCGTTTCCGTGTTCTATATCGTCAATGCCCTGCATGACAGAGAGTCGGAAATCCGCCAGGAATTTAACCTCAATGCCGATCAGGCACAGCGCTATATCCAGCGAACCGCGGATGTGATTAAAGAGCTGAAATACGTGGCGGGAAACCGTCCGACCAGCGGCGGCGAGGGGGGGGCGACTCCCGCTCCGGGCGGCAACATCGCCGTCCCTGATTTCGAGCCGCTGTACCCTGATTCTGATTGCGGGACCATGGGCGCCACCTGGCGCAACTCTCTGCAGTCGCTGGCGTGGTTTATGCGCTACTGGCGCGATAACTTTTCCGCGGCCTATGACCTCAACCGCATCTTTCTCATTGGCAGCGATAATTTGTGTATGGCCAACTTTGGCCTGCGGGAAATGCCGCTGGAGCGCGATCAGGCGCTGAAAGTGCTGCACCAGCGTATTGAGCAGTACCGCGATGCGCCGCAAAACGAGCGCGGCAACAACCTGTTCTGGATAAGCCAGGGCGTGCGTCCGGGCGTGGGCTATTTTTACGCCCTGACGCCGGTTTATATGGCAAACCGCCTGCAGGCGTTGCTGGGTATTGAGCAGACCATTCGTATGGAGAGCTTCTTTACGCCGGGCAGTCTGCCAATGAGCGTCACGATTCTCGACGACAACGGGCAGCCGCTTATTTCTCTTGCCGGGCAGGATAACAAAATCAAGAGCGAAGCCCGCTGGATGCAGGAGCGGATCTGGTTTGGCTACACCGCGGGTTTCCGCGAGCTGGCGCTGAAGAAGAGCCTGCCGCCATCGTCGTTAAGCATTGTCTATTCCGTGTCGGTCGATCAGGTGCTCGAACGTATCCGGATGCTGATTATCAACGCGATTGTCCTGAATATTCTGACCGGGGTGATTCTGTTTGCCCTGGCGCGGATGTATGAGCGGCGGATCTTTATCCCGGCGGAGAATGATGCCCAGCGGCTGGAAGAGCATGAGCAGTTCAACCGTAAAATTGTCGCGTCGGCGCCGGTGGGAATTTGTATCCTGCGCACCCTCGATGGCACCAATATTCTGAGCAACGAACTGGCGCACAACTACCTCAATATGTTAACCCATGAGGATCGGCAGCGGTTAACGCAGATTATTTGCGGCCAGCAGGTCAACTTCGTGGATGTGTTGACCAGTAACAACACCAACCTGCAGATTAGCTTCGTGCATTCGCGCTATCGCAATGAAAACGTCGCGATTTGCGTGCTGGTGGACGTCAGCGCCCGCGTCAAGATGGAAGAGTCGTTGCAGGAGATGGCGCAGGCCGCGGAGCAGGCCAGCCAGTCGAAATCGATGTTCCTCGCCACCGTCAGCCATGAGCTGCGTACGCCGCTATATGGAATTATCGGTAACCTTGACCTGTTGCAAACCAAAGAGCTGCCGAAGGGCGTCGACAGGCTGGTCACGGCGATGAATAACTCCTCGAGCCTGCTGCTGAAAATCATCAGCGATATCCTCGATTTCTCGAAAATTGAATCCGAGCAGCTGAAAATCGAACCCGGCGAATTTTCGCCGCGTGAGGTGATGAACCATATCTCGGCCAACTATTTACCGCTGGTGGTACGTAAACAGCTGGGGCTCTACTGCTTTATCGAGCCTGACGTTCCGCAGCTGATGTCCGGCGATCCGATGCGTTTGCAGCAGGTCATTTCTAACCTGCTGAGCAACGCCATTAAGTTTACCGACACCGGCTGCATCGTCCTGCACGTGCAGTGTGCCGGGGATTACCTGCAAATTAGCGTGCGCGATACGGGCGAAGGGATCCCGGCAAAAGAGGTGGTGCGCCTGTTTGACCCGTTCTTCCAGGTGGGGACCGGCGTGCAGCGCAACTTCCAGGGTACCGGTCTGGGGCTGGCGATATGTGAAAAGCTCATCAGCATGATGGACGGCGATATTGCCGTCGAAACCGAACCGGGAATGGGCAGCCGCTTTACCATTCGTATTCCGCTGTACGGCGTGCAAAACCGCTCGCCGCTGGTGATTGATGGTCTGGTGGGTAAATGCTGCTGGCTGGCTATCCGCAATACCTCCCTGGCGCTGTTTGTCGAGTCGCTGCTTACCCATCACGGTCTTCACGCCCAAATCTATGACGGGCAGCAGCCCGGTGCAGATGATATTTTGCTGACGGATGATGAGCCGGATGCTCGCTGGCAGGGGAGTGCGGCGGTGATTTTCTGTCGCCGCCATATCGGTATTCCGCTGGAACGCGCGCCCGGCGAGTGGATACACAGCGTGACGACACCGCACGAGCTGCTGCCGCTACTGGGACGTATCTTCCGGATTGCGGTGACGACCACCGAACACGGTCCGGCGCTCGCTGCTCCGGAAACGCAGGTCGCCAGCAATGACGATATGATGATCCTGGTGGTGGACGATCATCCGATTAACCGTCGGCTGTTGGCCGACCAGCTTGGCTCGCTGGGATATCAGTGCGTGACGGCAAACGATGGGGTCGATGCGCTGGGCGTGCTGAGCAAACAGCATATCGATATCGTGCTGAGCGATGTCAACATGCCGAATATGGATGGCTATCGCCTGACGCAACGTATCCGCGAGCTGGGAATGACCCTGCCGGTAATCGGGGTGACCGCCAACGCGCTGGCTGAGGAGAAACAGCGCTGTCTGGAGTCTGGTATGGATAACTGTCTGTCTAAACCGGTGACGCTCGATATTATCAAGCAGACGCTGGCAGTCTACGCCGCGCGGGTGCGTAAAGAACGTCAGGAAAGGGAGTAGGGCAGGGAACCGATTGTGTACTTGCCCGGATAAAGCGCGACGCCGTTATCCGGGCAGGCAGCGTTACTCTTTGTCGGTGGCGCTCAGAGAAACGGAAGACAGATAGTTCAGAAGGGCGATATCGTTTTCCACGCCCAGCTTCATCATCGCCGATTTCTTCTGGCTGCTGATGGTTTTAATGCTGCGGTTCAGCTTTTTGGCAATCTCGGTCACGAGAAACCCTTCGGCGAACAGGCGCAGCACTTCGCTCTCTTTCGGCGACAGGCGCTTATCGCCGTAACCGCTGGCGCTGATTTTTTCCAGCAGGCGCGAAACGCTTTCCGGAGTGAATTTTTTGCCTTTCTGCAGCGCCGCCAGCGCTTTAGGCAGATCGGTCGGGGCGCCTTGTTTCAGCACGATCCCTTCGATATCCAGATCCAGCACAGCGCTAAGGATCGCCGGGTTGTTATTCATCGTCAGAACGATGATAGACAGATCCGGGAAATGGCGTTTGATGTATTTGATCAACGTTATCCCGTCGCCGTATTTATCGCCTGGCATCGACAGGTCGGTAATCAAAACGTGTGCGTCTAACTTAGGAAGATTATTGATAAGTGCCGTTGAATCTTCAAATTCGCCGACTACGTTGACCCATTCGATTTGCTCAAGGGATTTACGAATACCGAACAGTACGATCGGGTGGTCATCGGCAATAATTACGTTCATAGTGTTCATGTATTAGGCTACCTTGCTACAGCAAGCTCTTGACGTAAACGTCAATGTCGCTGATATATTTTTCTATGCCTTGCGCATCTTTCTCGCGAATCAGATGCTCAAGCGTTTCACATAACTGTTTGCCGGGTATCAGATTAAGCATAGCAAACGCCCCTTTGAGGCGGTGCGCTGTCTGCGCCAGCGCAGCTAAGTCGCTCGTTGCCAGTTCAGTATACAGCCTCTTAACATCATCCGGAACTGTGTCGGCAAACAGTGCGTAATAGCCGCTGGCATGGAGTTCGGCGTTACTCTCGCTTCCCGCAGAGGTGGATTGTCCCTCTTCCTGCGCCAGCTGCTGTTCAATCAGTTGCAGAATCGCTTCCTGCATTGCCGTGCTGATATTAAAATTGACACGCAGCTGGCCTGGGCCAATTTTGCGTATCCCGACCTCATCATCGCTTAAAAGCAAGCCCGAAGCAGTAAGATTAGACGGATTATCCGTTAAAAAGAGATCGTATTCTTGACTTGTCAGCCTTTCATCCGGCGTGATGCAGGTGGCTCCCCAGCTTTCGAGCTGGCGCACTACAATCCGGCGGACCTCATTGGCGGTAATATCCAGCATCACCACGACATCATCCAGCAGATGCTCGCCGGAGTCGCTCTCTTCTTCGCTGGCCGCCATTTTGAGATGGAGAGAATAACGCGTTCCCAGCGACTCACGCGCCTTGATATTCATCTGACCGCCAAGCCTGCGCGTCAGACGATCGCAGAGCCAGAAGGTGAGGGCGTTGGCTTTACCATACAGGTCGGACTGGGTCTCGTTCAGGAACGGGAAGTGCATATTGTCGATTTCGTTGCCGGAAACGCCGTTGCCGGTATCCAGAATACGGAAGGTCAGCCGGTCGTCTGCAGATTCATCTTTACTCACTTCGAGCGTGATTTTGCCAATTTGCGTCGTGGTCACCGAGTATTGAATGAGCAACAGCAGCGTGCGGCGCAGCGCTTCGCGATCGCCATAGCGTTGTTCGTTGGCCGGCAGCGCATTGTTAATCAACAGCTGCAGACCTTTACGTTTAATGGCCGGCAGCACCTCAGGCACCACTTCATCGATCAGCTCCTGAATGGAGAACAGCCCAGGATTACTTTTCCAGCTGTCGCTCTCCAGAAGATTTGCCAGCTGAATTTCATCAACCAGCTGTACCAGCTGATCCGCATGCTGCGCAAGCTGCAGGCTTTGGGCAATGCCAATGGCTGCCGCTTCTTCGGCCAGGCTTTGCGCCGGCTGTTTTAAGGCGCTGCCGATATGCTGCATAAATGCAACGCGCCCCTGCTGATTTTTCTCATACAGACGCTGGGCCTGTTTCAGTTTCTTATTGACCAGAACCTCCCGGTCCTGATCGCGAATAATGAAGATCTGCGTCCGCGGCGCAACCTGGCTGCGATACTGGCGTATTTCATACAGCTCGTTATTGATCGTCGCCTGAATAACCCCCTGATGCTGATCGGCCATGTTGGTGATGTTTTGCAGATTGAGGTGCGGCAGGAGATGATCGGCTATCGGGTTACTGATAATTGTGCGGTTGGCTTCCTGATCGTGGACCAGCAGCCCCAGCGGCAGCAGCGAGACGATCTCTTCGTTAATGGCGCGCAGGGTGCGCAATTCGCTATTGGCCGCGGAAGAGACGGCGGTACCGGTCTGACGGCCGCGGCCGTTGAAATGACGAAACGTCGTGAAACCGAACAGCGTTAGCGCCAGCAGGCCGATAATCAGCAGCAGCGGCAGGAGAATATTCTGCAGGGACTCCAGCAGCAGTGAACCGAAGGGAACCACCCAGATCAGGCGCATACCGGTGGTGCTAATGCTGGTGATGATCTCAATCCGCGCACCGTTAAAGTCGATATTGACGCTATCGGCGGTCTCTTTTTCCGGGTTGCTGACCGCGCTTTGCGCCGGGTCGGGTTCAATACGGAAATTATCCAGCGACATGCCGGGCGGAATCAGGTCGTTAATCGGCAGGTCAAAGGCGACAACCGTCGCCAGGTGGCCCGGCTGGTTAAAGGTGGTGCGCAGGGTGAAATAGTGGCCATTTTGCCAGGAGAGGCGGCGCAGGGAGGAAAAGGTCTCCCTCTCGTCCAGGGTGTTCGCCTGCAGCAACATTTCTGCGCGACGGGATTCAACCACGCTGGTAATCGTTGACTCTTTAAAGCTGGATGACAGGTCTTTCAGCGGCAGCGTCGATACGAGGATCAGACTGTTATCCAGACCATTCAGATAGTACATCGACCAGGGGATGGTTTCCGCTCCCCACAGGATGTCGAGGTAGCTGGACATTTTCTGCGTCATCTCCAGGGTGGAGCTGTCGTGGGATCCGAAGATCAGCGCTTCGGTTTTGCGCCGCGGTTTTTCCAGGTAGTAAACATCCTGCTTCAACCGCGTTTCTTGCAGGCCATCGCTGACGGTGCTGGACGGAGTGGCGGCGATATTGTCGTAAATCTGCCAGGTTGCGTAGCGCCAGGTATCGATGCGTTTATGCAGCGCGTGGCTGACATCAATGACCTGATAACTTTTATCTTTCAGCCAGGTATTGACCGCGCTTTGGATCATAACACCCATCGTCGCCAGCAGGACGATGACCATTAAAACGAAGAAGCGGGTGATGCTGCCTGGCATCAGGGAGAATTTTTTCTGGGTCATCGTGTGACGGAGCGACTCATCAAGGTTTGTAAGCAGGGCATCGCCCCAGGTAGCTGCTAGCAGAGTGAATACGCTAAGCAGTATAAAGGCTAATTTATCAAATCCATACTACAGATTGCGGTTCTGCAATTTTTTTTAATCCTGAGAATTATCTTAAAAAGAGCGGGCGCAATGAGATGTACAACAAGGCGAACCTTGTACAATTATTTACCTGTTTTACGCAATAAATAGCACTAAATAACAAGAAATTATCTCGATAAGACTTTACTCACTTGCGAGGTTATTGATTAATAACCGTTATTTTTTTCCATGGATATCGCAGGGTAATTAAAGTTATGTAAAGAAGGGTAAAAAAAAACCGAATGCGAGGCATCCGGTTGAAATAGGGGTAAACAGACATTCAGAACTGAATGACGGTAATAAATAAAGTTAATGATGATAGCGAGAGTTATTCTAGTCGCCGGGGTGGATTTTGTTTTGTCATTCAGTGCTATACATGAAACAACGTGTAACTGCATGAACTTCATTGAGAAAATTTATTTTCTTGATTATTGGTGCTTATTTTAGTGCTTTTTAGCGATGAAGAAAAGTTCCCCTGCGTTTACAATTTGAAACATCTTGTGCGCATTTTGAAACACCTTAGAAGTTTTCGTATCATATTCTTGTTGGATTATTCTGCATTTTACAGCACAATGAATATAGCCGACTGATTAGAAGGGTAATCAGTAAGCAGTGGCAATAATAAAAGGCATATAACAAACAGAGGGTTAATAACATGAAAGTTAAAGTACTGTCCCTCCTGGTACCGGCTCTGCTGGTAGCAGGCGCAGCGAATGCGGCTGAAATTTATAACAAAGACGGCAACAAATTAGACCTGTACGGTAAAATCGACGGTCTGCACTATTTCTCTGACGACAAGAGCGTTGACGGCGACCAGACCTACATGCGTGTAGGCGTTAAAGGCGAAACTCAGATCAATGACCAGCTGACCGGTTACGGCCAGTGGGAATACAACGTTCAGGCGAACAACACTGAAAGCTCCAGCGATCAGGCATGGACTCGTCTGGCGTTTGCTGGTCTGAAATTTGGCGACGCGGGCTCTTTCGACTACGGTCGTAACTACGGCGTTGTTTACGACGTAACTTCCTGGACCGACGTTCTGCCGGAATTCGGCGGCGACACCTACGGTTCTGACAACTTCCTGCAGTCCCGTGCTAACGGCGTTGCAACCTACCGTAACTCTGACTTCTTCGGTCTGGTTGACGGCCTGAACTTTGCTCTGCAGTACCAGGGTAAAAACGGCAGCGTTAGCGGCGAAGGCACCTCTCCGACCAACAATGGTCGTGGCGCTCTGAAACAGAACGGCGACGGTTTCGGTACTTCTCTGACCTATGACATCTGGGACGGCATCAGCGCTGGTTTCGCTTACTCCACTTCTAAACGTACTGGCGATCAGAACAGTCTGTCCAAAGGTCGTGGTGATAACGCTGAAACCTACACCGGCGGTCTGAAATACGACGCGAACAATATCTACCTGGCGACTCAGTATACCCAGACTTACAATGCTACCCGTTTCAGCGGCAGCGGTGAGTCTGATTCCATCAGCGGTTTCGCTAATAAAGCACAGAACTTCGAAGTGGTCGCTCAGTACCAGTTCGACTTCGGTCTGCGTCCGTCCGTTGCTTACCTGCAGTCTAAAGGTAAGGACATCGAAGGTTTCGGCGACCAGGATATCCTGAAGTATGTTGACGTAGGCGCGACCTACTACTTCAACAAAAACATGTCCACCTACGTTGACTACAAAATCAACCTGCTGGACGACAATGAATTCACCCGTCGTGCCGGTATCTCTACCGACGACGTGGTTGCTCTGGGCCTGGTTTACCAGTTCTAAGCACGTTGAAGTGACGAAAAAAGGCGCCTCTGGCGCCTTTTTTTATGCCCGGTTTAACCTCGCTGGTGTAATCTTGCTGCCTTAGCAAGAGGAACCTGATTTTATGGATATCACTTTTTTCCGTAGCGCGCTGTTCAGCGTCTGCGTACTGCTTTCCGGCTGCGATTCAGCCACCACCCCCACTGCGCCAAAAAGTGCCGCGACCGTGCTGGATGGTAAGACGATGGGCACATTCTGGCGGGTCAGCGTCATTGGCGTTGATGAAGCCAAAGCCGGGGCGCTGCGACAGAAGGTCCAGGCGCAGCTCGATGCCGACGATCGCCTGCTCTCCACCTGGAAAAACGATTCTGCGCTGATGCGCTTTAACCATGCCACCACGACCGATCCGTGGCCGGTCAGCGAAGCGATGGCTGATATTGTCACCCTCTCGCTGCGCATCGGCGCAAAAACCGCGGGCACCATGGATATTACGGTGGGGCCGCTGGTGAACCTCTGGGGGTTTGGCCCCGACAAGCAACCGGTTAAAACGCCGGATCCTCAGCAGATCGCCGCCGCGAAAGCGCGCACGGGGCTCCAGCATCTGACGGTCATTAACCACGCGGATCGGCAATATCTGCAAAAAGACATCCCGGATCTGTTTGTCGATCTCTCCACCGTTGGCGAAGGCTATGCTGCCGATCATCTGGCTCGCCTGATGGAGCAGGAGGGCATTTCCCGATACCTGGTTTCGGTCGGCGGGGCGTTGGTCAGCCGGGGGATGAACGGCGACGGGCAGCCGTGGCGGGTGGCCATCCAGAAACCCACCGATCGCGAGAATGCCGTACAGGCGATTGTTGATATCAACGGACATGGGATCAGCACCTCCGGCAGCTACCGCAACTACTATGAGCTGGACGGTAAACGTATTTCCCACGTTATCGATCCGCAAACCGGCCGGCCTATCGATCATAAACTGGTCTCGGTCACGGTTATCGCTCCGACGGCGCTGGAAGCGGACGGCTGGGATACCGGCCTGATGGTGCTGGGGCCGGAAAGGGCGCAGGAAGTGGTGCGCCAGCAGGGGCTGGCGGTCTACATGATCATCAAAGAGGGCGACGGGTTTAAAACCTGGATGTCGCCGCAGTTCCGCACTTTCCTGGTCGGCGAAAAGAATTAAACAGCAAGATTTCGGGTTTTTTTCATCGGGCGCTGATTCAGACTGACGATACACTTAAAGCAGGAGCCCGTTATGAAACCGATAATTGCTGATACCGACGATCGCCGCTGGCAGGCGGTGTGCGATCGTGATGTGCGAGCCGATGGTCAGTTTGTCTTTGCCGTACTGACCACCGGTATCTGTTGCCGCCCGTCCTGCCGTTCGCGGCGAGCGCTGCGGGAGAATGTGCGCTTTTACCCCGGTGTTGAGGCGGCTATCGCCGATGGCTTTCGTCCCTGTAAGCGCTGCCAGCCGGATAGAAGCGATCCGCAGCAACAGAAGGTGGACAAAGTTACCCGGGCCTGTCGCCTGCTGGAACAGGAAGCGCCGGTGACCCTTGAGGCACTGGCACAGGAGCTGGCGGTCAGCCCCTTTCATTTTCATCGTTTATTCAAATCCGTCACCGGAATGACGCCGAAAGCCTGGCAGCAGGCATGGCGTGCACGACGTTTGCGCGAAGCGCTGGGGCAGGGTGAAAAAGTGACGCCCGCCGTGTTAGCGGCAGGCTTTCCCGGAGGCAGCAGCTATTATCGTCAGGCGGATGCCGCGCTAGGTATGACCGCCCGCCAGTTTCGCCGCGGCGGCGAGGATACCGACATTGTCTATACTGTCGGCGACTGTGCGGTCGGTCGCTGCCTGGTCGCAGAAAGTGACCGGGGCGTGTGCGCCGTTTTACCGGGGGAAGAGGACGCGGCGCTGCTTGATGCGTTATCCCGCCTCTTTCCTCACGCCCGGCTTCTGCCGGGAGATGCGCATTTTTGCCAGCGGGTAGCCCAGGTTTTCGCCCATCTGGACGATCCTCGCCAGGCGGTTAATCTACCGCTGGATCTGCGCGGCACCGCGTTTCAGCAGCGCGTCTGGCAGGCGCTGCGCCAGATCCCGGCAGGAGAGACCCGCAGCTATCGTCAGGTCGCGCAGAGCATTGGCCAACCCCGTGCGGTGAGAGCCGTAGCAGGCGCCTGCGCGGCCAATAAACTGGCCATTGTTATCCCGTGTCATCGGGTGGTCCGTGAGGGCGGGGCGCTCTCAGGCTACCGCTGGGGAACGGCCCGCAAAGCGCAATTGTTGGCCCGGGAAGCGCAAACCGAGGAGAAGTGATGCTCGATTTATTCGCCGATACGCCTCCCTGGCAGGAGCCGCTGGCCCCGGGGGCCGCCATTCTGCGGCGCTTCGCCCACCCGCGCGCGGCGGCGTTGCTCCAGGCGATAATGCAGGTCGCCAGCCGGTCGCCGTTTCGTCAAATGGTGACGCCGGGAGGCTATACCATGTCGGTGGCGATGACTAACTGCGGCAGAGTTGGCTGGACCACCGATATGCACGGCTACCTTTATGCCCCCGACGATCCGTTAACCGGTCAGCGCTGGCCGTCGATGCCGACGATCTTTCGCGAACTGGCTGCGGAGGCGGCGCTTGCCTGCGGCTATCCCCGTTTTGCTCCTGATGCCTGTCTGATTAACCGCTATCAGCCCGGGGCAAAGCTGTCTTTGCATCAGGATAAAGATGAACGCGATCTGCGGGCGCCTATTGTGTCGGTGTCACTGGGGTTGCCCGCCGTGTTTCAGTTTGGCGGTCTGCGGCGCAGCGATCCGCTGCAGCGCGTGCTGCTGGAGCATGGCGATGTGGTGGTCTGGGGCGGAGAATCGCGCCTGTTTTACCACGGTATCCAACCGTTGAAAGAGGGCGACCATCCGCAGACCGGCGCCTGCCGTTATAATCTCACCTTCCGTCTGGCCGGCGCGAAAGAACAAAAATAAGAATTATTCTTGATGTCATTGGCGAGCAGTTTAAACTGCTGGCTGTTTTGCTTGCCCGGATTGTGAGTTATGGAACTTCTGCTGCTTGTCTGGCGCCAGTATCGCTGGCCGTTTATCTCCGTCATTGCCCTGAGTCTGCTCAGCGCGGCGCTGGGACTCGGGCTTATTGCCTTTATTAATCTGCGCCTGATGACCGTGGTCGATACCTCGCTGGCGGTGCTGCCGGAATTTCTCGGTTTATTGCTGTTGCTGATGGTCGTGACGCTGGGTTCCCAGCTGGCTCTGACCACCCTGGGACACCATTTTGTCTTCCGCCTGCGCGGCGAATTTATCAAGCGCATCCTTGATAGCCAAATCGAAAAGGTCGAGAAGATCGGTAGCGCTTCGCTGCTCGCCGGTTTAACCAGCGACATTCGTAATATCACCATCGCTTTTGTTCGCCTGCCGGAGCTGGTGCAGGGGATTATCCTGACCGTTGGTTCCGCCGCCTACCTGGCGTGGCTGTCGGGCAAAATGATGATGGTCACCGCGTTGTGGATGGCGCTGACCATCTGGGGCGGGTTTGTGCTGGTGGCTCGCGTCTACAGGCATATGGCGACGCTGCGGGAAACCGAAGACAAGCTGTACCACGACTACCAGACGGTGCTGGAAGGGCGCAAAGAGTTAACCCTCAACCGGGAACGCGCGGAATACGTGTTTAATCAACTGTATCTGCCGGATGCCCGCGAATATCGTCACCATATTATCCGCGCCGATACGTTCCATCTCAGCGCGGTGAACTGGTCGAATATTATGATGCTGGGGGCCATCGGACTGGTGTTCTGGATGGCAAACAGCCTCGGCTGGGCGAATACCGCGGTGGCGGCGACCTACTCGCTGACGCTGCTGTTCCTGCGCACGCCGCTGCTCTCGGCGGTCGGAGCGCTGCCGACGTTGCTCAGCGCCCAGGTCGCGTTCAACAAGCTGAATACCTTCTCGTTGACACCGTATCGCGCCGACTTCCCGCAGCCGGAACCGCACCCGCACTGGCAGACTCTCGAGCTGCGCGACGTCTGTTTTCACTATCCGGATAACAGCTTTGCCGTCGGGCCGATTAACCTGACCCTGCAGCGCGGCGAGATGGTGTTTTTAATTGGCGGCAACGGTAGCGGGAAATCCACGCTGGCGATGCTGCTGACCGGGTTGTATCAACCGGCTTCCGGGCAGATTCTGCTGGATGGCCAGCCCCTTGCGGCGGACAAGCCCGAAGATTACCGCAAGCTTTTTTCGGCGGTCTTTACCGATGTCTGGCTGTTCGATCGGCTGCTGGGGCCTGGCGGGAAAGCGGCGAACCCTGCGCTGGTCGGCCAGTGGATGGAGTACCTGAAAATGACGCACAAACTGCAGCTGGATAACGGCAGGATTGTCGATTTGAAGCTGTCGAAAGGGCAGAAAAAACGCGTGGCGCTGTTGCTGGCGCTGGCGGAGGAGCGGGATATCATCCTGCTTGATGAATGGGCGGCGGATCAGGACCCGCATTTCCGTCGCGAGTTTTACCAGCTGCTGCTGCCGTTGATGCAGCAGATGGGGAAAACCGTTTTCGCCATTAGCCACGACGATCACTACTTCCAGCATGCCGACCGCCTGCTGGAGATGCGAGGCGGCCAGCTGACAGAGCTGACGGGAGAAGAGCGCGAGCTGGCTACCCGGGATGCGGTGGCTCGCACTGCCTGACTGACCGCGTCGCCCGGCTCGCCGGCGGCGCGGTTGTTGATTTTTCCGCCGCCTGAACGGGGCGACGGTTATTTTTTCTCCCTCCCCGCGCTATGCTTATGGCTCCTGGCCTGCCACATGTTCTCAAAAGGATTGCCTGACCGATGTCCGTTTCGCATAAAAAAAGTGCCAGATTACGTGATGAAGAGCGTGCCCGTCTTATCTGGCTGCTGACCACCGATAAAGCCGTGACCTCGGCGCTGCTGGGAAAACTCACTCTCGCTGAACGCTATGACGACGGTACGCTGGCAGACGATCTGGCGGAGGTCGAGGTGCTGGTTTCTCACCTGCCGCCGCCGGACCTTGCCGATGCCCTCGAAGCGCTGCCGTACGACGGGCGTAATGCGCTCTGGCAGCTGGTCAGCAATGACAAACGCGGCGAGGTGCTGCTCGAGGCATCGGAAAACGTCTGGGGCGATCTCATCGATAAGATGAGCGACCACGAGCTGCTCGACGCGCTGCAAACCCTGGATATCGACGAACAGGTCTATCTGGTTCAGCACCTGCCGCGTAACCTGACCGGCCGCTTACTGGCGACGATGCCGCCGGAAAAGCGCGCGCGCGTCCGCCAGATTATGCGCTACGCCGACAATACCGTCGGGGCAATCATGGAGTTCGAAGTGATTGTCGTGCGTCCGGAAATGACGCTGGCGGCGGTACAGCGCTACCTGCGGCGGCTGGGCAAAATGCCGGAGAACACCGATAAGCTGTTTGTGACCACCCGCAATAAGCTTCTGCTGGGTGAGCTTCAGCTGCAAACGATTCTGCTCAATGATGCGCAAAAACGGGTCGGCGACGTCATGGAAGGGGACCCGGTTACCTTCCAGCCGCATGAAGAGGCTGAAAAGGTGGCGCGTACCTTTGAGCGTGACGACTTGATCAGCGCCGCGGTGATTGATGCGGAAGGGAAGCTGATGGGGCGTCTGACCATCGATGAGATCGTTGACGTCGTCTATGAAGAGACGGACAGCGATCTGCGCGGCATGGGCGGCCTGAGCAGCGAAGAGGATGTCTTTGCGCCGGTCAGTAAAGCGGTGAAGACCCGCTGGGCGTGGCTGGCGGTTAATCTGTGCACCGCCTTTATCGCCTCGCGGGTGATTGACGGGTTTGAACACACTATTTCACAGCTGGTGGCGCTTGCCTCGCTGATGCCGATCGTCGCCGGGATCGGCGGCAATACCGGTAATCAGACGATCACCATGATCGTGCGCGCTATGGCGTTACAGCACATCCAGCCCGGCAGCTTTTCGTTTCTGATCATGCGCGAGATGGGCGTCGCGCTGATTAACGGCCTGGTGTGGGGCGGGATCATGGGAGCGATCACCTGGTGGCTGTATCAGGACCCGCAGCTGGGCGGCGTGATGACGCTGGCGATGATGCTGAATCTGCTGATGGCCGCGATGATGGGGGTGATTATCCCGATGGTGATGGTCAAGCTGGGGCGCGATCCGGCGGTCGGCTCCAGCGTGATGATCACCGCGATTACCGACACCGGCGGCTTCTTTATTTTTCTCGGTCTGGCGACGATATTTCTGATGTAAGCGCCGGCCTGCTGCGCAGGCGACGGGGAATCAGCGCCATCACTGCCAGTCCGGCCAGAACGCCAATGGCCAGATTGCTGGTTCCGACCGTCGCGCCGACGGTCGCCAGCATGACCAGCGTCTCCGGCCACGGATGACGCGCCACTTCCGCCGGACGAATGCTATGCCAGCTGAAGGTTTTTGCCGCCACAATCACCATCACTCCGGCCAACACCACCATCGGAATTTTAGCCATCACTTCACTCAGCGCGGTCACCAGCAGCAGCAGTACAAGGCCTGCCGCAACGGTTGAGACGCGGCTTCGGCCTTTGCCCATTTCGACGTTAACGATGGTCTGCCCGATCATGGCGCAGCCGGCGATACCGCCGTAGAGTCCGGCGAGAATATTGGCGATGCCCAGCCCGGTACTCTCGCGCGCTTTGCTGGATGGCGTGTGGGTCAGATCATCCACGAGTTTAGCCGTCAGCAGCGACTCCAGCAGCCCAACGAAGGCGATACTCAATGCGCAGGGCCAGATAATGTTCAGCGTGTGCAGATCGAGCGGTACCCGCAGAGCGGTAAATCCGGGCAGTCCGCCGCTCATGCTGCCTTCATCACCGACGGTGGGCAGCAGCTGGCCGGTGGTGACGGTAAACAAGGTCAGCAGGATGATAGCGATTAGCGGCGAAGGGATGGCTTTGATATAGCGCGGCGCCCACAGCACAATCAGCAGCGTCAGCACGAACAGGCCGATGATCAGCGGCCGTGTGCTCCAGAAATGCGGCAGCTGGGCAAAGAAGATCAGTATTCCCAGCGCATTCACAAAACCGGTCATCACCGATTGCGGAATAAACCGCATCAGACGGGCCATGCCGCACAACCCAAACAAAATTTGAATAATACCAGCCAAAATGACAGCGGGCAGGATATAGCCGACGCCGTGCTGATGCACCATAGGGCCAATCACCAGCGCCACCGACCCCGCCGCAGCGGTGACCATAGCCGGTCTGCCGCCAAGAACCGACATCGCCAGGCAGAGCACAACGGACGCAATCAGGCTGACTTTCGGGTCAACCCCGGCAATCACGGAGAAGGAGATAACCTCTGGAATCAGGGCCAGCGCGGTGAGTACGCCAGCCAGCGCTTCGCGGGTCAGCAGCGAGGGCGAGCGTAATACATGGCGAAGAGCGCCGTTCGAAGAGGGTGGTACGTGGTTGGTGGCCTGATGCATAAGCGTTTCGCTGGTAGATAAACCGGAGCCACGAGCCTGAGCTTGTGTGCGGTCTGTCACAAAACAGGGGATGATAGCGCGTGGACGTGACATATACCAGTACAAAATATGATTTAGCGTACACATTTATTAAACATTTTTATAACAGATCTCAAAACTCAACTTAAATTTTAAACAATATTTAATTTTTTGATCTTCGGTGTTACCTTGATTCCCGATAATCGTTTCACCTGCGCTAAATCCAAAAGCGAGTAAAGTAAGGCTCAAATCCGATGAAGAAAAAGATGGCCGTACCCAGCTCACCGGCTGTTGGTTCAAATACACCTCGGACCAACACCCGCCATGAGCAAGAGACGGATGTATTGTTGATTGGCGGCGGCATCATGAGCGCCACGTTGGGAACCTGGCTTCAGGAACTTGAGCCGGACTGGTCTATTACCATGGTCGAGCAGATGTCCAGCGTGGCTGAAGAGAGCTCGAACGGCTGGAACAATGCGGGTACCGGCCATGCGGCTTTGATGGAGCTGAACTACACGCCACAAACCGCCAGCGGGATTAATATCGACAAAGCGGTCGATATCAATGAATCCTTCCATATCTCCCGGCAATTTTGGGCTCACCAGGTGACACGCGGCATACTCAGTAAGCCGAAATCGTTTATTAACAGCGTGCCGCACATGAGCTTTGTGTGGGGCGAAGACAATGTGAATTTCCTGCGCGCACGTTACGCGGCGCTGCAGCAGAGTGAGTTGTTCCGCGGGATTCGCTATTCTGAAGATCATCAGCAGATCAAAGAGTGGGCGCCGCTGGTGATGGAAGGGCGCGATCCGCAGCAAAAAGTGGCCGCGACCCGCACCGAAGTCGGAACCGACGTCAACTACGGGGAAATCACCCGCCAGCTGATTGCCGGACTGCAGACCCATGATAACTTCTCTTTGCAGCTTGGCACCGTTGTGCGTCGCTTTAAGCGCAACGCGGACAAGAGCTGGACGGTTACCCTGGCCGATGCCGATAATCGTCGCCAGAAGCGCGTTATTAAAGCCAAATTTATCTTTATTGGCGCCGGCGGCGCCGCGCTGACGCTGCTTCAGGAAACCGGCATTCCTCAGGCGAAAGAGTACGCGGGCTTCCCGGTGGGCGGTCAGTTCCTGGTGTGCGAAAACCCGGAGGTGGTGAACCATCATCTGGCGAAAGTGTATGGCCAGGCCGAAGTGGGCGCGCCGCCGATGTCGGTCCCGCATATCGATACGCGGATTATCGATGGTAAGCGCGTGGTGCTGTTCGGACCGTTCGCGACCTTCTCGACCCGCTTCCTGAAAAACGGCTCGCTGTGGGATCTGCTGGCATCAACCAACACCTCGAATATTCTGCCGATGCTCAATGTTGGTCTGGATAACTTCGATCTGGTGAAATACCTGATTAGCCAGGTGATGCAGAAAGATAACGATCGTCATGAGGCGCTGCGCGAATACTATCCGGAAGCGAATAAAGAGGACTGGCGCTTGTGGCAGGCTGGCCAGCGCGTACAGATTATCAAACGCAACGGCAAGAAGGGTGTACTCCGTCTGGGCACGGAAGTGGTCAGCGATGACGAAGGTACCGTTGCAGCGCTGCTGGGAGCCTCTCCGGGAGCATCGACGGCGGCGCCTATCATGCTACAGCTGATGGAGAAGGTCTTTAAAGAGAAGGTGCAGTCGGCCGCCTGGCAGGCGAAACTGAAAGAGATCGTTCCGTCCTACGGTCTGCGTCTGGACGGTAATCCGGCGGCGATTGAACAGGCGCTGGCGTGGACCAGTGAAGTGCTGCAGCTGCATTACGAGCCAGTCGCGGTGGTTGATCAGGTCCCGCTTGCGGAGCTGAAGCCGCTGTCCGGTGACAAACCTATGGCGGATATTGCGCTATAAAACGACATCCGGCGGCTGATGCCGCCGGAGAGTGACTGTTTATCGCTTCGCGTTAGCGTACAACGGCATTACCGATGGTTTCGTCTGCTTTCCAGATTCGGTATTTCACTTCGACGTTATCTGGCGTGTAGACCACGATTGGCAGCTTGCTGTTGTAGCGCAGCATCGCATCATCACCTAACCCTGCCAGCACAAATTTACGCTCTTTTTTGCCGTCCGGGCAGGCCATCATGGTTGAAACCGGTCCGGTTACTTTATCAAAAACGTAGTAATCGTAGCCCCAGCCTTCCAGCGTTTTGCTTTCCAGTTGGCCGCCGAGGCGATGGCGGTTGCAGTCAACCTCAAGGGTCTGGCCGATCATCAGTTCGACTTTAAATGCGGATTCGTCCTGCTGCTGCGGTAGCTGAATCACCTGACGCTTCATGCCTTTTTCCGCCTTCGGATAGGGGGCGACCTTTTCCAGAGGCTGTTCAGCGGCCAGCGCGCTGGTGGAAACACAGGCAACGGCCAGCAGAGAAACAGCAAGCGTAGAGATTTTATTCACGATTCATCATCCTTTGTTATCGATCTTTAACGGCAAAAGACTAGCACTCTTTTGTGTAATGGTAAGAATAATTTACCATTATTTTCATATATTCTGGTCTTATTGACTGGCTTTTCTTGGTGGTGTGCAAGTATTCACTACCCATTTCCACGCTCTGAGCGAAAGGTTCTTGCGGTATCCTTGACGGGATATTGCCGCCAACTGCGGCCGATAATCCGGCGTTAATAATCATCAGCAAGCGAAGACGCTTTCAGGTGCAATGATTCCACTCTGACCGGCCCATATCCGCGAATGAGGAGGCGTTATCAGGGACATGAATGGAAACAGAAGGGGGAAGCGAAATGCTCCCCCCGATGCTTACTCATCGCGACTGACTTTCCCTTCCTCGATGAACTCTTCATCTATTTCGTCGGTGTTGCCCGCGTGTTCGCGCCCCGATAACAGATTCCAGCAGGCGATAAACAGGGCGGCGATCAGCGGCCCGATGACAAAGCCATTAATACCGTAAATCTCCATGCCGCCGAGGGTGGCAATCAAAATCAGATAGTCCGGCATTTTGGTGTCTTTGCCCACCAGCAGCGGGCGCAGAATATTATCCACCAGGCCTATCACAATCACGAAGAAGCCCACGATAAACGCCCCTTGCCATAGCTGATCGGTGGCAAACAGGAAGATAGCCGCCGGTACCCAGACTATGGCGGAACCGATCGCCGGAATCAGCGACAGAAACGCCATGATGGCGCCCCACAAAATGCTGCCGTCGAGGCCGGCGATAGAAAACGCGATACCGCCAAGTATCCCCTGGGCGAGGGCGACGGCGACGGTACCTTTTACGGTTGCCCGTGATACGGCGGCAAATTTGGCAAACAGATGCTGCTTAACGTAGTTAGACAGCGGCAGGGACTCAAGGATGAGCATGACCAGATAGGGGCCATCTTTGAGCAGGAAAAACAGCAGATACAGCATGATGCCGAAGCTCACGGTAAAGCCGAATGTCCCTTTACCAATCAGGAACGCGCTACCGGCCAGATATTGCCCACCTTTCAGGGCGGCGTCAGAGAGCTGTTTCTGAATCTGCTCTGCGCTGTCAAGGTTATGTTCGGAGAGAAAGCTTCTGGCCCACTCGGGCAGATGGGCAAACAGGTTTGCCACCACCACCGGAAACTGGGTGTCATTATGCTGAAGCCGGGTGTAAACCAGGTTTAGCTCGAACGCCAGCGATGAAATGATGATCGCCAGCGGCGTGAAAACAATCAGGCAGATAATCACTACGGTCAACAACGATGCCAGGTCATTGCGCTCACCGAGGCGAGCCCGCAATTTGTTCTTTACCGGGTTGAAGATGACCGACAGAATCGCGGCCCACAGTATGGCTGAATAATAAGGCGAAAGAACATTAAAAAAGGCGAGGCTGACCATCAGCAAAATCAGGATAAAAAATCCCTTCGTAAGTCCATTAACTCTCATATTAATTGTTCCGGTGTCAGGCAAGTACGACGAATAATAGAAGCTATTCTTCGTTTTACAATCAGTAAGGTCGGAGTTTGTTCATCGGCAGCACGAAAGCGGGGATGGATTCGAGCGCGGACCGCGACCGTGTCGGTGGGACGGATTCGGGCATTAAAAAACCCGCAGGCTCAGAGAGGATGCGGGTTCTTAAGGGGTTACCGGTGGTTAAGATAACCTACCGGTGAATGATTTGGTCGGCACGAGAGGATTTGAACCTCCGACCCCCGACACCCCATGACGGTGCGCTACCAGGCTGCGCTACGTGCCGACGTATGGAGGACAATATTACCCGTTCCCCGACCGAATGCAAGCCGGGGAACGGCTGATTGATTCATAATTAATCAATCAGTTAGCGATAAAGCGTTTTTCGTCAGTCAGGATCTGCAGCAGCAGGCTGAGCTGAGGTTTGCGGTTATCAATCTTTTTGCCATCGCTGTTCCAGGTGCTGTAGGTACCGTTGTGGTTTAGCACCACGGTCACCTCTGGCGACGTGACCGCCAGCGTATCGCCGTTGGCTGCCGTCACCCAGGCCCGGCGACGCGCGGGGCTGAACAGGTCTTCACCCTGTGAATATTCGTTGGCAGGCGTGGAGACGTGCAGCAGGCGCTGCATCAGCGTGGTCATCACATCTTTGTTGCTGGTCAGCGTCGCGATGTTCTGCGCTGGAATTCCTGGCCAGTGAATAACCAGCGGCACCTGCAGCTGCTCCCGGGACCAGTCAAACTTACCGCGCTGCGGATTCAACGGCATACCGTGAGCGGCGGTGATAATCACCACGGTGTTATCCAGTTTTCCGGCATCGCTCAGGGCGCTCAGTACCCGGCTGATTTGACTATCAACATCTCCCGCCGCACGACTGTAGCGACGCGCGAAGTTTTGCTGCTGACTGTTGTCCAGCGTGGTGCCGTTTAACGAAATCCATGAGAACCAGCGGTTTTCATCCTGCGCATAGCGATTGAGCCAGCCAATCCACTGGTCCGCCGTTTGCTCATCGCTTTGCGTTTTCTCATTTGGCAGCGAGAAATCGGACAGCAGCGCCTGGCGATAGAGCGGGCTGCTGAAGCCATCGGAGGAGAACAGCCCCAGCTGATATCCCTGCTGGTTAAAGGCCGTAATCAACGCGGCCGGAATGCGGGCCGACAGCACGCCATCCATATAGCCCGGCGAAATCCCGTAGAACAGGCCAAACATACCGCTATCGGTAGTGTTGCCGGAGCTCATATGCTGGGTAAAGTTGACGTTCTCTTGTGCGAAACGGGCCAGTTCCGGCATATTTTTCTCAAACCGTGAATAGTTCAGGTTATCGACGGTAATGAGCAGAACGTTGTAGCCAGCCCCCAGATCGCGATAGCGCAGGTTGCTCAGCGGATACTCAACGGAGACGGCTTCCGGCGCCCCCTGTTCTACCAGCCGACGCTGGTAATCCTGGGCATCGAGCAGGCCATGTTTCTCAAGGAAACGGCGGGCCGTCATCGGATAGGAGAGCGGCAGATTCGCCCGTTGCATGGTGATTGGGCGATAGAAATTCGCATCCGCCCAGATATAAATCAGGTGGCTGCTGATAAAAGAGAGAAAGAAAAACCAGGCGACAGGCCGGGCGTAGTGGCGGCGACGCGTCAGGCTGCGCAGCTTCTGCCAGCTCCAGGTCGCAAACAGCATTTCCAGCAGGAAGATAATCGGCACGCTGATAAACATCAGCTGCCAGTCGCGCGCCATCTCATTCTGGTCAGGGTTGATGACCAGTTCCCAGACAATCGGGTTAAGATGCAGGTGGAAACGGGTAAAGACTTCGCTATCGATCAGCAGAAGCGTCATGCCCGCGGTCGCCAGAATGACCGACAGGAAGCGCATCAATCGCTGCGATATGACGATAAAGGTCAGCGGGAAGAGAATCAGGACATAGCTGGTAAACACCAGAAAACTGAAGTGACCCACGAGGCTGACATACGAGAAAATACGTCCGCCCAGAGTCGTGGGCCAGTCGGCGACAAAAAGATAGCGGCTGCCGAGCACCATGGCCAACAACATGTTGAACAGGGCGAACCAGTGCCCCCAGCTGACCATCTGGGAGATTTTTTCTCGGTAGGGCTGACGAAGAGTCACCATATACAGTTGTTGGTTATCCTTAGTGCGCCGGGTCGTCGTTGATTGAAGACTGCAGAGCCTGGGCAAAAGAACGGGCGATCGCCTGACGCTGCGCCGGCGCGACGCTACTATTGATCAGGTTAGTCACCATATTGCCTAGCACCATCAGTGAAAGGTCAACGGGGGCTTTGTGTGTTTCCAGCACGTTGCTCAGCTCGCTAAGCAGCTGTTCGACGTGTTCATCACTATAGCGGGATAATTGCGGCATAAACTCAAAATCTGTTTGTTCGTGAAAGGGCAACATATTACCGTAGCAGCAGCTTTTTTTCCGCATTTTTTCGCCACGGCGCAAAAGCGCGCAGGATCGCGAGTCTCAGGTCGTCGAAGAGTCACGCGGCGGTTGCGTCGCCGTCCCGGCGGTGGTTGAATACCGGCCGGTCTAAAAGGAGAGTTTAACATGAGTCTGGATATCGACCAGATTGCCCTGCATCAGTTAATTAAACGTGATGAACAAAACCTCGAACTGGTGCTGCGCGATTCCTTACTGGAGCCGAATGCGACGGTCGTGGAAATGATGGCCGAGCTGCATCGTGTCTACAGCGCTAAAAACAAGGCCTACGGTCTGTTTAACCAGGAGAGCGAGCTGGCGCAGGCCCTTCGCCTGCAGCGTCAGGGCGAGGAAGACTTTCTCCCGTTCAGCCGGGCGGCAACCGGCCGTCTGCGTGACGAACTGGCGAAGTATCCTTTCGCAGAAGGCGGTATCGTGCTGTTCTGTCAGTATCGGTATCTGGCGGTAGAGTACTTGCTGGTGGCGGTGCTGAACAACCTGAGCAGTATGCGCGTTAATGAAGATCTGGATATCAGCTCGACCCACTATCTGGATATCAATCATGCCGATATTGTGGCGCGCATTGACTTAACTGAATGGGAAACCAATCCGGAGTCGACCCGCTACCTGACCTTCCTCAAAGGCCGGGTCGGGCGTAAAGTGGCTGATTTCTTTATGGACTTCCTCGGCGCCAGCGAAGGGCTGAACGCGAAAGCGCAGAACCGTGGCCTGCTCCAGGCGGTCGATGATTTCGCCTCCGATGCTCAGCTCGATAAGTCCGAACGGCAGAACGTTCGTCAGCAGGTCTATGCTTATTGCAACGAGCAGCTGCAGGCGGGAGAAGAGATTGAGCTGGAATCTTTATCCAAAGAGCTGGCCGGCGTCAGCGAGAAGAGCTTCCAGCAATTTACCGCGGAACAGGGGTATGAGCTGGAAGAGAGCTTCCCGGCGGATCGCAGCACGCTGCGTCAGTTGACCAAGTTTGCCGGCAGCGGCGGCGGGTTAACGATCAACTTTGATGCCATGCTGCTGGGCGAGCGGGTGTTCTGGGATCCGGCAACGGATACGCTGACCATCAAAGGTACGCCGCCTAACCTGCGCGATCAGCTGCAGCGTCGGACTTCCGGCGGTAGCTGATTCTCCGCCAGCCCCGGTGAAGGCCGGGGCTGCTGCCCGGGCCATCGTCGGCCCGCGGCGTTCTTACTCTGCATCGGCGCGGATCGTCTCGATCCCGTGCTGGGTCAGCTTCGCCTGCAGGGCTTCATCCAGCAAACCATCGATAATCAGGGTACTGGCAAGGCTTAACTCGCCGATGGCAAACGCCGATGCCGAGTTCAGTTTTTCCTGCGACGCCATCACAATGGTTTCCGCTGCCCGCGCGGCGAGCGCCCGCTTGATAGCCGCCTCTTCATAATCGCCGGTAGTGAAACCAGCGCGGTCATGCACCCCGGTCACGCCCATAAAAAACAGATCGGCATTGATCCGCGCAATACCTTCCAGCGCGCTGGCGCCGACGGTGACCACCGAATGTTTAAACAGCCGCCCGCCGATAAGAATGACCTCAATCAACGGCCGCTCCACCAGCGCGACGGCAATACCGGGGCTATGGGTCACGATGGTGCAGGCTAAATCAGCCGGCAGACAGCGGACCATTTCTTCTGTGGTGGTCCCGCCATCGATAATCACCACCTGACCCGGCTGGATCAGGGCCGCCGCCCGGCGGGCAATGGCCTGCTTTGAGGCGATTTGCACGTTTTTTCTTGTTTCGATCGGCGCGATGGCCGCCGAAACCGGCAGCGCCCCGCCGTGGACCCGCTGCAGCTTGCCTTCCCCCGCCAGCTCGCGTAAATCCCGGCGGATAGAGTCTTCAGAGACGTTAAACCGCTGGCTAAGCTCACCGGACATTACCTGTTTTTCGACGGCCAGAATCTGCAGTATTTGCTGTTTTCGTTGGCTGGCAAACATATTTTTTCCTTCACGTTTTATCTTGTTTGTGCGTTATTTTGCATGTTATCGTGGCCGCTGTCATCTTATCAGGAGAAAAATATGTCCTGCGATACATCCCGCGTTCGCCACGTGCGTGAAACGCTGCTGTCCGATAACTGGTATACGTTAAAAAAATACACTTTTGAATTGCTGCGACGGGACGGCCGTTGGCAGGAGCAGAGCCGTGAGGCCTACGATCGCGGCAACGGCGCGGTGATTCTGCTCTATAACCGGATAAAGCAAACCGTCGTGCTTATTCGCCAGTTTCGTTTTCCGGTGTGGATTAACGGTCATGATGGTTTTTTGATCGAGGCGGCTGCCGGACTGCTGGATAATGCGTCGCCGGAAGAGCGCATTATCGCCGAGGCGGAAGAGGAGACCGGCTTTCGCGTCACCGGTATTGAACCGGTTTTTACTGCCTACATGAGTCCGGGGTCGGTTACCGAAAAACTCTACTTTTTCATTGCCGAATATTCGGCGGACGATCGCCGCAGCGAAGGCGGCGGGCTGGCGGCGGAAGGGGAGGATATTGAAGTGCTGGAGTGGCCACTGGCCCGGGCGTTACAAGCGATACGCGAGGGGGAAATTGTGGATGCCAAAACCATTATGCTCCTGCAACACCTGGCCCTCACGGCTTCATCACGCCTTGCTCCGGGTGAAACAAGGCGCGATAACCCTTAACGCAGCTTGCGAGCGATAGCGCTGTACATCAGCGCGGCTTCCAGCGGTTGGGCGTTAAACGAAGGTTCGGCCTGCGGCCAGGTTGACCACTGCACGATCACCAGATGTTCCGCGCGGTTGACCATAATCACCTGGCCATAGATACCCAGCGCCCACAGCGAACCTTTCAGCCCCTGGCGAGCGGTAGGGTCGACGTGCTGCGCGTTGGCCGGAATCGCGTTATTCCACCATTGATAGCCGTAAATGCCTTCCGGGTGTGCCGGGGAGACTGATTTCTGCGCCTGAGTCCAGGCGGAGGATTGGTCAAACCAGCCTTCAGGCACCCGTCGTTGGCCGTTGGCCAGGCGTCCATCCCGGGCGACAAACTCGCCGAAACGACCCCAGTCTTCCAGTGTGGCGTTAAAGCCATGCGCCCCGACGTCATGTTTACCCTGCTGATAAGCGTGCCAGACGCCGTCATGCGCCATTCCGGCGGGTTGCCACAGGGCCTGCTCCAGCCATGCGGCAAGCGGCATTCCGGTGGCCCGCTCCACCACATCCCCCAATAGCCATGCGCCCCCTGATGAGTAGGACCACTGCTCGCCGGCGGGATGCGTACGCTTCAGGGAAGCCACGATCTTGCGCACGCATGCGTAGGCGCCCGGATGGGCCTCACACTGGGTCAGGCGGGCGAAATGGGATTGTGGATTGGTGTAATCTTCATTCCACTCGACGCCGGAGGTGTGCTGAATCAGCTGCTTAAGAGTGACATCATCCCAGGCGGTGCCTTTCAGGTCGGGCTCGTAATCGGTGACCCGGTCATTAAGCGAATGGATTTTACCTTGCTGAATCGCCATACCGACTAAGGTGGAGACCACCGCTTTACCTACCGAGCGGGAGGTCCACAGCGTGGTGTCGGTGTTGCCTGCGCCGAGATATTTGTAGGCAATTTTACCCTCTTTGAGTACCAGAAAACCGGTAACGTTCTGGCGCTTCAGGTAATCCTGCAGGTTCCATGTCTGGCCGTTTACCGTGTAGCTGACGTCGGTCAGCGGCTTATCTGATGGCGACAGCGGCGTGGCGCTACCGTGACGGAAGACATCGCCGGCATAGTTACGGTAGTCGTTGCGAAAGCCGATAACCCGGGCAGATTGATCCCAGTTGAGCATATCTTTTGTGGCGGGCAGCACGGGATCAAAAGGCGTCGGGCAGACATCCAGCATCACTCCGCCGCAGGCCTGCGGTGACGGGGTTTGCGCCATGCTGACGGTAGGGCAAAGCGCGAACATCAGCGCCAGGGCCAGCGGTGTAGTTTTTTTTATCTTTGTCATCAGAGATTCCTTATTAGCCATAACAACCAGGCCTGCAGTATATAAATCGCCTTCGGCAGGCTAAAATCAGCCGATGGGGGATTTTCCCCCAAAGGAAACCTCGGGATGAAAACGCTGCATTACTCATTTGCCCAGATTGAAGCCTTTGCCACCATCGCGGAAACCGGGAGTCTCTCCCGGGCGGCGATTCGGCTCGGAAAGGACCGTACCACGCTGCGCGATCTGCTGGATTATCTGGAAGATGCGCTGGGATATGCGCTGTTCCTGCGCGAAGGGCGGAGCCTGGCGTTAACCGCCGAAGGGGAACAACTGTTTCGCCAGGCGCATCTACTCCTGCGCCAGGCGCAGGCCTTTGAGTCGTTTGCGCAGACTCTGCCGCGCACGGCGGGGCAGGAGCTGCGGGTGGTGTACGATCCGTTTGTCCCGCGACCCTTTCTCTGCGCGCTGGCAGACCACCTTGCCCGACGTCAGCTGCGAATGAGCTGCTGGAGCGCATCGCGTCGCGAGGCGGAGCAGGCGCTGGCCGACGGGCAGGCCGATCTGGCTATTTGCCAGGCCAATAACCGGACTCTCGGTAGCGAAATGGAATGGCGAGCGTTGGGAACCGTCGATCTGCGCTTTTATGCGACGGAGCGCCTGTTTGCTGACTGCGCGCGTCCGCTGACTCTGCTCAATCTGTCGCTGGTGCCACAGCTGGTGATGCATCGCCGTGCAGACGAGCAAATTGCCCGCCGGGTGCAAATCTCGGGACACACGCTGTACATGAATGAGAAAGCGTTATTGCGCCATGCGCTGCAGCAGGGGCAGGGGTGGGGATTCTTACCTGACCATTTTCAGGCGGTCGACTGGCAAGGGGTGGAGGAGATCGACACCGAAGTCGGTACCCAGGGGCTGAATGTCACGATGGTAATGCTGTGGCAGCCGGGAATGAACAAGCATCCGACGCTGGGAGAGGTGGTTGATTTTGCGCCTTTGCTATGGAAACAAGACGCATAACAAAACGCCCCGGACCTTGCGGGCCGGGGCGTTTGCCACTCAACTTGCTATCGCGATTAAGCGCGAACGAAGTCGATGTGAGTCAGTTTTGGCTTGAACGCGTGACGCTGAACAGCCTGAACTTTTACTTTTTCTTCTTTGCCATCGATAACGATAGTCAGAACTTCACCGTAGAACTCAGCTTTGCTCTGAATGTTCCACAGTTTGTCCTGGTCCAGCTCGATTGCTACCGGAGTAGCTTCACCGCCATAAATGATGGCCGGGAATTTGTTAGCTGCACGCAGGCGGCGGCTCGCACCCTTACCCTGCTCTTTACGTACTTCTGCGTTGATAGTAAACATTGATGTCTCTCTATATTTAAATCCTGCTACAGGCGACCCAGCAGCAGGCAGATGATCTGCTTTGCGAATGCAAAAGCGGGCGGCATTATATCCACCTATGGCGTTGACGGCAATGAAAACCTCAGGCGCGGCGCTGATTAACGCAGTTCGTTTGCCCGACGGAAGCGGCCTTGATAGTCGAAGACTTTTTCCCTGACCTGCCAGTACTGGCCTTTCATGCGCGCGACGACAAAGTCCGGATGACGCAACAGCGGCTGCTGGGCAACAATGTCGGCAGGGGTTATCCAGCGCAGCGGCACGCCCGGCGTGCGGGTATGCGGGCGGATAAACAGCTGCTCAAACGCGGTCCGCTGGGCGGGCGTCTGCAGGCGGAAGCGCTCGCTGACATCGGCGCCGTCCTCATCGTAATAGGTGATTTTCAGCCACGGGCCTTTATCGTCGCCACCGTGCTGCAGGTCCATACCGCTGCAGCGCAGCACCAGCGCGTCTTTGAGCTTCAGCGCGGCCTTCAGCATATCGTCGGGGTCGACCAGAATCGTGTCGCACTCGCGGCAGCGGCGGGCGGCAATATCATTTTCCGCATTGCACTGCGGACAGTTTTTAAAACGAAAACGAAAATCGCACTGTTCACGATGACCGTCGTCATCTTCAAACCAGCCCTGGCAGCGGCGGCCAAAGTGCTCAATCAGCGTACCGTCGGCGGTGGTCTTTCCCCAGAAGGTATTGGCAAAGCCACAGGCCGGACAGAATACCTGTACGGGGACGTTATCGCTCTTGCCCTTCGGCGAGCCCACCTCTGGCGCATAGAGATCGTGAGGATTTCCGGCATAGTCGAGAATCAGGCAGTCGGTTTTCCCTGGCGCCAGACGCAGGCCGCGGCCGACAATTTGCTGATACAGGCTGACCGACTCCGTGGGGCGCAGGATGGCGATCAGATCGACATGCGGGGCATCAAACCCGGTGGTGAGCACCGCCACGTTCACCAGATAACGATACTGCTGCGCCTTAAATGCTTCGATGATGCGATCGCGCTGCGGACCGGGCGTGTCACCGGTAATCAGCTCCGCCTCGCCGGCGGGCAGCAGGCCGGTAATTTCCCGCGCGTGTTCTACCGTGGAGGCGAAAATCATCACTCCCTTGCGCGTCTGGGCAAATTCGACGATCTGGCTGACGATATGCGGCGTAATGCGCTGCTGCTTTTTTAGCTCAAGGTTCAGGTCCGCTTCGCTAAACAGCCCGTTGCTCTGCGGCTGAAGGCGGCTGAAATCGTACTGTACGACCGGCATATCCAGCCGCTCCGGAGGCGTCAGATACCCGTGCTTGATCATATAGCGCAGCGGCAGCTCGTAAATACAGTCGCGGAACAACGCCTTCTCATCACCGCGAACCATACCATGATAATGAAACTGGTAGATCCAGCCCTTGCCGAGGCGGAACGGCGTGGCGGTCAACCCGAGCAGACGCAGCTGCGGATTGACCTGTTGCAAATGGCTGATAATTTGCTGGTACTGGCTGTCATCATCGTCGCTGATGCGGTGGCATTCATCGACGATCAGCAGTGAAAACTCGGCCTGAAACTGTTCAAGGTTACGGGCTACCGATTGCACGCTGCCGAAAACCACCTTGCCGTGGCTCTCTTTGCGTTTCAGGCCGGCAGCAAAAATATCCGCCTCCAGCCCAAGCGCACAATACTTGGCGTGGTTTTGCGCGACCAGCTCCTTGACGTGCGCCAGCACCAGAACGCGGCCGCGCGCCAGACGCGCCAGTTCGGCGATGACCAGGCTTTTACCTGCGCCGGTTGGCAGGACGATGGCGGCCGGTTCATGATGGCGACGAAACCAGGCGAGCGTGGCGTCGACGGCCTCTTTTTGGTAGGGACGTAATGTAAAAGTCATGGCTATACTGGCGTTAATTAACTCGCAAATAGTATGCCACGAATCTTTTCCCTTGAGTGGCGTTAAGAGCCCGTTATACTAGCCAGCGAACTTCTTCTTTTTCGGGCGTTTGCCCGCTCCAGCATTATTACAGGCTAAAAAAATCTCATGCGACTTGATAAGTTTATCGCTCAGCAACTTGGCGTCAGTCGGGCTATTGCCGGGCGTGAAATCCGCAGCAGCCGCGTTCTCGTAGACGGCGAAATCGTCAAAGATGCGTCGTTTAAGCTCCAGCCAGAGCACGACGTGGAGTATGACGGCAATACGCTGACCCAGCAGAACGGCCCGCGCTACTTTATGCTCAACAAGCCGCAGGGGTACGTCTGCTCCACGGACGATCCGGATCATCCAACGATTCTCTATTTCCTGGATGTCCCGGTCGCGCATAAGCTGCATGCCGCAGGTCGACTGGATATCGACACCACCGGACTGGTGCTGATGACCGATGACGGGCAGTGGTCGCACCGCATCACTTCTCCGCGCCATCACTGTGAGAAAACCTATCTGGTGACGCTGGAAAACCCGGTGGATGAGCAAACGGCTGAACAGTTTGCGAAAGGCGTTCAGCTGCACAATGAAAAGGATCTGACGAAACCTGCGCGTCTGGAAGTGCTGACGCCAACGGAAGTGCGCTTAACGATAAGCGAAGGGCGCTACCATCAGGTGAAACGCATGTTCGCGGCGGTGGGTAATCACGTCGTCGGCCTGCATCGTGAACGTATTGGCGACATCATGCTGGATGAATCTCTGGAGCCTGGCGAATACCGCCCGCTGACGGAAGACGAGATAGCCAGCGTTGGCCTCCAGCATGCACGGAGTAAAACGTGACGGCAAAGCAGAATTCTTCACTGGGGATTGTGTTTATTCTTGGCCTGCTGGCCATGTTGATGCCACTGTCGATTGATATGTATCTCCCGGCGCTGCCGGTGATTTCGGCGCAGTTTAATGTGCCGGACGGCAGTGCGCAGATGACGCTCAGTACCTATATTCTGGGCTTTGCTTTCGGTCAGCTGCTGTATGGCCCGATGGCCGACAGCATCGGCCGTAAGCCGGTGATCCTCGGAGGAACGCTGATTTTCGCCGCGGCTGCGGTGGCCTGCGCGCTGTCGCAGACTATCGACATGCTGATTACCATGCGCTTCTTCCACGGTCTGGCGGCCGCGGCGGCGAGCGTGGTCATCAATGCCCTGATGCGCGATATCTATCCGAAAGAAGAGTTTTCGCGGATGATGTCGTTCGTCATGCTGGTCACCACTATCGCGCCGCTGGTTGCGCCGATGGTAGGGGGCGCCGTTCTGGTGTGGTTCAGCTGGCATGCGATCTTCTGGATTCTCGCGCTGGCGGCGCTGCTGGCCTCGGCGATGATTGCTTTTTTCATCAGCGAAACGCTGCCGGTTGAACGGCGACAAAAATTTAGTCTGCGCACCACGCTGGGTAACTTTGCGACCTTGTTCCGGCATAAGCGGGTGCTGAGCTATATGCTGGCGAGTGGCTTCAGCTTTGCCGGGATGTTCTCCTTCCTGAGCGCCGGGCCGTTTGTCTACATCAATATCAACCACGTTTCGCCGCAGCACTTTGGTTACTATTTTGCGCTGAACATCGTCTTCTTGTTCATCATGACCATCATTAACAGCCGCTTCGTCCGACGGGTCGGGGCGCTGAATATGTTCCGCGCCGGGCTGTGGATTCAGTTTGTGATGGCGGTATGGATGGTGGTCTGCGCGCTGCTGGATGTCGGATTCTGGGCGCTGGTGGTCGGCGTTGCCGCGTTTGTCGGCTGCGTTTCGATGGTCTCCTCCAACGCGATGGCGGTCATTCTGGACGAGTTTCCGCATATGGCGGGTACCGCATCATCGCTGGCGGGGACCTTCCGCTTTGGCATCGGGGCGATTATTGGCGCGCTGCTGTCCATGGCCACCTTTACTACCGCCTGGCCGATGCTGATTTCGATCGCATTTTGCGCCAGCAGTTCCATCCTTTTTTACCTCTACGCCAGTCGGCGACGTAAAACCGCGCACTAAAATACCTGCCACAAGGGGCGATTTCCGCCCCTTTTTTGATGCACATCAACCGCGATGGGCTTCCCGGTTCTGTAATTTGTTTCTTTTATGTAAAATCAATTAGTGTAAAAAGTCGCATTGTTGCGATAAAAAAGTTGTTTTGGATCACAGAAACGGGTACATATAGCCCCGATCTGTTTCCGCAGCGAAACTATAAGGTTCTGGATTATAAGTCGTTAACCCTGGCGTGACGCGGGTGTAAACGTTTTCTATGCTGATGCAGGACTATTTGTCAACGATGTGTTAATATTGATGTAAATTTATTGTGAAGCATTTTGCTTCCGGGGAAACTAAGTGAATACACAGCAACTCTCTATCGTACACCGTCTGCCGCAGAGCTATCGCTGGCTGGCCGGTTTTGCGGGTTCAAGAGTTGAACCGATTCCGCAAAACGGCGCCGAGAGTGAAAACAGCCTCGTTGCGCTGAAGCTACTCAGCCCGGACGGAGAGAAAGCGTGGCCGGTGATGCATAAGCTCAGCCAGGCCCTCAGCGACATCGAAGTCGATTGCTCCATCGTTGAGTGTGAAGGGGAGCCGTGCCTGTTTGTGAATTTACAGGACGAGTTTGCGGCAACCTGTCGACTGAAAAATTTCGGCGTGGCGATTGCCGAACCGTTCTCTGGCCACAACCCATTCTGACCGTCAGCCCAGCGCCAGAAGCTGGCGGGTATATTCCTGCTGTGGAGCGGTAAAAACGCGTTCGCACTCCCCCTGCTCGACGACTTCTCCCTGCCGTAACACCATCACCTGATGACACAACGTCCGCACTACGCGTAAATCATGGCTGATAAAAATATAGGCCAGCCGATATTTTTGCTGTAACGCTTTCAGCAAAGCCAGTATTTGCGCCTGCACTGTCTTGTCCAGCGACGACGTGGGCTCATCCAGCACGATGAGCTGAGGTTTCACGATCAGCGCCCGGGCAATCGCAATACGCTGACGCTGGCCACCGGAAAACTCAGCCGGATAGCGATGCCGCGTTTGCGGATCGAGCCCCACCTCCTGCATCGCCTGTATCACCGCTTGTTCACGCGCGGCCGACGTTAGCGTTGGCTGGTGGACGCGCAGACCCTCTTCAATAATCTGTAGCACGTTCAACCGGGGATTCAGCGACGAGTTGGGATCCTGGAAGACTATCTGCATCTGGCGGCGCAGCGGCAGCATTTGCCGACGGCTACGTCCCTGCAGCGCCTGCCCCTCAAAGGCGATCGTCCCTTGCGAGGCAATCAGGCGCAGCAGGGCCAGCCCGGTGGTGCTTTTGCCCGATCCCGACTCGCCCACCAGGCCCAGGGTTTCCCCCGCGCGCAGCTGGAAATTGAGCGCGTTGACCACCCGGTTATGATCCACTACCCGGCGGAGGAGCCCTTTGCGCACCGGGAAGGCGACGCTCAGATCGACGGCCTTCAGCAGCAGCGGCGCATCAGTGGCCAGCGGCACCGGCCTGCCGGCGGGTTCGCTGTCCAGCAGACGACGGGTATAAGGGTGTTCGGGGGCGGCAAAAAGCGCCCGACAGGCGTTTTGTTCGACACAGCGACCGTTTTGCATCACCGCCACGCGGTCAGCGAGCTGGCGGACAATGCTTAAGTTATGGGTAATAAACAGCAGCCCCATATTCAGTTCATTTTTCAGCTCGCGTAACAGCTGCAGGATTTGCGCCTGTACGGTCACGTCCAGGGCGGTAGTGGGTTCGTCGGCAATCAGCAGCTCTGGACGGGTGAGCAGCGCCATGGCAATCATGATCCGCTGGCGTTCGCCGCCGGAAAACTGATGCGGGTAGTCCGCCAGCCGGCGTACGGCATGACGGATACCGACCCGCTCCAGGCAGTTAAGGATCTCACCTCGCGCGGCCTCTTTGCGCATGCCGCGATGCAAAGACAGCACTTCATACAGCTGCTTTTCCAGCGTATGCAGGGGATTGAGCGACACCATCGGCTCCTGAAAAATCATCGCGATCCGATTACCGCGCACCTGACTCAGCGTGCGCTCATCGGCGTGAAGCAGCGACTGGCCGTGAAAGCGAATGTCTCCGCCGGGGTAGCAGACCGGCGGAGAGGGGAGCAGCCGCAGCACCGAGAGCGCGGAGACGCTTTTACCGGAGCCGGATTCCCCCACCAGCGCCAGGGTTTCCCCGGCGCCAATATTCAGGGAGAGCTCGCTGACGACGGTATGCGTTTTCCCCTGCTGGCGGAAGGCGATGGAGAGGTTGTCTATCTCTAACAAAGGCTGCGTCATGTTATACCGCCTTACCGGGGTCGAAGGCGTCGCGGACGGCTTCACCAATGAAAATTAACAACGATAACAGCACCGCGACCGACAGAAAGGCGGCGATGCCCAGCCACGGCGCCTGCAGATTGTTTTTCCCCTGCAGCAGCAGTTCGCCAAGCGATGGCGAACCGAGCGGCAGGCCGAAGCCGAGAAAATCGAGGGAAGTCAGGGTAGTGATGGAGCTGCACAGAATAAACGGCAGGAAGGTCAGAGTGGCGACCATGGCGTTGGGCAGCATATGGCGCAGGATAATATGCCGATCGCTGACCCCCAGCGCCTGCGCCGCGCGAATATAGTCATAGTTACGGGTGCGCAGGAATTCCGCCCGCACGACGCCGACCAGCGCCATCCAGCCGAACAGTACCGTAATGGCCAGCAGCCACCAGAAGCCCGGCTGGACGACACTGGAGAGTAAAATAATCAGGAACAGGGTTGGCATGCCTGACCACACCTCAATAAATCGCTGACCCCACAGGTCAATCTTGCCGCCGTAGTACCCCTGAATGGCACCCGCCAGTACCCCCAGCACGCTGGAGAAAAAGGTCAGCAGCAGGCCGAACAGAATCGATATTCGCGTGCCGTATAAAATACGGGCCAGCACGTCGCCGCCGTTGGCATCGGTACCCAGCCAGTTTCTCGTCGAGGGGGGAGAAGGGAAGGGCGTTTGGGTGGCGAAGTCGATGGTGGTGGCGCCAAATCGGATCGGCGCCCACAGTATCCAGCCGTTATCATCCAGCTGCTTTTGCAGCCACGGATCCTGGTAGTCGGCGGCGGTAGCAAACGGGCCGCCAAAGGTCGTCTCGCTATAATTTTTCAATGCCGGAACGTACAGGCTGCCGCGATACTGCACCAGCAGCGGGCGGTCGTTGGCAATCAGCTCGGCGCACAGGCTGAACACGAAAAGAATCATAAACAGCCACAGCGACAGATAGCCGCGGCGGTTGTGACGAAAACGCGCCCAGCGGGCCTGATTAACGGGACTCAGAAAAGACATCAGCGGCCCTCAAAATCAATACGCGGATCGACCAGCGTGTAGCAGATATCGCTGACAATATTCAGCAGCAGGCCGATCAGGGTAAAAATATACAGCGTGCCGAACATCACCGGGTAATCACGGGAAACGGTCGCCTCATAGCCCAGCAGTCCCAGGCCGTTGAGGGAAAACATCACTTCAATCAGCAAGGAACCGGTGAAAAACATACTGATAAACATCGCCGGGAAACCGGCGATCACCAGCAGCATGGCATTGCGAAAAACATGGCCCCATAAAATATGCTTTTCGCCCACCCCTTTGGCGCGTGCGGTCACGACATACTGCTTGCGGATCTCGTCAAGAAAGCTGTTCTTGGTCAGCATGGTGAGCGCCGCAAAGCCGCCGATGACCGTCGCCAGCACCGGCAGCGTAATGTGCCAGAGATAGTCGAGAACCTTCTGATACCACGTCAGGCTATCGAAATTAGCTGACACCAGCCCGCGCAGCGGAAACAGGTCCATATAGCTGCCCCCCGCGAAGAGCACGATCAGAATAATGGCGAACAGAAAGGCCGGGATGGCGTAGCCAATAATGATCAGCGTACTGCTCCAGATATCAAACTGGCTGCCGTTATGGACGGCTTTGCGGATGCCGAGCGGAATCGAGACCAGATAGATAATCAGCGTGCTCCACAGCCCCAGGGTGATGGAGACCGGCATGCTGTTTTTGATCAGCTGCAAGACCGACGCGCTGCGAAACAGGCTGTCGCCAAAATCGAAGCGCAGATAGTCGCCGAGCATTTTCAGGTAGCGTTCGTGGAGCGGTTTATCAAAGCCGTAGCGGTGGGTGATTTCGGCAATCACTTCCGGATCGAGACCGCGCCCGCCGCGATAATGGCCTTCGCTGATGTTGCCGACGCCGGTCCGGGCATGGCTGGCAGCCATACCGCTTTCTCCGGCGCCCGGTAAGCCGCCACGGTTGCCGAACTCAATGGCGGCGATGGCCTGATCGACCGGGCCGCCCGGGGCTATCTGGACAATGAAAAAGTTGATCGTAATGATCGCCCACAGCGTGGGGATTATCAGCAACAGCCGGCGGATCAGGTATGCGCCCATCGTTATTCCTTACCGTTTGTCCGCGGGTAGTTTTGCCGCTTTGTTCACGTCATACCACCAGGTATCGAACCCGGATGAGTAGACGGGACGGGTCTGCGGGAAGGAGAATTTATCCCAGTACGCCGTCCTGTCCTGCGCCATATACCACATCGGCAGCATGTAATAGTTCCAGGTCAGCACCCGGTCCAGCGCGCGCCCCAGGGGCAGGAGCTTTTGCTTATTCCCCTGCCAGCGGATGATCTGCGCAATCAGTTTGTCCACCACCGGACTCTGAACCCCGGGCGCATTGTAGCTGGAGTGAATATATGACGAATCCCAGGAGATTTGCAGGTCGGTTCCGGGCCAGGGCGTCGCGCGCCAGACGATGGGCATCATATCGTAGTCACGACTGCGTCGGCGGTTACTGTACTGTGAATTATCGACCTGGCGAATATCCATCGTAATACCGAGGCGCTGGAGATTATGCTGGAACGGCAGCACCCAGCGATCGTTGCCCCCGGAAGGCAGCAGCAGTTCAAAGCGCAGCGGTTTGCCGGTGACGGCGTTGATTCGACGTTGGTTTTTCAGCACCCAGCCCGCCTGCTTAAGCAACGCATCCGCCTGCAGCAAATTTGTGCGATCGAACCCATCGCCGCGGGATCGCGGCGGCTGATAGACGGAGGTGAAAACCTCCGGCGGCAGATCGGCCTTCATTGGCGTCAGCAGGGCGAGCTCTTCGGCATCGGGCGCGTGACGCGCCGCATATTCGGTATTCTGAAAGTAGCTGCTGGCCCGGCTGTAGGCGCCATAAAACAGCGCCTTGTTCATCCACTCGAAATCAAAGGCGAGGGTGATGGCTTCCCGGACCTGGCGGTCGTTAAACACCGGGCGCTGGATATTAAACGCCAGCCATTGGGTATCCTGCGCCGAGGTGTTCGGGTACTCATCTTTGACAATATAGCCGTGGGTAAAATTGCGTCCGACATAGCGGGTCGACCAGTTTTTGGCCATCGTCTCTGCGCGTCGGTCGACGGCGCCGGCCTTAAAGGCTTCAAAGGCGACATTATCGTCAAGGTAGTAGTCGTAGCGCAGCGTGTCGAAATTCCAGCGCCCGCGGTTCACCGGCAGATCGGCCGCCCAGTAGTCCTTCACCCGCGAGTAGATGATGTACTGACCCATCCGCCAGTCGGTAATTCGATAGGGGCCGCTGGCCAGCGGCGGGGTGGAAAGCGGGTCGCTGAGCTTATGGTTGCGCCAGAATGCCTCAGGCATCACCGGCAGGGAGAGCAGACTCAGCATGTTCTCCTTGCCGGGCTGCGCCAGCGTAATGCGCACGGTGCGCGGCGCAATGGCCTCGACGCGGGTCCCCTTGTAGAACAAGCGGAACTGCGGTACCCCTTCGGTCATAAATTTGTGGAACGTGAAGGCGACATCGCCGGCGGTAATCGGGCTGCCATCATGAAAACGGGCGTGCGGATTGAGGGTTATCTCCATCCACGAGAAATCATCGGCGTAGCGCGTGTGTGCGGCAATGAGCGGATAATAGCTGCCCGGTTCATCATCGGAGGTGGTGAACAGCGTGTCGTACAGAGCGTCGGTACGTACTCCCGGGTTGCCGCGCAGCGCATAGCGGTTGAAGTTATCGAAGGTGCCAATGCTGGCGTTGACTATTGTTCCCCCTTTCGGGGCACTGGGATTGGCATAATCAAAATGGTCAAAGCCGACGGCGTATTTCGGTTCGCCAATGATGGCAAAAGTGCTGCCCTCTTTTATGGTTATGGTTTGCGCCTGACTATTCAGGCTGAACAGGGTCAGTAATATCAGGCAGACACGCGCAAACATAGCCAGATTAATATCCTCTGTGGGCAGACATCATAAAGAGCCATTACCGGCGGCAAAATAGTTAGCCGGTTCATCATGTGCCGCGATCAGCGCTTCCAGCGGCAGCGGGCGGCTCAGCCAATAGCCCTGCAGGAAGTTTACGCCATGTTTGCGTAACCACTCCGCTTGCTCCGGTGTTTCGACCCCTTCTGCAACGGTCATGAGCTGCAGGCGGCGACTTAGCGTCAGTACCGCATCCAGCACCGGGGAGGTGACGGTCTCGGTTCCGATGGCCTGCACGAAGCCGCGATCGATTTTCAGATAGTCAAATTTATAACGCTCAAGGTAGATAAGCGCACTATGTCCGGTACCAAAATCGTCAATCGCAATCTCAAACCCCTGCTCATGCAGCCAGTCAAAGATGGCCAACGACCTGTTTTTATCGATCATCGCGCGTTCAGTAATTTCGAGAACCACATTGAAGTGGTTGGCTGGCATGGATGCAGCGAACTGCTGCAGGTCATCCTGAAATTCGTCGGCGTGCAGATGGGCCGGTGAGATATTCAGCCCCAGCTTACTACCAGCGGGCAGAATTTTTTGCAGGGCCGGGGCGTCGCGGGCGATCAGTGCTAATAAATGATGAGTGAGCGGCACAATCACTTGCTGCGTTTCCGCCAGGTTAATAAACACATCAGGCGGAATCTCCCCGGCTACCGGATGGCGCCAGCGCATCAGTACTTCAATACCGCTGATGCGCAGGGTATCGGCTTTGACTACCGGCTGATAGACAACATAGAACTGATTATTTTTTATCCCCAGCAGAATGGCTTTACGCGGATCGGATTTCAGCGTCAGCACGTAGTAACTCACCAGGCCAGCCAGCAGACCGCACACGACGCCGAGCAGCAGCGAGAATAGCGTATTTTCCGATAGCCAGCTGTTGGCATAGAGATAGACTTTCAGCGGCAGCCCTTTGATTTGTACCTGACGAATCGGCTCTGCACGCAGATTCTGCGGGTCAATAAGGCGGTTGGTCAGGGTGGAGAGGGCGGTATCGTTGACAACCAGCGCGATGCTACTGAAATCGTTCTGGCGGGCGGAATAAAGAATATAGGGTGTCAGGTTGGTATTGATTGAGACGAAAATGCCATCGTTATCGTCGTGTGGATTGCGTACCCACATCGCCAGGGCGGCATTATCAGGCATCATCGGTGTCCCCGGCAGGAGCCGCATATCGACCGCTTTACGGGTATCGAGATGGGGGATGAGCTGCACCAGCGGAGTATTCATGGGGCCAGTGGCGGAGGAGCAAAAGGCGACGCCCTCTTTTACCAGCAAAAACGCGCGCACGTTTGGGCTAAAGGCTGCTCGTGCGGTCAGGTCTGACACAATATTTTCACATTTTTGATTGACCAGCGGCTGCAGGCCGACCATCGTCTTCTCGAGCTGGCTAAAGTATTCAGTCAGGTAGACGTTGACGTTGTCGATGATACTGTCAAAACGTTCAGACCGGCTATGGTAAATCACCATAACCTGAATGCTACCGGCCAGCAGGGCGACGATCACTCCGATGAGTATGCTGGTCAGCCAGATATTACGCCGGGGTGACAGGTAACGGGTAAGCATAGGCTCTATAGTCGGTCCATGTTAATGAGTTGCGCCAATGGGTAGAAAACGTTTTCTCTATCGCCACTTAAAGGGATAGCTTATATTGCGGCATTCACAGGTAAACAGGCAAAAAAAAACACCGCCGCAGCAGTGTTTTTTGTTCTGAGGTCAGCCAAGGGATAACTCACGACAGAAAGGATTACGAGCGGCTCAGAACTCGTCGCGCTTCATTATAGCGCTTCTTCCAGTACGGCTCGTTCATGCTGGAGATGGTCACACCACTGCTGGTGGAAGCATGGACGAACTGATCGTTGCCGATATAGATACCGACGTGGCGACCGGTGGAGCCCGCCCGGAACAGAACTAAATCGCCGGTACGCAGTTGAGAGCGTGAAATGGACTTGCCGGAATCCTGCTGCTCAGAAGTGGAGCGGGGCAGTTCCAGACCAAATTGTTCACGGAAAGTACGCTGCACGAAGGCAGAGCAATCAATGCCTTTCCGGGTGCTGCCGCCGAGGCGGTAACGCACGCCTTTCCAGCTGGCATACTGGTCCATCAAACGGGACTTAACGTCCAGATTGCTGACCATCTTTTCAAATTCATCCTGAGAAGCTTGCAGTGATGATAAATCGCCACTACCCACAGCATGCGTCTCAGAATGCATATTCTTTGCGGTACTACTTGTCGAACTACAGGCAGAGAGCAAAACTGCCACTGCTATCGCGGGCACTACCCGCAACATATATCTCAAAATCGGCTGAGATTTGACCATGCTGTTTGTTTTCCCTTGTTGTCCTTAACGACAATGTCGTTATAAAAAATGCCAAACGTGTTAGAGCCTAAATACCTGCCAGCAATGAGACAATTCCTTAAACCTAAATTTGTGGGATACCGCACAAATTTATTTTTGAGCCGGATTGACGTTACTGGAAAGGCAAAACGAGATTGAGATTACCCTATCAAACGTGGGATGGCGAGCGGTTTCGCGCGATTTCTTATAAGAATTTGTACATCTAAAAGTGAATCATCGGGAAAGCACAAAATAGCGGCAGTCGTGGGTAAAAAATATGCAATTACTTCATTTGTAAGATGATTAATGTGACAGGAAGATGACGCGGGCGATAAAAAGATGGACAAATAAAAAAGGGACCGAGAACGATCCCTTATGGATATAGTTAATAATATGTAAGGAAGAGATTAATTTTTACCCACTCCGCCCGGAAGCGAACGGTTAAACCAGGCGATCAATGTGTCGCTTAATGGTGTCATCAGCACCCAGGGGATGCCAATGAGGACGGCGGTCAATGAACCAACGGCAATATCGGTAAACCAGTGGGCGCCGATCATGACCCGCGGAAAAGCGAAAACGACAAAAATAGTCAAAGCAATAGCCAATGCCCGACGGCCAAAATAGCGCCACATGAAGGTGGCGAAAATCAGCAGCATCATGCCGTGATCGCCGGGAAAACTGTCTTTCGACGCATCTTTGGTCGGGAAGGCGACCACATCGCTTACTTTTACAATCTCGCTGAACGTGAGCGAGGGGCTGGCGCGTTTAACCGGCATCAGATGCTGCGCCAGCTGGTTAATGACTACCGCGAACAGCAGCATGACCAGACCGATAATGACGATCCGCCGGCGACCGGCGCTTTGCTCCTTCAACCAGAAGCTCAGCATCAGGCCGCCCATCGCCAGCAAAGAGCAGGCGTCAAAAGCCCGGTTATTGATGATAGCCAGCAGCCAGGCATAGGCCTGACTCTTTCCCACACCCTGGTTAAAGAAGTGGAAAATGGCGGAATCCAGCGGTAACCAGAAACCATGATTAGCGGGCAAATACCACGAAAAAAAGAGGGCAAAGCCCGCAGCGTTAAGCAGCAGGATCAGGGGAATTCGGTTTTTAATCATAACAGTTGCGAGTTGTGTAAGACGGCGGGAAACATACCCGCCTTAACTTAAACGAAGTTTCAACAAAGAGGCTTGTAACGCATTCCAGTCGGCCTCGGATTCGGTAATCAGTTCAATACGGCTGTCCGGCGGCGCAACGTTTTGGGTTTCGATATGCAGATCAAGTCCCTGACGGTTGATGCGTACCAGACCTTCCGCAATACGCATCACGCCCTTGACGCGGGCAACCGGCGCCAGACGAGCCCACTCAAGCAGGCCAATCGTATCAAAGGTTGTATCGGCATCAAAAATCCAGCCGCAGGCCTGGTAACCCTGACCGCTGTTGAGGCTCCGGCGCCAGCGCTGGTGGGCCGGCAGGCTGAGCGCGGCCAGACCTTTTTTCTGCCCGTGGCTGTGCGCATGTTCGGCACTTTCCGGCAGCGGTGTGAGATTCAGGCGCGGTAAATCCAGCAGCTGCGGGTCGATATTGCCGTGGGTAGCGCCAATATGCAGACGCTCGCCCGCGTGCTCCTGCCACCAGGCGTCAAAGGCCCGTTCGCTTTCTGCCGTCATCCGGTCCGTTTTATTGCTGATAATGACATCGGCCGCCGCCAGCTGATCGCGGAAGTTGGCGTTCGCCATCACTTTACTGTCCAGCAGCTGGCGGGGATCGAGCACGCACAGGGTGGCGCGAAGATCGATCCACGGCTCGTAGACGGCGGCGGTCAGAATATCGAGAATTTGTTTGGGATGGCCGAGCCCGGTAGGCTCAATCAGCAGACGATCCGGTTTCCCCTGGCGCAGCAGGGTATTCAACCCAACCTGCATCGGCAGGCCGTTGACGCAGCACATACAGCCGCCGGGAATTTCTTTGAGTAGCGCGCCGCTATCGGCGAGCAAAGCGCCATCGATACCTACTTCGCCAAACTCATTAACCAGCACGGCCCATTTTTCATCTGCAGGCTTGTGGGCCAGCAGATGAAGAATCGAGGTCGTTTTACCGCTGCCGAGAAACCCCGTGATCAAGTTGGTTTTGGTCACATTTTCTCCAGGATACAAATGTAATGTTGTAACAGTTGGGACTATCCTGACGAAAAAAAGGGGAAAAGAGAAGGGCTACGGCGGACAGAAAAGAATTCTGTCCGCTAAAGAGCAGCAATTGTTAAATCCCGGGCACGTTGGCGATGGCCTGTCGGGCACCGACGGCAGAAAGCTGACGCCAGGCGGCGGTGATGTGATCCACAAACAGCGTATTGCGCGGTAGATCGCGACCAAAGATTTCTTCCAGTGAGAGCAGGGCGCTGACGCGTTCCTCATCGCGGCTGCCGGCAACCAGAGCCTGAATCTTCTCGCTCAGCGGGTCGCGAACATCAATAGCCTGACCGGCATCATCTATACCGCTGACGTAGCGCATCCAGCCTGCCACCCCGAGCGCCAGCAACGGCCACCGGCTACCGCGCTGCAGGTGAACGCGAATACCGTCAAGCATACGTTGCGGAAGCTTCTGACTACCGTCCATCGCTATCTGCCAGGTGCGGTGTTTAAGCGCTGGATTACTAAAGCGTGCGATCAGGCTGTCGGCATAGTGCGTCAGATTGACGCCTTCGATAGCAAGGGTCGGGGCTTGTTCGTCAAGCATCAGCCGGCGAGCGGCGCTGCGCAGCACCTCGTCCTGCATGCAGTCACTGATATGCGCATTGCCGGCAAGGTAGCCGAGCCAGGCAAGGAAGGAGTGGCTGCCGTTGAGCATCCGCAGCTTCATCTGTTCCCACGGCAGCACATTATCGGTCATCTGGGCGCCGGCGATTTCCCACGCCGGGCGGCCCGCCACGAAGTTATCCTCAATGACCCATTGAATAAATGGCTCACAGCTGATGGCGCAAGGGTCTTCTACGCCGAGCGTGGCGCTGATTTCAGCCAGCGATTCATCGGTAGCGGCAGGCACGATACGGTCAACCATGGTGCCGGGAAAACTGACGTGTTCAGCAATCCACTGCGCCAGTTCGGGGGCGCGCTTTTCCGCCATGCCCAGAACCGCATTTTTCACCACGTGACCGTTATCAGGAATATTATCGCAGGAGAGTACCGTAAACGGCGGCAGGCCGCGTTCGCGGCGGCGAGACAGGGCTTCAACCAGTATCCCCGGCACCGACTGCGGCAGCGCGGGATGCTCCAGATCGTGAATAATGCGCGGCTGCGTCAGGTCCAGCGTGCCGCTGGCGGGATCGATGCAGTAGCCTTTCTCCGTAATGGTGAGTGAGACAATGGCCACCTGCGGTTCGCAGAATTTTTCAATGATCGCGGGCAGAGAGTCCAGCTTTGCATTCAGACATTCATGAACGGCGCCCACGACAATCGGCTGGTTGCCGTGCGCGCCTTTTTCCAGCACGGTGAACAGGTGGTCCTGCTGACGGAGCTGGCTCATCAGTCGGTCGCCGCTGAACAGGCTAATTTCGCAGATCCCCCAGTCTCCGCCGCTGGCGTTCAGCACCCGATCGGTAAGCAGGGCCTGATGAGCGCGATGAAACGCCCCGAAGCCGAAGTGCACAATGCGCGAGCGCAGCTGGCTGCGATCGTACTGAGGAAGCTGCACGCCTTCTGGCAGCGTAGCGGTAGCAATAGTTGTCATTCTTTACACACCTGATTAACCAATGATTAACAATGCCAGTGTAAAGTTATATGACAACAAATTAAATTGGTGAGCCGTATTTATACGCTTAGTGTGAGCTGGATCAATCAATTTAGCGGGATAAATTGATCCCTGTCGAGAAGCCTGTATGGTAGTCATCATTGATGTTTGCGTTATTGGTATAATAACTTTGAGAGGGCATAGCGATGGAACAAACCTGGCGTTGGTATGGACCGAACGATCCGGTGTCGCTTGATGATGTACGGCAGGCTGGCGCGACGGGTGTGGTCACTGCGCTGCACCATATTCCTAATGGTCAAGTCTGGCCGGTTGACGAAATTAAACAGCGTCAGGCGCTGCTGGCGGAAAAAGGGCTGACGTGGTCGGTCGTGGAAAGTATCCCGGTACACGAAGAGATCAAAACCCAAAGCGGGCAGTGTGCGACCTGGATAGCCAACTACCAGCAGAGCATTCGCAACCTGGCGGCCTGCGGGATTGATACCGTGTGCTATAACTTCATGCCAATTCTCGACTGGACGCGCACTGACCTTGAGTACCAACTGCCGGACGGTTCGAAAGCATTGCGTTTTGACCAAATCGCGTTTGCCGCTTTTGAGTTACATATCCTGAAGCGCCCTGGCGCCGAGGCAGATTACAGTGAAGAGGAGCAGCGCCAGGCGCAGGCTCGTTTTGCGGCGATGAGCGCAGCGGATATTGAAAAGCTGACCCGCAATATTATTGCCGGCCTGCCGGGAGCGGAAGAGGGCTATACCCTCGAACAGTTCCGCGCACGCCTGGCGGAATACGATCATATTGATAAAGCGCAGCTGCGTGAAAATATGGCCGTCTTCCTGCGCGCTATCGTGCCGGTTTGTGAAGAGGTGGGCGTGCGGCTGGCCGTTCACCCGGACGATCCGCCGCGCCCGATCCTTGGCCTGCCGCGTATCGTTTCGACCATCGAAGATATGCAGTGGCTGAAAGAGACCGTGGACAGCATCAACAACGGCTTTACGATGTGCACCGGTTCTTACGGCGTGCGTGCCGATAACGATCTGGTGAAAATGGTCGAAACCTTCGGCGACAGGATCCACTTTACCCATCTGCGTTCGACCTGCCGTGAAGAGAACCCAAAAACGTTCCACGAAGCGGCGCATTTAACCGGTGACGTTAATATGGTGGCGGTGGTGGATGCGATTCTGAGCGAAGAGCTGCGCCGCAAGCATGTGGGCGATCTGCGTCCGATTCCGTTCCGTCCGGACCATGGCCATCAGATGCTGGACGATCTGCGTAAGAAAACCAACCCGGGCTATTCGGCGATTGGTCGCCTGAAGGGGATGGCGGAAGTACGCGGCGTTGAGCTGGCGCTGAAGATGACGAAGTATCCGGAACTGCTGTAATTCTGGCCGCGGAAAAATACAAAGGACAGCCTCTGGCTGTCCTTTTTGGTCTTACTGCCCGGCCGATGCGACGGGGGGGCTGGACAGGGCGTTTCCACCCTTATCCGACATGACGCGATCTTAGTCCGCGCGACCCATATAGCGGCTTTCTTCGATATGGATACGAATTTTCTCGCCGGTGGTCAGGTATTCCGGAACCTGAATCACCAGGCCGGTGCTCAGGGTCGCCGGTTTGGTGCGCGAGCTTGCCGAGGCGCCTTTAATGCCCGGTGCGGTTTCCACGATTTCCAGATCCACGGTCTGCGGCAGCTCCAGCGCCAGCAGCTGGCCATCCCAGGTCAGAACCTGCATGTCAGGCATGCCGCCTTCCGGAATGAACAGCAGCTCTTCTTCAATCTGCTCTTTGGTGAAGGTGTATGGCGTGTAATCTTCTTTATCCATAAACACATACTCGTTGCCGTCAACATAGGAGAAGTCAACGAAACGGCGGGTCAGGGTAACGGTATCAACGATATCGTCGCCTTTAAAGCGCTCTTCCACTTTCAGGCCGGTACGTACATCAGAGAAACGCATTTTGTACAGCGTTGCTGCGCCACGGGCGCTCGGCGACTGAATATCAATATTTTTTACAATCAGCAGCTTGCCGTTGTAATTCAGCACCATACCTTTTTTAATTTCATTCGCTCTTGGCATTGCAGTAATCCTGTCACTTAACGGTTCAAAAAATATCGCGTAAAACTACTCGTGCCGGGGCTTTCAGGCAAGCGGAATTCGCGAGTTTTGCTATCTCCGGACAAAACGTTTAGGCTGGGCCGTGAACCGCAACATCAAGAGAGTCATTTATGGAATGTCGTATCGATTGCGGTGCCTGCTGTATCGCTCCTTCTATCTCAAGCCCAATCCCCGGAATGCCTGACGGCAAGCCTGCGAATGTCAGGTGCGTGCAGCTATCGGACGATAACTTATGCAATATCTTTGGATCGGCTTTACGTCCTAAAGTATGCGGTAGCCTACAGCCTTCATCTGATATGTGCTGCACCAGTCGTGAAGAGGCAATGGCTTTCCTGATACACCTCGAAAAGCAAACTTCAGCTTAAAAAACTGTTGCCGTAAATAATTCCATTACATTAAGAGAAGCGAAGTGTCTGGTGAACTATGGAACCAGTCTATGAAACAGAACTTAATTAAACTTTTAGCTACGCTTAATTTGATGATTTTATTGTATTTGATCGTTTACTGTACAGCCCCTGATTAGGTACAGTTTCCTTGTGGATTTCTATAACAACACGAGGAAAAGAGACAATGGCTATTCCAGCTTATCTATGGCTTAAAGATGACGGCGGCGCAGACATTATGGGGTCTGTAGACGTTCAAGACCGCGACGGCAGCATTGAGATCACCGGATTCTCACATAACTTGAGTACCCCAACTGATGCAATGACGGGAAAAATCACAGGAACCCGCAAGCATTCAGCCGTACTCATTCAAAAAGAGTTTGATAGCTCCAGCCCGTATCTTTACAAAGCAGTTGCCACTGGTCAGACACTTAAATCAGCGGAATTTAAATGGTATCGCATCAATGATGCTGGTCAGGAAGCGGAATACTTCAACATGCTGCTTGAAGGTGTGAAAATTGTCGGTGTTTCACCAGTGATGCACGATACTAAAGATGCAACCAAAGAGAAGCATAACCACCTTGAGTGCGTAGAGCTTCGCTATGAAAAAATTACCTGGAAGTACTGCGATGGCAACATCATGTTTACTGACGCATGGAATGAGAGAGCTCAGGCGTGAGATACCCAACATTAGCGGCATCACCCCACCCGCCATTTGATGTATCCTCATTCGCCCCGCCTGGCGTAAGCATTGTCAATAATATGATGATGGCTCGTTTTCACCGTGGCCCGTCAGCCCTCACCTATTCCTGGTTTTACCAACAAGTAAGAAGGCATGGTCCGTGGGATTACAAGCAGCGCGGGAAAGGGTTTGAAAGTTTTGGTAACTTTCATTATGGGGCTGTAGGTCACGCTGCGGGAATTTCCGATGAGGTATTACTTCGGGGGGCAGGATGGGCGCAAAGTCACGCAGGAACGAGCGATCCAGCTTTTGGTGATTGGTATGGCTCAACGCCTTATGGCGATGACCCTGACGACCAGTATTGGATAAGAGCAGGGATTGACTATGCAAAACGCGCTGGTTTTTAGGAAAGGCTACCTACTCTTAATCCTGTTGGCGGTTGTCGTCATTGGGGTATATAAGGTGTTGCATTACTCGCCGCTTGAGCAAGAGATAATCAAGAAGGTGAAAATAAACAATCTGGCTACCCTCTACATCACCGAAGCGAGCACAGGAGCAACTTCTGGTTTTTCCTATCGGTTTTATCTCTATGATGCATCCAAAGATGATAAAGCGTTTATGGCGAGTCTGGAGGACGGTAATGAGCCTTTCATGAACACGACGGACAAAGGCGCATTGACGAAGGCCGAGAACGATGCGCTTTATCTGTCAGTGAAAGGAACCATTTATACCTTTAATAGCCCTGCGACTTATCTTGCGGGAGGCTCAATCTACTCTGTTCCTGTTTACCTCACTTCATCGCCATTCTAATAGCATAGCCAGCTTTGGTGCTGGCTCTTTTCTTTCAATCTATGTCGCATCTTCAGGTCGAAACGACGGCCAAAAGTATGCGGTAGCCTACAGCCTTCACCTGATATGTGCTCAACGGATCGTGACGCTGCTATGACATATCTCATTCATTTAGAGTTGAGTACAGCGCCATAAGTCTTTGTCGTGCGTTTGACCCTGGATATCCAGGCACCTTTTATCCCTGAGCGTTGAGTTATTCATGGTGGTTGCCCAAAAACATCTGATTATCAGCCTGGTACTGAATTAAATAATTAAAAACTTCGTTTCAATAGTGTTGTTTTTTAGCATTAAATATGCTGATAAAATATTACAACTAATACGCTTAAATGCTTTTTATACAGTCTGTGTAATTTAATTTTGAAATGGATGCATAACATTTCAATGATTATGGTTATATAGGGTCGTTCCATAGAAAAACATCGAAAATCCTGAGGCGCCGTTTGCCGCCAGTCCCTTTCCCTGACTGTGCGGCATTTTTTACCTCAACAGCTTTAAGCGGTTTGTTTCTTTACGGGAGGTTAATATTGTATCTTCTTGCTGTAATCATCCTGATAGTCTTGACCTGTCTCTCTGCATACTGCATGTATTCATGTATCAAGGATAGCTCGTGGGGAACATCCATTCATCCGGACAAGTGAGCGGGAGAGGCTGTGGATGAATGAGCCAGCGGGAAAGAGCGAGACAGAGAGGCCCGGCGGTTTCACCTCTAAATGCTGAAGGGGTGCCAATAACGGATGATAAAGCCCCGATTCGGGTATCGGTTGATTACAAGGAACCATGCCCAAAGCCCCCGGGAGTCAGAACTAAAATTAATATTTAATATGAAATTAAACATCAATACCTGGTGAACTCAAAGAATCGAAAAACAAGAGCTGATTATTAGCAATCCAATAACAATTCAATTTGGTTTGGTTGTGCGAATGTTTATTTTGCAGAAGTTATATTGCTCTGTATGTTTATTTTAAATATGGCTGGGTATGCTTCGCTTCATTAAAAAACGCTTCGCAGCGCTTGTCTTACTCGTATGGAGCATCCTCTATCTGTCAGTGATGGTAGAATGCTGGAACTTTATTTCTAACCATTACTGGTTGTTTTTTAGTTGATAACATCATGAGGTAAGCAACTTCACGGCAAGATCATATTCCGGTCTTTGTGGACGAAAACTCTTTGGCAACGGTCATCCTGCATATAAGAACGCCTACAGATCACGGCAATCGCCAGGCGGCCATGACCTGTCTTATTCCGCAGGCTCTGCCTGCGTCTTAAACGTCTTTAATGCGCCACAGGCAAAGCAATGACACCGCGCCCATGCCGAGGGCAATCCAGAAAACAGCGTGATAGCTCCAGATTTCTGCCACCACGCCCGCCAGCGAGCCGGCGATAATCCAGCCGACGCGGGTGGTATTGGTATACAGCGTGGTGGCAGCGCCGGCCTGGCCGGGCATCAGATCCTGGAAATAGAGCATGCCAATACCTGCCAGAATACCGATGAATATCGCGTTCAGCGCCTGCAGAGCCAGCAGTAAAGCGGGCGTATGCACCAGCAGCATCCCCACGTAAAACAGTATTCCTGCCGCCGCAGCGAGGCGCATCAAAAAGCGCTTACCAAAGCGTCGGGCATAATAGCCGGCAATCAGCATCGTCGGGATTTCCAGCCCGGCGGCGGTCCCCATCATCAGCCCGGCCAGCTTCTCTGATAAATGCAGCTCATTAATGATATAGAGCGGCATGTTAATGATGTACAGACTGTTGATGCCCCACATTAATGTACAGACGCTGAACAGCAGCAGCGCATCGCGGCGGTTAGTGCGCGGCGCTTCCAGATGACCTGCCGCCGCCAGCTTCTCTTTGCGCATACTGGGCAGAAAGAACCACACCATCGCCCCGCAGACCACAAAGGCGACCGCGGCGCAGAGATACATCACGGTAAAGCCGAACCCCATTGCCAGCGCGTAGGCCAGCGGCGGGCCGATCACCCACGCCAGCGAGACCTGGGCACGCAGAATGGAACTGAACATCACCGCTTCGCGGCCGGTTTTATCGGCATGCTCGCGCGCCAGGGCGAACATCTGCGGGTTGGCGGTGGAGCCGAAGCTGCTGAGGAAGACCCCGACGAAGAGCAGAATAAAGTAGTTGCGGTTCCAGGCGAACAGCAGGCAGGCCAGAACCCCAAGCAGGCAGCAAAAGACAATCAGCTGCTTGCGATCGCCCTGGCGGTCCGAGCGCCCGGCGAGAAACTGACTGACCAGAATACCGATCACCGCGCTACCGGTAAAAAAGAAGCCGACCATCGCCGGGCGCACATGCACTTCATTGGTTAAAAACAGGCTCAGGGTCGGCGTTTGCAACGCGCCGGCAATGCCCGTCAGGAAGGCAACGATCAGGAAAGCAGAAGAGGTTAAATCGAACCCGCGTCGGGGGAGGGCGGCGCTACTGTTTTGCATGGGTGGCTATCTGTAATTGTCTGAGCAGCGGAGTTTACGCCGTCACTCAGAAAATGAACAGTAGTATGGTATGGAAAATTAAAAAGCAGTTTCAAATTAGTGGTTTCAGCAAAAAGCTGAAGCCGGGCTGAATGCGAACGTCGGACTTCAGCAAAAATGTGCTGCACCTCTAATTTCCGTTATCAGGTTGATAACAGATCTTGCGCAGTGGATAAGAAAGGTACAGACTCATTGAAACGTTTCAGCGTCATCGGGAGTTTCTCCATCAGGAAGATGACGCCTTTTTTCGCAAAATAGCTGAAACGATTCAATACAGCAGGAGAGGAGAACCATGTTCCAGTTATCTGTGCAGGATATTCATCCCGGCCAGCAGGCCGGTAATAAAGAAGAGGCGATTCGTCAGGTTGCCGCCGCGCTGGTTAGCGCGGGCAACGTGGCGGAAGGCTACGTTAACGGGATGCTGGCTCGCGAGCAGCAAACCTCCACATTCCTTGGCAACGGCATTGCCATCCCGCACGGGACTACCGACACGCGTGACCAGGTGCTGAAAACCGGCGTTCAGGTCTATCAGTTTCCGCAGGGCGTGACCTGGGGAGAAGGGCAGACCGCGTACGTGGCAATCGGCATCGCCGCCAGCTCGGATGAACATCTGGGGCTTCTGCGTCAGCTGACCCACGTCCTGAGCGATGATTCTGTCGCTGAACAACTTAAATCAGCAACCACGGCGGAAGAGCTGCGGGCCCTATTGATGGGTGAAAAGCAGAGCGAAGCGCTGAAACTGGATAATGACACGCTGAGCCTGGATATCGCTGCCAGCGACCTGATGACCTTACAGGCGCTGAACGCCGCACGTCTGAAAGAGGCTGGCGCCGTTGACGCCTCCTTCGTCAGCCGCACCATCAATGATAAGCCGCTGAACCTTGGGCAGGGCATCTGGCTGAACGACAGCGCGGAAGGCAACCTGCGCAGCGCGATTGCGGTCAGCCGTGCCGCCAGTACATTTACCGCCGATGAGCAGCCGGTCTCGCTGCTGATTACCGTCGCGATGGCAGATGAACAGCCTACCGCGGTACTGAATCGCCTGAGCAATCTGCTCATTGATAAAAAAGCTGACCGTCTGCTGAAGTCTGATGGCGCGACGTTGCTGGCGCTGCTGACCAGCGACGAGGCTATCGCCGACGACGTGCTGAGCGCCGAGTATGTGGTGCGCAATGAGCACGGGCTGCATGCCCGTCCGGGCACGATGCTGGTGAACACCATTAAACAATTTTCCAGCGACATTACCGTCACCAACCTGGACGGATCCGGCAAGCCGGCAAATGGCCGCAGCCTGATGAAAGTCGTGGCGCTGGGCGTGAAGAAAGGTCACCGTCTGCGCTTTACCGCGCAGGGTGAAGATGCGCAACAAGCGCTGGATGCGATTGGCGAAGCGATCGCCGCAGGCCTTGGGGAGGGCGCATAAATGAGCAGACGTGTAGCAACGATTACATTAAACCCGGCGTATGACCTGGTGGGTTTCACACCGGAAATTGAACGCGGGGAGGTCAACCTTGTGCGGACCACCGGTCTGCATGCCGCCGGGAAAGGTATCAACGTGGCGAAGGTGCTGAAAGATCTCGGCATTGACGTCACCGTTGGCGGTTTCCTGGGGAAAGATAACCAGGATGGTTTTCAGCAGCTGTTCAGCGAGCTGGGGATTGCCAACCGCTTCCAGGTGGTGCAGGGGCGGACGCGTATCAACGTCAAGCTGACGGAAAAAGATGGTGAAGTGACCGATTTTAACTTCTCCGGTTTTGAAGTGACCCCCGCCGACTGGGAACGCTTTGTGAATGACTCCCTGAGCTGGCTGGGCCAGTTCGACATGGTGTGCGTCAGCGGCAGCCTGCCGTCCGGCGTTAGCCCGGAAGCCTTCACTGACTGGATGGTTCGCCTGCGTAGCCAGTGTCCGTGCATTATCTTTGACAGCAGCCGTGAAGCGCTGGTCGCCGGTCTGAAAGCCGCTCCGTGGCTGGTGAAGCCAAACCGGCGCGAGCTGGAGATTTGGGCGGGCCGCAAACTGCCGGAAATGAAAGACGTGATTGATGCGGCGCATGCGCTGCGCGAGCAGGGAATTGCCCACGTGGTTATCTCGCTGGGCGAAGAAGGTGCGCTGTGGGTTAACGCCTCGGGCGAATGGATTGCGAAACCGCCTTCAGTAGAAGTGGTCAGCACCGTCGGTGCCGGGGATTCGATGGTTGGCGGCCTGATCTACGGCCTGCTGATGCGTGAATCCAGCGAGCATACGCTGCGTCTGGCCACTGCCGTCGCCGCGCTGGCGGTTAGCCAGAGCAATGTAGGTATTACCGATCGTACCCAGTTGGCCGCCATGATGGCGCGTGTCGACTTAAAACCCTTTAATTGACAGCAGGAGAGGCATAATGAAAACGCTGCTGATTATTGATGCCGGACTTGGACAGGCGCGCGCCTATATGGCGAAAACCCTGCTGGGTACCGCAGCGCATAAAGCGCATCTTGAACTGACAGATAATCCGAACGATGCTGAACTGGCGATCGTTCTTGGCGCCGCTCTGCCGGCGGATAGCGCGCTGAGCGGTAAACAGGTGTTCCTCGGCGATATTAATCGCGCCGTTGCGCATCCGGAGCTGTTCCTGAGCGAAGCGAAAAGCCATGCCGCGCCGTACGCTGCTCCGGCCGCTGCGGCACTGCCGGCCGCGACCGGTGGGGCAAAACGCATCGTGGCGATCACCGCTTGCCCTACCGGCGTTGCTCATACCTTTATGGCGGCAGAAGCCATTGAAATCGAAGCCAAAAAACGCGGCTGGTGGGTGAAGGTGGAAACTCGCGGCTCGGTCGGCGCAGGTAACGCCATCACGCCGGAAGAGGTCGCGCAGGCGGATTTGGTGATTGTGGCTGCCGATATTGAAGTCGACCTGGCAAAATTTGCCGGTAAACCAATGTATCGCACTACCACCGGTCTGGCGCTGAAGAAAACCGCCCAGGAGCTGGATAAAGCCGTTGTTGAAGCGAAACCGTACCAGCCATCCGGTCAGAGCGGCCAGCAGGCAGATGCGGCGAAGAAAGAGGGCGGCGGTGCCTATCGTCACCTGTTGACCGGCGTCTCTTATATGCTGCCGATGGTCGTTGCCGGCGGTCTGTGTATCGCGCTCTCCTTTGCCTTTGGTATCAAAGCCTTTGAAGTGAAAGATACCCTGGCCGCTGCGCTGATGCAGATTGGCGGTGGTTCAGCCTTTGCGTTGATGGTTCCGGTACTGGCAGGCTTTATCGCCTTCTCCATTGCCGACCGTCCGGGCCTGACGCCGGGTCTTATCGGCGGGATGCTGGCCGTCAGCGGCGGTTCCGGCTTTATCGGCGGGATTATCGCCGGTTTCCTTGCCGGTTACGTTGCTAAACTGATCAGCACCAAATTGAAGCTGCCGCCGAGCATGGAAGCGCTGAAACCGATTCTGATCATTCCGCTGGTCTCCAGCCTGATCGTCGGCCTGGCCATGATCTATCTGATTGGTAAACCTGTTGCCGGTATTCTGGCAGGGCTGACCCACTGGCTGCAAACGATGGGAACGGCGAACGCCGTACTGTTGGGCGCAATTCTCGGCGCGATGATGTGTACCGACATGGGGGGCCCGGTGAACAAAGCAGCCTATGCCTTCGGCGTCGGTCTGCTGAGTACCCAAACCTACGCACCGATGGCGGCGATTATGGCGGCCGGTATGGTGCCACCGCTGGCAATGGGTATCGCCACGCTGGTTGCCCGCCATAAGTTTGATAAAGGCCAACGGGAAGGGGGGAAAGCGGCGCTGGTTCTGGGTCTGTGCTTTATCTCTGAAGGGGCGATTCCGTTTGCTGCCCGTGACCCGATGCGCGTCCTGCCATGCTGTATCGTAGGTGGCGCGGTGACCGGTGCTATCTCTATGGCTATCGGAGCGAAACTGATGGCGCCGCACGGCGGTCTGTTTGTGCTGCTGATTCCTGGCGCGATTACACCGGTGGTGGGTTATCTGCTGGCGATTGTTGCCGGTACCCTGGTGGCCGGTCTCTCCTACGCGGTGCTGAAACGTCCGGAAGGACAGATCGCAGAAAAAGCGGCCTGAATTATCCTCCGCAATAGAGCGTCTTAACGCAACAAAAGGGCCGAATATTCGGCCCTTTTCTATTCTACGTATCTACATAGCGGTACGTTTCACCCGGCCGGCGTCAGGCCGAGGCCTCTTCCGTTTGCTGCGCCCGCAGCCAGGCAATCTCTTCGGCCCAGATATCCGGGTTAATGGTTTCCAGAATCAGCGGGATACCATCGAAGCGGCTGTCCTGCATGATCCAGCGGAAAGCGTCGTGGCCGATATTGCCTTCGCCCAGGCTGTGGTGGCGGTCAACGCGGCTGCCGAAGGCGCTTTTGGCATCGTTGAGGTGCATGCCGCGCAGATAGCGGAAACCGACAATGCGTTCGAAGTCGGCGAAGGTTTTCTCACACGCTTCTGCGCTACGCAGGTCATAACCGGCGGCAAAGGCGTGGCAGGTATCAATACAAACGCCGACGCGGGATTTGTCCTCCACGCCGTCAATAATGGCGGCCAGGTGTTCAAACTGAAAGCCGAGGTTGCTGCCCTGGCCGGCGGTATTTTCAATGACTGCGGTCACGCCTTCGGTTTTAGCCAGCGCAATATTAATGGACTCGGCAATACGCGCCAGGCACTCGTCTTCCGGTATTTGCTGCAGGTGGCTGCCGGGATGGAAATTGAGCAGCGTCAGTCCGAGCTGCTGACAGCGGCTCAGTTCATCAATAAAGGCATCGCGCGATTTTTCCAGCGCCTCCTCAACCGGGTGGCCGAGGTTAATCAGGTAGCTGTCGTGCGGCAGGATTTGTCCAGGACCAAAGCGGTATTTTTCGCAGGCGGCTTTGAATTCAGCAATCGTTTCGTCGCTGAGTGGGGCAGCTCGCCATTGCCTCTGGTTCTTGGTAAACAGCGCGAAGGCGGTGGCGTCGATTTCCGCGGCGCGAATGGCTGCATTGGCCAGTCCGCCGGAGGCGCTGACGTGCGCTCCAATGTATTTCATAAAAAAGCTCCAGTTAAGCCGCTGGGTGGAGAGTAATGATAGCGGCTTAACTGCAGAGTTACATCAACGAATGCGGGCGTTCACACGAGCGGGTTAGGCCATCAGGCTGTGAATTACCAGGTTGATGGCGCCGCCGCCGACGATCAGCCAGACGAACAGGACCAGGGCCATCAGCAGCGGTTTAGCACCGGCTTTTTTCAGCGCGCTGACGTGAGTGGTCAGCCCCAGCGCGGCCATCGCCATCGCCAGCAGGACGGTATCGAGCGTCACCAGCATGTCGACGACCGGTTTTGGCAGCAGGTGGAAAGAGTTAAACACCGCCACCAGAATGAACAGGATGGCAAACCACGGAATGGTGATTTTGCTTTTTTCTCCCTGGCCTTCTGGCGCCAGCTGTTTGACGCGAGCGGCCATAAACAGCAGGAACGGAGCCAGCATCATCACGCGCAGCATTTTCGCAATCACCGCGGCGTTTTCTGCATCCGGGCTGATAGCATGTCCTGCGGCCACCACCTGCGCCACCTCATGCATCGTGGAGCCCATATAGATGCCATAGGCTTCCGGGGTGAACCAGTGCGCCAGCATCGGGTACATCGCCGGATAGAGGAAGATAGCCAGGGTACCAAAAATCACCACCGTGGCCACCGCGACGGTCACTTTACTGGCTTCCGCCTTGACGACCGGTTCGGTAGCCAGAATCGCGGCGGCGCCGCAGATGCTGCTACCGGCGCCAATCAGCCAGCTGGTATGTTTGTCGAGGCCGAAGACCTTCTGCCCGAGGTAACAGGCGATAAAAAAGGTGCTGGTCAGCGTCAGTACGTCAATAGCGATACCGCTGACGCCGACATCGGCGATTTGGGCGAACGTCAGGCGAAACCCGTATAAAATAATGCCGAGTCGTAACAGATGCTGTTTGGCAAAGATCACGCCGCCATCACAGGATTGCCAGAGCTTAGGGTAAAGCGTGTTACCGATGACCATACCGAATAAGATGGCCAGCGTCAGTGCGCTGAAGCCGGCGCCGGCGATAGCGGAAAAGCTACCAGCCCAAAGCGCAGCGCCGGTCAGAACGGCGGTCAGCGCAAGTCCCGGGATAAAATGCCATAGGGTGCGATGTTTAGTCGGTAAAGTGAGTGCTGTCATAACCTTCTCCTTTGTCTGTGTAAAGATTACGACGTGCTGGTTTAAATATAAAATTGATTATATATTTATAATCAATCGAAATAAGTGGTATACCCGGCATACTTCAAGCTGCATGCAGCCTTGGCTGCGCGCACTTGCCCCAGTAAGCGCCTGGGACTCGCTCTCTGGCCGTATGACGCTGTTTGGGGCCAGCGCCAGCGCTGGGCAAAACGGTTAACCGTTTTGTCCTGCAACTCGAATTATTCAGGGGATATGCGAAGATTTTCGCGTTTTGGGTGGCATTCCCACGATCCGCGGGTTGTCGGAGAATCACGCTGCATACAAATGAAGGCAGGATGAGTTATGCATATCACGCTACGGCAGCTGGAAGTGTTTGCTGAGGTGCTTAAGAGCGGGTCAACGACCCAGGCGTCGCAGATGCTGGCGCTTTCACAATCAGCGGTCAGCGCGGCGCTGACCGATCTGGAAGGGCAGCTGGGCGTGCAGCTGTTTGACCGCGTCGGCAAGCGGCTGGTAGTGAACGAACATGGCCGGCTTCTCTACCCGCGGGCGCTGGCATTACTGGAGCGCGCGCTGGAGATTGAACAGCTGTTTCGCGGCGATAATGGCGCGATCCGGGTGTATGCCAGCAGCACTATCGGCAACTATATCCTGCCGGAAATTATCGCCCACTATCGCCGTGATTTTCCCGACCTGCCGCTGGAGCTGAGCGTGGGTAATAGCCAGGACGTGATTAATGCGGTAGCCGATCTGCGGGTTGATATCGGGCTTATCGAAGGGCCGTGTCATGCGGCAGACATTATCGCCGAGCCATGGCTGGAAGATGAACTCGTGGTGTTCGCCGCGCCGGATTCGCCGCTGCTCGAAGGGGAGGTGACGCTGCAACGGCTGGCGGAAGCGCCATGGATCCTGCGTGAACATGGCTCCGGCACCCGCGAAATCGTTGACTACCTGCTGCTGTCGCACCTGCCGGCGTTTCATCTGGGCATGGAGCTCGGCAATTCGGAAGCCATCAAACACGCCGTGCGTCACGGTCTGGGCATCAGCTGTCTCTCCCGGCGGGTTATCGCCGAACAGCTGGAGGTGGGATCGCTGGTTGAACTGCCGGTCCCGCTGCCTAATCTGACCCGCACCCTGTGGCGGATTCACCATCGGCAAAAGCATATTTCCAAGGCATTACAACGTTTTCTGCACTACTGTCAGGTGTAAATTATCGGCGGTTAGCAAGGGTATTATCGTGAGAGATCAGCATATTATGACTGGCATTTCCGGGGATTAGTGCTTTACTAATAATCCATTGTCGATCATGAAGCTCTCTTATAACTTCGCATTTGTACCGGATAGAACCCGGATCGTCTGCTACAATCGCGCCTCGTTTTTTGGATGGATAGCATTTTCACATGGTTTCGGATACTAAAACCACAGAAGCGCCCGGCCTACGCCGTGAACTGAAGGCGCGCCACTTGACCATGATCGCTATTGGCGGTTCCATCGGTACAGGTCTTTTCGTTGCATCTGGTGCAACTATTTCTCAGGCAGGCCCCGGCGGCGCACTGCTTTCCTATATTCTGATCGGTCTGATGGTCTATTTCCTGATGACCAGCCTGGGCGAACTGGCGGCGTATATGCCGGTATCTGGTTCCTTTGCGACCTATGGTCAGAATTATGTCGAAGAGGGCTTTGGCTTCGCGCTGGGCTGGAACTACTGGTATAACTGGGCGGTGACCATCGCCGTTGACCTCGTGGCGTCTCAGCTGGTAATGAGCTACTGGTTCCCGGATACGCCGGGTTGGATCTGGAGCGCCCTGTTCCTCGGTATTATGTTCCTGCTGAACTGGATCTCGGTTAAAGGCTTTGGCGAAGCGGAATACTGGTTCTCGCTGATCAAAGTGGCCACCGTTATCATCTTTATTGTTGTCGGCGTGATGATGATCGTCGGTATCTTTAAAGGCGCGCAGCCTGCGGGCTGGAGCAACTGGGCCATCGATGACGCGCCGTTTGCCGGTGGTTTCTCCGCGATGATAGGCGTCGCAATGATCGTCGGTTTCTCATTCCAGGGCACCGAGCTTATTGGGATTGCCGCGGGCGAATCCGAAAATCCGGAGAAGAATATTCCGCGCGCGGTACGGCAGGTGTTCTGGCGTATCCTGCTGTTCTATGTGTTCGCGATTTTGATTATCAGTCTGATCATTCCGTATACCGACCCCAGCCTGCTGCGTAATGACGTCAAAGACATTTCCGTCAGCCCGTTCACCCTGGTGTTCCAGCATGCGGGTCTGCTGTCTGCGGCGGCAATCATGAACGCGGTTATCCTGACGGCGGTGCTGTCGGCGGGGAACTCGGGAATGTATGCGTCAACGCGTATGCTCTATACCCTGGCCTGCGATGGCAAAGCCCCGCGCATCTTCTCGAAGCTGTCCCGTGGCGGCGTGCCGCGTAATGCGCTGTATGCCACGACGGTGATTGCCGCGCTGTGCTTCCTGAGCTCAATGTTTGGTAACCAGACCGTTTACCTGTGGTTACTGAACACCTCCGGGATGACCGGTTTCATCGCCTGGCTGGGGATCGCCATCAGCCACTATCGTTTCCGTCGCGGCTACGTGCTGCAGGGCAACGATCTGAACAATCTGCCGTACCGTTCAGGGTTCTTCCCACTGGGGCCAATTTTTGCCTTCGTACTGTGCCTGATTATCACGCTCGGCCAGAACTATGAAGCGTTCCTGAAAGACACCATCGACTGGGGTGGCGTGGCCGCAACCTATATCGGTATCCCGCTGTTCCTGGTGATCTGGTTTGGTTATAAGCTGGCAAAAGGTACCCGTTTCGTCCGCTATAGCGAAATGAAGTTCCCGCAGCGATTTAAAGGCTGACGCTTGTTTTAATCGTTCCCGTAAAACCCTCTTTTAAAGAGGGTTTTTTTATATCTGTATCTCTTACAAATTGATACAGTTCTTCATAATTTTATTGATAATCAAAATCATTATCTTTATCATCCTCATCAAAATCAGGATGAAGCCAATCTCCCTGTCTTGCCGGTCGTGAACAACCAGCAAGGGGCGACCAGCCACGTCAACTGTAAAAAAAGACCGCGCGTACCGCCAATGAGCGGTGCGCCGACAGTACGTGTTAATTGCACCTTTTGTTTGATTCGTTATAGACCTCATGGAGATATGGAATGTTCAGGTTAAACCCTTTTGTCCGGGCGGGATTGTGCGCATCCGTCGTATCGCTGGCGTTTCCGGCCGTAGCCGAAGTGAATGAAGAAACGCTGGTTGTCACCGCTGCGGCGACTGAACAGAGCGTAAAAGACGCTCCTGCCAGTATCAGCGTGATTACTCAGCAAGATCTGCAGCGCCGCCCGGTTCAGAACCTGAAAGACGTCCTGCGCGACGTGCCTGGCGTGCAGCTCACCAACGAAGGCGATAACCGCAAGGGCGTCAGCATTCGCGGCCTCGACAGCAGCTATACGCTGATTCTGGTCGACGGCAAACGCGTCAACTCGCGCAACGCGGTCTTCCGCCATAACGATTTCGATTTAAACTGGATCCCGGTCGATGCCATTGAACGCATTGAAGTAGTCCGCGGGCCGATGTCCTCCCTCTATGGTTCCGATGCCCTCGGCGGCGTGGTGAACATCATCACCAAAAAAGTCGGCCAGAAGTGGACCGGGACCCTGAGCGCCGATACCACGATTCAGGAACATCGCGATCGCGGTGATACTTACAACGGTCAGTTCTTTACCAGCGGCCCGCTGATTGACGGCGTGCTGGGGATGAAAGCCTACGGCAACCTCGCAAAACGCGCGAAAGACGACCCGCAGTCCTCCAGCAATGCCGCCGGCGAAACGCCGCGAATTGAAGGCTTTACCAGCCGCGATGGCAACGTTGAGTTTGCCTGGACGCCGACCGATAACCAGGACATCACCGCCGGCTATGGCTTCGATCGTCAGGATCGCGATTCCGACTCTCTCGACCGCAACCGTCTGGAACGCCAGAACTACTCCCTGAGTCATAACGGCCGTTGGGACGTGGGTAATAGCGAACTGAAGTTTTATGGCGAAAAAGTCGATAACAAAAACCCGGGCCAGGACGGCACGATCACCTCTGAAAGCAATGCCGTTGACGGCAAGTACGTGCTGCCGCTGGGGATGATTAACCAGCTGCTGACCTTCGGTGGGGAATGGCGCCACGATAAACTGAAAGATCCGGTCAATCTGAGTAGCGGCGGGAAATCCACCTCTGCCAGCCAGTACGCGCTGTTTGTTGAGGATGAGTGGCGGATTTTCGAACCGCTGGCCCTGACCACCGGTATTCGTATGGACGACCATCAAACCTACGGCGATCACTGGAGTCCGCGTGCTTACCTCGTCTATAACGCAACCGATACGGTCACCGTAAAAGGCGGCTGGGCGACGGCCTTTAAAGCGCCGTCGCTGTTGCAGCTGAACCCAGACTGGACCACCAACTCCTGCCGTGGCTCGTGCAGCATCATTGGTAACCCGGACCTGAAGCCGGAAACCAGCGAAAGCTTCGAACTTGGCCTCTACTACCGCGGTGAAGAGGGGCTGCTGGATGGCGTAGAAGGTAGCGTGACCACCTTCCAGAATAACGTCGACGATATGATCGATATCCTGCGAACCTCCAGCGCCAGCGAAGCGCCGGGCTACCCGAACTTTGTTGGCTGGAAAACGGTAAACGGTAAACGCGTACCGGTCTTCCGCTACTTCAACGTCAATAAAGCGCGCATCAAAGGGGTGGAAACCGAAGTCAAAGTGCCGTTCGGCGATGAGTGGAAGCTGACGGTGAACTACACCTATAACGATGGCCGCGATCTCAGCAACGGTGGCGATAAACCGCTGCAATCGCTGCCGTTCCACACCGCCAACGGGACGCTGGACTGGAAGCCGCTGGATGACTGGTCCTTCTACGTCACCGCGAATTATACCGGCGAGCAGCGCGCTGTCAGCGCAACCTCGAAAACCCCGGGCGGCTACACCATGTTTGATATCGGTGCGGCCTGGCAGGTGACGAAGAGCGTGAAGCTGCGTTCAGGCGTGCTGAACGTGGGGGATAAAGATCTGAGCCGCGACGACTATAGCTATACCGAAGAAGGCCGTCGCTACTTTATGGCCGTGGACTACCGCTTCTGATCGACGCAGAAAGAGGGCAGATGGCAACGTCTGTCTGCCCCTGGATAAACGTCTGGCCGGCTTTGCATCATGATGGCCAGACCTTATGTCGCCGTCGGTGTTACCTGAATGCCGACGGTTATCTGTTTTTGCGGATGTTTCTCAATGCACTGGCACCGTTATCGCCCAAACAGGCGCGGCGCGAAATGGCGTATACACTATAGGGAGAGATGCTCCCATTCTCTATCAGGATGGATGACTTCCTCAGGTTTGTTCAGAACTGAAATTCGACGGTGAGTGGTAAAATTCACCGCTTATTTCCGCGGGTGTCCGGAACACATTCAGAGGGCAGGGTAAAGATTGAGAACATGACTGGCGTCATGGCGCTCGATGGGGAGCACGTCGAGGTTATTCATTAATCGCATCTCCATTGGCAGAGAACAATAATGCGCAATGTCATCCTCCCTGTTTTCGTTGCTCTGTTTTTTATCCTCGTCGGCGTGTCTATTTTGAATATGCAGCTGTGGTACTCCGCAAGAATCAATAGTGCCAATGCCGCACGTCATGCCGCGAAAAGAATCGACGCCATTCTTGAGGAGGCGCGCCAGGCGACAACGACCGCGCTGGATGTGGCGAGCAAGGGCTGCACGCCGGAAGGTCAGTTTCAGCTTGGGACGGAGGCGGCGCTCAAACCGCACCTCAGAACAATTTTGATTATTAAAGACAATAAAATCTGGTGTTCTTCACTGCCGGGAAATCGGGTCCTGCTGTTGAATTTCAACGATATGTCGGACTCCCGGTTAATGCTGGTTCCGGCAAGAAACACCGTGAACAATCGGCCGATCCTTGCCTGGCAAACGCGTTTTCCGCTCGGAAAAACCGTCATCAGCATTAGCGATGTGCATATTCGTGATGCGTTAAGCAGTAACATACAGAATACGCAATTTGCCTTAGTGGTGGGTGAGCGGACTATCGGAACTTCAGGTGATGTCAGAAACACCGACTTAACCAGCAGTTCCAGCGCCCGTTTCCGATCGGCCGAATTTATGTTTGATATTGAATACAATCTGCCGGCGGTTTTTAGTGTTAAACGAATGATTAATCAAGGGGCTGGTTTGTTGATCTTTATTCTGTTCGTGGCATGCATCCTGGCCTGGATCCTGCTGAAGTATGCGAACAAATACACGACCCCCGAGGATAACTTACGTAAAGCCATTGCGAACGGGGAGATCGTGCCTTTTTACCAGCCGGTGGTAAATGGTCGCAGCGGGGCCATCTATGGCGTCGAGGTGTTGGCCAGATGGAAGCACCCGCAACTTGGCCTTATTTCACCGGTAACATTTATCCCCCTCGCGGAACGAACGGGACTGATTATTCCCTTAACCCAAAGCCTTATGGCGCAGGTGGTGGCGCAGATGAACAACATCGCCAGCAAACTGCCCGATGGTTTTCATATTGGTATCAACTTCAGCGCTTCACATATCAGCTCGCCTCAGTTTATGGATGACTGTCTGAAATACCGCGACGGTTTCCACAAGCCAAATTTAACGCTGGTGCTGGAAGTCACCGAACGTGAACCGCTACACGTTGATGAGCAGCTGATCGCCAATTTGAACACCCTGCACGCCCGCGGGTTTACGATTGCGCTGGATGATTTTGGTACCGGGTATTCAGGGCTGTCTTATCTTCATGATTTGAAAATTGACTACATAAAGATCGATAAAAGCTTTGTCGGTCGGGTGAACGGCCTCGATGAATCGACGAAGCTGCTGGACTGCGTGCTTGAAATGGCGCGCAAGCTCTCATTACGTATTGTGGCTGAAGGCGTTGAAACGGTAGAACAGCTGAATTATCTCAACCGGAAAAATATCACCCTGTTACAGGGCTATTATTTTTTTAAACCGGTTCCCTATATTGAGCTGATAAAAATACTGCTGTCGAAAAATAAAGAAACGGTGATTGTTGAATAACTCATGCCTTGCAACGGCGGCCGGGCGAGCGGGAAACGGTGTGCCGCGACCGAGGCGGCGGCATACCGGCAGGAAATCAGGCCTGCAGATAGCGGGCATGAAAACGCAGATGATCTTCGATAAATGAAGCAATGAAATAGTAGCTGTGATCGTAGCCGGGCTGAATTCGCAGGGTTAACGGCCACGCTTTCTGCCGCGCGCACTCCGCCAGCACCGCCGGCTGCAGCTGCAGCGCGAGGAATGTGTCGCTATCGCCCTGGTCTATCAGCGTCGGAATGGCGTCATCGGGCTGGCTGGCCTGCATTAATGCGCAGCTGTCCCATGCCTGCCAGGTCGACTCATCGGCACCCAGATAGGTGGTGAAGGCTTTTTGCCCCCAGGGAACCTGCGCAGGGTTAACGATAGGCGCGAAAGCGGAAACGCTGGTAAAACGGCCCGGGTTTTTCAGCGCCATGATCAGCGCGCCGTGTCCGCCCATCGAGTGACCGCTGATTGCGCAGCGCTCGCTGACGTTAAACTGCGAACGGATGAGCTGCGGCAGTTCGTCACGCAGGTAGTCGTACATATGGAAATGCGCAGACCACGGTGCTTCGCTGGCATTCAGGTAAAAACCTGCGCCTTTGCCCAGATCCCAGCCGGTATCGTCGGCGACATCATCGCCGCGAGGGCTGGTATCCGGCATCACCAGCACAAGGCCGAGTTCGGCGGCGACACGCTGGGCGCCCGCTTTGGTGGTGAAGTTTTCATCATTGCAGGTCAGGCCTGACAGCCAGTAGAGCACCGGCGGCGGCGTCTCATCGCGCAGGGGAGGTAAAAAAATACTGAACGTCATTGCACAGTTCAGGGTACTGGAGTCGTGCCGCCAGCGTTGCTGCCGACCTTCATAACAGCGATGCTCTTCAAGCAATTCCATGCAGGGCTCCTCAGGAAGGTAAATGCGGGTGTCAGGTCATAATACAGATATTTCATCTACCTGTGAGCAACTTTCACTTCCTCCCTTGAGGAACATATTGCATCATTAATGCAACTTTTAGCCAACATGCCCGCCCGCCGGAAATGGCGCAATACCGCGTAGCGGTAAGCGGCTGAGTGAAAGGCGGACAGGGCGAGTTTAATCAGCGGCAGGCGGGGCCCGTCGCGAGGGATCAATAGCTCACGCAAATTTCAATAATTATCGTTTCGGCTACTAGATTATGTGCGCCACCTCACGCACAATGAATGCAAACTTTGCCCGCAGAAGAGCAAAGAGCGCCACACCTGCAGGAGAACCTAAATGTCAGCACTGAGTAAAGAAGCCATACTCGTTCATGAAGCGCTGGTCGCTCGTGGGCTGGAGACGCCGCTGCGTCCGCCAGTACAAGAAATTGATAATGAAACTCGCAAGAGCTTGATTGCCGGACACATGACCGAGATTATGCAACTGCTGAATCTTGATCTAACTGATGACAGCCTGATGGAAACGCCACGACGCATCGCGAAAATGTACGTCGATGAGATTTTTTCCGGGCTGGATTATGCCAGGTTCCCAAAAATCACCGTTATCGAAAACAAGATGCAGGTCGATGAAATGGTAACCGTGCGCGATATTACCTTGACCAGCACCTGTGAACACCACTTTGTCACTATTGATGGGAAAGCGACGGTAGCCTATATCCCGAAAGATTCGGTCATCGGCCTGTCGAAAATCAACCGTATCGTGCAGTTCTTCTCTCAGCGCCCGCAGGTGCAGGAGCGACTGACTCAGCAGATTTTAACGGCGCTGCAGACGCTGCTGGGCACCAGCAACGTTGCGGTATCCATTGATGCGGTGCATTACTGCGTCAAAGCGCGCGGTATCCGTGATGCCACCAGCGCCACGACGACGACCTCACTGGGCGGCCTGTTTAAATCCAGTCAGAATACTCGCCAGGAGTTCCTGCGCGCCGTACGTCACCACAACTAAAAATACGGAGCAGGGCAGATGGAGCGAAATGTCACGCTGGACTTTGTGCGCGGCGTCGCCATCCTCGGGATCCTGCTTCTCAATATCAGCGCCTTCGGCTTGCCGAAGGCCGCCTACCTTAACCCGGCGTGGTCCGGGAGCCTTTCCCTCAGTGACGCCTGGACCTGGGCGATTCTCGATCTGTTTGCGCAGGTCAAATTCCTGACGCTGTTTGCCTTGCTGTTTGGCGCCGGATTACAGATGCTGCTGCCTCGCGGCAAGCGCTGGATCCAGTCGCGCCTCACGCTCCTGGCGCTGCTGGGTTTTATCCACGGTCTGTTTTTCTGGGATGGCGATATCCTGCTGGCCTATGCGCTAGTGGGGCTGGTGGCGTGGCGCATGGTGCGCGATGCGCATCACATCAAATCGCTGTTTAACACCGGCGTCGTGCTCTACGTCATCGGTGTTGCGGTACTCGTGCTGCTCGGTGTGATTTCTGGCGATGCGCCGAACCGTTCATGGGTGCCCGATGCGGTGAATTTACAGTATGAGCAATACTGGAAGCTGAACGGTGGGCTGGAGGCGGTCAGCAACCGTGCCGATATGCTCTCTGATAACCTGCTGGCACTGGGGGCGCAGTACGGCTGGCAGCTGGCGGGGATGATGCTGATGGGCGCGGCGCTGATGCGCAGCGGCTGGTTAAAAGGGCAGTTTAGCCTCAGCCACTATCGCCGCACCGGCGCACTGCTGATTGTCGCCGGCATGGTCGTCAATCTGCCGGCTATTTTTGCCCAGTGGCATCTGGGGTGGAATCCTCGCTGGTGTGCGTTCCTGTTACAGGCTCCTCGCGAGCTGGGGGCGCCGCTGCAGACAATAGGCTATGCCTCGCTGGCATGGGGCTTCTGGCCGCAGCTGTGCAGGCTGCGGCTGGTGGGGGCTATCGCCTGCGTCGGGCGGATGGCGCTTACCAACTATCTGCTGCAAACGCTGATCTGCACCACTATTTTTTACCGTTTTGGCCTGTTTATGAAGTTTGACCGCCTGCAGCTGTTGGCTTTCGTTGTCCCGGTCTGGGCGGTAAATATGACCTTCTCTCTCTTTTGGCTACGCCATTTCCGTCAGGGGCCGGTGGAATGGCTGTGGCGTCAGTTGACCCTGCGTGCGTCGGGGACATCACTAAAAAACACATCCAGATAACGATCTCGATCACAATCATTAACAAAACGGATGTAACCGTTTCCAGGCTTGTGACATCACTCACGTAGCGTGCAGCACGTCGCTGCCAGAATAGCCACCTTGCTGAACACAGGAGGTGGGTGTGACGTATTGCAATTCTCTTAAGGGCGGTAAGCATGATCACCATTCGTGATGTCGCCCGTCAGGCGGGCGTTTCCGTGGCGACCGTCTCGCGCGTGCTGAACAACAGCGCGCTGGTGAGCCCGGATACGCGGGAAAATGTAATGAAAGCGGTAACGCAGCTGGGCTACCGGCCGAACGCCAACGCGCAGGCGCTGGCGACACAGGTCAGCGACACCATTGGCGTGGTGGTGATGGATGTGTCGGATGCCTTTTTCGGCGCGCTGGTCAAAGCGGTGGATACGGTCGCTCAGCAGCACCAGAAATATGTGTTGATCGGCAATAGCTACCATGAGGCGGAAAAAGAGCGTCATGCCATCGAGGTACTGATTCGCCAGCGCTGTTCCGCGCTTATCGTACATTCCAAAGCCCTCAGCGATGAAGAGCTTGGCGACTTTATGGAGCATATCCCGGGGATGGTGCTGATTAACCGCATTGTGCCCGGCTACGCGCACCGCTGCGTGGGGCTGGATAACGTCAGCGGGGCGCTGATGGCCACACGGATGCTGCTGAACCACGGCCACCAGCGAATCGGCTACCTCTCCTCAAACCATGGCATTGAAGATGACGATATGCGCCGGGAAGGGTGGATTAAGGCGTTACAGGAACAAAACATTATCGCGCCAGACAGCTGGATCGGCTCGGGCACGCCGGATATGCAGGGCGGAGAAGCGGCTATGGTTGAGCTGCTGGGGCGCAATTTAGGCCTGACCGCGGTCTTTGCCTACAATGACAGCATGGCGGCCGGGGCGCTGACGACGCTCAAAGATAACGGCATTGCGGTACCGCAGCATTTGTCGCTGATCGGTTTTGACGACATCCCGATTTCTCGTTACACCGACCCACAGCTGACGACCGTGCGCTATCCTGTTATGTCAATGGCGAAGCTGGCAACGGAGCTGGCGCTGCTGGGGGCGGCAGGCAAACTGGATCATGAAGCGCGTCATTGCTTTATGCCAACGCTGGTGCGCCGTCATTCGGTGATGCCGCGGCAAATTGCGGGGCCGATCACTAACTGATGATGTGCCTTATGTAACCGCTTTCAATCTGTGAGTAAATTCACAGTATATTAACATTCAACTGATTATGATGGCCTCGTTTACCAGTCTGAACCACTATGTCACGGTGATTAATCACTTTTACCGTAGGAATAAGGCGCTAAACGCTTAATTAAGTCGTATTTCTGGAGCGTTACCCTACACGGAAGACAGAATTTACAGTCGTGAATGTTGTTGTGCGGTAACACTAATGTAACAAGTCCCCGCCAGCTATTTTCACACCAACGACCCTGCATAATAAAACCGGAGATTCCATGAATAAGAAGGTGTTAACCCTGTCTGCTGTTATGGCTAGCATGTTATTTGGCGCCGCGGCACACGCAGCGGATACCCGCATCGGCGTAACCATTTATAAATATGACGACAACTTTATGTCGGTCGTGCGCAAGGCGATTGAGAAAGACGGCAAATCAGCGCCGGACGTTCAGCTGCTGATGAATGACTCGCAGAATGACCAGTCCAAACAGAACGATCAGATTGACGTCCTGCTGGCAAAAGGGGTGAAGGCGCTGGCGATTAACCTGGTGGACCCGGCAGCGGCTGGCACCGTTATCGAAAAAGCGCGCGGCCAGAACGTACCGGTGGTGTTCTTTAACAAAGAGCCATCCCGCAAAGCGCTGGACAGCTATGACAAAGCCTTCTACGTCGGTACTGACTCCAAAGAGTCCGGGATTATTCAGGGCGACCTGATTGCCAAGCACTGGAAAGCCAATCCGAACTGGGATCTGAACAAAGACGGTCAGATTCAGTATGTCCTGCTGAAAGGCGAGCCGGGCCACCCGGATGCTGAAGCGCGTACCACCTACGTGGTGAAAGAGCTGAATGACAAAGGTCTGAAGACTCAGCAGCTGCAGATGGACACCGCGATGTGGGATACCGCTCAGGCGAAAGATAAGATGGATGCCTGGCTGTCTGGTCCGAACGCTAACAAAATTGAAGTGGTTATCGCCAACAACGATGCGATGGCAATGGGCGCGGTTGAAGCGCTGAAGGCCCACAATAAGAGCAGCATTCCGGTATTCGGCGTCGATGCCCTGCCTGAAGCGCTGGCGCTGGTAAAGTCTGGCGCGATGGCCGGTACGGTGCTGAACGATGCTAACAACCAGGCGAAGGCGACCTTCGATCTGGCGAAAAATCTGGCCGATGGTAAAGAAGCGGCAGCGGGTACTAACTGGAAGATTGAGAATAAGATCGTCCGCGTACCTTATGTTGGCGTAGATAAAGACAATCTGAGCCAGTTTATCGGTAAATAATTATTGAGTTACGGGCGTGAGCTCTCCCGGAACAGGTCGGGTTGCCGAAAAGCGAAGGCGGCGGCAACCTGAAATACCCCGGATATTCACGCCCGATTATTCCTGATACAGAACCCGACCCTGATGGCGACGCGTATGCGTCGGTAGGGGTGTGCATGAACGCAGCCAGGTATAACTATGGTCAGCAATAATAGCGAACGGTCAGGCGAATTCTTGTTGGAAATGAGCAATATCAACAAATCGTTTCCTGGCGTCAAGGCACTCGATAATGTCAATCTGAAAGTCCGTCCTCATTCTATTCATGCATTAATGGGAGAGAACGGTGCAGGTAAGTCGACATTATTAAAATGCCTTTTTGGAATCTATCAAAAAGATTCCGGTAGTATTCTTTTTCAGGGAAAAGAGATCGATTTCCATTCAGCGAAAGAAGCGTTGGAAAACGGTATTTCTATGGTTCACCAGGAGTTAAACCTGGTATTGCAACGTTCGGTGATGGACAACATGTGGCTGGGGCGTTATCCCACTAAAGGCGTGTTTGTCGATCAGGAAAAAATGTATCGCGATACCAAGGGGATATTTGATGAACTGGATATTGATATCGATCCGCGCGCCCGCGTCGGCACGTTATCAGTATCGCAGATGCAGATGATTGAAATCGCCAAGGCATTTTCTTATGACGCGAAAATTGTCATTATGGATGAGCCTACGTCATCACTGACGGAGAAAGAAGTTAATCACCTGTTTAAGATTATCCGTAAGCTGAAAGAACGCGGCTGCGGTATTGTCTATATTTCTCACAAGATGGAAGAGATCTTCCAGCTGTGCGATGAAATAACGATTTTGCGTGATGGTCAGTGGATTGCCACCCAGCCGCTGGAAGGCCTGGATATGGATAAGATCATCGCCATGATGGTGGGGCGTTCGTTAACCCAGCGCTTCCCGGAGAAGCACAATACGCCGGGTGAAACCATTCTGGAAGTGCGCAACCTGACCTCGCTGCGTCAGCCATCGATTCGCGATGTCTCCTTCGATCTGCGAAAAGGAGAGATCCTCGGTATCGCCGGGCTGGTGGGAGCGAAGCGTACCGATATTGTCGAAACACTTTTCGGGATCCGCGAAAAATCAGGCGGCACGATTACGCTGCACGGCAAGAAGATCAATAACCATAGCGCGAATGAAGCAATTAACCATGGTTTTGCGTTAGTCACCGAAGAACGCCGTTCCACCGGTATTTATGCTTATCTGGATATCGGCTTTAACTCGCTGATCTCTAATATTAAGAAATATAAAAACAAGGTGGGTCTGCTGGACAATTCCCGCATGAAAAGCGATACCCAGTGGGTGATTGACTCGATGCGCGTGAAAACCCCCGGCCAGCATACGCAAATTGGTTCGTTGTCCGGTGGTAACCAGCAAAAGGTTATTATTGGTCGCTGGCTTTTAACCCAGCCGGAAATTCTGATGCTTGATGAACCCACGCGCGGGATTGATGTTGGCGCGAAGTTCGAAATTTATCAGCTGATTGCTGAGCTGGCGAAGAAAAATAAAGGGATCATCATTATTTCCTCCGAGATGCCGGAGCTGCTGGGTATTACCGACCGTATTCTGGTTATGAGCAACGGTCTTGTTGCCGGAATTGTTGAGACAAAAACTACTACGCAGAACGAAATTTTACGTCTTGCGTCGTTGCATCTTTAAGAGCAGGGGCTTCTCATGAGTGCGTTAAATAAAAAAAGTTTTCTCACGTACCTGAAAGACGGTGGGATTTACGTTGTTCTTTTGGTTTTGCTGGCGATTATTATTTTCCAGGACCCGACGTTCTTAAGTTTGCTGAACTTGAGTAACATCCTGACTCAGTCTTCGGTGCGTATTATTATCGCGCTCGGCGTTGCCGGGCTGATTGTGACCCAGGGTACCGACCTCTCTGCCGGTCGCCAGGTCGGGCTGGCGGCGGTTATCGCCGCAACCATGCTCCAGGCGGTCGATAATGCCAACAAGGTGTTCCCGGAGATGGCGACCATGCCGATTCCGCTGGTGATCCTGCTGGTCTGCGCGATCGGTGCGGTTATCGGGCTGATTAACGGGATCATTATCGCGTATCTGAACGTGACGCCGTTTATCACCACCCTCGGTACGATGATCATTGTCTACGGCATCAACTCCCTGTACTACGATTTTGTCGGCGCATCGCCTATTTCCGGCTTTGACAGCCACTTCTCGCACTTCGCGCAAGGGTTTATCGCGCTGGGATCGTTCCGCCTGTCGTACATTACGTTCTACGCGGCGATTGCGGTGTTCTTCGTGTGGATCCTGTGGAATAAAACCCGTTTTGGTAAAAATATTTTTGCCATCGGCGGTAACCCGGAAGCGGCGAAGGTTTCTGGCGTGAACGTGGCGCTGAACCTGCTGATGATTTATGCCCTGTCCGGTGTGTTCTATGCTTTTGGCGGTCTGCTGGAGGCCGGGCGTATCGGTTCGGCCACCAACAACCTCGGCTTTATGTATGAACTGGATGCGATTGCGGCCTGCGTCGTCGGCGGCGTGTCGTTCAGCGGCGGTGTGGGTACGGTGCTTGGTGTGGTGACCGGGGTGATCATCTTCACCGTTATCAACTACGGCCTGACCTATATCGGCGTAAACCCCTACTGGCAGTACATCATCAAAGGGGCGATCATTATCTTCGCCGTGGCGCTGGATTCGTTGAAATACGCGCGCAAAAAATAATCGTCCGTTGTTATCCTGCCCGCGCCATTGGCGCGGGCTTTTTTTCGTCTTTTGATCACGGCCTGGGCGACAGTGGGAGATTGTTGCCGCGGCCTCAGTCCGGTTGTTGGGGGACATGTCGTAGAGTGCGCTTAGCCCAAACTACCGTTTACCTGAACCAGGCTACGATAAACGGCTTACCGCGCAAGGCGGCATTCTGCAGAAGGGGATGGCGAACGGGCCGGGGGAAAGCATGCCGTCATCAACGACCGTCACTTACTCTTTTGCAGTTCCAGCAGCTGTTCTGGCGTGACGGCAGGATAGGACTGCGCTCCCTCAGGCACTTCCTGCAAAGTTGGTATCGGTATCAGCGGCCCTAAAAAGCGGGGTTCGCGTTTGAACACGTATAAATCTGCCAGCGCGCCAAACCGGGCGCCAAACTCGCGTAAACGCACGTTCCACATATCTTTCGGCGAAGGTACGGCGTAACACTGCGCCTGGATCCCCATATGCAGGGCGATAAACAGCGCTCGTTCGCAGTGGAAGCGCTGGGTAATGATAATAAAGTCGTTAGTATCGAAAACCTTGCGGGTGCGCACGATAGAGTCGAGGGTACGGAACCCGGCGTAATCGAGCACGATATCGGCGGGGTCGACGCCGCCTTTGATTAAATCGCGGCGCATGGTCATCGGTTCGTTGTAGCTTTGCAGCGCATTATCGCCGCTGAGCAGCAGGTAGTTCACCTTGCCGCTATTGTAAGCGTTCAGCGCCCCCTGAATACGATAGCGATAATACTGATTAATCACTCCGGTGCGATAGTACTTGGCGGTACCGAGCACCACCCCCACCTGGCGGTAGGGCAGATCCTGGAGTTCATCATAGATATAGGGAGCGGTTTTCCAGCTCATCCAACGGTCAAGACCCAGCACGGTCAACAGCAGCAGGCCGAACAGGACTAACAGGCTGTATAACACACGCTTTAACATTCACCTGACTCATGTGGACAATGGAGCTATCAGGCTACTTTACCCGCCGGGCAAGAGCAAGAAACCATCGTTTAATTGCGGGGATTTTCAACAATGCGGGCCGATGGGGCCCGCATGGCGGGTCATTTAGCCGAGCAGGACGCGATCAATATTGTGACAACCCAACGCTTTCAGCGTTGCGACGGTTGCATCCCACTGAATCAGCGCCGCATCGGCTTTCTCAGCCAGAATGGCGCGCTGAATATCCGGATAGTCATATCCGTTGAGGCTCAGCAGGTTGAGCGCTCCCTGCAGCGGCGGCAGCGTCGGGTTAAACGCCGCGTTTTCCGCATAGCTACCGGCAAAAATGGTGCCGTCTTTCAACTCCAGCGCCACGCCGGAAGGTGAGTGGCTGTAGGGCATATGGCAGCGGTTGGCTGCCTGAATAGCCGCCTGCGCCAGAGTGTCGCCGGTCAGCGGGAAACCATGATCCTGTTCATCCATCAGCAGCGTTTTAATCTCGAGATCCTTCGGACCGAAGGCATCCGGCAGATAGTGCTGCAGCGAATGCGCTTCGCGACCCGGCAGATGAATACGCAGGACCTGGCTGCTGTTCAGCTCATTCATAAACTGACGACAGTGACCGCAGGGGGTGTAGTTGACGGTAATGGCATTCAGCGACTGTTCGCCGCGCAGCCACGCGTGGCTAATGGCGCTTTGCTCGGCGTGCACGGTTTGCTGCATCGTGGCGCCGAGGAACTCCATGTTGCCGCCAAAATACCAGCTACCGCTAATGCCGCGAGCGATGGCGCCCACGTTAAAATGGGAGAGGTCGGCGCGCGCACAGGCCGCCGCGAGCGGCAGCAGCGCAAAGGCCAGCGCGTCTTCATCAAGGCCCGTTGCGTTCCGCAGCGTCGCGACCTGGCTGGCATCCAGCAAAGCCGGGAAGTGCGGGTCGATCAGCATTGGTGCGATGGCCGCTTGCAGGTCTGCCGCCAGAAGGGGAAGAGCAGCTTGAAAACGTGGGTGCATGGCGTTGCCTCATAACAATGTAATGGGAATCTAGTGTACGGGCGGGGGTAGCCCGTATATGTGATTAATATCTCATTGTTTATGCAACATGTTTATGTTGCACCAATAAATGTGATGTAAATCACATTTATCCCACGATAGCCAGAATCAGCGGGAACAAAAAGGGGGCCACCAGCGACGTGATAATCCCGCACAGCACCAGCGCCAGGGAGCTGAACGCCCCTTCCTGATAATCCAGCTCCGCGCAGCGGGCGGTTCCCAGGGCATGCGATGCGGTCCCCATTGACAGGCCGCGCGAGGCTTTGGTGCGAATGCGCATCAGGTTAAGCAGGCTGTGGCCAAAAACCGCGCCGAGAATCCCCACGAAAATAACGCACACCGCGCTGATGGCCGGAATACCGCCAATGCTCCCGCTGACCGCCATAGCAATCGGCGTGGTGACCGATTTCGGCATAATAGACGCGGCGATTTGCGGTGTCGCCCCGAGCAGCAGCGCAACGGTGGTGCCGGTCACCATCGCGACGACGCTACCGATAAAACAGATCGTAATGATCGATTTCCAGCGGGCGCGGATCTGGTGCAGCTGCTCATACAACGGGAAGGCCAGCGCCACAACCGCAGGCTGAAGTAAATCGTTGAGAATTTTACTGCCCTGAAAATAGCGATCGTAGGAGATACCGCTGAGTAACAAAAAGGGGATGATCACGACCATCGCCACCAGCAGAGGATTTAGCAGCGGAAATTTAAACCGCGCGGCCAGCTTGCGGGCGAGGAAAAAAACGATCAGCGTCAGCGGCAAGGACCACCAGATTTCATGCATCATCTTTGACGTCCTCTGTTTTACCGACCACTTTACGCTCGCCGTGAACCAGATGTGAGCTCCAGCTCACCACCAGGAAGACCACTAATGTACTGATCGTGCAGGAGATTGCCACCGGGCCAAGCTGCGCACGCAGCAGATCCCAGTATTGCATGACGCCAACGCCGATGGGCACAAACAGCAGCGCCATATAGCGAATCAAGATGTTGCAGCCGGGGTTGACCCATTTCGGCGGCATAATCTGTAGCGCCAGAAGAACGAACAAAATCAGCATGCCGATGATGCTGCCGGGAATGGTAATGGGCAGCAGGGAAGCAATAAAAATCCCGGCGTATAAACAAGCATAGATCAGGACAAAAGCCCGCAGGTACTGCCAGATAATATTCAGCGATTTACTCATGGTAATAACCCTTGATGAACCGTATTCATCATACAATTAAACCTTGAAATGTGCTACCGATCACATCATGAATTCCAGGCATAGATTGAATAGAGTAATGGAACCTTCGGGCATGCGGAATGCATGTTGATGAATCCTGCGATAAATAATAGTGAAAACGGCTCAGGGAGAGCGGGGGGACCGCGCTTTAGCCCCGCCGCTCCGGCACAACCCTGCTGTTCGCTGCGCGGCAAATTAAGCCTGATACGCATGGCGCTATCCCTGCCTTATCACACGTTTCGACCGGTAAGCGCAGCCGAGCCACATTGAGATCTTTCAACCGACGCACAGAGGCGCTACCATAGCGCCTCTTTTTTTCCGGGTAACAATATGCGTGTATTACTGGCGCCGATGGAAGGCGTGCTCGATTCGCTGGTGCGCGAGCTGCTGACCGAGGTTAACGATTACGATCTCTGCATCACCGAGTTTCTGCGGGTGGTGGATCAGCTGCTGCCGGTAAAATCGTTCTATAAACTGTGCCCGGAACTCCATCATCAAAGCCGCACGCCTTCCGGCACCCGCGTCCGGGTGCAGCTGCTGGGGCAATATCCGCAATGGCTGGCGGAAAATGCCGCGCGGGCGGTGGAGCTGGGCTCCTGGGGCGTCGACTTGAACTGCGGCTGTCCGTCAAAGCTGGTGAACGGCAGCGGCGGCGGGGCGACACTGCTTAAAGATCCGGAGCTTATCTATCGTGGCGCAAAAGCGATGCGCGAAGCGGTACCGGATCATCTGCCGGTGACGGTCAAAATTCGCCTGGGCTGGGACAGCGGCGCACGCCAGTTCGAAATTGCCGATGCGGTAGAGCAGGCCGGCGCGACGGAGCTCGTGGTTCACGGACGCACGAAAGAAGACGCTTATAAAGCGGAGCGGATCAACTGGGCGGCGATTGGCGAAATCCGCCAGCGGCTGTCAATTCCGGTTGTCGCTAACGGCGAAATCTGGGACTGGCAAAGCGCACAGGAGTGTCTGGCGGTCACCGGCTGCGACTCGCTGATGATTGGTCGCGGCGCGCTGAACGTGCCAAATTTAAGCCGGGTCATCAAATATAATGAACCGCGCATGCCGTGGCCGCAGGTCGTGGAGCTACTGAAAAAATATACGCGTCTGGAAAAACAGGGCGATACCGGGCTGTATCATGTTGCGCGAATTAAACAGTGGCTCAGTTATTTGCGCAAAGAATATGATGAGGCGCTGGTCGTGTTTAATGAAATACGCACGCTGAAAACCTCGGCGGACATTGCGGTAGCCATTGCCCGTTATTAGGAAAGATTGTTAAATCGCTCACACTTTATTACTTCGGGACCATCTGCTGATGGGAATTTCTGTCGCTGAGTGATATCGTGCTAGTCATATATTCAGGGTTGCTACTGATACAGGCAAAACCTAAGCACTTCCGCCATTCGTGGCTGGAGTGCTTAGGTTTTTTTTTGCCTTTTATTTTTGAGGAATAAAATGGTTATTTAAAACAATAAGTTATGACCTGTCCGGTTGCTTCAACAAAGCAGTTGAATGGCTGGCGGGCCAGGTATTGAAAAAATAAATATAAAGACCAAAAACGGGCGGGTTTATTGCCTGGGGCCAGCTATTACCCTTATTCAGTCACAACGGATATCATTATGCACAACAAAAAAATAAATCACCTCTTGTTGATAGTGACATTTTCTCTGTTAACTCCCGGCGCTTTTGCCGCGGAAACGGAAAAATGGAACGGTACGGTATTAGGTTTTGAGAACCCGCAAAAAGGTCTGCTCGGAGAGATGTCAGGGATTCGTCCAATCCTTGAAGATAACGGATTTAATTATAATCTCGGTTACCTCAATGAAATGGGTTACAACGCCGGTGGCGGATATAATCATGACAAACAGCTGGCTTATATCGATCAGGTCGCTCTGACCTTTACGCAGGACCTGGAGCGCTGGACCGGGATCCCGGATGCACGCATCGAGGGAAATATCGTTAACCGTAACCACGATGACAACCTGACCACCCAGCGGTTGCAGGATCCGCGGGTTAATTTTAACGATCTGGCACAGGAGAGCTGGGGAGGTCAGTCGATTACTCGTCTTGGCTGGCTGACCTTTGCCCGTAGCTTCGATGACCGCCGTCTGACGTGGCGTATCGGCATGATGAATAAGGTGCAGACCTTCGATCAGATTATCCCCTGCGATTTCCAGCTGCTTTCACAGTGCGGCGGTAAGTCCGCCAACTCGATGACCTGGAACAACTGGAACGTCCATACCTGGGGAACGACCGTGGAATATAAGCTGACCCCGACGCTGACGCTGAAGGGCGGTGTCATGGAGCAAAACCCGGAGGCCTCCTCCCGCAGCCACGCGTGGAGCTGGTCGACAAAAGGCAGTAAAGGCATTCTGCTGCCGGTAGAGATTGAAGCGCGGCCGGTAATCAACGGCCTCTCCGGCGCGTATAACCTCGGTGTGCTCTACACCAACGCGCCGCAGAGCGATTTGTATACCGGAAAATCCGGCGGCCCCGGAGCCACTGACCCACAAGGATATGCGCAACACGATAGCACCTGGTTTCTGTATGCCGGGATGAACCAGCAGATAACCCGCCATGTCGACGACCCTGACCGCGGGATGAGCGTCTCGCTGAGCGGCAGCTATAGCGATCAGCGCAGCAACTACATCCATACCTCCGTGGCCGCATCAATGCGCTATCGCGGCCTCTTTGACGCCCGCCCGCAAGACTGGCTGGGCTTTGGCCTGACCTGGATGGATATGAGCAACCATTATGCGCGCAACCAGCAGTATATGAATGAGGTCAGCGGAGCTACGGACTACTACGCGGCGAACTATCAGCCGGTGGCCGGGCATTCGGTGAATGCTGAACTGTACTACCGCCTGCGTCCGGTTTCGTGGCTTGAGCTGCAGCCAGGCCTGCAGTACTGGCATCGCCCGGGCGGCGTCGCTCAGACTCAGGATGCCTGGGTAATCGAGTGGAAAACCGTGGTGACTTTCTGAATCGACGGGCCGACGGACATCTGCCCGCCGTGCGGGCGGGTGTTATCCGACGCGTCGGTTATCCAGACGGTCGCGAAATTCCAGCGGCGTGCAGCCGAGGTGCTGGCGGAAGCGTAAACAGAAATAGGCGCTATCGGTAAAGCCCGCGGTTTGGGCTACATCAACGATTTTTAGCTGGCTGGAGGTCAGCAGTTGTACCGCCACCTTGAGCTTACGCAGAAAAATATACTCTTTGAACGTCATGTTAAACAGCTGCTTAAACATGCGCGAAAAGTAGGACTTCGATACCTGGCACCGCTGCGCCGCCTCCAGCGTGGTGGTCTCCCAGGCTTTATGCTCTTCAATCTCATACACTAATTGCCGCACTCTGCTCACAAAGTCACTGCCGGGAGCATGGGGGAACGTCTCATCATCGTGGTCCAGGGAGAACACGAACTCCATCAGCAGAGCGATGCTTTTCAAAAATACCGCCTGGTTATCCGCTTTCTTTCCCAGACTCACGGCCCAGTCAAACAGTGCCGTCAACTGCCCGCCGGTCGCGGGATCCGGATACAGAACCCGGATGCGATCCTTTTGTCGGGAAAAATGGCTCACCGCCAGCGGATTGAGAAAATCAAATTCAAACTGGAACAGATAGCGGTTGTGATTGTACTCGGGGGTCAGGTACATCGCATGGGGGATCAGCGCCGGAACGAAAATCAGCGTGCCGTTTTTTATCGGGATCTGCCGATCGTTGATGCCAAAATAACCACAGGAACGATCGAACCACATTAATTCATACATAAAGTGAAAATGTGTCTTTACATCATCGCCAGAATACTCGGGGAGCTGATATTGCTGCAGGTAGTAGAGTTCTTGGGTCAGCGTAATGATATTTTCATATGTTACCGGGTCATCATGCATAAAACGCCTCCTTTTTTATACTATATGCCGATCGGCAAATAAAACAAAAAGCGTTCTTAATGTAAATGCGATAGCCATCACAGGGCAGGTTCACTTTTATTATATAGCTATCCTCTATTTATACATATTGAGGGAGGAGACGGGACTACAATGGCCTTGTCAGCAGCAACAACCTTTCTTTGTATGGGGCTATCATCAATGAACAGAATAATGCCATTAAACTGGTATCAGAAAATGGGCTATGGACTTGGAGACACCGCCTGTAATTTGGTATGGTCATCCATCATGTTATTTATGGCCTATTTTTATACGGATATATTTGGTTTGTCACCGGCGCATATGGGGACGATGTTTTTAGCCGTTCGGGTAATTGATGCTTTTTTTGATGTGGGGATCGGCGCGGTGACTGACCGCACGCGCACTAAATATGGCCAGTTTCGTCCTTATTTGCTGTGGTTTGCGATTCCGTTTGGCGTAATGTGCATGCTGACCTTTTACACGCCTGATTTTTCCTATACCGGCAAGCTGATTTACGCCTATTGTTCTTATACCCTGCTATCGCTGTTATATAGCGCCATTAATGTTCCCTATTGCGCGATGATTAACAATATCAGCCAGAGCTCCGTCGAACGGGTATCGTTGCAATCCTGGCGCTTCGCCATGAGCTCCGCAGGTGGGCTATTAGTCTCAGTGGCCGCGCTTCCCGCGGTGGCATGGCTGGGGAAAGGAAATATCCAGAATGGCTATTTTTATGCCATGGTGCTGATTAGCAGCCTGGGTATTATTTTGTTTTACCTCTGTTTCTTCCTGACCAAAGAGACCTCGATCGCGACAATCGATGCCAATCGCGGGAGTCTGTTGCAGGATCTGCGTATATTATTGAAAAACCGGGACTGGCGCATCCTCTTTACGCTTAACGTCGTCAATCTGGTCGCGGTTATCTTTAAAATGGGGATCATTATTTACTTCTGTAATTACGTTTTGCGACGCAGCGACCTGAGCAGCATGATGATCACCATATCAATTGTTTCCGGGTTGGCCGGGACCATTTTATCGGTCTATATTTTTCGTGGTATGGATAAGGTTCGGGGATTTAAGCTGGCGATGTTGCTCGAGGCGATATTACTGGCGCTGCTCTATTTCTTTTCCCAGTCGTCGCTAATTATTATTTTTGCTTTTATTATTGCGATTAATTTTATTCAACTGGCGGCCACGCCATTGCAGTGGGCGATGCTTTCGGATGTCGTTGATGCGATTGAAAGAGATACCGGTAAGAAAATGAGTGGTATCGTTTTTTCAACCAATCTTTTTGCCATCAAATTAGGTATTGCAATCGGCGGTGCGCTGATGGGCTGGCTATTGTCATGGAGTGGTTATATCGGTGGCGCGGCGCAGCAACCGCAGGCGGCAATTCTGACAATTAAATTAATTTTTACCATATTACCGGCGGTTCTGGTGCTGGCGTTGGTGCTCATTATGCGCCGTTATTCTTTATCCGATCGCTCGCTGGCGATGGTGGAAAAAACCAGTACGTTATAATTTAAAAAGGACGTGGTTAATGATTAAAAATCCAGTATTAGGTGGTTTTAATCCTGATCCGGCAATCTGTCGGCGGGGCGCTGACTATTATATTGCCGTTTCGTCATTCGAATGGTTTCCCGGTATTCCGGTCTATCATTCCACCGATTTAGAGAACTGGACGTTACGCACCCATGTGCTCAACGATCCGCAAACGTTGGATCTGCGCAAACTGCGCTCCGCCAAAGGTATCTGGGCGCCGTGTCTCACCTGGTGTGAAGCCGACCAGCTCTTTTACGTGGTTTACGGCATCATGAACGCCATGAATGGCCGCTATTTTGATGTCGATAACTATCTGGTCACCGCCGCGGAGATTAGCGGTCCATGGAGCGAGCCGGTCTATATCCACTCCGTGGGCTATGACGCCTCTGTTTTCCACGACGATGACGGTAGAAAATGGATCGTCGCCGTCGATTGGGAGACCCGGGATGACTATAGCGGGGCGATCTCGATCGTGGAGTACGATCCGCTGGCGAAAGCGCCGGTTGGCTATCCGCAGCGGATCTGGCAAGGGGTGTATGGCATGGCGGAAGGGGCGCATATCACCCGGCGCAATGGCTATTATTACATCATGTGCGCCGAGGGCGGCACTGGCTACGGCCACTGCGTAACCCTCGGACGGGCGCGGCATATTCTGGGCCCTTATGAAAAAGATCCGCAAAGCCCGCTGCTAACCTCGGCGCGAGCTGAGGATTTGCAAAAGCCGGTACATATCGAGAAAACCTCCGCATCGGCGTTTGATAAAGACTATCTGCGGCGGGAGTGTTTTAATCCGGCATCGGCGCTGCAAAAATCCGGTCATGCCAGCTATGTCGAAGATGATCATGGGAATGTCATCGTAGCCCACCTGTGCGCCCGACCGCTGCTTCCGGAACTGGCTTGTACGCTGGGACGAGAGACCGCACTTCAAAAAATGCGCTGGACTCCGGAGGGGTGGCTGCGCCTGAGTGCGGGCGGCAACCTGGCGCAGGAATATGTCGAAATAGGGCCATCGACCGCGGTTGATGAGCAGGCTGAACGGGTTGAGCGGGTTGATTTTTCTGCGCAGGTATTGTCGCCGGAGTGGTATGCGCCGCGCATTCCGGCTGCGGACTTCACGCGCTATGCGCCCGAAGAAGGGTATCTGTCGCTACGCGGTCAGGAGTCGCTGTGTTCTGAGAACCGCGTCAGTCTGCTGGCGCGGAAACTGACCTCGGTGTACGCCACGCTGACGGCATGCATGGATTTTCAACCCGAGGTGTTCCAGCACAGCGCCGGACTGGTGCTGTACTACGACAACATGAACTATCTGTTCCTGCAGAAAACCTTTGACGATCGGCAGCGCTGCTCACGTTTTTATATTATTCATGTCGATAACGGTCTGAAGCGGGAAGATCATCTGGCAACGGTGTCCGGCGTGGATGGCCCGGTTTATCTGCGGCTGGCGATTGACGGAAAGTCGACGCGGTTTTTCTGGTCGCCAGACAATCAGACCTTCCACGCCATAGGCCAGACCTACAGCACCGCCTTGTTTTCTGATGAATACAGCCGCTATGGCGAATTTACCGGCGCGTTTGTCGGTATTGGCTGCGTGGATTCCGCCTACCATCGGCGACAGGCGTCGTTTTATTCGCTGGAATACCGCGCCTTTGAGCAGCGCTCGTTACCACAACCGGAGTAGATAAGTGGATTAGTCGCGATCCGTATCACGTTTTTCTGCTTCGCGGGTTGAGACGGCGGAAGAAATTGCTACAGTGCGGGTGTTGGATTGCTACTGCTTCGGCAGGCAAAACCTGATTTCCCGGCATTTGTCGGGGGTCAGGTTTTTTTGTTTCTGGGGTTCATATGCAAATCGCCAAAGTTCTTAATAATAATGTGGTGGTTGTTTTAGATGAGCAGCGACGCGAACAGGTGGTGATGGGGCGAGGGCTAGCCTTTCAGAAACGCGTCGGCGACTCACTGGACGAAAGTAAAATTGAAAAGATCTTCGCGCTACAGAGCGATGAACTGGTTGGCCGTTTAGGTGAATTACTCAGTCAGATACCGTTAGAAGTGATGACCACCTGCGATCGGATTATTGAACTGGCGCGCGGGCGGTTAGGTAAGTTGCAGGAGAGCCTGTATATCACCCTGACCGATCACTGCCATTTTGCCATTGAACGGCAAAAGAATGGGGTGACGATCCGCAATGTACTGCTGTGGGAAATTAAGCGGCTTTATCCGAAGGAATTTGAGCTCGGGCAGGAGGCGCGGGCGATTATCGCCAGGCGGCTCGGCGTTGAGCTCGCCGAAGATGAGGCCGGGTTTATTGCGCTGCACCTGGTCACCGCGCAGCTCAACAGCGAAATGCCGGAAGTGATGCATGTCACCCGGGTAATGCAGGAAATCCTGCAGCTGGTGAAGTATCAACTGCAGTTGAACTATGACGAAGAGTCGCTGAGCTACCAGCGCTTTGTCACTCACCTGAAGTTTTTCGCCCAGCGGATGCTGACGCGCACGGTGGTCGCAGATGATGATGTCACCTTGCACAGTGCGGTGAAAGATAACTACGCCAAAGCGTGGAAATGTGCAGAAACCGTCGCGATTCATCTACAGAAAAGCTATCAGCGGTCGCTGACGACGGAAGAAATTATGTTTCTCGCCATCCATATCGAGCGGGTGAGAAAAGAAGGGCGTTAACTCCCTTTATCTGAAAACTGGATTGTTACTGCATAACGCAGGCAAAACCTGAGCGCGACGCCATATCCGGCGTGGTTCTCGGGTTTTTTTTATTTTTATACTCAGTCACGGTTGCCTGCGGGCAGCGGAAGTAAGGAAAACAGCATGGAATATAAAGCACTCGCGCAGGATATTCTTAGCCGGGTTGGTGGCAAAGAGAATATCGTGAGTCTGGTTCACTGCGCCACACGGCTGCGCTTTAAGCTCAAAGAGAACAAGAAGGCGGACGCGGAAGGACTGAAGACAAACCCTGGCGTCATCATGGTGGTGGAAAGCGGTGGCCAGTTTCAGGTGGTGATCGGTAACCACGTCCACGATGTCTGGCAGGCGGTACGCAATGAAGCGGGTCTGACGGACGACAGCGAACCGGTGGCCAGTTCCGGGGACAAAACCTCGGTGCTTGGCCAGGTGATTGATGTGGTTTCCGGCATTTTCACGCCGTTTATCGGCGTACTGGCGGCCTCGGGGATCCTGAAAGGGCTGCTGGCGCTGGCGGTGGTTTGCGGCTGGCTGACTCCGCAGCAGGGGACCTATAAAATCTGGTTTGCCGCCAGCGACGCGCTGTTCTTTTTCTTCCCGCTGTTTCTGGGCTATACCGCCGGGAAAAAATTCGGTGGTAATCCGTTTATTACCATGGTGATCGGCGGGGCGTTGACCCATCCGATGATGATTCAGGCTTTTGATGCGGCCCAGCAGCCCGGCTCGGAGGCGGCGTACTTTCTCGGCATCCCGGTGACCTTTATCAACTACAGCTCCTCGGTGATCCCGATTATCCTCGCATCGTGGGTGAGCTGCTGGCTGGAGCGCAAAAGCAATGCGCTGCTCCCTTCAGCAATGAAAAACTTCTTTACGCCGCTGTTTTGCATCGCCGTAGTGGTTCCGCTGACCTTCCTCGCTATCGGCCCAGTGGCCACCTGGCTAAGTCAACTGCTGGCCCACGGCTACCAGATTATCTACACGGTCGCGCCGTGGCTGGCGGGCGCGGCGATGGGGGCGCTGTGGCAGGTATGCGTTATTTTTGGCCTGCACTGGGGGTTGATCCCCTTGATGATTAATAATCTGACGGTGCTGGGACAGGACTCGATGCTGCCGATGCTGCTGCCGGCGGTGATGGGGCAGGTCGGGGCGGCGCTGGGAATATTCCTGCGCACCCGCGATGCGCGGCAAAAAGTGCTGGCCGGCTCTGCGGTATCCGCCGGGATCTTTGGCATCACCGAACCGGCGATTTATGGCCTGACTCTGCCGCTGCGTCGCCCGTTTATCTTTGGCTGTGTGGCCGGTGCCATCGGTGGAGCCATCGTTGGGCTGAGCGACAGCCACGTCTACTCCTTTGGTTTTGCCAATATTTTCACCCTCGCGCAGATGATTCCGCCGCACGGGATCGACGACACCGTATGGGGCGGAGCGATTGGTATCGTGGCTGCACTGGTTATCTCCTGCGCGCTGACCTTTATCGCCGGACTGCCGGTGAGCCGGACGGAAGCAGCGGACGTTCCGCTTGCCCCGGTATCGGAAAACGATATTCTTGCCCCGATGTCCGGTACCGTACTGGCGCTGGATCAGGTCCCCGATAGCACCTTCGCCAGCGGTCTGCTGGGAAAAGGCGTGGCGATCATTCCCGCCGTCGGCAAAGTGATTGCGCCGTTCTCCGGAGAGGTGGCGTCATTATTTCAGACCAGGCACGCGATTGGCCTGCTCAGCGATAGCGGCATTGAGCTGTTAATCCATGTCGGTATTGACACCGTGAAACTCGATGGCGCGCCGTTTACCGCCCATGTTAAAGAAGGCGATAAGGTCAAAGCCGGTGATTTGCTGCTCGAATTTGATCGCCAGGCCATTCTGGACGCCGGTTATGACCTGGCGACCCCGATTATTATCAGCAACAGCGACGATTATCGTTCCGTAGACATCGAATCCACCAGCGTGGTTGATGCCGGCCAGCCGCTGTTGTCCGTCAGCCATTAATCAGAGGAGAGAAAGATGAAGAGATTCCCGCAGACGTTTTTATGGGGCGGCGCAACCGCGGCAAACCAGGTGGAAGGCGCGTATCTGGAAGATGGCAAAGGATTATCAACCTCAGATGTACAGCCGCATGGCGTCTTTGGCGACGTCGTTGAACGCGTGCCGGGCGATAGCGGTATCAAAGATATCGCGATCGATTTTTACCATCGCTACCCGCAAGATATCCGTCTGTTTGCGGAGATGGGCTTCAACTGCCTGCGGGTGTCGATTGCCTGGACGCGGATTTTCCCCGACGGCGACAATGCCGAGCCAAATGAGGCCGGGCTGGCCTTTTACGACCGGCTGTTTGCTGAAATGGCTCAGCACAATATCACGCCGCTGGTGACGCTATCGCACTATGAAATGCCGTGGGCGCTGGTGAAAAACTACGGCGGCTGGGGTAGCCGCGAGGTGATTGGTTTCTTCGAACGCTACGCCAGAACGGTGTTTGCCCGCTATAAAGACAAGGTCAAGCTGTGGCTGACTTTTAACGAAATCAATATGTCCTTGCATGCCCCGATGACCGGCGTCGGCCTGCCGGAAGGGAGCAGTAAAGAGGCGGTCTATCAGGCCATTCACCATCAGCTGGTGGCGAGCGCCCTGGCGGTAAAAGCCTGTCATGAGATAGTGCCCGAGGGCAAAATCGGCAATATGCTGCTGGGCGGTTTAATGTACCCGCTCAGCTGTAAACCGGAAGACATCTTTGAAACCCTGCAACAGAATCGCAGCTGGCAGTTCTTCGGCGACGTGCAGTGCCGGGGCGAGTATCCGGGCTACATGCTGCGCTACTTCCGCGACCAGGGAATGAATATTACCATCACCGATGCCGACCGCGCGGCGCTGAAAGAGACCGTCGATTTTATCTCCTTCAGCTATTACATGACCGGCTGTGTCACCGCCGACGAGGAGCTGAACAAAAAGGCGCGTGGCAATATTCTCAGCATGGTGCCGAACCCGCATCTGGCAAGCTCCGAGTGGGGCTGGCAGATCGATCCTCTGGGTCTGCGGACGCTGCTTAACGTGCTGTGGGATCGCTATCAGAAGCCGCTGTTTATCGTTGAAAACGGACTGGGGGCGAAAGATACCGTTGAAGCTGACGGCAGCATTAACGATGACTACCGTATCAGCTACCTGAACGACCATCTGGTGCAGGCGCGAGAAGCCATTGAAGACGGCGTGGAGCTGCTGGGCTTTACCAGCTGGGGGCCCATCGACCTTGTCAGCGCTTCGAAAGCGGAGATGTCCAAACGTTACGGCTTTATCTACGTCGATCGCGATGATAACGGCAACGGAACCCTGGCGCGCAGCAAGAAGAAAAGCTTCTACTGGTACAAAGAGGTGATTGCCAGCCATGGCGGCAGCTTAAAAGAGTGATTGCCTGACGGCTTTGGTGGCCAGGCAAGGCGTTAGCTCCCTCCGACAGAGAGGCGAGCACCGTCGCTAAAATCGCCTCCTCACCCCGCACAAGGCGCGGATATTCTCCGGGCCTTGTGCTTATTATGCCGGCTTGCGGGCGCGCAGCAGAAAGATCATCGGCCGCTCTTTTTCCTCATCCAGCCCCGGCTGGGCGGCGATTTGCTCCGCCGTTGGCCCCCATTCATCGAGATGCTCAATCACAAAACCGGCGGCAATCAGCAGGTTTATCCAGCTGGCCAGCTTCCGGTGCTGTTTTTTCACCCCGTCGGCAAACCAGTTGCTGATTCGCTCTCCCTCTTGCTGATAGTGACTCACCGGCCAGATTTTCTGCCCGGCGTCATCTTTCTGCCAGCCCTGGCGTAGCGGGGCGGTGTAGACAGGGTGTTCAGCGGAAAAGAGCAGCGTGCCGCCGGGGGTCAGCGCCTGGTAAATCACGGCGAACAGCGGGGCGACATCGGGGAGATAGTGCAGAGCCAGCGAACTGTAGACCAGCTCGCATGAGTCGGCCGGCAGGGTCAGCCTCTGCAAATCTTCACAGCGGTAGTCAATATCGTCCCCCTGGCCCATTTCGCGCGCGCGGTCGAGCATCCGGCTGGAAAGATCAACGCCGGTCACCTGCGCGGCACCTTGTTCACGCGCCCAGCGGCAAAACCAGCCGTAGCCGCAGCCGAGATCGACGACGCGCAGGCCGCGTAAAGGTGGCAGCATACGTTGAATGGCCGGCCACTCCGGCGCGCCGTCAAGCCCTTTTACCGATCGGTCGAGAGTGGCATATCCTGCAAAAAAATCAGGATCATCGTAGATATTCTGGCTCATTATCACTCCATGAATTATTTGATTATTTTTAATTATCCAGGTGTTTAGTCACACACTTTACTAAACGGCTTAATTTCATTTAACTTAGTATAACCAACCTTGTTTAGTTACCTGACCTGTCTAATGAATCTTACTCTGAGAAAAAGCGTATTGGCTGGGTTCCCCCTGGTCATCGCTCTGGCTGGCTGCGCGCCGTCCCATGATATTGGCGCTCCGCCGCAGCAGCAGACACCTGCCTCTCATGTGTCAATGGATCTGCCCGCAGCGGTTAAAAACGGCTGGCCGCAAAGCAACTGGTGGCAGGATTACCACGACCCGCAGCTGAATAATCTGATCCAGCGCGCCCTGGCGAATGCCCCGGATATGCAGATTGCCAATCAGCGTATCAAGCTGGCGGAAGCCCAGGCACGTATGTCGCAAGCCAGTCTTGGGCCGGAGATGGATTTCTCTGCCAATGTTGAACGGCAGAAAATGTCGGCGGAGGGGCTGATGGGGCCGTTTGCAACGGATACCGACGGCAATACCGGGCCCTGGTACACCAACGGCACCTTTGGCCTGACGGCGGGCTGGGATCTCGATCTGTGGGGGAAAAACCGGGCGCTGGTGAAAGCCCGCATCGGTGAACTCAAAGCGCAGGTGGCGGAAGAGGCGCAAACCCGCGAGCTGCTGGCCAGCAGCGTGGCGCGACTCTACTGGCAGTGGCAGACCGAAGCCGCGGTGAAAACCGTGCTCCAGCAGGTGAAAAGCGAACAGAATAATATTGTCAGCGTAGACCAGGCGCTGTATCAGCGCGGGATCACCAACTCGGCCGAAGGGGCTGAAAACGATATCAATGTCAGTAAAACCGACCAGCAGCTGGCGGACGTTGCGGGCAACATGAAAGAGATCGAAGCGCGTCTGATGGCGCTGACCAACAGCCAGAGTCAGGCGCTGAATCTGCATCCGGTTAATCTGCCGCAGGTGAGCGCGCAGATGCCGACGGAGTTGGGGTATGAGCTGCTGGCGCGCCGCCCGGATCTGCAGGTGGCCCACTGGTATATCGAGGCCTCGCTGAGTGAGGTTGATGCGGCGAAAGCGGCGTTCTATCCGGACATCAACCTGATGGCCTTCCTGCAGCAGGATGCGCTGCACCTCAGCGATCTGTTCCGCCATTCCGCCCAGCAGATGGGGCTGTCCGCTGGCTTGACGCTGCCTGTCTTTGATAGCGGCAGACTGAATGCCAACCTCGATATTGCCAGCGCGCAGAATAATCTGTCGGTGGCAAAATATAACAAAGCGGTTGTTGACGCGGTGAACCAGGTGGCGAAGACCGCCAGCCAGGTTGAGACTCTGATGGAGAAGAACCAGCAGCAGCAGCAGGTTGAAAAAGATGCGCAGCGGACGGTGAATCTGGCGGAGGCCCGCATGAGCGCCGGGATTCTTCCCGGGTCACGTGTCAGTATGGCCAGACTGCCTGCGCTGCAGGAGCGTATTACCGCGCTGCGCCTGCGCGGCCAGTGGCTGGATGCCAGCATTCAGCTGACCTCAGCGTTGGGCGGCGGCTACCACCAGACCACAAAATAAACTGCCGGCGCAGACCGGCTTCACCCGCGCATCGGGGATACCCCGGTGCGCTTTGTCCGCTGCCGCTACTCTTTCTTTTTCGCCTCGCGGCGTCTGAACCACCAGTGCGCGGCCACCACCAGCGCGACCACCAGAATCAGCCAAATCCAGTGTTTCAGATGTGCATCAAGATGATGCAGCCACGGTCCAATGGCCTCCCCACCCAGATAGCCCAGCGTGGTGAATATCAGCGCCCACACCAGCGCGCCGAGAACATTCAGCGGAAGGAACACTTTGGGCGGCAGGCGGCTGGCGCCGATCAATAACGGCCCGATGACCCGGAAACCGTACATAAAACGGGTCCCAATCACAAACAGATAGGGGCGGCGCTGAATCATGCGCTGCGCTTTGCGTATCCGCGCCTGATGGTGGGAAAAGCGCTTTAGCAGCTTGCCGCCAAAACGTCGGCCCAGCAGGTACAGCAGCTGATCGCCAATCATCCCGCCCAGGGCAACGGAGATAACGACCAGGGGAAATTTTAATAAACCCTGATGCGCGGCCACGCCGCCCAGCAGGGTGATGGTTTCACCTTCCGCCATGCTGCCAATGACCAGCGCAGCGTAGCCATAATGGGAAATCAGGTTATTGATATCCATACAAAAATAAACTCCCTTACCCCTTATGCTTCCGCGCATGTCTGGCGACCAATCGTGCCGGTTGTGCAGCGTGAAGAATCAACGGGATCAATCATCAATGGGTTAATCATACACCCTGGGGCTTAAAACGAGGTTAAGCGTCTCTCTCATCAGGTCGGTTTTGCTCGTCATTTTGCAGCAGGGCAGGGCTCACAACGAACGATGGCGGCCCGAAAGGGGAGCCCGCCGCATCAAATCTCCACGAACTACGCCTACGCTGCGCTTTCTCCGCACTGTCGCCTGCAAACTGCCTGCGCGAATAGCGCATTTTTATTGCTGTACATAAACTAATCGCTCAGGGTGAATTATACTTGGATCAGTGCTGTACGAGGCCGTGACAAGGGGGATGCTATGAACCATGTCTGGGGATTATTCTCTCATCCGAATCAAGAGATGAGCGTTATCAAGAGCGAAAACGAGACGATTTCGCACCACTATACGCACCATGTGCTGGTCATGGCAGCGGTTCCGGTTATCTGCGCCTTTATCGGCACCACGCAGCTTGGCTGGAACTTTGGCGATGGCACCGTGGTAAAACTTTCGCTGATGACCGGTCTGGCGCTGGCGGTGGTGTTCTATGCCGTGATGCTGGGCGGGGTCGCGGTGATGGGGAGGATTATCTGGTGGATGGCCAGAAACTATCCGCAGCGGCCATCGCTTAAACGCTGCATGGTGTTTGCCGGGTATGTCGCCACGCCGCTGTTTCTCAGCGGGCTGGTAGCGCTTTATCCGCTGGTCTGGCTGTGTGCGCTGGTGGGGACGATCGCGCTGTGTTACACCGGCTACCTGCTGTATCTCGGCATCCCGACCTTCCTGAGCATTAATAAAGAGGAGGGGCTCAGCTTTGCCAGTTCTACCCTGGCCATTGGGGTGCTGGTGCTTGAAGTCCTGCTGGCGATAACCGTTATTCTCTGGGGATACGGCTACCGACTGTTTTAATTCTGTTGCTGAGGGTTCAGGCGACCGTCGCCTGAACCGTTTGATGAGTGAATCTATTGCCGGCATAAATGGATATTTATGCCGGCAATGCAGCATTTGCTCACGATTCTTATTAGTCAGGTCGCGTTCTGCCGGGGTATGATAGGGTTTGCCAGCGTTGCCTGTTTCCCCGGCGACGCAGCGTACGTTAATAACGTGCAAGAATACTTTTCAGAATGCTCACGATGCCGAAATTTCGAGTTTCTTTGCTCAGCCTGACCTTGCTTCTGGCTGTGCCTTTTGCGCCCCAGGCGATAGCAAAATCCCCCGTGGCCGCGACGGCCCTGCAGCCGGAAATTGCTTCCGGCAGTGCGATGATCGTTGATCTCGCCAGCAAAAAGATTATTTACCAGAGCCAGCCGGATCTGGTTCGCCCCATTGCGTCGATCACCAAAGTGATGACCGCGATGGTGGTGCTGGATGCGCATCTGCCGTTAGACGAGATGCTCACCGTGGATATCAGCCACACGCCGGAGATGAAAGGCATCTATTCACGCGTGCGTCTGAACAGCCAAATCAGCCGCCGTAATATGCTGCTGCTGGCGCTGATGTCCTCCGAAAACCGCGCTGCCGCAAGCCTGGCCCACCATTATCCCGGCGGCTATGACGCCTTTATTCGCGCCATGAACGCCAAGGCCCAGGCGCTGGGCATGACCCATACTCGCTACGTTGAGCCGACGGGCCTGTCGATTCACAACGTATCGACCGCGCGCGACCTGACGAAGCTGCTGATGGCCACCGAGCAGTATCCGCTGATCGGTCAGTTGAGCACTACCAAAGAAGACACCGCCACCTTCGCCCATCCGGCCTATACGCTGCCGTTTCGCAACACCAACCACCTGGTCTATCGGGATAACTGGAATATCCAGCTGACCAAAACCGGCTTTACTAACGCCGCGGGCCACTGCCTGGTCATGAGAACGGTGATTAATCAGCGCCCGGTGGCGCTGGTGGTGATGGATGCGTTCGGCAAATATACTCACTTCGCCGACGCCAGTCGTCTGCGTACCTGGGTTGAAACCGGGAAGGTGATGCCGGTTCCGGCCTCCGCGCTGAGCTATAAAAAGCAGCGTGAGGCGCAGATGGCGGATGCGATGCTGAAAGGCGGCACGCAGACCGCGCAAAACGATTAATGCCTCTCCCCCGACTCGCGCGTGCGGGCGGGGGATTTTTTATTCCGGTATGGTTAAGTCGCCCTCGCCGAGCTGGCGCTGCATAATTAACGTATCCCGCCAGTCGCCCATCTTGTACCCGACGCTCCGCAGCTGACCCGCCACGGTAAAACCAAATTTTTTGTGAATGGCGAGCGAGCCGGCATTGTTATGCCCGTCGCCGATAATCGCCAGCATCTGCCGCCACGGGCCCTGTTCGCACTTTGCAATCAGCTGCGTGAGCAGGGCGCTGCCGATGCCGCGTCCGCCCATGCCGGACTCGACATAAATCGACTCTTCAAGCGTATAGCGATAGGCGGGGCGAGGACGGTAAAACGTCGCGTAGCAGTAGCCGACGATCGTGCCACGCCACAGCGCTACCAGCCAGGGAAGCCCGTTGTCACGCACGGTTTTGATCCGCTTGCGCATTTCATCGACGGTCGGGGGAATATCTTCAAAGGAGGCGCGTCCGTTCAGCACGTGCCAGACGTACAGCGCCGCGATGGCGTGCGCGTCATCGGGCAGGGCTTCGCGGATCTCTAATTCAGCGCCGTGTAACATATCCGCTTCGGACATGATGGGACTCCTTAACCAGGTTTGCCGGAGAGGCGTTTCTCCGGCGTGCAGCGTAATACAGAATCCCGTAACTCGTCACCCCTGATTAGTGCTCTTCAGCGCCGTGACTCCCGTTCGCCTGGCGCTCACCCCAGTACTTGTGCTTACTGGTTTTTCCGAGCCCCGGGTTCATGCTGTTGGTCGGGTCATTCTGGCGGTAGAACTGCTTTAAGCTCTCCGGCGCTTCATAGAGATGGCCGACGTTATGCTCGGCGGGGTACTGCGCGCCGCGCGCTTTCAGCAGTTCCAGCATCTTCTCTTTCAGTTCGTGGGCATCGACGCCTTTTTTGACGATGTAATCCTGATGGAAGACGTGGCACATAAAGTGACCGTAATAGAGCTTATGCACCAGCTGATTGTCTATCTCCGGCGGCAGATGCTCAAACCACTCGGTATCATTACGGCGCAGGGCGATATCCAGCGCCAGGATATCTTCCACCTCGTCGGCGTGTACCGCCTGGTAACGGATAGCGGCCCCTGCGGCGGCAAAGCGGTGAAGAAACGCTTTGCTCCCCTCTTCCGGGGTGCAGGCAAAGAAATCGCCCTCGGCATCGCGGAAGTATTCCGTCAGCCAGGTCTGGGCTTCTTCGATGCCATCGCCGGCCATTTTCAGCAGCAGGTGATGTTCATATTTATCGCGCCAGCTTTTCATCCGCTCCGGTAGATGCGCCGGGAAGACGTGTCCGAGCTTTTGCATGAAGCGGTCGGTAAAGTGGGGCTTAAACAGCGACACTTTCTCCAGCATGGCGTCGGTGCGGCCTTTCATGGTGAAGAAGAACGGCATTTTGTCGGTGCCGAGCTTATCGATCATCAGGAAGGTGTCTTTGCCGTAGCGCTCGGCGATATCGTAGATATCGCGATGCATGTATTCACCCGCCACCGGCAGATGCTGAAACTCTGCCAGAATATGACGACGGATCTCCGTCAGCACCGCCGGGCTATTGCTGCCGATGTAAAAGACCTGCTGGCGTTTTTCCGCCGGGAAGGTATCGAGGCGCGCGGCGAAGACCGCCAGCTTGCCGGCGCAGCCGGAGGATTCAAACAGGCGATCCGGGTCGGCATTGTAGCGCGCCGGGGTGTCGGCGTTGACGTCGCGCACGCGAGTGACGTAATCGTGGTCATGGGCGTGGCGGCCATCGTGCTGAATATCATCGTCCTTGATGCGGTCGTCGTCGAGGCGGCTGAGGATCTGTTCCGGCGTGGTGCCGAGGTCAATCCCGAGGTGGTTCACCAGCCGCAGCTTGCCGTTTTCGTCAATCTGCGCAAATAACGACATCTCGGTGTAGGCCGGGCCGCGTTGTACCAGCGAACCGCCGGAGTTGTTGCAGATCCCGCCGATCACCGAGGCGCCGATGCAGGAAGAGCCGATCACCGAATGCGGCTCGCGACCCAGCGGCTTCAGCGCTTTTTCCAGCGAGTAGAGCGTGGTGCCCGGAAACGCCAGCACCTGTTCGCCTTTATCCAGCAGGTGCAGCTTATCGAGGCGCAGGGTGCTGATGATGACTATCTCGCGGTCATAGTCGTTGCCGCTTGGGGTTGAACCTTCGGTCAGCCCGGTGTTCGCTGCCTGCATCAAAATGATTTTATCGGCGTCGACACAGGCGCTCAGCACGCGCCACAGTTCCAGCAGGGTTCCAGGGAACACCACCGCCAGCGCGTCGCCCTGGCCGGAGCGGAAACCTTTACGGTAACGTTGGGTTTTTGCTGGATCGGTTAACAGATGGGAGGAGCCAACCAGTCTTGCCAGTTCCGCCAGAAAATCAGAATTATTCGATGTTGGTGCCGATGACATGATCCACTCCTTGTGGTGGTAGCGAAAATATCGGGATTAAGCATAGCGCTTTGTATGACAATTTTGTGCATGAATGTGTCGAAAAATCAGAGAAGAACCTTAGCATTGTGCAGGCGTCTTGTTTATATATATGGCAAACTGCGGTTTTTATTATGTTTTGCCGTAACCCCGGCCTGAGAGAAGAGAGATAACAATGAAATGGCTCTGCACGATAGGCGTCGCCGTCAGTCTGGCGCTGCAACCCGCGTTGGCGGATGAACTGTTCGGCAATCACCCTCTAACGCCGCAGGCCCGCGATGCGTTCGTGAGTGAACTGCTCAAGAAAATGACCGTCGATGAAAAAATTGGCCAGTTAAGGCTGATCAGCGTCGGGCCGGATAACCCGAAAGAGGCGATCCGCGAGATGATCAAAGACGGCCAGGTCGGGGCAATTTTCAATACCGTGACCCGTCCGGATATCCGCGCGATGCAGGACCAGGTCATGCAGCTCAGCCGGTTGAAAATCCCGCTGTTTTTCGCCTATGACGTGATTCACGGCCAGCGTACCGTGTTCCCGATAAGCCTGGGTCTGGCCTCTTCCTTTAACCTGGATGCGGTTAACACGGTGGGGCGTATTTCGGCGTATGAAGCCGCCGACGACGGTCTCAACATGACCTGGGCGCCGATGGTCGACGTCTCCCGCGATCCGCGCTGGGGTCGCGCCTCGGAAGGCTTCGGCGAAGATACCTATCTGACCACCGAAATGGGACGGGCGATGGTCGAGTCGATGCAGGGCAAGAGTCCGGCGGATCGCTACTCGGTGATGACCAGCGTGAAGCACTTTGCCGCCTATGGCGCGGTGGAGGGGGGCAAAGAGTACAACACCGTCGATATGAGCCCGCAGCGCCTGTTCAACGACTATATGCCGCCCTATAAAGCGGGTCTCGATGCCGGGAGCGGCGCGGTGATGGTCGCCCTGAACTCGCTCAACGGCACGCCGGCCACTTCCGACGCCTGGCTGCTGAAAGAGGTCCTGCGCGATGACTGGGGCTTCAAAGGCATCACCGTTTCCGACCACGGCGCGATCAAAGAGCTGATCAAACACGGCGTCGCATCCGATCCGCAAGACGCGGTGCGGGTGGCGCTGAAGTCGGGCATCAACATGAGCATGAGCGACGAGTACTACAGCAAATACCTGCCGGGGCTGGTCAAATCCGGCAAAGTGACGATGGCTGAGTTGGATGACGCCGCCCGCCATGTGCTCAACGTTAAATATGATATGGGGCTGTTTAACGATCCGTACAGCCACCTCGGTCCGCAGGGATCCGACCCGCAGGATACCAACGCCGAAAGCCGCCTGCATCGCAAAGAAGCGCGCGAAGTCGCGCAGCAAAGCCTGGTGCTGCTGAAGAACCGTCTGGAGACGCTGCCGCTGAAAAAATCGGGGACCGTTGCGGTTATCGGGCCGCTGGCCGACAGCAAACGTGACATGATGGGCAGCTGGTCGGCGGCAGGGGTGGCGGATCAGTCGGTGACCGTACTGACCGGCATCAAAGACGCGCTGGGCGACAAAGGCAAGGTTATCTATGCCCGCGGCGCTAACGTCACCAACGATAAAGGTATTGTCGATTTCCTCAACCTGTATGAGAAAGCGGTGCAGGTCGATCCGCGCTCGCCGCAGGCGATGATCGATGAAGCGGTGGCGGCGGCGAAGCAGTCCGACGTGGTGGTGGCCGTGGTCGGCGAGGCGCAGGGCATGGCCCATGAAGCCTCCAGCCGCACCGACATCACCCTGCCACAGAGCCAGCGCGATTTGATTAGCGCCCTGAAAGCCACCGGCAAGCCGCTGGTACTGGTGCTGATGAACGGTCGTCCGCTGGCGCTGGTGAAAGAAGATCAGCAGGCTGACGCAATCCTCGAAACCTGGTTTGCCGGGACCGAAGGCGGTAACGCCATTGCCGATGTGCTGTTTGGCGATGCCAACCCGTCCGGTAAACTGCCGATGTCATTCCCGCGCTCGGTGGGGCAGATTCCGGTGTACTACAGCCACCTGAATACCGGCCGTCCGTACAATGCCGACAAACCGAACAAATACACCTCCCGCTACTTTGATGAAGCGAATGGCCCGCTGTACCCGTTCGGCTACGGCCTGAGCTACACCACCTTTAGCGTTTCCGACGTGAAAATGTCGGCGCCGACCATGCAGCGCGACGGTAGCGTCACCGCCAGCGTGCAGGTCACCAATACCGGCAAACGCGAAGGGGCAACGGTGATTCAGCTCTATCTGCAGGATGTGACCGCTTCGATGAGCCGTCCGGTGAAAATGCTGCGCGGCTTCAAGCGCGTGACCCTCAAGCCGGGAGAGACGCAAACTGTCGCCTTCCCGATTGAAATTGACGCCCTGAAGTTCTGGAATCAGAAAATGAAATACGACGCCGAGCCGGGCAAATTCAACGTCTTTATTGGCGTCGACTCCGCCCGCGTGAAGCAGAGTGAATTCGAGCTGTTGTAACAGCGAAAGCCGCGCGTTTCACAGGCCGGGTAAAGCGCCAGCCGCCGCCCGGCAGAAACGCGGAGACAATGTTTAAAACAGCGTCGTCATCAGTCTCAAAGGCCGAATATTCGGCCTTTTCTTTTTCCGGATGCACTAAATGAACTACGCTTTTCTCTTAAGCTCCTGTTAATGGAGCGCAAATTAAAGAGGGACGCGGGGATGATAAAGGCAAGTATCTGGTCAGGCGCGCTGGCGCTGGTCGCGCTGGTCAGCCTGCCGCTTCAGGCGGCGGAGCCGGTCAAAGTGGGCTCAAAAATTGACACCGAAGGGGCGCTGCTGGGCAATATTATTTTGCAGGTTCTGGAAAGTCATGGCGTGAAAACCGTTAATAAGGTCCAGCTGGGAACCACCCCGGTGGTGCGCGGGGCAATTACGGCGGGTGAATTAGATATTTATCCGGAATACACCGGCAACGGCGCCTTCTTTTTTAAAGACGAAAACGATCCGGCGTGGAAGAACGCGCAGCAGGGATATGAGAAGGTCAAAACCCTCGACGCGCAGAAGAATAAGCTTATCTGGCTGACCCCTGCGCCGGCGAATAACACCTGGACCATTGCCGTGCGTCAGGATCTGGCGGAAAAAAATCATCTGACCTCGCTGGCCGACCTCAGCGCCTGGCTGCAAAAAGGGGGCGACTTTAAGCTCGCGGCCTCCGCCGAATTTATCGAACGCCCGGATGCGCTCCCGGCCTTTGAAAAAGCCTACGGCTTCAAGCTCAAGCAAAGTCAGCTGCTGTCGCTGGCGGGGGGCGATACGGCGGTGACCATCAAAGCGGCGGCCCAGCAGACTTCCGGGGTGAATGCGGCAATGGCCTACGGAACCGACGGGCCGGTGGCGGCGCTGGGGCTGCAAACGCTCAGCGATCCGCAGGGCGTACAGCCGATCTATGCCCCGACCCCCGTAGTGCGCGAAGCGGTGCTGAAAGCCTATCCGCAGATCGCGCAATGGCTGCAGCCGGTCTTTGCCAGCCTTGACGAGAAAACGCTGCAACAGCTCAATGCCAGCATTGCCGTGGAAGGGCTGGACGCGAAAAAAGTTGCCGCAGATTATCTGCAGCAAAAAGGGCTGCTGAAGTAGATTATCCGTGGCTATTCGCTGTTATAACCGCGTATCGCTGCTGTTGGCCTGTCTCCTGCTGCTGGTGGTTGCTCTGCCGTTCGTCAACTATGCGCCTAACCGTCTGCTGTCCGGGGAAGGGCGCTGGCTTTGGCAACTCGCGCCGTGGTTGACGGCGGTGCAGGTCTGCGGCGCGCTGCTGCTGGTCCTTCTCTGCTGGCTACCGGGACGCAGGCCGCTGCTGCTCAGTTTGCTCATGCTGGATGCGTTGCTGGCGCTGCTGTTCTGGGGGGCGGGGCAGGCGGCGGTACAGCTGGCGCACAGCGGCTCCTCGCTGGCCCGCACCTCGCCGGGAAGCGGCCTGTGGCTGGCGCTGGCGCTGTGCTTACTGCTGGCCAGCGAGACCATCCGGCGTCTGACCAGCCGAGCGCACTGGCGCTGGCTGCTCAATGTGCAAATCTGGTTGATTCCCTGCGTGCTGCTCGGCAGCGGAGCGCTGAATCAGCTCTCGCTACTGAAAGAGTATGCCAGCCGTCAGGAGGTGTTTGATGACGCGCTGCGTCAACATTTGACCCTGCTGTTTGGCACGCTGTTGCCGGGGCTGCTGATCGGGCTGCCGGTGGGCATCGGCCTCTGGCGCCGGCCGCGGTGGCAGGCCCCGGTGTTTACCTTTCTCAATGTTATTCAAACCATTCCCTCGGTGGCGCTCTTTGGCCTGCTGATCGCCCCGCTGGCCGGTCTCGCCCGCCATTTTCCCGGGCTGGCTGAGCGAGGCATTTCCGGCACCGGGATGACGCCTGCGCTGATTGCGCTGGTGCTGTATGCCTTGCTGCCGCTGGTTCGCGGGGTGGTGGCCGGTTTACAGCAGGTACCGCGCGATGCGCTGGAGAGCGCCGCGGCGATGGGGATGAGCGGCGCGCAGCGCTTCTGGCACGTGCAACTGCCGCTGGCGCTGCCGGTTCTGCTGCGCAGCCTGCGGGTGGTGAGTGTACAAACCGTCGGTATGGCGGTGGTCGCGGCCCTTATCGGCGCCGGTGGGTTTGGCGCGCTGGTCTTCCAGGGGCTGTTGAGCAGCGCCCTGGATCTGGTACTGCTGGGGGTGATGCCGACGATTGCGCTGGCGGTGGTCGTCGACGCGCTGTTTGCGCTGTGGGGAGCATTATTGAAAGGAGAGGCGGGTGATTGAATTTAACGGGGTCAACAAATCCTTCGCCGGGCTGCCGGCGGTGAAAAACCTGAACCTGCGCCTGCGCGAAGGCGCATTCTCGGTCCTGATCGGCACCTCCGGCTCGGGGAAATCGACCACCCTGAAAATGATTAACCGGCTGGTCGAACATGACAGCGGCACCATCCGTTTTGCCGGGCAGGATATTCGCCAGCAGCCGGTGCTGGCGCTGCATCGACGGATGGGCTATGCCATTCAGTCTATCGGCCTGTTTCCGCACTGGACGGTCGCGCAGAACATCGCCACCGTCCCGCAACTGCAAAAATGGCCGCAGCGCAAAATTGCCGCGCGCATTGACGAGTTAATGGCGCTGCTGGGGCTGGATCCGACGCTGCGGACGCGCTATCCGCATCAGCTCTCCGGCGGTCAGCAGCAGCGCGTTGGCGTGGCGCGGGCGCTGGCGGCCAATCCTGAAGTCCTGCTGATGGACGAACCGTTTGGCGCGCTGGATCCGGTGACCCGGGAAGCGCTCCAGCAGGAGATGATCCGCATCCATCGGCTGCTCGGGCGGACGATTGTTCTGGTGACTCACGATATTGATGAGGCGCTGCGGCTGGCGGATCACCTGGTGCTGATGGACGGTGGCGAAGTGATACAGCAGGGGGCGCCGCTGCAGATGCTGCTCGAACCTGAAAATAGCTTCGTCGAGACTTTTTTTGGCCGCAGCGAACTGGGCGTCCGGCTGCTGTCGCTGCGCGGCGTGGGCGACTATCTGCGCCGCAATGAGCGGCTTGCCGGCGATACGCTAAACGTCGCGATGACGCTGCGCGAAGCGCTGTCGCAGTTTATTGCCCATCGCTGCGAAGTCCTGCCGGTAGTGGATGAACAGGGGGAGGCATGCGGAACGCTGCATTTTGCCGATCTGCTCGGCGAGGAGGTGCGACATGCGCGTACTTCGTGATCCGCTGCTGTGGCTGCTGGCGCTGTTTATCGCCATTTTGCTGCTGCTGCCTTACAGCACGCCGCTGTTCAGCGCGCTGTTTCCTGAGCTGCCGCGCCCGGTGTATCAGCAGGAGAGTTTTGTCGCCCTGACTTTCGCCCATTGCTGGCTGGTGGCGTTTTCCAGCCTGGCTGCGACGGTGGTGGGCGTCGGGGCCGGGGTGGCGGTGACGCGTCCCGCAGGCCGCGAGTTCCGTCCATTGGTGGAGACCATTGCCGCGATGGGACAAACGTTTCCGCCGGTGGCGGTGCTGGCGATTGCCGTTCCGGTACTGGGGTTTGGCTGGCAGCCTGCGCTGATTGCTCTGGCGCTGTATGGCATATTGCCGGTCCTGCAGGGGACCCTGGCCGGGCTGAGCGCCGTGCCGCCGGGGGTAGTGAGTATCGCCAAAGGAATGGGCATGACGGGCTGGCAGAGACTGATCAGCGTGGAGCTGCCGCTGGCCGCGCCGGTGATGCTGGCCGGTATCCGGACATCGACCATTGTCAATATCGGTACGGCGACCATTGCGTCAACGGTCGGGGCGAATACGCTCGGCACGCCGATTGTTATCGGCCTGAGCGGATTCAATACGGCTTATGTCATTCAGGGAGCGCTGCTGGTGGCGCTGGCGGCGATTATCGTCGATCGCGGTTTTGAACGCTTGAACCGGCGAATCAGCCGACACCACCGCGTACAATAAACGAGTAACCGGCCAGCATGACGCCGCCGATGCCGCTGATGGCCATGAATAAGAAGAGGGTGATAACCGCAATTTTCGCTGGCTTCATAATAGGCTCCTGATGTTAACGGAGGGATTATACGGTGAAGCACAGGTGTTAATGAAACATTAATTGCTATTTAGCCAGATAACGTGCCCCTGCTGCTGCCAGGCCTCGAGCTGCTCCTGCTGCGCCAGAGTCGGGGTTTCGCCGCACCATACCAGCAAGGTGCTGTCAGGAAACAGATCGGGGCGGATCTGCGTCAGAGAGTGGGGGAGGACATCGACCCGCCAGCCTTGTTCGCAGGCGATCCAACCCTCCAGCCACAGCCGCGTGGTGTCGTTGACATTCCAGCCGAGCACCAGCGCATGGCTGCCCGGACGTTTCCAGGTGCTGGCGAGGCTGTGCGCGACATGATTAATGAGAATCCCGTCGAGGACGCTGCGTAACGCGGTAAGCGTCGGCTGCGGGCTGAGCAGGCGGTGGCGTAAGGGGATAAACAGATGGTTGACCAGGGTCAGCGCCGTATAGCTATGGCTGCGCTCTTTGATCCACAGTCGCAAACGGTGGTAGCTGCCGTCGTGGAGATACCCCAGCAGAATCTCCTGCTGCTCCCGCCAGCCGTCTTCTTCTCCACTCGCGCTGTCGTTAAGCAAGGTTTTGACCTTACCCACCTGAACGCCGGAATCAATCCAGCGCTTAATCTCGCGGATACGGTCAATTTCCTGCTCGTTAAACAGGCGGTGCCCCCCGTCGGTGCGCTGCGGTTTCAGCAATCCATAGCGCCGTTGCCAGGCGCGAAGCGTTACGGGGTTGATGTCACAGAGTTGAGCCACTTCACCAATTGTATAAAGCGCCATATATTCCCTCCCGCAAAGTCTCCCCTATAACTGTAGAAGCTGTTTGCGGAAGAGGAAATATTCGTTCATTTTTTGTTCACTTAATCGACGGGAGGCGGGCAAGAAGTGTGATCCTGACCATGATTTGCGATTTTCTTGTAGTGCTTCAAAGAAAGTGATGACCCGGCAGTGTATGTTACGCGCTTTCGAGTGAAGCGTGGTCTGTGGGTATGTACGAGTTTGATCTGGTGTTGTTGCTGCTTCAGCAGATGTGCGTGTTTTTGGTCATTGCGTGGCTGATGAGCAAGACACGGCTGTTCATCCCGCTGATGCAGGTGACCGTTCGTCTACCGCATAAGCTGCTGTGCTACGTGACCTTCTCCATTTTCTGCATTATGGGGACCTATTTTGGTCTGCATATCGAAGACTCGATCGCCAATACCCGCGCCATCGGCGCCGTGATGGGCGGCCTGCTCGGTGGCCCGGTCGTCGGCGGCCTGGTGGGGCTGACCGGCGGGCTGCATCGCTACTCGCTCGGCGGCATGACGGCATTAAGCTGTATGGTTTCGACGATTGTCGAAGGGCTGCTGGGCGGCCTGGTCCACAGCGTGCTGGTCAAGCGCGGGCGGCCGGATAAGGTCTTCAGCCCGCTCACCGCCGGCGCGATCACCTTCTTTGCCGAGCTGGTGCAGATGATGATCATTTTGCTGATCGCCCGGCCGTTTCAGGACGCGCTGCATCTGGTGCAAAGCATCGCCGCGCCGATGATGGTCACCAACACCGTGGGCGCCGCGCTGTTTATGCGTATCCTGCTGGATAAGCGGGCGATGTTTGAGAAGTACACCTCGGCTTTTTCCGCTACCGCCCTCAAGGTGGCGGCCTCGACCGAGGGGATCCTGCGCCAGGGGTTCAACGAAGAGAACAGCATGAAGGTGGCGCAGGTGCTGATTCAGGAGCTCGATATCGGCGCGGTGGCCATTACCGATCGCGACAAGCTGCTGGCGTTTACCGGTATTGGCGACGACCACCACCTGCCGGGCAAACCTATCTCTTCATCCTATACGCAAAAAGCGATTGATAGCGGCGAAGTGGTGTATGCCGACGGCAATGAAGTCCCTTACCGCTGTTCTATTCACCCCAACTGTAAGCTGGGGTCGACGCTGGTTATCCCGCTGCGCGGTGAAAACCAGCGGGTGATCGGCACCATTAAGCTGTATGAAGCGAAAAACCGCCTGTTCAGCTCCATCAACCGCACGCTCGGGGAGGGGATCGCCCAGCTGCTGTCGGCACAAATCCTCGCCGGGCAGTATGAACGACAGAAGGCGCTGCTGACGCAATCGGAGATCAAGCTGCTCCACGCGCAGGTGAATCCCCATTTTCTGTTTAATGCCTTGAATACCCTGAAGGCGGTGATTCGCCGCGACAGCGATCAGGCCGGGCAACTGGTGCAGTACCTGTCGACCTTTTTCCGCAAGAATCTGAAGCGGCCGTCGGAGTTTGTGACGCTGGCGGATGAGATTGAGCACGTGAATGCTTATCTGCAAATTGAGAAAGCGCGTTTCCAGGCCAATTTACAGATTCAGATGCTGGTGCCCGACGCGCTGGCTCACCATCAGCTGCCGGCGTTTACGCTGCAGCCCATTGTTGAAAACGCCATTAAACACGGCACGTCGCAGCATCTCGGGGTAGGGGAAATTACCATTCGCGCCAGCCAGCACCAGCGCTGGCTGCAGTTAGATATTGAGGATAACGCCGGCCTGTACCAGCACAATCCCAACGCCAGCGGGCTGGGAATGAGTCTGGTGGATCGCCGTTTACGGGCGCGCTTCGGCGCCGACTGCGGCATTACCGTGACCTGTGAAGCGGAACGTTTCACCCGCGTCACGCTGCGACTGCCTCTGGAGGAGAATGCGTGTTAAAAGTGTTGATAGTTGATGATGAACCGCTGGCACGAGAAAATCTGCGTGTTTTACTGGAGTCCGCCAGCGACATTGAGATAGTCGGGGAGTGCGGCAACGCGGTGGAAGCGATTGGCGCGGTGCACAAGCTGCGCCCGGACGTGCTGTTTCTCGATATTCAGATGCCGCGCATCAGCGGCCTGGAAATGGTCGGGATGCTCGATCCTGAACACCGGCCTTACATCGTGTTTCTGACCGCTTTTGACGAGTATGCGGTGAAGGCCTTCGAAGAGCATGCCTTTGATTATCTGCTGAAACCCATCGAAGCCCAGCGGCTGGAGAAAACCCTGGTGCGTCTGCGTCAGGAGCGCAGCCTGCAGGATATCTCGCTGCTCGACGATACCCAGCAGGCGCTGAAATATATTCCCTGTACCGGCCACAGCCGTATCTGGCTGCTGCAGATGGAGGATGTCGCCTTTGTCAGCAGCCGGATGAGCGGAATTTACGTCACCGACCGCGAGGGGAAGGAGGGGTTTACGGAGCTGACCTTGCGCACCCTTGAGAGTCGGACGCCGCTGCTGCGCTGTCATCGGCAATATCTGGTGAATATGGCTCACCTGAAAGAGATTCGCCTTGAGGAAAACGGCCAGGCGGAGCTGCTGATGCGGGCCGGGCAAACGGTGCCGGTGAGCCGTCGCTACTTAAAAAGTCTGAAAGAGGCGATTGGTCTGTAAAACGACGGAATCATGGTAGACTTAGCGCCAGCATTTTTCATCATGAAGGCATTATGATCAGTAACGATATCTTACGTAGCCTGCGCTACACCCTGAAAACCAATAATAACGACCTGGTGCGCATTTTTGCGCTGGGCGATTCCGTCGTCAGCGCAGAGCAGCTGGTACCGTGGCTGAAAAAGGAGGACGAAGAGGGCTTCCAGCGCTGCCCGGACATTATGCTGTCGATCTTCCTTAACGGCCTGATCTACGACAAGCGCGGCAAAGATGAAGCGGCTCCGCCGCTGGCGGTTGAGCGCCGGGTGAATAACAATATCGTGTTGAAAAAGCTGCGCATTGCCTTTTCGCTGAAGAGCGATGATATCCTCGCCATTCTGACCCAGCAGAAGTTTCGCGTGTCGATGCCGGAAATCACCGCCATGATGCGTGCGCCGGATCATAAGAATTTCCGCGAATGCGGTGACCAGTTCCTGCGCTATTTCCTGCGCGGTCTGACCGAGCGCGTACACGCTAAGCCCTGAATTACCTGCCCGCTGAACGCTCCCGGCTTGCGCCTTGCTTAGCCGGGCCATCACGACCGGGCCGGGCGATGACAGGCGCAATTTTCTGTGTCCGTGTTACCCGGGTAAGGCTTTTACGCCGCCACCCGGGAATGCTCTCCGGTCTATTTCACTTCCTGAAACCCCTGCTCTTTGAGCAATTTCTCTGATTCCGCCATCGAAACATCCTTGAGCGCGCAGTGGGTCACCATTGAGCCGGGCAGCTTACACAGTTCGCTGATGTTGGCCCGGGTAAAATCCACGCTGAGATGTTCCAGCGCCTCGGTATCTTTGTAATCGATGTTCTGTTCCACGCCTTTAACGTCGAGATAAACGCTTCTCATCGGCTCAATTAATGCCCGCGCCTGCTCCTGATTCGCCGCGCCGATGGTCTGATAGGGAATGGTGTTATTGGCTTCCTGGCGCAGGACTTTGTCGCCGACATAATGGTAGGTAAACACCAGCCCGACGCCGTTTTCCATCCGGGTGAAGGTTTTGCTCTTTTCGTCGGGATTATCGCAGCCTGCGAGGCCGACAATCACCAGCGAAGCCGCCAGAGCGGTCACCATCCTGCGGTAAATATTCATCACGGTCCCTTGGTTGATAGTGAATGGCGTACCGGTTTTTCAATCGGCAGACAGGTTGATTATTGTCAGGATTGCGGTAGCGCGCAACGCACAGAAAAGGCAGGAGAGGGCAGAATCGTCAGGCGGTGGAGGCGCGGAAGGGACAAAAAAAGCGCTGCCGGAGCAGCGCTTGATGCGGGATTATTTTACCTGCTGACCCGGCTGAGCGCCGCTGTCAGGGCTTAACAGGAAGATATCCTTCCCGCCAGGGCCCGCAGCCATCACCATCCCTTCCGAGATGCCGAAGCGCATTTTACGCGGCGCCAGGTTGGCCACCATCACCGTCAGGCGACCGATCAGCACCTGCGGATCCGGGTAGGCGCTACGAATGCCGGAGAAGACGTTACGTTTCTCGCCGCCCAGATCGAGGCTCAGGCGCAGCAGCTTGTCAGAACCGTCGACAAATTCGGCGTTTTCAATCAGCGCGATGCGCATGTCCACTTTGGCGAAATCGTCAAAGGTGATGGTGTCCTGAATCGGATCGTCCGCCAGCGGGCCGGTTACCGGCGCGGCGGTGGCTTTCACCTCTTCTTTCGACGCTTCGACCAGGGCTTCAACCTGCTTCATCTCGATGCGGTTGTACAGCGCCTTGAAGGCATTGACCTTATGCGACAGCAGCGGCTGCTGGATAGCATCCCAGTTCAGTTCGCTGTTGAGGAAGGCTTCGGCACGCGCGGTCAGCTGCGGCAGGACCGGCTTGAGCCAGGTCATCAGCACGCGGAACATATTCAGGCCCATGGTGCAGATGGCCTGCAGATCGGCGTCGCGGCCTTCCTGCTTAGCAACCACCCACGGGGCCTGCTCGTCAACGTAGCGGTTAGCCACGTCGGCCAGCGCCATGATTTCACGGATGGCTTTACCGAACTCACGGCTGTCCCACGCTTCGCCAATGCTTGCTGCCGCATCGGTGAAGGTTTTGTACAGCGCCGGATCGGCCAGCTCAGCGGACAGCATGCCGTCGAAACGCTTATTGATAAAACCGGCGTTGCGCGAGGCGAGGTTAACCACTTTGTTGACGATGTCGGCGTTTACGCGCTGCACGAAATCTTCCAGGTTCAGATCGATATCATCGATGCGGGAAGAGAGCTTGGCGGTGTAGTAATAACGCAGGCTGTCGGCGTCAAAATGGTTCAGCCAGGTGCTGGCCTTGATAAAGGTGCCGCGTGATTTGGACATCTTAGCGCCGTTGACGGTGACGTAACCGTGAACGAACAGGTTGGTCGGCTTGCGGAAACCGCTGCCTTCCAGCATCGCCGGCCAGAACAGGCTGTGGAAGTAGACAATATCTTTGCCGATAAAGTGATACAGCTCGGCGTCGGAGTCTTTCTTCCAGTAGGCGTCAAAGCTTTCGCTATCGCCGCGTTTGTCACACAGGTTCTTGAACGAGCCCATGTAGCCGATCGGCGCATCCAGCCAGACGTAGAAATATTTGCCCGGCGCGTTGGGGATTTCGAAGCCAAAGTACGGCGCGTCGCGGGAAATATCCCACTGCTGCAGACCGGACTCGAACCACTCCTGCATTTTGTTCGCCACCTGCTCCTGCAGTGCGCCGCTGCGGGTCCACGCCTGCAGCATTTCGCTAAAGGACGGCAGGTCGAAGAAGAAGTGCTCAGATTCACGCATCACCGGGGTCGCGCCGGAAACCACGGATTTCGGGTCGATCAGCTCAGTCGGGCTGTAGGTCGCGCCGCACACTTCGCAGTTATCGCCATACTGATCCGGTGATTTACACTTCGGACAGGTGCCTTTCACGAAACGGTCCGGCAGGAACATCCCTTTTTCCGGATCGTAAAGCTGAGAGATGGTGCGGTTTTTGATAAAACCGTTCTCTTTCAGACGGCCGTAGATCAGCTCAGACAGCTCGCGGTTCTCGTCGCTGTGCGTCGAGTGGTAGTTGTCGTAGCTAATATCAAAGCCCGCAAAATCGGTCTGATGCTCCTGACTCATTTCGCCAATCATCTGCTCAGGAGAGACGCCAAGCTGCTGAGCTTTCAGCATGATAGGCGTACCGTGGGCGTCGTCTGCACAGATGAAATTGACCTCGTTGCCGCGCATTCGCTGGTAACGGACCCAGACATCAGCCTGGATGTGCTCCAGCATGTGGCCGAGGTGGATTGAGCCGTTAGCGTACGGCAGCGCGCACGTTACCAGAATTTTCTTCGCGACTTGAGTCATAGTGAGCATTACATCTTCTGTTGTAAAAAGGGCTTTTGATATTACCAAAAGGGCACTGGGTGCGCCATAAATGGCTGACCATATATGGATAATCCTCAGCTGTGATAAACTCAATGATTACTGAAAGCCTCTCATAACAACAAAGGAGTCGGGATGAATTCGCAATCCCAGGCCAAATCCCCCGAACGTCTACGTGCGATGGTCGCCGGAACGTTGGCTAATTTCCAGCACCCCACTTTGCAGCATAATCTCACTGCGCTGAAGGCACTGCACCACGTCGCCTGGCTCGACGATACCGTGCATATCGAGATCCAGATGCCGTTCGTCTGGCACAGTGCTTTTGAAGATTTAAAAGAGCAATGTAGCGCCGATCTGCTGCGCATTACCGGCGCGCAGGCGATTGACTGGAAGCTGTCGCATAACATTGCCACGCTGAAGCGGGTAAAAAATCAGCCGGGCGTCAACGGGGTCAAAAATATTATTGCCGTCAGCTCCGGCAAAGGTGGGGTGGGTAAATCCTCCACGGCGGTGAACCTGGCGCTGGCGCTGGCCGCGGAAGGGGCGAAAGTCGGGATCCTCGATGCCGATATTTATGGTCCGTCGATTCCCACCATGCTCGGTGCGGAAGATCAGCGTCCCACCTCGCCAGACGGCACCCATATGGCGCCGATCATGAAATTTGGCCTCGCCACCAACTCCATCGGCTATCTGGTGACCGACGATAACGCCATGGTATGGCGCGGGCCGATGGCCAGCAAGGCGCTGCTGCAGATGCTGCAGGAGACGCTGTGGCCGGATCTGGATTATCTGGTGCTGGATATGCCGCCAGGCACCGGCGACATTCAGCTGACCCTTGCGCAGAATATTCCGGTCACCGGCGCGGTGGTGGTGACCACGCCGCAGGATATCGCGCTGATCGATGCGAAAAAAGGCATCGTGATGTTTGAGAAGGTGGAAGTGCCGGTCCTCGGCATCGTCGAAAACATGAGTATCCATATTTGCAGCAACTGTGGTCATCATGAGCCGATTTTCGGCACCGGCGGCGCTGAAAAGCTGGCGGAGCAATACCACACTCAGCTGCTGGCCCAGCTGCCGCTGCACATCAATTTGCGTGAAGATCTGGATAACGGTAAGCCGACCGTTGTTGCCCGCCCGGAGAGCGAGTTCACCGAAATTTACCGTCAGCTGGCGGGACGCGTGGCGGCCCGGCTCTACTGGCAGGGGGAAGTGATTCCCGGTGAGATTGCCTTCCGCGCGGTGTAGCGTCGGCGGATAGCACAACGCCCTGTACTTTTCTGATCCGCGGCGGACAGCAAAAGGACAGGGCGTTTTTGTTGGTCCGTCCGGCGACGGACCGTCAGCCATTAGTGCTGATAGAAGATTTCGCCGTCGTAAATTTTGACAATTTTACCTTCGGTATCGGTGATCAGCACGTAGCTGCCGCCCATATAGGTGTAGTGAGTACCGGCGTCCGGCGCGGGCAGGTTACGCTGCTGCCACTGTTTAATGGTGTATTCTGGCGTCAGATAAAGCGGCGGTACGGTGTCGCCTACGCGAAACTGCGTGAAGTCTGCGGTGAAACCATCAAGTTCATATTTTTGTACGCCGCTGGTGGAGGCTGCCCAGACGGTACTGGTGCTGGCCAACAGTACGCCCAGAAGCATCATTTTTGTTTTACGCATAATTTCCTCATTATTATCCTGGATTACCCTGGACACAAAATCGCAGCCTCGTATCATTCCTGAAGCATGGCCGGGAAGGCAAGCGTTGGTTGCGTTAAAAATGTAAGAAAACGATGGGCCGGTTGCCGGATTTGGCGCAGAGCGGCGGTTTTGAGAACAATCCTGGTAGCAGGATTCGGGAGTCAATATGTTCAGACTGGAAGATCTGACGTTATTTGTTCGTGCGGCGGCGCTGGGTAGTTTCAGCGATGCGGCGCGGGAGGTCGGGCAGCAGCCGGCGCAGGTGAGTGCGGCGATTAAGCGCCTGGAAACCACGCTCAATATTCGTCTTTTTGCACGCTCCACCCGCAGCCTACGTCTGACGCCCGAAGGGGAAACCTGGCTGCCTTATGCCACCCAGATGCTTGATACGCTGCATGCCGGGCTGCAAAAAATTCAGGTGCCGGATGACGAGGTCCGCGGAACGTTGCAAATTGCGGTACCCTCCGATCTGGGGCGCAATCTGCTGCTGAACGTCTTTCGCGCCTTTCGCCAGCGGCACCCGGCGCTGAAGCTGCGCATTCTCTTTTCCGACCATCGGACCGATGTGTTTAAAGATCCGGTCGATGTTGCCTTTCGCTACGGTGACAACGACGATGCCTCGTTTATTTCGCTCCCCGTCGCGCCGGAAAACCGGCGGGTGCTGGTGGCTTCTCCGCAGTGGATTGCCCGGCACGGCTCTCCGCAGACGCCGGAGGCGCTGGCGCAACACCCTGCGCTACTGTACGTGCTGCGCGGCAGGCAGTTCGATCGCTGGACCTTAAGTCTCAACGGGGTGGTTGAGCATATGCAGGTTTCCGGCGCCATCATCAGCGACGACGCCGAGGTGATTCGCCGCCTGGCCATTGCGGGGGAGGGCTTTGCCTATAAGTCAGCGCTGGATGTCAGCGATGATATTCGGGCCGGGCGCCTGCGGGTGTTGCTGCCGCACTATCAGGGCGACAGAGTCCCGCTCAATATGATTTGTCCGCACCGCAAGCAGCTTTCTGCAGCGGTGCGGTTACTCTATGAAGAGGTCAGGGCGCACTGTGAAACGGTGCAGGCCGACGCGCTACGCGGGCCTGTGGACGTTTAGTGCCTCACCAGGGTGGCGAAATAGTAGACCAGCGGAACGGCGAGGATCCACAAACCCAGCGGGATTTCTCGCCACTTGCCGGCAACCGTTTTAATCATGATGTAGAACAGCAGTCCGCCGGCGATACCGGTGCCGAAGCTGTTGGCGATCAGGGTGATCATCACCATCATTAATACCGGCAGCCCGTCGGTGAAGCTGGAGAGATCGACTTTGCGCAGGCCGCTGAACATGTTGAGGCCAATCAGGATCAGCGCCGGAGCGGTGGCCTCTTTTGGGATCATCAGGGCGACCGGGGTAAACAGCAGCATCAGCAGGAACATCACCGCCGCGGCCAGCGCCGTGAGCCCGGTTTTACCGCCCGCTTCGGCGGCGGCGGAAGACTCGATCAGCGCGGTCGCCGCCGGGATCCCCAGCCACGGGCCGATAGCTGCCGCAATCGAGTCGACCATAAACGGCCGGTTGATGTGCGGCATATTGCCCTCTTCATCCAGCAGTCCCGCTTCGCCGCCCACCGCCAGCGTGGTCCCCATGGTGGAGAAAAACTCTGAGGCGAAAAAGACAAACAGGAACGGCAGGAAAGCAATGTTCAGCGCGCCCAGCATATCGACGTGGCCGAAGACCGGCGCCAGCGAGTGCGGCATCGCGATAAAACTGCCCGGCAGACGGGTGACCCCCGCCGGAATCCCCACCAGGGTGGCAAACAGAATCGCCCATAAAATGGCGCCCGGGATGCGCCGCGCCTGCAGCGCAATCGCCAGAAACAGGCCGCACAGCGCCACCAGCGCACCGGGAGACAAGAAATCACCCAGCATCAGGGCATTGGTTTTGGCATTCGCCAGCACCAGGCCGGCATTGCGAAAACCGAGTACCGCCACGAACAGACCGATTGAGGCCGTCAGGCCCAGCTTGATGGACTGAGGAACTGAACGGGTGACCACTTCACGCAGGCCGAATTGGGTTAACAGAAAGAACAGAATACCCGACCAGCAGGCGATGCCGAGGCCAATTTGCCAGCCGATCCCTTCGCTACCGGCCAGGGTGACGCCCACCAGCACCGAGCCGCCGATGCCTGGGCCGACGATAAACGGCAGGTTAGCGTAAAACGCCATCAGCAGCGTCGCGGCGACGAAAACCAGAATCGTTCCGGTGGTGGCGGCGCCTTTGTCCATGCCGCCCACCGCCAGCAGGCCGGGGATGACCACCAGCAGATAGGCGGCCGCAAGAAAGCCGGTGATCCCGGAAAGGCACTCGGTACGCAGCGTGCTGCCGCGGGAGCGCAGGGCAAAACGGCGCTCCAGCCAGCTTCCTTGTGTGGAGGTATGCAGTGTGTTGTCGGCCATGCTCAGGCTCCCCGGAGATTATTGTTGTGAGGGTCGGTGGCCGGGGTTTCCCGGCAGTCTATCAGCGGTTCGACAATCTGGCGGGTGGTGCCGTCGGTCAAACCTAAATCGGTCAAATGTGGTCCGGCATTGCAGGCGAGGCAGGTGCCTTCGATAGCCTTAAATACCCGGTAGGGCGGCTCCCAGTCGGCGATTTCTGCGCTCAGGTCGCGTAATTCGCCGAACTGCCGCGCGAGTTCTGCCGCCGGCAGATCGGAGAGCATGCCGGCAATCGGCATCGCCACGTGGGCGAGAATATCCCCCTGACGGGAGAGCGCCATCCCGCCGCCGGAGGCAATCAGCCGGTTGGCGGCCAGCGCCATATCCTCAGCGCTGCGTCCCAGCACCACCAGGTTGTGTGAATCGTGCGAGTAGCTGGTGGCGATGGCGCCGCGCAGCTCGCCCCAGCCTTCGAGCAGGGCGATTTGCGGCGTCGCCTGATGGCGGCCGTGGCGATGCTTCACCCAAATCAGGCTAAATCCGGCGGGCAGCTGAACTTCGCCGTGGCGCACCTGCACCTCGACTTCTCCCCACTGCGTAAAGCGCGCGCCGCGAATATGCCGCAGGCGGGCAACGCCGTGAACAATACCGGGGATCCGCAGCACAAAATCGTCCGCATTCAGCGGCGCCAGACGCAGCGTGTTGCGCGGCGGGGTCACCCCCTCTGCGGCTGGAATAGGCTGGAGCAGCGCGCCGTCGCGGGCGACCAGTTTCCCGGCGACGTACACTTTGCGGGCCGCGAGCTTCTCCAGTGAATCAAACACCACCAGGTCGGCGCGGCGGCCAGCGGCAATCAGCCCTGAATCGTGACGCTGCAGGCGAATGGCGGCGTTGAGGGTGGCGAAGCGCAGGACGTCGGTGGCGGCGAGACCGTGTTCAATCAGCAGGTTGAGCAGGGCGATAATGCCGCCCTTTTCCAGCAGCATATCCGGGGGGACATCGTCGGTGCACACCGTAATCTGCGAGGAGAGATGCGGCAGGGTTTTCAGGGCCTTGACGATATCCGGCAGCAGATAGGGGTGCGAGCCGCGAATTTCGAGGGTCAAACCGGCGCGCAGCTTTTCCAGCGCGTCTTCTGCGGAGGTCAGCTCATGATCGGAGGTGACGCCCGCCGCGAGGTAGGCCTGGAGATCGGCGCCGCTCAGCCCGCGGGCGTGGCCTTCAATCAGCTTGCCGCTGTCGAGACCGGCCTGAACAATCTCCTGCATCCGGGTGCTGCCGTTCAGCACGCCATGCATGTCCATCACTTCCGCCACGCCGCGCACTTCCGGCCATGCCAGCATGGTCGCCATCTCCGCTCCGGCAAAATCGGCGCCGGACATTTCCAGCCCCGGGGTCGAAGGGACGCTGGAGGGGGCGGCGACCATCACCTGCAGCGGCAGGTGGCGGCTGGCGGCGACGGCATAGCGCACGCCTTCGACCCCGAGGACGTTGGCCAGCTCATGCGGGTCCCAGAAGACCGCGGTGGTTCCCTGGGCGAGGACAATTTCCGCGTAGCGTTCGGGAGGGAGGTGGGAACTCTCGAGATGGACATGGGTATCCATCAGCCCCGGCGACAGGTAGGCGCCATCCAGCGCATGGCGTTGGTGAGCATCGGCGCGGCTGCCGCGCGGGTGCACGCTGGCGATCATCTCGCCGGTGATGCCGACATCGGCTTCGCGGATTTCGCCGGTGACCATGTCGACTATCTGCGCCCCGGTTAACAACAGGTCAAAAGGTATTTCGCCCCGGGCGGCCATGACGGCGCGGCGGCGGTTTTCAGCATTGCTGGACATAACAACTCCGGCACAAGGATAATGGGGGTACTCTAGGGGCACAGCAAACGTTTGCCCAGATGAATAAATTTATCGCCCGATAAGCTCGGGTTATTCTGCCCGATTACCCTTAGCGAAGAATAAGATGACCGAACCGTGGCAGCGCCTGCCTGCGCTTTCTCTTAAACAGCTACAGTACTTTGTTACCCTGGCGGAGCTGCGTCATTTTACCGATACCGCCAACCGTCTGGCTATCAGCCAACCGGCGCTGAGCAGTGCCCTGCGGCAAATCGAAACGGTGCTGGGCGGCAAGCTGGTCAATCGCACCGCCTCGTCGGTCACGCTGACCGAACTGGGCGCCGCCATTCTGCCGCACGCCCGGCGCGTGCTGAGCGTGGCCCAGCTGGCGTTTCATGACATGGAGCAGATTGTCGCGGCCGGCGGCGATGGTACCGTGCGTATCGGTCTGGTGCCCTCGGTGAGCTCGCTGCTCTTTCCGCTTCTGCCGCAGGTGCTGGCGCAAACCTTTCCCCGGCTGCGGGTCGAGTTTCACGATCAGACCAATGATGCGCTGGTGCGTGAGCTGCAAAGCGGGCAGATTGATTTCGGTATCGGTGCCATCGACAGCTCGCTACCCGCCGCGTTACAGATCTACCCGCTGCGTGAAGATCCGTTTGTGGCGGTGCTGCACGGTGACGATCCGCTGGCAGACCAGCCGCACCTGCCGTGGAAACTTCTCGCCGGACGCGATATTGCGGTGTTCTCGAAAGGGAACATTCAGCGCCTGGTGGGCGCGCTGGCGGAAAGCCATCGCCTGACGCTGAACACGCGGTTTCAGGTGGACTATATTGAAACGCTGTATGGCCTGGTGCGCTCGCGTCTGGCGATTGCCATTCTGCCCGAGCTGTATACCACCCATCTGCAGGATCCGGTGCTGAAAATCGCGCAGCTCCAGCAGCCGGCGCTGGCGCGGACGGTGGCGTTAATGCGCGGACCGCAGCCGCTGCCGCCGCTGATTGAGCAGTGCTTTACGCTGCTGCTCAATTCGCTACGCGAGTCGTCCGCGCGGCTCAGGGCAGATGCCTGATCAGCACGTCTATCGTCAGATGATTAATATACTCCAGCGAATGAGATGCCATGACTCCCAGCAGGCGGTTGTGATGCCCGGCGATAATCAGATCAATCCCCCGCTGGTTTACGCAGGCTTCAACATCTGTAAAACGGCGGGTGGTGACCAGCGACAGGGTTTGCACCGGTAGCGAGACGCTGGCCGCCAGCTCATTGAGCAGTACTTTCGCCTGGAGCACCTCCTCAGATACATCATCATTCAGCAGGCTGTCGGAAACGTAATTCAGCGCCCGATAGTCGGTGCTGATATGGGCGAGGGTGATGCGCATAGCGTTCTCTTCCGCCATTCTGGCCGCATGCTGGAGCAGCGGAACGCCGTCCTGGCTGCTGTTAATCAGCACCAGGGCATGGTGATAAACGGGCATAGCCTACCTCGACGAGTGGAGGGACCGGGAACGTCGCTCCCTGACGTTCATTTTGTGCCCGCCGCAGTGGGAATGCAAATGGCGCGGGAGAGCGGGCGCCGGTTCGGTAAAGAGATATGAAGGTTAATGCCACGAAGACCCGCTGCCGAAGACCGTGGGGCCTTCGTGGCGGAGCGCTTGCGTCAGGCGTCGGCTTCCCGTAACCTGCCTGCAGAGAACGTTTATATCTTCTCGATGACTCGGGGTGCCCTTCCTGGTGAAGGCTGAGAAAGACCCGTACCACCTGATCTGGATAATGCCAGCGTAGGGAAGTCAGAGACCAAAGGGTCGTTGCTTCTTCATCGCCTGGCTGGAGCAAACGATGCAAGCTGAGCCTCTCAATCCCGCGCATATTGCGCATCTGCAACATCTTTTTCGCCGTCATTCCCCCCTTGTTCACTGCATGACTAATGATGTGGTACAGACCTTTACTGCCAACGTCCTGCTGGCGGTCGGCGCCTCGCCCGCGATGGTGATTGATCCGCAGGAAGCGAGTCAGTTTGCGGCGCTCGCGGATGCGCTGTTGATTAACGTCGGAACCTTAACCGTCGATCGTGCGCAGGCGATGCGCGCCGCGGCGCTCAGCGCGCAAAACGCAGGCAAACCGTGGGCGCTGGATCCGGTAGCGGTCGGGGCGTTAACCCTGCGCAGCGTGTTTTGCCATGAATTGTTGAGCCTGCAACCGGCCGCCATTCGCGGCAACGCGTCGGAGATTATGGCGCTGGCCGGAATGAGCGCCGGCGGACGCGGGGTCGATACCACCGATACCGCGGCGGCGGCGCTGCCCGCCGCGCAGGCTCTGGCACGACAGATCAATACCATTGTCGCGGTGACCGGCGAAGTGGATTACGTCACCGACGGCCAGCGTACGCGTGCGGTCACCGGCGGCGATCGCCTGATGACCCGGGTCGTGGGGACCGGCTGTGCGCTTTCGGCGGTGGTGGCGGCCAGTACCGCCATGCCTGGCGATCGCCTCGAAAACGTCGCTGCCGCCTGCGGCCTGATGAAACAGGCGGGCGGCGCGGCGGCGCACGGCAGAGGGCCGGGCAGTTTTACCCCGGCATTTCTTGATGCGCTGTACGGGGAGAACAACGGATGAAACGAATTAATGCGCTGACTATCGCCGGTACTGACCCCAGCGGCGGCGCGGGGATCCAGGCCGACCTGAAAACCTTCTCTGCCCTCGGGGCCTATGGTTGTTCGGTGATCACCGCGCTGGTGGCGCAAAACACCCGCGGCGTGCAGTCGGTCTATCGCATCGACCCGGATTTTGTTGCCGCGCAGCTGGATTCGGTATTCAGCGACGTCCGTATTGATACCACCAAAATTGGCATGCTGGCGGAAACGGATATTGTGGAAGCCGTGGCGGAGCGTCTGGCGCGCTATCAGATTGGTAACGTGGTCCTGGATACGGTCATGCTGGCGAAAAGCGGCGATCCGCTGCTCTCGGCTTCGGCGGTGGCGACGCTACGCACCCGCCTGCTGCCGCAGGTTTCGCTGATCACGCCGAATCTGCCGGAAGCGGCGGCGCTGCTGGATGCGCCGCACGCGCAGAGCGAAAAAGAGATGCTGGAGCAGGGGCGGGCGCTGCTGGCGATGGGCTGCGGCGCGGTGCTGATGAAAGGCGGTCATCTCGACAACGCGGAAAGCCCGGACTGGCTGTTTACCCGCGATGGCGAGCAGCGCTTCACCGCGCCGCGGGTCCAGACTAAAAATACTCACGGAACCGGCTGTACGCTCTCCGCGGCGCTGGCGGCGCTGCGCCCACGCCATCGCGACTGGGGAGAGACGGTTGCCGAGGCGAAAGGCTGGCTCTCTGCGGCGCTGGCGCAGGCGGATTCGCTGGAGGTGGGCCACGGTATCGGGCCGGTTCACCATTTCCACGCGTGGTGGTAAGCCTGATATACTGGCCTGAGAATTCTGCCAGGAAAAGATAAATGGAACAGGCGCATACCCGGTTAATTACCCAGCTTGTTGAACGGATTGCGGCGTCGGATAACGCGCCGCTCTATCTGAAGTTTGCCGACACGATCAAGGATGCCGTGCGCAGCGGCTGGCTGGAAAATGGCAATATTCTTCCCGGTGAACGCGATCTCAGTCAGCTGACCGGCGTGTCGCGCATCACCGTCCGCAAAGCGCTCCAGCTGCTGGAAGACGAAGGCGTGGTGACCCGCTCTCGGGGTTACGGGACGCAGATCAACAATATCTTTGAATATTCGCTGAAAGAAGCGCGCGGCTTTACGCAGCAGGTGGTTTTACGCGGCAAGAAGCCGGATACGCTGTGGGTGAACAAACGCGTTGTCAAATGTCCGGAGGAGGTTGCCCGGCAGCTGGCAATCGCGGTGGGCAGCGATGTGTTTATGCTCAAACGCATTCGCTATGTTGACGAGGACGCGGTCTCGCTCGAAGAGTCCTGGGTGCCTGCGCATCTGATCCATGACGTCGATGCGATCAGCGTCTCTCTGTATGACTACTTTCGCAGCCAGCAGATTCTGCCGCAGCGGACCCGTTCGCGCGTCAGCGCCCGGATGCCGGACGCCGAATTTCAGTCGCATATTAAGATGGACAGCGCCATCCCGGTGCTGGTGATCAAACAGGTTGCCCTCGATCAGTACCAGCACCCCATTGAATACAGCATCAGCTACTGCCGCAGCGATCTATACGTTTTTGTGTGCGAGGAGTAGCGCTTCGCGGTGCGGGGCGCAATCGCCGCCCCGATGGCCCACGACCCAGGCCGCAACGGCATTACCCAGCGTAACCGCTTCCCCCAGGCTCCAGCCGGCGGCCAGCCCGGCAAGCGTACCACCGGCGTGACTGTCCCCGGCGCCGATCGTATCGACGACCGCGGTCGGGAAAGGGGCGGCGAGACCGCTCTCCTGCGGGCTGAAATACCAGGCGCCTTCTTTATCCAGACGCACAATCAGCGGTGCGGCATATTTCTTCAGCCAGGCGGCGCCAAATGCGCTGACCTCGGGCGAAAATCCGTGCGCTTCAGCCGCGATGGCGGCTTCCTGGCGGTTGACGGAAACCAGTGGTTTCAGGGCCATCAGGCGCGCCATCAGCGTTTCGGGAATATCGGCAATCCGCGGGCCAAAGTCGATAAAGGCGCTCACCTGCGCCTGCCGTTCCAGCCAGGAGGCCAGCCGTTCGCCGCTGGCGGATGCCAACTGATAGCCGGAAAGATAGACCAGGCTGCCAGCGGGGGCATGCAGGCGTTCGAGCCACGCATCGCACCACTGATTTTCCACGCCGCTGAAGGACATAAAGGTCCGCTCGCCGTCCGGCTCTACCAGCGCCAGGCACCAGCCATTGTCGCCATCCGCCTGACTGATGACGCTGGTTAACCCCTCTTTGGCGAGGCGCTGGCGGATAATTTCCGCCCACACGCCCTGGCCAATCGGCAGCGCATTTTGTGCGTCGATCCCCAGCCTTTTTAAGGTCACGGCGATGTTTAACGCGCAGCCGCCGACATTGACGCTCTGCTGCTGCAGTTCGATATCACACCCGCGCCAGGGCAGAGCATAGGCGTCGGCGATCACGTCAATCACCGCGGCGCCGAGGACGGTGACCGGGCGTTGCGCCTTCAGCGTGGCCAGTTTATCCGTTAACTGTTGGGCATTCATTCGGCCTCCCGCTGCTGGCGATAGTGCATCAGGGCATCGGCGTAGCGGGTGAAGTCCAGCTTGTTGACCTCGTCCAGGCGCGCCTTGAAAGCGCCATCGATGGCGGAAACCCCGTGTAAAGCGCCGCAAATCGCCGTCGCCATGGCGCCGATGGTATCGGTATCGCCACCCAGGTTGGCGCAGAGAATGGCGCAGCGGTTTGGGTCGGTACCGGCCAGTTCCACCATCGCTATCGCGCACGGGACGGATTCTATGGTGCTGGTTCCGGCGCCAATCAGCTGATAAAGCTGCTCGCTGGCGGACTCCAGACCGTCGGCCCGGCGTACGGTGCGTAACGCCAGCTCAATACGTAGCGCCAGCGAGGCGCTAAAGGTGGTGGTCTTCTGCTCCTGCGCGTGGCGCGCCACGGCCGGCAGGGCGTCAACAATCGCTGGCCAGCCCGCGCCGTCAACGGCGCGGGAGATAGCCCAGGCGATCACCGTCGCGCCGGCGATGGCCAAATCCGATTTATGCGTCGGGCTGGAGGCTGCGGCTACGTCGCTGATAAACGCATCAAGATTGCCGCCCGGCAGCAGACAGCCCAGCGGCGAGGCGCGCATCGCCGCGCCGTTGGTCACCCCGTTATTGTCCAGTTCGCTTACCGGTTTGCCGTGGCGAATCGCGTTGAGAGCAATTTTCGATGTTGGTCCTAAGACGTTTTTATTAAATGCATCAAAACCTTCTGCCCACCGCAGAATATGTTGGCCAATGACATCCGGGACGATCTGCCCGTCGCATTCGATAATGGCGTCAGCGAGACACAGGGCCATCGAGGTGTCATCGGTAAATTCCGCCTCGGCAAAGTAGCAGGCGGCGTTATTCTCCGCCGGGCCCGGCAGGAAGCGGTCGATCCAGCCAAAATGGGCCTTCACCCGCGATCGTGGCCATAGCTCTGACGGCATGCCCATCGCATCCCCTAACGCCTGCCCGTAAAGAGCACCGAGAATACGTTCTGCTTTCATTTCACTTCCCCTTGTTTAAGCTCAGCATTTTGTGGTTCGACGTCGATGGTCGTAATTTCTTTGTCCGATTCGCGGAAAAACACCATGAACAGCACGGCGATAATCGCAATCATGATGGCGCCGAACGTCCACATGCCCGCCCAGTTGAAGGTGAATCCGTTAACGGGTTGCGGGTAGGCGAACATTTTTTCCATCATCACGCCGCCGAGGCGGTAGCCGAGCAGGCTGCCAAAGCCCTGGCAGCAGAGCGTAATTAACCCCTGGGCCGCATTACGCATCGATACCGGCGCCTTCTTATCAACGTAGATATAGGCGGTGACGTAGTAAAAATCGTAGCTGACGCCGTGCAGCAGAATGCCGAGGAACATCAGCGTATAGGTGAAATAGTTCTCCGCGCCGCCGAAGACAAAAAAGCCATAGCGAATGGCGGCGGTAATCAGACCAAGCAATAGAACCTTTTTAATACCAAACCGTTTAGTAAAGAACGGCAGAGCCAGCATAAAGAAGATTTCAGAGAACTGGCCGAGGGTCACCCATCCGGTGGCGTGCTTCATGCCGGCTTCGGTGAGGTAGCCGTTGGCGAAGATGTAATAGAAGGCCAAGGGCATGGCAAACAGAAAGGAGCAGAAGAAAAAGACGAGGAAGTTTTTGTCGCGTAGCAGGATTAACGCATCCAGCCCCAGCATCACTTTCAGGTCCAGTTTTCCACGGCTTTTCGGCGGCGTATCTGGCAGGAACAGGGCAAAGACGCCGAGCAGCGCAGAGCTGCCGGCGGCAATCAGCAGCGGGACATTGGTGGGCGAAATGTCGCTCAGGCCCAGCATCTGCGGTAAAAATCCGCATACCAGACCGGAGCCGATCCAGCCGATCGTCCCCATCACCCGAATCCGCGGGAAATCGCGCTCAACGTCCGCCACGTTAGAAAAGGCGATGCTGTTGGTCAGCGCGATGGTCGGCATGTAGGTTAACGAGTAGGCGAGCAGGAGCGGGAAGAAGCCGGCGAAGGTCGTCTGCTGCGCGGCGAAGTACATCAATATCGCCCCGGCGAACATCAGCACCGCCAGCACTCTCTGCGCGGAAAAGAAGCGATCGGTCAGCGATCCCACGAGGATCGGCGAAAGAATCGCTGCGATGGCGGTACAGGCGTAGGACCAGCCGATTTCACCGGCGCTGAAGCCGCTCTTACTCAGCCACAGCCAGAGAGGGACAAACCAGGCTCCCCAGATAAACCATTCAACGAACATCATGAACGACAGCTTTGCTGTAGTTTTCATCTTTAGATCCTTCATGACAGGTAGGGTACGCCTTTAAGATACCATTTGATAATACCTTTAAAATACCTTTGTGCGGATTGTTTGAGCAGGCTAACACTTTTTGTCCCTGAATCGTGCCAGCTGAAATGGCTGAAAAATGCGATTCCGGCTGGAAAATATGCTAAGACGGTACCAGGCTTAACCTGCCCAAATAAGTGGGTCAGGATAATACATGCCGGCTGCGGCCGGCACTTACGGGAGCATAGCTATGACTGATATTACGCAGTTGCTTGGCAAAGATGCCGACAGCCTTTTACAGCACCGTTGTATGACCATTCCAGCCGACCAGCTTTATCTGCCGGGGGCGGATTACGTTGACCGGGTCATGGTGGATAACAATCGTCCGCCGGCGGTGCTGCGTAATATGCAGACCCTGTACAATACGGGGCGCCTGGCCGGAACCGGATACCTCTCCATCCTGCCGGTAGACCAGGGCGTGGAACACTCGGCGGGCGCCTCTTTTGCCGCCAACCCGCTCTACTTTGATCCGAAAAATATCGTCGAACTGGCTATCGAAGCCGGTTGTAACTGCGTAGCGTCGACCTATGGCGTGCTGGCCTCGGTATCGCGTCGTTATGCGCACCGCATTCCCTTCCTGGTGAAGTTAAATCATAACGAAACCCTGAGTTACCCGAACACCTTCGACCAGACGCTGTACGCCAGCGTAGAGCAGGCCTTTAATATGGGCGCGGTGGCGGTAGGGGCGACTATCTATTTCGGTTCAGAAGAGTCGCGTCGGCAGATTGAAGAGATCTCCGCGGCGTTCGAACGCGCGCATGAACTGGGGCTGGTGACCGTGCTGTGGGCCTATCTGCGTAACCCGGCGTTTAAGAAAGATGGCGTCGATTATCACGTGTCGGCCGATTTGACCGGGCAGGCTAACCATCTGGCGGCCACCATTGGCGCCGATATCGTGAAGCAGAAAATGGCGGAAAATAACGGCGGCTATAAGGCGGTGAACTTTGGTTACACTGACGATCGCGTCTATAGCAAGCTGACCTCGGAGAATCCTATCGATCTGGTCCGTTATCAGCTGGCGAACTGCTATATGGGACGCGCCGGATTGATTAACTCCGGTGGCGCGGCGGGCGGTGAAACTGACCTGTCGGATGCCGTACGTACCGCGGTTATCAATAAGCGTGCGGGCGGGATGGGGCTGATTCTCGGTCGTAAAGCGTTTAAAAAATCAATGAGCGACGGCGTGAAGCTGATCAACGCCGTGCAGGATGTTTATCTCGATGGCAAAGTGACTATTGCCTGATCCTGAATGCGGTGACAAAACCCCTCTCTGTCGGGAGGGGTTTTTTTATGCTCAGGAGACGCTCGTTTTCAGCGCTACGGCAACGGAGGAGCGGGTCAGGCCCGGCTGCTCGACGCGAATATAGGCGCAGAGGAAAAAGGCCAGCACGTACAGCGCGGTGTACGCCACCACCACCCCAATCGTGCTGAAGTACGGCAGCAGCACCACCGCAATCGCCGGCGCCAGGAAGTTGGACAGCCCCGCCGACAGGTTGTAGACCGAGATCGCCGCCCCTTTATGCTGCGGCTCCAGCGCCGGGAAGACCGCCGCCATCGGCACAAACGCCGCCACAAAAATCCCCAGCGCAATCGCCGGCACCAGCGCCATGGCAAAGTTATGCCCGAAGTGCTGCGGGATGTAGTAAAACGCCAGGCTCGACAGCGCCATGCCGATGCAGCCAAACCAGCGAATCACCTTCATCCAGCCCATCTTCTCCGCCACGATCCCCCAGAAAACGTTGGAGAAAATGGTGGTGAAGAAGAAGGCCGCCCACACCTGGAGCCACTCGGAGGTGGTAAAGCCCAGCTCATCGACAAACATCATCGGCATGATCACCGCAAAGCCGAACAGCGACAGGGTGTTGATGATGCGCACCATCCCGGAGAGCAGGATATTGCGGTTGGTGTAGAGCAGGGTGGCGGCGCGCCCCAGTTCGGCAAACTTCTCGCGGGTGGTGAGATTCTGCATATGGCGCGGCGTCTGAATATGGCGCAGCGACACCAGGGCGATAATGCCGCCGGTGACGCAGAACACCAGCGCCAGCCACAGGGTGCCCATCTCGCCGATATGCGGGATGGTAAAGCTCGGGATATAGCTGCCGAACACGCCAATGCCGACCGAGTAGACCGCCCAGAACCAGCCCAGCGCCGAGCTGGCGCTGTCGCTTTTCACGTTGTGCACGATGGCGACGATAAAGGAGTAGAGGAACAGCGGGTAGGCAAAGCCGCGAATGCCGTAGAACAGCAGGATCAGCGGGTAGTTAGCGTGGTCGAGGCCGAAAATCAGGAACAGCACGTGGAACACGCACCACAGCACGAAGCCGATCAGCATGGTTTTCTGCGGGGTGATGATCTCGGCGACCACGCCGGAGATCCACGCCGACAGGGCGGCGGCGAGACCGTAGAGGGTAAAGGCGAAGGAGGCCTGGGCCGGGGTGAAGCCCAGCTCCTTGATGTAGTGCGAGAGAAAAGCCAGCTCAAAGCCGTCGCCGGTCATAAACACGGCGATGGCGATGTATCCCCAGATCAGATTCAGCGGCAGACCGAACCACTGTTTGCTATTCACGGACATAATGACCTCGTTTTCAGGGTACAGGAAGACACTCCGGTGTTGTCACCGGAGGTTTTTTATTATTGAAAGAGTGAGGCTGAGCCCCGGGACGCTACTCCCGAATCAGCCGGGCGGCCTGTTGCAACGCCAGATAAGCCTCGTAGCGACGCTGATGAAGCGGCTGATATTGCGTCGTACAGCGGTAGGTTTTATCTACCCGGGTGAATTGCTTCATGGCCTCCGGCAGAGAGGCGGAAACCCGGCCGGCCACGGCGCCCAGAATGGCCGAACCTAACAGCACCGGTTCGCTGCATTCGGTGCTGACAATCGTCAGACCGCAGGCATCGGCCAGCAGCTGACGCACCAGCGGATGCTGCCCTGCGCCGCCGCTGATGACGATATTCTCGCTGTTAATCCCGCAGGCTTTTTGTGCGTCAACAATCTGCCGCAGGCCGTAGCCGATACCGCATAATCCCGCGACGTAGAGCGCCAGCAGATTATCCAGATCGCGCTCCATGCCTAATCCGGCAATGACCGCTTTGGCATCTGGGTCCGCCAGCGGCGCACGGTTACCTAAGAACTCCGGCACCACGTGCAGTCCGGCGGCGAGTCCGGCGGCCTCGGAAGGGGTGGCCACCTGGGCCAGCACCCGATCGGCGAGATAGACCGGCAGCGGTACGCCCGCTTCCTGCGCCAGCTCGCGTGCCTGCGCCGCCGCAGGATGGAAACTTAACAGCTGGTCGATGGCGGCGCCTGCCGCGCTTTGCCCGCCTTCGCTCAGCCACAGGCCCGGTACCATGGCAGAGTAGTAAGGCCCCCAGACGCCCGGCACGAAGACGGCGTCTGGGGTGGTGGTCATGGTGCAGGAGGAGGTACCGAAAACATAGGCCATATTGCTGACCGCGCCGTTGAGAACCCCCACGGTGCCGATACCGCCGGCGTGGGCATCAATCATGCCCACCGCGACGGGGGTACCGACCGGCAGGCCCATCTCGTGCGCCGCTTCTGCGCAAAGGCCCTGACCGCACGGCGTTCCCGGGTCGACAATGCGCTGACCTATGCGCGCAAAATCATCCTCGGCCAGATCGCCCAGACCAATCTGCCGGAAGTAGCCGGCATCCCAGCGCTGCTCATGGGCCAGGTAGGTCCATTTGCAGGTGACGGTACACACCGAACGGGCCAGATCGCCGGTGGCGCGCCAGGTCAGGTAATCGGCAAGGTCGAAAAAGTGGCGCGCCTGCTTATAGATATGCGGGCGGTTCTCCTTGAGCCAGAGGATTTTCGGCGTTTCCATTTCCGGCGAAATCCTGCCGCCGACGTACTGCAATACGGCATGTCCGGTGGCGTTAATCTGCTCCGCCTGGCCGATGGCGCGGTGATCCATCCAGACGATGATGTTGCGGTCCGGATCGTCGGAAGGCCCGACCGCCAGCGGTTCCCCGTTTTCGCCAACCACAACTAACGAACAGGTGGCGTCAAAACCGATCCCGGCGACCGACTCCGGCGGCATGCCGGAGTGCGCCACGGCGGTTTTTATACACTCGCAGACCGCCTGCCAAATCTGGCGGCTGGATTGTTCTACCTGGTTTCCCGCGCTGCGAAACAGGGTGATTTCCCGCGTGGCATGGGCAAGCAGCTTGCCCTGAAGGTTGAAGATGCCGGCGCGCACGCTGCCGGAGCCGACATCGACGCCAATAATGGTTTGGGTATCGTTATTCATAAAGCCGTCCTTAAGCCTCCCGGGTTAAACAATCACAGATCCACGCTGTTAGGCAGGATAACGAGATCGCGTACGGTCACGTTTTTCGAGCGCGTCACCATAAACAGGACCGACTCCGCAACTTCAATCGGCTGCATCAGGCTGCCGTTGGCCAGCGCCTCTTCCATTTTTTCTTTCGGCCAGTCGTCAAGCAGGGCGGTCACTACCGGGCCCGGTAAGACGGCGCCGACGCGCACGCCGTGCTGCGAAACCTGGCGGCGGGTGGTGTGTACAAACGCCTGCACGGCGAATTTTGAGGCGGTGTAAATCGGTTCCCAGATGACCGGCACGACGCCGGCGATGGAGCTGGTAAAGATGATGTCACCGGATTTTTGCGCAATCATGTGCGGGAGTACGCTGCGCACGCAGCGGAAGGCGGCGTTGGTATTGAGGTGCAGGACGCGATCCCAGACGTCCGGGTCGCCTTCGGCCACCGGTCCGCCGATATAGGCGCCGGCATTCGCGTGGAAAATATCCAGTCGCCCGGTGAGATTGAGAATGCCGGCCAGAATATTATCGACCTGATCGGCCTGCATTAAATCCACCTGCAGCGCGAAGGCGTTTTCGCCAAGTTCAGCCACAATCTTAGTGAGTTTTTCGCCTTCCCGGTCGATCAGCACCACTTTGGCGCCTGCCGCGAGCAGGGTTCTGGCGCATTCGAGGCCGATACCGGATGCCGCACCGGTGACGGCGGCGACTTTACCATTGAGAGAAGTATTCATAGAGGATACAGAGTGGTTCATTTTATAATCCTTCATTGAGTCTGTTTGGTCAGTCGATCTGGTCCTCGATAAGCATGGGCCAGCGTTGATGTTATGCATGAAAAATTGTTAAGGTGTTGAATCAAAGCGTTATTTATAAATATGCGCTGAAAATTGAGCGATGAATAACGTCATTCGCCATGGAGCATAATGGTTGCTCAATCGATGAAGCTAATGTTGCGCCAGCTTCATCGATTGAGCAAGTGGGGAAATTAACAGCGAAATGAATTTGTGACGCAAGTTGGGAAAATGAAAAAAATCACTATCTACGATCTGGCGGAATTGTCCGGCGTTTCGGCCAGCGCGGTCAGTGCAATCCTCAATGGCAACTGGAAAAAACGGCGTATCAGCGCCAAACTTGCGGAAAAGGTGACGCGGATTGCGGAAGAGCAGGGCTACGCGATAAACCGCCAGGCCAGCATGCTGCGCAGTAAAAAATCGCATGTGATCGGCATGATTGTTCCCAAATACGACAACCGTTACTTCGGCTCCGTCGCGGAAAGCTTTGAAGAGATGGCGCGCGAGCGCGGTCTGCTGCCGATTATCACCTGTACCCGTCGTCGCCCTGAGCTGGAGATCGAAGCGGTGAAGGCGATGCTCTCATGGCAGGTGGATTGGGTGGTGGCGACCGGGGCGACGAACCCGGATAAAATTACCGAGCTCTGTCAGCAGGCGGGGGTGCCTACCGTGAATCTCGATCTGCCGGGGACGCTTGCGCCGTCGGTCATTTCGGACAACTACGCCGGCGCCCGAGCGCTGACGGATAAGATCCTCGACAATAGCGCCAGGCGTCACGGCAGGCTGGCACCGCTGACCTTCGTCGGCGGGCGCAGCAGCGACCACAATACCCTCGAACGTCTGCGCGGCTTTCGCGACGCGCACCAGGCGCGGGGCCTGAGCGTTCCCGATGAGAACGTGCTGGCTCCCGGTTATTCAAAGGGCAAAGTCGAGGCCTGTATGCAGGCCCGGTTCAGCACCCCGGAGGAGCATCTGCAGGGGCTCTTCGTCAACTCGACGATTTCGCTGGAAGGGGTGGTCAGATGGCTGGCGCAGCTGGGATTAACCGGCACCGAGCAGCCGCCGATGGGCTGCTTCGACTGGGACCCGTTTGTCTATCTTCTCGGCCATGACATCGATATGGTGCAGCAGAATGTCCCGGCGATGCTGGAGGCGGTGTTCAGCATTATTGATGCCGGTGAGGCCCGCCAACAGCTGGTCGAGATCCCACCGCTGCTGATCGGTAGCCGCGAACACCTCTGAGTCGTTGAGCGCGGCGGCAGCAAGGCCTGCCGCTAGCGCGTCAGCAGCCAGCGGGCGGTGTGCTCATCCGTGACCAGGCCATTGATCCAGCCCCCTTTCAGCGCCGCCAGAATCGCCGGGCGTTTATATTCTCCGCAGGCCACCGCAATGCGTGGGCATTGATTGTGGCGAATATCGTAGCTGGTGATCATCCGGTTGATATTGCTCTCCACCACGCCGCCGTCGGCATCAATGAAGCGGCCGAGAATTTCGCCAATCCCGCCCTGGGCCGTCAGCTCATCCAGCTGCGCCTGGTTGATAAAGCCGTCTTTAAAGATGGGGCTGTTGGTACCAAGCGGACCGATACCGACGAAAATCACGTCCGCCTGCTGCGCCACGCCTGAGACGTTGCGGAACAGGCGGCTGGTGCACCACATTTCATGCTCATCGACGGTTTGCGCGTAGCGCGGCGCGGGCCATTGATAATATTTGGCCTGGATTTTTCGCGCCAGCAGCAGAGGAACATCGTCGTAATAATTGCACTGGCCGTCGGCGTCCATGGCGCTAATCAGCGCCACGCAGCGCGTATTCAGGCTGTCGAAGTCGATCCGCTGCATGGTCTTTTTCAGCGTCAGCCCGGAGCCGATGCCGATAATTTTCGCTTTATCATCCTGCAGATAGCGGGCCATCAGCTGGTAACAGCCGAAAGAGACGCTGTCCAGGGTGCTCTCTTCGCTCCACGCGGGAACGATATTGCAGTCGACCAGCTGGTATTTCTCCTGCAACAGCTGCCCATAGTCGAGGCAGTTGGCCACCGGATGGTGAAGGCCGATCGAGACGATTCCCTCTTCTTTAGCGGCGGCGATCATTCGCTGCACCACCGGCCTTGACGTCCCCAGCTGGCTGGCGATCTCGCTTTGATTCAGACCGGCAATATAGTACATCCATGCGGCGCGGACCTTCTGATCCAGCCTGATATCTTCTTCTTTACCCATGATTCCCTGCCTTAAGCGTATGGTCATAAACAGGCCCGGCCTCATTCGATCCGATAAAGGGTTCCCGCGATCTCTGGCGTCAGGAGCCGGCATGGCGAATGGTTCAGGTGATAGCCGCATTCTCGCCGCGGTTTTTAAATCAGGCAAGCTTTTGCTCTCATTTGGTCATTTGTAATTTTATTGGGTAATTGCTCTTTTGTGATCTACGGCTCTTATTTGGAGCAAATGATCAATTACAGTGAGTCCCATCACTCAAGGAGATCAGAATATGAATCAGCAATTCACATGGCTTCACATCGGTCTGGGTTCATTTCATCGTGCGCACCAGGCGTGGTATCTGCATCGTCTGATCGCATCCGGCGATAAGCGCTGGCATATCGCGGCGGGCAATATTCGTCAGGATGCCGAGCAGGTGGTTGAGGCGCTTATCGCCCAGAACGGGCGCTACGTTCTGGAAACCGTCAGCCCGGAAGGGGATCGCGAATATGAAGAGATCGCCTCTATTCAAAAACTGCTGCCGTGGCAGAACGGACTGCAGCCGCTGATTGACGAAGGGGCAAACCCACAGACCAAAGTTATCGCCTTTACCGTGACGGAAGGGGGGTACTACCTGAATACCAGCCATCAGCTGGAGACCAGCAATCCGGATTTAATCACCGATCTGCAGGGGGGTTGCAAAACCATCTACGGCACCATCGCGCGCATTCTGGAAAAACGCATGGCGGATAACGCCGGACCGCTGACGTTGCTCAACTGCGATAACGTTCGCCACAACGGCGAGCGCTTTCACGACGGGCTGGTGGAGTTTCTCCAGTTAACCGGCAAGCGAGCGGTGATAGCATGGCTGGCGGCGAATGCGACCTGCCCGAACACCATGGTGGACCGCATCACGCCGCGACCAGCGTCCGATCTGCCGGCGCGCATCAAGGCGCAAACCGGTATTGACGATAAAGCGCCGGTGATGGGCGAGACCTTTATTCAGTGGGTAGTCGAAGATAATTTCCGCGCTGAACGTCCGAACCTGGAGGCCGTCGGCGTGGAGATGGTTGACTCGGTTATCCCTTACGAAGAGGCCAAAATCCGCATTCTGAACGCGTCACACAGCTGTATTGCGTGGGCCGGTACGTTAATGGGTCAACGCTATATCCACGAAAGCACGTTGACCGAGTGTATCTACGCTATTGCCGACCGCTACGTCACCGAAGATGTGATTCCGTGCCTGGGCGACAACGGAATCGATCTGGCGACCTACCGCGACGTGGTCCTTAAGCGTTTCACCAACCCCTATATCCAGGACACCAACCAGCGGGTTGCGGCGGACGGATTCTCAAAAATCCCGGCGATGATCGCCCCGACGCTACAGGAGTGCTACCAGCGCGGCGCTCGCCCGGAGGCGACGGCCATGCTGCCCGCTCTGTTCTTTGTCTTTATGGAGCAGTGGCACAAAGGCACTCTGCCTTACGAATACCAGGATGGCATTCTCGATGCTCAGGCGGTCCATGAAATGTTTGAATCCAGCGACCCGATTGCGCTTTATGCCAAAGACCGGGCGCTGTTTGGTTCCCTGACCGAACGGGCTGATTTCCTGGCGCTGATGCGCGAGAAGATTGCCGCCGTCTATTCCCTGATTCAGTAGGAGCTGGCTATGTACTTAGGCATCGATCTTGGCACCTCGGAAGTGAAAGCGCTGGTTATTGATGAGAATAATGCGGTTGTCGCCAGCCATAGCGCGCCGTTGACTATCCAGCGCCCTCATCCGCACTGGTCAGAACAGGCGCCGCAGGCATGGTGGGAAGCCACGGAATATCTGATAGCCACGCTGCGGGAAAAATGTGGCCCTCACTGGTCCGCGATTAAGGCCATTGGCCTCTCCGGGCAGATGCACGGGGCGGTACTGCTGGATAGCGGCGGGGAGGTGATCCGTCCGGCCATTTTGTGGAACGATACGCGCTGTGCCCAGGAGTGTCGTGAGCTGGAGGAGAGGGCGCCTGAGCTGCATCAGGTCGCCGGAAACCTGGCGATGCCGGGCTTCACTGCGCCAAAACTGCTGTGGGTGCGCCGTCACGAGCCGGCAAACTTTCAGCGCACGGCAACGGTGATGCTGCCGAAGGATTACCTGCGCTACAAAATGACCGGCCAAAAAATCTCCGATATGTCGGATGCCGCCGGGACGCTGTGGCTGGACGTGGCGAAACGCGACTGGTCCGATGCGCTGCTGGATAAGTGTGGCCTGTCGCGCAGTCAGATGCCGACGCTGGTTGAAGGTTGCGAGGTGTCCGCCACCCTGGACCCTCAGGTTGCCGCGCGCTGGGGCCTGAATCCCTCGGTGGTGGTAGCCGGCGGCGGTGGCGATAATGCGGTCAGCGCGATCGGCGTCGGCGCGGTCTCACCGGGCGATGCGTTTATCTCGCTGGGCACCTCCGGAGTGTTGTTCGTGGTGACCGATGCCTATCGGCCGGCGCCGCAGTCGGCGGTGCACGCCTTCTGCCACGTCTTACCGAACCTGTGGCATCAGATGAGCGTAATGCTCAGCGCCGCCAGCTGCCTGCAGTGGTTCTGTCGTTTAACCAGCACCACCGAAGTGGCGCTGCTGGAAGAGATTGCCCAGTTGAGCGAGGAAGAGAAGGCCAATGCGCCGTTCTTTCTGCCCTATCTTTCCGGGGAACGTACGCCGCATAACGATCCGGACGCGCGCGGAATGTTCTGGGGGATGACCCATTCCAGCCTGCGTGCCCAGCTGGGTTACGCGGTGCTGGAGGGGGTGAGTTTCGGTATCAACGATGGCTTGCAGGTACTGAAAGAGAGCGGCACGCGGATTGAACAGTGTTCGCTGGTCGGCGGCGGCGCTCGCAGTCCGTTCTGGGCGCAGCTGCTGGCGGATATTCTTGATATGCCGGTCGTGACTCATAAAGGCGGCGAAACCGGCGGCGCGCTGGGGGCGGCGCGATTGGCCTGTCTGGCAGCGGGGAAACCGCTGGCCGCCGTCTGCGAAAAACCAGAGGTCTACCAGACCTGGCGCGCCGCGCCTGAACGCCATCACACCCTGATGCAACGCTATGCGCAATTTAAAGCGCTATATCTCAACGACCTGAATTACCGACATCACTGATTTTAATAATAAAAAACCTCCGGTGGCTGCACCGGAGAGTCTTCCTGCACCCTGAAAACGAGGTCATTATGTCCGTGAATAGCAAACAGTGGTTCGGTCTGCCGCTGAATCTGATCTGGGGATACATCGCCATCGCCGTGTTTATGACCGGCGACGGCTTTGAGCTGGCTTTTCTCTCGCACTACATCAAGGAACTGGGCTTCACCCCGGCCCAGGCCTCCTTCGCCTTTACCCTCTACGGCCTCGCCGCCGCCCTGTCGGCGTGGATCTCCGGCGTGGTCGCCGAGATTATCACCCCGCAGAAAACCATGCTGATCGGCTTCGTGCTGTGGTGCGTGTTCCACGTGCTGTTCCTGATTTTTGGCCTCGGCCACGCTAACTACCCGCTGATCCTGCTGTTCTACGGCATTCGCGGCTTTGCCTACCCGCTGTTCCTCTACTCCTTTATCGTCGCCATCGTGCACAACGTGAAAAGCGACGGCGCCAGCTCGGCGCTGGGCTGGTTCTGGGCGGTCTACTCGGTCGGCATTGGCGTGTTCGGCAGCTATATCCCGAGCTTTACCATCCCGCATATCGGCGAGCTGGGTACCCTGTGGCTGGCGCTGGTGTTCTGCGTCACCGGCGGCATTATCGCCCTGGTATCGCTGCGCCATATTCAGACGCCGCGCCATATGCAGAATCTCACCACCCGCGAGAAGTTTGCCGAACTGGGGCGCGCCGCCACGCTGCTCTACACCAACCGCAATATCCTGCTTTCCAGCATGGTGCGCATCATCAACACCCTGTCGCTGTTCGGCTTTGCGGTGATCATGCCATTGATGTTTGTCGATGAGCTGGGCTTTACCACCTCCGAGTGGCTCCAGGTGTGGGCGGCCTTCTTCTTCACCACCATTTTCTCCAACGTACTGTGGGGGATCCTCGGCGAGAAACTGGGCTGGATGAAGGTAGTGCGCTGGTTTGGCTGCATCGGCATGGCGCTGTCGAGCCTGGCGTTTTACTACATCCCGCAGCACTTCGGGCATAACTTTGCCATGGCGCTGGTGCCGGCGATTGCGCTGGGGATTTTTGTGGCGGCGTTTGTGCCGATGGCGGCGGTCTTCCCGGCGCTGGAGCCGCAGCATAAAGGGGCGGCGATCTCGGTCTACAACCTGTCGGCGGGGCTGTCCAACTTCCTGGCGCCGGCGATTGCGGTGGTGCTGCTGCCGTACTTCAGCACGATTGGGGTGGTGGTGGCGTATACCGCGCTGTACGTGCTGGCCTTTTTCCTCTGCGCCTTTATTCGCGTCGAGCAGCCGGGCTTTACCCTGAAGCCTGTGGCTGCCCGCAAAAGCGTTGAGTTTTCCTGACACAGTTCCCGGGCTGACAGGCGAGTCCCGTCAGCCCGGTTTGAGGTAAAAGATGAGCATCAAAGCGGTAATTTTTGACATGGATGGCGTGATTATTGATTCAGAAGCCCTGTGGCGGCAGGCGCAACGGGAGGCGCTGGCCTGCTGGGGCGCAACGGTCAGCGAGGAGGAGTGTGAAACGCTGACGAAAGGTAGACGACTGGACGATATTGCCCGCGTGTGGTGTCGGCACTGCCGGCTGGCGATTGCGCCACAGCAGCTGGAGGCGCTCATTTTACAACGCATCGTTGGATTGATTGCCGTCAAAGGAGAGGCGATGGGCGGCGTCAACGAGACATTGGCGCATTTTCGTGGTTTGGGCTACCGGATTGCGCTGGCGACCTCCTCATCTCACCCGGTGATTTCTGCGGTACTCGATAAGCTCTCTCTGCGGTCCTGTTTTGATGTGATTTCCAGCGCCGATGATGAGGCGTGGGGCAAACCGCACCCGGCGGTCTACCTCTCGACTCTGGACAAACTGGGGCTGAGCGCCGGGGAGTGTCTGGTTATCGAGGACAGTTTTCATGGCTTTTGCGCGGCGCAGGCGGCGGGCATTGCCACGGTCGTGATTGCGCCTGACTGCCAGCATCCGCGTTTTGCCGCCGCCGTCGCCCGCCATCACTCGTTACCGGAACTGCTGCAGACGCGCGCTGAGCCTGCCCTGGCTCTCGGATAACGACCTTATCGGTGAGCGCAGAAGCCCTGGAGATGTAAACGGTCTTTTAATCTCTTCGTTCTGCGCTCACTTTCCACCAGCTATTATTTCAGCAGAGCGCAGTCCGGCGGCAGGCGGCAGCGCAGGGCGCTAGGAAGAATTTCCATGCGGAAATGTTTACCGCTCAGCGGCTCGCCATCGAGGTTAAAGGTCATCTCGTGCGGCGCGGTGACTTCAAACCACGACGACACGCCGTCCACCAGGTTAGGGGAGTTGTCGGGATTCGCCAGGGTAGTAAACAGCGCGGGGAGCAGCTCTTCGCCGGTAAAAACCCGCAAATGCAGCAGACCGTCGTTAATCAGGGCCTGCGGGCAAAGCTGCTGACCGCCGCCGGCCTGACGACCATTACCGATACCAATAACCAGCGCGTTTCCGCACCAGCTAAAGTTTTCGCCGCGGATTTCGCAGCGGTCGGGTTTCAGGGTGTCCATACGCATCAGGCCATGAATCAGATAGGAGACGCCGCCGAGCGCGGCTTTGAGTTTCTCCGGCGTTTCGGTGGTAATCCGCGTGCCGAAGCCACCGGTCGCCATATTAATAAAGCCGGTTTTGTCATTCACCCGCGCCACGTCGATGGCGATATCGCGGCCGACGATCGCCAGTTTCAGGGCGCTGGCGAGATCTTGCGGGATCCCGACGCTGGTGGCGAAATCATTGGCGGTACCCAGCGGCAGGATACCGAGCGGCACCTGGCTCTCACGTTGGACCAGCGCCGTGGCGACTTCATTGATGGTGCCATCGCCGCCGCCGGCAATCACCGTCCCTACCTTAAGCTGCAGCGCTTCATCGACAAAACGGACGGCATCGCCTTTTTCCCAGGTCACACGGACATGGATGTCGACACCTTCCTCGCGCAACAGCGCGATCGCTTCGCGCAACTGCGGCTCGTTAGCTCCTTTGCCATTGAGAATCAGTAAGCTGGCTGGAAACACGGGCATAGTTATGGCTTCCTTTTTGTACAAGATGCAGAAAGTGTACCCCATGAAGGCGAGGATGGACATTTTGTAAAAGCGGACGGCGACGAGAAGGGGGGAACGCCCAGCGGCGTGAAAAAAATAAGCCCGCGTAAGGGAGATTACGCAGGCTAAGGAGGTGGTTCCTGGTACAGCTAGCATTTATGGGTTATGTTTTTCAGCAGGATGGATGATACCCGCTTCAAACGAAACGGTGTGTGATCCGTTTCTAATATCCGTGCATCCTGAAAAAATAACCCTGATAAACTAGTTACTATGCGGATTTCTGGTCGTCTGACCAGTAAAGTTGCGCATCAGCAGAGCATACTGCAGTTCCATCTCTTCCGGCACCGGTAACCATACTGTATAGCCATCGCCAGGGGCGACCGGCATCGCTTCGCCTTTGGCATTCACCATCTGTTCAAGGGTGAAGTTAACGTTGCCCTGCGGGGTCATCAGCTCAAGGCTGTCGCCGACGGAAAATTTATTCTTCACCGCCACGGCGGCCAGCTGGCCGTTGCGCTCGCCGGTAAATTCACCGACAAACTGCTGGCGCTCGGAGAGGGAATAACCGTACTCGTAGTTCTGATAATCGTCATGGGTATGACGGCGCAGGAAACCTTCGGTGTAGCCGCGGTGGGCCAGCCCTTCCAGGGTTTCCAGCAGGCTTTCGTCAAAGGGTTTACCCGCCGCGGCGTCATCGATAGCCTTGCGGTAAACCTGAGCGGTGCGCGCGCAGTAATAGAACGATTTGGTGCGGCCTTCGATTTTCAGCGAGTGCACGCCCATCTGCGTCAGACGCTCGACGTGCGCAATGGCGCGCAGGTCTTTGGAATTCATGATGTAGGTGCCGTGTTCATCTTCGAAGGCGGTCATGTATTCGCCAGGCCGTTTGGCCTCTTCAATCATAAACACCCGGTCGGTTGGCGCGCCGATCCCCAGCGTCGGTTCGACGGTCTTGACCGGAATCGGCTGATGCTGGTGGACGATATTGCCGACATCATCTTCTTTGCCTTCCTGGACGTTATATTCCCAGCGGCAGGCGTTGGTGCAGGTGCCCTGGTTCGGGTCGCGTTTGTTGATATATCCCGAGAGCAGGCAGCGGCCGGAATAGGCCATGCACAGGGCGCCGTGGACGAAAATCTCAAGCTCCATCTCCGGGACCTGGCTGCGGATTTCGCCGATTTCATCCAGCGACAGTTCGCGGGAAAGAATGACCCGGCTCAGCCCCATCTGCTGCCAGAATTTAACGGTCGCCCAGTTGACGGCGTTGGCCTGTACCGACAGATGAATCTGCATATCGGGGAAGTTTTCCCGTACCAGCATGATTAAACCCGGATCGGACATAATCAGTGCATCCGGCCCCATATCCACCACCGGCTTCAGATCGCGAATGAAGGTTTTCAGCTTGGCGTTGTGCGGCGCAATGTTGACGACCACGTAGAATTTTTTCCCCAGCTGATGAGCTTCATTAATGCCCTGCTGCAGGTTTTCATGGTTGAATTCGTTGTTGCGCACGCGCAGAGAGTAACGCGGCTGGCCAGCATAAACGGCGTCTGCGCCATAAGCGAAGGCGTAACGCATATTTTTCAGCGTTCCCGCCGGGGAAAGGAGTTCCGGTTTAAACATGATGTTCTCGTTCTGATGACAGGTCAGATTCGCCACACCTGATGCGGCGACTTGGGGAAGCACCGTTATGAACAGTGCCCACACATTAAGGGCGGGCATTGTAGCGCTGTGGGTAAGGAGAGTAAACCTTTCCCCTTACCCCAATCTGCCCTTGTGAAACGAGGAGGGGACTTACGCCAGACGGCAGGCGTCGGCCTCCCAGCGGTAGCCAACGCCGTAGACGGCGCGGATAAAGGACTGCTCGGCGTCCAGCGACTCCAGCTTACGCCGCAGGTTTTTGATATGGCTGTCGATCGTTCTGTCGGTCACCACCCGATAGTCATCATACAGGTGATTGAGCAGCTGCTCGCGGGAGAAAACCTTGCCCGGCTCCTGCGACAGCGTTTTCAGCAGACGAAATTCGGCAGGGGTCAGATCCAGCAGCTTATCGCGCCATGAGGCCTGAAAACGGCCCTCATCGACAATCAGCGGGCTTTCCGCATCCAGCGCCAGCAGATCCCGCCGCGGTCGGCAGCGGCGGAGGATCGTTTTCACCCTGGCGACAACTTCGCGCGGGCTGTAGGGCTTGCAGATATAGTCGTCGGCGCCGATCTCCAGTCCAAGCAGCCGATCGATTTCCTCAATTTTCGCCGTCACCATCACCACCGGAACGTCGGAAAAGCGACGGATCTCCCGGCACAGCGTCAGGCCATCGGTTCCCGGCAGCATCAGATCTAACAAAATCAAATGCGGCGGGGTCTGGCGAACGTAAGGCAGGACCTTGTCGCCGTGATTAATCAGCGTTGGCGCATAACCTGCTGCGAACAGATAGTCGAGCAGCAACTGACCCAGTTTGGGTTCATCTTCCACGACAAGAATGCGTGGGGTATTTTCATCAACAGGTAATTCACTCATACGTCTCTCGGTGTATCACGTTCCAGAGGTAACTCTACTTTAATGCTAACCCCGCCAAAAGGCGAATGGTCGGCCCGTAAGGTGCCGCCGTGGGCAGCCACAATGTTGACACAAATCGCCAGCCCCAGTCCGGAGCCGCCGCTGGCGCGGTTGCGCGAACCTTCGGCTCGATAAAAGCGCTCGCACAGCCGCTCCAGCTGTTGGTCGCTGACGCCCGGACCGCTGTCGGCAAAATCAAGGATGATGCGACGGCCTGTCTGGCTGGCGCTGATCAGCAGACGTCCGCCGCTATCGGTATAGCGGAGACTGTTTTCCAGCAGGTTGTTAAAAAGCTGCATCAGGCGATCGCCGTCGCCAAATACCGTCGCGTTTTCCGGAAGCGAAACGGCGATGGTCAGCCCCCGGCTGGCAAAGCGTTCACGGAAGGCGCCCGCCGCGACTTCCAGCAGCGTGATGATATCCACGGAGGTTTTTTGATAGGCCAATGCGCCTTCGTCGGACATCGATAGCTGGTGTAGATCGTCGACCAGTTTGGTCAGGGTGGCGACCTCCGCCTGTAGCGAGGTGACGGAATCCGGGGTGAATTTACGTACCCCGTCCTGAATCGCTTCCAGTTCGCCGCGCAGCACCGCCAGCGGGGTCCGCAGCTCATGCGAAATATCCGCCATCAGGTCGCGACGCATTTGCTGGTTGCGTTCCAGGGTGCTGGCGAGCTGGTTAAAATCCTGCGCCAGGCGGCCGAGTTCATCGCTGCTACTGACCGCCACGCGGGTGGTGAAATCTCCCGCCGCCAGGCGGTGGGTCCCTTCGACCAGACGTTTGACCGGCGCCAGCAGGCCGCGCGCCAGCGGGAACGTGGCCAGCGCCGCAAGGATCGTCGACAGGGCAACAATCAGCCAGCTGGTGCGCTTTTGCTGACGGTCAAAGTTAATATCGGTGTTGCGCGTCAGACGCTCGACCGGTGACGCGATAACCGCCCCCACCGACACGCCGTTCACCACAATGTTGCGACGGCTGCCATCTTCAGGCACCCGCTCGCGGGGGCCAACCAGCACCCGTCCTTTCTGATCAACAACCCAGAAAAGCGTGCGCCAGCCGTGCGGGGGCATATCCGGGCCGGGGCCGCGTGGACCGTTTGGCGGAGGACCATCCGGCGGGGGGCCGTCGGTGTCAGGGGGGCCGAGGTCCAGACGGCCGTCAGGCATGCCGCCGGCGTTTGTTTTGCGCCCGCCGGGGAAGCGATCGTCGTTATCGCGATCGAACGACTTTAACAGCTGGAAAATAAACCGATCGTTATTGCGCAGAAATTTCCAGTTGCCGTGCAGGGCATACTGCTCGCTCAGCGCATCGCCCAGCATCGTCAGCCGCTGTTCATTTCCGCGCTTGATATAATCGATAAATCCGCGTTCAAAACTGATGCGCACCGCCCAGTGCATGCTGATGAGCAGCACGATGCAGGTGGCCAAAATAGCCAGGAACAGCTTGCCGGTAATACCGGGACGCCATAGCTTCACGGTTCACTCCTGTTATGTCGGGCGATAGCGGTATTGCTGGCAGTATCATCCGGAACGCGGGAAAAAAGGCATGCCGGCAGCGCGATAATCACCGCCATGCTCAGGTAGGTATAGAGAAAAACCTGATGGGTGGCGGCGGCATCGGCGCTGATATGCTGTTGACCGAACAGGCCGAGCAGCATCCCGGCGAGGGTCACGCCAATACTCATCGACAGCTGCATGACCATCGACAGCATGCTGTTGCCGCTGCTGGCGAGATCATCCGGCAAATCTTTCAGCGTCAGGGTATTCATTGATGAAAAGCGGCTGGAGTTGATCATCCCCTGCACAAACAGCACCACCGGCAGCAGCCAGTACCAGCCCGCCAGGGCGACGGCCATAAACAGCAGGCTAACCAGCGCGAGGCCCACGGTCGCCACCATTAAGACGCGGCGGTAGCCAAAGCGGTTCACTACCTGCACCACGATACGTTTCATACCCATACTGCCAAGCACCATCGGAATCATCATCATCCCGGCGTGAAACGGCGTAAAGCCAAGGCCAATTTGCAGGAATACCGGCGTCATAAAGGGCAACATACCGCTGCCGATGCGTCCGGCAAAGCTGCCGCCGAGCCCGAGAGAGAAGGTGCGGTTGCGAAACAGGTTCAGGCTGAACAGGGCGTTGTCGTTGCCCCGGGCGTACCATAAATAGAGCAGAATCGAGGCCACGCCAATGACCACCAGCGCGCTCAGCAGCAGCGGGGATATCCCCAGCCCTTTTTTACCGTCGAGCGCGAGGGTTAAGGTCGCCATCCCCAGCGCCAGCAGGATAAAGCCAAACATATCGAAGCGCCGGGTCTGCAGCGTGTAGTTCGGCATCAGCCACAAGGTGGCGATGGCGCCGATAATGCCCACCGGAATATTGATTAAGAAAATCCAGTGCCAGGAGGCGTATTCCACCAGCAGGCCGCCGAGAGCCGGGCCAAGCAGCGGGCCGACCTGACCGGGGAGCGTCACAAAGGTCATCGCCGCCATATACTGGGCGCGCGGAACGATTTTCATCACCGTCAGGCGACCGACAGGCACCATCATGGCGCCGCCGACGCCTTGCAGTACGCGGGCCAGCACCAACTGATCGAGGGTTGCCGCCTGGGCACAAAACAGCGACCCGAGCGTAAACAGAATGATGGCGCTAAAGAAGATATTGCGTACCCCCACCCGGTCCGCCAGCCAGCCGCTGGCGGGCAGCATAATCGCCACCGTCAGGACGTAGGAGACGATAACCATATGCATGTGCAGGGGGCTCTCCCCAAGGCTTTTAGCCATCGAGGGGAGGGCGGTATTAACGATAGTGGTGTCCAGCGACTGCATAAAGAAGCCGAAAGCCACTATCCATAATTGCCAGCGGACGCTGGAGGGCAGTTCTGTCATATTATTCGCTTACCGGTTGGCTGAGTTTTCGCGAAAAACGCAACCGCAGACGGTCAAAGAACAGATAGACCACCGGCGTCGTGTAGAGGGTTAACAGCTGACTCATCACCAGCCCGCCGACAATGGTGATCCCCAGCGGCTGACGCAGTTCCGAGCCGTCGCCGCCCGAGAGCACCAGCGGCAGCGCGCCAAACAGCGCCGCTAAGGTGGTCATCATTATCGGGCGGAAACGCAGCAGGCAGGCCTGGAAGATCGCCTCTTCCGGCGGCAGATTGCCGTTGCGCTGCGCCTCGAGGGCAAAGTCGACCATCATGATGGCGTTTTTCTTCACTATCCCAATTAATAGCATGATGCCGATCAGCGCAATCAGGCTAAACGGCGCGCCAAAGAGCTCCAGCGCCAGCAGCGCCCCCACCCCTGCCGAAGGGAGGGTGGAGAGAATCGTTAACGGATGCACATAGCTTTCGTAGAGGATCCCCAGCACGATATAGACCGTCGCAATGGCGGCCAGAATCAAAATAACCTGCGAATTCATGGTCTGCTGGAAGACCTGCGCGGTGCCGGCATAGGAGCCCCGGACGCTGGAAGGCACTCCAAGCTGCGTCATCGCGCGGTTGATGGCATCGCTGGCTTCCGACAGCGATTTACCGGTCGGCAGGTTAAAGGAGATCGTCGACGCCGCCGACAGCCCCTGGTGGTTGACCGACAGCGGCGCGTTAGCCGGCTGCCATCGGGCGAAATAGGCGAGGGGGATCGGCTTACCTTCACTGTTGATCACAAACATTTTATCCAGCGCGCTGACGTCCTGGGTATACACCGGATCGACCTCCATCACCACTTTATACTGGTTCAGCGGCTGGTAAATCGTCGAGATCTGCCGCTGACCGAAGGCGTTATTCAGCAGATTGTTGGCATCCTGAACGCTGATCCCGAGGCGCGACATGGTATCGCGGTCGTAGATGAGATCCATTTCGGCGCCGTTATCCTGTTGGTCAGAGTTGACGTCCGCCAGCTCCGGCAGCGCGGCCAGCGCTTTACGAATCTTCGGTTCCCATTCGCGCAGCGCCGAAAGATCGTCTGACAGCAGGCTGTACTGATAGCTGGCGTTGGCCTGGCGGCCGCCGACGCGGATATCCTGCACCGCCATTAAGAACAGGTTGGCGCCTGGTTCTTTCGCCAGTTTTTTACGCAGCCGGTCAATAATCTGCTGCGCCGTTTCATGCCGCTGGTCGCGAGGTTTGAGGGTGATAAACATCATCCCGCTGTTCACCCGTGAGCCGCCGGTAAAGCCGGTGACGTTATCCACCGCCGGATCTTCGCGGATGATTTGCATAAAGTCCTGCAGTTTGCCGCGCATCGCCTGGAAAGAGATGCTCTGGTCAGCCTGAATGCCGCCCATCAGCACGCCGGTATCCTGCTCCGGGAAGAAGGTTTTTGGAATCGAGATATAGAGCCAGACGCTGAGCGCCATGGTCCCCAGCAGCACCAGACCGGTGATGCGGCTATGTTTGAGCACCCACTTCAGCGATTTACCGTAGCCGCCCTGCACGGCGACCAGCAGGCGGCCGAAACCGCGGTTGCGCGTGGGTTCAGAAGGTTTACCGCTCTTCAGCAGCCAGCCGCACATCATCGGCGTCAGGGTAAGGGAGACCGCCAGCGAGATGCCGATCGCTACCGACAGGGTGACGGCGAATTCGCGTAACAACCGCCCCGGCAGGCCGCCCATCAGCAGCAGCGGTAAAAAGACCGCCACCAGCGAGAGACTCATCGACAGCACGGTGAAGCCGACTTCACGGCTCCCCTGCAGCGCCGCCTGCAGCGGCTTCATTCCGGCCTCAAGATGACGGGAGATATTCTCCAGCACCACGATAGCATCGTCGACCACGAAACCGGTGGCGATGGTCAGGGCCATCAGCGACAGGTTGTTGAGGCTGAAATCGCAGAGATACATCGCCGCAAAGGTGCCAATCAGCGAGACCGGAACGGCCACCGCCGGGATCAGCGTCGCCCGCCCGGAGCGCAGAAACAGGAACACCACGAGGATCACCAGCGCCACCGAGATCACCAGCGTCTGCTCGACTTCCTCCAGCGAGGCGCGGATGGTCGGCGAGCGGTCCTGGGCAATTTGCAGGTCGATAGCCGCCGGAATGGTTTTTTGCAGCTCCGGCAGGCGGGCGCGAATGCTGTCGACCGTCTGGATGATATTGGCTTCCGGCAGCTTGCGGATCATCAGCAAAATGGCCGGCTTCGCGTTGGTCATCCCGGCGTTGCGCACATCCTGCACCGAATCGCTGATCTGTGCGACGTCGCCAAGACGCACCGCCGCGCCGTTGTTGTAGTGCACGATCAGCGGCTGGTATTCCGCGGCGGTTTTGAGCTCATCGTTAGTTTGTACCTGCCAGCGCGAGCTGTGATCCTCGAGCGCCCCCTGCGGCTTGCGGACGTTGGCGTTATCGATAGCGGTGCGCACGGCGTCCAGCGACACGCCCTGGTTAAACAGCGCCTGCGGATTGAGGTCGACGCGCACCGCGGGCAGCGAGCTGCCGCCCACGTCAACGTCGCCGACGCCGTCAATTTGGGCGATGGTTTGCGCCAGTTGAGTCGAGGCAAAATCGTACAGCTCGCCCTGGGAGTAGGTATCCGAGGTGAGCGTGAGGATCATAATCGGCGCATCGGAAGGGTTGGCCTTGCGATAGGTCGGGCGACTTGGCATGCCGCTCGGCAGCAGGCTTTGCGCGGCGTTGATCGCCGCCTGCACATCGCGGGCGGCGCCGTTGATATCGCGGTCGAAATTGAACTCCATAATAATGCGCGTGCTGCCCAGCGAACTGGTGGAGGTCATTTCCGACACCCCGGCGATCCGGCCGAGCGAGCGTTCAAGCGGCGTGGCCACCGACGAGGCCATGGTTTCCGGCGATGCGCCGGGTAGCGAGGCGCTGATCATGATCACCGGGAAATCCACCTGCGGCAGCGGGGCGACCGGCAGCAGACGGAAACCGAGTACCCCGCACAGGGTGATGGCGAGCGAAATCAGAATCGTCGCCACCGGGCGGTAAATGAAGAGGGCGAAAAACTTCATTTACGCCTCCTCCTCATGCCGTGGGAAGCGGCTCTTGATATACAGCGACAGGCGGTCGAAGAGCAGATAGATAACCGGGGTGGTGAACAGCGTCAGCACCTGGCTTAACATCAGACCGCCCACCATCCCGATACCCAGAGGACGGCGCAGCTCGGCGCCGACGCCGGTGCTCAGCATCAGCGGCAGCGCGCCGAGCAGAGCGGCGAGCGTGGTCATCAGAATCGGGCGAAAACGCAGCAGACAGGCCTGATAAATCGCCTCACGTGGCGGCATGCCCTGTTCGCGTTCAGCGGCCAGCGCAAAGTCAATCATCATGATGGCGTTCTTCTTGACGATACCAATCAGCAGGATAATCCCGATAATGGCGATAACGTCCAGCTCGCTGCCCGCCAGCCACAGCGCCAGCAGCGCGCCGACGCCGGCGGTCGGTAAGGTCGACAGAATGGTAATCGGGTGGATAAAGCTTTCATACAGCACGCCGAGCACGATATACATCGCCACCACCGCCGCTACCACCAGCCAGACGGTGTTGCCGAGCGCCGACTGGAAGGCGAGGGTGCTGCCCTGGAACTGGGTGCGGATATCGGTCGGCAAATCCAGCGCCTGTTCGGCGGTGAGGATAGCGTCGACCGCATCGCCCAGCGAGTAGTTATCCGGGACGTTGAACGAAATGGTGGTCACCGGGAACTGATCGAGATGGTTAATCGACAGCGGCGCGAAGCGCTGCTCGACGCTGGCGATGGATTTCAGCGGCACGATGCCGCCCCCGCTGCTGGTCAGGCGAATGTTGTCCAGCGCCGCCAGCCCCGGCGTCGCCCGGGTGTCATGCTCCAGCACCACGCGATACTGATTGGCCTGAGTGTAGATGGTCGAGATCAGCCGCTGGCCGAAGGCGTTATACAGCGCATTATCGACATCGGCCATGCTGATGCCGAGACGACTGGCGCTGTCGCGATCGACTTTGATATAGGCGGCGAGGCCCTTATCCTGCCAGTCGCTGCTGACGTCGGAGAGCTGCGGAAGCGCCTGGAGACGCGTCAGCAGCTGCGGCACCCAGTTACTGAGGGCATCCAGCGAGTTCGCCTGTAAGGTGAACTGATACTGGGTCCGGCTGACGGTGGTATCGATAGTCAGATCCTGGGTCGGCTGTAGGTAGAGCTCGACGCCGGGAATCCCGTCCACCGATTTCTGCAGGCGACTAATCACGGTCTGCACGCGGTCATCGCGTTCATCCAGCGGTTTGAGGTTAATCTGCAGGCGGGCGCTGTTCAGCGCCGGGTTGGTGCCGTCCACTCCGACGTAGGAGGTCAGACTCTCAACGACCGGGTCTTTGAGGATCGCCGCGGAAACCTGCTCCTGGCGCTGCGCCATATTCGCAAACGAAGCGGACTGCGGAGCCTGTAATGTCCCCTGAATAATGCCATTGTCCTGAATCGGGAAGAAGCCTTTCGGAATGAAGACCCACAGCATAATGGACAGCACCAGCGTGCCTAAGGCCACGCTCAGGGTCAGCCACGGGTGATTCAGCACCCGGCTGAGCATCCGACCATAGGCGGCGATGACCCGCTCGAAGAAGCGCTCGCTGGCCCGCGAGAAGCGGTTTTGCTTACGCAGCGACTCGTGGCTGAGCATGCGCGCGCACATCATTGGCGTCAGCGTCAGCGAGACGACGGCGGAAATCAATATCGCCACCGCCAGGGTAATGGCGAACTCGCGGAACAGCCGGCCGACGATATCGCCCATAAACAGCAGCGGGATCAGTACCGCAATCAGCGAGAAGGTCAACGAGATGATGGTAAAGCCGATTTCTCCGGCGCCCTTTAGCGCGGCGGCGAGCGGCTTTTCGCCCTTTTCGATATAGCGCGAGATGTTTTCGATCACCACGATGGCGTCATCGACGACGAAGCCGGTGGCGATGGTGAGCGCCATCAGCGTCAGGTTGTTGATCGAGAAGTCGAGGAACACCATCACCGCGAAAGTGCCCACCAGCGACAGCGGCACGGCGACGCCCGGGATAATGGTCGCCGGTACGTTGCGCAGGAACAGGTAGATGATCATCACCACCAGCGCAATTGCCAGCATCAGCTCAAACTGGGTATCGCTCACCGACGCGCGGATGTTGGTGGTGCGGTCGGAAAGTACCTGCACCTTGACCGATTTCGGCAGACTTTCCGTCAGCTGCGGCAGCATCTGACGCACGCTATCGGCGGTGGCGATGATGTTCGCTCCCGGCTGGCGTTGGACGTTCATGACGATCGCCTGCTGGTTGTTCGCCCATGCGCCGAGCCAGCTGTTTTCCGCCCCTTGCTCAATGGTGGCGACATCGCCGAGACGAATCGGCGCGCCGTTCTGGTAGGCGATGATCAGGCGGCGATAATCTTCCGCCGACTGCATCTGGTCGTTAGCGGAGAGGGTCACGGCGCGAGAAGGGCCGTCAAGGCTGCCTTTCGCCGAGTTGACGTTGGCGCTGGTGATGGCGGTGCGAATGGTTTCGCTGGTCAGCCCGAGGGCGGCAATCGCCTCGGCATTGAGCTTCACCCGCACCGCCGGGCGTTGACCGCCCGCGAGGGTTACCAGCCCGACGCCGGAGACCTGGGAAATTTTTTGCGCCACGCGGGTCTCCACCATATCTTCCACCTGGGTCATCGGAATGGCGGACGAGGTGACCGCGAGGGTCATGATTGGCGGATCGGCCGGGTTAACTTTACTGTACACCGGCGGGTTCGGCAGGTCGGACGGCAGCAGGTTGGTGGCGGCGTTGATCGCGGCCTGGACCTCCTGTTCGGCCACGTCCAGCGGCAGGGTCAGCTGGAACTGGAGCGTGACCACCGAGGCGCCGCCGGAGCTTTGCGACGACATCTGCTTCAGGCCGGACATCTGGCCAAACTGGCGTTCCAGCGGGGCGGTAATCGCCGAGGTGACGACGTCCGGGCTGGCGCCGGGATAGAGGGTGACCACCTGAATGGTCGGATAGTCCACTTCCGGCAGGGCGGAAACCGGCAGGAATCGATAGCCGATGATCCCCGCCAGCATAATCGCCACCATCAGCAGCGTGGTGGCGACCGGGCGCAGAATAAACAGTCGGGAAGGGCCGCCCGTACTGCCTGGGGGTAATACCTGCATCAGGAGCGCGCTCCCTGGTGGCCGTATTCACGGCTGGTGGCCTTCTCCGCTGCGGCGGCCGGCGCGTTGTGCGGGTCCACCACTTCCACTTTCGCCCCTTCGGTCAGACGATCGATACCGTCAGTGACCACCCGGTCACCTGCCGACAACCCGGCGGTAATCACCACCTTCAGGCTGTCCTGAATACCCGGCGTGACGGTGTGCTTGCTGACTTTATTCTCATCGTTCAGCACCCAGACGAAGTGGCCTTCATTGCCCATTTGCAGTGCGGCAGTCGGGATGACGATGGCGTTCTGTTGCGTGTCTACCAGCATACGGGCGTTCACGAACTGATTCGGGAACAGGGCGTCGTCCTGGTTGTTAAAGCGCGCTTTCAGTTTGATGGTCCCGGTGGTGGCGTCAATCTGGTTATCCAGACTCAGCAGCGACCCTTCGCTGATTTTTTGTTTGTTGGTCCGGTCCCAGGCCTCAACCTGCAGCGTTTTCCCGGCCTTCTGCGCCTGGACAACGGTGGCGATGTCATTTTCCGGCAGCGTGAAGACCAAATCGATCGGGTGGGTTTGGGTTAACACCACGATGCCAGTGGTATCGCTGCTTGAAATCTGATTGCCGATATCCACCTGTTTTAAGCCAACGCGGCCGTCAATCGGCGCGGTGATGCGGCTCCAGTTCAGCTGCAGTTGGGCGCTGGCCACGGCGGCCTCGTCGGCTTTGATGGTGCCTTCCGTTTCGCTGACCAGCGACTGCTGGGTATCCAGCTCCTGGCGGGAAACAAGATTGCTCTTCACCAGCTGTTGATAGCGGGCGAGATCGCGTCGGGCGTTAGCGAGCGTGGCTTTATCTTTCGCCAACTGGCCCTGGGCCTGCGCCAGCGCGACTTTAAACTGGCTGGGGTCGATTTCGGCGAGCAGATCGCCCGCTTTGACCTGTTGACCTTCCTGGAAGTGGATAGCTAACAGCTGGCCATCCACCCGGCTGCGCACGGTCACCGTATTGGCTGCCGTCACCGTACCGAGGCCGCTGAGATAGCGAGGCACCGATTCGCTGGTGGCCGTCGCCGCCTGAACCGGCGCCAGGGCCGCGCCGAAGCGACCGTGACGAGCGCCGCCTGGCGCCTGCGGCGGTGAGCCATTCGCTGCAGCAGGCGCCGCATTTGTCGCTTCACGACTCTGCCAGAACCAGTACCCGGCACCGGCAATGACGATGACCGCCAGCGCGATGCCCCAACGGAGTGTATGACTGCCTTTCATTAATTTGCTATCTCATCCTGAAACGTTTCGCGAAATGATACTAGTTTAGTGACCAAACGCCCCGCAAAAATGGAGGAATTATGAAAAGACTGTTGAGATATGTCTGGATAAAACGCTTTTCGATGAGCCGGTTAGGCTAAAAAAAAGCGGGGTAACTGGCCAGTCTTCACCGTGGCCCGCGCGGTTGCTCCCGGTTCTGGCTGGACGGGGCGACTTATCAAGCCTGGTATAACCGCCCTGACGCCATTACTATCAAGATTATAGGTCTGTACTGCAGGGACGGGTACGTCGGGTGTCCGGATTGGTAACGCGAATGCCGGCATCCATCAGGAGTTGTGCAGCGACGATGAAATTTTTCCAGAAGACAAAATGGCTGTTGACGGGCGGTGGTATTGCCGTGATCTTTTCCGTTTTGCTGACCAACGTTGTCATGTTAAATAATCAGCGCGCTCAGCTTGATACGCTGAGCCATGAACTTCTCGCCCACGCCGAAGAGGTGACCACGCAAATCATCTCTTCTATTCATCACGCGCAGATGCGACAGCTTGATGGCTGTAACAAGCAGGCGATCGCGGCCTTGCGGGAGGTTATCTGGAAGTATGCCAGGGTGGAAGACATTGGCATCGTGGAGAACGGTAAGCTGGCCTGCACCGCCAACTGGGGCATGCTGGATAAACCGCTGCCGCTTCCCGCCGAAAAATATGTCGTGCCAAATGGCTATAGTATTTACAAAGGAGTTAAAAATTATCTCCCGTACGGAGTGGTTCTCGATATGAGCCAGCAAGGCAATATCGTTTCTTTTACGTCCTCATTTGCTTTTAGCGCATTTTCCCGGCAGCACCACGGCTTTAATTTTTCTTTAACCAGCTTAAACGGCGAGCACGTTTTTCTTAATGATGTGAAATCCGCAGTCGGGACAGGGGCGTCGGTAAGCGTGAGCTTATGCAGCGGTAAATATGATATTTGCAGCCATCTGACGGAACGAAAACAGGGCTTTTTCTCACTCTCTGCGCTCCTTATCGCCCTTATTGTGAGCGCGGCTTTTATTCTCGGCGCCGCTATCTTCTATTCTATTCTGAGCTATCTCAGCGAACGGCGATCGCTGGAGTTTCGCTTAAAAAAAGCGATTATGAATCAGCGTCTTTACATGGAATATCAGCCGTTGGTGTGCGCTAAAAACGAACGGGTGGTCGGCGTCGAGGCGCTGGTTCGCTGGCATGATCCGCTCTATGGCCACATCTCCCCGGAGCTGTTTATTTCAATGGCCGAACAGCTGAATCTTTATCCCGATATCTCTAAGCTGGTAATGGAGAAGGCCACCCGCGAGTTGAAACCGCTTCTGCTCGCCGACGCGCAGTTTACCCTCGCGATTAATATCGGCAAATATGAAATTAATGACCCGCTTTTTTTAGATAACCTCCTGCGGGTTTTGCAACATAATGCGATTCGCCCTCAGCAGATTAAAATTGAGATTACCGAAAGAAGCGGCGAATACTATAAAAAAATCGCCGCCTTTTCCTTCCAAGCGAGGAACCGCGGATTGCGCATTGCCCTCGATGATTTCGGCACGGGCTCTTCAAACCTGCAGTGGTTAACCGAAGTGTTTTATGATGAGATAAAACTGGATAAATTTTTCGTTAACGGACTTAAGAATGAGTATAAACGAGCTATTCTGACCTCGCTTCTGGATGTCGTCTGCAGGTTGAATAAGCAAATCGTTTTTGAAGGCGTAGAAAGTAAAATTGATTTTGAGTTCGTCAAATCCTTCGATGAAAATGCTTTAATTCAGGGATGGTATTTTTACAAGTCGATGCCAATCGAAAAACTCACCGCGCTACTCCTGCCCGTCACTCCCTCTCATCCGGCGGCAAACGCGCCGCTCTAGCCTTTGCCAGGGGCCCGTCATCCGACAGCGGAATGCGTCGTTTCCCCGGCAATATACAGCGTAAATTGACCGCTGTGGCCGGCTATTCAGCCGGACTGGTGACAACATCTGTTTGATAATCAAGAAAACCCGTTGCTTTACCGGCATGTCGGGAACAATAACGATCACTAGTCACCTGAGGGTTCTCTATGCATTTTAACCAGGCTATCGCCCGCCTGCCGGCCGCAACCTGTGCCGCCGGTCAAACCACCGCCCGGCTCGGCGCGCCGGATCTTGCCGGCACCACACGTCAGTTCCTCGCTTATGTGGAAACCTTGCTGCAACTCGGCCTGAAAGTGACCGTATTGCCTGCGGCTGCGGACTATCCGGATGCCCATTTTGTTGAAGATACCGCCGTGGTCATGCCGGAACTGGCGGTCATCACCCATCCCGGCGCGCCGAGTCGCCAGGGAGAAGTGGCCTCGATAGCGCCGGTGCTGGCCGGTTTTCGTTCACTGGTGCACATGAGCGAGCGGGGTCATATGGATGGCGGCGACGTGCTGCTGGTCGGTAAGCAGTTCTTTGTTGGCCAGACGGCGCGTACGGATGAGCAGGGGATCCGCGAGTTTGCCGCCGCCGTTGAACCGCATGGCTATCAGGTGACATCCATTGAAGTGAGTGCCGGGCTGCACCTGAAGTCCATCGTCAACTATGTCGGACGCAATACGTTGCTGCTGACGGAAGGGTACGTCAATCACCCGGCGTTTAGCGGGTTCAATACCATTGTGATCCCGCAAGAGGAGTCGTATGCCGGGAATACGCTCTGGATCAACGACACATTAATTACGCCTCAGGGGTACCCCTATACCCTGGGCGAAATCAGCAAGCTGGGGATGCCGGTTGTGCAACTCGACACCAGCGAATTTAAGAAAATGGATGGCGGCCTGACCTGCCTTTCACTGCGTTTTTAGCCACGTCGTTGACATCAGGGGTAACAGAATATGAAAACACGTATTGCCGCTTTACTGGCCTGTATGGCGCTGAGCGCGCCGCTGGCCGCCCAGCAGTTTGACACCATCAGCTTCGGCGTTGACGGTGGCTATCCGCCCTTTGACGTATTGGCGCCCAGCGGCGAGATCACCGGCTTTGATATCGATATTGCCAATGCGCTCTGTACGCAGCTGAAAGCGAAGTGCGTCTTCGTGAAGCAGCCGTTTGAGAGCATGATCGCCGCGCTGAATGCGCATAAATTTGATGCAATCATTGCTTCGCTGAATATTACCGATGAACGTAAGAAGGAAGTGGATTTCACCGACCGCTACTATCGCAGCGCGGCGCAGCTGGTGGCGCGTAAGGGGAGTCCGCTGCTGCCGGAGGCCGCCAGTCTTAAGGGCAAGACCGTCGGCGTACAAACCGGCTCAACGCATGAAGCCTACGCCAGAACCCACTGGGCCAGTCACGGCGTGAAGATCGTGGGTTACGCCAACCAGGACAACGTCTATCTGGATCTACTCTCCGGGCGTATCGATGCCTCCTTACAGGACAATATCCAGGCGGCGACCAGCTTTGTCGACACGCCGCGCGGGCAAAAATTCGCCTTCGCCGGCCCGGTCATCAGCGACGGCAGCATCTCGTCTGATGTCGGCATTGCGGTCAATAAAGACAATCCGGCATTGCGCGACGCCCTCAACGGGGCCATCAAGCAAATCCGCGCCGACGGCACCTACGCCGCGATTGAGAAAAAGTACTTTAGCTTCGATATCTACGGCAATTAAGCCGTAAAGGGGAGGGCGCGGTCGGCGACCGGCGCCCCTTTACGCAACGGGTGGAAGACAGAATATGGTTGCAGATTATTTACCGCTACTGTTACGCGGCGCGGGGGTGTCGTTGTGCGTGATGCTGGTCTCACTGCTGGTGGCGCTGCTGTTGGGGTTGGTGAATGCGCTGATTAAGCTGTTCGGACCGCGCTGGCTGCGTTGGTTTTCCACCGGCTATACCACGCTGGTGCGCGGCATCCCGGAGCTGGTGATTATGCTGCTGCTGTTTTTTGGCGGCGAGATGCTGGTCAACGCGCTGCTGTCGCTGGTGGGACTTGGGCCGGTGCGCTTTAATACCTTTATTTCCGGCGTGCTGGCGATTGGCTTCGTTTTTGGCGCCTATTACACCGAGACGTTTCGCGGCGCGTTTCTCACCGTCGATCGCGGACAAACCGAGGCGGCTGAAGCCTACGGCATGCGGCCGTGGCTGGTCTTCCGGCGTATTATGCTGCCGCAGATGCTGAGCTTTGCCATTCCGGGCATCAATAATAACTGGCTGGGGCTGATGAAAGCGTCGGCGCTGGTCTCCATTCTCGGTTTAGAAGATATGGTGTGGCTGGCGGAACAGGCCGGGCGCGCCACGCAGAAACCCTTTTTGTTCTACTTCCTGGTCTCGCTGATTTATATGGTCATCACCGCCTTGTCCAGCTGGCTGTTTAGCCTCCTGGCGAAGCGCTACGCGCTGCGTTCGTCAACGGCGGGGGCGACACAATGAATCTGCAGACCTTTATCGAGGCAGTACCGGGCTATCTGTGGAGTGACGGCAACGGTTCCACGAGCGGGCTGGCGATGACGGCGGAGCTGTTTTTGCTCTCCCTGGTGCCCGGAATGGCGCTGGCGGTGCTGTTGGCGATTAGCCAGGCCTACGGTCCGCGTCTGCTGGCCTGGCCCGTCCGCGGCTTCACCTGGTTTTTCCGCAGCACTCCGCTTTATCTGCAGCTGATGCTGATCTATTACGGGCTGTCTCAGTTCGACATCGTCCAGCTGGGCTGGCAAAACGATCGACCGTTCTGGCTGCTGTTCCGCGACGCAACCTTCTGCGCCACGCTGGCGCTGGTGCTGAATACCGCGGCGTACGTCGCGGAATTGCTGGCGGGGATGATGGCGACGTTTCCGCGCCAGGAGTGGGTGGCCGGGGAAGCCTATGGCATGACTAAGTGGCAGATTATTCGCCGACTGGTCCTGCCCGCTACGCTGCGGCGGGGGATCCCGGCGCTGAACAATGAGATGGTATTTTTACTCCACGCCACTTCGCTGGCCAGTACCGTGACGTTGCTGGATATCACCGGCGTGGCGCGCGCCTTCTACGCCATTACCTACTCGCCGTTTATCCCGTTCCTGATGGCCGCCGCGCTCTATTTAGTGTGCACCTTTTTGCTGATTTTCGTCTTTTCGCGGGCGGAACGACGCTGGCTGGCGTTTATCAAGCGCCCCTGATCAGGAGCGTTTGATGGACTGCAGTTCCGTCAGGGTGACGATTTTATCGACGCGAAATTTTTTGCTGGTCAGCCAGCTGTCGGCCAGCTGGCAGTAGTGCGCCATGCTGCGACAGCCGATCCGCACCAGAAAGTCAAAGCTGCCGCTGACCAGCCAGCAGTCGAGCACCTCCGGCGTCTGGCGCATCTCCTGTTCAAATACCGGCTGTGAGCGGCCGTGGTCGGCCAGCGCAATTTGCGCCTGCACCACGAAAGCATGCTCCGGCTCGGGGAGTTCAATCACCGCGCTGTAGCCACGGATAATGCCGTCACGCTCAAGGCCACGTACGCGTTCCAGGCAGGGACGGGCGGTGAGGTTTACCTGCTCCGAGAGCTTTTGGTAAGAAATGCGGCCATCCCGGCGCAGGATTTCAAGGATCTTATGATCGATACGGTCAAGCCGGGCTTTCTTTTCCACAGATAGGATGTCCAATGAAAATTAAACACTATACCTTACCCGAACATGCGTTGAGTGGGCAGCGGCAATTAACCCATTTTCACTTTGGCGAACCCGGCCGCGGAGAGAAAATTTATCTGCAGGCGGGACTGCACGCCGATGAAATCCCGGGCATGCTGGTGCTGCATTATCTTAAAAGATTACTCAACCAGGCGGAACGGCGCGCCGAGCTGCGCGGTGAAATTATTCTCGTCCCGGTGGCTAACCCGCCGGGCCTGGCTCAGGTCGTGCTCAACGGCGGTATCGGGCGATTTGACCTGACGAGCGGTCGCAACTTCAATCGCGATTTTCCCGATCTGGCCCACCTTGCACAGCAGTATCTCTGCGCCGATGTACCGCTGACCCGTGAAGCGTACCTGCAGCAGGTCCGCGGGGCGATGCGCGAGGCGCTGACCGCCGAACCGCTGCGCAGCGAAGTTCAGGCGCTACGTCACCATCTGCTGACTCTGGCCTGTGATGCCGATGTGGTGCTGGATCTGCACTGCGACGATCGGGCCATTTTGCACCTGTATGCCGATCCGGCCTGGCAGGCGGAGGCCGGTGTGGTGGCCGCCTTTTTAGGTATTGGAACGGTACTGCTGGCGCAAGAGAGCGGCGGTAACTCGTTTGATGAGGCCTGCGGACTGCCCTGGCATCGCCTGGCAGCGCGCTTTCCGCAATGGCAGCAGGGCCAGCCTGGCTGTATGGCGGTGACCGTGGAGCTGCGCGGTCAGCAGGATGTGAATCACGCGCTGGCCCGCGAGGATGCCGAACGTCTGTACCGTTATCTGCAATACCGCGGCGTGCTGGCGGGCGCATGCCCGTCTGTCCCGCAGCAGGAGACGCTGATGCTGCCGTTTGCCGGGGGAGAGATCGTCACCGCGCCAGCCAGCGGGATCCTCGTACCGTTGAAACAGCCCGGCGAGTGGGTCAGCGCCGATGAGGTGGTCGCCGAGATTATCGATCCTCTCACCGATATGATTCAATCGGTCCGTCCGCAGGCCGGCGGGTTAATTTACGCCAGCCGTCGGGCGCCATTTGTCACCTTCGGCGCCGAGGTGATGAAAATAGTCGGCAAGCAGCCTTATGCCGGCGGCGGCGGGCTGGCGATGTAATACGTGCGGCCGGGGGACCTCAGCCGTCGGGCGCCCGAATGCGCGGCCGCCGCGGAGCGGGTGAGGATTGATATGCATCAAGAGTTTTATCAACTGCAGAGATAAATAACTAAAAAAGAGTTGTAACCCTTGCGTCTTTTATTCAATTTATGTGGTGAATGTTTAATGCATACGGATAAAAAAAACATATGTGCATTAAAATCAATACATTAAATAAATCAGGGGTTCATTGTTGTGGCAAGTGCAAACAAACTCACGCTGTTTATCGTTATTTTCATGCTGTTGGGGATCCTCTCCGGCGCGGTGATTCATGCGTATGCCTCTCCGGGCACAATTACGTCATGGGCAGAAAATATTACGCTCTTTACCGACATGTTCTTGCGGCTGATTAAGATGGTCATTGCGCCATTAGTCTTCAGTACGCTGACGGTAGGCATTATGCGTCTGGGAGAAACCGCGACTATCGGGCGAGTGGGCGGCAAGGCGATGGTGTGGTTCATCACCTCCTCAATCCTCTCTATTCTGGTCGGGCTGGTGATTGTGACTCTTGAACATCCCGGCGCAGGCTTAAACCTGGCGATTCCAAAAGAGTCGGTGGATACCGGCCTTGCGGTCAGCGGAATGAGCTTAAAAGGATTCCTGTCTCATACCATCCCGACCAGTATTACCGAGGCGATGGCGAACAACGAAATTCTGCAAATCGTGGTGTTCTCGATGTTCTTTGGCATCGCCGGGGCCTCGTTGGGGGAGAAATTCAACGCGCCGCTGGTCGCCGCGCTGAACGTCGTCTCTCATATCATGCTGAAGGTCACCGGATATGTGATGTACGTGGCTCCGTTGGCTATTTTTGCCGCGATTTCATCGGTTATCGCCTCGCAGGGGATGGGCATTTTGCTTAACTATGCCTCCTTTATCGGCGGCTACTACATTGCGGTGCTGCTCACCAGCGCGGTGCTGCTGGCGGTAGGCTATATGGTGCTGAAAAAAGAGGTCTTCCGCCTGCTCAACATGCTCAAAGATCCGGTGCTGGTGGCGTTTACCACCAGCAGCTCTGAGGCGGCGTATCCGAAGACCCTGGAGCGGTTGGTCAGTTTTGGCTGCTCGCGCAACATCGTCTCCTTCGTGCTGCCGATTGGCTACTCCTTTAACCTGGTGGGGTCGATGGTCTACTGCTCGTTTGCCTCGATGTTTATTGCCCAGGCTTATAACATCCAGCTGAGTTTTAGCGAAATTACCGTCATGATGCTGACCTTGATGCTGGCATCAAAAGGGATTGCCGGGGTCCCGCGTTCTGCGCTGGTGGTACTGGCCGCCACGATCCCGAGTTTCAATATCCCCGTTGCCGGGATTCTGCTGTTGATGGGCATCGACCATTTCCTTGATATGGGCCGTTCGGCGATCAATGTGCTGGGCAATGGGATTGCCACGGCGATGCTGTCGAAAAACGAGGGGCTGCTGCAGGAAGAGGAGCCGGAAGTGGAACCTCAGCAGGTACAGGCCTGATCGCTCAACGCCCTCTGCGCGGAGGGCGTATTTCCCGTATGTTGTGGAAAGTGTTGTGGAAAAAGAGGCCCCCAACAGGCACGCAAGGGGCAATGTGACGAAACGAACTCACCCCGATTAACCTATTATTTTCATGGTACAAAAATACGCGGCAGTATCTTTATACCCGGGTGGCGAATAATTTTATCGGTTAGCTACGGTGGATGAGAAGTTATTTCCCGCTGGCACGCTTCTTTTCAGAATGGATAACCTGAGCAACCCGTTGAATTCCTAATTTTCCCTGTTTCAATGGTGTGTTCAGTCGCGCTGATTGATCTTATCCGCGTTCTTTTAACACGCTAATGAACTGAAAGAAGTCATAATGATTATTCAGTCCGTATTTTTCCATGATCTGATTTTTATGATAAATCACGGTCTTCGGGCTGAGCTGATGAAGTGCAGAAATTTTACCAATATCAAAGCCATTCATCAGGCCATGGGCAACGACGACCTGCGAAGGCGACAGGCTTTTGTGCGGGCAGTTGGCGCATATGGATGCTGAGTCGAGCGCCCGTTTTGACTCCGGCTGTTCACTCTTCGATAGCGCCCGGCCAATCATCTCGCGCAGGCTGTCAACATTGACCGTTCTGACGGGAACGAAGGTGACATCTTTCAGACAGTTGACGATCCGCGTCTTTTCCGGCAGCTCATCATAGCGATGCAAAATGATCACCGAACTGTTTTTCTTACGGTTTTTAATACTGGTGTTACAGAGGTGAATCTCACCCGGGAGAATCTCAGCGATGATGATGTCCTGAGCGGACAACTCGCTTGAGTGGCCGCTGAACTCAATCGTCAGGGCGTCGCTGACCCGGGTGAGATCGTGGATAATTGCCATTAGCGACGCCCTAAGGAAGGTGTTGCGGCTGATAATCGCGATACTTATTTTTCTCATGACGTGACTATCCTGCGGCACTGACATCATGCCAGGCTGCGAGCAACCTTACGGGCGTTTACGGCAATTGCCGTGTCTCGGGAATATCGTATTTATGAACGGAAGAATGACCTTTCATAACTACGATGGCAGTAACAGGCGCCTGCCAGGATTATTTTCTGCGCATTTTTCTGTCTGCAAAGGGAATACGCTCTTTTCTCCTGTCTTTTATATAAGAAATAAGGCTGTAAACGGAGACCGCGAAGAAAAACAGGCATAGCAATAAGGCCAGCCACGTTTGTAAGGCCATAATGAATAATCCTTAACTGAGTTTTATGCTGTGATAAATACGCAACAGTGCGCATGCGAATATTATTATTCTGTTATTCAGCGTGAAGCTGCTACCGTCGCGGCGTCTGCCGCATAGAATATTCGCGTAACGTCGCCGCCTTGAACGCAACCCTGGCAGAGTGAAACCCGGTCTGTCCGCAGGTTGGCTAGAGCGAAAGGGGGGCGCGTTCCCCTCCCGCAGCATGGCTGATTTCGGTCACGACATTTGCGGCATGAGGTCAATGTAAGAAAATTCTTAATTCTCTGTCAGTCTCATTTCTCTCATTTCTCTCAAAAAATAAGAAAAATTAACAACAACAGATAAATGAATAACTTATGGATAATAAAACGGGTGGAGAGCGCATCAGGTCGCTTGCACGGCGGCGATGAGAAATCTCAGGGAATAAACGCCAGGCCTTTGCCAAAAATTGCCCGGATGGGCAACGTCATGCCGTGCAGCCGCGCTTTGTTGCGCAGTCGGCTGATCACGACGTCAATGCGGTGTAGCTCCGCCTCAACTTCATCGGGGAAAAGATGCGCGTGCAGATCCACTTTGCGACAGACTTCACTTGGATTGCGCATTAAGCGCGCCATCAGCCGGTGCTCCTGCTGCGTCAGCGGCAGCGCGGTACCGGACGGCGCCACCAGACTTTCCGGCTGCAGAATCCAGGATGAAGAGGCTAATTTCTCGGCAACGGGGGGCGCGGCCGGGGAGCGGGGGTTTTGCTGCATCAGCCGGGCGCCCAGCGCATGGATGGTCTCCGCCAGCACGGAAAAATTGACCGGCTTGATGAGATAGAAATCTGCGCCAAGATTGAACGCCTGCAGTTTATCCTGCTCATGCCCCCTGGCCGTCATCACAATCAGCCCGTATTCGCCAATCTCATGCAGATAATCCAGAACGCTGAAGCCGTCTTCGCCAGGTAAGCCAATATCAACCAGTACAATATCCACCGGGTCGCGATGCAGCTGCCGCCAGAAGGCTTCCGCGCTGTGCACCCCCCATGCGTCGAAGCCGCGAAAGCGCAGGAAGGCCAGCAGTTCATCGAGGAGATCGGCGCTATCTTCAATGATGGCCACGCGTAATGTCATGATTTACCCTTCTGCTGTGGTAGGTCATCCTGGGGCAGCGTGAGCGCAAATTCGCATCCCGTCGGACCGTTGATTGCCAGCCAAAGCTCACCGCCGTGAGCTTGTATGATTTGCCGGGCGACATACAGCCCAAGACCGGTGCCGGCGGGCGTCGCGGTGCGGACTGCGCCGCGCCGGTAACGCTCAAAGATCTGGTCGACATGATCAGCGGCAATACCGGGCCCCTGGTCACGGATCCCAATCTCGCAGCAGTTTGCCTTTGGGCGAATCGCAATTGCAATCTCGCCGGACGGCGTGTACTTCACCGCATTGTCCAGGAGGTTGGCCAGCGCAATGCACAGCAGTGCGCTATCGGCAAAGAGTGGAGGCGAGCGGGTCGTGGCGTCGACGCTGTGCCCGGCCAGCGTGATCGTCAGATAATGATTTGACGAGAGTTCAACCACTGTTGCCGCCATGCGAATGATCGCTAGCAGGTCGGCATTTTGTTTATCGACATGCAGCGCGCTGGATGAGAGCCGGGCATCGGCCAGACAGTTATCGGTTAACTGGACCAGACGTGTGGTGGCGCGCTGCATGCGGTCCAGGCGCGGCCGTTGCGCCGGATCCGGAGAACATAAGCGCAGGTTCTCCAGCGCGGCCTGAATAACCGAGAGCGGCGTTCTGAATTCGTGCGCCACCATCCCCATAAACTGACGTTGATGAAAGCTTGCCTCGCGTTCGATCTGCAGTTCTCGCGTCAGCTGTTGTTTTTGCACCAGCCTGCGATTTTCGGCCCGTACTCGCCGGACCGCAATGATGAGGACGGTGACAATATGAACAATCAGCGCGTACTGCCAGGCGGAATAGATGGTGTTATGAAAAGGGATCACCCCGTGAATGGAGAGCAGCACCAGCGCGGCGGAGGCCACGTAGACCGGCGGAAGCAGTCCCAACAGCAGCGTATTCAAATCAATGGCTTTGCGTCGCCAGAGCAGCCATGAGGTGATCAGCAGAATCGGAGCGGCAATAAAGAACATCGCCGCCTCGATCTGCATGGCCTGCCCGTAAAAGCCGAGGGGAACGCTGGCGAGAAGCACAATATTGACGCCAATAGCAACGAGCAGCAGCCGGTGCAAGCGCGGCATATTGTTTTTAAGATCAAAAACCTCGCTATGCAACCACAGCGCCGTGGCGTAGCTGAGCAATGACAGGTAGCTGATCATCGCATCCTGCACGGGGAGAGCGGCATCGCCAAAAAACCACTCCGGGTAGCCGTGTAGCGCCGCCACCAGCGGATAGTTGAGGGAAAACAGGCAAATTCCCCACAGCAGGCGGCGACGTAACAATAAGGCAAGCCACAGGGCAATTCCGCTGGCAATCGCCGCCAGGCCAAAATAAAAGCTCCAGAATGCGGTATCCCGGGTTGCGGTGCGGACAAACTCCTGAGGGGAAGAGAGCGTCGCCAGCAGGATCAGGGTACTGCTGCTGCGCAGGCGAAAGACCATATCGTATCCCGCGTCGCCAGGGGGCGGCGCTAAAATCAGTACGCTTTCGCGGTAGTCCAGGTCGCTATCGCGGGTCGAGGCATGGTCGCCAAACTCTTTATGCGTCCACGGGAGATTGCTGCCGGCAGGACGGTAGAAAACGCTGAGGTGATCGATAAAGGAGGGGCCGAGCTGCAGCCAGCGAGGTTCACCGTCAAAATCGGCCGCCGGCAGGTGGCTCTTAAACCAGTACGTTTTTGCTGAGTAGCCAAATGACGGGATGCGCTGTCCCGTAGTGAGCGCACTCTCCGGCAGGGCGAGAAATGTCTCCAGCGTCATCGAACCGTCAATGTCGGCAACCCACTGCACGGGAATATCAATGCCAACCTGACGACTTTGCGCCGCAGCGGGGGAAGAAAACATCAGGCTGGTCGCAATGCCAATGCCTATCCAGAAGAGCACTCTGTAGCTCCAGGCGAGCGAAGCGGCGAGGCCAGGAACGGCGCGTAGATGATTCAAATCTCCCCCTGCGGCATGGATGAATAATGGTGACAGGAATAATCAATCATGTCTGCGACATGCACAGGCGGTCCCCCCGGATGTCGGGAAATAAATGCGAAGTTTCAGACGGCACAGCATTCTGCAGGGGGCGGGGAGATTGTACCAGCGTTATTTGTAACAGGTCATACTGGCCAGACCTGTCCTCTACGCCGCGTCAGACAAGGCATGCGTCGTGATGGTATCCGGCATGACGAGCCCAAAACGGCGTAACATGATGTCGCTTTGGCCATGCGGCGATATAAAACGCTACTGCCGGGGAAACCAGGGCGATGATAAAACCGGGGGAGTGCATGTTCGCCTGGCGAGAGTCCCTTCCAGGGAAGCTGATTTATGCCATGGCGCGATTTTGGGCAGTGGAGTTCCGGGAGGGGAAGCCGCAGGAGAAAACGGGGCAGGGCTGCCCCGTGAACGTTAAGCGAAAACGACCTGCGCCCAGCGGGCCAGACCGGCGGTAACGGAGCCAAAATCATCTCCGCCGGCGATCGGTATACCCGGCAGGTGGGCTGCCAGGGCTTTCTTAATCAGCGGTGAGCGGGCGCTCCCCCCGGTCAGGTAGATCACATCCGGCGTTTCGCGGCTGTTGTCGAGCGCCAGCTGAACCTGTTCCATAATACGCGTCAGCGGCTGATTCAACGCGGCTTCCAGCCCCTGTTGGCTGATAGCCGTGGCCAGTTCATTGCCGATAAACGGTAGTCCGGCGGTCACCTGCTCCTGCGCGGAGAGGGCGATTTTACTCTCCTCCGCACTGCGTACCAGGCGATAGCTCAGACGCTGGCGCCAGACTTTCAGCAGCAGCGCGACTTTATCGGCGTCGCGGGCATCACGCAGTAAATCATTGAGCAAGCGACCGTTGGCGCTGCTGTAGAAATCGGTTTGCGCCGGCACATCGTTGATCGCGACGGCGTTCCACCACGGCAGTACCGGTAAGGCGATCCCTTTTTCAGTTTCGCCACCCATCCCCAGCAGCGGCATCAGGCATTTAAAGGCCAGAGCGATGTCGAGATCGTTCCCGCCGACGCGGCAGCCGCTGTGGCCGAGTAAACTTTGCTGGCGATCGGCTTTCTGCCGCCACTGCGGCCCCATCAGCAGCAGCGAACAGTCGGTGGTGCCGCCGCCGATATCGACGACCAGCACCCGTTTTTCTGCGTTGAGCGTCGCTTCGAAATCCAGCCCGGCGGCAACCGGTTCAAACTGGAAAACGACGTCGCGGAAACCGGCGCGCTTCGCCGCGCGCTCGAGGATCCCCTGCGCCTGGGCATTGGCGTCATCGCCACCCAGACCCTGGAAGTTGATCGGCCGGCCAATTACCGCCTGATCAATGGTTTCCGGAAGCTGCGTCTGCGCCTGCTGTTTAATATGCAGCATCATGGCGCACACCAGATCTTCAAACAGCGCAACCTGCTGCGGCTTCAGGCCGCTGGCGCCGAGGAACGATTTCGGGGATTTAACGAAGTACACTTCTTCCGGATCGTCGACATATTGATGCAGCGAGGCCAGACCAAACTGGACGCTGTTGCCGAGGACATCGATGTCTTCATCGCGGTTATAGTTGATGGCGCGACGCAGCAGCGCCTGGTTTTCAGCGCCGTTGGTCGGCACGTCATGATGGCGATAGAGCCATTCGCTGACCGCTTCGCGGGTTGGCGCCGACAGCATTGACGGCAGCAGCTTGCTGCCGTTTTCCAGCGTTAACAATTGCGGAAGATTATCGCGCATTACGGCAACCGAACAGTTGGCGGTTCCGTAGTCAAAACCAATAAACATGACCTGAAAAATCCCCATGCCAGTGAAGAAGGGGGGCGACTTTAGCGGATTGCCGCCACGGCGACAACTGGAATTTAAAAGCAAGGTATGTCGGACGTGGAGCGTCTATCATTGAGGCAATTAAAGAAGGAGAAATGATGACGCTGTTACCCTGGCACCCCCCCTACGACCCGCAATGGATATTCGGTTTTCTACGCGCCCGTGCGGTGGCGGGTATTGAAACGTTCAGCGAGGGGCGTTACACCCGCAGCTTTTCCCTGGCGGGCCATCGTGGCCTGATCGCGGTTGAGCCTGATATGGCGGCGCAGGGATTACGCGTGACCTTATCTGCCGGCCTGCTGCCGGTGGCCGATGCGTGCCACGATCGGGTTGCGCGCTTGTTTGATTTAGCCTGCGACCCGCATCGGGTGGCCCGGACGCTGGGCGCGCTGGCCAGCGCGCGTCCTGGGCTGCGGCTACCGGGATCGCTTGATGCCTTTGAACAAGGGGTACGCGCGGTGCTGGGGCAGCTGGTCAGCGTGGCGATGGCGGCGAAGCTGACGGCAAAAGTGGCGGCGGCTTACGGGGAACAGTTGGCGGAGGCGCCGGAATACCGGCTCTTTCCTGAACCACAAACCCTGGCGCGAGCGGATCCATTAGCGCTTAAAGCTCTGGGGATGTCGCTGCGGCGCGCCGAGGCCCTGATCCATCTGGCGCAGGCGGTGATTGACGGTCAGCTGCCGCTGACGGCGCCGGACGACATTGAGGCCGGGATGAAACAGCTGCAAACGCTGCCCGGTATCGGCCGCTGGACCGCCAGCTATTTTGCCCTGCGCGGCTGGCAGGCGAAGGACATTTTTCTGCCGGATGATTACCTGATTAAGCAGCGGTTTAGCGGCATGACCCCGGCGCGTATTGCCCGTTACGCCAGCCGCTGGCAGCCGTGGCGTTCCTATGCGTTATTGCATATCTGGTATAGCGAAGGATGGGCGCCGACGGAGGAATAACCATGCAGGGTGCATATCACTGGTATCGACGCGCTGAAATCCCTATAATTGCCGCGTTTGACGGTCAAACGTCACCCTTCCAATACATGAAATTATTCGAGATGCGCCTCAAAACTCGTTAGCGTTTTGAACAAACCCCACAGGGGCGAGGCTGCAAGCCGAGTCACGCGGCGGCAGCTCGAAGGGTTATGTGTATATACATCCAGGTTAATCAGGTCGCAAAAAAGTTATGACTGATACGTCTCATCAGTGCGTCATTATAGGTATCGCCGGCGCATCGGCTTCGGGAAAAAGTCTTATCGCCAGCACGCTGTATCGCGAATTGCGCGAACAGGTTGGTGATGAACATATTGGCGTTATTCCGGAAGACAGCTACTACAAAGATCAAAGTCATTTGTCGATGGAAGAGCGTGTTAAAACGAACTATGACCATCCCAGCTCAATGGATCACAGTTTACTGTTTCAACATTTGCAGATGTTGAAAAGCGGCCAGCCGATTGAATTACCGGTTTACAGCTACGTTGAACATACGCGTATGCCGGAAACGATCCACATCGAACCGAAAAAAGTGATCATCCTCGAAGGAATTTTATTGCTGACGGATGTTCGCCTGCGCAATGAGCTGAGCTTCTCTATCTTCGTTGATACGCCGCTGGATATCTGCCTGATGCGCCGCATCAAGCGCGATGTGAATGAACGCGGGCGCTCGATGGACTCGGTGATGGCGCAATATCAGAAAACGGTTCGTCCGATGTTCCTGCAGTTTATTGACCCTTCCAAGCAGTATGCCGACATTATTGTGCCGCGCGGCGGTAAAAACCGCATCGCGATTGATATTCTGAAGGCAAAAATCAGTCAGTTCTTTGAATAACACAGACGAATTGTGTAACGTGCAAAGAGAACCCAAATTGCCCTTAGCCCCGGAAGGTGTAGGGGCGCGATGCCATAAAGGAGAGAGCTCATGCGTCTGTGCGACCGAGATATAGAAGCCTGGTTGGATGAGGGGCGGCTATCTATCAGCCCGCGCCCGCCCATTGAACGTATTAACGGCGCGACCGTCGACGTTCGGCTGGGGAATAAATTCCGCACGTTTCGCGGCCACACGGCGCCCTTTATCGATCTGAGCGGGCCAAAAGCAGAAGTGACCGCGGCGCTGGATCGGGTGATGAGTGAAGAGATCGTGCTGCCGGAAGGCGAAGCCTTCTATCTGCATCCGGGAGAGCTGGCGCTGGCGGTGACCTATGAGTCGGTGACGCTACCGGCCGATCTGGTCGGCTGGCTGGACGGACGCTCCTCTCTGGCGCGTCTGGGGCTGATGGTGCACGTCACCGCTCACCGTATCGATCCCGGCTGGTCTGGCTGCATCGTGCTCGAGTTCTTCAACTCCGGCAAGCTGCCGCTGGCGCTGCGTCCGGGGATGCCGATCGGCGCACTGAGCTTTGAACCGCTGTCAGGCCCTGCGGCACGGCCCTATAACCGCCGTGAAGACGCCAAATATCGCGACCAGCAGGGCGCGGTGGCGAGTCGAATCGACAAGGATTGATAACGTAAGCGGTGTACTGAGGGTGCCATGAGACGAATTCTGACGACGCTGATGATCTTGCTGGCGGTGGTTGTCGCCGGGCTGACCGCGTTGGTATTGCTGGTCAATCCCAACGATTTTCGCGCCTATATGGTGCATAAGGTGGCGGAACGTAGCGGTTATCAGCTCGAACTCGATGGCCCGCTGCGCTGGCACGTCTGGCCGCAGCTGAGTATTCTTTCCGGCCGCATGACGCTGACGGCACCGGGGGCGGCTGAACCGGTGGTGCGCGCGGACAATATGCGTCTTGATGTCGCCCTCATGCCGCTGATTTCTCATCAGCTGCAGGTCAAACAGGTGATGCTCAAGGGAGCGGTCATTCAGCTGACGCCGAAGACCGAAGCCGTACGCGGCCAGGATGCGCCGGTGGTTCCTCACGACAATTCGCTGCCGCTGGTGGCGGAAGACAGCGGCTGGTCCTACGACGTGCGGCAGCTGCAGGTGGTGGACAGCGTCCTCTTTTTCCAGCATGAAGATGGCGAACAGGTGACCGTGCGCGATATTCGCCTGCAGATGGATCAAGATGAACATCATCACGCGACGCTCGACTTTGCCGGGCGAATCAACCGCGACCAGCGCGATCTGGCGCTCTCTTTCACCGCCGAGGTGCAGGGCGGTGACTATCCACACTCTCTGAAGGCTGACATCTCCCGGCTCGACTGGCAGCTGCGCGGCGCCGAGCTGCCGGCTGACGGCGTGAGCGGGCAGGGCAGTATGCAGGCGAACTGGCAGGAGGACGAGAAAAAGCTGAGCTTTGATAACCTCAATCTGACGGCGAACGGCAGCACGATTGCCGGCAGCGCCAGCGTGATTTTAGGTGACCGGGCCGACTGGAACCTCAATCTTCATGCCACGACTCTTGACCTCGACACTCTGCTGACGCACGGTTCTCCGGCAACGGATTCTGGCACCAGCCAGCAGGGACAAAGCCAGCCGAGGCAGCTGCGCCCGGTGATTGCCGACAGCGATATTCAGGAAGATTACAACAGCCTGCGCGGATTTACCGCCCATATGGCGCTGACGGCCGACCAGCTTCAGTGGCGTGGGATGACCTTTACTCAGGTGAAAAGCGACATCAGTAACCAGCTCGGACTGCTGACCATCAACCAGCTTCAGGGCGAACTGGATGGCGGCCTGATATCGTTGCCCGGCACCCTTGACGCGCGGGGAGAGACATCGCAAGCCTCCTTCCAGCCCAAACTGGATAACGTTGAGATTGCCACCATCCTGAAAGCATTTAACTATTCGCTCAATCTGACCGGTAAGCTCTCGTTAACCGGGGATTTCTCCGGTGAAAAAATTGATGCCGACGATTTCCGTCGTCGCTGGCAAGGAGATGCGCAGATACAGATGGCGAATACCCGCACCGAAGGGCTTAACTTCCAGCAGCTCGTGCAGCAAGCCGTTGAGCGCAGCACCAATGTGCAGGCGCAGGAAAATTACGACAACGCGACCCGCCTCGACTCCATGAGCAGCGAGCTGCAGCTGACGCAGGGACAGGTCACGTTGCAAAGCCTGCAGGGGCAATCAGAGATGATGGCGCTGACCGGGCAGGGCGACCTGAATTTGCTGAAAGAAGAGTGCGATATGCGCTTTAACGTGCGCGTGCTGGGCGGCTGGAAAGGCGAAAGCAAGCTTATCGACAAGCTCAAACAGACCGCGATTCCGCTGCGTATCTACGGAAAATGGCAGGCGCTGAGCTATAGCCTGCAGGTCGACCAGGTGCTGCGTAAACAGCTGCAGGATGAAGCTAAACAGCGGCTTAATGACTGGATTGAGCGCAATAAAAACACCCAGGACGGGAAAGAAGTGAAGAAGCTGCTTGAGAAACACTAACCGGGATTGACCGGAGGAGCGATTTTACCGGCCCGGATAGCGGCGCAAACGCCTTATCCGGGCGACCTGAACGCACTCTCCCTGTAGCCCCGGTAAGCGTAGCGCCACCGGGGGCAAGCAGACAGATGCAGGTTGAAAGGTTATCGCGGTGGTTTTCCCGGATAGCGGCGCGAACGCCTTATCTGGGCGACCTGAACGCACTCTCCCTGTAGCCCCGGTAAGCGTAGCGCCACCGGGGGCAAGCAGACAGATGCAGGTTGAAAGGTTATCGCGGTGGTTTTCCCGGATAGAGGCGTGAACGCCTTATCCGGGCGACCTGAACGCACTCTCTCTGTAGCCCCGGTAAGCGTAGCGCCACCGGGGAAGCAGACAGATGCAGGTTGAAAGGTTATCACGGTGGTTTTCCCGGATAGAGGCGTGAACGCCTTATCCGGGCTACCCGAGCGGACTCTCCCTGTAGCCCCGGTAAGCGCAGCGCCACCGGGGAGTATCTGCCGGCTGCGGGGATTACACTTCGTAGCTCAGCTCATCTTCCCGCGGCGGCGGCGGGATAATCTGCACTTTCTGTACCCGGTGACTCTCGACCTGCAGCGTGCGTACGATGTAGTCGCCGATTTTCACCTCTTCACCCGCTTCAGGGACATGCTGCAGATTTTCCATCAACAGACCGGCAATCGTGTGATACTCGCGCTTATCATCGAGCGGCAGGGGAATGTACTGCACTAAATCTTCCAGCGGCATATGCCCATTGGCGGTCCAGCTGCCGTCAGGATTTTTCGCGATATCGTGGCGGGCATCAATCTCTTCAGCCTCGTTGGGTAAATTGCCGGCGATGGTTTCCATGACATCGCTCAGGGTCACCACCCCCTCAACGGAACCAAACTCATCCACCACAAAGGCGAAATGGGTCCTGGCGTGGCGGAACTGCTCCAGTGCCGGCAGCAGAGGCAACGTCTCAGGGAACACCAGCGGCTGACGAAGCAGGACGCGCAGGTCGAGCGGTTCATGGCGCAGCGATTGCTGTAACAGGTCGATGACGTGAACCACGCCGAGCAGATCTTCATCATCATTTCCGCCGGTGACGACCAGCCGGGTGTGCTGGTTTTTCTCCAGCAAGGCACGGATTTCCTCCTCCGGTGCGCTAAGGTCTATATGCTCGATATCATGGCGCGAGGTCATAATACTGCTGACGGTGCGCTGGTTGAGATTAAGCACCCGCCCAATCATCCGGCGTTCCTGGGGGTTGAACAGCGGGTTATCGGCCTGGCTGTCGATCAGCGCGGCCGTATCGCTACTGAGCTCGGCATGTTCTTTATGCCCACTGAGTAAATTCATCACCGCTTCGGTCGTGCGCTGGCGTAGCGTGAGATTGGCGGAGAGGAAGCGACGGCGGTTGAACAGCGCCAGCTGGTTCAGCGACTCAATGATGACGGAGAAGCCGATGGCCGCATACAGATAACCTTTCGGGATGGGGAACCCAAACCCTTCGGCAATCAGGCTGAAACCAATCATCAGCAGGAAACTCAGACAGAGAATAACGATAGTCGGGTGGCTGTTGACAAACCGCGTCAGCGCTTTGCTGGCGAGCAGCATTAAACTCATGGCAATAACCACCGCCGCCATCATCACCGCCAGATGGTCGACCATGCCTACGGCGGTGATCACCGAATCGAGGGAGAAAATGGCATCCAGTACCACAATCTGAGCGACCACCCCCCAGAACCTCGCGCCCTTGCGCTGAACCGGATTATCGCTGTCTTTGCCCTCCAGCCGTTCATTCAGCTCAACGGTGGCTTTAAACAGCAGGAATAACCCACCAGACAACATAATCAAATCTCGCGCGCTAAAGCTGAGGTCGTGGTAGGTGAACAGCGGTGTGGTCAGGGTGACCAGCCAGGATATCGAGGCGAGCAGCAGCAGACGCATCAGCATCGCCAGCAGCAGGCCAATCACCCGCGCGCGGTCACGCTGAGTCGGAGGGAGTTTTTCCGCGAGGATCGCGATAAAAACAAGGTTATCAATACCGAGGACCAGCTCTATAACCACCAGCGTTATGAGACCGGCCCAAATTGAGGGGTCGGCAATCCATTCCATCATTAGTTAAAACCTATACTACCTGAGAGTGCCATCCGACGATCATGGATAAGCGACAGATAAATTGCAATATATTCTCGTCTTATGACGTCGGGCGGGTACAGCTGCGGGAGAAATGCTGCGGATCGCAATATTAGACTGCATGAATTATAGACGCGCGAGCTTATTTTTTATGCAAATAAGCTTATTAATAAAAGGCATGACTGTGGACGACTGAATATAAACTTGCAAAAAGTGTACTGGATCAATAATGCCGGTTATTGCTCTCTCTGGTCGCATAGCGGTATGAAAATCAGACGGATTCAGACGCCGGGGGTAAACGCCCAATTCAATTACTTAATCGTAGCGATCCAGTTTTTGATACTACTGAATGTCGTGGCTTGCAAAATATCTTGTTTAATCAGACGATATCAGTAGCTTTTAATAAGGTGTAAAAGTCAGTGCCGATGGATGACATGGATAGCGGGCAAGAGGCGAAGGAGGGCATGATGAGCGCAGCGGTGAGCTTTCTGCGCTATTTTCTATTGAAAATAGCGCCTGAAGATTATTTTTATGAATTATGGACCGGCGTTCATAAGAATAAATCCTCTTTTTCCCTACGTTTTGCGAATTATCCAGATGTATCCTCTGCAGTATTCTCTACCGGGAATGCAGCGATAAGTCCTGCTGGTGGTACGAGAACAGAAGAAAATCCTGAGGCAGGGCGCTATATGGTATCTGTGTCATCAGAATTTTCTTAAACCGCTCTGTCGGACCTAATACTTTGCGTGTATTCTCTGATGAAACATGTAGTTTCGGAATTTTGCTGGAAGTCGGACTGAGAGCAAAACGGTAATATCACAGATTGATACCAGGAGAACCTGTAATCAGGTGGGTATCGAAGATTTATCACTATATGGGTGGATATGAGAATGGCAAGTTTGAAAGCAGTTATTCCGGTAGCCGGATTGGGGATGCATATGTTGCCGGCCACCAAGGCGATTCCGAAGGAGATGCTGCCAATCGTTGATAAGCCAATGGTTCAGTATATCGTCGACGAGATTGTGGCTGCAGGCATCAAGGAGATTGTACTGGTTACCCACTCGTCTAAGAATGCCGTGGAAAACCATTTCGATACCTCCTATGAACTGGAAGCGCTGCTTGAGCAGCGTGTCAAACGTCAGCTGCTGGCTGAGGTACAGGCAATCTGCCCGCCGGGCGTGACCATCATGAACGTACGCCAGGCACAGCCGCTGGGACTGGGACACTCCATTCTCTGCGCGCGCCCGATCGTCGGTGATAATCCATTTGTTGTGGTGCTGCCGGACATCGTTCTGGATGATGCCAGCGCTGACCCGCTGCGCTATAACCTGGCAGCCATGGTGGCCCGCTTTAACGAAACCGGGCGTAGTCAGGTGCTGGCCAAGAGAATGGACGGCGACCTGTCGGAGTATTCGGTGATCCAGACCAAAGACCCGCTGAATGTGGAAGGGCAGATTGGCAGAATCGTTGAGTTTATCGAGAAGCCTGACGAGCCGCAGACGCTGGATTCCGATCTGATGGCCGTAGGGCGCTATGTTCTTTCCGCCGATGTGTGGGCTGAGCTGGAACGCACTCAACCCGGCGCATGGGGCCGTATTCAGCTGACCGATGCGATCGCTGAACTGGCGAAGAAGCAGCCCGTTGACGCCATGTTAATGACCGGCGAAAGCTACGACTGCGGGAAAAAAATGGGCTATATGCAGGCCTTCGTAAACTACGGGCTGCGTAACCATAAAGAAGGCACGAAATTCCGCGAGAGCATTAAGAAGTTACTCGCGTAAATAGGCTACGCCGGATTTCAGAAGTGTGAAAATGTAGGGTTTACAGAAGTATGTGGCATAAGACCGCGATGTTGCATGCTTCTGTAGATAACCCTGCTGATTAAAACAGCATATTTTAGACAAATATTAATCAATATAAATCAGATGGTTATGCTGATTTGCTGAAACACACTTAATGTGTAAACAAAAAGCGACTTCAGAGACATCTGGTTGTTGTGCTGGCCCTCCTGTGATGGAATGGTCGGAGTAGCATAATTTTATGTTTGCTAATAATGAGTTAGTCAGAATCTTCTTAAAAAAATATGCATGTCGCTGGCTGTCATAAAAAAATAAAACTTGACTGAGATCATGCTTACGCATTAAACAACAGTGATGCATGCATAAAAATGTGAAGTTATCGGATGTGTATGCCCATACCAACGTCATGGACAAAGGCGCTGCGAACTGGAAAATCGTCAAAGGATGAAAAATAAATGAACTGGCAGTGGGTCTCTTTTTTTGGCGATAGTACCGTGCTGTTACCCAGCGCGGCAGCAGTGTTCATGGTTTTATTTCTGCGCAGGCCTTCCAGACAGATTGCCTGGCAGTGGGGATTGCTGTTTGGTATTACCGGCGCCATCGTCAGTGCATCAAAACTGGCTTTTATGGGCTGGGGCATCGGCATCCGCGAGCTCGATTTCACTGGTTTTAGCGGGCACACCGCTTTATCTACCGCCTTCTGGCCCATTTTCTTATGGCTGCTCTGTGCCCGCGGTAGCATTGCTTTACGCCGGACTGCCATGGTTATAGGGTATTTGCTGGCCATCCTCGTGGGGTATTCCCGTCTGGCGATTCATGCCCACTCCCCATCTGAAGTGATTGCCGGGCTGCTGCTTGGCGCCTGCGGTAGCGCGCTGTTTCTGCTGCTGCAGCGGAATTCGTCGCGTGTGGTCGATGCACAGCTCTCCTGGGGCGGGGTGCTCAGTCTGATTATCATCCCCGTCGTGCTGCTAAATACCGGCGCTAAAGCGCCAACTCAGTCTCTGCTGGGTGAAATTGCCGTTAAGCTGGGTCCGCTGGAAAAGCCCTTTACCCGCGCGGATTTGCATAAGCGTTTTTACTGAATGTGCTGCTGACGATGAATGGGACCAGAGAAAATAATAGAATCAGTCCCGGTTTCGTACATTCATATTCGTGAAATAAATAGTTGCTACTACATTCTGCAGCAATATTTTTGCCGGCACAGGAAATAACGTGGCTGAGAACAATCCTAAATAGACAGGCTGCCCCTTATTCTTGAAATTAAATTATGTTTGTCAAGTATAAAAAATGAATGGCAGGTATTAATTTTTGTAGTTGACGGAAGTGACGAGAATTAGCGTGGTTAATATACTCATCCAATAAAAGCCTTAAAAAACATAGCGTTGCTTTGGTTGTGGTGCGTAAGCAAGCATCTTGAGCTGGAACGATGAGATATTATTAAACAATCTTATTGAGGTGTCGTCCGCTTGTCGGAGGAGTCGGTTTGGGTTGTTTTTATAAGCGAATAGTTGTCATTTTTACTCCCATTTGCCGGCAGAATCTCGTAAACTTGATGCCGCAAAAATATTGTCAGTGACTAATAATCACGCGGGCACTGTGCCAGCAAAAATGTATAAATGAAGTACAGTGCATTGGTAGCTGTTAAGCCAAGGGCGGTAGCGTATCGAAACCGCCAGCGTCAATTCTGCAGTCATCTTCTATATGTTCGAAATTCCTAAAACCGATTGCGACGGATGATTATCCGCAAGCACCGTATATAATCGGCAATCTTTCTGACTAAACAGCGTGTTATCCCTCTGGTTGACTGGAGATAGCTCATGTCCGCTGTGGGTGGTGATCGGTGTGAGGGGAGTCGTTGGCGCTTTGGCTGTTGCACTGACATTTCAAATACTGCGTGGCTGATTACGTTCGAAGGGACTGCTTATTGCATCATCACTGCTGAACTAACATACTACGACTGGCGTCAGCGTGCGCTCTCTAAACTCATATTCCCCATGACTCGCTAGCTTGCGGAAACGGGGCTAAAAATGGATCTTGTATAATGATGAAAATCGCGCGTCTTGCACTTGCTTTGGGGCTGTTGACATCGGTGAGTGCGCAGGTTTATGCCTCTGGTCTGGTACTCAATGATAACGAACTGCGTAACGATCTCTCCTGGCTGTCTGACCGGGGAGTTATCCAGCTTAGCCTTTCTACCTGGCCCCTGAGCCAGGAAGAGATTACCCGGGCGTTAAAAAAGGCCAAACCTTCCTATTCTTCTGAACAGGTGGTGCTGGCGCGTATTAATCAGCGGCTTTCCTCATTAAAGGCTGATTTTCGCGTCAGCGGCTACACCTCTACCGATCAACCGGGAACACCTCAGGGCTTTGCGCAAAGTCAACCGGCAGATAACTCGCTATCGCTGGCCTTTAACAACAGTGGCGACTGGTGGGATGTTCATCTGCAGGGCAATGTGGAAGGCGGTGAGCGTATCAGCAACGGCTCCCGGTTCAATGCCAACGGCGCGTACGGGGCGGTGAAGTTCTGGAACCAGTGGCTGTCGTTCGGTCAGGTACCACAGTGGTGGGGACCGGGCTATGAAGGGAGCCTGATCCGCGGCGATGCCGCAAGACCAATGACCGGATTTCTGATGCAGCGCGCTGAACAGGCCGCCCCGGAAACCTGGTGGCTACGCTGGATTGGCCCCTGGCAGTATCAGATTTCCGCCAGCCAGATGAACCAGTATACTGCGATACCCCATACTAAGATTATCGGCGGCCGTTTAACCTTCTCTCCGTTCCAGTCTCTGGAACTGGGGGCTTCACGTATTATGCAGTGGGGAGGAGAAGGGCGCCCTCAATCCTTTAGCAGTTTCTGGGATGGTTTCACCGGGCAAGATAACACCGGTACAGCGAATGAGCCGGGCAACCAGCTGGCGGGATTTGACTTTAAATTCAAATTAGAGCCGACTTTGGGTTGGCCTGTAAGTTTTTATGGTCAGATGGTCGGTGAAGATGAAGCTGGTGGGTTACCTTCTGCTAATACGTTCCTTGGAGGAGTTGAAGGCCATCATGGTTGGGGCAAAGATGCAATCAATTGGTATGTGGAAGCACATGATACCCGCTCAAATATGAGCCGGACTAACTATATCTATACCCACCATATTTACAAAGATGGCTATTATCAGCAGGGTTATCCATTGGCTGATGCCATGGGAGGCGATGGCCAGTTGTTTGCAGGTAAAGTCGAACTGGTAACGGAAGATAATCAGCGCTGGAGTACACGTTTAGTGTACGCCAAAGTGAATCCTGAGAATCAAGCGATCAATAAGGCATTTCCACATTCGGACACTTTGAAAGGTGTACAGCTGGGATGGAGTGGGGATGTTTATAAGACAGTTCGCCTGAATACGTCGCTTTGGTATACGAATGCGGACCATAGCGATAGTGATGATGTTGGCGCAAGCGCCGGGATTGAGATCCCATTTAGTTTATAGGCTGAATGCTGCAAATAGCTAGGAGAATGAAGCGAATTCAGCATTCTCTATGTGAAGCCAGGTGGGAATAAACTGGTGGACAATAGGCAGCTCGGGAATTAGCAAATTTTAGTTTACTGATGATGTGACATTATGAAGAAAAAAATGGTTAGATTTTCGGCGTTGGCATTGGCAATAGGGTTCTTGTCGGGTTGTACAATCATGCCAGGACAGGGGTTAAATAGCCTGCGTAAGAATGTGGTTGAATTACCAGATAGTGATTACGATCTGGATAAACTAGTCAACGTTTATCCAATGACACCAAACTTGATCGATCAACTACGTCCGGCTTCGGTGATGGCGCAACCTAACCCGAAACTGGATAATCTACTGAAAAGCTATGAATATCGTATCGGCGTCGGTGATGTATTGATGGTAACTGTGTGGGATCACCCGGAGTTGACTACCCCAGCAGGCCAGTATCGTAGTGCGAGTGACACCGGCAACTGGGTCAATTCTGACGGTACTATTTTCTATCCTTACATTGGTAAGGTTCAGGTCGCGGGAAAAACATTAGCTGAAGTCAGACAAATCATTGCCAGTCGCTTGACAACCTACATTGAGAGTCCTCAGGTTGACGTCAGTGTCGCTGCATTTCGCTCGCAGAAAGTTTATGTGACGGGGGAAGTGACAAAATCTGGTCAACAGGCAATTACAAACATACCATTGACCGTTATGGATGCAGTTAATGCAGCTGGTGGTCTTGCACCTGATGCTGATTGGCGCAATGTCGTACTAACGCATAATGGAAAAGATACAAAAATTTCCTTGTATGCTTTGATGCAAAAAGGGGACTTAACTCAGAACCATTTGCTCTACCCGGGTGATATTTTGTTTGTACCTCGCAATGATGATTTGAAAATATTTGTGATGGGTGAGGTAGGTAAACAGAGCACAATGAAAATGGACCGTAGTGGCATGACTCTAGCTGAGGCTATTGGTAATGCTGAAGGTATGTCACAAGCATTCAGTGATGCAACTGGAGTATTTGTTATCCGTCAATTAAAAGGGGATAAGCAAGGAAAAATTGCGAATATTTATCAACTGAATGCACAAGATGCTTCGGCTATGGTGTTAGGAACGGAGTTTGAATTACAACCTTATGATATTGTTTATGTGACTACAGCTCCACTTGTTCGTTGGAACCGAGTAATGTCTCAGCTAGTACCGACAATTACTGGCGTTCATGATATTACTGAAACCACTCGTTACATCAAAACGTGGCCATAATATGTTTAATTCTATCCTTGTTGTTTGTACTGGAAATGTCTGCCGTTCTCCGATAGCGGAACGATTGCTCCGTGAGCAATTGATTGGTAAGAAGGTAGATTCAGCAGGTGTTGGTGCCCTGATCAATCATTCTGCTGATTCGTCAGCCATTGCAATTGCGGAAGAGCACGGATTGTCATTAAGTGGACATAAAGGGCAGCAATTCAGTTCAAAACTAGCTAGAGATTATGATCTGATATTAGTCATGGATAAGTCTCATATAGAGCAAGTGAATCGGATTGCCCCCGAAGTTCGTGGAAAAACTTTACTTTTAGGTCATTGGGATGGCCAAAAGGAAATTCCCGATCCGTACAGACAAAGCAAAGAAGCATTCGAGTTTGTATACCAACTCATTGAGCGTAGTTGCAAACTTTGGGTACAAAAACTGAACAGTTAACTCTTTAGGAATTTCGTGCATGCCTTCTGAAACGCCGATAAAAAATACAACCCAACAGAAAACTGAAATTGATATCGGTAGACTAGTGGGTGAAATTATAGATCACCGGAAATTGATTATCAGTGTTGTTGCAATTTTTGCAATGATTTCATTGGTATACGTACTTTTTGCAACACCTGTCTATCAGGCTAATGCATTAGTACAAGTCGAGCAAAAACAAGGAAATGCTATACTTGATAGCTTGACCCAAGCTTTGCCAACAACTCAACCAAAATCTGATCCTGAAATTTCTCTCCTTCTATCTCGTATGATACTAGGTAAAACCGTTGATGATTTAAACCTACAGGCTCAAATTGAGGAAAAGCATTTCCCAATATTTGGTAAAGGGTTAAGTAGAATCACAGGACAGGCTGATAGTCACATTTCTGTCAGCAATTTTAAGCTGATCGCTAACGATAAAAAACATCCAAAAATTGAACTGGAAGTGGTTGACAATAAATCATTTGTAATAACAAATGACGAAGAAGTAATAAAGGGAAGTGTTGGGGAGTTGATAGAAAAAGGAAATCTATCTATCAAGGTTGATCATATTGATGCAGTGCCTGGAACTGCGTTTGATATTACGTATTTAAGTAAGCTAGAAGCTATCAATAATATCCAAAACTCATTTAAAGTCGAAGACCAGGGTAGAGATACCGGAATGTTAAACCTTACACTCACGGGTGAGGATCCGATTTTAATAAAAAGGGTTTTAGACAGTATTAGTAAGAATTACCTTGAGCAAAACATAGATAGACAAGCGGCACAAGATGCGAAAAGCCTTGAGTTTTTAAGTAGGCAATTACCTAAAGTTCGCTTTGATCTGGATAAAGCAGAAAATATACTGAATGCTTATAGACAAAAGAAAGATTCGGTAGATTTATCATTAGAAGCAAAATCTGTACTGGATCAAGTAGTCAACGTTGATAATCAGTTAAATGAATTAGTATTTCGTGAGGCTGAGATATCTCAACTTTATACAAAAGAGCATCCAACATATAAAGCGTTAGTCGAAAAAAGAGAAACTCTAAATCAAGAGCGAGCTCGATTAAATAAACGTGTAGCTTCAATGCCAGAAACTCAACAGGAAATTCTGCGTTTAAGTCGTGATGTTGAATCTGGCCAAGCTGTATATATGCAGCTGTTGAACAGGCAACAAGAGCTTAGCATCGCAAAATCAAGTGCTATTGGTAACGTGCGTATTATTGACCCTGCAGTCACGGAACCAACTGCCGTTAAACCTCAAAAAATTGCAATTATTGCAATTGGTATAATAGCAGGCCTCTTTGTATCTGGTTGGATTATTCTTCTTCGTGTTCTATTAAGAAAAGGTATCGACTCACCTACACAATTAGAAGAAAATGGTATTAATGTGTATGCAAGTGTACCTATTTCAGAGTGGTTATATAAAAATGGCGAAAATGATGGGAAAGAGGGAGGAAATAAAACTCATCATCATAAAAAATATGGGTTGTTAGCCGTAGAAAACCCTGCAGATTTAGCCATTGAAGCAATTAGAAGCCTTAGGACGAGTCTCCACTTCGCTATGCTGGATGCCGTGAATAATGTCCTGATGATATCAGGTGCTAGTCCGAATGCAGGCAAAACTTTTGTAAGTAGTAACCTTGCCGCAGTCATGGCTCAAGGTGACCGGAAAGTAATTTTTATTGACGCGGACTTACGCAAAGGATATGCGCACAAAATCTTTGGTCTACCAAATGATGTTGGTCTTTCCGAATATTTATCAGGTTCTGCAAATATAAATAATGTTGTTAAAAGAGTAGAATTTGGACAATTTGATTTTATAAGTAGAGGCACTATTCCTCCAAACCCTGCAGAATTGTTAATGCGCGGTAGTCTTGAAGTATTAATTGAATGGGCTTCTAAAAACTATGATCTTGTGATTGTAGATACACCTCCAGTTCTTGCTGTAACAGATCCAACAATAATATCTAGATGCGCAGGTACCACATTGATGGTAATCCGGCATGAAGTGAATACATTGCCTGAAGTTGAAGCAGCAATGAAACGCTTTGAAATGAATAATGTGAATGTTAAAGGTGTAATACTTAATGCTGTAGTCAAGCGAGCAACTAACTATTATGCGTATGGGTATAATAGTTATACATATGACTATACTGATAAAGCCAAGTAATATAGCTTCGAAATGTCGGTCAGAAATGGCTGACATTTCCTTTACTAAAATGAGATGATTTCATGTTGGTCAACGGTTTTGGAACTACAAACAAATGCGAAAGTTTCACTATATGGAGTATAGTGATACTAAGCATTTTAGGGGCAACATATATAGCAAAATTGTTACCAGTTTCTGAAACAGGATTGCTTGAAGTTATTTTCTTGCTATCCGCCATCCTGGCACTAATAACAACTGGAATAAATAAGAATGCGTTATTTATTTCTAATGCCTTTTTAATATATCTTTTTTATTCTTTTGTTTCAGTAATTCTAATTACGCATGCCAATTTGCTAGATTTTGTTCAAGCCTATAAATCATATTATTATTTTATATTGCTTGGGGCCTTTTATAAGAAAGAAATTTTTTCGGAAGAAGTAATAGAAAGAATATTTAAGTTTCTCCTGTTGGTATTCCTTGTAAAATATAGTTTGGATAAATTCGTTTTAAAAATTGACAGGCCGACAGTTCTTATCGAAAATAACTTTGAGCTAATATTGTTAATATTGCTTTATTACTATGTTAATATAATAAAAAAAGATGCAAATATAATTAATACACTCCTTATGCTGTTTGTTTGTATAATTTCTGGTTCACGTTCATCCCTAATTGCTATGATGATAGCTATTTTATTCTCTTTTGACCGTCGATTAGATATTAAAAAAATAGTAATGATGACGCTGATACCTTTAGCAGTGCTCGGTATTTATATGATATTTCAATCGCGATTAGAAGATTCTGGTGGGAGTTCATATGAACAAATTGATAGATATCGATTCTTTCTTGAATTCCTATCATCAACATCTGATTGGCCCTGGTGGAAATTTTTCATAGGGTCAACAGCATTAACACCGTTATCGGCTACATCATGTGCAAATCTGTCATATTATCAACTTCTTTTTAGTTATTCAGGTGATGGGAAATGTTACTCAGTAATACTGCATTCCTTTCTGCTGCGGGTTATATATGATCATGGATTTTTTGGGTTTATTGCTCTTATAACAGTTCTATGTTTATTTTTGAATAAATTTTCATTGAAAAGTAAAATTTGTATTATCTCTATCTTAATGGCGACTGCAATGTCAGTTTCGTCATTGAATAATGTTTATGTATCATTAGCGTTAGTATTCTTTATTGGTGCTGAAAAAAACTACAGGGTAATAAATGGAACAGTTTAAAGAAAATATCAACGAACCATTTACTATAGTAATACCAAATTATAAAAGGGTTAACGAACTAATTAGGGCTATAGATAGCATTAGAGAACAAAAAGGTTATGATGATTTAGTTCATAAAATAATAATAGTAGATGATAAAAGTGAAAATATATCTGATATTGAAAATGCATTGCAAATTTACAGTGATAAAAAAATATTATTAGTTAAAAATTCATTTAAAAGTAACGCTGCTGCTACTCGCAATCAAGGAGCTAGAATGGCTCAATCCGAATGGATATGTTTACTTGATTCGGATGATGCATTTTCAAATAACAAACTATTATCTCTAATGGAAATAATCAATAGTAAGGCCGATGTATACTATAATAAAGCTATTGTTTATTTTGATAATAGGGTAGAGGACATCGTTCCCCATAGACCAAAAAAAACTGAAGAAAAAATCTCTGAATACTTGTTTGTGAGTGATGAATATATGCAAACATCAACTCTAACGATTAAAAGAGTTTTTTTTGAAAATAGTGGTTTCAATGAAAAATATATTCGTCATCAAGACTATGATCTTTGCTTAACTTTTGACGATAAAAAAATGGTTGTCGAATTTGCTGATTTTATTGGCACTAAAATATTTTGGAACTCTCAAGACAGACCAAATGAAAAAGGAGAATCATTCCAATATTCATTGAATTGGCTTGAAGAGAACAAATACCGAATTACTGAAAGAGCGTATCATAAATTTTATTTTAAGTTTATTGTGTTGAAATCAGCAAGGAATGGATTGAAAAAAATTAGTATTAAATATTTTTCAAATCTCGATATAAAAACCTTGAGCATTAAGCAACTTATAACCTATGCAATAGTTTTAATTGTACCGAACAATCTACAGCGAACTTTTTACATGATGTATAAAAAGGTTAAAGTTAATGCAGCAAAATTCAAATCCAGTTAAATTGTTATCTAATAAAATACCTCAACAATACTTTTGTGTGAAAAATGATGAAGGAATAAATACTTTTCTAAACTGCTACTCTTATTATGTATTTAGGAAAAGATCAAAGGATTATCAGGTTTTTGATAAGATATATTGCGATGGAATATTGCTGCAGAAAATGGTTGGCCTCATTGGTATCAAAACCAAAAGGATTAGTTTTGATATGACTTCACTGGCCCCTGAAGTTTTTAGATATGCAGAGAAGAGTATGAGTACTGTTGCAATTATAGGTAGCGAGGACGAATATCTTCAGACTGCTATTAGTAAATTAAAAGATAAATTCCCCGATTTAAATGTAATTGAGTCCAGAAATGGTTTTTTTGCATCTGAAGAGGAAAGAAGAAATTATTTAGATCAAATAGCTGAAATAAATCCTGACATAGTAATTGTAGGTATGGGAGCACCTTTACAAGATTACTTTTTGATAGATTTAAAGAAACAGGGGTGGAAAGGGCTAGGCTATACTTGTGGTGGATTTATTCATCAAACTGCAAACAAAGGGACTATTTATTACCCAACGTTTTTTGATAAATATAATCTAAGATGGCTCTACAGGATATATGATGAGCCAAAACTATTTAAGAGATACTTCCTTTATTATCCTATTTCGATAGCACTGTTTTATTATGATTTTTTTAGAGGAAAGTTGATCAGATAACGTCAAGGCTGTAGTTATATTATAAATACAGGCTTTTGCGTATTAATTAACTAATAGGAGTCTTATTGTGCTGGATATTACAAAAAGAACTTTTTTAAAATTTATATCTTTATTTAGTACCCAGCTTCTTGTACCAACTAAAGTTCTGTCAGCCACGGAAGAAAACTTTAATAAAGATATATCTGAACAGTTATTCCCAAGTAATATTGCTGGGAAAATGACTAGTTTGCATGATTATATGTCCTCAGAAGAGTTGGCTGATGCGAATAGTGATAATCCACAAATAGATCATTCAGAAGCCTTAAGAAAAGCTTTAAGAAATACATCCTTCCTATACTTACCTGCAGTAAAAGGCGCATATCGTTTTAAAGATGTTGAATTACCTGATGGTGTTTGGCTCATTGGAAATGCTAAATTACCTTATATGGGTGATCAATCTTCCAAGCTAATCGGATGTGGATCGGCTATTATAATGGCAGATGGTGGGGAGTGTATTTTTAAATTTAATAATAATGTTACACTCTTTGGTTTAGCGCTTTATGGAAATGAACAATTGACTAGTGATGGAGTCACACTTTCCAACCAAAAAATTGGAAAGATTTCAAATTTAAGATTTTTATACTGTGGATTTTATGGATTTAGAGTTGCAATCGGAAATAAAAATAAGTATATGAAGGTTGATGTAAATAATTGTGTTATTTCGGCTAATAAAGTTGGTGTGTATAATATTGTTGACTCGAAAGTTTTCGGAGGGAGTATTAATGGGAATACTGCGGATGGAGTATTATTAAATGCAGGTGCAAATGACAATACTTTTTTGAATGTGAAGGTTGAATGGAATGCTGGAAGTAATTTTAAACTCATTAAGTCTGTGAATAATATAATTTCTTCATGCATTAGTGACCGCGCAGGACAATATGGTATTCTTTTGAATAGTTCCCAGGTGGTTATTGACTCTTCAGTTTTTAGACGCAATTCCGCGAAAATTAGTGATAGTGAAAAATCTGCTCATATAATATTGACAGGTAATAAAACATCTGCATTGATAAGAAGTATAAAAACTGTAGTAGGCCGTAATGATGATAAAAGTGGTCAAGTCTCACCTAAGTATAGTGTGATATGTCAAGGTGATAGTTCTGAAATGAAACTAATAATTTCTGACAGTGACCTAACTGGAGTCACAGGAAGTTCATTCAATTTTATTGTAAAACCAGATGTATTTAAGAACACAAATAATATAACAAAATAGGTATTTTAATAATTGAATGTGTATATTTATTTCTGGTCGTTACTATATTTATCTCTTCGTATAATTAGGAACAGGATTTATGGCAATAATTCGAAGTAAACCCTTGTTGAATATGATTTGGCTATCAGGTGATAGTATTATTCGGTTGGGATTCGGATTTTTAATTAGCGTTTGGTTAGCCCGATATATGGGGCCGAATGAATTTGGGCTCTATAATTATGCTATAGCAATCATTACAATTTTTACTGCCGTAGCGTCACTTGGAATGAATGGCGTTACAGTCAGAGAATTAGTAAAACGTCCTGATAATTCAGCAGTCATTATGGGTAGTTCTTTCCTTCTACAAATATCAGGTAGTATTCTGGCTTGCTTTTTAGTTGTAGTTTTTACTTCGTTTCTACGTCCTCATGAATATGATGTATTACTTGTCGTAGTAGCTATGTTGCCTTCCATATTATTTAGATCAAGTGATATCATAAAATATTGGTTTGAATCAAATGTTACCTCTAAATATACTGTCATAGCACAAAATATATCTTTTTTTATAAGTTGTGCTCTTAAGATAATAATAATATTATCTAATTGGCCATACTTGTTAATATCTATTACGGTATCTATTGAAGCATTATTAGTTGCAACAATATTATTTTATATTTATTATAAAAAAACATCTAAAATTAATTGGAAAGTTGATTCAAAAGAATGTAAGCAGTTACTTTCGCAAAGTTGGCCCTTGATTTTTTCGGGCTTAGCTCTGATGTTATATATGCGAATGGATCAAATAATGATTGGTAACCTCATCGATAACGCTGCGGTTGGTGTATATTCGGTAGCTGTAAAAATGATAGAGGTTTGGTATTTTTTCCCAATTGCTATTGTTTCATCTTTTTTTCCTAAGATTATTAAATCAAAAGAAAATAGTGAGCGGGAATATAATGATAAAATGCAATTATTGTATGATGCACTTGTTATAATTGGCATTACATTAGCGGTTTTTGTTACATTTATTTCTAGCTATATAATTATTTTCTTTTTTGGAGAAAAGTATTCGGCCTCTATTGGCGTTATTAAAATCTACGCATGGGTCAGCATCTTCTATTTTCTAAGTTCAGCCAGTGGGCGTTGGTATATAAATGAGAGGTTGCAAATGTTTGCTCTGACGAGAAACCTTCTTGGATTATTAGTCGGCGCAATTCTGAACTATATACTCATCCCTATCTATGGAATTATAGGGTCTGCATATGCTACTTTATTTGCATATTTTTGTGCAGCTTATCTTTTTGATATATCGAATAAAAAGACTCGAATTTCATTCTATCAAAAATCAAAGGCACTATGGGTGCCTGGTGCTATTTTTCGCTTAAGAAAATTTTTAATTAATAAGGGTGCAGTATGATTGTAAAAAACAAAGGAAAGGAAATAATTTTATATGGTGCATTTGATAGGTATAATTATGGTGATAATTTAATGCCTGTACTAATGGAGATGTATTTGAAACGTTTCCATGCTGATCTAGTAAAAGATTATGATTTCGTTTTTGCATCTATAAAATCATCAGATTTAACAAAATATCAATGTAAAAAAACCTTACCGATTACAAACTTTTTGGATGCAGAAGACGGATCTATTATAATAGTTGTTGGTGGGGAAGTCCTTAGTGCTGATGTTGTAGGGCTTTTTACACACGTACAAAAAAATCCATTAAACGCAAAACTTATTCGTGCTTGTAATAAATTTTTCCCTCAATTAATAAATAAAATAGCAAAGAAAAATTATGGCGCAATTTGGGATTTCCCATACATTCCTCAGCTAGGTTCATTTAAGAATAAAGTAAGTGTTATATATAATACTGTCGGTGGCATTCCCTATGCATCACAGAAGAAAAATATTTCAGATGCCATCTATATTTCCTCAAGAGATCAGAGAACATATGATGCAGTGTCTTCAATGGTATCTACCGAATTAGTTCCAGATTCTGTTTTGATGGTTTCGTCATTAATTGATCTGGATTTTTTAGAAAAACATGTTCGGTTAGAAATTAGAGAATTATTAGAAAGTAAAAAAATCATTACAGTTCAGGCATGCCCTTATAAAGTAAAATTCACAGCGCAAGAGCTTGCTCGTGAGCTAGATTCGATATCATCTTCTAGTGATGTCCAGCCAGTGTTATTACCAATCGGGTACGCTAGTGGGCATGATGATATTATTTTTCTTCAGAAAGTTAAGGATGCTTGTTCATCTAATATTCCAATATTTGATGATCTTTCTTTATGGGAGATTATGTACTTGATAGCACGCTCTGAAGCATTTTATGGTACTAGCCTGCACGGTGTCATTACAGCTATGTCTTTTGAGGTGCCTCATTATTGCATTAATAGTGATATTAAAAAACTGGTATCTTTCTTAAAAACCTGGAGCATTCAGCCATATAATGAATCTATAGTAATTACTGATATTTCAACAACGTTAGAATATGATCATGGTAGTCAGCGCTCAGAGCTACATAATGCAGTAAAACAAGCTAAAAATAAAATATTCGAGAGTCTTAATAAAATTTCTACAGTTTTATAATGCCCTCTTTCTGGACGGGTTCAAATATCTCTTGTGAAGCTTGCAGGTTATTCAATGAATGCTTTAATTATTGTAGTTATTTATAACAAGAAAATACAGAGTTCCCAGACGCTAAACTCTCTATTGCATACGTTTGCAACTGATTCTCATCTCTTGATCTTTAATAATGGGCCTGAATCCCTTGAATTGGATGATGATATTTATAAGAGTTTAAAAGATAAATTCAATAATAATATATTTATTCAGGAAGATTTATCTAACAGACCTCTAAGTGTCTTATATAATTACGCAATAAATGAACATAAAGGTTATAGTTACTATTGCCTTTTTGATGATGATACTAATATTCCAGTTGATTATTTTTCAGAAATCGAAACTGCTAGAAAACAGTATCCTGTAGATTTAATGTTGCCTGTTATTCGCTCTGTAAGTGATGATACAGTGCATTATCCATTAATTAATGGAAAGCCTACTGACATTAAAGGTATAGTTTCTTCTGATAATATAGTTTTTTCAATTGGTTCAGGATTAGTAATTTTTGACTCATTAATTAAAAGTTTTAAAAGTAATAATATAAAACTTTTTGATGAAAGATATGCATTCTATGGTGTTGATTTTAGTTTATTTAGAAGAATTAGAGTAATTCAGAAAAATGGTTGCTCTGTCAATATTTCAGTAGTTTCTTCGTTATCACATTCATTAGCCAAGACAAAGAAAGTCAAGGAGAATTGGAGAAAGTGTGAGATTACAATTGATCAAGCTTTGACCACAAAATTCTATGGGAAAACTCAGTTTGGTATATTGTTTATAATTGCAAAAAAAATACTGAAATTAGATTTTAAAAATGCCCTTTTGGCGTTAAAAACGTATAGCACAGGCTGCCATCCGCGGTCACAAAAATATATGTGATTATACTGTTTTTAAAATTTCTTTCTACTAGATGTGATTGTACAATCTAATTTAACTAGACACTAAATTTTGTAGTGTAATAGCGTGATGGTACAGCATGTAAATATATTCCATTTTAGGTCTGAAAGAGTGAAATATGGCGATATTACATCATCGTTCGCGTTCAAATGCGAATGCTTCACTAATCTCAATTTTGCAGCGTTTTTCAGATATATTGATAATCTTTTTATCTTTATATCTAGTTTGCTTACTTCACAAGATGACATTTAATTACCAAGCATTAATGGTCGCACTGCTTGTGTTAGTTATTTTTCAAATGATAGGTGGAATTACCGATTTCTATCGTTCATGGCGAGGCGTAAAGATTTCTGCTGAAATATTGTTGATTTTACAAAATTGGACTTTGAGTCTTATATTAACCATGGGTGTAATATCTTTTCAATCATCATTAGAGATTGGGATTGATATTTTCTTACAATGGTATTTGATTGTTTCGTTAGGTTTTATCTTCTGTCGGTCATTGATTCGTTTTTTGTCAGGCTTATTACGAAAGTTTGGATATAATACCAGACGTGTTGCTTTGGCAGGGTCTATGCCTGCAGGAGTTAACTTAATAAAAAGCTTTACTGATGAACCTTGGCTAGGATTTATTGTTAAGGGGATCTATGACGATGATTTCTACGAAGCTAAGGATGGCATTGAATATATTGGAAATTTCGATATGTTAGTGCAAGACGCAAGGGAAGGTAAGCTGGATCGTATATATATTGCTATGAGTATGAGTAATGAAAATAAAATGAAAGAGCTTGTTCGGAAACTGACTGATACGACATGCTCCGTCCTTTTTATCCCAGATCTTTTCACATTTAATATACTGCAGTCTCGTACTGAAGAAATTAATGGTGTACCTGTTGTTCCGTTGTTTGATACACCATTAAACGGAATTAATATGGTTTTTAAGAGACTTGAAGATATAATTTTTTCTTCAATAATTCTTCTGTTGATTTCACCGGTGTTATTTTTCATAGCATGTGCAGTTAAATTATCATCTCCTGGGCCTGTGATTTTTCGGCAAATACGCTATGGTATGGATGGAAAACCGATAAGAGTATGGAAATTTCGCTCAATGAAGGTTATGGAAAATGATGACAAAGTAATACAGGCAAAAAAGAACGATTTTCGTGTTACTAAAGTTGGTAAATTTCTCAGAAGTACCTCTTTAGATGAACTGCCGCAATTCTTTAACGTTCTATTCGGTCAAATGTCTGTTGTAGGTCCGCGGCCCCATGCTGTTGCACATAATGAGCAATATAGGAAATTGATACAAGGTTATATGCTACGGCATAAAGTAAAACCTGGCATTACTGGCCTTGCTCAGATTAATGGTTGGCGCGGAGAAACCGATACACTGGAAAAGATGGAAAAAAGGATTGAATATGATTTGCTCTATATTAGAGGTTGGAGCATCTGGTTGGATGTGAAAATTATATTCTTAACTATCTTTAAAGGTTTTGTTAACAAGTCCGCATATTAATTATTTGTAGTTAGATTAACTTGTAAAAGAGGATATAATGAAAATTTTGATTACTGGTGGTGCTGGCTTCATCGGATCTGCCGTAGTAAGATTCATTATTAATGAAACAGATGATGAAGTTGTGGTTGTTGACGCTCTGACTTATGCTGGAAATTTAGAATCTCTACATGAAGTTTCTGATAATCCCCGTTACCAATTTGAACATGCAAATATCTGTAATCGCCAGTCATTAGATCGTATTTTCAGTGAATATAAACCTGATGCCGTTATGCATCTGGCTGCAGAGAGTCATGTTGACCGCTCAATTGATGGCCCTGCGGCATTTATTGAAACTAATATTGTTGGTACCTATACTTTATTGGAAGCAACAAGAGAATACTGGAATAAACTTGATAGTGTAGCCAAAAAGGATTTTCGGTTCCATCATATTTCCACAGATGAGGTTTACGGCGATCTACACGGAACAGATGATCTCTTTACTGAAAAGACACCTTATGCACCCAGTAGTCCTTATTCAGCATCAAAAGCATCAAGTGATCATTTAGTTCGTTCTTGGTTACGTACTTATGGCTTGCCAACCATTGTTACCAACTGTTCAAATAATTACGGGCCCTACCATTTCCCTGAAAAGTTGATTCCACTAATTATTCTAAATGCCCTTGAAGGAAAGCGTTTGCCTGTTTATGGTGATGGTGGACAAATTCGCGACTGGTTGTATGTGGAAGATCATGCTCGTGCTCTTTACGCAGTGGTGACCAAAGGTATAGTTGGAGAAACTTACAATATTGGAGGGCATAATGAACGTAAAAATATTGAGGTTGTAAACACTATCTGTCAGTTACTTGAAGAGTTAGTTCCAACTAAACCTAAAGGTGTTCTCCAATATACTGATTTGATTACATATGTTGCAGATCGTCCTGGGCATGACATGCGTTATGCCATTGATGCAAAAAAAATTGACAATGAATTGGGTTGGAAACCACAAGAAACGTTCGAAAGTGGCATCCGCAAAACGGTGCAATGGTATTTATCAAATGTAGATTGGTGGAGCCGTGTTAAGGATGGTTCTTATGCAGGTGAGCGCTTAGGTATTTCTCAGTAATTACAAGTAGGGAAAATTAAAAATGAAAGGTATTGTTTTAGCTGGGGGTTCTGGTACTCGTTTATATCCTCTAACCCAAGGGACATCTAAACAGTTAATGCCAATCTACGATAAGCCGATGGTTTACTATCCTATTTCAGTTCTTATGTTAGCTGGCATTCGAGACATTCTTATAATTTCAACTCCTGATGATATGCCCGCCTTCAAACGTTTGCTGGGAGATGGTAGTCAGTTTGGAATTACATTTAGTTATGCAATACAACCAAGTCCTGATGGATTGGCTCAAGCTTTTTTGATCGGCGAAGATTTTATTGATGGTGATTCTTGTGCTTTAGTTCTAGGTGATAATATATACTTTGGCGAGAGCTTTGGTCGTAAGCTTGAAAATGTTGTAACCCGAACCAACGGTGCGACAGTATTTGGTTATCAAGTTATGGATCCTGAACGTTTTGGTGTTGTACAGTTTGATGATGAGAATCGTGCTATATCGCTTGAGGAGAAACCCGTTAAACCTAAGTCTAATTGGGCAGTTACAGGTCTATATTTTTATGACAAAAATGTCGTTGATATGGCCAAGAAGGTAACACCCTCTGCACGAGGTGAACTTGAAATTACAACACTTAATGAAATGTATCTCGAACAGGGTAATTTACACGTCGAGAAGCTTGGTCGTGGTTTTGCGTGGTTAGATACTGGTACTCATGAAAGTCTGCTTGAGGCATCTCAATTTATTCATACAATTGAGCAACGCCAAGGATTCAAAGTTGCTTGTCTTGAGGAGATTGCTTATCGGAAAGGATGGTTATCTAAAGAGGCTGTCCTTGCTCAAGCGAAGGTATTATCTAAGACGCAGTACGGTCAATATTTGAGAGTGTTGGTTGAGGAAATTTAATATGCATGTCATTGAAACAAAAATTGCAGATGTTAAGATTATTCAACCCAAGGTTTTCGGTGATGCTCGTGGTTTTTTCCTTGAGACATTTGAAAAAAAACGTTATCAAGAGTTACTGAATATTGATCTTGAATTTGTCCAGGATAATCATTCTCGTTCGTCACAAGGCGTGTTGCGTGGTTTGCATTTCCAAACTCAAAATCCGCAAGGTAAATTAGTTCGAGTGGTACGAGGTGCTGTATTTGATGTTGCTGTAGATATTCGTCCTGACTCTCCAACGTTTGGACAGTGGGAAGGTGTTATTCTTTCCGAAGAAAATAAAACCCAGTTTTGGGTACCCCCCGGTCTTGCCCATGGATTTATTGTATTATCAGATATCGCAGATTTTGAGTATAAATGTACAGATTATTATAACCCCGTTCATGAAGGCTGTCTTATCTGGAATGATCCAGAAATTAATATTGAATGGCCGAATACCAATCCATTATTATCTGATAAAGATAAGCAAGGTAAGACGTTGAAGGAATTGTTTTCATGAAGATTTTGTTGACTGGTTCGAATGGACAACTTGGTCACTGCTTTCAGGATCGCCTTCCTCATGAGTGGGACGTTTGGGCAACTGATTCATCCGAACTGGATATTACCAATAAGGATGATGTATTAGATGCGGTAGAACGGTATAGACCTGATGTCATTGTTAATGCTGCTGCGTATACAGCGGTAGATAAAGCAGAAACAGATATCGAACTAGCAGACTTGGTTAATCATCATGGTCCGAGGAATTTAGCATTTGCCGCAAAGAAAATAAACGCTAGGCTTATACACGTTTCGACTGATTATGTGTTTGATGGTAAGACTATCGCACCTTATAAAGAACAGGATTCAACGAATCCCCTTGGCATATACGGTAAGACAAAGCTTGATGGAGAGAGAGCGGTGATTAATATTCTGCCGCAATCAATCATCGTGCGTACAGCATGGGTGTTCAGTGAGTATGGTAATAACTTCCTGAAAACTATGTTACGGCTTGCAAATGTTCGTGATAGTTTGGGGATTGTTGATGATCAGCGTGGCTGCCCTACATATGCTGGTGATATTGCTAACGCAATTATTGGGCTCATTAATGCTCAAGCATGTGGCGGAATATATCACTACTGTGGTGATAATGAAGTTTCCTGGTTTGAATTTGCTCAAGAAATCTTTAGCTCAGCAAAAAAAGCTCAAAAATTGGATAAAATCCCAAAGCTTAATGCCATCACGACCGATTTATATCCTACACCTGCAAAAAGACCCGCGTTTTCGACTCTTGATACAACTAAAATTCAGGGAGTCGGTATTTCTCCGTCTAACTGGCATCTGGCTATTTCCATGGTTATCGAGAAGCTATGATTGTTAGTTTTATTGAGAGTATGAAGTCTTTTTTTGCAATGAATTTTATTATCGATGTTTTAATAACTATGTAAGTTTTAATCAAATCGCTAAAGTTTTATAACTCTACAGATATATTATCAGAGTATATATGTGCCATGCATAGTTAATATGCACTTAGCTCTTTTTACTCTATGCTCCTTATCTGCTTTGAGCTAACATAATCATCACATTTAAGCTGCGAGCGTGTCGCAGTGACCACACCAGACAGGAGTATGTAATGTCCAAGCAACAGATCGGGGTTGTCGGTATGGCAGTGATGGGGCGCAACCTTGCGCTCAACATCGAAAGCCGTGGTTATACCGTCTCTGTTTTCAACCGCTCCCGTGAAAAGACCGAAGAAGTGATTGCCGAGAATCCGGGCAAGAAACTGGTCCCGCATTATACCGTTAAAGAGTTTGTTGAATCCCTCGAAACTCCGCGCCGCATCCTGTTGATGGTGAAAGCAGGCGCTGGCACTGATAGCGCGATCGATTCTCTTAAGCCGTATCTGGACAAAGGCGACATCATCATTGATGGGGGTAACACCTTCTTCCAGGACACCATTCGTCGCAACCGTGAACTGTCTGCTGAAGGTTTTAACTTCATTGGCACCGGTGTTTCTGGTGGGGAAGAGGGCGCACTGAAAGGTCCATCCATCATGCCTGGTGGGCAGAAGGAAGCTTATGAGCTGGTAGCGCCAATTCTCGAGCAGATCGCTGCTCGTGCGGAAGACGGCGAACCTTGTGTCGCCTATATTGGTGCTGATGGTGCTGGTCACTATGTCAAGATGGTGCATAACGGCATTGAGTATGGCGATATGCAGCTTATCGCTGAAGCATACTCTTTACTGAAAGGGGGTCTGGCTCTTTCTAATGAAGAACTGGCAACAACCTTTACTGAGTGGAACGAAGGCGAGCTCAGCAGCTACCTGATTGATATCACCAAAGATATCTTCACTAAAAAAGATGAAGAAGGTAAATACCTTGTTGACGTGATTCTTGATGAAGCGGCCAACAAAGGTACCGGCAAATGGACCAGCCAGAGTTCACTCGACTTGGGCGAACCTCTGTCCCTGATCACCGAGTCTGTCTTTGCACGATACATCTCTTCACTGAAGGACCAGCGTGTTGCAGCGTCTAAAGTCCTGACGGGGCCAAAAGCTCAATCGGCTGGTGACAAGGCTGAATTTGTAGAGAAAGTTCGTCGCGCTCTGTATCTGGGCAAAATCGTTTCTTATGCTCAAGGCTTCTCCCAGCTGCGTGCTGCGTCGGATGAATACAACTGGGATCTGAACTACGGTGAGATTGCCAAAATCTTCCGTGCCGGTTGCATTATTCGTGCTCAGTTCCTGCAGAAGATCACTGATGCTTACGAGCAGAATGCGGGTATCGCCAACCTGCTGCTGGCGCCGTACTTCAAGCAGATTGCTGATGAATATCAGCAGGCGCTGCGTGATGTCGTGGCTTATGCTGTTCAGAACGGTATCCCGGTTCCGACATTCTCTGCTGCCATTGCCTACTACGACAGCTATCGTTCTGCAGTGCTGCCGGCTAACCTGATTCAGGCTCAGCGCGACTATTTCGGTGCTCATACCTATAAGCGCACTGATAAAGAAGGCGTATTCCATACTGAGTGGATGGAATAATCATTTCTGATCAAAGGTAATCAAATCCCGGTTATTTAATAACCGGGATTTTTCTATAAATCTCTCTCAATTTGAATGCATTCTGTTAAGAATGTTTACCCTCATATTAGAGCTCCGCTACTTGCTCTCAACCATCCCTGGTCTGTTTCTTGACATGCATCAGGACAGAGAGTAAAACCGCCAGAAGTGTTGATTACAGGGTGGTTACTATGCCACCGTCCAGTTAACTGATTAAAGTGTGATCGAATGAAAATTACTATTTCCGGTACCGGTTATGTTGGTTTATCGAACGGCATCCTGATTGCGCAGAACCACGAAGTGGTTGCGCTGGATATCGTACAATCTAAAGTCGATATGCTTAACCAGAAGATGTCGCCGATTGTCGATAAAGAGATTCAGGAATATCTGGCCGAAAAACCGCTGAATTTTCGTGCGACAACTGACAAACAAGATGCATATCGCAATGCTGACTATGTCATTATCGCCACACCGACTGACTACGATCCGAAAACTAACTACTTCAATACCTCAACGGTTGAAGCCGTTATTCGTGATGTCACTGAGATTAACCCCAATGCCGTCATGATCATCAAATCGACCATTCCGGTTGGTTTTACTCGTGATATCAAAGAGCGTCTGGGCATCGACAATGTCATCTTCTCCCCGGAGTTTCTGCGCGAAGGCCGTGCGCTGTATGATAACCTGCATCCTTCTCGCATTGTCATCGGTGAACGTTCGGAGCGGGCAGAGCGTTTTGCTAATCTGCTGAAAGAAGGTGCTATCAAGCAGGATATCCCGACGCTGTTTACCGATTCCACCGAAGCGGAGGCAATCAAACTGTTTGCCAATACCTACCTTGCTCTGCGTGTCGCCTATTTTAATGAGCTGGATAGCTATGCAGAAAGCCAGGGTCTCAACAGCAAGCAGATTATTGAAGGCGTGTGCCTGGATCCGCGGATCGGCAATCACTATAACAACCCGTCATTCGGTTACGGTGGATACTGCCTGCCGAAAGATACTAAACAGCTGCTGGCCAACTACGAATCGGTGCCAAACAATATCATTGGCGCTATTGTGGATGCTAACCGTACCCGTAAAGACTTTATTGCTGACTCTATCCTTGCGCGTAAACCGAAAGTGGTTGGGGTTTATCGTCTGATTATGAAGAGCGGCTCAGATAACTTCCGTGCCTCTTCTATTCAAGGGATTATGAAGCGCATTAAAGCTAAAGGTATCCCGGTTATTATTTACGAGCCGGTGATGCAAGAGGATGAGTTCTTTAATTCCCGCGTCGTTCGCGATCTGGATGCTTTTAAGCAAGAAGCAGATGTCATCATTTCTAACCGTATGGCGGAAGAGTTGGCTGATGTTGCGAATAAGGTTTATACCCGCGATCTGTTTGGCAACGACTAGTCTTTTCGATCCTGAGTACCAGCGGTGCGGCCGCTGGGCTCATACCACCTTTGTCCCCGCTTTCATAAACTTTCCACCTTCCATAACGACGACCTCGGTAGTGTGATGCAGGCTGTAATTTTACGTTAAACCCATTGCCCGGCTAACGGTGGTCAGATATGTTAAATCATACCTTGTGAAGAGCTACCGTCACTGAGATGTAGATGCCGGAAATAAGCGCCGGAAGGGAAAAGAAGCCTGCTATGCGGGCTTTTTTTGTTTTTGTACTCAGGGAGTGGGCACTAATCAAGCAGGAGTTCCGACCAAAGTGGATGCGCATCAAAGATTCTGTAAAACGCAGGAACAAAAAAACCGCAACCCTGCGATTGCGGTTCAGAAAGAATCAGGTAACCACTCAGGCGTTGTAATACGCCTTGTACCAGTCCACGAAGTTCTTCACGCCATCCTTAACGGATGTCTGCGGTTTAAAGCCAACCAGATCATACAGTGGCTTGGTATCCGCGCTGGTTTCCAGGACATCGCCTGGCTGGATCGGCATCATGTTTTTCTCAGCTTCCATCCCCAGCGCTTCTTCCAGAGCGGTGATGTAGTCCATCAACTCCACCGGCGAGCTGTTACCGATATTATAGATTCGATAAGGGGCTGAACTGGTGGCCGGTGAGCCGTTTTCTACGGTCCATTCAGGATCTGCATGCGGAATGACATCCTGCACGCGGACAATCGCTTCTACAATGTCATCAATGTAGGTGAAATCACGCTTCATCTTGCCGTAGTTGTAGACGTCGATGCTCTTACCTTCCAGCATGGCTTTGGTAAATTTGAACAGCGCCATATCCGGGCGTCCCCACGGGCCATACACGGTGAAGAAACGTAAGCCGGTGGTGGGGATACCATAGAGATGAGAGTAGGTATGCGCCATCAGTTCATTGGCTTTTTTGGTTGCCGCATACAGTGACACTGGGTGATCGACCGAATCATCCGTGGAGAACGGCATCTTGCGGTTCAGCCCATACACTGAACTGGAAGAGGCATACAGCAGGTGCTGTACCTTGGTATGCCGGCAGCCTTCCAGAATGTTCAGATAACCAATCAGGTTGGCATCGGCATAGGCATGCGGATTTTCCAGCGAATAACGTACGCCAGCCTGCGCTGCCAAATGTATCACGCGATCAAACTTCTCAGTAGCAAAAATTTGGGCAATGCCTTCGCGATCGGCAAGATCGGTTTTGTAAAAACTGAACAGCGGGGACTGTAATAGATCCAGGCGAGACTGCTTGAGATTGACATCGTAGTAATCGTTCATGTTGTCGATGCCAACAACCTCATGACCCGCCTCCAGAAGGCGCTGACTTGCATGAAAGCCGATAAATCCTGCGGCTCCAGTGACTAAAAACTTCATATTCATCCTCCGGGATCGGTGTTCCCCGCTATATATATTTGTCGATTTTACACTGGCTTGCCTTCGGGATCATCTGCTTTACCGTTGCAGGATATAAGCGTATGTGGGGGAAACGTCATGACCTTGCATATAGCGCCAGTTTCGTGAGTGTCACCGGCGCGGAGTTGTATTGGAATAGCAATCATTATCATTTTTTAAGTTAGCACAATAATAGTTCCAGATGTTTTTTTACAATAGTTAATATTTACCGTTCCATGGCGCCATTCCGGTCGGTTTCGAGGTGTGTACCGTCTGTTCATATTGTATTCGTTTATATATTTTCCGAGCATTTCACGAAAAACAATTCGTGATTACTATACTAATGGTTTACTGATATGAGTAATTTTGTTTAAAATCATCTGGTTAGGCTTGTATTGCTTAAGTGTTTAAATCATGTCTCGCGGATGTTTAATTTTTATCTGAACGCATTCATCATGCTTTTTGATTTTTATTCTTACAGACCAGAGCTATAATGCGCGCGTGATTCATCTGTAGTACGGATGCATTATTGAGTCAGATTAACATGTAGCCCTTACAGAGGGTTGAGGCGGCTGTACCATAGAAGGCAGAGCAAATCCGCTATTACAGAACAAAAGATTCTCATAGCGTTGCCATTTTAGCCGGGCTACCCCTGTTGAGTGATTTTAATGTCATCTTGTAACACTTTGTTGCCGGCTGTTGGTGTTTACTACGCGGTTTTACGCACCGTTCTGTTCCAGAGGCCCGCTTGTCGCGAGACCGTTGAGCAAATGAGAAAGTCCTGATGGATAGAATGGGGCATAAAGGCGAGAGTAACGGGCTCAGTGCCATTTGATCTGTAGAGAACAAGTTTGAAAACAGAGCTATGTCGGCTGATATACCTCTGTTTTTCGCTTTTATGCGTCAGGTTGACTAGTCTGCTTGTGTTGGTGTGAACTTCGCCGCTGAGCAGCAGACGAGAGTTGCAGCCTCCTGTAACCCTCCAGCCGGGCGACATGAATACAGTCTGGTAGCGTTGCGCGCTTTGGTTGCGATAGCCAATGGCGGTAGCGTGTTTGAAATTTAAGATATGTGCCCGAGCGGCATTTAACTCATTGAAAACGAGAGAGAGTATGAAGATCCTTGTCACCGGTGGCGCGGGGTTTATTGGTTCTGCGGTCGTTCGTCATATTATTGAGAATACCCAGGATGAGGTACGCGTTGTGGACTGCCTGACCTATGCAGGTAATCTCGAGTCTCTGGCCTCAGTAGCCGATAATGAACGCTATTCTTTCTCGCGTACGGATATTACCGACGCCCAGGGGATTGCACAGCAGTTCAGTGAGTTTCAACCTGATATCGTGATGCATCTGGCGGCAGAAAGTCATGTCGATCGTTCTATTGATGGCCCGGCTGCCTTTATCCAGACCAACCTTATTGGTACCTTCACGCTGCTGGAAGCAGCCCGTCAGTACTACGCCTCTTTGAATGAGGCGCGGAAAAAAAGTTTCCGCTTCCACCATATTTCGACGGATGAAGTTTATGGCGATCTGGAAGGTACTGATGATTTATTCACCGAAGAGACGCCGTACGCACCGAGCAGCCCTTACTCTGCCTCTAAAGCCGGGAGTGACCATCTGGTGCGTGCCTGGAACCGTACCTATGGCCTGCCGGTGGTGGTGACCAACTGCTCGAACAACTACGGTCCCTATCATTTCCCGGAAAAACTGATCCCGCTGACCATCCTTAACGCGCTGGCAGGCAAACCGCTGCCGGTATATGGCAACGGCCAGCAAATTCGTGACTGGCTATACGTGGAAGATCACGCCCGGGCGCTGTATAAAGTCGCTACCGAAGGTCAGAACGGCGAAACCTACAATATCGGTGGTCATAATGAACGCAAAAACATTGATGTAGTGAAAACCATATGCGCCATTCTCGATAAGGTTATTGAGACGAAGCCAGGCAACATCAGCCAGTTCGCTGAGCTGATCACCTTCGTGACCGACCGTCCAGGCCATGACCTGCGTTACGCGATTGATGCGTCAAAAATTGCGCACGATCTCGGCTGGGTACCGCTGGAAACCTTCGAAAGTGGGATTGAGAAAACGGTCCGCTGGTATCTGGATAACCCTACGTGGTGGCAGCGCGTGCTGGACGGCTCCTATGCCGGTGAACGCCTGGGTCTGAATAACTAATAAAGGAACAGTGGGATGAAAGGTATTGTTCTCGCCGGGGGCTCTGGAACCCGCCTGTACCCGATTACGCAGGGTGTGTCCAAACAGCTGCTGCCGATTTACGATAAACCGATGATTTACTATCCGGTGTCGGTGCTGATGCTGGCCGGTATCAGAGACATCCTGATTATCACCACGCCGGAAGATATGCCGGCCTTCCAGCGTCTGCTGGGGGATGGCTCTCAGTTCGGCGTCAATTTCTCTTACGCTATTCAGCCTTCTCCGGACGGTCTGGCACAGGCCTTTATCATCGGTGAAGAGTTCATCGGGAATGATGCCTGTGCATTAGTGCTGGGCGACAACATCTACTTCGGACAAAGCTTCGGTAAGAAACTGGAAGCGGCAGCGAGTAAAACGTCCGGTGCCACTGTCTTTGGCTATCAGGTCCTCGATCCGGAACGTTTTGGCGTGGTCGAGTTTGACGAGAACTTCACTGCGCTGTCGATTGAAGAAAAGCCGCTGAAGCCAAAATCTAACTGGGCAGTGACCGGTCTCTACTTTTATGACAATGATGTTGTCGAAATGGCCAAAGAGGTGAAACCTTCCGCGCGTGGCGAGCTGGAAATCACCACTCTGAACCAGATGTACCTGGAGCGAGGTGACCTGCAGGTTGAGCTCCTGGGTCGCGGTTTTGCCTGGCTGGATACCGGTACCCATGACAGCCTGATGGAAGCTTCTCAGTTCATCCATACCATTGAGAAGCGCCAGGGCATGAAAGTAGCCTGCCTGGAAGAAATTGCCTTCCGTAACAAATGGCTGTCTGCAGAAGGTGTTGCGGCTCAGGCCGAGCGGCTGAAGAAAACGGAGTATGGCCGTTATCTGAATATGTTGATTAACGAGCGTTAACACCTTTTCGTGCACGAAGTGACAATAATACAGAGTATTCGTTTATGAAGATTTTACTTATTGGGAAAAATGGTCAGGTCGGCTGGGAGCTGCAGCGTTCGCTTGCCACCCTGGGTGAAGTGGTCGCCGTTGACTATTTTGATAAGGAACTGTGCGGCGATCTGACGGATCTCGCCGGGATTGCGCAAACCGTTCGCCAGGTAAAACCGGATGTTATCGTTAACGCCGCCGCTCACACGGCGGTGGATAAGGCTGAAAGCGAGCGTGAGTTGTCCGACCTGCTGAACGACAAGGGGGTGGCTGTACTGGCTGAGGAGTCGGCGAAGCTGGGAGCCCTGATGGTGCATTACTCTACCGATTATGTGTTCGACGGGGAGGGGAGTCACTATCGTCAGGAAGAGGAGGCCACCGGGCCGCTGAACGTCTACGGTGAGACTAAGCGTGCCGGAGAAATTGCGCTGGAGCGGGCAAACCCCCGCCATCTGATTTTCCGCACCAGCTGGGTGTACGCGACCCGTGGGGCGAACTTTGCCAAAACCATGCTGCGTCTGGCGGGTGAGAAAGAGACGCTGTCGATCATTAACGATCAGCACGGCGCCCCGACCGGGGCAGAACTGCTGGCGGACTGCACCGCTATCGCCATCCGCGAAGCGCTGCGTAATAACGCGGTTGCCGGAACCTACCATCTGGTGGCCAGCGGCGAAACCAGCTGGTATGACTATGCCCGCTTTGTCTTTGATATCGCGCGTGCGAACGGCGTGCAGCTGGCCATCAAAGAGGTTAACGGGATCCCGACAACGGCTTATCCAACGCCGGCGAAACGTCCGTTGAACTCCCGCCTATCGAATGAAAAATTCCAGCGGGTATTTGGCGTGACGCTCCCGGACTGGCGTCAGGGCGTTGAACGTGTTGTTGTTGAAGTTTCAGGTAAGTAAGTGAGTACAGAAGCATGAATATTATTAAAACGGACATTCCGGAAGTTTTAGTCTGTGAGCCACGAGTCTTTGGCGATGCGCGCGGATTTTTCTTTGAAAGCTTCAGCAGCAAGGTTTTTGATGAGGCGGTTGGTCGTCATGTCGAGTTTGTACAGGACAACCATTCGCAGTCGCAAAAAGGCGTTTTACGTGGCCTGCACTACCAACTGGCCCCTCATGCTCAGGGAAAACTGGTGCGCTGCGTGGAAGGTGAAGTGTTCGATGTGGCGGTGGATGTCCGTCGTTCATCGCCGACCTTTGGTCAGTGGGTCGGCGTCGTGCTCAGTGCTGAAAATAAGCGTCAGCTGTGGATCCCGGAAGGATTTGCCCATGGTTTTCTCGCGCTGAGCGACACGGTGCAGTTTGTGTACAAGGCAACTAATTACTATGCCCCGCAGTCGGAGCGCAGTATCCGCTGGGATGACCCGCAGATTAATATTGAGTGGCCCGATCTGAACGGTTGTGCGTTTTCATTGTCTGAGAAAGACATGCAGGCTCATACATTAGCAACAGCTGAAGTTTATGCCTGACAAGAAATTATGTTTTACAATTGATCCACTTAACATATCCTCTTTTTTTCATTAAAAATTATAACAATAACGACATAGCGGTGTTTACTCTAAAGGTAATAGATTAATGACTTATGAAGCAATGAAGCCGAAGATTATCGCTTCTATTGTATTATTTAATCATTCCTATGATGATATTAAGGATACATTGATCTCATTATGTCATGAGAATGGTGTTGAAAAAGTTGTCCTAGTTGATAATGGTGGCTGTCAATGGGTAACAGAACTGGATGAACCAAAGGTCAGTTATATTAAATCGCCTTACAATTGCGGGTTTGGTGCTGGTCACAATCTGGCAATCAAGGCCAATGCTGATTTCAACGGCTATTTTTTGATCTGTAACCCGGATATTAGTTTCGACCGGGGGGAGCTTGATAAGCTATTATCCTTTGCCTGGGATAATCAGTTTACGTTTGTCTCACCCAAAATCCTCTATAAAAATGGCGATCGGCAGTACAGCTGCCGTTTATTACCCACACCCGTTAATCTGTTTTTACGCCGTTTTTTACCGACAACAGCGCTTAAATTTGATCTCGAGTATGAGCTAATGGATGCCGAGTACGATAAGGTTTTCTCTCCACCTTCCGTCTCTGGTTGCTTTATGCTGCTGACAAATGCTCTGTTGCAGGAACTTGATGGTTTTGATGAGCGCTATTTCATGTATCTGGAAGATGTTGATTTATGTCGACGCGCATTGCCATTGACTAAAATATATTATTGCCCGGAAACGACGATTATCCACGTTTTCAATAAAGGGTCGTATAAAAGTAAACTGTTGCTTTGGTATCATGTTCGCTCTGCTATTACCTACTTTAATAAATGGGGATGGTTTTTTGATCGTAAGAGGCATGCGTATAATAAAAAAGCCCTTCTTGAAATCCCCCGGAAGTTAGGTTGATTTTTCAGTTAATTTTATTACGAGTTTAAAATGAAAAACCCGCATCAAAAACTTTCATCATCACCCGTAGAAATTATACGTAGTATTTCTGGCCACTGGAGTATTATCCTCCAGATGGCAAAACGTGATGTTATCGGAAGATATAAAGGTTCAGTGATGGGCTTGCTTTGGTCCTTTCTGAACCCATTGTTCATGCTGACTGTGTATACCTTTGTCTTCTCCGTGGTGTTTAAAGCGCGTTGGTCGACCGGTGGCGATGAGAGCAGAACCCAGTTTGCGATAATCCTGTTTGTCGGCATGATTGTGCATGGTTTCTTTAGTGAAGTTATCAACAAAGCGCCACTGATCATCCTCAGCAATACCAACTACGTAAAAAAGGTCATCTTTCCGCTGGAAACTCTGCCAGTCATTTCGTTGCTGGCGGCACTCTTTCATACCTGCATTAGTCTGTTTGTTCTGCTGGTGGCCTTTGTCCTGTTTAACGGCTATCTGCACTGGACGATTGTGTTCCTGCCGATAGTCTTCTTCCCGTTAATCATTTTCTGTCTTGGTTTATCGTGGATCCTGGCCTCATTAGGGGTTTTTCTGCGCGACGTAAGCCAGACCACGGTAATTATTACCACTGTCATGATGTTCTTATCTCCGGTCTTTTTCCCGATAAGCGCCTTGCCTGCAAAATATCATATTTGGATCATGCTTAACCCTTTGACTTTTATTATTGAACAAGCCCGAAACGTTCTGATTTGGGGCGGAATGCCTAACTTTTTAGGTATTTTACTGTATTCCATGGGGGCCTTAGTTGTCGCCTGGCTGGGTTTTGTCTTCTTCCAGAAAACAAGGAAGGGATTTGCTGATGTCCTCTAATGAAATTGCAATTCAGGTCACTAATCTGAGCAAATGCTATCAGATCTATGCGAGTCCGACCGATCGTCTAAAACAGTTTTTTGTGCCAAAAATTCAGCAAGTTGCCAGAAGAGAGCGTAACTGTTATTTCCGGGAGTTTTGGGCTTTAGACGATGTCTCCTTCAGCATTAAGAAGGGCGAAACCGTTGGTATTATTGGTCGTAACGGCGCGGGTAAATCCACGCTACTGCAAATTATCTGCGGGACCTTAACACCTTCGGCGGGCGATGTCCGGGTCAACGGGCGTATTGCTGCCTTGTTGGAACTGGGGGCCGGTTTTAACCCTGAATTTACCGGTCGTGAGAATGTCTATATGAACGGCTCGGTATTAGGGTTAAACAAAGAGCAAATCTCGGCAAAATTTGCCGAGATTGAAGAGTTTGCCGATATCGGCCAGTTTATCGACCAGCCGGTGAAAACTTACTCCAGCGGGATGTATGTGCGTCTTGCATTTGCCGTACAGGCCTGTGTGGAGCCGGAAATTTTAATCGTCGATGAGGCGTTGGCGGTCGGTGATATTGGCTTCCAGTATAAGTGCTATAAGCGGATGGAAGCACTGCGCGCGAAGGGCGTTACTATCATTATGGTGACCCACTCGACCGGTAGCATTCTCGAGTATGCGGATCGCTGCCTGGTCATGGATCACGGTAAGCTGATTGGTGATACCACGGATGTTCTGGCAGCGGTTCTGGCCTATGAAAAAGGGATGATCCTCGCCAATGGCAGCGAGAAGCCCGCCGTAGGCAGCAAAACCGACAAGGATTCTGTTGAAGACGTCAGCGTTGAAGAGCTGCAGGCGATTCAGCTGCGTACCACTAATGAGGCGATTGGCGAGAAGCGTTTTGGAAGCGCGCGCGCAATCATCGAAGATCTGACGATTTATAAATCGGACGGTACCACCCTTGCTGAGAAGCCGCTGATTAAATCCGGTGAAGAAGTGACGTTTGATTTTTCGATTCTGGCTTCCGAAGAAATTAAAGATATCGCGTTAGGGATTTCAATGTCGAAAGCGCAGGGTGGAGATATTTGGGGTGACAGCAATATCGGCGCAGGTGCGGCGATTACGCTGCGGCCCGGTCATCAGCGTATCGTGTATAAAGCCACGTTACCCGTCAACTCAGGGGATTACCTCATTCACTGCGGGCTGGCTAAGGTTGGCAACGGCGACAGGGAAGAGCTCGATCAGCGCCGTCCGATGATGAAAGTTAAATTCTGGTCTGCAAGGGAGTTGGGTGGTGTGATTCACGCTCCGTTGAAAATTATTTCGAATGGAGAGTAATGATGCTGGCCGTATTTTTACCTCCTTATCCGTTCAGGGGGCTTAAAGCCCCTTATTTATGGCTGTTTTATAAATATCTTCACTGCGCAACCGACAAAATTTTGTTTATTACCGGTGATGATTATTTAGACATTATAAATGATGACACTCAGCATGGTCGTTGGGAATATGATCCGGCATCGATGGCGTCGCTAGGATATGCGCTACCTACGGATGAAAGTATCGCACGTCATGAGTACCTTCATCTCGATAATGGCCTATATGAAACGCTCCTTTCTCGTCATCATCATGACCCGATTAAATCATTTTCGGCGTTTCTGACCGAACGGATCCCCGAACTGGAAACGGAACTGCATGCTTTGCTGGGTAGCAAAGAAGGCATAGTTGACCAGATCGATGCGTTTATCTCTATTTGCAACTGTCCTTCCCTGGAGCATTTCGCGAAAGCCCTGGGGAAAGAGGTGATGCACATCGAGATTGGTCCGCTGCGAGCGCCGATGTACCGTAATACCGCCTATCTGGACTTTTCCGGAGTGAATGGCGGGACTGAGGCCAGCGAGCGGTATCAAAAATGCCAGTCTGAACTGGATATAAAGGCCTCGTTGGACGATTTGCATCGTTATTTTCTTGAGGCTCTAGCGTCCGCTGAAACTGCTACCCCTTCGGCGGCCGGCGTGGTGCTTCAGGTTGAGGATGATTCCAACCTGATTGCCTATAATCACGGCTTTACCAACATTTCACTGATTTCGTACGTTCGCCAGCTTTATGAAAAAGACGACATTCTGGTGCGTGCGCATCCGGGAAGTTTGTTCCGCTTAAGGGATGATGTCTTTACGATTGATGACTCCGCCAATAGCCTTGCCTTCATTAATAAGTGCAAAGAAGTGTTTACCATTAACTCAAGCGTCGGTCTTGAGGCAATGTTAACCGGAAAGAAAATCACGGTTTTAGGTGACTGCTCATACGCTTTTATCAATGAATTAACCGTAGCAGCGGCCAGAGTCAATGCGGCGGCGTTTTATCTCTTCTCTTACCTGGTACCTTTTGATCTGGTATTCGATCAGGAGTACCTCAACTTCAGATTACGCCATCCTGAAGAACAAGAGATTGTCGGCAAACATCTTGAGTTTTACTCAGCGGATATGCCGGGTAACCCCTCAGAGGTTGCTCATACCCTGTCATCATTGATAAATGAAGCCATTTCCCAAGACAAAGCGATGAGAAAGATTTTAGAAAACTCCCTGCAGGAACATAACAAACAGCTTGATTTGTTAAAGAACCAACTTGCTGCTGAGGTGGCCGAACGTGAAAAGCTTGCGGCCACGCTCGTGCAATTGCAGGACAAGGCTGAGGCTGAGACGCATGCCAAAGCCGGATGGATATCGGCTGTCGAAACGAAGCAGGAAGAGATCAACCGCATGCGTAATAGCCTGTCGTGGAAACTGACCATGCCGGTACGTATGTCGGGGCGAGTCTTACGCGGTGAATTCTCAACGATTAAGGCGATGGCACGCTATCACGCTACGTCGGGGAATGGAACGTTATCGCGTTTTCTGCTCTCGGGGGGGCTTCTGTCAAAATCGAAATATAAAACCGCCCTGCGCCTTATTATGTCCGGTAACTGGAAAGGGGCGGCGGACGGTTTTAAACGCGTGATGAATCGCGCGGCGACAGATTCGGCCCCGGCAGCGGCATTCCTTGATAATGGCGATGTGCGTATTCTCGCCACGCAACATACCTTATTCGTTGCCCATCTTATCGAGAGGAGCCTGCGGGAGAACGGGTTGACCGCGCAAGTCAGTACCGCTTATGTCGCAGAGCATGATAATGGTCAGTTGCATATCGTCGTCTGTCCGCAGATGTTTGAACAACTGCCTAAGCACTATATCGCGTTCCAGATGGAACAGTCGGTTAACTCCAGATGGTTCACCGAGGACTATTTTGCCCGCTTAAATAACGCGGTGGCGATATTTGATTACTCGCTGAAAAATATTGAGTACCTTCTGCATCAGGGAATCCCCTATCAGAAATTGTTCTATATGCCGATCTCCAGCTATGCAGATTATCCTGCTTATCTCTCGCAGATTGGTTATGACCTGAGCGAGAGGAAGGGCGATAAAGCCGCTGACGTTCTATTCTATGGCGATCCGAATTGCGAGCGTCGTAAAGCCTATCTGCAGGAGTTGAAGAAACATTTCAACGTCACCGTCGCTTCTGAAGTGTTTGGCGATCGCTTGACCAAAATGGTTAAGGATGCGCGAGTCGTTATCAATATCCATTATTATGAGGATGCGCTGCTGGAGACGACGCGTTTGTATGAAACGCTGTCGTTAGGTACGCCGATCGTCAGTGAAAGCAGTTCGGATATTGAAGAGCATCGGGACCTGCAAGGAGTGATTGATTTCTGTCCGGTTGGCGATATCCAGGCGATGGTGGCAAAGCTGCAGGCGCTGCTGTCTGATGAGCAACACTATTGCGAGAAGCGGGCAACAATTGCGCGTTTTACCGCCGAGGATAAGAAAAATAACGTCTATCTGAAGCGCTATTTACTGTCGATTGATAAGCTTACGTTCCCGCAGTACGAAAGCAACTACAGCTTCGAGGATATCGAGGAAAACGATATTCCCCGTCTGTGCCTGTCGCTGTCTGAAACGCCGGTGCGCAGAAAGGCGTTCTTTAAGAGCCCTTCGCATGGATTCCGTTTCTTTGACGGTATTCGTTATCGTATCGGCTGGATTGGCTGCGGAATGAGCTATAAATATATGCTTTCCGCGATGTTAGCCAGCAAGGCGAAAATGGGCATTATCTGCGAAGATGATGTGATTTTCCCGCTTGATTACGACCAGAAGCTGAATAAGATTATCGACCATCTGCAGACGACCGAGGTCGAATGGCATATTTTTGCCGGTATCATCGCGCATCTTCATGACGATACCCGAATCATTGACGTCAGAGAGATCGACGGTATCGAATATGTCTATATTGATAAAATGACCAGCATGGTGATGAATATCTACTCGCGCAGTGGGATGGCGTTGATTGCGCAGTGGGATGAAACTAACATCGATGCGGAGACCAATACTATCGACCGCTACGTTGAATCTGCGCAAGATCTGGTTGTGGTCACCACGGTTCCATTCCTGGTCGGGTATGCGGAAGAGCAGCAGTCCACGCTATGGGGCTTTGAAAACTCGCAATATACCTCGCTAATCAAAGCCAGCGAAGAGCTGCTGGCGAAGAAGGTGGCAGAGTTTAAACGCAACCGCTAGTCATCTGCGGTGGTATAGCAAAAGGCCGGGAGTTGAACGGGATCCTGAGTAAGGATGGTTCAATTCCCGGCCTTTTTTATGCCCTAAATCTGCCTTTCTTACTGATGGCGGCTTTTTAAGTTGGCAATAATATCTTCCAGAGACAGCCCCTGATCCTGCAGCAGTACCAGCAGGTGATACATCAGATCCGATGCCTCGTTCTTCAGCTCAAACTGGTCGTGCACCGTCGCGGCCAGCGCGGTTTCCACGCCTTCTTCCCCGACCTTTTGCGCAATACGCTTGGTACCGCTGGCGTACAGCTTCGCGGTATATGAGCTTTCCGGATCCGCATGCTTACGCTCGGCCAGCAGTTGTTCCAGCTGATACAGGAACAGCCACTGGTGGCCGGCGTCACCGAAGCAGCTGGAAGTGCCTTTATGGCAGGTCGGGCCGATTGGGTTAACCAGCACCAGCAGGGTATCGTTATCGCAATCCGGAGTAATACTCACCACGTTGAGAAAGTTGCCGGAGGTTTCCCCTTTGGTCCACAGACGCTGTTTGGTCCGCGAATAAAAGGTCACTTTACCGCTCTCTTCGGTCTTCGCCAGCGCATCCTGATTCATGTAGCCCAGCATCAGGACTTCGCCGGAGATGGCGTGCTGTACGATGGCTGGCATCATGCCGTCGGTTTTTTCCCAGTCCAGCTGTTCAGTTAACATACCCTAATCTCCACGCCCTGTGCTGCCAGGTACGTTTTTAGTTCACCAATATTAATAATCTGCTTGTGGAACACCGACGCCGCCAGCGCGCCGTCGACGTTGGCGTCGCGGAAGGCTTCAAGGAAGTGCTCCATGGTGCCGGCGCCGCCGGAGGCGATAAGCGGCACGTGGCAGACGGCGCGGACTTTACGCAACTGCTCAAGATCGTAGCCGTTACGCACGCCATCCTGATTCATCATGTTCAGCACGATCTCGCCGGCGCCACGTTTCTGCACTTCCTGCACCCAGTCGAGAGTCTCCCACTGAGTCACTCGCGTGCGGCTCTCATCGCCGGTGTACTGGTTAACGTGATATTTACCGCTTTCGGCATCAAACCAGGTGTCGATGCCCACCACAATACACTGCACGCCAAAACGATCGGCCAGACGGGTAATCAGCGTCGGATCGGCCAGCGCCGGGGAGTTAATCGAAATCTTGTCGGCGCCGAAGGAGAGAATCTGCGCCGCATCGTCGAGGGATTTAATTCCGCCTGCGACACAGAAAGGAATATCGATCACTTCCGCTACCCGCGACACCCAGCTTTTATCGACGACGCGGCCGTCGCTGGAGGCGGTGATATCGTAGAACACCAGCTCATCAGCGCCTTCGTCGGCATAGCGTTTCGCCAGCGGGACGATATCGCCGATGATTTCGTGATTACGGAACTGCACGCCTTTCACTACCTGGCCGTCGCGAACGTCGAGGCAGGGGATTATCCGTTTTGCCAGCATTGAATGGCCTCCGTTACGTTAAATTTACCTTCCAGCAGCGCGCGACCGACAATCACGCCGCGCACACCGGTTCCACGCAGCGCGGCAATATCCTTAAGGTCGCCGATACCGCCAGAAGACTGAAAGGCCACCTGCGGATAGCGGGCGCACACTTCTTCATACAGCGCGACGTTGGACCCCGCCAGAGTGCCATCGCGAGAGATATCGGTGCACAGGACGTGCTGCAGGCCGACGGATTGATAGCTCTCCACCAGCTCTTCCAGCGTCACGCCGGAGTTTTCCTGCCAGCCGCTGACTGCCACCTGCTTGTTGCCTTGCGCGTCGATACGCACGTCCAGCGCCAGCACCAGATGCTGCGGGCCAAAACGCGTAAACCAGCCTTTTACCACTTCCGGCGATTTCACCGCCGTTGAACCCACCACCACGCGCGCCACGCCTGCGGCAAGCAGGGCTGCCACATCTTCTTCCGTCCGCACGCCGCCGCCAACCTGCACCGGCACGTTCACTCCGGCAACCAGCGTTTTCAGCAGCGGGATCTGGCGCTTCGCCGGGTCTTTCGCGCCGGTCAGGTCGACCAGGTGCAGCACTTCGGCCCCTTGCGCGGCGTAGGACTGCAGGCGCGGCAGCGGATCGTTGCCGTAGTCGCGCTGCTGGCCGTAATCGCCCTGATGGAGACGGACAACCGTGCCGTCAATTAAATCTAAAGCAGGAATGATCATCACATCTCCAGGAAGTTTTTCAGCAGCTGAGCGCCGGCGCTGCCCGAGCGTTCCGGGTGAAACTGGACGCCAAAAAAGTTATCTTTCTGTACCGCCGCGGTGAACGGCTCGCCGTAATGACACTGGGCGATGGTGTAAGGATTCACCGGCATGGCATAGCTGTGAACGAAATAAAAATACGCGCCGTCATCGATACCGCGGAACAGACGGTTCCCGGCTTTCGGGTAGACCCGGTTCCAGCCCATATGCGGCAGCGGCAGCCCGTGGTCGGTCATTTTCGGCACGTCTTCTTCGATAATGCCCAGCAAATCCACGCCGTTGCTCTCTTCGCTGCGCCGCCCCAGCAGCTGCATGCCGAGGCAGATGCCGAGCACCGGCTGGGTACAGGCTTTCACCAGCTCAATCAGCTCGCGTTCGCGAATCTGATCCATAGCCGCCTGCGCGGTACCGACGCCGGGTAAAAACAGTTTATCGGCGCGCAGCACCACATCCGGATCGCGGCTGACCGCCGGCTGGTAGCCGTGGCGGCCGATTGCCGACTTTACCGAATTGAGGTTGGCACAGCCGGTGTCGAGGATCACCACGTTCATCACAGGACTCCTTTCGACGAGGGGAGCGTATCGCCCTGCACGCGGATGGCCTGACGCAGCGTACGGCCAAAGGCCTTAAACAGGCTTTCGACGCGATGATGGTCATTCTTGCCCTTCGTTTTCAGGTGCAGCGTGACCGCCATGGTGTAGGAGAGCGAACGGAAGAAGTGCTCCACCATCTCGGTGCTCAGATCGCCGACGCGCTGATAGGCGAAGTCGGCTTTATATTCCAGGTGCGGGCGACCGGAAATATCCAGCGCGCAGCGGGCCAGACATTCGTCCATCGGCAGCACAAACCCAAAACGGTTGATCCCGCGCTTATCGCCCAGCGCCAGCCTTAATGCCTCGCCCAGCGCCAGACCGGTATCTTCCACGGTGTGGTGATCGTCGATATAGAGGTCGCCGCCGACGTTAATCTCCAGACGGAAACCGCCGTGGGTGGCGATTTGATCGAGCATATGATCGAAGAAGCCGACGCCGGTGTGGATTTTGCTGCCGCCTTCGCGATCCAGCCAGACTTTGACATCCACCTGGGTCTCTTTGGTGTTGCGCTCAACGTGGGCATAGCGGTCGCGGCGAGTCAGCTGTTCGCAGATAGTCGGCCAGTTCAGCGTCTCGCGGTCATAGCGCAGGCCAGTAATGCCCATGTTATCCGCCAGCTCGATGTCGGTGGCGCGATCGCCGATAACGTAGCTGCGGGCTTTATCCATGACGCCCTCTTCCAGCCACGGCAGCACCAGCTGGGTTTTAGGCTTGCGGCATTCGCAGTTGTCGGCCGGCAGATGCGGACAAATCAGCACCTCGTCGAAACTGACGCCCTGGGAAGAGAACACCTGCATCATCAGATTGTGCGGGCCGTCAAACTCCGCCTGCGGCAGACTGTCGGTCCCCAGACCGTCCTGATTGGTGATCATCACCAGCTTGTAACCTTCCTGCTGCAGTTTCAGCAGGGCAGGGATCACCTGCGGCTCAAAGGCCAGCTTTTCAAAGCGGTCTACCTGAAAATCAACCGGTGGCTCGGAAATCAGCGTACCGTCACGGTCAATAAAGAGAAACTTCTGGGTCATACATTCTCCGCAGTCAAAGCGTCAATCACGCGCTGGCTCTCTGCACGGGTACCGATAGTGATACGCAAACAGCCGCTTAATGAGGGTTGTTTATTCTGGTCTCGTAAGATAATGCCCTGATCCCACAAAGATTTAAACACTGCGCTGGACGCTTTAAAGCGTACGAGTACATAGTTAGTCTCGGCGTCGAAGACCTGTTCAACGCACGGGATATCGCGCAGCTGACCGATCAGATACTCACGCTCGTCGAGAATCTGCGCCACGCGCGCGCGCATCGCGGCGATACCCTGCTCGTTGAGCGCCTGGGCGGCAATGTCGGCCACCGGTGTTGACAGCGGGTAGGGGGCGATGACTTTCATTAACAGACTAATCACCTCGGCATTCGCCAGGGTAAACCCACAGCGCAGTCCGGCGAGGGCAAAGGCTTTTGACAGCGTGCGCAGGACCACCAGGTGCGGATAGTCGCTCAGCCAGCCGGCCAGCGTCGCCTGCGGACAGAACTCGATATAGGCTTCATCGGCCACCACAATCGCTTTCCCGCGGGTCATTTCCAGCAGCGTGCGCATATCGTTGGGGTTAATAATCTGCCCGGTCGGGTTGTTCGGGCTGCAGACAAACACCACCTTCACGCCATCGAGATTCGCGGCGATGCCCGGCAGATCGAGCTGCCAGTCGCTCAGGCTCGGTACCGTCCGGCAGGCCACGCCGATGGTTTCAGCGCTAACGCTGTACATGCCGTAGGTTGGCGGACAATAGAGCACCGCATCTTGTCCCGGTTCGCAGAAGGCGCGGATCAGCAGCTCGATACCTTCATCGGCGCCGCGGCTGACCAGAACCTGCTCCGGCTTAACGCCGGCATAGCGGGCATAATTCTCAATCACCGCTTTCGGCTGGCATTCCGGGTAGCGGTTCAGCGTCTGCTGGGTCAGCTGAAATTCGACGGCGGTCGGGAACTCATTGGCGTTCAGCCAGACATCGCCTTTGCCGCCCAGACGGCGAGCAGACTGATAAGGCGTCAGATCGCGCACGTTAGCGCGGGCTAAATCTTCGATGCTCATGCTTGCTCCTTAAGGGCTGCAACGCGCAGCGTAACGGCATTTTTGTGGGCGGTCAGGCGCTCTGCGGCGGCGAGGATCTCAATGGTCGAGGCGAGGGCGGCAAAGCCTTCGCGCGACAGCTCCTGCACGGTCATGCGTTTCTGGAAGTCCGCCAGTCCCAGACTTGAGCAGGTGGCGGTATAGCCATAGGTCGGCAGCACGTGGTTGGTGCCGGAGGCATAATCACCGGCGGATTCCGGCGACCAGTCGCCGAGGAACACCGAACCGGCGCTGGTAATGCTGTCAACCAGTTCACGGGCGTTACGGGTCTGGATAATCAGGTGTTCCGGACCGTACTGGTTGGAGATTTCTACGCACTGGGCGAGATCGCGGGCCACGATAATACGGCTGGCCGAGAGCGCTTCCCGGGCGGTCTCAGCGCGCGGCAGCTCCGCCAGCTGGCGCTCAACGGCGCGGGCGACCTGTTGTCCCATCGCCGCATCCGGAGTCAGCAGGATCACCTGAGAGTCCGGGCCGTGTTCCGCCTGCGACAGCAGGTCGGAGGCGACAAAGTCCGGCGTCGCGCCGCTGTCGGCAATTACCAGCACTTCTGACGGTCCTGCCGGCATATCGATCGCCGCGCCGTCCAGACGCTGGCTGACCTGGCGCTTGGCTTCGGTGACGAAGGCGTTGCCCGGGCCAAAAATTTTATCGACTTTGGCCACCGACTCGGTGCCGAAAGCCAGCGCGGCAATCGCCTGAGCGCCGCCGACGTTGAAGATGGTGCGCACGCCGCAAAGCTGGGCCGCGTAAAGAATCTCATCGGCAATCGGCGGCGGGGAGCACAGAACGACCTGCTGGCATCCCGCGATGCGCGCCGGCGTCGCCAGCATCAGTACCGTCGAGAACAGCGGCGCAGAACCGCCGGGAATATAGAGGCCGACGGAGGCGATAGGGCGGGTCACCTGCTGGCAACGTACGCCCGGCAGCGTCTCCACGTCCACGCCCGGCAGTTTTTGCGCGTTGTGGAAGGTCTCGATATTGCTGACTGCGACCGCCATGGCTTGTTTCAGCTCATCGCTGAGGCGAGCGCCGGCAGCGGCAATTTCTTCTTCGCTGACTTGCAGCGTTTTGACGTCGGTTTTATCAAACTTTGCGCTGTATTCGCGCAGCGCCGCGTCGCCATTGGTTTTGACGTTATCAAGAATGTCCGCCACCGTACGGGTGATGCTGTCGGAGGCAGAAATCGCCGGGCGCATTAAGAGTTGTTGCTGTTGTTCTGCGCTGCAGCTGTTCCAGTCAATGATGGTATTGAAGCTCATGGTCGTTTCCCCTGTCTAATCTCTGAGACAGGCCCGTCGGGCCTGTTCCACGTGGATTACTCCATCATTTTCTCGATGGGCAGTACCAGAATGGAGCTGGCACCCAGCGCTTTCAGTTTTTCCATGGTTTCCCAGAACAGGGTTTCGCTGCTGACCATATGCATGGCAACACGCTGTTTGTCACCTGCCAGCGGCAGAATAGTCGGGCGTTCAGCGCCTGGCAGCAGGGCCACCACTTCCTCCAGACGTTCGGTCGGGGCGTGCATCATGATGTATTTGGATTCGCGCGCCTGAATCACCCCCTGAATACGGGTCAGCAGACGGTCGATGAGCTGCTGTTTGGCATCGGCCATTTCGCCATCGCGCTGGATCAGACAGGCTTTAGAGCGGAACATCACTTCCACTTCGCGCAGACCGTTGGCTTCCAGGGTGGCGCCGGTGGAGACCAGGTCGCAAATCGCGTCGGCCAGGCCAGCGCGCGGGGCGACTTCAACGGAACCGTTCAGCAGACAGGATTTAAAGGAGATGCCTTTCTGATCGAGGTAGCGCTTGAGCAGGTGCGGATAGGAGGTGGCAATACGTTTGCCGTCCAGCGACGACGGGCCTTCCCAGCGTTCATCCGCCGGAGTGGCCAGCGACAGGCGGCAGCCGCCAAAATCAAGGCGACGCAGAGTGAAATAGCGCGGATCCTCACCCTGAGCGCGACGGCTCAGCAACTCTTCTTCCAGCACGTTCTCGCCAATGATGCCGAGATCCACCACGCCGTCCATAATCAGCCCCGGGATATCGTCATCGCGGACACGCAGAATGTCGATCGGCATATTTTCCGCCAGCGCAATCAGACGCTGGGTGTGCAAATTCACTTTAATGCCACAACGGCTCAGTAATTCGCGTGAATCTTCGCTCAGGCGGCCTGATTTTTGAATAGCTATGCGTAAACGGCTGTTGTCTAACATTCTTATTACCTCTTAATTCCTGTCTGAATCTGTCCGAATTTGGTTCAAAAAAAAGCCCCCGGAAGTAAATCTTCCGGGGGCTCTATTCGCGCTCATGCACCGCTGGAAGATCTAAACGTCTTCCAGCACACATCGCCTGAAAGACTAGTCAGGATGATGGTGATGATGATGGTGTTTAAATTGAACGCTGTTCATAAAATTCTCTTTGAATGACTATGCATTTGATGCCTTTTAACCTAAACCACTTCAAGCGCAGAAAGCAAGGGCTTTTTACCATCATTAATTCATTTCATCTTTACTGAAGAAATTGTCAGTTGCCGCTGGCTGGCGTAGCCTTAAGTCAGCACAGCGAAAGAGTCAGGAGCCAGGTATGAAAAAGGTCGCAATTGTCGGTTTAGGATGGCTGGGCATGCCGCTCGCTTTGTCATTGAGCGCGCGGGGATGGCAGGTTACCGGCAGCAAAACCACCCAGGACGGCGTGGAGGCGGCGAGGATGTGCGGTATCGACAGCTATCCGTTACGCCTGGAGCCGCAGCTGGTCTGCGATGCCGAAGATCTGGATGCATTGATGAACGTGGATGCGCTGGTGATTACGCTGCCGGCACGCCGCAGCGGGCCTGGGGAGGATTTTTATCTGCAGGCGGTACAGGAGCTCGTCGATACGGCGCTGGCCTACCATATCCCGCGGATTGTCTTCACCAGTTCCACTTCCGTATACGGCAATGCCAGCGGGACGTTAAAAGAAAATTCGCCGCGCGATCCGCAAACCGCCAGCGGCAGGGTGCTGAAGGAGCTGGAGGACTGGCTGCACAACCTTCCGGGTACCTCGGTGGATATTTTGCGTCTGGCCGGACTGGTGGGGCCCTCTCGTCATCCCGGGCGTTTCTTTGCCGGGAAGTCCGCGCCGGACGGTCAGCACGGCGTGAACCTGGTACACCTGCAGGATGTCATTTCAGCAATCGAGCTGCTGCTGCAGGCTCCGAAGGGCGGACACATCTATAATATATGTGCGCCCAAACATCCGGCGCGCGGCGTGTTCTATCCGCAAATGGCCCGTGAACTTGGCTTACCGGCCCCGGTGTTTGCCGATAGCCCAAACGGCGGCGCCGGAAAAATTATTGATGGTAACCGTATCTGCTATGAACTGGGGTTTGACTATCAGTACCCCGATCCGCTGGTGATGCCGATGGAGTAATCCGCCAGCGGGGAATCGCGAACCTGAGGGGGCGGCGATGAAACCACTGCTGGATGTGCTCGTCATTCTGGATGCGCTGGAAAAAGAGGGGAGCTTTGCCGCTGCGTCGGCAAAGCTGTACAAAACGCCTTCTGCGCTGAGCTATACCATTCATAAGCTGGAAAGCGATCTCAATATTCAGCTGCTTGACCGCAGCGGCCATCGGGCGCGCTTTACCCCCACCGGACAGATGCTGCTGGAAAAGGGGCGCGAAGTTCTGCATACCGTCCGCGAGCTGGAACAACAGGCGATTAAACTGCATCAGGGCTGGGAAAATGCGCTGGTGCTGGCGGTGGATAACACTTTCCCCTTCTTTTTACTGGCGCCTCTGGTCAGCCGGTTCTATCAGCAGCATACCGCTGCCCGACTGCGTTTTGTCCGCGATACGCCGGCCAGTGGCTGGAATGCGCTGGTGGAAGGGCGGGCAGATATTGTCATTGGGGTATTAAGCGATCCGCCGGCGCGGGTCGGCTATGGCTTTAGCCAGCTAGGTGAGCTGGCGCACATCTTCGTTATCGCGCCGCAGCATCCGCTGGCAAAAATGGATGCGCCGCTAAGCTGGCGGGCGATGAAACACTATCGGGCTATCGTGAGCGGTGGGGAGTGGCCGTCGGTTGACGATCAGGAAAGCCTGGTGACGTACGATTTTGCCGGCCAGCTGATGTTGATTAGCGCGGGGCTGGGATGGGGGTATGTGCCAAGGTATCTGGTGCAGGCTCAGCTGGAAAGCGGTGAGCTGATAGAGAAAGAGGTGGCCTCCCATTTACCCGCGCATCGGGCATGGCTGGGCTGGAATGAAGACGCCGCCGGACTCTCTTGCGCATGGTGGCGCAGCGAGATTTTAGCAAATAATGCTATCCATACGATCTATGATATTAAAATTGTATAAATATTAATCTGTTAAGTAATTGTGGCGACGATTTGGCGCTCCAACATCTTGTCATTTGGCCAGTAAGTGTTGCAAAATACGCGGCCTGAAAAAATAGAAACTAGCCGACGCTTTTTTAAAGTGTCGGTTATTTTTTTGCTTTAAAGACACATCATTCAATACCAAGAGGCCGGGCTTCGTACCGGATAGATATTTACTAAAAACCGACAGTCGTTGTCGCTGAGGAATACACTAAAATGGGGCAATTTTTTGCTTACGCGCTGGCCTTCGCCGTAAAAGGGGATAACCACCATGTCGCATAACGCTACTCCAAAAACCTCTCGCGTGGAATTACGTAAAACGCTTACGTTGATTCCGGTTGTAATGATGGGCCTGGCCTATATGCAGCCGATGACGCTGTTCGATACGTTTGGTATCGTCTCTGGTTTGACCGACGGTCACGTCGCGACGGCTTACGCCTTCGCACTGATCGCCATTCTCTTTACGGCACTGAGCTACGGTAAACTGGTTCGTCGTTTCCCGTCAGCGGGTTCCGCTTACACCTACGCTCAGAAATCCATCAGCCCGGCCGTGGGCTTTATGGTGGGCTGGTCATCGCTGCTGGACTATCTGTTCATGCCGATGATCAATATTCTGCTGGCCAAAATTTACTTTGAAGCGCTGGTGCCTTCAATTCCTTCGTGGATCTTCGTTGTCGCGCTGGTGGCCTTTATGACCATCTCTAACCTGCGCAGCATCAAGACCGTAGCGAACTTCAACACCCTGATCGTTATCCTGCAGATGGGGATCGTGGCGGTGATTGTTGGCCTGATTATCTACGGCGTGATGCACGGCGAAGGCGCAGGCACACTGACCAGCACTCGTCCGTTCTGGTCTGAAGGGGCGCACGTGGTGCCGATGATTACCGGTGCGACCATTCTGTGCTTCTCGTTCCTCGGCTTTGATGGCATCTCTTCGCTGTCTGAAGAGACCAAAGACGCTGAGCGCGTGATTCCGAAGGCTATCTTCCTGACTGCGCTGATTGGCGGCCTGATTTTCATCGGTGCCTCTTACTTCCTGCAGCTCTATTTCCCGGATATCTCGCGCTTTAAAGATCCGGACGCATCACAGCCTGAAATTATGCTGTACGTCGCGGGTAAAACCTTCCAGTGGGGCGTGCTGATCTTCTCCAGCGTGACCGTGCTGGCTTCCGGTATGGCCGCGCATGCAGGCGTTTCTCGTCTGATGTACGTCATGGGCCGCGACGGCGTGTTCCCGACCCGTTTCTTCGGCTACGTCCACCCGAAATGGCGTACTCCGGCGTGGAACGTGCTGCTGGTTGGCGCGATTGCTCTGCTGGCGATTAAATTCGACCTGGTGACGGCGACGGCGCTGATTAACTTCGGGGCGCTGGTGGCATTTACCTTCGTTAACCTGTCGGTGATCTCCCAGTTCTGGATCCGTGAAAAGCGTAACAAGACGCTGAAAGACCACTTTAACTACCTGTTCCTGCCGGTGTGCGGCGCCCTGACCGTGGGTGCGCTGTGGATTAACCTGGAAGAGAGCTCAATGATTCTGGGCCTGATCTGGGGCGGTATTGGTCTGGTGTACCTGGCCTGCGTGACCAAAAGCTTCCGCAACCCGGTACCGCAGTACGAAGACGTGGCGTAAGCATCGCCCGTAGTGATTCAAAAAGCCGGAGGGAAACCTCCGGCTTTTTTGTTTCCGTCGCTCGCGGATTTCCCCGCGATGGCTGACGCCTTACCGGGGCTACAGGGGAGAGCTGTCCGGTAGCCGGAAAGAAGCGGTAGACCGGGTCGCTAGTACAGAGCCAGTAGGCCGGGAAAGGCGTCAGCCGCCAGCCGGTAGAAGTGTGGGCACATATCCCGAAGGGTTGACTTCACCTGCTACATCACCTTCAAAAGCGCATCCAGCAGCCCGGGAAAGCGCGCGTCGAGATCCTCCCGGCGCAAGGAAATCATATTCTCCCGTCCCTGAGGGCGCTGCCAGATGACCCCGCTATCGCGCAGGACGCGCCAGTGGTGGGTCATCGTCGACTTGGCGATGTCTTCATGACGCAATGCGTTACAACTCTGCTCGCTGCCGTCGGCCAGGATGCGAACGATCTCCAGGCGCATCGGGTTACCAAGGGCAAAAAGAACATTTTCCAGGCGAATGTGTTCACGTTCGGGGTGATTGGCGATCATAATATTCCTGTGTCGGCGGTTGCGCGGCTCCCGGGAGTCGCAGCCCGTATCGGCGGCTGGCAGGTAATATATCCAAACTGAGGGTCTAACGCCACGCGTGCAAGCCGCCGCTTCACCAATGACAGTGATAGTAAAAATAGTTCGAATATACTCGTACAATTGTACTATGATGGCGGCAGTTAACCACTCTGCGGCACAATTTGGCCGCTTACTGACAGTCAAAATGACTAAGGACGCATCATGCCCCGACCCATCCCTCTCGAACGTTATCGCAACATCGGTATCTCCGCGCATATCGATGCCGGTAAAACCACCACCACCGAGCGCATTCTGTTTTACACCGGAATGAGCCACAAACTGGGTGAAGTACACGATGGCGCGGCAACCACTGACTGGATGGCGCAGGAGCAAGAGCGCGGAATTACCATTACCTCCGCCGCGGTGAGCTGTTTCTGGCCCGGCATGGACCGTAGCTTCGAGCCGCATCGCATCAATATTATCGACACCCCGGGCCACGTGGATTTCACCATTGAAGTGGAGCGCTCGATGCGCGTGCTGGACGGTGCGGTGATGGTCTACGACTCCGTCGGCGGCGTGCAGCCGCAGTCGGAAACCGTGTGGCGACAGGCGAATAAATATCACGTTCCGCGGCTGGCCTTCGTCAATAAAATGGACCGTCCGGGCGCTGATTTCTTCCGCGTCGTACAGATGATGATTGACCGCCTGAAGGCAAATCCAGTGCCGATCGTGCTCCCTGTTGGCGCCGAGGAGCATTTCACCGGTGTGGTGGACCTCATCAAAATGCGCGCCATTTTATGGGATGACGCGACCCAGGGGATGACCTTCAGCTATGCGCCGGTACCGGACGAGTTGCTGGCAACCGCCCGACAGTGGCGAGAGAAAATGGTCTCCGCAGCGGCGGAAGCTAACGATGAGCTGATGGATAAATATCTCGAGAGCGGCGAACTGAGCGAGGCCGATATTGTGGCCGGGCTGCGTAAACGTACCGTTGGCGGCGAAATTCAGCCGGTGCTGTGCGGTAGCGCCTTTAAAAATAAAGGCGTACAGCGGATGCTGGATGCGGTTATCGAACTGATGCCTTCGCCGCAGGATGTGCCGGCGATTGACGGCGTTGATGAGAAAGGGCAGCCGGCGGAACGCCATCCTGGCGACGACGAACCGTTCTCGGCGCTGGCGTTTAAACTGATGACTGACCCGTACGTCGGCCAGCTGACCTTTATTCGTGTCTATTCCGGCACCCTGAAAAAAGGCGACGCGGTTTACAACCCGGTCAAAGGTAAGAAAGAACGCATCGGGCGTATTGTGCTGATGCATGCCAACGATCGCCACGAAGTGGATGAGCTGCATGCCGGGGATATTGCCGCCTGCGTCGGGTTGAAAGATGTCACCACCGGCGACACCCTGTGCGATCCGAATGCGATCATTACCCTGGAACGGATGGAGTTCCCGGAACCGGTGATTTCGTTAGCGATTGAGCCGAAAACCAAAGCGGATCAGGAAAAAATGGGGATTGCCCTCCAGCGCCTGGCCTCTGAGGATCCCTCTTTCCGCCTGCATACTGATGAAGAGTCCGGGCAGACAATTATCTCCGGGATGGGCGAACTGCATCTGGAAATTATCGTCGACCGGATGAAGCGTGAGTTCGGCGTTGAGGCGAATATCGGCCGTCCACAGGTGACCTACCGCGAGACACTGCGTAAAACGGTGAAAGAGGTGGAAGGGAAATTTGTCCGTCAGTCCGGCGGGAAAGGGCAGTATGGTCATGTTGTACTGACCCTCGAACCGCTGGCGCCGGGGAGCGGCTTTGTGTTTGAAGACGCAACGAAAGGCGGCGTGGTGCCGCGCGAGTACATTCCTTCGGTGGAGAAAGGCTTGCGCGAAGCGATGGGCACCGGCGTGCTGGCGGGTTATCCGGTGGTCGATGTCAAAGCGACCCTGACATTTGGTTCGTATCATGATGTCGACTCATCGGAAATGGCCTTCCGCATGGCGGCGATTTTCGGCTTCAAGGAGGGGGCGCGCAGAGCCGATCCGGTGATTCTCGAACCGGTGATGCATGTGGAGGTGGAAACGCCGGAAGAGTACGCCGGGAATATTATGGGCGATCTCTCTTCTCGTCGTGGCATGGTGCAGGGGATGGAAGAGCGATTCGGCAGCCAGATTATCCGCGCGGACGTTCCGCTGGCGGAAATGTTTGGCTATTCCACTACGCTGCGCTCGATGTCGCAGGGACGAGCGACTTACAGTATGGAGTTCCATCACTACGCGGAAGCCCCGCGCAACGTGGCAGACACGATTATCGCCAGCCGCGCCAAAGGCTAAATCACCGTTCCCGGGTTGCGGCTCTCGCCTGATCCGGGCGACGGGATCGTGCGGCATGGGGGTTTATCGCCCGGACAAGGCGCAGCAAGCGCCGCCTCCGGGCACTCCCGCAACTTAGACAATCTCCTGCGCGTACTGCCACAGCGCCTTCAACTGCCCGAGCTTTTCACTGTCCTGTTGATGCTGTTGATACAGCATCTGCAGCTCATCGGCATAGGCCTGCAAAAACGCCGGCGTAAACACCTCGCGACGATGCTCTAACCAGCGCTGCTGCTCGGCCTCGTCAAGGCTGCCGGGGAAGTTACGGGCGCGGTAGTTAAACAGCAGACGCTCTATCCGTTGGTCGGCAAAAGTAATATCCAGCGCCGGCAGATTGCGCGGCTCGGTTTCCAGCACAATTTTCATCGCCGCGCGGTCGGCATCGCTGAAAAAGCCGTTATAAAGCTGAGTATCGACGTTGTCGGAGGGAACAAACGGCTCCGCTTCAGCGAAAATAGCCACCACGTTTTCCCGCACCTGCGGATGACTGCGCAACAGCTGCAGGTTATCCAGACAGCGCTGGCGGTTAATCCCCAGACGGTCGGCATCCTGCGGGCGTAGCGTATTATCCTGGGCCAGTACCGGGCATTTATTGAGATGAACCAGCTTAACCGGCACCGCCGCCAGCTCGCCCAAATCGGCTTTTGGCGTGTACAGCCGCTCGCGCAGGGTATCGGCATCCAGTTCCAGCAGCGGCGTCATGTCGCCGGCCAGATCGACCATGATCACCGCATTGCGGTTATCCGGATGCCAGGCCAGCGGTGCCACCAGGCTGGTGTTGCCGCGCGCCGCGCCGAACATGCCGGAGACATGGACCAGCGGCTTCATGTGCGCAACGTCGATCAGCGTCGCCAGCTTGCGCTTGTTCCGATGACTGTAGAGATAGTCAAACAGACGCGGTTGCCGGGCTTTGACCAGTTTTGCCATGGCGATGGTGGCATAAACGTCGGCCATCGCGTCGTGGGCGTTGCTGTGTTCAATGTCGTTAGCGACGGTCAGATGCTCAAGGCGAAAACTCGGCAGACCCTCGTCGTTCTCCGGCCAGTTGATCCCTTCCGGGCGCAGGGCATAGCAGGCGCGCATCACATCCAGCAGATCCCAGCGCGAGTTGTCGTGCTGCCAGCTCCAGGCGTAGGGATCGTAAAAGTTACGATAGAAAATATTACGGCTGACCTCATCATCGAAGCGCACATTGTTATAGCCGACGATGCAGGTTTTCGGCACCGTGAACAGATCGTGAATCCGGCGGGCAAAGGCGGCTTCATTGTCGCCTTTGGCGTTCGCTTCCTGCGGGGTGATCCCGGTTATCATCACCGCCTGCGGCTGCGGCAGATAGTCGTCGGCCAGTTTGCAGTAGAAAACCTCCGGTTCACCGATGATATTCAGTTCGGCATCGGTACGAATGGCGGCGAACTGGGCCGGTCGATCGAGCGCAGGGTGGGTGCCGAAGGTTTCGTAATCGTGGAATAAAAATCCGGGCTGGTTGGCGCTATCTTGCATAATCTGTTCATTTTCCATGGTGGCTGGCACCCGTTATGGTAAACGATTTACCTGGGCATCAGAAGGGCGTTGGCTACGCGGCGCTTCCGCCGTGTCATATTTTCTTGCAATTAAACCCTGATTTGAAAGGAGAACTTCCGTAAAAAGGACGGCGAATCTGTCAATTTAGAGGATATGCCGTTGAAAGGCCGTTTTTTTATTGCTGTAACTTTGCTCGCTTCGAGCGTTTCTTGCGCATTTGCTGCCAATGATTTCCCCGTCACCGTGCCGCCACCGTCCATTCAGGCGGGCTCCTGGGTACTGATGGATTACACGACCGGGCAGATCCTGACTGCGGGTAATGAACACCAGCAGCGCAACCCTGCCAGCCTGACCAAACTCATGACCGGATACGTCGTCGATCGCGCCATCGACAGCCATCGCATCTCCTTTGACGATATGGTGACCGTCGGCCGCGACGCCTGGGCGAAAGGCAACCCTGTCTTCGACGGCTCGTCGCTGATGTTCCTTAAGGCCGGCGATCGGGTCAGCGTACGTGATTTAAGCCGCGGCCTCATCGTCGACTCCGGCAATGATGCCTGCGTGGCGCTGGCTGATTATGTCGCGGGCGGCCAGCCGCAGTTCGTGGCGATGATGAACGAGTACGTAAAAAAACTGCATCTGCAGGATACCCACTTTGAAACCGTGCATGGCCTGGATGCGCCGGGCCAACACAGCTCGGCGTACGATCTTGCGGTGCTGTCGCGGGCTATCATTCACGGCGAGCCTGACGTTTATCACATGTACAGCCAAAAAAGTCTGACGTGGAACGGGATTACCCAGCAAAACCGCAACGGGCTGCTGTGGGATAAGACCATGAATGTTGATGGATTAAAGACCGGGCATACCTCCGGCGCCGGCTTTAACCTGATTGCCTCCGCAGTGGACGGCCAGCGGCGCCTGATTGCCGTAGTGATGGGCGCCGATAGCCCGAAAGGGCGCGAACAGCAGGCGGCAAAACTACTGCACTGGGGTCAGCAAAATTTCGACACCGTTCAGGTGCTGCAAAAGGGCAAAAAGGTCGGCAGCGAACGTATCTGGTACGGTGATAAAGAACAAATTCAGCTGGGCACCGATCAGGATTTCTGGCTGGCGCTGCCGAAGTCGGAAGTGCCGCGTATTAAAGCCAGGTACGTGCTGGACAAAAAAGATCTCGAGGCGCCCATTGCCGCAAATCAACGGGTCGGGGAAATCTCACTCTATGACGGCGACAAAGTGGTCGCGCACTGGCCGCTGGTGACGCTGGAAAGCGTCGGCAAGGGCGGGGTGTTCTCGCGGATGAGCGATTATCTGCATCACGTGCTGTAACCGCCACGCCCCGCACGGGGCGTTTTTTTGGGCTCATTTTTCGCTCCCCTCCATTGGCCACTCTGTGAATCAGCGCACATACTGATGTGCATCACCTGGCTACAGTATATGTACATTTATACAGTTGTTATCACTGGTGGAGGCAATATGAACTACAGCGTGAAGTCCGTCGGCAAACGTACCATTGCCGGTTTTCATATGGTGGGACCCTGGGATCAGACCGTTAAACAGGGGTTTGAGCAGCTCATGGCATGGGTCAGCGGCCGTCAGATTCCGGCACAGGAGTGGGTAGCCGTTTACTATGACAATCCCGATCGGGTTCCAGCGGAGAAGCTGCGCTGCGATACGGTGGTCACCGTGGCAGACGATTTCGTCATTCCACCCAACAGCGAAGGGGTCATTCTCACTGAGATTGCCGGGGGAGAGTATGCAGTCGCCAGCGCGCGGGTGGAGAATCACGACTTCTCGACGCCGTGGCTGGCGTTCTTCAATAGCCTGATGCAGAGCAAAGAGTATCAGCTGGCGGAAAAACCCTGTTTTGAGGTCTATCTCAACGACGGCAATCAGGACGGTTACTGGGACATCGAAATGTATGTCGCGGTCGAACGGGTGGTGAAATAAGCGTTTACCCCCGCAGTGGACAAGGTTTTTTACATTAGCGTACTGCTTACATTGAAAAAGCAGTTACAATTGGCCTTTGCTTCCTGCCGCCGTTTGCTTGCTGGAGAGGTCTGTGCGCGCTGATAAATCACTTAAGCCTTTCGAAATCCGTCTGTATCGCCACTATCGCGTGGTGCATGGCATTCGAATTGCTTTGGCCTTTGTCCTCACTTTTTTACTGGTTCGTTTGCTGAATGTACCGGAAGGGACGTGGCCTCTGATCACCCTGGTGGTGGTGATGGGGCCGATTTCGTTCTGGGGCAACGTGGTGCCGCGCGCCTTTGAGCGTATCGGCGGCACTATCCTCGGCTCGGCACTCGGGCTGGTGGCGTTAAAGCTTGAGCTTATCTCCTTACCCGTCATGGTGCTGTGGTGCGCGGTGGCGATGTTCCTCTGCGGCTGGCTGGCGTTAGGGAAAAAACCGTACCAGGCGCTGCTCATCGGCATTACGCTGGCGGTGGTGGTGGGCGCGCCGCCTGGCGATATGCACACCGCGCTATGGCGAAGCGGCGATGTTATCTTTGGTTCCCTGCTGGCCATGCTGTTCACCGGCATCTGGCCGCAGCGGGCGTTCTTGCACTGGCGAATCCAGATGGCAAATTACGTCACCGCCTTCAACCGGCTTTATCAGGCCGGGTTCTCCCCTAATCTGGTGGAAAGACCGCGGCTGGAAAAACATCTGCAAAAAGTGCTTAACGATGTGGTGAAGATGCGCGGGCTGATTACCCCGGCGAGTAAAGAAACCCATATCCAGAAAGCCATCTTTGAAGCCATTCAAACCGTGAGTCGTAACCTGGTCTGCATGCTGGAACTGCAGATCAATGCATACTGGAGCTCGCGTCCCGGTCATTTTGTGATGCTGAACGCCCACACGCTGCGTGAAACCCAGCAGATGACCCAGCAAACGCTGCTGACGATTGCGCATGCGCTGTATGAAGGTAATCCACAGCCGATTCGCGCCAACACGGAAAAACTCAATGATATCGTCGCCGAACTGCGCGAACTCATGAAAGAGCACCAGGGAGATAGCCTGGCGGAAACCCCGATCCACGGCTACGTCTGGCTGACGATAGAACTGGCGCGCCAGCTTGAACTGCTGTCGAATTTAATCTGCCGGGCTTTGCGTAAATAAAAACCAGATGCGCGCAATTTGCCCACAGGTTGCTTCGATTCAGCAGCATTTAGGGTTATGATAAACGTAAAGGAAAAAACATTGTCATCCGCGGCTGCTAACAGTTATGTTAGCCCTATATAGCAGTCGCTTTAGCGAATCCGAATCTCAAATATTAGGGGTGTAAAAATGGAAACAACTAAGCCTTCTTTCCAGGACGTACTGGAGTTTGTTCGTCTGTATCGTCGTAAGAACAAATTGCAGCGTGAAATTCAGGACGTTGAGAAAAAGATCCGTGATAACCAGAAGCGCGTACTGCTGCTGGACAACCTCAGTGACTACATCAAACCGGGCATGAGCGTTGAAGCTATTCAGGGCATCATCGCCAGCATGAAAAGCGATTACGAAGATCGTGTTGATGACTACATCATCAAAAATGCCGAACTGTCGAAAGAACGTCGTGACATTTCCAAAAAGCTGAAAGTCATGGGCGAAGCGAAGGTCGAAGAGTAATCGCATCGTACCTGCCCGGCGGCGGCTCTCGCCGTCGGGAATTATCCCCTCTCTGATTTATCTCCTTCTCCCGGCGGCGAACCGCGGCGTCACGCCAGTTTTCATGCGCGACCGCGTTCACAACGGGCTATGGCAAATCACCTGAAAGTGCTACGAGGAACATGATGGACAATCTTTCGGCCTTGATCGCCGACATTCCGCTGCCGGACCGCGCGGCGATGGCTCAGGCGCAACAACATCTGGATGGTTTATTAAAACCACCGGGCAGCCTGGGGCGACTGGAGGCGCTGGCAGTCCAGCTGGCCGGAATGCCGGGGCTGCGGGGACAGCTGCAGCTGGCGGAAAAAGCCATTGTGGTGATGTGCGCCGATCACGGCGTCTGGCACGAAGGGGTGGCGATCTCGCCGCAGGCCGTCACGGCGATTCAGGCGATAAACATGACCCGCAAAAATACCGGCGTCTGCGTACTGGCGGCCCAGGCGGGCGCGCAGGTGCATGTGGTCGATGCCGGTATCGACGCGGATCCGATCGCTGGTCTGGTGGATATGAAAGTGGCGCGCGGCAGCGGCAATATTGCCCGGACGGCGGCAATGAGCCGGGAACAGGCGACGGCGCTGCTGCTGGCCAGCATTCGCTATACGCGAGAACTGGCGGCGCAGGGCGTACGCGTGTTCGGCGTTGGTGAACTGGGGATGGCGAACACCACGCCTGCGGCGGCGGTCGTCAGCGTGCTTACCGGGAACGATGCGCAGGATGTGGTGGGCATCGGCGCTAACCTGCCGGTATCGCAGCTGGGACACAAAGCCGATGTCGTCCGCCGGGCAATTGCTGTGAATCAGCCGCAGGCAGACGATGGCCTGGACGTGCTGGCGAAAGTCGGCGGATTTGATTTGGTGGGGATGACTGGCGTGATGCTGGGCGCCGCCTCCTGCGGACTGCCGGTTGTGCTGGACGGTTTCCTCTCCTATGCCTCCGCCCTGGCAGCCTGTCGTCTGGCTCCTGGCGTGCATTCATATCTGATCCCTTCACATCTGTCGGCGGAAAAAGGGGCGCGTATTGCGCTGGAACATCTGCAGCTGAAGCCCTATCTGGATATGGATATGCGGCTGGGAGAGGGGAGCGGCGCCGCGCTGGCGATGCATCTTGTGCAGGCGGCATGCACGGTATTTAACGAAATGGGGACGCTGGCGGAGAGTAATATCGTCCTGCCGGAAAGCCGCTAAGCCGGTCTCAGGGCGACGGCCGTCGCCCTGAATCTTTGCGGATTTACAGCGCGTTTTGCCATACGCTTTGCGGCAGCAGATAGACATTCGCTTCCGCGTTCATGCCGTCCGTTACGATGTGATGAATCCCGCTGGCCATGACGGCCAGAGTCACGTCAAAGGCGTTGAGGCTGTCACCAAATCCCGCGGTCAGGTTCAGCATTGAGCCGTTGGCCATCAGGTAGACGGTTTTATCGCCCATCCGGTACGCATTAATATACGGCATCACCTCATCGTGGCTGAACTGACGCAGGTAGCCGCAGTCAATCTCTTCCGCGACGTGGCCGACATTGAGAATAAATACGCCATCTTTGGCGTTATCCAGCGCCGTGCTATTGACCACTTTCTTCGCACCGGTTGCCGTGGCGACCACATCTGCCGAGGCGATGGCATCCTGTAAATCAACAACATGCCAGCCATCATAGGCCGCCTGCAGGCGACGGGCGGGATCGATCTCTGCCACCATCACCTGTCCGCCAAAGGCTTTTGCTGCCGCGGCAACGCCTTGTCCCACCAGACCGTAGCCAATGACCAGCACTTTCTTCTCATGCAGCGTCAGATGAGTCGTCTGGAAGAAGGTATGCCAGGCCGTAAGACCCACCATATGGCGGTTATGCAGTCCCTCTTTAACCGGGAGATCGTCCCAGTTAAAGATAGGGTAGCCGGGACGAATATCGCCCAGGCGGCTGACGCCGGAGCCGGTTGCTTCCAGGCCGGCGACGATGTTGCCAAATTCGCCGCGCTGGTGCAGCAGGGTGGTGATATCGGCGCCCATTTCACACAGATGGGTCGGGCCCCAGGCGATCGCTTTTTCCCAGGAGTGCTGCCAGTCGGCATCGCTCATGTCGCGCCAGGCGCAGGCTTGTGCGCCGCGCTCTACCAGCCAGGCGACAACGTCGTCCTGAACGGTGGTGGGGTTACAGGTGGTCAGAAAGACTTGCGCCCCTTTCTCCAGTATCCCCTGCACCAGCGGGATCATTTTCATATCCAGATGCATGCAGCAGGCCAGTCGGACATGGCTCAGATCGGGAAGGGCGGCGACCTGGCGCAGCGTGCGCGGCATATTCTGGCTGGCCCATGCCACGTCTTTCACTAAATTTGTCTTATTATTCACTGTATTGTGACCTTCAATCCGTAGAGTGGGTTAAATCCCGGTGGGGAAATGATTCTAACGTAGTGTTCCGGGATCGCATAACGGCGGCATATCGCTAAATTCAGTGGGGGAAGTAGCCCTGCGAAAGATATGGTTGTTAAAATATGGTTAAAAAATGAAAATAAAATATAAGTAATTTATATGACGTGAGTGAGCCGTTCGATGTTAAGCGTTTTACCGACCGCACTGTTTTCGCGGGTCCGCATTTTTCTTGGGCGATTAAAGCCGCATGCTCTGCCCGTTGCCAGAAAACATATCCTCCTCGGTTCGATAGGTGCCGGTACGGGGCTGGCCGTCACCAGCATGTTCAGTCACTGGCTGCTGGGTGAGATGAATCTGTGGTTTATTGCGCCGATGGGAGCTTCTGCGGTGCTGCTGTTCGGCGTGCCAAGCAGTCCGCTGGCGCAGCCGTGGTCAATCGTCGGGGGCAACGTGGTTTCGGCGTTGATCGGTGTTACCGTCGGGATGTGGGTGCCTCAGCTTGCCCTGGCCTGCGGTCTGGCAGCCGGACTGGCCATCGCCGCCATGTATTTTCTGCGCTGTCTGCATCCGCCCGGCGGCGCCGTTGCGCTGACGGCGATCCTCGGCGGAGCGGGGGTTCACAGCGCGGGATACCACTTCGTGCTGACGCCGGTACTGCTAAATTCAGCGATGCTGGCGCTACTGGCAATCATCTTCAACAACCTGGTCGGCCGCCGCTATCCCCACTCTTTGGCGGCTGAAGAGATTAAGCCCAAAGTGGTGCCGCTGGGGCTACCGGTGACTCGTGAAGATATTCATGCCGCGTTACTCGACGGTCAGTTCCTTGATATTGATGAAGATGACGTGCAGGAACTGCTGGAAAATATCGAGCAAAAGGCACGGATGCGGATGGCCGCCGCGCCGCAGGCATAACGGCACGGGGCCCGGGAAGGTTAAAGCTCTCCGGTCATATATTGGGCGACGCCGCGGCCAAAACTCCAGTCGCCTTTCTGGTTACCGATCACGGAAATCATCAGGTCATCAGCGCTCAGTCCGCAATGTTCCTGCAGCTCAGCGAGCAGGGTGGCGTAGAAGAGCTGCTTTTGTTCTTCGCTACGCGGGCTGGTGTACACCCGCACGACCAGCAGCTTGTTGCTGCGCGTGAATCCCAATCCGGTATCCTCAATCACCATATGGTGAGCTTTGTTTTCGTGAACAATCTGGTAGCGATCGCGCTCCGGCACCTTAAACGCATGAATAACCGCGCGATGTGCGGCATCCAGCAGAGTGGTAAGTTCGCGTTCGCTACGACCTTCAATCACATCAAATATCAGTAACGGCATGGCAGGTACTCCTTACTTCCGGGGTGGATAAGCTGACTTCCGCGATGCTAATCCATGTTCTGCCGGGCAAAAACCGCTATAGTGGAATTCATTGTTTATACAGGTGAACAATCGAGATGAGTGAAATTCGCCCGGAGAGTTACTGGACCCATCTGTACTGGCTGACGGTGCTGGAAGAGCAAAAAAGCTATACCCGCGCGGCGGAAAAACTGGCGGTCAGCAAGTCGGCGATCAGTCAGAAAATTAGCGAGCTGGAACGGATCACCGGCAAAAAGCTGGTGCATCGCACCACGCGGAATGTGACGCTCAGCGAGGATGGCCTGCGGCTGGTGGCGGAGCTGAACGAACCTTTCGGGCAGCTGCGCGATATTTTCGCCGGTACCTGTGATGAAGGCGGACCGCTGCGGGGAACGCTACGGGTCACGGCGCCGGTCGCCTTTTCCCGTCAACAGCTGGTCCCGGCGATTACGCCATTTTTGCACCAGCATCCGCAGCTTCAACTGCAGCTGGAGGTGACCGACCGGCTGGTATCGCTGGCCAGCGAGGGATTTGACGTGGCGATTCGTCACTGCCGCCGCGAAGCATTGCCGGAGACCCACGTGGCCTGGCCGCTGTGCAGTACGGCGACGCTGATCGTCGCCTCGGCAGAGTATATCCGCCGTTTTGGTCGTCCGGACTCCCCGGAGACGTTGCGCCATCATCAGTGTCTGACCTATCCGCGCGGGGCGCAAAGCCCGCAGTGGACGTTTGAGTCCCGCGAGCAACCGGCCGAACGGGTGAGTGTCAAGGTTCATGGCCCCTTCGCCACCAACAACAGCGAATCGCTACGTGATGCGGTGCTGGCAGGGCTGGGTATTGCGCTGCTGCCTGATTTCAGCGCCCGGGAGGCCATCGGCCGCGGGCTGGTGCAGGAGTTGCTTCCAGGCTGGCGGCCGGTTGAGGTTTTCGCGCCACAGCTGTACGTCATTCGGCCCTATGCACCGCGCGTGTCACGTGCGGTAGAGACATTCAGCCACTATTTGAAGCATACCTTCAGCTGAAAAGCGCCAGCTGTTCCGTCAACGCCTGGTGAAAGCGGGGAAGTAAGTCTGTTTCGCCGGGCAGCAGCTGCGCCAGCGTCACGGTCTTATCAGTACGATAGACCCGGCCACTGTTGAGGCGGGCTTCAAAATCGTTCGCGGCCTGATGTGCGCCGATCAGATCGGTATCCACTAAAATCACCGCATGAGCAAGGACCACATGTCCTCGATCCTCGGCCAGCGGTCGCCAGTACTGGGCTGTACCGACAATTTTGCGGGCATGATCGCCCTCGCCGCAGGCCAGGTTGTAGCGGCCGTCGCAAAATGACCCCGTCACCGCCTGATAATGACTCCCGACGCCAAACGTCGCCAGCGTGCGCTGAAGTAGCCCGCAGAGCTGCAGATAGATAGGTTCTGCCGCTTCGCCCAGCGGTTGCGTGACCGGCCAGGCGAGGCTGAGATTGATAATCCCGGGGCCCTGTGGGACCAGTCCACCGCCGGAGCGGCGAAGCCACACCGGCCAGCCGCGGCGGGAAAAAAGCGCGCTGACGGCACTGAGTTCACTGAATTGACGATAGCTGCCAGGCACCACCAGTCCTTGTGGAGCCTGCCAGAGTTGCGCCACCGCTTCGCCGCGGCGAGCTTGCTCAAACAGCGGCTGCTCAGCCAGCGTCGGATCAGGGCAATAGAGCAGCGGTAGCGGTTGGGGATGAAACTGTGCGGGCCAGCAGGCCGGGCGGTTGTCCTGAGTCATAAGGTCTCCATGTTCACGGCGGTTTCCCGCCGCGCACCGTGCAATCAGGGGTGAGGATTCTTTTTCATCAACATGGCGGTGAGGGCAGAGAGCAGACAGCCGCCGGTCAGGTAAATCGCCACGCTGTGCCAGGAGCCACCGGAGAAGGTGACCAATGCCGCGGCAATAAATGGCGTAAAGCCGCCGCCAATGACGCTGGCGACCTGATATCCGACGCCGGCCCCGCTGTAACGATAGCTGGCGCCAAACATCTCGGTGAACATCGGTTGCTGAACACAAACCACCATATCATGGGCGATATTGGCCAGCATCAGGGCAAAAAAGAGGATCCAGAAGTACGACTGGCTTTCCAGCGCCATAAAGAACGGGAACGCGCTGAGCGTGCCGATGAGCGCACCGGTAATGTAGATCCGCCGGCGGCCGAAGCGATCCGCAAGCCAGGCGAAGCAGGGGATTGTCAGACAGCTGATTCCGCCGACCAGCAGGCCAATATTAAGGAACAGTTCACGCGGCAGGCCGAGGTTCTGCGTTGAGTAATTCAGGGCGAAGGCGGTGACAATATACATGGTCAGCAGTTCGCACAGACGCAGGGCGATAATCAGTAAAAATGCGCCGGGGTGACGGAGCAGGGCCTCGACGACCGGCAGGCGCTTTTTGGCCGTCTTTAGCTGCGCTTCCTGCTGCTGATGTTCAAACTCGGCAGATTCGGCCATGCCGTTGCGGATCCACAGCGCGACTAACACCAGCACCACGCTGAACAAGAACGGCAGGCGCCAGCCCCAGCTGAGAAACTGCTCGTTGGTGGTGTTCGCGCTGATCAGCGAGACCAGGCCGGTGGAAAGCAGCAGGCCAACGCCGTAGCCCACCTGAACCCCGCTGCTGTAGAAGGCTTTTTTATTTTTGGGCGCACTTTCTACCGCCAGCAGCGCCGCACCGCCCCATTCTCCGCCGACGGCGAAGCCCTGAATAGCGCGTAGGGTGACGAGCAGCACGGGGGCCCACCAGCCGATTTGGTTGAAGGAAGGGAGCAGACCAATGCAGGCGGTCGCAATTCCCATCATCCAGACGGTCATCATCAGCATCCGTTTACGGCCAAGGCGATCGCCGAAATGACCGAAGATAATGCCGCCGAGGGGACGAAACAGAAAGCCGACGCCGAAAGTGGCAAAGGCGGCCAGCGTGCCCATTGCCGGGCTAATCTGCGGGAAAAATTCGCGGTTAAACACCAGCGCGGCGGTGATGCCGTAGAGTAAAAAATCGTACCAGTCAACCACGGCGCCGGCAAAGCTGCCCCAGGCCGCTCTTCTGGCGCGATTGAGTGAACATGTCTCCTTGCCGGGGCGGGAGGAAATAAGCGTTGAGTCCATACCTGTCCTGTCTGTTGCCGTGTTTATCATTATTGGAATGAGACGCAGTCTTAGCGGCGTCGGTACAAAGACTACCGCGCTCCAGGATGAGATAAAAGATTTTTACCGAAAGTGCTGCCTTAATGGCAAAAAATGTGCTTTTTATCGTCAGGTGTAAACAAAGGTTCAGAGTGTTCTGGAAAGAGAAAATATTTTTAATCGAGAACCTCACAACCCGCTGCTGACGTCTTTTAAGAATTGACCTTAATGGTTTACAATTAACTTATCTCCAATTCCGGAATGGTGAGCTAAATGCGTCTACTTTTCGCAGTTTTATTTTGTGTTATGGTTTTGCCTAATGCTTTTGCAGAAAAACTGCCTGCCCCTACGGGGAAGCCCGTTTTAACCATTTCCGGCTTGATTGGAAATACAAATGCAGGCGATACCGCGGTTTTTGACCTGGCGGCATTAGAAAAACTGGGGATGGAGACGATTGTCACCACCACGCCCTGGTACTCAGGAAAAGTGCGTTTTGAGGGCGTTTCCCTTAGCAAACTCATGGATTTAGTCGGTGCCAGGGGCAAGACGGCCAAGGTCATTGCCTTAAACGACTATACGACGATGGTCCCGCTCGATGATTTTCGCCAGTTCCCTGTTATCCTCGCGCTAAAATTAAATGGCGAATATATGCACATCCGCGATAAAGGCCCTTTATTTATTGTTTATCCGTACGATAGCAGCCCTGAACTGCAAAACCAGGTTTATTATTCCCGTTCGGCGTGGCAAGTCTCAAAAATTATCATTGAGTAAGGGTTTGATCTTGAATCGAATACTTACCGGGATTATTTTGTCGCTGTTCATCATCACCGGATACATTACGTATCTGGTGCATGAGCGGCAAAGTGAGTTACAGAAATTAACCCGCTATACGGACTCCTGGTCAGTCGCCCAGATAGTTTCCGAGTATATGCGGCTGGAGTCGAGTTTAGGCGCATTCGCACTCGGCGTGGAGAGCGCGGACCGCGATCAGGTACGTCTGCGTCTCGATATTATGTTGAGCCAGATAGAGCTGTTGCAGCAGGGCGAACTGAAGAATTTTATTCATAAAGATGCCGGGCGCCAGGCCACCGTCGATAGTTTGATCGCTATTTTGCAGCAGCTCGATAGCGGGCTGGATAAAATGACACCTGCTCAGATTAAGGCGGTGTTAGGCAAGATGAGAGAGATTGACGGCCCGATGACCTCGCTTGCCTCCACCTCGCTGGTGCAGGGGATTGACGTTGTTAATCATACGCACGATAAAATTCAGAATCTGTATTACATCTATTCAATTATCTCCATCCTGTTGATTACAACCTGTATCACGTTGGGGCTGTTGATGCTGCGACAGAATAACAATCTGCGGCGCGCCCACGTGCGAATGAAGCTGCTGGCCGACGATCTGCAGCTGTCAAAAGAGAAACTGCAGGTGCAAAACCGCCGTCTGCAGTACGATGCCTACCATGACTCGCTGACCGGGATGCCTAACCGGCTCTCCTTCTGGCAAAAGCTGCAGGAAATTGTCAATCAGGTCAGGCCTTACGATGGCTGTGCCGTGGTGATGCTTTTCGACCTCGATAATTTTAAAGATGTAAACGATACGCTGGGCCACGATTCCGGCGATAAACTGCTGCAGGAACTGGCCAGCCGCCTGTCGTTTTTCCGTAAAACCGCGGAAACGCTCTATCGTCTGGGAGGCGATGAATTCGCCCTGATCTCCTGCGATCTGAGCGAAGAGATGGCGCTGGAACGGGCGATGGTGATCCGGGAAAAAATCATCCAGCCCTATCAAATCTATGACTCGATGATCAACATTGATGCCTGCATCGGCATCGTGCTTTCCGATCGCGAAACGCGCACCGATTATTTATATAAATGCGCCGATCTGGCGCTGTATGAGGCGAAAAAAGAGGGCGCAGGTACCGTCAAGGTCTTCCGTGCCGGCATGCTGCAACGTCTGCAGGAGAATAAATCGTTTGAGGATGACCTGCTGCAGGCGCTCGGTAATGGTGAATTCCGGGTTTATTACCAACCGATAGCCGACACGGTCAGCGGCGAAATTTACGGTTATGAAGCGCTGGTGCGCTGGTTCCATCCGGTGCGCGGAGTGGTTCCGCCGAGCACCTTCATTCCGATTGCCGAGAAAACGGGCATGATAAACGCCCTCGGCGAGTGGGTGCTCAGCACCGCCTGCGAAGAGGCGGCGCGCTGGTCATCGCCGCTTAAGGTCTCGGTAAACGTGTCGCCTATTCAGTTGATTAACAGTTCGTTGACCGATGTGATTGTCAGCGTATTGAAAAAAACCGGCCTCGACCCGCATCGTCTGGATCTGGAAATTACCGAGTCGGATGTGTTCAATGAAAACACCCGCTCCTTAGAGATCCTCAGCCAACTGCGTGAGCTCGGGATTCAGATTTCGATTGATGATTTTGGTACCGGCTACTCGTCATTGTCGCGGCTGAGCTATTTCCCGTTCGATAAGATAAAAATCGATCGCTCGTTTGTGATTAATATTCCTCTGCAAAAAGACGATCTCGATATTGTGCGTCTGATCATCAGCATGGGGAAAAGTTTACATATGCGTATTGTCGCCGAAGGCGTCGAAACAGAAGAACAACTCCATTCGCTGCAACAATTAGGTTGCGATCTGGTTCAGGGTTATCTAATTGGTAAACCTGGCCCTCTGAACACACCGGCAAAATAAATTATCGCCTCTCCTGTCTTATCGCGGATCTGATTCACAGGTCCGTCCATTCTTATATTTCAAAAAAACTAACCCTTATTGAGTATTAACAGGGGTAGAAACTTATCATCTTTAAAAATAATACCCTCAGTGATTAAAAGGGGTATATCATATGCAACATATTTCACCGTTCCCACCGCACGCAAGGGTGCGGAAAGCGAGGCCGAATCATGCAGCGAATTATTATTCCCACCCATTATGTTCATACGCGAACCACGCCCCTGTGGACGAAAGAGACGGCGCCCGCCTCTATCTGGCAGCGGCATCTTGATGCCGGAACGCGGCAGGGGGTCTATCCCCGTCTGGCTGTGATGCAGGGGGCTATCCGCTATTACGGCTATGCCGATGAGACCAGCCCGCAGCCGGTGGCAACGCTGACGATTGAAGCCGGACAGTTTGGCGTATTTCCGCCGGAGAAATGGCACCGAATTGAAGCATTGACTGAAGACACCGTCTTCAATGTGGATTTTTATGTCGATCCTCAAATTCTGATAGAGGGATAAGGCTGCACCTATGAACAATGAAAATAGAGGTTATTCCCTGGCTGTTGCTAACGGCAACAATAATGACAGGCAAGAGAAAGTCTATTTGAAGCCGATGGCGCTATATATTCCCGCCATGGCTGAGCAGGCGCTGGCAGAACTTGTTGCCCCGCTGTCCTCTGACAATACGCAGGGAAAGGGGTTCACGCTGTCGGTGACCAATAATAATAATGGCGTATCGGTGGATAAAGAGTTTGCCTCCCTGAATGAGCTGCAGGCGCCGGGTGTGGCTGCCGATGCCGTCAAAGATCTGATTAATATCGTGCGCGGTTATGAATCGGATGAAGAGACCAACGTCTGCGGCTGGTAGTTTACACGCGAAACATCGGGCAGACACCCTGGGTGTCTGCTTTCTTCACCGGCCAGCCATCTTAGCGGGTGATCTTGTCATTTCCGCGCTTACCTCTGTCATCTGAAAAGCCGTATCTGACGCTCCTTCGGATAGATTTTCGTACGACAAGCTTATGTTCCCGGTACGGTCCCGTCTCCTGCTGTTCCCTCGTTTTTATGCGCGTCTCCGTTTGTTTATATAACTAACTAGTTGGTTATGTGATTGTCGTCGTATTTACCCAACATATTAATTTATATAATGCTTTGTTGAGAAAGTTGATGCTCAATTTATCTGGTTTAACGTTTTTCAGGCATAAAACACTGAGGTCACACAGATGAGTCAACCCGACAGCCGTAAACTATCCCTCAATACCGCCACGGTGCGGCAGAAATGGAAACTTGATCAGATCATTGAAGGGTGCGCCCGGCATGAGATCCGTGGCATTGCGCCATGGCGCGATCAGGTGCACGCGCTGGGGCTAAAAGAGTCTGCGCGTCTTATCCGCCATCATGACCTGCTGCTGAGCGGCTATTGCCGCGGCGGGATGTTTCCCGGTAGCACCCCGGAGGAACGCAGGGAAAAAGCGCTGGATAACCGACGGGCGGTGGACGAAGCGCTGGAGCTTGGCGCACCCTGCCTGGTGCTGGTGGTCGGAGGGCTGCCTGCGGGATCGAAAGATTTACTCGCCGCCAGGCAGCAGGTGCGCGATGGCCTGAGCGAGCTGCTGGACTATGCGCGCCCGCTCGGCATGCCGCTGGCGATCGAGCCCCTGCATCCGATGTACGCCGCCGAGCGCGCCTGCGTAAATACTCTGGCCCAGGCCAACGATCTTTGCGACGAATTGGGCGACGAGGGGCTGGGTATCGCCGTGGATCTCTATCACACCTGGTGGGATCCGCAGTTTCAGCAGCAGATTGAACGGGCCGGCGTCGAGCGGCTGTTGGCTTTTCATATTTGCGACTGGTTAGTGCCCACTACGGATATGCTGCTGGATCGCGGCATGATGGGGGACGGAGTTATCGACATCCGTAGCCATCGCCAGGCTATCGAGGCGCTGGGCTACACCGGTCTGCACGAAGTGGAGATCTTCTCCAGTAACAACTGGTGGCAGCGGGATCCGGATGAGGTGCTGGCCATCTGCAAGCAACGCCACCGCGAATTTGGCTAGGGGAGGGGGTTCCCAGAGCGGTTACTCTGGGAAATCAACGCCTCGTCTTATAATCCTCAGAGGCCATAAACCGTCAGCAGATTTTTCATTCGCCGGGTAGCCAGCTGCGGATTTTGCAACAGACCGGCCTGGTCCGCCAGGCGGAAAATCTCGGCATAGTGGCTAATCTCGCGTGCCGCCTGCATCCCGCCGGCCATCGAGAAATGGCTCTGGTGGCCGTTGAGCCACGCCAGAAATACAATGCCCGCTTTGTAATACTGCGTCGGCGCTTTAAAGATTTCCCGCGACAGGGCGACAGTGGGGTTCATCAGACGATAGTATTCCCCGCTATTGCCCTGCGCCAGTTCGTTGAGCGCCGCGGCGGCAACCGGGGCGATAGCGTCGAAAATACCTAACAGCGCATGCGAGTAATAGCCATCCTCTCCGGCAATCAGTTCGGGATAGTTGAAATCGTCGCCGGTGTACATTTTCACCTGCGAAGGCAGACGCTTACGGAAGGCGACCTCTTTTTCTTTACTCAGCAGCGAAATCTTAATGCCTTCCACTTTATCGACGTTGTTGGCGATGATCTCAAGCACGGTATCCGCGGCGGCGGCAAAATCCGGCGATCCCCAGTAGCCGGTTAGCGCCGGGTCAAACATCTCTCCCAGCCAGTGGAGAATAATTTTATCCTGGCTCTGTTCCAGCAGACGGTTATAGACGGCAAGATAATCCTGCGGCGTTTTGGCCACTTTGGCTAAGGCCCGGCTGGCCATCAAAATGATTTTGCCGTTATGTTTTTCGACCAGTTCCATCTGCTCTTCATAGGCCGCGATAACCTGTTCCAGCGTGGTGGCGTGGGCCGCCTCCAGCTGATCGGTTCCCACGCCGGCGGCAAGGTCGGCACCGGGTACGGTTTGCGCCTCTTGCAGCGAGCGGATAATCAGCTCTTTGGCGATCTCCCAGCTTACTCCCATCCCGCGCTGCGCGGTGTCCATTGCTTCGGCAATATTAAACCCCAGGCGCCAGAGATGGTGGCGATAGGCCAGCGTCGAATCCCAGTCTATGCGCGGATTGTTCAGCCAGTCCGCCCCCTGATGCTGCGGGTCGATCACCACGTGGGCGGCGGCATAGGCGATACGGTTAAACGCGGGGGTGATAACCGTCGGGCGTTCTTCTGTGGTCACCAGCTGATAATCGGTGATAGTCCCTTGTAGGGTAGGCAGGTGAATGTTAAGCATACTGACTCCTTAGTTAAGTATCTGTTTAGTTACTTATAGGTGTACTTTTTGCCCACAGAAAAGTCAAGATACTCACGGCTAAAGTGATAAGCCGGGCAGCCAATGGTGAGCTGGCCGCTGCCTGTCATTGCAATATTTGTCGCCTAGTTAACAACAATTATTTAACAGGATTGACAACTATATTCATCCATTGTAGTAACTATCTGGTTATTTAATTAATGTGTTCGGATGTCGTGAAAAACAGACGGCATGACTAATAGCTGGCAGGAGGATGACCATGTATTTGACTGAAACCCATCAACAGATCCGCGAGATGACCCGTAAGTTTGCCGACGAGGTCATTCGGCCTCAGGCGGAAGAGCTGGACAGAGAAGAGCGTTTTGCCGCGGAGATCTACCAACAAATGGGGGAACTGGGGCTGTTCGGTATCACCGTTCCGGAAGAGTACGGCGGCGTCGGACTGGATGCGGTTGCCTATGCCGTGGTGATGGAAGAACTGTCGCGCGGTTACGCCTCGATTGCCGATCAGTGCGGCCTGGTCGAGTTGCTGGGAACGCTGTTGTCAAAATACGGTGATGATGCGCAACGCGCCCAGTGGCTGCCGGGCCTGCTGAATGCATCGCTGAAAGGGGCCTACTGCATCACCGAAGCCGGGGCCGGTTCCGATGTTTCAGGGATTAAAACCACCGCGACCCGTACTGCGGATGGCTGGGTGCTGAACGGAAGTAAGCTGTGGATCCATAATGCGCCGGTGGCCGATGTCGCCTTTGTGCTGGCGCGCACGGATAAAGATGCCGGTCACCGCGGCATGAGCATCTTTATTGTCGATTGCTCCCGCGACGGTGTCTCCCGTGGCCCGAAAGAGCATAAAATGGGTCAGCGCTCATCACAGGTGGGCGAACTGCATTTCAACCAGGTCAGGCTGCCGGCACAGGCGCTGCTGGGGCCGGAAAACCGCGGCTTCCACATTATGATGAGCGTGCTGAATAAAGGTCGGGTGGGCATCGGCGCGCTGGCGGTCGGCATTGCCCGCGCCGGGCTGGAAGCGGCGATCGCGTATGCGAAACAGCGCGAACAGTTCGGCAAACCGATTGCTGATTTCCAGGGCGTACAGTTTATGCTGGCGGATATCGCCAAAGACACCGAGGCTGCTCGCCTGCTGGTGCATAGCGCGGCCTATAAAATTGACACCGATGCGCCAGATACTTCGATTGCCTGCTCGATGGCGAAATGCTTTGCCGGCGATGTCGCGGTGCAGCACAGCGGCAATGCGGTGCAAATTTTTGGCGGCGGCGGCTATATTCGCGGCGTGGAGGTGGAACGCCTGTACCGCGATGCCAAGATAACTCAAATCTATGAAGGGACTAACCAGATTCAGCGCATGATTATCGGCCGCAATTTACTGGCGTAATCCCTATTGCCCGACAGAACAGGCACCCCAGACGGGGTGCTTTTTTTTTTGCCGGTAACCGGCATATGGTGGGAAGGGGGCAGAACGCAGGCACAGAAAACCCCGGCGCTGCCGGGGCGGAAAACAGATCACATATTCGGGTAGTTGGGACCGCAGCCCCCTTCGGGCACCGTCCAGACGATATTCTGCAGAGGATCTTTGATGTCGCAGGTTTTACAGTGCACGCAGTTTTGCGCATTAATCTGTAATTTTGGCTTTCCGGCAAGGGTGATGATTTCATAAACGCCCGCCGGGCAATAACGCTGCGCCGGTTCAGCAAAACGCGGCAGCGTTTCTCGTACCGACAGCTCGGGGTCTTTTAACTTGAGATGGCAGGGCTGATCTTCATCGTGCGCCGTGTTCGCCAGATAGACGGAGGAGGGCTTATCAAAGCTCAGCTGGTTATCCGGTTTGGGATAGTGAATGACGGCGCTTTGTTCCGCTGTCTGCAGCTGTAAGTGATCCGCTTTGCGGTCATGCAGCGTGAACGGTAGCTTGCCTTTAAACCAGTTCTGATCGATATAGTTAAGCGCCCCGCCTGCCAGCGTACCAAAGCGGTGCAGCAGCGGGCCAAAGTTACGTGACTGGCGTAGCTCTTCCCCGAGCCATGATTCATGAAACGCCTGCGCAAAATCCGCAAGGTCCCGTTTATCATCGGGGGGGTGTCTCAGCGCCCGATAGACCGATTCGGCGGCCAGCATCCCGCTTTTCATCGCCGTGTGGCTGCCCTTAATTTTAGCGAAATTGAGCGTTCCCGCATCGCAGCCAATCAGCAGCCCGCCGGGGAAATGCATTTTGGGCAGCGCGTTGATGCCCCCTTTGGTGATGGCGCGCGCGCCGTAGGAGAGACGTTTTCCGCCGCTTAAGGTTGCACGGAATGCCGGGTGGTGTTTCATGCGCTGAAACTCATCGAACGGGCTTAAATAAGGGTTACGGTAGTTGAGATCGACAATCAACCCGACGACCACCTGGTTATTCCCGATGTGGTACAGAAAACTCCCCCCCGACGCACCTTCGCTAAGCGGCCAGCCGGAAGCGTGGATGACCTCCCCGGGACGACTTTTTTCCGGCGCGATCTCCCACAGCTCTTTAATACCCAGCGCGTAGTGTTGCGGATCCCGGCCGGCATCAAGTTGATAATTCGCGATCAGCTGTTTGCCCAGATGACCGCGGCAGCCCTCGGCGAACAGCGTATATTTCGCCAGCAGGTTCATACCTGGGGTAAAACCGGGTTTTTCTTCTCCCTGGGCATTGATCCCCATATCGCCGGTGGTGATACCGGCGACGGCGCCAGCATCGTCATACAGGATGCTGGCGGCGGCAAAACCGGGGAAGATATCTACCCCCATTGCTTCTGCCTGGCGGGCCAGCCAGCGGCAAAAATCCCCCAGGCTAATGACGTAATTGCCCGCGTTATGCATTGGGGCAGGGATTAAAGCCGCCGGGATCTTCCACGCTTTTTCGCCATCGCGCAGCAGCAAGAGTTCATCTTGCGTCACGGGGGTGTTCAGCGGTGCGCAGAGCGACTGCCAGTCGGGAAAGAGTTCATTGAGCGCCCGGGGTTCGAACAGGGCTCCGGAAAGAATATGCGCGCCAACTTCAGCCCCTTTTTCAATCACGCAAACGCTCAGCTGACGTTGCTCCTGCTGCGCCATTTGCATCAACCGGCAGGCTGCCGATAGCCCGGCGGGCCCTCCACCGACAATGAGGACGTCAAATTCCATCGTTTCACGTTCCACCATAACCTCCATCTTCAGTTGCCTGCCCCTTGCTCATCACAGTTTCGCCACCAGCTGCGGTACTATCTCAAACAGATCGCCCACCAGGCTGTAGTCGGCGATTTTGAAAATTGGCGCTTCTTCGTCACTGTTGATCGCCACGATGACTTTGGCATTGCTCATCCCGGCCAGGTGCTGAATTGCGCCGGAAATCCCCACCGCGATATACAGATCCGGCGCGACAATTTTACCGGTCTGTCCAACCTGCAGATCGTTGGCGACCATGCCGGCATCGACCGCCGCGCGCGATGCGCCGACGGCGCCGTGCAGTTTGTCGGCAAGCTGTTCGATCAAGGCAAAGTTTTCGCGGCTGCCCAGCGCACGGCCGCCGGAAACCACCACGCGGGCGGTAGCAAGCTGCGGACGATCGGATTGCGCCAGCTCTTCGTGAATAAAGCGGGATAGCGGCTGGCGATCGACGCCGGCTACCGGCTCAATCGGCGCGGCGGATTCGCTTTCTTGCGCTGCCGGGAAGCTGGAGGCGCGCAGGGTCATGACCACCTGCGGGTCGAGACTTTCGACGGTGGCGATTGCGCTGCCCGCATAAATGGGACGTTTGAAGACCCTGGGGCCGACCAGCGCAATCACGTCGGAGATTTGTGCGACGTCGGCGAGGGCCGCCACGCGCGGCAGGATGTTTTTCCCGTTTGCGCTGGCGACGGCGAGCAGATGGCTGTAATCCCCGCGGAGCGAGAGCATCAGTGCGGCGACGTTTTCGGCCAGCTGATGTTTAAAGGCGCTATCGTCGGCGAGCAGCACTTTCGCCACCCCGGCAATGCGCGCCGCCTGTTCCGCCACCGGGCGGCAGTTTTCGCCCGCCACCAGCAGGGTCACCTCGCCACCCAGCTCCCGGGCGGCGCTGACCGCGTTTCTGGTTACCGCGTTGAGCTGGTTATTGTCATGTTCGACAAGGAGTAAAGTAGCCATATCAAATCACCTTCGCTTCGTTTTTCAGCTTGTTCAACAGTTCATCCACACTCCCGACACGCACGCCGGCTTCGCGCACTGGCGGAGTTTCGACTTTTAACAAGGTCGTGTGCGGGCGTAGCTCAAGACCAAATTCCTCCACCGGCAGGATGCTGAGCGGTTTCTTTTTGGCTTTCATCATGTTGGGCAGGGAGGTATAGCGCGGCTGGTTAAGGCGCAGGTCGGTGGTGACCACCGCCGGCAGCGTCAGCGACACGGTCTGCAGGCCGCCGTCAATTTCACGGGTGACCATCGCCTGACCATGCTCAATACGCAGCTCGGCGGCAAACGTTCCCTGCGGATAACCGCACAGCGCGGCTAGCATTTGTCCGGTCTGGTTATTGTCGCCATCGATGGACTGTTTCCCCATCAGGATTAACGACGGCTGCTCACGTTCGACCACTTTCGCCAGCAGCTTTGCCAGGTTGAGCGGTTCGAGGGACGAAGGGGTCGCGATGAGCAATCCGCGGTCGGCTCCCATCGCCAGCGCGCTGCGCAGCTGTTCCTGGGCCGCTTCTTCACCGATGGTGACCACCACAATCTCGCTGGCGATGCCGAGCTCTTTCAGGCGAATGGCTTCTTCAACCGCAATTTCACAGAACGGGTTGAGCGCCATTTTGGCGTTGGTCAGATCAACCTGGCTGCCATCGTTTCGTACGCGGATCTTAACGTTATGATCGACAACGCGTTTTACGGGGACGAGAACTTTCATCGTTACCTCTCGGGATGTTGACATGTCTTTCTGGCTTTAAGTAAATAACTATTTAGTTATTTATTCAACCGGTTTTTGCCCATGAAAACGAACATGGGCGACAATTTGTGATCAGTGCGACGCGATAATCAGATCGCTGGCTTTCTCGGCGATCATAATGGTGGGGGCATTGGTGTTGGAGCTGACCAGATCGGGCATCACCGACGAGTCCACCACGCGCAGCCCTTCAATACCGCGAACGCGCAATTGGGTATCGACCACCGACATCTCGTCGACGCCCATTTTGCAGGTGCCCACCGGGTGATAGCAGGTGCGCGCAAACTGGCGGATGTAGTTTTCCAGATCTTTATCGCTTTGCGCCTCCTGTCCCGGCATATGTTCGCGGCGAATATAGGGCGAGAAGGCGCTTTGTTGCATGATATCGCGCATCAGCTTGCAGCCTTCGACACTCATTTTTAGATCGTAAGGATCGCTGAGATAGTTCGGGTCAATAAGCGGAGCCTCGCTGGCGTTTGCCGAGCGTAATGTTACCCGACCGCGGCTGCGCGGACGCAGGAAGTAGCTGTTAATCGTCACGCCGGAGCCGGAAGGCACCGGTTCGATACCGGCTTCCACCCCGGCGCCCGCCAGGAAGTGAATTTGCGTATCGGGATTGACGGACTGTTTATCGGCATACCAGAACGCGCCGCCTTCGACGATGTTTGAACACACTGGCCCTTTGCGGAACAGCAGATACTCCAGCCCGGCCCACAGCATCCAGTGCGTCTTCTTGTACTTGTCATAGCTCAGCGCGTTGCCGAGCTCAAAGATCAGGTCGATACCCAGATGGTCCTGCAGGTTTTCCCCGACGCCCGGGAGATCGGCGACCACCGGAATGCCTTTTTTACTCAGCTCATCGGCGGCGCCAATGCCCGAAAGCTGCAGCAGTTTCGGAGAACCAATGGCTCCGGCGCTGACGATGACTTCACGGCTGGCATGTAGTCGTTGCGGTTTGCCATCCTGATAGATCTCTACGCCGACGGCGCGCTGGTTATCGATAAGCAGCCGGGAAATATGGCAGCCGGTCTTAATCGTGAGATTGCTCCGCTGGCGCGCGTCTTTCAGATAGCCCACCGCCGCAGAACAGCGACGCGCGTTGCGCGTGGTGGTCTGATACAGACCGCAGCCGGCCTGGGTCGCGCCGTTGAAGTCGGGATTATAGGGCAGTCCCGCCTGCTGGCAGGCTTTACTGAAGGTTTTGCTCATCAGATTGGCGCCGATCGGACTGGAGACCCCGAGCGGGCCGCCGACGCCGTGCCAGGCGTCGGAAAAGGTGTCGTTATCTTCGGATTTAATAAAATAGCGCTGAATATCGGCAAATGACCAACCGTCGCAGCCCTTTTCCGCCGCCCAGCGGTCATAGTCCGCCGGCGTGCCGCGGGTGAACACTTCGGCGTTGATAGAACTCCCGCCTCCCAGCACTCGCCCCTGGGCAAACAGCAGCTCACGATTGCCGAGCTGGGGCTGTGGTACCGTTTTATAACCCCAGGTCAGCGGCCCGGCGGTGAGTTTGCTAAAGCCAACCGGTAAATGGATATAGGGGTTACTGTCCTTCGGGCCGGCCTCAACCAGCAGCACTTTGCAGTCGGCGTTTTCGCTTAAGCGCGACGCAAGGACGCTGCCCGCCGAACCGCCGCCAATAATAATGTAGTCGTACATGTCTGATCCTCGCCCCAACATCACTCAGCGAGCCATTTAGCGCGCTTGCCCAACTGGATATGTACGGATTTAATCTCGGTATATTCATCCAGACCATAGCTGCCGCTTTCGCGCCCGATACCGGACTGTTTAAAGCCGCCGGAAGGGAGCTCAGGGCCGCCGGCGATAGTGGTATTCACCCACAGTCTGCCCGCTTTCAGATCGCGGAAGCCCTGGACCGCTTTATCCAGATTCGACGTCCAGATGCTGGCCGCCAGCCCGTAGCAGGTGTCATTGGCAATGCCGATCGCCTCTTCATAGCTGTCGAATGGGGTGACGCAGAGCACCGGGCCGAAGATCTCTTCGCGGAAAATGGTCATTTCCGGGGTCACATCATCGAAAATGGTGGGTTCGATAAACAGCCCATTCCCGGCGGGAACCGCGTTGCCGCCGGTGAGCAGGGTGGCACCCTCATTTTTTCCCTGTTCGATATAGCCGAGCACGGTCTGGTAGTGCTTCTCAGTAATAATCGCGCCAATCTGGGTGTTTTCATTCAGCGGATCGCCGCTGCGTACTTTCTGCGCGCGTTCAACCAGCTTCTGGCAGAAATCCTTATGGATAGAACGTTCAACCAGTAAACGACTGCCGCTGACGCAGCACTGCCCGGTATTGAACAGGAAGCCAAACAGCGTACCGTCCAACGCGGCGTCAATATCGGCATCGGCAAAAACCACCTGCGGATTCTTACCACCCAGCTCCAGACCAAGGCGTTTGATATTTTTTGCCGACGCGTGCAGCGCCATCTGGCCGACGGCGGTGGAGCCGGTGAAAGAGACCATATCGATATCAGCATGTTCGGTGATCCGTTGGCCGACGACCGAACCGCTGCCGGTGACCACGTTAAATACGCCGTCGGGCAGCCCGGCCTCTTTAAGAATGCCGGCCAGCAGCAGAGTCGTACCGGATGTGATCTCGGCGGCTTTTGCCACCAGCGTACAGCCGGCGGCCAGAATATAGGGGTAGCGTTCTGCGCCAATAAAGAAAGGGAAGTTCCACGGCGTGATGACGCCGACGACGCCGATGGGTTCGCGTGTCACCAGGCCCAGCATGTTGTCGCCGAGATTATTAAAGCTGTCGCCATTGACGCTGCGCGCCAGGCCGGCGGCATATTCCCAGATATCGGCCGCGCCCTGGATCTCGCCGCGCGACTGGGCGACAGGCTTACCGGTTTCCAGCGTTTCCAGCAGCGCCAGTTCCGCCAGGTTCTCGCGAATGAGCTGGGCGGTTTTCAGCAATACCGCCGCACGCGCCGCGCCGCTAATGCGCGACCATTTTCCGCAATCAAAGGCGTCTCTGGCTGCCTTTACCGCCTCATCAACGTCTTCAACGGTCCCCGCCGGATAGGTGCTAACGACAATATCGTGGGCCGGGCTTTTACGGACAAAACTTTCGCTGCTGTGGCCCGTGGTCCATTTGCCATTGATGAACATCTGAAATTCACGCGCTTTTTCAGGCAGCAAAGGGTGGTTAACGTCTACAGGGTGAAATGTATTACTCATCGTCCTCTTCCCATCGTTCATAGCCTTCCTTACCGGTCGGTAAGAGCCAGCGAGTGATCGTTGTCATCCTGTCCGATGCATTTTTAGATGCCGACAAGATGGGTTGGTTGTGTTTGGTTTTAACTTTATGTTTTATAAGTATAATGTTGTTTATATATAACTATATGGTTACATATATTAGCATGCTGTTTTTGGATTGAATAAGGAAACGCCAGCCCTTGTAATGAAATTGTTAAGCGGCTAGCAGAAAGGAGATTAGCGAAAAATTTTTCTTGATTTCCGCCAATGAGTAAGGGTTAATCATCAGCCAGATCCGCAACCAAAACGATGTAATGACTAAATCAGCTACGGAAAAAACAGTACAGGTCCGTGACCCTGTTGCGACACAAAATCGGATCCTGAAAGCCGCGAAACGCGAGTTCGCGCAAAAGGGACTCGGCGGCGCACGCATTGACGTTGTCGCTGAAAAGGCAAAATCAAATAAGCGTATGATTTATCACTATTTTGGTAGCAAAGAGCAGCTTTTCCAGAAAGTTGTCGAAGATTCCTACCTTGATATTCGTGCCGCGGAAAAAAAATTAAATCTCGAAAGTCTGGAACCGAAAGAAGCGGTTGAAGCGCTGGTCAGGTTTACCTGGAACTACTACCTGAAAAACCCGGAGTTTCTGACTCTGGTGAACAGCGAAAACCTGCATCGCGCCGTACATCTGAAAAAATCGGTGGCGATCAAGTCGGCGCAGAAATCGATGGTCACCCTGATGGAAGGCATTCTGCAGCGCGGTGTGGAGCAGGGCGTTTTCCGGGCGGGCGTGGATGCGGAACAGCTGGTGATCACCATTGCGGCGGTCAACTATTATTACTTCAATAATAAATATACCGGCGCCATTCTGTTCGATCGCAATTTCATGGATGCTGATTCCCTTCAGCAGCGCCTTGATTTTAACGTCGAAACGATAATGCGGATACTGCAGCCCTGATATCCGCATTGCGTGATGTATTCAGAGAGAAACCAGCGCGGGGCGATCGACTTTCGGGCAGAATTGCATACGCTGCAAAATATCCTGCTCGAGGTTAACCCCGCTGACAATCGCCGCCAGTTCCACCCCTTCTTCCGTTAGCCTGAAAATGGCGCGCTCCGTGACGTACAGCACTTCCTGCCCGCGTTTTATGGCTTCCGGCCCGCTGAAAGTGATATGGCGAACCTTTTGCACCAGCTTGGGAATTTGCCCATGAGACTCAATCTGTAAACGCTCACCCTGCTGGCACACCTGTAGGCCTTTTGCTTCGAAGGTGCCGCAGAAAACGACCTTTTTGGCGCCGCAGGTAATATCAATAAAGCCGCCCGGTCCAACGATAGTGTCGCCGAGTTGCGAAACATTGACGTTACCTTCAGCATCCATCTCGCCCATGCCGAGGAAGGTGATATCCAGTCCGCCGCCGCTAAACAGATCGAACTGATCGAGCGAGCTGACAATGGCCTGCGGATATTTAGCCGCGCCGAACAGCGCGCCGTCGAGAAGCTGGCCGTTGTGAATGCCTTGTTCCACCATTTGCCAGCAGGAGTCGACCAGCGATTTGTCGGCCATGGCGGAGATCCCACCGGGGATGCCGAATCCATAATTGACCCGCATATTCGGTTTCAGCTCCCGTACCGCCAGGCCCGAGATCAGGCGGCGAATGCCCTCTGCTGGCGCGTCGAGCGGGTGTTCATCCGGCGGGGCGACCTGTCCGGAGATGGCCGGGTCGTATTCGGCAAGATAGCTCTGCCACTGCGTCGGGCACTTAACGATATGGTCGATCATCACACCGGGAACGGTGACCTTACGGGCCGGGACAAAGTGTTCATCCGCGGTGGATTTCACCTGGGCGATAACCATCCCGCCGTTGTTGTGTGCCGCTAAGGCGACGGCATAAGTATCCAGGTCCGCGGGCTCTTCGCTGGTGGAGATATTCGCCACGACGTCCGCCTGCGATCCGTGAATCACCGCAACATCGACTTTAAACGGTTTGTAATGCAGCCAGGTTTTACCGTCGAGTTCAATACGTGAAACGATATCCTCGCAGGTGATGTCATTGCATTTGCCACCGCTTATCAACGGGTCGACAAAAGTGCCTAGCCCGACGCTGGAAATGACCCCCGGGCGCCCGGCGCCGCTTTCGCGATACAGCGTCATGATGATGCCGGTGGGTAAACAGTAGGCTTCTATCTGATTGTCGCGGGCCATTTTTTGTAGCTCGGAAGACCATGACCAGTGGCCGCCAATGATCCGTTTCACCAGCCCCGGTATAGCGAGGCGGCCAAGTCCGGATCCTTTGCCGTTTCCGATCCCTAAAGCATGAATCAGGGTGAGATTGCGCGGGTGTCCGGTTTCGCGGTAGCGCGTCGCGATGGCCGCCATGACGTAGTCAGACTCCAGCAGGCCGCCGCCGGAGCCGGTGAAGGCAACGGTGGAGTTGTCTTTGATCAAAGCAACAGCTTCTTCGACGCTTTTTAGTTTGCCATGCATGCTCGTTATCCTCGTTGAACTCAGTACAAAATAAACTAACTAGTTAGTTACAATTGCAGAAAGTAAAAGCCGGATCAACGTCATTAATGCCGCTTTGTTATCCAGGTAACATTTTCACAACATTCGTTTTGATATAACTATCTTGTTAGTTAATTAAACCATCAGCCTGCAGGAGTACAGACATGGATCCATCACAGCAAAATGCGTTTGGCCGTACCGCTATTCAGGTCACGGCAATGGGTTACGGCGCCGCGCCAATTGGCAATATTTTCCGCCCCATCAGTGAACAAGAATCGGAGAACATGATTCGCCAGGCGTGGGACAACGGTCTGCGCTATTTTGATACCGCGCCGCTGTATGGCCATGGCCTGAGCGAAGCGAGGGTTGGCCACGGTTTGCGCTGGTATCCCCGCGATGAGTATGTGTTGTCCACTAAGGTCGGTCGTCTGCTGAAGCCGAAAAAACGCAGTGAAATTGATTCCGGGGTGTGGGTCAATCCGCTGCCGTTTGAGGCGGTCTTTGATTACTCCTATTCGGCAACTATGCGATCCATCGAGGACAGTCTGCAGCGCATGGCGCTGGAGCATATCGATATCGCGTTTATTCACGACTGCGATTTTTATACCCACGGGGATCAGCAGCCGCACTACTTTCGCCAGGCGATGGACGGCGCATGGCGCGCGCTGGCGCAGCTGCGCGATGAAGGCGTGATTAAAGCGGTAGGGATGGGCGTCAATGAATGGCAGGTGTGCCATGCGGCGCTGCAGGAAGCCGACTTTGACTGTTTCCTGCTGGCCGGGCGCTATACGTTGCTGGAACAGGAGGCATTAAAAGCGTTTCTGCCGCTGTGCGAAGAGCGCAATGCGGCGGTGGTGATCGGCGGGGGATTCAACAGCGGGATACTGGCGACCGGGGCGGTTGAGAACGCGAAATATAACTATGGCCCGGCCAGCCAGGCGATTTTGCAAAAGGTCAGCAAAATTGAAAACGTCTGCCGCGATTATCACGTCAGTCTGCCAGCGGCCGCGCTACAGTTTGTTCTGGCTCACCCGGCGGTGCCGACGATTATTCCTGGCACCCGCACGGTAGCGCAGCTGGAAAACTGCCTGGAGTGGATTGCCGCGCCGATCCCGGATGATTTCTGGCGTACGCTGCAACAACAGGGGCTGCTGGATGAAGCGGCGCCAACGCCGGCCGATCGCCTCATCTGAGCGATGCGGGAAGGTAAAAAGGTGCTCATCAGGAGCACCTTTTTTTATTCTGCCGTCTTATCCGCGTGGCGAAAATCTTACTCGTGGGCAATATGCAGCTGGATTTTCAGGTGCTGCGGATGAGCGAGCAGGGTGGAGAAAACCTGCTGAATATCCTCCAGCGGGTGGACGGATTCGCGGAAAGGGGCGGTAATAAAACGTTGATGGCTCAGCAGATGCAGCGCCTGGTGCATATCTTCTCCCATTCCGGCCACGCTGCCCTGAATTCTCTGTTCTTTTAAAATGATCTCCAGCGGTTTAATGGCTATCTCGGTTTGCGCATCGGTTAAACCGAAGGCCAGCAGCCGTCCACCGGGGCGCATAAACGTCAGGGCCTGTTTATACAATTCCGGATGACCGACGCTTTCGATCACCACGTCGGCGCCACGTCCCTCCGTGAGCGCCTTGATCTGCTCCAGCGCGACTTCGGGGTCGGTGATGACGCTGTCCGCTCCGCACTGTCTGGCGAGTTCGGCCCGCTGCGGATTCAGCTCTACGGCAATAATCGGCGCGGCGCCCAGCAAACGCGCCATCTGAATATGCATATTGCCCACCGGGCCCGCGCCAATCACCACCACCGACTCTGCCACGCTAAGGCCTATTTTTTTACTGGCGCGCACCACGCAGGAGAACGGTTCGGTCAGACAGGCAACGCTATCCGCAATCTCATCGCCGAGCGGAATCACCAGGCGGGCCGGAATCGCCACGTACTGAGCAAACGCGCCGTGGGTGTGAATGCCGAGCTGGCGGATCTCCGGGCAGTTCAGCAGTTCGTTCCGCCGACAATAATAGCAGTGGCCGCAGCCGATATTGATGTCGGCGACTACCCGCTGGCCCGGCGTCAGCGTCGAGACCTGGCGACCAACGGCAACAATTTCTCCGCTGAACTCGTGGCCGGGAATTAACGGCAGCTTATCCTGGGAGTAATGGCCATTATAGATATGGATATCGGTTCCGCAGATTGAACAGCGGGTGACGCGAATCAGTACCTCGTCGTCGCCGTAGGCGGGGACCGGAACCTGGCGAATTTCGAACGTTTTGGGCGCCGTCAGCACCGCGGCCTTCATTAATTTGGGGATCATAGCCCGCTCCGGTTATTTAACGGTGGAAATTTTGGCGCGATCGATGGTCATCGCGATCGCCACAATCATCAGCACGCCGAAGAAGATCTGCTGCGCCTGCGCTTCGACGTTCAGGTAAGTCATACTGGTACGAATAACGGCCACGATGAGGGTGCCGATAAGCGTGCTCAATACGCCGCCCACGCCCCCGGTCAGCGGGGTGCCGCCCAGCAACACCGCAACGATGGCCGGTAGCAGGAACTGGTCGGCCATGGTCGGCGATGCGCCGGAAAGACGGGTTGCCAGCAGCACCCCGGCGGCGGCGGAGAACGCCCCGGCAATGGCGAAGGTGATAATCTTCACCTTGATGACCTTCACGCCGCTGGCGAGCGCTGCGGATTCACCGGCACCAATCGCCTTCATGTGGCGTCCCAGCGCGGTGCGTCTTTCCATCAGCAGGGCCAGCAGCAGCAGTACCGCCGCGATAATGATTTCCATCGGCAGCGTAAAGACGGTGCTGGTCATCCAGCCAACCGTCTGGCTGCGAATATCGCCCGGGATATAGAACGCGCGTTGTCCGGATATCACCTGCCCGGTGGCATAGGCAATGCCCCCGACGGCGAGCGTGGTAATGAATGACGATATTTTGAAGCGGGTATGCACCCAGCCGGAGATCGCGCCGAACAGCGCGCCGACGAGCAGGGTGAGCGGAATCGCCAGCGCGCCAATTTGCGACAACAGAATGACCAGCACCACCGTCGACATACTGGCAATCGACTGGGCGGATAAATCTATGCCGCCGATATAAATCACAAAGGTCATGCCAATCGCCATAATAAACAGCGTCGACGCATCCTGCAGCAGCTGGAATATATTGTCGGGTTTAAGAAAATCCGGGTTATAGAGGCTGACCAGGGCGACTAATACCACCAGAGTCAGAATGGGTAAATAACGCGTAATTTTTTCACGCCCGGTTAATGGCGGCCGGGTCGGGCTGCCGGTGTTATTTTTTGTCGGCACTGCTAATAAATCAGAACGGGTGATTTTCATGGAGATTTGCCTTAATAACCTAGACGAAGTGCTGCAATAATTCATATTGCTCCGGACGCTTCTCTTCACAGCCGGTAAACTGATATCTCAGCTGGCCGTCCTTAAAAATAGCGATGGTATGGGCGAGACCGATGGCCTCCTCCAGAGAATCGGCGATCAAAATCACGCCGCATTGTTCATCGGTGAAGTCGCGCACGAGGTCGTAGACATCCTCTTTGGCGCCGATATCGAGGCCGCGGGTAGGGTGGTCGAGGAGGATGATTTTCGCCTCGGCGGTTCGCCATTTAGACAGCACCACCTTTTGCTGATTGCCGCCGGAGAGCTTGCCGCACTGTGTATCAATGCTGGCGGTTTTTATCGACAGCTTTTTAACCCACTCATTGGCCAGCTGGCGCTCGTGATGCACCTGCAGCAGTCCGGCGCGGGAATAGTCCTGCAGGTTAGCGAGAGTGATGTTTTCCACCACCGACATCCCTTCGACGATGCCCTCGATTTTGCGCTCGCGCGGGATATATCCTACCCCTTCAGCGATGCTGTGCGTGGGGCTGAATTTGCGGACCGGTCTACCGTTGAGCATCACTTCTCCCTGCTCGGGCTGCAGCAAACCGAAGATGGTCCGGATGATCTCTTCGGTCCCCGCCCCTTCGGTGCCAACCAGCGCCAGCACTTCGCCAGCGTGCAGCGACAGCGAGACATTCTGATAATGGCCCGGCAATGAGATATTTTTTAACTCGACCAGGGTGGTCGCTTTATGGATGCCGTGTTTGCGATGCTCGCGGTAATAGCGTTCATCGATATCCCGACCGACCATCTGACGCTGAATATTCACCACATCAAACCGGTCGCGGGTGAGCATATCCATGACCTGCCCGTCCTTCATCACGTAGATGCGGTCGGAAAGGGTCATCACCTCATCAAGACGATGCGAAACAAAAATGAAAGAGGCCCGGCTTTTCAGCTCTCTGACCAGCGCAAACAGCAGCTCGATCTCCTGGGCAGGTAACACTGAGGTCGGCTCATCGAGCAGGATAATTAAATGGCCGCTGCTTCTCTCCTCGAGAGTTAAAACCTTCGCCAGCTCCACCAGCTGACGTTGGGTAAACGACAGCTCGGAGGTGATTGTTTTCGGGTCGATATCCAGTTTGACTTTCGCCAGCTGCTTTCTGGCTGCCGCCGCCATCTTTTTCCAGTTAATCACTCCAAGTTTTTTAAACGGCTGTTCAAAGCCGAGGAAAATATTCTCCATTACGCTCAGATTGGAAATTAATGACTGCTCCTGAAACACCATCCCGATGCCTTGCATCATGGCATCACGCGGCGAGCGAAATACCACCGGCTGACCATTAATCAGCACTTCGCCTTTATCGTGCTGATAGGCGCCGTATATAATTTTCATCAGCGTTGATTTTCCGGCACCGTTTTCACCGACTAAGCCAACAATTTCTCCGGGATTAATTTGCAGATTGATATTTTGCAAAGCCAGAACGCCCGGAAACGATTTACCAACATTTTTAAATTCAAGCATAATCGTCACTTCACTATTTGCAGACGTTTACGATTAGTGACTAAGGCCACCGAGAGAATAACTAACGCACCTAAAACGCCCTGTTGGATATAGGTCGGGAAACCGACCAGCACCATGCCATTGTTAATCACGTTGATAATCAGCACGCCGATCAGGCTTTGCCATACGCCGCCGTTGCCGCCCATTAAGGAGGTGCCGCCGACGACCACGGAGGTGATGGCGATAAAGGTATAACCGTCCCCCAGGTTGCTGGCGACCGACCCCAGGCGGGCTACCGCAAAGACGGCGCCCAGTCCGTAAAAGACCCCGGCCAGCGCAAAACCGAGCACGCGAATACGCTTTACCGACAGACCGGAAGCGTAGGCCAGATGCTCGCCGCCGCCGACCGCATAAAAATTACGTCCCAGCGCGGTATAGCGTTGAATAAACCAGGCAAACAGCAGGGCCGCCCCGGCGAGATAGACCATCAGCGGGAAATCAAAAATGCGCTCGGTCAGCAGGAGCCGGAATGTCCGGTCGGGCAGGGGGATACGTTCGCCGCCGGTAATCACCATGGTGACGCCAATTAAGCTGAAACCAATCCCCAGACTGACCAGAAATGAGGGGATTTTAAGCTTGACGTGAATCAGACCATTAATGAGCCCGCAGGCGGCCGAAATAAGAATCGCTGCGGGGATGGCTAAATAACCGAGTTCGCTAAAGCCGCCCAGTTTCACCATAATAATGGCCAGCATCGAGCCGCAGAAAGCCATAATGCCTTCAATTGACAGGTCGATCGAACCCATAATGATGATAAACGTCACGCCAATGGCGATCATTAACGGCGCGGCGCTGGCGGTCAGTAAACGCGAGAAATTACGCACCGATAAAAAGCCGGGATAAATCACGCTGATGATGGTGCACAGGAGCAGTAGCACCATCAGCGGCGCCCATTTGCGCAAAAACTCTTTATAGCTGGAATGTGATGACATGTTCGACCTTCACTCATTGAATGTATAACGTCTTCATTGAGAATAAATATCCGCTGAAGGGGGGATACTATAATTTGCGATACTGAATGGGGCCTTTCGACGCCTGCCAGAAATTGTTCCAGTCGACTACCGGCGTATTGACGATATTTTCCTGATACCACTTCTGCGCATCGTCTTTGGTTATCATGATCGTCGGGCCATAAAATTCGCGATGCTCATGCGGTTCGGCGGAAGGTTTGAAGCTGCCGATAGCCGCATGGTGCGCCAGGGATAGCGCGATGCCGCCAGCCCAGTAGGGATCAGTGCTGACGGTGCAGAGTATTTCACCGCTGATGCACAGCTTAACGGCATCCGGGGTACCGTCGTAGGAGACGATCGGAATCTGCCCTGCGAGGCCTTCAGCGCGCAGCGCCTCAATAATGCCGAGAGTCATGCTGTCGTTGGAGGAGAAAATGCCTTTGATATCATCCCCGAAGCGGGTGAGCATCGTCGACATCATGTCGTTGGCTTTTGAAGTACTCCAGTCCGCATCCTGCCAGTCCAGCAGTTTGATATCCGGATTCTCCTTCAGCTTGTGCATCAACCCCGCTTTGCGTTCAATCGCCGGGACGTTAGAGGCGATGCCGCCCAGCCCGACAATCCCGCCTTTTTTGCCCATCGCGTCAAACAGCAGCTGCGCGCACTGTTGCGCCGGCTCGAAATCAGACCAGCTGATATGGGCGACGTAGTTGTCGCCAAAATCCCACGGATGCAGATCCTCGGTTTTGTTCCAGATGGTGGTAATAAACGCCCCGCGTTGCTGACAGGCGGTCACCACCGCCCGGGCGTTAGGGGCATCGTTCGGATCGCAGCCGATCGCCAGTTTCCCTTCGGTTTTCGAGAGCAGGGCTTTGATATCAGAGAGCACCTTCTCGTTATTGCCGCCGTTAATCAGACTCACCATCGGCGAGTTTTGACTCTTCGCATAAGATTGCCCGCCGGCGGCTATCGCGTTCCAGTAGGAGTTATCAGGATCGCGGTAGCCCCAGGCCAGAGTGAAATTCCCCCCTTCGGCAGCCATGGCTTTCGAGAGTGGGCTGATAAGCGGGAGCGCAGCCATGCCGCCGATGCCAAGGGCGCTTTTCAGCAGGAATTCACGTCGGCTAATCACGCTTTTTTCAACGAATTTTTTAATAAATGACATAGCGATATTTCCTGTCTTTTCGGTTCACATGGAGAATCGTTTCTGGTGATAAAACACGTAACATGTAAATAACTAATTACTTACAAGTTGAGGATATATCATCCACGAAAGTAATTGGCAATGAAGGGGAAGGTAGGCCGTTTGCCTGGCGTTTTTATCTGGCAGGAAATTATCTAGTTATTTGTTTTTAATGATTATTTATGAATGCGTTATTGGCAAATGCGTCAGTGCCCGTGAGCCGGTCTTTTGCCAGGGAATGAATATTATCTATATGATTTATATTGATTTTGTTGCTCTGTCTCTGCGGGCGGTGTTTTGCTTGCGTTTGGGAGATCAGTCACAAAGATTTTGTTGGCGATCAGCCCCTCAACTCCGGTGTCTACCTGGATCGCATATTTGATATTTGTAAGTAACTATTTATTTACAAGTGGCGAGAGGCGTCGCTATGATTTCGGCGTATGCTCAACCAACAATGGGACGAAAAAATGACGGTTAAAACACGACAGGTTGCGTTTATCACCGGCGGGGCTCGCGGCATTGGTTTTGAGATTGCTGCGAAGCTGGCGCAGGCCGGTTTTGATATTGCGCTGAATGATTATCAGGATTCCGCCACGCTACAGGCATCGGTCGCGCGACTAGAAGGGTGGGGGGGGAAAGCGGTCGCGATCCCCGGGGATGTGGCGGATATCAGCCTGCACGACAGGATGCTGGCGCGGGCGGAAAATGCGCTCGGGCCGTTGACGACGTTCGTGAATAACGCCGGTGTCTCGGTGACCAGCCGCGGCGATCTCCTCGACGTGACGCCGGAAAGCTACGATCGCTGCCAGGCGATTAACGCCCGCGCTACGTTCTTCCTCTGTCAGGCATTTGCCAGACGCCTGCTCGCCCGCACCTGCTTGCCAGAACTGCACTACAGCCTGATCGTGGTCTCTTCTTCGAATGCCTCCGCGGCCTCTATCAATCGTGGAGAGTATTGCGTGTCGAAAGCCGGGGCTGCGATGGTGGCTAAATTGTTTGCCGCGCGTCTCGCGCAGGCCGGAGTGCAGGTTTTTGATATCCAGCCGGGGCTGATTGTCACCGAAATGACCCAGCCTTCGCTGGCCATGTATCAACAGCGCGTCGATGAAGGCTTAACCCTGTTGCCGGAGCTGGGGACTCCCGCGCAGATAGGCACCATCGTGACCACCCTCGCCAGCGGGGGAATGCCCTATTTAACCGGTCAGGTGATTAGCGCCGATGGCGGCATGCTGGTTCCCCGTTTCTGATTTAAGCAGGTAAATGCGATGAAAATAATTATTGCCCCGGACTCCTTCAAGGAGAGCCTCTCCGCCAGCGCGGTGGCGGATGCTATCGAACGGGGTCTGCGCAGAGCGCTGCCTGATGCGCAATATGTAAAACTGCCGATCGCCGATGGCGGCGAAGGCACGGTTGACGCGCTGATTAATGCCACCGCCGGACAGCTGATTTTCGTACCGGTCACCGGGCCGATGGGGAGGCCGGTGAACGGTTTTTTTGGCCTGCTGGGGGATGGGAAAACGGCGGTCATTGAAGTGGCCGCCGCCTGCGGTTTGCAGTGGGTGGCACCGCAAGACCGGGACCCGCTAATCGCGACCAGCTATGGGGTCGGAGAGCTCATTAAGGCGGCGTTGGACCGAGGCGTCGACAAAATTATTATTGGTCTGGGGGGCAGCGCCACCAATGAGGGCGGGATTGGCATGCTGCAGGCGCTGGGCTGTCGCTGTACCACCGCCAGCGGAGACGAAGTCTCGTGGGGCGCTGCGGGACTCGATGAACTGACTGAGATTGAGTGCGCCGGTCTCGATCCGCGATTAGCCGGGGTAACGCTTCAGCTGGCCTGCGATGTGAACAATACGCTGCTCGGCGAGCAGGGCGCTACTGCGGTTTTTGGTCCGCAAAAAGGGGTGACCGCGCACACGGCGCTGAGGATTGAAAACAACCTCGCCCGGGTCGCCCGCGTTCTCAGCGCCCGCTCCGGAACGGATATCGCCAGCCTCAAGGGCGGCGGTGCGGCCGGCGGCATGGGCGCCACGCTGCAGGGGATACTGGGTGCTGAAATGTCCAGCGGCATCGATCTTGTGCTTAACACGCTGAATTTTGATGAGCAGGTGCGCGAGGCCGATCTGGTGATTACCGGCGAAGGGCGGCTTGACGCCCAGACCAGCAGCGGTAAGGGGCCTGCCGGGGTGATCGGCCGTGCGCATGCCCACGGTTGCCCAAGTATTGCGCTGGCCGGGTCGCTCGGCAGTGGTTATGAAGCGCTGTACGCGATCGGACTCAATTCGGCGTTTTCGCTGGTTCCCGGCATTATCTCCTACGAGCGCGCGCTGCGCGAAGCCGCTGCTCTGCTGGAGTCGACGGCGTTCAATATTGCCTCGCTATGGCATCTGGCGGCGAGCCAATCGGGTTGTCACCTGCGTCCTCCGTTGAGGGAAAAAACATGAATATTCTTTATCGGCCTGAATTTATCCGCGGTTTTGGCACCTATAAACTGCGCGCAGAGAGATTAATTACGGCCCTCGAACAGGCGCTGAACGTGGGCTATCGGGCGATTGATACCGCGCAGATGTACGAAAATGAACGGGAGATTGGGCAAGTTCTGCGTCATCATCCCGTCGCTCGCAGCGAACTTTGTATTACCACCAAAGTGCTGCCGGCGAATTACCCCGCCGACCGGTTTATGGCTTCGGTGGCGCAAAGTCTGGCGGCATTGAATGTTGAACAGGTGGATGTGTTGTTGCTGCATAGTCCGCCAAAGCAGGACTTCAGCGCCACGTTGCGTTTGCTGGAACAGGCGCAGCGGCAGGGGCTGACGCAATGTATCGGCTTAAGTAATTTCTCTCCCCAGCAGATGGTCAGGGCACGTGAAGTTATTGCCACGCCGCTGGTTGTCAATCAGGTGGAGTTCCATCCGCTGCTGGATCAAAGCGACTTATTGCTGGCCGCGGTCGCTACGCAAATCCCGCTCTCCTCATACTGTTCAATAGCCCGGGGGGAAGTGCTTAAATACGGGCTTATTCACCGTCTGGCGGAATATTATGCCCGTACGCCGGCGCAAATTATTTTGCGCTGGATTTTACAGTCGGGCGTGCAGTCAAATACCATGTCCTCCGATCCGCAGAGAATTGCTGAGAACTTCGCGATCCTCGATTTCACCCTCTCCCATATCCACATGCAGCAGATAGCCGAATTAAAAAGTGCCAACTATCGCGTTGTAACCTTGTAAGCCGGGTTACAACGCGCTATCTGACGGGGAAGGCGAGTAGCGCCTTCCCCGTTATTGTTTATTTGGACCATGTGACCGTGTCAGCGTCCGGCCGGCGGCTAAGACGTGAAATCGAGTTATTCCCCCACAGTTCCTGATAACGCAGACCGGTAATCTCCTCGAGAATACGCTGGTTTTGCGGGTTTGCGGGGGCGAATGGCCCGCCGGCGAGGCGCATTCTGTCGCACTCCTCGCGCAGTACCGCATGCGTTTTGATATTCAGCGTAAAGCGACGTGACGCGAGGTAACCGGCAATCAGTAGCAGCGTGGTGCCGAGACTGAGTACGGCCAGGATAACGTAATGCACCGACTCCGGCTGCTGCGGCTGCCCGGGATTAAAATGCGCCAGCTGCAGCAGAACGCCGACGAGCATCACCGCTATTGCCTGCGATGCCTTACGCGTCATGGTCATGACGCCGGCGAAAATACCTTCGCGCCGCAGACCGGTGATCGCCTCGTCGACATCGGCCATATAGGTGTAGGTATTCCACGGGATATAGTTAATGCCGCCGCGACCGAAGCCCGCCACCGCCGAGACCAGCATCAATACGGCAAGATGGGTAAAATCCCCGAGCCATAAAAAACCGTAGGCCAGGCAGGCAAGCGCAAAAAAGACCACCGCCAGACGATAGGCCGGGGCTGGCCCCCAGTGAATACACAGTGGGATCATGCAGAGCACGGCGATCAGCTGCATGATGGACATGATGCCGAGTAATTCGGAGGAGACGGTGGCGGTCTGGAACAGGACATATATGACGTAGTAGGTGAAAACGGCATTAAATATGTCCTGGGCGATAAACCCGCCGAGGTACATCCCAAGATGGGTGCGGAAGGCCTTAACTTTCAGGGTGGAGAGCGCGTCGCTGAAAAAACGCTTGAGTAAAGATCCGGACGCGGCAGGCGGCGCCTGGTGGTCAACGCTGCGCTCTCGTTCCCACGTATTGCAATACACCAGGGTCAGGGCAATGGCGCAGAGGATGGCAATCACCAGTCCGGCATAAAAGAAGGCGTGGGGGTTATCTTTTCCATACCAGCTAAAAAACAGGGCCGGCAGGTAGGCCGTGATGATGTACGACAGCTGGGCAAAAGAGATTCTCGCCCCTGAGAAGCGGGTCTTCTTTTTGAAGTCATCGGTCATTTCCGGAACCAGGGTTTCATACGGCACCAGAACCATGCTGTAGACCAGTTCGAAGACAAGATAGGTCAACAGGTAATAGAGGTAACCCATATCGCTGACCCAGATAAAACAGTAGGAAAAGACGGCGGGGATACCTGACAAAATAAAGAATTTGCGGCGACCAAACTTTTTCCCCAGAAAAGTGTGGCCGAAGTTGTCGGTAATATAGCCCATTAATGGACTAGCGATGGCATCGAAGACGCGCGCAATGGCGAAAATGGATGCGGCTTCAACCGCGTTCAGGTGACAGAAGTTGGTATAAAAGAACAGCAGCCAGGCACCGGTGAGTGCCGTCGTTCCCATACCAAAAAAATCCCCTGAGCCGTAGCTGAGATAGTGTTTTAACGTGATTGTTCTTGCCATGATATACGCCTGTTATCTGAGTAACGAGTTCGCAGTACCATAGTTCACTGATATTCAAAAGTAACCAACTTGTTAGTTACTTTTGATCGTGGATCACATTTCATTAACCACCAGTCACGCCGTTACCGGCAGCAGGGGAACGCGGAAAAAGCAGCGGCCTACGCCTGATGGGCGCGGCGCACATCCCGGGTCAATCGGGTGCTTAACCAGTACAGCGGAAGCTGAGCTATCGTCGCCAGGAGTACTCCGGCTAAGGGCGTCATCGCCATCAGCCCCTTCGCCACGATAGCGCTGCCCAGCGTTTCACCGAGGGTTATCCCCAAATTAAACGCCGCAATATTTAAGGCCGAAGCAAAATCGACGGCTTTTGGCGTCCAGCGTTCAGCGGTGCTCAGCATGCCGGCCTGAAAAGCCGGCGACATTCCGAACGCCAGCACTCCCCACAGGAATAACAGGACCATCATCGGCAGGCGCCAGGGTAACGCCACGGCCAGTAACATGAGGGTGACTGCCAGCAGCAATAGCATCCGGCGTAATGCGGGTGTCCAGCCCTGGGTCACCGTCAATTTGCCGCCGAGTTGATTCCCGATGAGCGTGGCGATGCCAAAAATAATCAGCAGTAAACTCGCGGTTTGCGATGAAAAGCCGCTGATGTCGGTCAGGATCGGCGTAATAAACGTGAACGCGGCAAAGCTGGCGCCAAAGCCGGTGATGGTTATCGCCATCATGGCCAGAATTTCCGGCCGCAGTAACGCCGCGAGTTGGGTGACGGTTTTACCCGCCTCAGGCACGGCCAGCCGGGGTACCCAGATTGCCGTGGCGACCCACGCCATCACGGCCAGCCCGGCGACAGCGTAAAACGGCAGCCGCCACCCGACGCTGTTACCGATCAGGCTGCCTAGCGGCACGCCGATCACCATGGCTAACGTCAGGCCGGAAAACATCAGGGCAATCGCGCGTCCGCCTTGCCCCGGTGGCGCGAGGCGGCTGGCCACGGTCGCGCCGATGGCAAAGAAACTGCCGTGCGCCACCGCAGTGATGGCCCGGCCTGCCAGCAGCAGCGGGTAGCTGTCCGCCAGCGAGGAGAGGATATTACCGGCCAGGAACAGCGTTATCAGGCTCAACAGCACCGTTTTGCGCGCTAACCGCGCCAGACCGAGCACCGCCAGCGGCGTGCCAATCGCCAGCGCGAGCGCATAGAGTCCGACCAGTTTACCCGCCGCGGCCAAAGAGACGTGAAGATCTCGCGCGATGGCCGGAAGAACCCCGACAACAATGAACTCCGCTACGCCAATGGCAAAAGAGGTCACCGCCAGGGCCCAAATCCCCGGATGTATTGGCGTTTTCTGACTCATCGTTCACCTGCAGCGGCCTGGGCGATAGACTGATCCTGTTCAACCGTGGCGCCAGCGACACCGACGGCGCCCAGGATGTCGCCATTCGTATCATGTAATACCACACCGCCGCCAAAGCTGATTAATCCGCCGTTGGTGTGTTCCAGACTGTAGATGGCCCCGCCGGGCTGGGCGTGTTCGCCAAGGTCAATGCTGTCGACGCCGAACAAGGCGGCGGTTCGCGCTTTCTTGATCGACACGTCAATGGTTCCGGCAACCGCCCCGTCCATACGCAGGAACTGACGCAGCAGGCCTGAATCGTCGACGACGCAAATTGAAACCGAAAAACCTCGCTCACGGGCCAGGGTTGAGGCGCGTAAAATAACATCCCGGGAAAGTTGCTCTAATTTCATTTTCAAAACTCCTCGTTTTAACAGGTGTTTTGATGATTCCAGAACTACCGGGGTGAAGAAACAGGGGCGGGAGATATCCGCTTATTGTTTGATAATGTCAAACTTTCCACCGCATCAATTGTGTGACGAGATGGCTGATTCGCTCTGCGTTCAGGCGCTGAGAGGGGCCGGAAATACCCAGCGCGGCGACAATGTTCCCGTGTTGACGTAGCGGTAGCGCCAGGCAGTGCAATCCGCATTCGGCTTCTTCGAGATCAACGGCATAGCCCTGACGGATAATCGCCTGCAGCTCCTTTTCCAGCTCTGCGGACAACACGTCCGCCCGACGCAGGCTGCGAATAATCTCCGCTTTATCCGCGAGGAGCACCTTGCCGATGGCTGAGGTGGTCATGCCTTCTCTGCGACCACGCGCGCTGAATACCGGTAGAGGGCCGTTAGCATCGATGGCGTCCAGGTAGAGGTATTCGCGCGTTCCGCACGGCACCGCCAGATAACACTCCTCGCCGCTGATCTCCGCCGCGTATTGTAGCAAGGGGGCGAAAAAGGATTTCACATCCTGATCGGCATCAATCAGCGTCTGAGCAATGGTTCTTAAGCGTAGACCCAGCGAGTAGCGGGTGCCGTTACGGGTGATATACCCCATTGCTGCTAAAGTGTTCAGCAACCCGTATATCGTGCTTTTATGCAGTTCCGACCGGCGGGCCAGATCGACTAATCGGGCATCGCCACCCAGCTCAGCGATGATCTCAAGGAGATTCATCGCCCGTTCTACGGACTGAATTTTACGACTTTCATCGATCATCGATGTTTCTCACTGTTGCCGCTCCCGACGCTCAAAGGCGGGGGAGATAATGGGCCGCATAATGAATAAAAAAGACCGGCGATACAATACGTCGTGTCGAGTGCCACGCGCGCCTGTGCCGTCATTTTTTGTCTAATTGAAAATGATATTGCTAACCATTATCATTATGGCGCTATGTGAATAAGGCTTATCCGCCAGAGTGATACGGGAAAAACAGGTGAAGAGAGAGTATCAACAGGGGAAGGATCATCCGTCCCGAAACAGAGTTCAGCGCATCGCGGCGTTTTGCATGCTCTCCTGTATGGCGCTGCTGTACGCCGGAAAAAGCGCGGCGAAACCGGATATGAAGCCGCTGGGGCCGAATATTGCCGATCGCGGGTCTGCGGTTTATCACTTCAGCGTGCATCAGTTTGACTCTGCGGATGGCAAAAGACACTACCGGGTCTGGACCGGCGTACCGGACAGATCGCCGCCGCCATCGGGCTATCCGGTGCTGTATATGCTGGATGGTAATGCGTTGATGGACCGTTTGTCGGAAGATCTACTGAAACAACTGACCCAAAAAACGCCGCCGGTGATCGTGGCGATTGGCTACCAGACGCCGCTGCCCTTCGACACCCACGCCAGAGCCTACGACTATACGCCCGTGGCGCAGCAGCAGCGCGGGGCCGTTGCCGTCGGACATTATGCGCGCGAGGGGGGCGGCAGCGCGACGTTCCGCCAGCTGCTGGAAGGGCGCATCGCGCCAACGGTCGAAAAAAACATTAACATCGACCCCGATAAACGGGGCATCTGGGGACACTCCTTCGGCGGGCTGTTCGTGCTGGACAGCTGGTTAACCTCCTCTTTTTTCCACTTTTATTACGCGGCCAGCCCTTCGCTGGGTAGAGACAATTTCGTCCTGCTGGAAAGAATGGCATCGCTTAATCAACAGGCGGGCTGTCACAAGCAGCTCTATCTGATGGAGGGCGACGATCCGTCGGGAAGAAGCGCCGCCGCCGGCGCGACCGAGGTGCTGAGCAGGTTGCGCAAGACGGTATCCGCCCTGAGCGCTAACGGGCTGGCCGCGACCTACTGGCATTATCCTGGGCTCACGCACGGACCGATGTTTAATGCCTCCTTCCAGAGCGCTTTACTGCATCTCGCTGCGGCCGGTGAGCGCAGCGAAAAGAGGTGCGACATACACGGCTGACTCCGCGAGGCATCCATTCTGGCGCGTTGTTGGGGAGCGGGCGGCGGAGCGCTATTTCAGCCGCGCCGCCGAAGGTAGTTTGTACCAACGGGAGATTTCTCTGCCGATGGCAGGAGCGGCTGCTTTGTTGACAGTAGAAAAGCAAACCGGGCTTTTCCAGGTATGACTCCGGCTCTTCTGGACTGGGAAACATGTCGTGTTTTAAGTGATGCCTGTCAGGCAATATGACCCCTTCATCGCTATTTCAGCACATCTTCGACGACATCCGCTTACTGACTAAACATACTTTCCGGGCAGCCATAATCGGGTGACGAATCTGTCAGCCTTTGCTTCGTGTAGTCTGTTCGATACCTTACTATTTTCTTATCCCGCCACCTGAAGTTCCTATGAAATACCGCCCGCCGGCTCTGCTATAACTGCACCACCACTGATTGCGCGATCGGGTATATCACTTCCAATTTCTGCGGAACCCGTTACTTATGGATATTGCCAGCATTGAAAAATTGATCGCCTTAGTCGAAGCCTCCGGCATTGGCGAACTGGAAATTGCCGAAGGCGCCAGCTCCGTGCGCATCAGCCGCGTCATCACCAGCCCGACGGCGGTCGGGCCATCCGCCGAACCTGCGGCCGTCGTTCAACCGCAGCCGGCCATGCCGATTCCGGCTGTGCAGGCGCCGGTTATCGCGCCGGACCCAGCGCCGGAACACGTCACGCTGTCCCCGATGGTGGGAACCTTTTATCTCTCTCCGGGGCCCGGTGCGCCGCCATTTGTGGTTGTCGGTCAGCAGGTCAACGCCGGCGATACTCTGTGTATCGTTGAAGCGATGAAGATGATGAATCAGATCGCGGCGGATAACAGCGGGATCGTCAAAGCGATTCTGGCCACCGATGGTCAGCCGGTTGAGTTCGACCAGCCGCTGATGGTGATTGAATAGGGGGACGTCATGCTGGACAAAATTGTGATTGCCAATCGCGGCGAAATCGCGCTGCGTATTCTGCGCGCCTGCCGGGAGCTTAACATTCGCTCGGTGGCGGTTCACTCTACCGCCGACCGTGAGTTAAAACACGTGCTGCTGGCCGATGAAAGCGTCTGCATTGGCCCGCCGCCGTCCGCCAAAAGCTATCTCAATATTCCGGCGGTGATTTCGGCCGCTGAAGTGACGGGCGCGGCGGCCATCCATCCAGGTTACGGTTTTCTGGCGGAAAATGCCGACTTTGCCGAACAGGTGGAGCGCTCAGGGTTTGTGTTTATCGGCCCGAAAGCGGACACCATTCGTCTGATGGGGGACAAGGTTTCGGCCATTCAGGCGATGAAGCAAGCCGGGGTGCCGTGCGTGCCGGGATCGGACGGCCCGCTGGACGATGACCGGGAGAAGAATCGCCGGCTGGCGGCCGGGATCGGTTACCCGATCATCGTCAAGGCCTCCGGCGGAGGCGGCGGGCGCGGGATGCGGGTCGTCCGGCAGGAGAAAGAGCTGGCGCAGGCCATCGATATGACGCGCGCCGAAGCGAAAGCGGCGTTCAACAACGATATGGTCTACATGGAGAAGTATCTGGAGAATCCGCGCCATATTGAAATCCAGGTGCTGGCCGATGGGCAAGGGCAGGCGATTTATCTTGCCGAACGCGATTGTTCAATGCAGCGGCGCCACCAGAAGGTGGTGGAGGAGGCTCCGGCGCCGGGGATCACCGCCGAGATCCGCCAGGCTATCGGCGAGCGCTGCGCCAAAGCCTGTCTGGACATCGGCTATCGCGGCGCCGGTACCTTCGAATTTCTCTATGAGCAGGGCCAGTTTTACTTTATCGAAATGAATACCCGCATTCAGGTGGAGCATCCGGTGACGGAAATGATCACCGGCGTTGACCTGATTAAAGAGCAGTTGAGGATTGCCGCCCGACTGCCGCTCTCTATCAGCCAGCAGCAGGTGCGCATACGCGGTCACGCGATTGAATGCCGGATTAATGCCGAAGACCCACGCACCTTCATGCCCAGCCCCGGCAAGATTACCCGTTTTCATGCGCCTGGTGGCTTTGGCGTACGCTGGGAGTCGCATATCTACGCGGGCTACTGCGTCCCGCCGTACTACGACTCGATGATTGGCAAACTGATCGTCATCGGCGATAGCCGGAATGAGGCCATTGCGCGGATGGAACATGCCCTGAACGAGCTGGCGATCGACGGCATCAAAACCAACGTTGAGCTGCAGCGGCGGATCATGGCGGATGACCATTTTCGCGCCGGCGGCAGCAACATCCATTATCTGGAAAAGAAACTGGAGCTCAGTCGCTGAACTTCGCCGCAAAGCCGCCTCCGGGCGGCTTTCTTCATTTATCGCTATCAATAATCACTACTGGAAAACCGGAGGTAAGTTGTGTCTGCACTCTCTTATGTGACGGGTGAGAGCCATTGCGCCTGGGCTATCTATCTCGCCCAGGTGGAACGCGTCCTGCCGCTGCCCGGCGATCTCAATCGCTGGGCCGATACCCTGCGTCACCCGGAAAGGGCGCTGATTGTCGATGTTCCGCTGGAAATGGACGACGGGACGATTCGCCATTTTGAAGGCTATCGCGTTCAGCATAATCTCTCCCGCGGACCCGGCAAGGGAGGCGTGCGCTATCACCCCGACGTCAGTCTGCAGGAGGTGATGGCGCTGGCGGCGTGGATGACCGTGAAATGCGCGGCGCTCAATCTGCCGTTCGGCGGGGCGAAAGGCGGCGTACGCGTCGACCCGACGGCGCTATCCGACAGAGAGCTGGAGCGGTTGACCCGCCGCTACACTTGTGAAATCAGCCGGGTGATCGGTCCCCGGCAGGATATTCCGGCGCCGGACGTCGGCACCAACGCCCAGGTCATGGCCTGGATGATGGATACCTGGTCGCGTCATGCCGGAATCGCCGCGACCGGCGTGGTGACGGGGAAACCGGTCCACCTCGGCGGCTCGCTGGGGCGGGTGCAGGCCACCGGGCGCGGCGTGTTTATCACCGGCTGCCACATCGCGGAAAAGCTGGGGCTGTGCGTGGCGCAAAGCCGGGTCGCCGTGCAGGGGTTTGGCAACGTGGGGAGCGTCAGCGCCGGGCTGTTTCATGCCGCCGGCGCGCGGGTGGTGGCCGTACAGGATCATCGCGCGACGCTGTATCAGCACGACGGCCTCGATATTCCGGCGCTACAGGCGTGGCAGCAGGCTCACGGCACAATAGCCGGTTTCCCGGGCGCCGATAGCGTGGCGGACGAGGCTTTCTGGAGTCTCGGCTACGAGATACTGATTCCGGCAGCGCTGGAGGGGCAGATTAGCGCGGAGCGCGCCGCCGGTCTGCGCTGTCGCCTCATTCTGGAGGGGGCCAACGGCCCGACGCTGCCGGAGGCCGACGATGTGCTGGCTGAGCGGGGGATCGTGCTGGTTCCCGACGTGATTGCCAACGCCGGCGGGGTGACGGTCAGCTATTTCGAATGGGTGCAGGATTTCTCCAGCTTCTTCTGGAGCGAAGAGGAGATCGATGCGCGGCTGGATACTATTATGCGCCACGCCATCGAAAGCGTCTGGCTGAAAGCGCAGGCCCTGGCTATTCCCCTGCGTACCGCCGCCTGGGCCCTGGCCTGCGAACGGATCCTGCTGGCGAGTCAAGACCGCGGGCTGTACTCCTGAGGGGCGGAGAGCAGACAAGCCCTGCGCTGCCCGCGCGGGGCCATGGGTATCAGCAAACTCAGGAAGAGGCGCGCGCGATATGCGCCCGCCGCTGCCGCTGGTCGCACCACAGGGTGAAGATCCCCGCCAGCGCCACGATCCCGGCGCCGATCAGCGTTGACGAAGCGGGCAGGCTGTTTAAGAACAGGTAGCCAATCACCATCGACCAGACCAGGGTGGTGTAGTCAAACGGCGCCAGCAGCGAGGCGTCGGTAAAACGCAGGCTTAGCGTGACCAGAATCTGCGCCATGCCGCCGAAGAAACCGCAGCCCACCAGCAACAGAAGCTGGCCCGGCGTTGGCCGCGTCCAGCCGAACAGGCTGGTTGCCAGGCCAATCAGGGTGGTCATCAACGAGAAGTAAAAGACGATGGCGCCGGGTTTTTCAATGCCGTTGAGAAAACGGATCTGAATGTTGGAGGTGGCGGTGCAGAGCGCGGCCAGCAGGGCGAACGCGACGCCGAGAGCCATCCCGGACTGCAGCTGGCCGCCGGCGAACAGAGAGCCGCGGGCGGTTAAGCTGGCGGAGAGCATAAACAGGATGCCGGAAAAACCGACAATCACCCCCAGCCAGCGGGAAAAACGCACCCGCTCTTTCAGCAGCAAGGCCGCCATGATGACGGTGAAGAGCGGGGCGGCGTAGCTCAGGGCGGTGGCGTCGGCGAGGGAGATCGACACCAGCGCCAGATAGTTGAAGTACATCCCGCCGGTACCGGAAAAGCCGCGAATCAGATGGCCGAAAATATTTTTGGTCTTAATACTGGCCAGCACGTTGCCCTGAATTTTTAACCAGATGAGCAGGGGGAACATGGCGATAAAGGAGCGGAAGAAAATCACTTCGCCGGTGGGAATCGCCCCCTGTAATCCTTTGACGCAGGCCAGCATTAATGTCGCGCACAGCGCGGAGAGTATTTTTAGATAAATCCCAAGTCGGGCATTCATGTGACTACCTTTGGTTAACGGTCGCGGAGGGACGCGGGGTGGATGTCGCGCATGGCGTTACAGTAGAGGGCGCGAAGGGCCGGCAGATAAGATAATTTCGTTCTGTCAGGATAATGTTTGCTTATCTCTGGGCGCCGACGCCGTCATATAAATCGCCTATCTCCCGACAGCGTTTCCCTCTTACCCGTCGCGCAAGCAATGTCGATATAGTCGCGATAAGTGGTTAGCCATACCGGCGAACGGGGAACCTCTTCGCAGACGTCGGTACTCTTTTATCCAGACCGAGGGAAACAATAATGAAACTGAAGCGAAATGCGGGTTTAGCGCTGGCTTTGACGCTGGTCGCGGCGTCCGGCGCCGCGCGCGCCGACATGCTGGCGGATATTCATGCACGCGGCGAGCTGAAGTGCGCGGTCTATTCCGATGTGCCGCCGTTTTCGGCCCCGGATCCGAAAACCCGTCAGCTGGTCGGGATGGACGTTGAACTCTGTCATGCGCTGGCGAAACAGATGGGGGTCAAGGCGCAGCTGGTTCCCACTTCCGTGGAAGCGCGTATCGCCGTCATCGCTACCGGGCGAGCCGACGTGCTGATCGCCAACCTTGCCTATACCAAAACGCGCGGCCGCCAGATTCAGTTCAGCGACCCTTACTATGTCGCGAAAGAGATGCTGCTGGTAAAAGAGGCGAACGCCGATAAAACCCTCGCCGATTTTAAAGGCAAGCGCATCAGCGCCACCAAGGGGACCACCTCTGAACAATCCATCGTGCTGAAGGGCGGCAAACCGGTCACCTTCCAGGACGCCGCGTCGGCCTTCCTCGCCCTTGAGCAGAATAAAGCGCTGGGCTTCGTCACCAACACGATGACCGGTATCAAGATGATCGGCCAGGCGAAAAAGGACGGCATCAATCTGGCGATGATTAAGGAGCCGATGGCGCTTGAACCTATCGGCGTGGGGATGAAGCAGGGCGAACCGCAGCTGCTGACCAGCGTCAATGAAAGCCTGAAGGCGATGGATGACAACGGGACGATCGACAAGATCTGGAATACCTGGATTGGACCGAACACCGAATACAAAATGGTCCGCGAAGAACGGGTACAACCGTTATCCAGCCTCACGTTTGAACCGCTGGAATAAGTATGACGCCGACATCGAAAACCTTGTTACCCGAGCGCCGCATTGAGCTTCACGCCGGCGCCCCGGCGCGAATCTCCATGATGGGTAGCCGGGCCTGGCTTATCGAAGCGCCCGGCGCCTTCGACCTGCCGGCGCAGCGGCGCATCTGGTCTTTGGCGCAGACCCTGCAGCAGTGGCCGGAGGTGGAGTCCTTGATCCCCGGCGTGACCAATTTACTGGTGCTGCTACGCGATACGCCGGAGGAGCCGACGGAGGTGGCGCGCCGTCTGCGCGAGTGCTGGCTGGCGACGCAGGCGCTCAACGTCGAAGGGCGACAGATTGATATCCCGGTGTGCTACGGCGGAGAACACGCCACCGATCTGGAGGCGGTATGTCGCCATACCGGGTTTTCCGCCCGGGAAGTCATTCGTCGTCATTCGCAGGGGATCTATACCGTGGTCGCGCTGGGCAGCGCGCCGGGGTTCGGCTATTTGCACGGTCTGGATCCGCGCCTGGCGACGCCGCGTAAAAAGGTGCCTTCGCTGAATATGCTTAAGGGGACGGTCACCATCGGCGGGCCGCAGGCGGGCGTCTCGGTGCTGACCGGGCCGAACGGCTGGAACGCGATCGGCTACGCGGAAATTGAGGTATTCAATCCCCATGCCGCCATTCCTGCGCTGATGGCGCCAGGCGATATCATCCGTTTTCTGCCTGAGAGGGTCGAACTGTGATTGAGATTGAACAAAGCGCATCGCTAAATACGATCCAGGATTTAGGCCGCCCGGCGTGGCGCCACCTTGGCGTCTCGGTGAGCGGCGCGATGGACCCGCTGGCGCTGCGTGCCGGCAACACCCTGCTGGGGAACGAGGAAAACGCGGCGGCTATCGAAGTGCAGATGTTTCCCTTCCGCGTGCGTTTCCTGGCGGATACCTGGATCGCGCTCACCGGCGCCGACTGCCGGGCAAGGCTTGACGGCGCAGAGCTACCGGCGTGGTGGGGCTGCGCGGTACGTAAAGGCCAGCAGCTGGAACTGCGCTTTCCCCGTCGCGGCGCGCGCGGCTATCTCTGCGTGGCCGGGGGCATTGATGTCCCGCAGGTGCTGGGCTCGCGCAGCACCGCCCTGCGCGGCGGCTTCGGCGGACTCGAGGGCCGGCCGCTGCAGCGCGGCGACGTGCTGGCGTGCGGCCGGTGGCAGGGCGCGCCGCTGCCGGCCTCGGGGATCGGCATTGAGCCGCCGGAAGTGGCCCTGAGCGCCTTTTTCCCACGCAACGCGCAGGGCGATGCGCAGATCCGCGCCATCCCCGCCGGCGAATATCCGCTGTTTGCCGCCGATGCGCCGCGCTTCTGGAGCCAGGCGTGGAAAATTTCGCTGCACAGCAACCGGACCGGTTATCGCCTGGCGGGGGAGCCCATCCTGCCCGCCGAAACGGTTGAAATGCGTTCCTACGGCCTGATCCCGGGCATCGTACAGGTTCCGCCGGCCGGCGAACCGATTATCCAGCTGAGCGATGCCAACACCGCGGGAGGTTATCCCAAAATTGCCTGCGTGATTGAAGAGGACCTCTGGCGTCTGGGCCAGCTGCAGGCGGGTCAGTCAATTCAACTGGTACAGGGCGATACGCGTACCGCCATCGCGGTGCGGCAGGCGATTGAACGCTGGCTGCAGCGTTTGCGCGTCAGCGTAGCGCCGCTGACCAGGGTTGTCGGTTTATAAGGAACTCAGCATGAAAATTGATGTGAACTCCGATATGGGAGAAGGTTTTGGCGTCTATCAGTTATGTGATGATTCGGCGCTAATGGACAGGGTCTCTTCCGCTAACATCGCCTGCGGTTTTCACGCGGGGGATCCGGCAATCATGACCCGGATGGTGCGCCTGGCGAAGGCGCGCGGCGTGGGTATCGGGGCCCATCCCGGCCTGCCGGATCGCCAGGGCTTCGGGCGCAAAGAGATGGCGTTCTCCGCAGATGAGATCTGCCAGCAGGTGGTATATCAGCTTGGCGCGCTCTCGGCCATTGCCCGCGCCGAGGGCACCCGCGTCGCCCACCTGAGCTTTCACGCGGCGATGGGCAATATGATTAACCGTGACGACGCCCTGGCGTTGCAGGTGATGCAGACCGTCGCCCGGATCGATTCGCAACTGATTATTTTCTGCCAGCCGGACACTATCATTGAACGGGCGGCGCAGGCCGCGGGGCTGCCGACGCTGACGCTGTTTCTCGCTGACCGGGCCTACGACGATCGCGGACAGCTGGTTCCGCGCGGCATTCCCGGTTCGCTGATCAAAGAGGAGACGGCGGTGCGCGCCAGAGTACGTCAGTTTCTGCAGCAGGGCACGGTGACCACCTTTAGCGGCAATACGCTGCCGGTACGCGCGCGTTCGATCCTGGTTCATAGCGATACCCCGGGCTCGCTGGCGCTGGCGACGCTGGTTCGCAGCGAGATTGAAGCCTGCGGCGCGACGGTTGCGCCGGCGGCGGAGGTGCTGGCGCAGTAAAGCATTTCCCCGGTGGCGAGGGGCGCACGCCGCGCTCCTCGCCACCGTCTGCTCTCCCTTCACCGTGGAACTCCAGCCCTCATCCAGCCAAAACGATTTTCCTTCCCGTCAGGCATGAAGTGAACCCGTCGCCCGCCGGCGGGATAAAAAATGCCTGCCGGTCAGACGCCAGGCAGGCATTTCACTCCGCTCAGCGCGCGCAATCTGCGCGCTGTAGCTTAACGGCAACCCGCGCAGAAGGCCGCAAGACGATCGCAGCCGGTTTGCAGGCGTTCCATACTGGTGGCGTAAGAAAGGCGGAAATAGGGGCTCATGCCGTAGGCCGCCCCCTGTACCGTCACCACGTGTTGCTCTTCGATAAGCGCCATCACAAAATCGGCGTCGCTGGCGATAAAACGCCCGCCGGCGCTGGTTTTACCGATAAATTCCGCGATGTTGACGAACAGATAGAAGGCCCCCTGCGGCTTATGGCAGCGCAGGCCGGGAATACCGGCAAGGCGCTCAAGCACGTAATCGCGGCGCTGGCGATAGATTTCCGCGCGTTCCGCCAGCAGATCCTGCGGGCCATCAAGCGCGGCGACGGACCCCGCCTGCGCCAGGGTCGCCACGCCGCCGCTGTTTTGCGTATTGACGTTGCTCATCGCCTTAATCAGCGTCAGTGGGCCGCCGCAAAAACCCAGCCGCCAGCCGGTCATTGAATAGGCTTTCGAGACACCGTTCACCGTCAATACGCGATCGTAAAGCCGGGGCTCTACCTGCGCCAGCGTCCAGAATTTCACGCCGTCATACAGGAGATGCTCATAAATGTCGTCGGTCATGATCCAGAGCTGCGGATGACGCAGCAGCATTTCGCCCAGCGCCAGGAGCTCGGCATGCGTGGCGACGGAGCCGGTCGGATTGCTGGGATAGTTCAGCAGCAGCCATTTGGTCTTCGGCGTGATCGCCGCTTCGACGTCCTGCGGCAGCGGTTTAAAGCCGTACTCTTCATGACAGGGCACCGCAACCGGCGTTCCGCCGGCGAATTTAACGATGTCGGCGTAGCTGATCCACGACGGCATGGGGATGATCACTTCATCACCGGGGTTAATGGTCGCCATCATGGCGTTGAAGATAATCTGTCGGGCGCCGCCGGCGGTCAGGATCTGGCTGATGTCGTAGCGCAGTTCATTATCGCGCAGGAACTTGCGCTGAATGGCGGCGCGCAGCGCGGGCGTGCCGTCCGTCGGCGGGTAGCGGGTATCCCCGGCGCACGCCGCGGCATAGGCGGCATCGATCACGTGAGGCGGCGTGGGGAAGTCCGGTTCGCCGGTAGAGAGACCGACGACGTCGATTCCCTGCGCGGCGAGATCGCGCGCTTTTTGCGTCATGGCGACGGAGGCGGAGACGGTAACATTTTTGAGACGATCGGCGATATCAGGCATGAGGCTGCGGTTCCTGGTTATAAGGTCAGCAAACCCGCACGCGGCGCAGAACGATCCGCCGCGTGCGGCGAGCGGGGGGCAATACACGTCAACCAGCATAGAGGGGGGTAAAGGCGGCGAGCTAATAGCGCTTTGTTGTGGGGACATAACGCAATGCGATGACTGACGGGAAAGGCCCGTGCCGACCGGCCGATGAACGGAGCCGTGCCTATGCGCCGGTGCACCCCTACGGTGCAAACGCGGCGCGTTGAAAAGCGGTTTGCCCGAACGGGTGGCGCGATTGGCGGCCTGCGGGGCTTTTAGGTTGTGGCACCGATCTTGCTTGTCATCAGAGATGCGTATTGATTGGGACCGCTATTATGAATCTTCGCCGCCTGAAATATTTCATCAAAATCGTCGACGTCGGGAGCCTGACGCAGGCCGCTGACATTCTGCATATCGCCCAGCCGGCGCTCAGCCAGCAGCTGGCGACGCTGGAAGGTGAGGTCGATCAGCAGCTCTTGATTCGCACCAAACGCGGGGTTACGCCGACCGATGCCGGGAAAATTCTCTATACCCACGCCCAGGCGATTCTACGCCAGTGCGCGCAGGCGCAGAGCGCCATCGACGGCGCGGGACAGGCCCTGAGCGGCCAGGTTTCCGTCGGCCTGGCGCCTGGCACCGCGGCCCAGCTGCTGGCGATCCCGCTGCTCACCGAAGTGCAGCGCCAGCATCCAGGGATCGTGCTCTATTTCAATGAAAACTTTGGCACCACCCTCAGCGAATTAATCATGAGCGGGCGAATGGATATGGCGGTGATTTATGGCGACCGCGATATTCACGGTTTGCGTTTTCTGCCGCTGATGAAAGAGGAACTCTTTTTCGTCTGCCCGCACGCGTTGGGGGCGCCCCGGCGTGAAATCGCCCTGGCGGAGGTCGCCCGCTACGATCTGTTCCTGCCGCGCATTTATAACATTATGCGTAAAGCCGCGGACGACGCCTTTACCCAGGCCGGACTGAGCTACCGGGTGAAGTGCGAGATTGAATCGCAGACCACGCTTAACGCCGCGCTGGCGGCGGAGCTCGGCGGCACCATCATGCCGGAATCCGCGGCGCGCACCATGCTCCAGCCCGCCAATGCCTGGATGGCGAGAATTGTCGAACCCAATGTGCTCACCTCGCTCTCGTTCTGTATGTCCGACCATCTGCCGCTTTCGCAGCCCGCGGAGGCGGTGAAGGGGATTTTGCTCTCCCTGATGGCGCAGCGGACCGAGGACAACCGGCCGCTAACCCTGGTGGGATAATAAGTCCCCCTTATTGCCTCAAAGCGAAACCCTCTTATCAACCCGCCCAATACCCGCGCTAGAGTCACTACTCTGGCGCGCGGCGCTGCCGTGATCTGACCTTAGCGCGATGGAATCATGATGGAAAAAGAACTGATAGCTTTTGAGGACGTGCGCCAGCTGGCGCAGAAGATGCATAACGCCGGACTACGGGAGCTTGAGTGGCGCGGCGCGGACTGGTCGGTTCGCCTGCGCTATCCCGGCGGCAAAACGATGGCTGAACCGCCGCCTCTGCCGGCGGCGGCCGAACCCCCTCTGCTGCCGGTGTGTTCCCCGATGCCGGGACGCCTGCTGCTGAGCCACCCCAGCCACGGGGAGGCGTTCGTCAGCGAGGGGCAGCGCGTTGAGCCGGACGATATCCTCGCGCTGGTGCAGGTCGGGGCGCTCTATTTGCCGGTGCGCAGCCCGGTGGCCGGGACGCTCAAAAGCCTTGTCGCGACTTCGGGGAACCGGCTGGAGTACGGCAGCGAGATCGCGCTGCTGCTGCCTGCGGATGCCGCTTCCGCGAAGTTATAAGGACCCCTTATCGGGCCACACTATTTATGTCTTATCCCCATTGGACATAACTGCATACAGTCAGAAAAACAACGTCAAAGGCAGATCGCTCTGCCGCAACAGGAGAGGCACATATGCCATTTTCAGATTATAAAGTGGCCCTGGTGACCGGCGCTTCCGCCGGAATGGGTGAAGCGATTGTCGAACGCCTTTGTCAGGAAGGGATTGTGGTCCACGCGGTCGCGCGTCGCCATGAACAGCTGGCCGCGCTGGCGGACAGAACCGGCTGCATTCCCCACGCCGTCGACGTCGGCGATCTGTCGGCGCTGACCGAGCTGTGCCGCGATCTGCAGGTCGATATTCTGGTGAACAACGCCGGCGTCTCTCATCCGGGATCGATTCTTGATGCCGAGGCCGACTGGATCAACACCCAGGTGGATGTCAACCTGCGCGCCGTACTGCACCTGTGCCGGCTGCTGGTCCCGGGAATGGTGGCGCGCGACTGCGGCCACGTCATTAATATCACCTCCATCGCCGCGATTTATAACTTCAATGGCAACTCTATCTATCACGCCACCAAAGCGGGAGTACACGCGCTGTCGCGCCAGCTGCGCGTCGATTGCTACGGCAAGCGGGTGCGAATTACCGAAATTTGCCCGGGGCGGGTGGCGACGGAGATTTTCGGCAATGTTTCCGGCGATCACGAAGAGGCGCGTCGTCGCTTTATCGAGGGTTTCGAGCTGCCGGAAGCAAAAGACATCGCCGACTGCGTGGCTTTCGCGCTCGCCGCGCCGGTGGCGGTCAACATCGGCAATATTGAGATCACCCCGACGCTGCAGGTACCCGGTGGGCTATCCACGATGCGTCCCGGCGACCGTGAGTCCTGAATGACGGCAAACGAGGAGGGTATATGGCACTCGACTTCAGTAACGTGATGACTGGCCACTATGGCCAGATGATTATTGATGGCACCGTCGTCACTCTGGAACTGGCGTTGGGTGCATGGCTGCTGGCCATGTTTATTGCGCTGGTGCTGGTGATGATCCGCCTGAGCAACAAGCGCTTCGCGCAGCTGTTGGTGGCGGCGTATGTCTCCTACCACCGCAACGTACCGACGCTTATTCAGCTGATGATGTGGTACTTCGCGATTCCGACGCTGCTGCCCGAGTCGCTGCAGATGTGGGTTAACGAGATGAATGCGGAGTTTTTGTTCTCGTTGGTCGCGCTGGGACTGTGCCAGGCGGCCTACTTCTCTGAAGACATCCGCAGCGGCCTGCGCGCCATCCCCGCAGGGCAGAATGAGGCGGCGAGGGCGCTGGGAATGGGGTATTTGCGCGCCATGCGGCTGGTGATTCTGCCGCAAGGGATCCGTAACGCGCTGCCGTCGGTGATTAACCACACCGTGCTGCTGTTTAAGAATACCAGCCTTGCCATGGTCATTGGCGTCGCTGAACTGACTTACGTGACGCGCGATATTGAAAACCAGACCTTCCGCACCTTCGAAGCTTATACGGTGGCGACGGTAGGCTACCTGGCCTTCTCTTTGCTGCTGATGGGGATGGGGGCGCTGCTGGCCCGTCGCTTTCAGCGCGCGTATGCGAGGTAATCTGTATGTTTGATTTTTTCACGATTCTGCACGATAACGGCCTGCTGTTGCTGATGGGACAGTATCCCGATGGTCCGCTGGGCGGCGTGCTGTGTACCTTGCTGGTGTCGCTGCTGGCGGTCCTGTTCGCTTTCCCGGTCGGCGTGCTGCTATGCCTCGCTCGCCTCTCGCCGTGGCGCTGGCTGAGCTGGCCGGTAACTTGCTGGATCTATCTGCTGCGCGGTATCCCGCTGATGATGGTGGTGTTCTGGACCTATTTCTGCGTGCCGCTGCTGATTGGCCACAACATCAGCGGCTTCAGCACCATGCTGTGTACGCTGATCATCTACGAGAGCACCTATATCGCTGAAATCGTGCGCGGCGGGATCCAGGCGCTGCCCTCGGGGCAATATGAAGCCTCCCGCGCGCTGGGAATGGGGCACATCCGGGCGCTGCGCCTGGTGATTCTGCCGCAGGCGCTGTACAACACGCTGCCGAGTCTGGTCAGCCAGCTGGTGTCAATTATCAAGGATAGCACCCTCGGCTACGTGATTAACGTGCCGGAGCTGACCTATGCGGCTAACCAGGTCAGTAACCAGCTGCTGACGAAACCGTTCCAGGTCTTTGCCATCGTGGCGCTGAGCTATTACATCATTAACTTTAGCCTGACGTGGCTGGCCAATCGCCTGGAGCTGCGTATCGCCAGCAGGAGGCAAGGCGCGCAGTCCGCCACGGGAAAGCCGGTCACGGCGCTGGTTCTCGACCCGTCGTCATCACAAACTCAATAAGGAGCAACCATGCGACCGATGATTCTGTTCAATCAGGTGAATAAATGGTACGGGGAATATCAGGCCCTGACCGACGTCAGCGCCGAAATCAAAAGCGGTGAAGTGGTGGTGGTGTGCGGTCCTTCCGGATCGGGGAAATCGACGCTAATCCGGACGGTCAACCGTCTTGAGCCCATCGAACAGGGACAGATCCTGTTTGACGGCGTCGATATTCATGGCTCAAGCACCCGGCTGAACCAGCTGCGAACGCGAATCGGCTTCGTCTTCCAGAGTTTTAACCTGTTTCCGCACGTTTCGGTGCTGGAGAATATTATGATGTCGCCGGTGAAAGTGCTCGGCGAGAAGCGCGCCGAAGCCCGGCGTCATGCCGGGGAGCTGCTGGAGCGGGTGGGGCTGTCGCACAAGGCCGACGTTTACCCGGCGCAGCTTTCCGGTGGCCAGCAGCAGCGGGTGGCGATTGCCCGGGCGCTGGCGATGAAGCCGCCGGTCATGTTGTTTGATGAACCGACTTCCGCACTCGATCCGGAGATGGTCGGCGAGGTGCTGAGCGTGATGCGCGGGCTGGCGCAGGAAGGGATGACCATGATGTGCGTGACCCATGAAATGAATTTTGCCCGTGACGTCGCCGATACGATCTGGTTTATGGATCAGGGACAAATACTGGAAAAGGCCGAGCCGGATAAATTCTTCACCGCGCCGCAGCATCCGCGCGCGAGGCGTTTCCTCAATGATTTGCTGGTCCACTAGAACGTTGAGCGGCCAGCGCGTTGCGCACCTGCTGCAACAGAAGCTGCGGAGGAACTGCTGCCCCCTGGCCGTGTGCTGATGTCAGGAAGTCGGTGAATATTTTTCATGGCACTGATATGGATGCCTGGTATCTGCATCCGTCATCCCTTTCTGCCCTGACGGAGCCAATAAAAAAGCCGTATTGCGTTGCACGGGGGCGGCTTTGACTGCTGAAGAGAGGTCATCTGGTTTCGTCTCAACCCGGTAAGGCGAAGCCTCGGTGCCTGATATCTCGGGGGAGGGCGCCGGATTTGACTCCCCGTGTTTGCCGATATGGCGGGTAAAGTCTCAACGCCCCGGGAAGCGCTTTCACCTGACCTGTTGAATTCATGCCGTATCAGGATTCGTAAGGATGTACGAAAGCAAAAAGCCCGCTTAAGTTTCCTTAAGCGGGCTTTTTAAATATGGCTCCTCTGACTGGGATCGCCTTTGCCAGTAACTGGCTAATAAATAAGCTAAGTCGGAAATCTCTTTCTGTCAAGACCACCAGAATGACCACCAATAGTTGCTTGTTACTTAAAGCGTGTTTAAACACTTCGCTTCATGTGTTGATCGTTCCACGATGTTCTCTGCAAAAGAAGGGTAGCCAGAACAAGCATCAAAAAGTCGGCTCGAAGCGAGATTGTGTACGAAGAGCTCTAGCAGTCTGACCAGCTCCCAGTTGATTAATACACCTAGATGTTAGTAATGTCTTCATTAGCGATTTGAGGATATCACCATGACGAAGAGTTTTTCCGACGAACAGAACATCAGTACTCTCCGCGAAGCTGAAGCCGGATTTCTGCCCGGGACTCTGCCGCAAGTATGCTATTTTAGACTCCACCTTCTACACTTTGCGTAAGAAGATTGGCGGCATGGAAGTCCCCGAAGTGAAGCGGCTTTTCACTCTGATGCAAAAACTGGTCGCAATAACACCGCCACCAGCAGAGACAGAGCAATCCTTGAATATCCGAAACGTTATCAGCTTCGCCCGTCGTAGAGCTTGGCGATTTCCATGGCCGCCTTCTCTATGCCGGGGTAAACCGTGCTTTCATTAATCCCGAAGCGGTTAAGCTGCTGTTTAAGATGTTCTTTTCCTCTAATCACCAGTTTTCTGACGTTCAGCGTGCTGAGACCCGTTTCGGGCAGGGTCACATTTTCACCGAATAACAGGAATGCACCTGCCTGAGAGGAAATACGCGCGTTACTGAGGCGGCCTTTAACAAGAACAATTTTGCTCAGGTGGGCCGGATCGATAATACTTTTAAAGTACGACTTTTCATCACGGATAAGGTGGAGCAGCTGTCCACACTCTTCGGTAGCATTAAAGTCTGGAGTCGACAGATTTGTTTTCAATGTGCTTTTGAATCGTGATGGGAGGCGTGAAAGATTGGCTAAGCAGCTCACTGTATCAGAGTCGAAGAACTTAATTTCACTTTTACGGGTCGTCATAATAATGACGTTACCATCAATCTCAGAGCCTTCTTCATCAAGATTAATTTTTGAACAGGCAAAATAAAGTGCAATAAGCGGATTAGTGGAGACATCGAGCAAGCGGGTCGGTAAGCCATAATGTTGCATGCGCACAAGCTTATCTAGCATATACCTGTCGTCTTTAAACTCTGCGGGTTGCACGGTCAGTAGTTCTGTTATCATATCCGACTCATGATGTCGGTAGCGGTAGTTTCCCTGTTTATCCTTGCGAAACAGTGAAGGCTCTAACTGATAGCTGATGTCAGAATGGCCTCGATAGAAAACTTCTTCATCGCTGTCCTGAGGATGATTCAATATGACTTCCAGATACTGATTGATATCCGTAATGACCTGAAGGTTCTCATCATTGTCAGGGGCCTCAGTATGATCTGTGGCAGGCACTTCAACGGCATCGACCTCCAGGCCTAAAATTCGAAGAAACTCGTTTACAGGAATGTCTTTCACGGCCCAGAATGTCCTGTTCAGTCCGAAGCTGCCCAGCTCTAGTTCTTTAACGTACTCTTTGTCATTGCGTAAACATCGGTAGCCAATGTTATTGCTAATCTCAAAGTCAAATCCCAGAACCTCATCTCTGCCCGACTTGGTTGTGTGTATATTGCTTATAGTGCCGATACGGATGTTACTGAAGTATCCGACTTCCTCCTGGTCATCCTTATAATCAAGCTCCGGCTCTGTCATGAACACAACTGGCAGGTCCTGAAGGAACTGATAGGTTTTTTCGGTCAGGGGAAGCAGCTTGTTTCGCAGTGAATCCGGGGTGGATTCAAAAAGGCGCGAAACTGGAAAGGAATCATCGCCGTTGGATTCAGAAAAAAAACTGTAATAACCGGGATTGCCGATCACGATAAGATTCATCATACCTGTCATCCTTGCATGATTTACGTTTGGTGTAATCATGCCAGATATGCTGCTTCTTTAACTATCCTGGGCCCCGATTATTTTCTTTTTTTACGGCAAAGAACCATTCCGCTGTCTGAATTAACGGATAACCCATTTAATCCATAGCCATTTCATCCATCTCGATAAACAATATTCTGAGTCGTGCTAACTTATCCAAAATTCACTGTTCTGAAGAGCATATTCAATCTGACCTGTTAGCCTTAGAAATTCCCTGACATTCCAACTTCCGCTTCTGGCTAAGCGGTCGATCATCCTAGCTTGCAGAATGTCCACGGCATGATGGCCAAACTGTAATCGAAACCTGATCCGGAGCAATGCGCCTGGCGTGCGGTCCGGCTCTTCAAGATTGACCGTTGGGTGCCAAGTAGTCGACGGTGCAGAGTATGTGGCGAAATCAATGCCGACCTGACTCTGCCCATGCGAACATGAATATGCCACAGTTGCAGCTCCCGGCACCACACGGATATCAATATTGCAGAGCTGGCGGCTTAGAAGGAACAGGAAGTTGGTATTCAACTGTTTTACTGGTAATACTGAGTATACTCAGGAATCCTTGTCGGATCTGTGAAGGGCTGAGCAAGCCCACCGGCGCGGTAGCGTAGCCTACCAGTAACTGTGTAGAGGACGTTTGGATACGTGAAATATTCATGAATTAGTTAAGCAGCTATCATCTCGAAGGCCAAAAACACGCATCAGAGGATATAAATGAGCGAATCAGATTCAATTGAAGAAGTTCCATCATCTGTTCCGGCTAACACAAAAATAGTGATGATGGGCTTTAGCGAACATGATGAATTTACAGCGAAATTTGGTGAAGCCATCAAGAATGTAATTGTAGTATGTGGTCGTTACATCGATTTATCATTGCTGGATGGCGTGACTGTGGGCGTTGACTATGAAGTAGCATTACAGTCTGTTAATTTGGGATATGAATCGTCGGTCGCAAAAGGCTATACAAATACAGATGACCTCATTGGCGTTGCCAAGGTTATACGAGTAAAAAGAGAAGGAATGATAAAGGCACATGTCGTCTATAATGCCAATGTTTTAACTCGGCTTATAGACCACACCCACCCTGAGTGGCTCGCTACACTTAACATAGTTGCTCATGAGCTCGGACACGTAAGTGTTATTGCATGGTTTGAAAAACATTCACCAGGAATAATGCTTGAACCATTCAAAGGTGACTGGCTGAGAGGCCAATTATTGGATGCTGCACACACCTGCTGGGAAGAATATGCTGCATGCAAGTTGGCTTCGATCTTTAATCATCCTATTGTAGAGGAAGGTTACCTAGAAATGGCAACTTCACAAGTTAAAGATGCTTTCACAACTGCCCACGAAATTATTAAGGAATATAGGACAAAAAGAGATTTGAATAGTGCTGTTAACGGTGTGGCAATCGCCGTTTCTAACCCGATAAAATACATATCTTATTATCTTGGTCATCTGGATGGCATCCAGAAAAGAGAAGGGGACTCAGTTGATGCTGAGCAGTTTGGTGTATATTCTCCATTTATAATTGCTATTCAAGACGAATTACAAAAAGCATGGGATACTAGAAAGGACTGGGATGGACTGAACGGTTTAAATGGGCTCCTTGACGTCATGCTTAAAATATTTTCTTCTGCTGGGATGGATATAAATTTGGATTACTCTGAGCATGGAGGGGCTAGCTACATTAATTTTCCATATACTCCCCAGACACTTCCCGGTGGAGAGGTCGAGTACCAGCTAATGAAGTTGCGCGGACTTATTTAAGACGTATTTTTTAATCTTTAACTTGAAGTTATTTAAAGGCATTCTAAGCATCTTTGGTTACAGATGGATGATCGATCTAAAAACAGCAGTACTCTCTGCTGCGCTTATGGTGAAATCAATGCCGCTATCAATGTTGCGCCTCTAGCGGCTTAGAAGGGACAGGGGGTTGGTACTGAGCTGTTTTACTGATAACCATGAACAGTCCCGAGAATCCTTGTCGGATCTGTGAAGGATTGAGCAAACCCCCTGTGCTGTAGAGAGCTTACTTTAGGGCCGCTATAGCGAGGAGCGGAAGGCTAGAGATGAGCGCTGGGGGAGAAAACAAAAAAACGATTATTGTTTTCGTCGATGGTTTTTCTTCCTCCATCCATTATTTTTCATTCCGCTTTTATGAGGCCATTGCAAAAGATTTTTATAGATTTCGTAATCAAACACCTCATCCATTACTTTACCGCCCTCGAAATAAAATTCATCATCCTCAATTCTCGCAACTATCCTTAGTAATTCATCATTGATTACTGAAATAAACTGCCTAGCATCTTTTTGTTTAATTTTCCATGGGGTAGAGACTCGGCTATCTATATCAACCCCTCCTTTCACACGAGACAAGCCAACATATATAGAATTTTGTTTTTTCTCTTCTAATTTCCTGCTCTGTATCAGGGAAACAAAGCCCGGGGAATAATCATTTATTTCTCTTGCCACAAAGTTCCACTGTTTTTTGGGATGTAGATATAAAAGTTTTAACCATGCCTGCTCAAACTGAACATCTGGATAACCCTCATTAGTTTCAGATGACCAAATGTAGTGATCCACCCAGATAGCTTTTGAGAATTCTTCAAGCGCCAAGACTGAAAGCTGAAATGCACTTGGGTACGAACCGTTATCATAAAGCAGTATTGAGTCAAAATGAAGACGGATAGTATTTCTCAAAGACTCAGCAGCTATTTTATTCAGCTTGTATTTTGATATTCCTTCGCGCTTTTTCACCGAGACTCCGCTTCAAAGGTTTACTCTTGGCATACGCCCCGATTGAGAGCGGAAAAACCATATTGTAAATATGTGTATCGTGACATCTATTATTAGGATCATGTAGTCAACCCCACCCAATCGTTATTTATGTTGAATCGTAGCCAGCTATGTTCTTTGGCATGAATAAAGAATCCAACAAAATTATTATCTAGGTCAAACTCAACGAAAACATTCTGTCGACAATTCACTGCGACACCAGTAAAGTTGCAGAGTGGATCGAATAACAGCCAATAGTTTTGGGCTGACGATACTGTGAATCCTACCGCATTTAGTGCTAGATCAAATAAATATAGTCCAGGAATATTAGATGATATATTTGGGTTGACTGATGAGGTTAGCTTGGGATTGATTCTTGACGTAAGATTTGGATTTCTGCTTGATGTGAGCTTGTAGTTGATGGAGTTAGTCAACTTGGGGTTTATACTTGATGTAAGTGCAGGATTGATACTTGAGGTCAGTTTGGGATTGATGCTTGACGTCAACTTTGGATTAATGCTGCTAGTGAGATGAGGATTGATACTGCTCGTCAGGTTTGGGTTGAGGCTTGACATCAGCTTGGGGTTACGACTAATTGGAATTCGCATAGTGTCTCCATGACGACTTATAGATTTCAGAGTAGTCTAATGCTTATTTTAACGGCAGCCCATATTTAACCACGGGGAAACCGCCTAGCAAGCGAGTCTAACTGTAAGTAATATATAAGTAATTATAATTAAATTCACTCGTAAAATGAATGTCTGCTTTGGCACGAACCTGCCTGTTACACTGTGACTGTATGCCAGACATCGACAGACAGCCTCGAGCGAGAAGTGGACGTTTCCCCTTCAGAAATACACGAGGACCTCTAAAAGTAAATGCTTTATTTTGCTGGGATAGTTACACTAGCGCCCGGCTCGCAGATCGAGGCGATCTAGTTCTTCAAGAGTTTGGACCACGGACTCCACATGTTCTCCATCAAAGTCATCGCGGTCTGCCTCCTCATGAGTGCCTTTGTTGAGATAGGTCCAGACAAGATTGTTAACGGGAATGCCCAAAATACGTCCATAAGCTGTAAGAAGTGGCTCTTTGTTCGCGTGATTAAAGGTTGGAGAATCTCGCAATTTCTTAACCAATGCTTCGCATAAGTTTCTCAATCCGGGCTCAGCACCAACGCCAGCGAGCATGAGATTTAGCACACCAAGATCATGACTTCCAAGCCAGCGCCAAGTTTTCTCGCTCAGCATCTCCAAAGCTTGACGTGACGCAGCCAACGCATCTCGGTCGTTCAGCACTTCTCTTGCTGTTCTGGCCTTGGCGATGTAGTTCGCGCTAGGTATGTTGCCGGTTATTCTCGGTTGATAGTTACCATCGTGATGTCTTAGTAGATAAACCTGGCACCCATTCCTACGCTGAGCAGGTAGGTGTTGCTGGATATCTTTTATAAACTCATTGCTATGACAGGTGACGATCAATTGGGTGTTTGTGAAGTGGTCACTTTCAAAAATAGCCTCTCGGATTCCACCTCTATGGTCATGGTCGATCGCATTGATGGCATCATCGAAGACGATAACTGGACAGCCGATGCTCTTCGCCTTGGTCATCAGGATTGCCAGTCCGAGACAGCGAATATGTCCCTCACTAAGAACATGGAGCGCATCGACGCGAACATTAGGATTGCCCTGAAAACTGATTTCGATCTTGCCATCATCGGTTAAAGGCAGATACAGCGCTGATAGCTTGTCTTCTTCGCGATCATTACGATTGAAAGCGTTATAGAGATCTTTGGCTGATTCGTTTAGGCCAGCCATTAGCTGACCGGGAAGTTGATCTCTATAAGACCTCAATGCTTCAAGAAACCTGTCATAGGCAGTCTTATATGGTGTGTCGCGGACGATATCAAGTGCTTCCTGATCCGCTTGCGCGATCAACCCAGCATTTGTTTCATCGAAGGCTTTGATTCGGTTACGCGCTGCTTCAATATCCGCTTGCAGTTGTTGCCGTTTGAGATCTTGCGCTTGGACCTTTAGTTGAAACTCATTGAGTCGCCGACGTTCGTCGATGTGCGGTTGTCGCTCTCTCTGAGCCTTCCGTGACGCATCGTCTTGAGCTACCATGCGCTCTACAAAAGCGAGAATATCTTCAAGTGACGGCAATCCTTGCGGACCTGCGGGCAACTGGGGATAGATATCTGCCCACCATCGTCCGACAGGCTCAGCAGGAACTTGCAAAACCCAACGACCGATTGCTGTTTCCTCTTCTTGATGAGCAGTTACAAATGCGCAGAGGGAAGTTAGCATCTGTCGCAACGCGCGAGATGCCTGACCCAGTTTTACCTCAATAGTTTGCTGTTTGTCTTGAAGGGCACTCAGTTCTCCAAGCTGCACCAAGCCATCTGTTGCTTTCCTAAATGGATCTACAGCAACACGGGCATCACCTGTCAGTGGCGTATCGCAAGCGGGGCAACGATCTCCAATAGCCTTCTGCAAAGCGAGAACAGAGTTATAAAGATTCTTGAAAGAAACCAGGTCGCTTTTGGCACGAAGAGCATTGATTACTGTATCAAGTTCTTCGGAGCAATGATGTGCCTCAGCAAAAGCGTCTTGGAGACCTTGGCGTGTGATTCCAAGAATATTCGGTGGAATCGCCCCCAAAATGTCATCAAGCTCTTGAAGACGACCTGGAGCTTCAGCAGTACCAATCAAGCCCTTGAGGGCTTGATATGTGAGTTCATCTGCGTACTCCTTCGCCAGAGACGATTCCTCTTCATCTAATATTTGCAGGGAGGCAGCGGCACCCTCAACGGCCAATCGATCTGCCGCCAACGCGTTACGGCGAAGTGTCAAGGCATTCTGTTGATCACTGATTAGAACAAGTTGTCCATCGATGCTTTCGTTGAAGTTTCTTACGAACTCATTGAACTGGTCCATACCAAATAGCGTAGCAATCAGTTCAGCGCGTTGGGCATTGGGTCGGGCAGCGATTCTTGAGAATGCATCAATTCGGTTTTTTTCAATGAAGCAGAAGCGATAGGTGTCGAGGTTGGCAACAACGTCAACCTCACGTCCTTGTTGATCTGTTGCCTTCAATACTGGGGGGGTGAATCTTTTATCGTGTATATTCGATAGGTACGTTCTCGCCGCAATGCGTTTGCTTCCGGCCTCTTCGACATCTCCAAGAAGGGCATATTCTAATCCTTCGCAAAGGCTGGTTTTCCCGCTACCATTTGGACCGTAGAATAGGATGATCTGCTTTGTTAGGTCGAAAGGTTCAGGTGCACGGAATCCCCTAAATGGACCGAGTGTGAGGTGACGCAACCTGTTCCAAGACCAAACACTGGCGTTTGCTTCAGCTATGTCGGGTGGAGGCGCCTCAGCTATGCCGCCAAGCTCTCGCCGCATCAGACTGACGAGAAATGTGGAGCGCTGACTTCGCTGTCGTGAGGTTCCCGCTAATTCGTCAAAGTTAGCAAGGGCCAAAGTAGCCAAGCGGCGAACGTCACCCTGAACTTGCCTCTCAGGCTGGTATAGCCACCGAACAAAGCTTTCAAAATCCTGTCTCGCAGATGCCATGCCCATCTCCCTTTGAGTGACGCTATCTTTGATTAACTTATCGCAACGGACGTTCGTAGCTCAATATAAAATTCTATCAACCACTTAGAAAATTAGAATTGTTTGATATAGGCTGGCACTTTACGAGGCGTAACCATTAGGAAGACCAAATGAATCTGGTCCGCAGTCGATGCAGCACACACCAAACAACAGTAATCAAGCTAAGGGATAAACGCTGTGTAACACAGGCTGCTACGTGAGATGAATACGTGTTAGTGTATCGAGATAATCACAATTCTCGAAATTATCGGCAAAAGACCTACGTCACACTGGTGACGTCAGCTATTAAACCCGTTACTTAAACATTACGTCAGAAATGACAATTTTCATTGGCGACTACTAACAGCAGTTCTTGTTTGAGTAAACACTTACCTTACTCGCTTCTTGTAAACAATCCCTAGACATTCCCAATATGCACTTTAAGATAAGTATCTATTAAACCCGAAGTTCTAAAAAAAACAATGCAATCAATCCAGTTCGACCTCCACAAACTTGGATGGAAGGCTTTCGAGGATCTCGTATCATGTATCTTGAAAGAGACCTTTGGGCAGACATTTCAAGTATTCTCTGACGGCGTTGATGGCGGCCGCGATGGGGCTTTCTATGGCACTTGGTCTGGAACTGGTTTCGGCGATGACATCAGCAGTAGTTTTACTACTCAATGTAAACATTCAAGCAAACAAGATATGAAGCTTTCAAAGGGAGTTGTTAGTGATGAACTTCCTAAGATTGAGCGGCTTGTGAGTAAAGGGCTGGCCGATGTATACCTTTTATTCACTAATTGTTCAGTTTCCGCTGAAACAGCCGCCTTGATGGAAGAGGACATGCGGAAAGCTGGTGCAAAGTTCGCAAGGATTTACGGTGCCGAATGGATAAACCACAGCATATCCTTACACCCAAGTCTTAGGCGTATGGTACCCCGAATATATGGTCTTGGTGACCTTTCCCAGATAATTACAAATCAGGCATTCCGGCAAGCAAAAAGTGTTCTCGATTCGATTGCACCAGATCTTGCATGCTTCGTCCCCACAGAGGCATACCGACGTTGTGCACACGCTCTCAGGGATCACGGATTCGTGATGCTTATAGGTGAACCTGCAAGTGGTAAGACTATGATAGCTAATTTGTTAGCGCTCTCAGCGGCTGATGAGTGGGGGTTGCAAACGCTGATTTTAAGTTCGCCGGAAGATTTGGATAGGCAATGGAACCCAGACGATCCAGGACAATTTTTTTGGGTTGACGATGCTTTTGGATCTAATCATTGTGACTTTAACCGAGTCCAAGAGTGGAATCAAAGGCTCCCTAAGTTGAAAGCTGCTATACATAAGGGAGCGCGAGTGATTTTCACTTCGCGCAGCTATATCTTCCGTGCAGCCCAGAATCGCTTAAATACAAATAAATTCGAGTTGTTTAAAGACAGCCGAGTCGCAATTGAAGTTGAGAAACTCTCCGATCCTGAAAAAGCCATGATCCTGTACAACCACCTGAAGCTTGGGAAACAGACTAAAGCATTTCGAAGGGCAATTAAGAGTTTTCTACCGTCAGTAGTAACAGTGCCCAAATTTCTTCCGGAAATTGCCCGGAGATTCGCCAATCCACAGTTCACAAATAAGCTTGTGCCTAACGAAGTTGGGGTCGTTGATTTTTTCTCAAATCCCACGGGGATCATGGCAGACATTATTGGTGGGCTTGCACCCGCTGAAAGAGCGGCCTTAGCCCTCGTATTTGCTAATGGAGGGGAACTACCAATCCCACTGCGGCTAGAAAACCCTCAGACAACCAATATCATCACGTCCATGCAATCAAATCTTGGCGACGTAAAAGCTGCATTGTCAGCATTAGATGATTCACTCATCAGAATTAGCAAAACACAAGACGAACACTACTGGAAATTCCGCCATCCAACCATTCGCGATGCTTTCGCAACTGATGTTTCGGGTAATCCAGAACTCATCGATATCTACCTTTCCGGAGTCACAAAGGAAAGATTAATCGAGGAAATCAGTTGTGGGGATATGGGGATTGAGGGGATAAAACTGGTTGTGCCACATAGTATGTTCAACAGCGTTCTGGATATCATCGATCCTAGTGGCAACAGAGCCTCCATCAGTAAGCCAATACTCTCATTTTTGGCAAGCAGGTGTTCACCTGAATTCTTGGGACTTTATTTCAATAACAACAAAACAAAGGCTAATTTGCTTGATTTAATAAACTCTGCGAGAAGATACGATAATAGCCTTACAATATTGGGTAGGCTGAATGCAAATGGTCTACTGGGTGATGAGCTCAGAATAAAAGTACTGGACAGGCTGAGCGTTCTTGCCACAGTAAACCATTCAGATTGTTTCATCGATGCCGACTTTGTCGGAGTTTTACTCTCGCAAGAAGAGAATGCAGCCAGGCTTTCAGTCCAAAAAGTCGGGTTTTACTCTAACATGAATGAAATAATCCAAGATATAGAGGATTCCTGGGGTACAGATGATGATGTAGACGAAGCATTCTACGATGTCACACGCCTTTTGGAGCGATTTCGTGACGAGAACAATGAACTTTATTGTGCGGATTTTTATGATGAAGATGAATGGCAAAAATCTGAACAATTCATCCGTGAAATCGAAGCTAAGAAAGATATGTTGAAGCAGAAGCAATCCGAGGCAGTGGATTACGAAGAATTAGAAACAGAAGAAGCCCAGAGTACAAATTTGTCTTCAGGACGAAGTATTTTCGACGATGTTGACGAGTAAAATCTTAGCATGGCTATTAGTAATGATTGAGGTCTAAAATGGATTGGGAAATATTTAAACTCTCTCTTGCACAGCGAGACCTTACGGGTCTTGATTCAGAATTCACATTGTCAACAAAGCGTTTAGTTTCCCTTTTTAAAGCAGATGGGGCACATCTTAATAAATGGTGGGTTATGACCCCGGTAGAGTGGATTTGCCCCTGCTGCAGAAGGAAAAAATCAGAAATAGTGAGGCTGAATAAAAATAATTTTTTAAGCTGCCAACTACATGAACATCATGACCATATGAAAGAGGTCGTAAAGTCCCTCTTTGAGGAATTCTCAACAAAGAAGAAAACTATTGTTGCGGATGCTCTCTCTGAACGATTTGCCATAAAGACAGCATTTTCTTTATCAGCCTATGACAATACGATAATATGTTCTGACTGTAATAAAGCCGATGCTGATGCTAAGCGCTTAGTTAAATGCCATCGATTTTTTTCATTTTCACCAACGGAGATATCGGAATTTATTCATGTTGCCAGTAATCGTGAACATCAAATAAATGCTGAGGCCGCAAAAAAAGTGTGGGAGAGGGTAGAGCCTGTATTTAATATTCGCATGGATATGGCTAGAAAATTTGCAACTATAGCTGCCGAAAAACAAGACTGGTATCAACCATCAGAAAAAACCGCTAAACAGACAGAAACTTTAGCTAGGCATTTTTTTAGGATTAATGGATTGTCAGAGTTTGATCAGTATTGGCCTGAAAGTTTACTGTACAACACTGAAGTTTTTAAAGGAGCAACTAACTCTTGGAGGATGAAAAAAAGTTTTATCGCTAAACGTGAGCCAACATCAAATGAGATTTCCCACCTTTCCTCTACTAGGGGGAAATATTGGAATAGATATGATCAGCGATGGGTGTGCCCTTGTTGCAAAAGAATTAAAATTGAGTGTGTCAGAGCTTCGAAGAAAAATCCTTGGGTACTTGAAATAAAGAAAGTGCCCCTATTCAACGCTGAGAAAAAAACAGTGGATTATGAGAGCGCAGCAATGTGTGCAGATTGTATTGACTCAGTAATACATTTAGGTCGTGAGGCTTTAATTTTAGCTGGTTCAGATGCAGTTTTTCCAAGCTCAGTTATCACATTACAGGAGTTGTCTTGTATAATAGTACCTCGGCCTTACTCCAAACATACTTTTAGAAATGATTTAATAGATCAAATGTTGCCATCGATTATTGAGAGATGCTCTATTTTCTTTAAGGATATCCAAAAATAGTTGAAATTAAATTGGCGATTCAATTCCGATAAGAGCTGAGAATGAATATTTTTTATCGAAACAAACATCATTATATTTAAAAAATATAAACTGGAATTTGAGGGGCGAACTTCTTGTCTAGGGTTTGAAATAAATCACATTTTTTATTTGTTGTCATTCATATCCAATGTGGAACTGAAACTCAAAATAATTACTTCTCGAGCAAATTAAGAATGTTAAAATAAGCCTAGAGTATATTGATTATAAAATTATAGGGTTAGATGTTTTTTTCAAAAAATTACTATTCATACATTTGCTACATTTGCTACAGCTGCTACATGTCGCAGGCTCTGTAAGAGTTAACACCCCTGCTTTTTATTTTACTTTTTAGCTAGACCTTATCCCTAAGCCAATCAAACCACTACAAATCTCTAGCCTTAACCTCTTTCACCGATACGGAGCAAGGGGCGCTACGAATGGGTATTTAGAATCTGGTTTTTCTCCCATGTGATTTCCGTTCCCGTATCTGCTTCCGGTTAATCGTTTCCCAACACAACCCGTCCCGCAAGGGTAAATAGCACGCATTCTGCGCCCTTGCAGGTCGGAACGATGCCGGGAAAGCGAACCGTCAGGCGATACGAAGACGAAAATCACACCACTGACGGAGAAAAAATCATGACTATTTCCCTGCATACCCAGGCTAGCGCCCTTAACACCGCAGCGGCGACCAGCGTATCCTCGCTGGACCCGTCAGGCTCCTCAAAAACGAAATTTTCCAAAAGCAAAACCGATATTTATCAGACCGTTACTGACAGCATTATTTCTGCCCTTGAAACGGGCGTTAAGCCGTGGTCCTGCCCGTGGCAGCGCGTACCGGGTATGTCAGGATTGCCTTCAAATTACTCAACTGGAGCGGCTTACAGTGGAATGAATATCATGTTGTTGTGGAGCAGTGCGTCCGAGCAGGGATTCAGTGATTCACGTTGGATGACTTACAAACAGGCGCAAGTGGAAGGCGGGCAGGTGCGTAAAGGGGAACACGGCACTACCGCCATTTTCTATACCACACTGGAAAAGAAAAATGACGACGGAGAAACTGACACTATCCCGATGCTGAAGACGTTCACCGTGTTTAATGTTGAGCAAATTGATGGTTTGCCTTCGAGCGACAAAGCCGTTTTCCCGGCAGAGATCTTTGAGCCGTTACCGCAGGTGGAAGCGCTTTTCCGTAACAGTGGTGCAACTATCATTGAGAAGGGACAAAACGCCTTTTTTGCACCGTCAACCGATGAAATCCATTTACCGGAACGTCGTCTTTTTAGCGATGCTGCCAATTTCTACGCTACGGGTCTGCATGAGCTGGTTCACTGGAGTGGAGCCAAAAGTCGGCTGAATCGTGAAATGAAAGGGAAGTTTGGCAGTGAGGGGTATGCGTTTGAGGAGTTGATCGCCGAACTGGGAAGCGCGTTCCTGATGGCGGACCTGGGGATTGTCGGAGAGGTTCAGCATGAAAGTTATATTGCTTCCTGGCTGAAAGCACTGAAGAACGACAAACGCTATATTTTCAAGGCCACCAGCGCGGCATCCAAAGCGCATCGTTATTTGATGGATAAAATCTGAGCAGTAAGGAGTCGCAACGGAATGCGGCTTTGCGCGTAGGGCCGCTTAAAACAGTAACGCTGTAGAGACACGAGTGAGGCGGAGCGCAGCCAGGCGAGCACCGAACAGTCATGTCTCTACAGTGGAATAAACCAAGTCACACGGACAGGGCTGAATGGGCAGCTATTCTCGGTTACCAGCAACTGCCTGAAGCGCAAGTAGCCGCTGTTCCAGGCTATCCAGTCTTTCTTCGAGATCATGGCTCTGCTGCTCAATATCTTCCATCGTTTCTGACAGAACATCACGTAGCAGCACAAAATTTGCCTGTAGGGCATAGACAAAATCGCTGCCGCGAGTCAGTAATGCTTCGCGCGGTATGTCCTGTAATGCGGAATGCGTCATCCATGTCACCAGCGCTTTTGCGCTCATTTCAGTCAGTACGTCCGAAAGTCGGCCAGTTTCTCTGTTCATTTTGGTGTCCTGTCTGTTCTGATGTTGGATGAGTATTTCGAGGGGTATTATTTCAGGTCGTTGCGCTGCTGGTTGGTTGGGTTGGGAATGTAAGTGATAGAGAAGAACTATATGCCGTGGTTTAAATCGAGCCGTTGCAGCTCGTCGAGCGTGTAGATGCGAAAGACATTCCGGTGGCGGGTTTCCAGTGGAATGTGCTGATGGTTAACGACGACGTGCCTGATGCTGTCAAACAGACGTTCAAGACCGCGCTTTTTCTGCGGGTCCGGCACGATATAAAAAACGTAAATCCAGTCTTTACTGGTTCGGGCAAGCAAATGGCTGGCGATGATCGACTGGTAGCGCGCTCTGGTTTTCAGACGACGCTCGGTCTCAATGGCGATCACGTTACCGTCGGGGAGGGTAATCAACCCGTCCGGGCGGTGACTAACCTGATAACAGCTAAGGAACGTCGTGCGATCGCCGTTTATCCATCCGGATGCGCCTTTTTGCTCAAGGATGATACGGGCGGTCTGATTATCAAGGTGGTGCTCCAGCGTCCAGCCGGTAATTTTTGAAGGCTCAAACCGTGCCGGGAAAAGCGCATCGTCAGTGGTTAACACAACGGCCAGTCCGTCACTGGTTATGCCCCACAATGAAATTTTCATCGTGCGCGATACCAGGACGTACTTTTGTATTAACCCCATGTCCTCGACTTTTGAAAGCAGGGAATACAGTGATTTATGATCCCTGAAGCCGAACAGCAGCATCAGTGTTTTAAAGTCACTGTACGTTTCTTCTTTCAGGAAATTCAGCAGTCTTTGTATTTTTTCGCGGTTTCGCGTCTGGCGTTCGCGGTATGCGGTGATAAGCATCACTCCCCCTTTAAAAATCCATCAATGATGGGTTTTCCTCTTTATCGGCGTTCGGTGTTGTTGTGTCTTCTTCGTCCGTATTATCAAAAAAAAGATCGGGCCGCGTTGTGGTGATATCCGGCGTTGATGCCGGTCCGGGGGAGATTTCTTCCTCGCTAAAATCCAATGCGATGTTTATTGTTGCTGCGGTGGCGGCAATCGCGGGCGACACGGCACAGATCTCCAGTTCGCGTTTTTTCACCCTGATGGGCGAAATCAGAGAAGCAGAGGGGAGTGCTTTTGTCGTAAAAATGAAGCTGACAAAATCGGGTAGGTTCAGGATCATATTGCTGTCGGTAAAGAAACGCTCGGCCTGTCTGATGGTGCGTTCACTGTCGATAGTCTCTGTCAGCACGGCATCGGTTTTCGCTTTGCGGACCTCATCATCGACTAATATAGTGCCTGACATCCTGGCCACCCATTCAGCGGTATCCGGGTCCATAACGCGATAAACCAGTTTGAATTTGGCGTTCTCAACGACGGCGCCGACAACGGCGTCACCTTTCAAATCTGCCGGGCAGTCTTTTAAATCGGCAATCGACTGGTGGTCCATAATAATATGCACGCCTTTATCCCGTGCCGCGCCCAAACCTTCCAGCGCTGGCCTGGATAAATGGTATTTCAGTTCGGAAAGATAAATAGCAATGGGGCGGGGCAATTTTTTCACTCGCTCGCGCTTTTCCGCTAGCTGATACAGGCGAACCAGCAGCATGCGCTGAGCGGTAATGATTTTGCTGTTGCGCATTGAGCCAATCACATAACAGCAACCACCTTCCTTAAATATCTTATTGAGCGAAAATCCTGTCGGCGCATTGATGGCATTGAGCAGGGCCAGCTCTTCAATTTTCCCAAAAAAGGCTTTTATTTTATCGGCAATACCCTGAACGTAGTCTCCGTTATAAACATCCCGAATGGTTGCGGCAGTATTACGGGTGACAAACTGCGCGGCTATCCGGGCCGCTTTCCGGTCATCAATGCGATAAAAGTCCGACTCCTGACCTTTCTCTGCCAGACTGAAACCGGCAACAAAAAGCTCTTCCAGTTCATCGGCGGTGATCGCTTCAATCAGGTTTAATTGGTATTGGGGTTTTCGCAGGTCAATTAAGGCAAAGGGTTTCCCTGCATCCTCGCAGGCTTTACGGTAAAGGTGGGGGGCCCATTCATCATCCTTGGGGTCCATAACAAATACGCCTTCACCAGCCAAAATACTTTGATAAAGTAATATCCCGGTGGCAACGCCCTTACCGGCGCCAGTGGTGCCGATAATATCCGCGTGTTGTTTTTGCCAGTCTTTTATCGGCAAATACATCGGCTGAATATCGCGGTCCATGCCGATAAATAACCCTTTGTTCAGGTCGATATAATCCAGCGGGTCATAATGCAGCGTTTCCGGCAGCAGGGATTTCACCGTGCGCACATCGGTGCGTAATTCCCGTTCAAGCGTTGTTTTCCTCACGAGGTGTTTCTTTATTTTGTCTAATTCAGGTGTTAATACCCTTCGCAGCAGAATATGCGAAATAAAACCCGTTACGGTAAAAGTAATCAGCACCGGCCATGCCAGAACGGGAATGCTGGCGACTACCCGCCCTTGATAAAGCCACTGGAAAATCCAGATAAGTACCGGCCCCATCGTACCGGAAAGAAAACACAGCAGGGAAAAAGCAATAATCAGCTTTTGCCACAACGGGGCTTTTTGCCGTTCATCGCTTTTCATCGACGCGAAAAACGGCATGGTCAGCCCCGATAACAGCGCCAGCATCAGCTGATGCTGTTGCATAAAAGCAATGAAGGTCAGCGCGCCATTCACTATCGGCGACAGTGAAACGGCCAGCTTATTCAATATCACGATGCCTCCTTCGTCAGCAGTTCGCCCCATAACATCGCCCCATCAATTCGCCCCACGGTGTCGGGCGAAAAGGCGGGGCGAACGTCAGGGGTAAATAAGGTGGCCGCTGTACGGCCATGTGCAGGAAAGCATGCTTCCCTGCACGACACGGCGTGCGCCAGTTCATGCGGGCTGGACGCCCTTATGATATGTCGCATGGGGGTAATGTCGCGGCTGGACGCTGCGCCAACCCCCCCAACGTCAACGGCGGCACACCGTCGCCCGCTACGCGCGACCACCCCCTTTAAGACGGTCGCTTTCGCCTTTTTCTTCCCTTTACTCGTTCCTCGTAGCGGGAATAAAAGGGAAGCTGACCTTTAAAGAGGGTGGTCGCGCCACGCTACCGGCTTTTGGCCGGAGACTTATCTGCGACGGTGTGCGGGGCGATGCCCCCCAAATAAACCGCTGTCGTGGGCGACAGCTTTTCGCTCGCTGGGGCGGCGAAATTTATCCGGCTCCCCCGGCCTGCAAAATCCGCGTGGGCGCGGCTGTTTGCAGGTGAGGCGCGGTGCCTGAATTATTTTCGCTCCTTAACCCGCGAAAATATTTCTGTCCGCTGCCTCATTTTTACGGCCCCTGTTTCTTCGCTCCTTAATCCGCGAAAAACAGAAGCCATAAAAACCTGAAAACCGTCACGCTCTCCGCCCGTCTCGCCAGTATTAACCACGAACGCGGCCATATTTACTGATGACCTGACTGATAGCCGCCGGGTCTGCCGAAACACATTCAAGTAAAAACGATTTTCTGGCATCGGCCGTATGGTCAGGAAGAAAACCGTGTTTATTCTCTTTCACGATATTAAAGAATGCCCGTTCAGCGGAATGACATTCACTGCTGCCGCTGTTTCCCGTTGTTTTACCGTACATGCATAAAACCACTTCGCAGGCTTCAGCGGTCGTTGCGGATGTTGAACATGACGCCATAACGCCGAGAAATAATAAGGAGAGTATGACTTTCTTCATTTCAGTCACCGGTATGATTAATGAAAGGTTGCGTATTTAGGGTAATGTTATTTGCCAGAGTTATTGTCTGAATGCCTCTTTCATGCTTTTTAAATGAACTGGCTTAAAGTAAATATCACTCATCCGGCGCACATCGCCGTGTATGTCAATACTGACGATGACATCAATGCTTTTAAGTACCTTGCGTAACAGCACATCAAAAGGAATATTCCGGCAGTCGGGGTTTTCATAGCAGCGGTCAATGATCCCTTCAATACATTCTTCCGGGCTGCCTGCATGCAGGGAGGTGATTAATCCCTCATGCCCGGAACCAATAATTTTAAGCGCGTCCCATGCCTCCCGCCCACGAATTTCCGCCAGTAATATCCGGTCAGGGTTCATCCGATAATTAGCACGGATCAGCCTGCCGGGGGTGACAATGGCATTATCCCCGCCATCCGCCGGGTAAAAAAGATGCACATAATTGGCGTGGTGATAAAAATGGATTTCGGGATTATCTTCGATTGTGGTCAGCCGAAGATGCAGTGGAATATAATGCAGCAGCGTTTTCATATAGGTGGTTTTACCGGAGCCGGTTTCACCCACAATAAAAATCGTTTTGCCATATTCCACGGCCTTTTCCATAAAACGGGGGATATTCCCGCTGTGATATAACTGAACCAGTGCATCATCCTGGCTTTCCGTTCTCTCCTGACCAGCCACACGCTGATAAAATCCTGCATCAATCCATGACTGATGTGTTTTCTGCTCAAACGAAGGCTTGCGCAGCGTAATGGATACCGTATTACGCTCACAGGCCGGGGGAATAATCGCCTGAATACGTTCGCCGGATCTTAATGTTGCAGAAAGGATGGGTGATGTATCGTCAATATTGTCGTCTTGCCAGGATGCCAGCGCCCTGGCAAAGGCATGACACTGACGCAGCGTGATCGGGGATGCCTGTTTATGCCAATTCCCCCGGATTTTCGTATGCAGTTCGCCCGGTCGGTTAACGGCAATTTCTGTCAGGCCATCCTGCGCAAGAAAATCACCAAAGAGCCGGTTTTTCATAAAGTCCAGTGACAGGTTTTCAGCGTTCATACCATTTCTTTTTCAGCCGTAGTTGATAAACAGAGGAAAAATCAATATCCGTGCCGGTCATGATGCCGATCACATCGCCCTGGTTCAGGTACATCGTGGGCGGGATACTGATGCTGTTTTCCAGCGTCGTTTTCGCCATTTCCGCCGTGGCGGCGCGGGTATTTTCGGTATAGTCGGTATTGCGGTCTTTACCCGGCGCGGCATCTGATGCCGCTGCTGCAACGTCCTGTACGGTACTCAGCATCAGGGCGTTGCCGAAACGCTCCCAGAAATGGCTGTCGATCCAGCCCGTGATCCCCGCCTCGCCAAGCGGGCCGGTGGCCTGCGTATCGGTGAGCGGGATTTGCAGGCTGCCGGGCTCCGGCGTGCGCAACTCCGTCCACAGTACAAACATCCGGCTGCGCCCGTGTTGCAGTGCCCCGGTGCGGTAGATACCACGGGCAACTGTTCCCGCCGGGATCAGCATTACATGGTTACTGGAGCTCCAGACATTCTCACCGATCAGGCAGGAGATATGACCGCCAACATCGGACACGAAGCGCCGCATCATCGAACACGGAATATAGCGATCCACCGGGATATAGAGATCGGGATCAAGGCCCAGCCGCCTGACACCGGTGACGCGTGCGACGCCCGGATTGTCGTTGTTATTGCTGCCTGCCGGTGCTGTTGTATCCGGGCAGCGCAGGCGTCCATCTTCGCCACTGACCAGTACCGACTGACAGGATGTGTACGCCGTGGAGGCTGACGGGCTGCCCGACGTTCCCGCATTGCTGCGCGATCCGCTTCGGGACGTGCGTATATCGTCGCCTGACCCTGTACTGCCGCTGTTCAGCCCGTCTGCCAGCGCTGCCGCCTTGTTCAGGGCGGGTGGCCCGGGCGGCAGGGCTGGAGTGGCAGGGGGGCTCTGACTGGCAGGGGCTACGCTTTCCTGCCTCCCTGGCCCGAAGAGGCCAAACGGATTACTGTCCATGCCCAGATTTTTACGCTCCTGCTGCACCGCCCCGGAGGAGGGCGGCGACGCGGTGTCAGATTCTTTCTCATCACCCCTTTTCAGGGCGCTGAGAAGACGATCGCCACCGGATGCCAGCGCGATGACCAGGACCAGACTCAGCAGGCTGACGATCAGCGTGCGGTGACCGGAAGCTTTACGGAAACGGGTCACTTCCGGCTTACCGGGCGGCGTTTTCTGCTCCGGCTCCTGATATGCCATTGCCGCGCGGGCGCGTTCACGGGCTTCCGCTTCCCGTTCGGCGGTGGTTTTTTCCGGTTCGTCCGGGAAAGATTTGTCGGTCATTTTGCCTCCAGCGTAACGGACGGCGAAACGGTGTCACTGTTGGTCAGCGGGATACGCCCGAATCCGTCGTTTTCGATCCCCACCACTGAGCTCCCGTAGCGCAGAACCAGCTGCGGAGATGCCGGAACCACCATCACGGTGTAGTTGCCCCGTTTAACCGTTCCGGGCGTGACCGCCTGCTCCTGACCGTTAACCACCCGGAAAACGGAAGGCAGGGTTTTCGCGGGAGAAAAACCGATATAAGCAAAACGACCGTCATCCCAGGCAAAGTCCGGGGCAATGGAGGCTGAACCGGCGGCTACACGCCTGGTGTAGCGCCAGTTGCGCGGCGTGGCCGGATGCCGGAATGCCGACGCTATCCGCTGTCGGTCCAGCGCTTCCTGCTGTTGTTGCTGGCGGGTGGCACTGGCGGCGGCTGACTTTTTCCGCAGTTCGTCAGGATAGTGGTAGCGGATAATGAATGCCTGGGCGGGAGAGTCTTTATCCAGTACGTTCAGCTCCAGGCTGTAGTCGCGTTTCGATGTCACCACGAACAGGTTGGTTTTCCAGTCTTTTGCCGTCGGCAGAAAGACCTGGCTGATGTTGTTGCCGCTGGCATCCGTGACTGGCTGGGCGATGGGATTCGGGCTGACACCCACCCGGTTATCGCTTTTCGTCACGGTCCAGCCTCTGGGAAAACCCGCCTGCGCATCGATGACTGTTTCATCGTCATCAAATACCAGCATGGTGACGTAGCCGGGTCGGGTACTGACGACCGTGACGTTCTGGCTGTTGTACGTGACGTTCTGCATCCGGCTGTCATACGCGCTGCCGCGCGGTGTCGCCGAGCTCCATGCCACGCATGACGCCAGTAAACCCGTGAGGAGCAGAATGTGTTTCAGCATCATTCCCCCCTCAGCTCTTTGTCGCGCTGGTAGCTGGTGACGATAAAGCCCAGCGGGTTCACTTCGCGCTGGCTGTCGGTCAGTTGCCGGTGCGGGACGTAGCGGTATGTGAGGCGGATATTCCAGACATCCGTTTTCACGGAATTATCAGCAATACGGCGGATAGTGCGCTTGATACGCAGGGTTGCCAGATTATCCGGCCCGGTGGCAGGCGCATGCACATTGGAAATAATGTCGATATCAACAATATATTCCGCCTTGTTAAAAATCACGTCCGGTGCCTGGTCGCCGTTAAACCCGTCCAGATAGTCCCGGTTCACGCTGTCGCTGTTAAATAACTGCACGTCGTCATAATCACGCTGGAGGGAGAAATAATTATATCCTTCGCGGAGCCTGACATAGTGTGCTGCCAGTGAATGCGCCAGTGCCTTTTCAGACGAAATATCCCGCTCCTTTACGCGCGTCATATATTCATAGCGCCCGGTTTGTTTATCCACTGACCATAATTCAGTGTCGGTGGTTTTCAGCGGCAGCAGAATAATAATGGTCGCAATCGCCATTGCGGCCAGAATCAGTCCGGCAGCGGCCACCCGCCAGGCGGTTCTTCGGGAACGCTCTTCCTTTTCCAGCAGGATGGATTCAAAAGAGCGGGAAACATTAACAATGTTCTGAATATCAGACATGGTGAGTGAGCTCCTGAATGATGGCGGGGGAATTTACCGGCTCGGGTTCGCCGGATACCGGCGGAAGGTCGCCCTGATACTGTACGCAGCCCGTGAGCGCGCACAGCATCAGAAGGAAGATGCTGAATTTCATGGAAGTTCCTTATTACAGGGATGCAGAAATGCCGCACCGGTGGCGCAGGCCACGGCGTGACGGGGAAAGGAAATTAAGGGTCGGGAGGATTAACGGTGACGCTGCCGGTTCAGGCGTTTCATGCTTTCGATGGCGGCGGCGCGTTTCTGCCAGGCGCTCACGGTTTTACCCGCGCCTGCGCCAGTGAGTCTGCCGGTCGCCGCGGCGACGGCCATGCCGCCTTTCGCAGCCAGGCGGGCACCGCCCTTTATCCCCGGCCCGGCCAGGTCAGCGGATTTGTTCGCCAGTCCGGTCAGACCACTCATGGCCGCCCCCTGTAACACCGCCTGTACAGCGGCTCCGCTGAGGGCGCTGGCGAGCTTCGCCGAGAACCAGACCACCACACCCGCTGCAATCCCGGCCAGCAGGCACTGTGCCGCCAGCGTCACCATGTTGCTGACATTGGATGTCCGGGTCGCTGCATCAAGGATTTTATTCAGGTAATTGATGGCGATACGGATGGATAAGGCGGAAAACATGATCGTTAATATTGCCGCGAAAATCGTTTTCAGCCAGTTATCAAACATCGGCTTAAGAAAACCGTACAGCAGGCAGAAAATAAAGAGCGGCGCGGTGGTCGTCATTAACAGGATGATAATTTCAGCGAGCAGGTTGACAAAGGTGGCAGCCAGTAACAGAACGATCGCGCCGCCCCATACCAGCACTTCGGCAAAGCCACCATTCAGTTTGACGTAAGTCGAGGTGTCCATACTGAACAGTGTCTGCCCCAGTGTCTGTGCCTTTTCCCAGACGGTATCAAGCAGCGCCCAGACGTTATCATTGCCGCTGACACCGTCTTTGAGTCCCTGGATAGCCGCTACCGCCATATCCAGCCAGCCATCCCGGTTTAACGCAAAGGTGGTGATCAGCAACATTCGCCCCACATCCCAGACGACATCTTCAACCGGGGCCCGGAGTTTGCCAGCCAGCGTCTGATAACCGCGATACAGTATAAATAAGGTAAAAGAGCTGACGATGATAACGCTGATCATCGTACCGTAAGTGGAAGACTGACCTTCCAGTACGGCATTCAGTCCATCCATGATGTTTTTGTCCATACCCACAAAAATACCACCGGACATGGTGCCTCACCTGATAGATAAAGAAAGGAAATAAAAAACAGGGAGAATTCTCTGTTTTGCTGGAGGAGATATTATTGTGTGACGGATTTTCTCTTTTCGGCTTCTTGCTGAAAGAATGTCTCAAATTTTTCTTTTATTCCGGGTTTGCCAATTTGAGCGAACATAATGGCAGCCCGTTGAGCAAACTCGCAGTTATCGCTTGCCTCGCCATCCTTCAGGCATTGCGTGTAAACCGCATATGTTTCGTCAGGATGCTGCTTATACCAGGTTTCGGATTTGGTTTCCTTGCAGCCGGAAAGTAATATCACGCCTGAGAGTGTGCATAAGGTGAATAAGGATCTGACCACGGATAACCTCCTTATAAATTATTAAGGTCAGCAACAGGTGCCGATAGCTGCTGCTGTTCAAAGGCTTTCTGTCTTTGCTGTTCCAGCAATGTCGTTCGCTGTTCAGCCTGTCTGACAGACATCTCCCACTGATTTGTCAGCGCATTTAACTGTACGCTTTTCGCCGCGATGGCGTTAGCCAGATCCTGAGACTCTTTCGAATCCTGTGCATTCGATATACGGTCAGATAAGTCTGATATATCGCTGAGTGTGCTGTTGATCCTGTTTTCAACGTCAGTGGTATTCTCAATCGCCATTGCCTGATTGAGGATTATCTGTTTACAACTGTCGGCCAGGGCCTGAGACTTTATCCCTTCCTGTTCCTCGCTGCATACGCTGAATGATTTGTATTTACTGTAAAGGTTTTGCAGTTCAGAAGAATATGAACTGTTTTGCGTGGTCAGCAGATCATCCAGTGAAATACTGCTCTTACGGAGATTATCAATATCGGTTTTCAGGCTTCGGGCATCGCTGAGAAAACCCTGAATATCCCGCACGCCGGTTGCAGTAGCTAACTGTTTTTTATACGCATCAAGTTCACTTTTATAATGGGTAACCGTATCCTCCCATTGCTGTAATTTCTGCATCCACTGGTTAATGGATTCGGTATTCTGCACGGCGTCGAAAACCGGTATTCCGGCGCTGAACGTCTGCGTCGGGAAAAATAACGATAATGCCAGAAAGGTATATCTGGTACGCATATCAACGACCTCCGTATTAATATCAGATTGCCCGCTCAAGGAAGGTTTCTTTCCATTCATCAGGTCGCATACCGTCCTGATAGATGGCATCGAATATTTTCAGGTTGTCCTCACTGCCGCTGAGGAGCCGGGTGAGTTTACCCAGCCCGGACAGATCCATTTTTGCCAACGCCACAAACGGGCGGGTTTCCCCGGCCCGCAACGGTGTTTTCAGGATGACCATATAATGCTCGCCCGGATCAAGGTTCCTGACAGTCTCATAAACGCTGTCCGGCACTTTCATTTTCTCCACGTAATCCGCATGACTGGCCTTCGGGTTGGCGAGGAAAATCTGGGTGCCGCACTGTTCAATAATCGCCGGGGCGATGGGATGTCTGACGATTTCATCCGGTGACTGTGTTGCGGGGACGAATATGCCGTTCAGCTTGCGGATAACTTTCAGCATATTGAGCGAGAAACGGGAAAATTCGACATCGGACAGCCAGCGCCAGAACTCATCCATAAACATCACCAGGCGGCGACCGTCCAGCAGGCTGGTCACGCGATACAGCAGGTAAAAGGTCACGGGGCCGCGAATATCGTCATCATCCAGAAATTCGGTGCCGTCGATACCAACGTTATCGACATCGCTGATGGTGAAAGTATCAGCCTCGTTATCAAACACCCAGCCGAACTCGCCCCCCTGTGCCCACTGTTTCAGGCGGATACGCAGCCCGTTGGTGCGGGCGTCTGTGGTCGGCGGCTCCGGCAGCACTTCCAGCAGCCGGGTGATTCCGAACCGGCGGTACTCCGGCGGATAGTCCAGCATGATGGTGTCAACGGCGGCACTGATCCGCTCCTCATCGCGCGGATCGAGCGGCTTACCGTTGCGGCGGCACAGCATGCGCACCAGCCGTTTGATGAAACTGATGTTCCGGCGGGTTGGCTCCAGCGCAAACGGGTTGAAGCCGGTGGGCTCGCCGGTACGGATGCGGAAATAACGCCCGCCCGCCTGGCGGATCGCCATCTCCGCCGCCCGGTCCTTATCGAAATACACCGTGGTCAGCCGTTTGAGGGTGGCAGAAGGCGCAAACGACGCCGGGTTACGGTACTTCTGCATCAGTTGTTGCAGGATGGTCATCAGCAGGGTTTTGCCGGAGCCGGTTTTCCCGATAATCGCCGTATTTCCCGGCGTTTTCTCACCGGTGTCATCCCGTCCGGCCTGGCTGTCGTGAAGGTTCAGGTAATACCCGCCACCGCCGGGCGATGTGAGGATGGCGATGGCTTCCCCCCACGGATTGCCGCTGCGTTTGTGGGGATGGAAGTTATGCAGGCAGGCCATATCGGCAAAATTCTGGCTGCTGACGGCCACCAGTCGGGGACGCAGCGTATAGACGCCCGGCAGTTGCGCCAGATATGCGGCGGGCAGTGACAGGGTGGAGAGCGTCGTCATAATACCCAGATCGGCGAAGGGCTGGGCCAGAACGTTAGTGTCCTTCACCACCTGCCCGGCACTGTCTGAGGAGATCAGCAGGGAAAAGTGGAATTTACCGCACGACACATGCCCGGACTGGAGCAGGTCGCGCAGGACAATCAGCTCTTCGCGCTGGGAAATCGCGTCGTCGTCCGCTGAGTTCAGCCGTTTTTCCGCCAGCCGGATATGATCCTGCGCTTCATCCCGCGCCATGCAGGTAAAGGACTGCGTCAGAACATACTCGCTTTCGGCGTACAGCAGTGCGTCCAGCATACCGGTATGGGTTTCCGGGGAATAATCCTTAATCTCGAGGCTGCGGAAGAAGCGGGAACCGCTGACCGTCTGGCATTCACCGGTGTCGGTGGTGAAAAAGACGTCTGGCGTACTGAGCGTTTCATAAAATGGTGAGCGCGTTACGGCCACTTTCTGCCACTGGCCGGTAAGCAGACGATGAAAGAACGCCAGTTGTGAGGAATACACCCGCTCGTTTTCTTCATATATCCCCAGCGGCATTGCCATATAGCGGGATAACGCAGACTCCAGCGCGTCGCGGTATTCCAGCATGATTTTGAGCGCGTCCTCCAGTGCTGGCTGGCGTTTACCGGGCGGCTGCGCTTTCATGGTTTTTTTCTCAATCGCAGAGAACGGCGCGTAGCAGACGGTAAAAAACAGCCGGTGCCGCCAGAACGGTTTTTCTTTTACCGGCTGGTAATACCGCCGTGTTACCTCATCGGAAAAGGGAATACCCGAACGGGCTTCAAAAGTATCATGGTATTTTTCACGGAGCCGGTGAATATAGAATGTTACCGGCAGCCCCTCATACGAACGAATAACGTTATTCAGGTGCGTGGCCATCAGGGTCAGGTGATGTTCGTCTTCACATTCAAAGACTGTGCCGCCCAGCTCCCAGGTGGCAACAAAATCACGGTGACGATTTCTGATGACGTAGGGGTGAATATGGGAGGAATACGGAATATATTTATCCAGCGTAATACGCTCGTTTAATTTCATTTTCTGAATAAACTCCGAGACATCAACATTATCGTACTGGTTTGCCAGAAGGGCATTCGCGCCAAAATGGGTATTGGTGAAAAGCCGTCCACGGGTTTTAAACGCCAGCCAGAGCAGGCTGAAATAATGAATATCCTTTCGGGCTTTATTTTTCATTTCCGCCCAGGCAGGAATGAGCAGAACCGCCAGGTAATAGCTGACATAGACCGCCAGCAGGACGATGGCCCCGCTGACAAGAACGAACGGCACAAGAGGAATACCCATAATGGCGGCAGGCCGCGTAAGCGCTTTATTCAGCGTAGCCATCGTTGCCTCCCTTATGACGCCCAGTAGGCACCGAAGCCGGATGCACCGACAATCAGGATCGCGCCGATGATGACGTTACGCATGTCGTGCAGGCTCTTGCCGTCGAACAGCACCTTGTAGCCCACCCACATGGTCGCCAGCGTGATGGTGACGGCGGCCAGTCCCAGCAGGCCGGTCGAGGTATTGCTCAGTGTTTCATTGGCCTTGTTAAAACCACTGTCCGCCGCCAGCACCGGGGAAGACAGCAGCACGGAAACAACAGCGGAGTAACGGCGTTTACGCATGATCATTTCTCCTCATCAGGGATAACAGGGATAGCGCCGCGAATGACGGAACCGGGATAATGCAGGGAAGTCAGGATCGGCGCAGTGGCACCGGCAGGCTCGCCGCGCAGCACAACGGCGGGATAACGGACAGACGGCTGTGCGTTCCGGTCAGGGGCACGCTGCCGGTCTTTCCGCGTGGACGGGACGACATAGCCAATGCGCTGCACGTAGCTGGTCTGGTTAAAGGCGGATTCCGGCCGCTGGCCGGTTTCAAAGTTGCCGGAGTAGTAACAACTGAGCGCCCGTTTCAGTGTTCCGCCGCGCCGGTAACAGTCGGCGAGAATGCGCTCAAATACCGACAGATTGATGCAAGGGTTAAGCAGGTCGCTGGCCGTGACGCCGTAATGGCGGAAATTGATGCTGGTGATTTGCATCAGGCCGACCGAATAGCGTCGGCCCTGTGCAGCCAGCTGTCTGGTAAGGAGGATCGCCTCCGGCAGGCTCGAGGGGAAATGTGAAATCACGCCCCGGCTGTCTGGCAGGATTTCAGCAATGGCGTAGGGGTGGAAGCCGGATTCGACCCGTGCGACATCAAGTGACGTGGACGGGTGAATACTGGCGGCGCACTGCACCGCCAGTGCCAGAAAGGCAGTGGTGGAAAGCATGCTGGCCTCGCAACAGAGAGACCGGCGGCTTACAGAAAAGTACGCCGCCGGGTGAGAAGAAGAGAAAATGGATTAAGTGGCAGCGGCATCCTGTGAAATGTCGCTTTCTTCTCTCGGTTCGAGCAGTACCAGCCTGCCGGAAACCGCAATACCGGGTATCAGCACGATATTCAGACCGGGCTTGCCGTTATGCGCGAAGGCCACGCCAACTTTTGTCCAGTACGTGTTTGTTTCGCCCTGCACATCGGGCTGGCTTTCCTGGGTAACAAAGACGTGATAAGCGGGTTTTCTCATGGAATTTCCTTTGATCAAAAACAGTAAATGAAATAAACCAGTCACATCCCGGTTCTGCATTCCGGTTTTAACGGGTCAGCGAGAACATTCAGCGGCACCCTGAATTGTGGTTACGTGACAGCCCGATCCATTTTGTTAAAGAGCAATACCCTGTCAGGACGAATTAATGTCCATAGGGGCGACTAATGCTGTAATGGCGTTCTCAGATTCGAATATCTGGTGAGGGATATAAATGAGAAACTCAAAACAAAAAGAAGAGAGAAAAATAGTGGAGTATTTAAGATGCAGTGAGAATAATGAGGATTTAAAAAACACGAGAGAGTGGTATTAACATTCACCGTGAATAATAAAGACATGCAGAGATATAACATCTCTACACGTCCTTTTTATCCTGTCAGCGGCTACTACGTTCAAGTTTTTCCTGACATTCCGTACAGGTGGTTACACCCGGCAGTGCTTGCCGTCGCTTTTCTGGAATGGGTTTACCACATACACGACAGTGAAATAATGATGGTGTCGACCCCGGCTTAAAACGACTCTGTTCAATCATCTCCTCCAGGCGCTGCTCATTAAATTCCTGATCGCGATCGATCTCATCCGGCATGTGGTGCCCTCCTGTTAGCGGCAACTTCCTTTTCACAAAGCGTGATACGTCTCCATACCATGGTGAGTGATAGTCCCAGGGAACTTGGTAGCAGGAGTTCAGTAACCTGCATCATGGCCATCAGCGCGTCGGGGGATTCAAGGCTTTCCACCCGGCACTTCTGCCATTGCCGCCAGATCTCGGCATCTGTCTCTTCATCCGGCTCAGGTGTACGTCCATATGGCACGCTGACACCAAGCAGCCGTCGGCGAAGGCAGACATCATTAGACGTCAAGCCAAAGTAGTGGTTGAGCAACGCGATAGAACCGCCCAGCCGGATAGCCCGGTTAATCTGCTGCTGTTGTCGGTATTCCTGTCGGGCCTGCGCCAGTAAATGATGCAGGACATCATGGCGGACACTGACCGAAACAAAGGGAGCCGTCGCCCGGCTGACAGCAAACAGTTCATCGAGTGATAACTGATTAAGAGCATTCATTTCGTCGAAAGTGAATCCGAGGGACTCGCAGTGACGAATATCCCCAACTTTCAGAGCGTGCAACGCATCAGTTAAGATGGTGTAATTAATTAATGGAATCATTCTGTTATCTCCTCAATCTATATGGAAAAGTTGAGCAAATAAACGGACATTTTTAACTGTTTGAACGTCCGGCCAATTTAAGGCTGATCCATTCATCAATTTCCGATTCGAGCCAGGCCACACTGGCCGGGCCAATTTTTATTGAACGTGGAAAGGTTCCATTTTTCATATACAGGTAAATTTGAGAGCGTTTCAAACCGGTTTTTTCTTCGACCTGTTTTAAACGTAATAACTGATGTGATGTCATTGTATTCTCCTATTGTGGAATGACTGGTGCATGTCCAGAGAAAATAAAAGAACACAGCAGTAAGCTTAGGAAAAGCCGATAGCACCTTATTACTGATGGGAAGATCCTTAGTACGGTTTTGTAGTGAATAAATAATAAGTTATTAGTTGTATAAGGATGTGGAGAAGGATAGTTGTGCTGCTGTGTAGTTTTCAGCGTTTCGCTGGTGCAATGGTGTCATGACTTAGCGTGATAATGAGGACAATAAAAAGATGCGGTTAAATACATTCATTGTGAATTTCAGTCAGGGGGGGCGTTACCACTCTGGCGGTAATGCGCTATGAAGCATCGCCATAGAAGTGTTCTGTGTGGTCGAAACATATATGCTCAACTACTTCCTTAACACAATGCTGAATTGATTGTGCTTCCCGATCATGTATAGACCGATCCAACAGATATAATAAAGTCCTTTGATTCTTGTTATCGTTAAGGCGGCTGAGGCAATATAGTCTTGGCTGGAGGTTCCATGCCGTAAAGATTCTGTAGTGTGATCCCCCGCACAGGGAGACGGATATGGCAGCTCTATGACTCACCTATGGTTTTTTGGATAACCTGATGTCGCTAAATATCGGTTAAGTGTGCGCTTGTTTTCCGTTCGGCAAAATAGTGCGCGGGTGTACTTCCCATTGTTTTTTTGAACATGGTGATAAACGCATTAACCGATTCATACCCCAGATTAGCTGCAACATTCTGAACCGAAACGCCGCTAGCCAGTTCCCGGAGAGCAATTATCAGTTGCAGTTGCTGACGCCAGCGTCCGAACGTCAACCCGGTTTCGCGCAGCATTAAACGCGCGAGAGAACGCTCGCTAAGCGCCAGTCTTTTTGCCCATGTTTTGAATGTGCTTCGGTCATCAGGTTGACTGACCAGAGCATCGGCCATGGCGCGGATTTTAGGATGCGACGACACAGGGAGGCTCAGTTTCTGCTGAGGCATGGTGGCTAATTCATCAAGTGTTACTCTGGTCAGTCTGGCGAGATGGCTTTCTGGTGGGTATCCGACGCCCTCGCGGGTTAAACGGGCAACAAGTTCTTTAATCAGACTGGAAATTGCCAGAGTACAGCATCGCTCCGGCAACGCGGCGGCTCCGGGTTCGATAAACAGATAGTTGAGATGCGCATTCCAGGTAGCTTTGGCGCTGTGCGGCACTCCCCCAGGGATCCAGACGGCACAATCAGGCGGCACGATCCAGATATCATTTTCGGCGCGACAAATGACCGCCCCATAGAGGGCAATAATCAATTGCCCTTTGCGGTGCGTATGCACAGGCACTTCGGCCGCGTAATCGACAAAATCCAGATGACGCGCGACTGCGGGACAGGGGGTGGCATCCGGATCAAACAGCGTATTGGCGAGTGGGGGTAACATAGATTGGCAACATTTAGGTATTTTTTGACAGAATAGAGTATTTAAGTGGATATGCAAGCCGGTAATAATTTCCGGCATGAAAAAAATTAACGCGAGTTACTTTCATTTTTTACACACGATATGCCAACGTCTTCGCGGTATGGCTTCTCCTTCACTACTGAATGATGCGAACGCTCTGCTCTATTCCGCGAAGAGTTTTGCCGCAGCGATGCTCGCATACTACATTGCACTGTCAATTGGCCTGGAGCGGCCTTCCTGGGCAATTATCACCGTGTATATTGTTTCCCAAACCTCCGTCGGAGCATCGCTGAGCAGAAGTCTGTATCGTCTGGTGGGAACGGTAGTCGGCGCGGGCATAACGGTATTAATTGTACCCACGTTCGCGAATTCCTCCGTATTTTGCAGCGTGATATTGACAGGCTGGATTACCTTCTGCCTCTATTTATCCTTGCTGGAACGCACGCCCCGGGCCTATGGTTTTGTCCTGGCTGGTTACACTGCGAGTCTGATTGGCTTCCCTGCGGTATCCGATCCTGGCGCGATTTTTGACATCGCTATCACTCGGATACAGGAAATCATGATCGGTATCTTCTGCGCGGCACTTATTCATCGCTATGTATTGCCCGCGCGCATCTCAGGCCAGTTCAACAGTAAATTGTCGCAGACGCTACTCGCGGCGCGACAGCGTATCGCAGAGACTTTAGCAGGCAAACCCGACGCTGCTTCCGGGCCGCTGCATATGGCACTGGCATTACAGTTCCTGCAGGGTATCAGCCATCATGTCCCTTATGATTTTGCGTTCTCTGTACCGGTCCGGCAAGCGAGAAAAAGGCTTCATGACAGGCTTGCGCGATTAGTCATTGTTAACTGTGAGTTACGCGACCGTTTAGCGCTGATAGCGACGATACCTGTCGATGTGCAAATTCTGCTGGGTGATGTTGAGGTCTGGTTGGCCTGCAAAGATGAAGGAAAATTCAAAAGCGAGGGTGAAGCGCTCAAAAAAAGCAGTGAAAAATTACTGCAGCGCTATTCAGTGTATGAGCTGACGCTTGAAGAAGCGCTGCGTGTAAGTTTTATGCGCTACCTGTTAGAGGCCATTGTCCTTGTGCAGCAGTGCTATCGTCTTTCGGACGCCATTCATCACGCGAAGCAGACGCCTGCGCAATCGGAAAAGAATACCGTGAGAGGGTATGTATTCCACCGCGATTCTCTCACTGCTGCCCGCACCGCTCTGGGCGCTTTCACCATCATTCTGAGCGGCTGCATGGTGTGGATTTTCTCGGCATGGCCTGATGGCGGTACGGCGGTTTCTATCCTTGGCGTTTGTTGCACACTGTTTGGCGGCTTCGATACGCCTGCCCCGCATATTGTGAAATACATTATCGGCTCCTTCTGGGGCGTTGTGATAAGCCTGATCTACAGTTTCGTTCTACTACCACAAGTCAGTGATTTTATCGTGCTGGTAACGGTTTTAGCTCCGATCTATCTGCTGGCTGGATCGCTCCAGGCCAGACCGCCTACCACGTTTATGGCGATGGGGATCACACTGACGCTGCCTATTTTGTGCGAGCTGGGTGCCCACTACAGCGGGGATTTTGCCGTGGCGGTGAATACCGCAATCGCACTATTTTCTGCAACTGGCTTTGCGGTATTCAGCATGGGCTTTCTGCAAACTGTACAGGCAGATGCGGCAATAAATCGCCTGCTTCAATTATGTCAGCGCGATATTAACCGCAGCGTGAAAGGTGTGCTGAATACTGATGAAACTCTCTGGATCAACCTGATGATCGATCGGGCTGCGTTGATACTGCCGCGTTTGCAGCGCAGCGGACAGTCACCGGAACGGGCACATCATTTGTTGTACGCCCTGCGCATAGGGCTGTGTGTAATGCGATTACGCCGATGTGATGCGCATGCGAACAAAGAAATAAAAGAAGTACTCACCCTTCTTACACACTCGACAGATATTGACACCTTACTTCAACGGATCGCCATTCTGACTGAGCGCAGCTTGAGCGTAACAGATGAACTATCGCGACATTATGTCGATCAACTGGTTGATCTTTACTGCGCATTAAGCGTTCAGAAAATGGAGCCTGCTAATGATCAATGATTTCAATATTGAGGGCGTTTTTGTACCCGGTCTGTTGGTAATTGCCCTCATTGCACTGACATGTACGCTATTTATCGTACATATCTTGTCATTCAGCAAGGGTTACCGCCGCTTGCCCTTTAGACCGATGATCGATTTTTCCGTCTTCATTATTACTTTTTACCTGCTGCTGCAGGGGCTGACCGAACTGGGGTTTTTTAAATGAAATCGTTACTTTCTCTACTGGGCCGCTACGTGCTGACGCTCAGCGCTGTGGCGGTGGCTACGCTTTTGGCTTTTATTCTCTGGAAACATTATGCGCAAACCCCCTGGACCCGCGATGGTCGAGTTCGTGCGGATGTGGTACAGATTGCGCCGGATGTCTCCGGACCGGTGCTGAATGTGGCCGTCCGCGATAATCAGTGGGTTAATCGGGGCGATGTGCTCTATTCCATTGACCCGCACTGGTTGAGGTTGGCCGTGGTCAGCGCACAGGCTGATGTTGAGGCGAAACGTCATGAAATGCTGATGCGCCAGGATGCGGCGAGACGACGCTCTCAGATTAAAGGGGTAATTTCCAGCGAGGATTTACAACAAACAGCCAGCGCAGCCAGCGTCGCTGCGGCTAATTACCACGGTGCACTGGCTGCGCTGGACCTTGCAGAGCTTAACTTATCGCATGCTATTGTTCGGTCTCCGGTTACGGGCTATGTCACACATTTGCGGCTTCGCCCTGGTGACTATGCCACAGCGGGAGAAACTAAAGTTTCCATCATTGATGCCCATAGTTTTTGGGTGGTTGGCTATTTTGAAGAGACTAAGTTGCAACATATCCGCACGGGAAATACTGCACACATTACGCTGATGGGATTTAAGCCGGTGATCACGGGTCATGTTGAGAGCATCGGACGCGGAATAGATGATAACAATGACGAGACCGGGGGGCTTGGCCTGCCTAATGTCGAGCCAACCTTTAGCTGGGTGCGGCTCGCGCAGCGTATCCCGGTTCGGATTCATATTGACAGATTGCCGGAGGGAATTGAATTGGTGGCTGGACTGTCTGCGAGTATATCCATCACACCATAATAAAAAGTATGGTCTCTATTGAGGATTTATGCAGAACTTAGGGATTGTCAGCTCTTGATCTATATGCCTGATGAGAATGTGTTTCTGTTAGAGTAATTCTGAGGTTTCGGTTATGAAAAACAGGAAAGATATTGTAAATGACTTAATTGTTTGGATAAACAAAAATATAGAGATGCCACTAAAAATTGATGATGTGGCTATCAAGTCCGGATATTCAAAATGGCATTTGCAGAGATTGTTTTTTTCTGAAACAGGGCAGAGTCTAGGAGGTTTTATCAGAGAGAAAGAATTATATCTTATTTTAGAAGCTGTTATCACAACAAATGAATCTTTGATAAACATCGCGATGCGATTTGGCTTTGACTCTCAGCAATCATTAACCAGGGCATTTCGAAAAAGATATAATGTCCCACCACACCGGTATAGAAAAAATGCCGTAAATATTAAAAGCAAGTCTTCTTTGGAGTAAGGTAATTACTCGTATCATAAGGTGAGCTTTTAAATCTTTAGTAACTATCTGGATTATGGACGGGGTTCATCTGGTAATCATGGTCTTAGTACCTCAGTTATAGATTTATTGAACGAAATGAAATCACTCATTTATTTCATTGAAAAGAATCTAAGTCTTCCTGTGCAATGTATGCTTTCGTGTTTTTGCATGTGTAATGTATTGGTAAGTAAATTCGTATTCATTAATTGGAATATAATTACGAGCCCATGTATGTATTTAATGATTGGATAAATTAAGGTTAATCTATTTCGTGCATTTTGGATTCGATCGAACCTATGCAATTCGACTAAACCCTCCTTTAATAAGGAGTGGCTTTAATGTATATGCGTGGTTGCGAGCATTTAAGTACTGTTTTGCTTTTACTTTTCTAATGCTTGATAATTGATGATATGTATTGATACCAGTAGTACAGAAATACAATGTCCCTTGAGGTGACAAGGAAAAAAGAGTCAAAAAAACTAATTATGTCCGTATTACTGATTTTAGAGTCCTTAATACGGACATTTGGGTTTGGTAAAATTCACTTGCGTCAATCCGACATTGATGTGGGGGAACCGCGTACGAGTGCAGTTTTTAACGTATCACCACTGAGCCTGTCGGTAATGCCTTCGTCAGATGCCCATTGTTCGAAAATAGATAGTAGTTTGTACGGTTTACTAATTAATGGACGGATGACTTCATTGTTTTTACAGGCCAGCCAGAAAAAACGAGATAGTGGTGTTGATATTCGCGTTGCAGATAATGAGGGCACTCTGCTATTGGTTATGATGTCAATGACTTTATCAAGTTCAGCATGTCGAATAACAAACCAGGCATCCCGAGGTAAAATATGAGCCGGGAAATACTCTTTCCCCAGGTAATTATTTATCCTCTTTGAGAATATCTCTTTATGTACATATGGTGAAATGTTTTTAGGGAGTTGCATAATTTTTTGTGTTATTCTTTCTTCCCATGTCATTTTATCGAATAGTTGAAATGGTTCTCCTTGTAAGCTAACTGTTATGCCATGATTAAAATCAATAGCTCCTGTTACAGGTAATGGTATTTTAAGAGATCGGGAAAGTAATTTTTGCACTAGAACATATTCATATCCAATCAATAGAGTGTCAATCACTCTCTCTGTGGGAATGATATATTTGCCAGTAGTGCTAACAATAAAATTATGTCCTTCAATAAACGCTTTTTTGTCAAGAAGGCATAAACGATTTATTGATGACATATCACATGGTCTGAGCCTTACTTTGTAGCTCGATCTCTGTATTTTTCGTAATGTAATTGGCGACTGAAAGTAAATAGAGAGATGAATGCTGCCATGTAATGCATGCCTGTAAATGTCACTTTTTTTTAATTTTCAGTCCTTTTTTATTTATCACTTCGACTGCTTCACGGATAGTCAGCCAGTCAGGCGAACTATAGTTTGTATTTGATAGTGTTTGTTTTTTTGACATAGTGGTTTTCCTCTATTTCTGTTTTTTAAAAAAAATACCATGAATTTTCCAGTGAAATTAATTTCATGGTGCGGGATCTATTACGTTATAATATTTGGATTATATTGATACGGGGGCTTCTTAGCGTTTCAGTCCCCCATATCCGGCCTCATATTTCGCAGTGATTGAAAAGAAGAACAAATATCAGGTTAAACTAATTCAATTCTCAAACATTATTTAAGTTGAATGGAAGACATTACATAAATCTGTCTGCTCCGCCTGATGCTTCAATTGTCTGTCCAGTAACAAACTGATTCCTCCCAGAAAGTAGGAACGTAGCAATTGCAGCAATATCTTCAGGAAGTCCAAAGCGGCCCACAGGCGTTTTCTCTTTACCCAGTAATGCCATTACCTCTTCGTCTGTTCTGTCAGCCAGTTCAGGACGACGATTGCGAACATTCGGTAGCATGTTCTGCGCCCAGTTATCCGTCGCGACAGCACCCACTCCGATCGCATTGACCAGAATGCCATCCGGAGCCACGCTAAGTGCTAAACTACGGGTCAGGTTGTTGATAGCGGCGCTCAGTGCGTGTGAGACGGTAAGTTGCGGATTAGGGTAGATACCGCCAATGGATGAGATATTGACAATACGCCCCCAGTTTCGTCTCTGCATCCCGGGGATGATTACCTTACAAAAACGTCGCATGGCGGAGAATTTGGTCTCAGTCATTATCTGCCAGTCTTCTTCCGAAGTGGTTAACAGCGTGCCCGCATGGGCTCTTCCGGCATTGTTCACCAGTAAATCAATACGCTGAAAAACTTTTTCCGCTTGTTCAACCACTAAAGAAGGTAGTTTGGGATCAGTCACATCCCCGGCAATAGGCAGCACCGAAACACCGTATTTCTCTGAAATTTTTTTCGCAGCAAGAATCAGCTCAGGTTCTCGTCTGGCCACCATGACTAAATGCACACCATTCACGGCCAATTCTTCACAAATGCTGAAACCAATTCCGGTATGGGCTCCAGTTACCAGAGCCACTTTTCCAGTCAGTTTTAAATCCATTTGTTGCTCCTCAAGTTAAGCACAGTCAATAACATGAGCAGTATTAGTAACAAATCTCTTTTTCAGGAGCTTGTGCATCAGAATTCAGATGTCTGAAAAAAGCGGTCAAAGAGTTGGGTGTCGCCTTTGCTTATACTCCAGACAATATTGAGTTTAGTGCCAGGAGTGGTCAATGCGTTCGGACAATCACGAGCTTTCTTCTACCAGGATTCTTATGCTGGGGATTATTTGTTGTATTGTTGTGGCTAATATTTATTTTAATCAATCTGTCCTGAATTTAATTGCCGGATCCTTTCCCAATGAATGGGGAGCTGTTTCTTTGATCCCCATGGTCACCCAGGTAGGCTATGCGGTGGGCTTATTCTTTCTGATCCCCCTTGGCGATTATATTGAACGTCAGTGGCTTATCCTGCGTCAAGCGCAGGTGCTTTTCCTGGCAATGATCGGCATGATGTTATCCCCAACGGCGACAGTGTTGGTGTTCTTCTCCTTCCTTACCGGGATGGCTGCAACAGTAGCTCAACAGATAGTGCCGCTTGCCGCCTCGCTCTCAAGAACTTCTGCACGAGGTAAAACCGTTGGTACGGTGATGAGCGGTGTCCTGGCAGGTATCCTTGCTGGCCGGGCTATCGGAGGCCTTATTGGTCAGTATTTCGGCTGGCGTGGCGTCTTTTTATCCGGCGCGATCATGACATTGCTGGCTATATTTTTCATCTTACGCATTTTGCCTACTCAGTCGTTGTCAACGCCAAAGTTTAACTATCTGGCGGTATTACGTTCATTAGGACTGCTGTGGAAAAACGAGCCGCAGGTGCGTGGTGCAACTCTTACACAAGCAATGCTGTTTGCCTCCTTCAGCGTGCTGTGGACCGTGCTCCCTTTCTGGTTAGCTCATCGCTACGATTACGGTGCAGGGATAACCGGCGCCCTAGCTGCTTTGGGGTTAATCGGTATTCTGTGTGCGCCTCTGGCGGGAAGTTTCAGCGATCGTCAGGGACCATTCCGAATGGTTGTTTTTGGTGTGATACTCATGCTGCTAGCCTGGACTGTTTTTTGGAGATGGAACAGTATTGTGGGTATGGTGGTGGGCATTCTACTACTGGATGCGGGTGAGCAATGTGTACTGATAGCTAATCAGCACACGATTTATTCTTTGCGTCCGGATGCCAGAAACCGTCTTAATACATTATTTATGTGCGTTATGTTTATTGGCGGAGCATGTGGCTCACTGACTGCCACCTGGTTATGGGAGACAACTCATAGCTGGGCGCTGATTTCTTCAGCAGGGGGCGGACTCGTGATCATGGGGATGTTGATAGCCGTAAAACGTAAATATTCAGGCCCCTATTCGGGCACATAGCGCAATAGCACTTCTTACATCCGTCGCATTGTCTGAGTCATCAACATCATGTAAAGCGTCCTGTATCAATTGTTTAGCAGCCCATTTTTCCCCGGCTTCAGCCTGCAATGTCGCCAATGAATAAGCAATACGGAGGGCCCAGCCATGAGCCTGTTGCTGACGCGCTTTGTCCAGGGCCTTCTCCAACAGCAGGCGTTGCTTCTGAGGAGGTAATTGAGTGGCAGAAAGACGCATCAGCTCAGGCGTGCACCAGTTTTCATGATCCTGGCGGGTGGCTCTCAGCGATAACCCGGTATCAATTTCTGACAACAAGGGGGAATATTGCCAATCTAATCCCATCGCCCGCAACGAGCTAAACAGTGTGGTTTGACTAACATCGGTATGACTGAACTGTTTGGCCCAAACAAGAAACAGCTCGCCGTATGTCTTCCAGAAATATAAATCATGCCTTTTTGCCAGATGAATAAGCCAGTTTGCGGCCTTTATAACCCAACGCGGATTACGATCCAGTGCTGCTGTCATACAAGCGCCTTCAGCCAGTGCACAGCAAAGAGAACAGACATGCTGCAAACGAGCGGCTTTTTTAACACCGCGCCATGCCATCTGTTTCGCGGCCTTATACTCACCCTGTAACCAGAGTAAACGAGACAGAAAGGCCTGACCGGCGCTCTCTTGATCAAGACCAAAACGGAAAGAGTGACTTAATTCGCCATGTTCATACCAGTCAAGAGATTGCTGGAGATAATCACGCCCGACATAATGACGCCCCAAAAAATGCAGGGATACACCGAGAATACGCAGCCCGGTTGCCATCGCCTCCTCGTCACTAATGGACCGTGCCAGCTCGCACATAGATTGCGCATGCTCAAGCGCTTTATCCAACTCGCCAGTACGCAGATAATACAACCATAATCCGTAATGAGCCTGTAAACGTATTTCTTTGTCGTCGAGCTTTTCTGCAAGTGCAAGCGCGGTTTTCCAGGCTGAATGTGTTTCAGGCGTAGGGCCTTTTGCCCAGGTTGACGCCTTACCTGCTACAGCGCTGAGATTCATTCTCTGGCGTAGCGTTAATACTACCCGAGAAGTATTTTCATAAAGCAAAGGATAGATATGGCGCTGACATTCATCGTAGAGTGAATATTCAATCCAAAAAGGGGTCATCGCTTGTAAGATCTCAAGCCCCTTAGAGGGAGCGGCCCCTTCAGCCAACGTTTGCTGTAATATGCTCCGCAAATCATTAAGCATATGGCTATAACGTTCACGCCACTGTCCCGTTGGCAGCATAAACCAATCACCTTGGGCCTCTTCTACCAGAACTTTATAATAACCGGTAAAACGGGCTTCAAGAACAGTATATTCACCCTGTTGCCTGAGTTTATCGCATGCGAACTGGCGCATGGTTTCCAGCAGGCGGAAACGGGTCTCTGGTACCTGAGTACTGACCTGAATCAGGGATAAAGACAGCAATCTTTGCAGATCGTCAACAACCTGCCAGCGATGCTTGTCTTTAATCAGCAGAAGGTCACTTACTGATTTCACACTGAACATATCGGTATAGATCCCCAGAGAGCAAAATAATCTTTGTTCACGAGTGTTGAGTAACTGATAAGTCCACTCCAGCGTGGTCAGTATTTTCTGATGTCTGGGCACCAGAGAGCTGTGCGTATTGCTCAATAGCTGGAAACGGTCTTCCAGTCGGCTATAGATCTCTTTGACACTCATGACTGGCAGACGGGAGGCCGCAAGTTCAATCGCCAACGGCAGACCGTCAAGATGACGGCATAACTCGCCAATCAACGACAGTTCGCTGGCTGATGGATGGAAATTATGTCGGTTGGCCTGCCCACGTTCGATAAAGAGGCGGACACTGTCAAAAGTCAGTAACTCGTGGGTATCAGCCTCTTCGCTCTCAGGAACTTGTAATGGCGGTAGTAGATATTGTTGCTCGCCGGCAACCTGTAACGCTACCTGGCTGGTCAACAACAGTTTTATATGGGGAGCCAGGCGCAGGAGCAACGTAATCACTGGTTCCAGTTCACTAATTACATGTTCACAGTTATCAATCAGCAGTAAACATCGACGCCGTGCAAGCTGTTGCCGTAAATCGGCATCATTATGAATGGCAGCTAATGGAAGATGGAGCGCTTGTGAAATAACAGATAGCAAGCTGGATGCTTCGGTGATATGCGCCAGTTCAGCCACACATATTCCATCAGGAAAATGCGAGTGTGTAAGGCTGACGACTTCCCATGCCAAACGAGTCTTACCCACGCCCCCTGAGCCTGTAACCGTCACCAGACGGTATTGATCCAATAAGGTGCATAATTCCTGCACAGCTTTATCACGCCCCAGAATCGATGCGAGAAAAGGGGTAACAGCGGGCTCAGGTATTTCTGATTTAGAGAGCGGTTTAGTTGGCAATTTGTTGATATTAAAGCGATAACCACAACCAAATTCAGTAATCAGTAGATGGCGGTCATGTCCCAGTATGCGGCGTATAGCAGAAATTTGTGCCTGAAGATTATTTTCTTCGACGATTTCATTTCCCCACACTTGAGTAAGTAAAGATTCTTTACTTACCGCTTTACCTCCAGCACTCACCAGAACAACCAGAACATCAAAAGCTCTGGCAGAAATTCTTACTGGCTTACCCCGATGTAACAGAATCCTTAGCTGTGGCCAGATTTGCCAGTCAGCAAAGTGAATCTCATCAATTGATATCATGGTGTTGAGATCTTCTGTTTTGAGCATCACGAACTCTCGGTATGGAGTAAGCCATTTCTAACGAAAGTGGTCATCAGAATCAGGCTACATGTTGAATGTGCTGCATCGGCGTATAACTATTCAATACCACTTTTACCGTTAATGATTATAAAGCCAATAGTGCTATGTGGCATAGCTTTGCGATCAAGCTGGTGATGAAAACTGAATTTCGACGAACGATCCACGCTGACAATAAGACGACGATTGGCATCCAACGAAGCGATCAAAGGCTAATTATTGCGATGCCGGTCAGCACCACCACTGCACCGGCAATCCGGCGTGCCAGATGATTTTCACGAAAAAGCCAGTACGAAAGAAGGGAGCCGACAATAATGGATGTTTCCCTGAGAGGAGCGACGAGTGCCAGTGGCATGCTCTGCATGGCTGTCAGTACAAGGATATAGGCAAGGGGAGAGCATACAGCAATGATAAGGATTGGGATGATATCCACACGTACAGCAGTTGGAATGCGATTTCGTCGCCGCATCGCACCAGGGGTAAGAATCAGACTCTGTAGCAGGAGTGTGCTGGCGTAGTAGCGCACTGGATCCAGGTGCAGAGAGATTACCGAATAACCGTCCCAGAGTGTATAGCCAGCGATGGCGGTGCCTGTCGCTGCCCCCCAAAGCATTCCCTGTAGTGGTCGGCTTCCGCTCCTGAACGGATTGCCGGTGACAACGAAAATACCAGCGATAACGATAAAAGCGCCGAGTAAAGCGCCTGGTGAAATCCGTTCTCCCATGAGAAGGGTTGCAAACAGTATCGTCAGAACTGGTCCACTTCCTCGGGCAATCGGATAAACAACACCCAGTTCGGCGCGCTCGTAGCCAGCCTGCAAGATTAGAGAATAAGCGATATGAAGTGCAGACGAGATAACTGCGCCGACAGCGAGTCTCCAGTCGAGTTCCTGTTGTCCCTCAACTATCAGAATGAGGCTGAACGGGACCCACAGCAATGATGAGGCACAGCTGTACGCCCAGACGAACACAAGAGTGTCTTCCCTCTTGTATTTTGAGGCTATATTCCATACTGCATGAGCTACCGCAGCAGTAAGAATCATTGCTACCGTGCTGAACTGCATCAGGACATATCGGGCAAATCAATACCCGCCCGTTCAGCCCGGCGACTTTGTTCTTTATCCCGCAGAGTGAGAGCAGCGACCAGCGTATCAATAACGACGAGCTGGGCCAGTCGACTCCCGGCAGCGGCCATCTGTGCCGGGAGTGGCATTCCGCCAACAACGAGCGAAACGTTGGCGAGTGTCGCCAGTGGGGTATCGTACTGGTTAGTTATTGCAATAAGCGATGCTCCTGCCGAGGATGCTGCATCAGCGATGGAGAGTGTGGATGATGTGCGCCCTGTTGAACTGACGACGATGATGACATCGCCTGGACCGAGTAGACGAGCAGCAATCATCGCTGATAAATAATCCTGGATACTGACGGTTATCACACCCGCCGTCCGCAAACGAAAGACCGCATCAGCGGCAACCGTCGCAGAGGGACCAGCACCAAATGCAAATACCTGGCGTGCGCTCTGGATTAAATCGACCGCCTCATCAAGTGCGGAGATTTCGATAGCACCGCTGAGCGCAGTCAGTGCGTCTACACCAGCACGAATTGATGTTTCCAGCACTGATGCCAGCGTCGCATCCGCTGTAAGAACTTCAGGCGGGGCAAAGAATTGGGCAGTGCCACGAGCCCGGGCAATCTCTATCTTAAGTTCAGTGAACCCGGTGAACCCGATCGCTCGTGCAGCGCGTATTACTGTCGGCGGTGATACACCAGCACGGGTGGCAACCTGTGCTGCCGTGCTTGTACCGACAAATAAAGGATCGACAAGCAGGAGATCGACAACTTTAGCCTCACTTGCAGCGAGGTCGCCGCTTCGGGCGTGAATGCTGCCAAGCCATTGCTGTAACCGCTGCTCACCTTCTGAAATTCTATTACCATTTTCTTTATTCATATGTAATATATTACATGTCCTTTGGGAAGGGCACAACCACCACGTAATTAGATTCTGTTGCAAGGAGTCCACATTCATGAACACTGAAATCAATACAGTTGTTGCTGTTTTAGGTCCAGGTGCCATCGGCACAACAGTCGCGGCGGCGTTACACGAAGTCGGCCGCACACCATTGCTGTGTGGACGTACTCCCCGCGATCGCCTGACCTTGCAAGATGGCAACCGCTTTATCACCGTACCCGGTCCGGTACAGACGAATCCGGCACAAATCACTCGCACGGTTGATCTTATCTTTCTGGCAGTCAAGTCCACACAAATCGACGCGGCAGCAGAATGGCTCAGGGCGTTGACTGGCCCGGAGACGGTTATATGCGTGCTCCAGAATGGGGTCGAACAGTTGGACAGGCTCGCTACGTACTCTCTGCCCGGACAGATCGTTCCCGCTGTCGTGTGGTTCCCTGCTCAAGCGCAGTCCGATGGCTCGGTACGCTTGCGTGGTGAGGCGCGCCTCAGCGTGCCAGACGCACCAGCTTCCCGTGTAGTGGCCGCAGCGCTGCAAGGCACGTGGTGCTCCGTAGATCTGGCCGCGAATTTCAGCTCCCTGGCCTGGCGCAAGCTGATGCAGAATGCGGTGGCTGGACTCATGGCACTCACGCACCGCCGCTCAGGCATGTTTGGCCGTGCTGATATCGCCAGGCTTACGCTGGCTTATCTGCAGGAATGCCTGGCCGTGGCACGTGCAGAGGGCGCTGAACTCGGAGACGAAGTGCCGCAGGAGATCCTCGATAAGTTCCGGGCGGCTCCTGCAGACATGAGCACCTCCATCCTCACGGATCGAGAAGCTGGCCGACCGCTTGAATGGGATATCCGCAACGGCGTCATTGCGCGTCGCGGCCGGGTTCACAGCATTCCAACGCCGATCAGCGACATCCTGGTACCGCTTCTTGCGGCTGCGAGCGATGGCCCTGGTTGATCTTAAAGCCGATGATTGCACTCTTACTTCTCTTCTTCGTCGCTCTCGGTGCCGGAGTACTCAGCGGTGTCGTCGGCACTGGCTCGTCGTTAATCATGCTGCCCGTCCTCGTCGCCACGTACGGGCCACGGATTGCTGTGCCTGTTATGGCGATCGCCTCCCTTTTCGGCAACATCGGACGGGTGATTGTCTGGTGGCATGAGATTCGTTGGCGACCGGTGTTTGCCTATTCGTTGGCGGGAGTTCCTGCGGCTGTTCTCGGGGCGCACACGTTACTTACGATTTCTCCTGGCACAGTGGAGGTATTCCTGGCAGCTTTCTTCCTTGCGATGATCCCGCTGCGCCGTCTCATCAGACGATCGAACCTCCACTTGAATCTCTGGCACATGAGTTTTGCCGGGGCGATTGTCGGGTTTCTGACCGGATTCGTGCTGTCCACCGGGCCGCTCAGCGTGCCGGTATTTACCGGGTACGGAATGAGTGGAGGCGTATTTTTGGGATCAGAGGCGGCAAGCGCAATCCTGCTCTACGCTGGCAAGCTAGCTACGTTCGGTATATCGGGCGCACTCGCGCAGCCTGTCCTCACACATGGACTTGCCATCGGCATCGCATTGTTCGTCGGTTCGATGATTGCGAAACGTCTCGTCCAGAAACTCCAGACGCATACGTTCGAGCTTCTCATTGATGCCGTTCTCGTCGCTGGGGCAGTAGGGATGATCCTTGCTCTCAAATGAAATGGCACGCCAGGGCTGACGGCGCAAGCGTGTTGTTGTTGTGTAACAGCTTTCTACAGGCAGCGACGGGTCGGGGTGGAGGGGTTGGCAAGCCATCAGAAATGAATAAAGCCGTACCAGGGTATGCTGATACAGCTTTTTGTTATTGGTCATGCAGCTTCGTTGTTTTTATCCCGCCCTGTGTTAAAAGGTGGTACGTATGCGACCCGGCATGTATCGATATAATCTGACCACCACTGCATCATCGCCTTGCGGGCTTCCAGATGCTCAGCCTTATGAATGTAAGCCAGACGCACGGTGTTGCGCTCCTGGTGACTCATCTGGCGTTCCACTGCATCCTGCGACCATAAGCCAGACTCCATCAGGGCACTGCATGCCATTGCCCGAAAGCCATGTCCGCAGATGTCCTGTTTCGTGTCGAATCCCATAAGGCGCAGTGCTTTATTAACCGCGTTTTCGCACATCGGCCTGTACGGGTTATGGTCGCCGGGGAAGACCAGTTCGTAAGCCCCGGATATTTCCTTAATCCGTTTCAGAATAGCTATAGCCTGCTGTGAGAGGGGCACGATATGAGCAGTGCGCATTTTTGCACCGCGCCCTGAATAACGCACACCCACAATGGCTTCGCGTGTGGCGGGTATCGTCCAAATTCTGTTTATGAAATCAATTTCTGACCAGCGTGCAAAGCGCAGCTCACTGGAGCGAATGAACAGATGCAGCGTCAGCAGGACAGCAAGCCGGGTCAGTTCACGGCCCTGATGATATGCTTCAATGTGTTCAATCAATTCAGGCAGCCGCTCCAGCGGCAGGGCGGGATAGTGGTGTCTCATGGGGGGAGCCGTCACGCCATCAAGATTTGCTGCCGGGTTGGTGTCGATAAATCCCTGATGGACCGCATGGCGCATGATGTTACTGAGGTGCTGCCGCGTGCGGGACGCGACTTCCAGCAGGCCCTTTTCCTCAATACCTTTCAGCAGGTCAATGAAATGATGGGGTTTAAGCTCCGTGACGGACAGATGACCAATTACAGGAAAGATATGGTTGTTCATGCTGGCAAGCAGACGGTCAGCGGTGTTCTGCGACCACTTTTTATTGTTTTTATGCCATGCCAGCGCCACTGTTTTAAACACCTTCTCTGGTGTGCAGGCTCTGCGTTCAGCAGCCCTCTGCTGTGCCGGGTTGATGTTCAGCGCCAGCATCTTACGGATACCTTCGCGCTGCTGGCGGGCATCAGACAGGGAGACGGCAGGATAGGCACCCAGTGCAATGCGGGATTCTTTGCCGTTTATACGATATTTAAGATACCAGTGACGTGAGCCGCCTGGTTTGATAAGAAGGTACAGACCGTTAGAATCAGAAACTTTGAAGGGTTTTGCGGATGGTTTTAAAGTGCGGATTTTTGAGTCGTTAAGGGACATTTGGGGGTCACTCCGTCATCGAACTAACCTGACCCCAGATTTGACCACCAATTTTTCCCGATGCGGAGGGTAAAATCAAAATGCACCGGGAAGAGTTTTCACGCTAACCTCTTGAATCAATATCAGATAAGGATTCGCAAAGATGCATGCAAACAGGAAATTGGCTCCTCTGACTGGGTCGCATTTGCGAGCATGGGGCTATTACAAAAACCAATATGACTAACTAGCAGTAATCCTTAGTTCTCGGGCGGAAGACGAAATGTCATGCTGTTTCGGCAGCAATCCATATAGATTCATAAATTGACATTTTAGCCTCCACGTCGGCAGCGGTGTTGGGAGCAGAGGTTCTACATCTTAAACTGAAGCATTTAAGAAACATTGGCTTCTGGCTGAGTCATTGCCACCGATAAATACCACAATGAGTAGCTACGCTACTTGTGACGTTTTCTACCCCCCCAGGCTTCAACGCATAACGGTAGTCGCGTTACACCCATGGTTATGTCTATCTACAGAAGGGCGAACTGAAGCTTAAATTTTAGAATAACAATGTAGCTCTTAACTATGGCGCAAATATTGCATATTAAAATTAGATAGAATGAGACTATTTAGAATGTTAACGCGAAGATATTTTATAAAGGTTTTTTCATGACACATTTCACACTCAAGCAACTTAAATATTTCGTCACTGTGGTTGAGACCGAAAGCATCGCCGAAGCGTCACGCCAGCTGCATATCGCCCAGCCTTCGATTTCGGTCGCCATCAAAAACCTTGAGGACGCTTTTGAACAGCAGCTGTTCATTCGCCATCATGCACAGGGCGTATCGCTCACCTCCAGTGGGAGACGGTTCTACGAAAAAGCAAAGGAGTTGCTGCGGTTGTCCTATGAGTTTGAGCAAAGTTCACGCGCAGAAAATGAGCTGGTTTGCGGCACCATCGCCGTGGGTTGTTTTGAATCGGCGGCTCCGCTGTATATGCCCAAGCTGATTGCAGGTTTCAAAAAACTCTATCCGGAAATCAATATTCAGCTGTACGACGGTGAACAGCATGAGCTGATGCACGGTTTACATCGTGGCCGTTTTGACATGGCATTTCTCTACGATCTTGACCTGGACAACGCGATTCAGAAAGAACCGCTGAATGCGCCGCATAAACCCTATGCGCTGCTACCGGCGGCGCATCCGCTGGCGAAAAAAAGTGCGGTGACATTACAGGAACTGGCAAGCGAACCGATGATCCTGTTGGATGCGGTACCCAGCAAAAATTACTTTATCAGCATTTTCAAAGAGAATGGTTATTACCCTGAAGTGGCCTATAGCTCTCCGTCAATTGAAATGGTGCGGTGCATGGTCGGGCAGGGGCTGGGCTTTTCGGTGCTGGTGACCCGGCCCTGTTCGGATATGACATACGATGGGCAGCGCTTGGTGCAACTGGATATTATCGATGAAATGGCGGCATCGACGCTGATTATGGCTTATCTGCAAAATAATGAACCCACGCGGCCCACGCGGTTATTTATGGATTATTGCCGCAGTGTTGAATTAACTCCGGCCGTCAGCAGCCATTAAATTGTTACTCTACCCGTTGCGGGTAGAGCAAACGTCAGTTGTATTTAACGTAATTCAAGCCAGGTGGTTTTTAATTTGGTGAATTTATCAAAGGCATGTAAAGACAGGTCGCGGCCAAAACCCGATTGCTGATTGCCACCAAAAGGAACGGTCACATCCAGCGCATCAACGGTGTTGACCGACACCGTTCCGGCGTTCAGTTTGCGCGCCACACGATGTGCCTGATTCAGGTCGTCCGACCATACAGACGCAGCAAGGGCGTAAATATGATTATTCGCCAGTTCGATGGCTTCCGACTCATCATCAAAGACTTTTACCGCGAGCACCGGACCGAATACTTCATCACGCCATAAGTTAACGTTTTCGCTTTCAATCTCAATCACCGTCGGCAGGATGTAGTTAGCGACTGTCTCGATTTCGCGTTGCTCGCCACCCGCGCGCACAATACCGCCCTGAGTCACTGCGGTCTGAATAAAATCCATCACCTTATCTTTATGCGCAGTCGAAACCATCGCGCCCATCCTCGCATTGGGGTTAAGCGGGTGGTCAGGTTGCCAGCCGTGCAACTTCGTGATCAACTTCGCCATAAAGTCGGGATAGATCTTACGCTCAACTAATAATCTGGAGTTAGCTGAACAAACTTCACCCTGGTTGAAACAGATACCGAAGGCGGATTTTTCGGCGGCTAAATCGAGATCCTGGCAATTGGCAAAAATAATGTTGGCGCTTTTGCCACCACATTCCAGCCACACCTGCTTCAAATTGGATTGGCCGGAATAGGCCATAAAGGCTTTGCCCACCGCGGTTGAACCGGTAAAGGTCAGCACATCAACATCGTTATGCTGGCCCAGCGCAGCACCGGCTTCGATCCCCAGCCCGGTAACAACGTTTAACACCCCGGCGGGCAACCCGGCCTCCAGCGCTAGTTCTGCCAGTTTCAGTGCGGTGAAAGGCGAATTCTCCGAGGGTTTCAGGATCACACTATTTCCGGCTGCCAGCGCTGGGCCAATTTTCCAGGCGGCAATATCGAGGGGAAAATTCCACGGCACAATGGCGGCAACCACGCCGACAGGTTCACGGGTGATGGTTGCCAGGGTACCCGGACGGGTGGGGGCAACCTCGTCATAAATCTTATCGATACTTTCTGCGTACCAGGCCATCACATGAGCAGCACCAGGCACATCAACGTTATAGGCATCGAGCACCGGTTTCCCCATGCTTGCGCTTTCCAGCAGCGCCAGTTCTTCCCGGTGCTCCAGCATCAGCTCCGCCAGCCTGCGCAGCACGGCTTTGCGTTGCGCTAAAGGACATTCAGACCAGATACCAGAGGTAAATGCCTGGCGTGCTGAACGCACCGCAGCGTCAATATCCTCAGCCTGGCAAGCGGTGACGTCCGCTAACACTGCATTGGTGGCGGGATTCACCACCGCCCAGGTTTTCTCCGCTTTGGCGAAGTAAGGTTTACCCCCGATAAGGGCATGCGTGCTAAAGCGTTGTTGGTTCAGCAGACCTTGCCAGTAATCACGATTATGCATAAGCGTTCTCCTTATTCGTCTCGGTCTCAGCTACCGGCGTTCCTTGCAGGATCATGCTTGCCGCACGTTCGCCAATCATAATTGAAGGCGCATTGGTGTTGCCGCTGATAAGCGTCGGCATAATTGATGCATCTGCCACGCGCAAATTTTCCACGCCATATACCTTGAGAGTGTCCGGTGCGACAACACTCATTTCATCCCGCCCCATCTTGCAGGTGCCAACCGGATGGAAAACCGTGGCGCAATATTCTTTGACGTATTGATGCAGCTGTTCGTCAGTCTGGATATGTTTGCCCGGCAGCATCTCTTCGCCATGCAATGCATTGAATTCCGGCTGAGCCAGAATATTCCTTGCCACTTTTATCCCTTCCACCAGCACGCTGGCGTCATAAGGATCGGCGAGGAAATTAAAATCAATAGCGATCTGCCCATCACGCTTTAACTGCAACGCGCCGATCGACCGCGGACGTAAAACGCAGGTGTGAATCGCATAGCCGTGGCCCCATTCAAATAAACGGCCACGATGGCTGCGATAACCCGGCACAAAATGGAACTGAATATCGGGTTCATCGCTACTGAGTTTTGTCGCGGCAAAGCCACCGGCTTCAACATAATTGGTGGTTAGCCAACCTTTGCGACGAAAGAGATACTGGAAGGGGGATGTCAGGATCGGTTTCCAGGCGGCGAGGGAAAAACCAAGCGTCAGAGGGTTTCTGGAACGCACGGTGACCAGACCATCCAGATGGTCCTGAAGATTTTTGCCCACCCCGGGAAGAGGGTGCACCAGCGGAATACCTGCGGCCTCAAGTTCGGCAGCAGGCCCGATACCTGATTTCAGCAGAATATGCGGTGAGCCGATCGAGCCGGCCGAAAGGATGACTTCATGGCGGCAGAGAATTGACGTGGGTTGATCGCGGCCATGCTCAGTTATTCGCACGCCTTTGACCGCTTTGTCTTCAATGATCAACGTTTGCACGGTGCAGTCAGTCATCACGGTCAAATTGCTGCGCCCAATATGGGGATGCAAAAATGCACGATAGCATGATAACCGTTTGCCATCCTTTTGCGTGACGTTGTAAATGCCGACCCCCGCCAGCGATTTACCGTTAAAGTCGGTGTTCTCCGCTAATCCGACCCGCTTGCCCGCCGCGACAAACAGCGCTGATACCGGATTGGGATCGCGCGGTTTATCGACCAGTAATTCGCCGTTAAAACCATGATATGCCGGGTCCTGAGACAGCAGATTCTTTTCCGATCGTTTGAACCAGGGCAGGACATTATTCCAGCCCCAGCCCTCACAACCTTGCTGTTCCCAGCGGTCATAATCAGAAGGTAATCCGCGAATATAAATCATGCTGTTCATGGATGAGGAACCACCCAGCGCCTTGCCGCGCGGGACGTGGATTTGCCGTCCCCCCAGGCTTTTTTGTGGCGTTGAATAAAAGTTCCAGCTGAACTTTTTGCTTTTATACAGGGTGATGGTGCCCGCAGGCGTCTGGATACGCGGGGTTTCATCACGGCTACCGGCCTCGATAAGGCAGATCTTGAGATCTGCCTGCTCTGCAAGCCGGGCGGCCAGTACTGAACCTGCGGAACCACCACCAATAATGATGTAGTCATAGGTCTTGCTATTGTTCATAGTCATTCCGGTGATTATTTAGCAACAGAGGTTTGCGCCACTGCCTGAGTACGGCAGAGGAAATAATAAACAGGTGAGACGATGGCTAAACCAATAATCCAGGAGATGTCGGCACCACCTAACATATTTGCTGCCGGGCCGGTATAGATGGCGGTAGACATAAAGGGAATCTCGACGATGATGCCCAGCAGATAACAGAAAATGGCTTTTGAATTGAAGTAACCGTATATGCCACCGTCGCGACGGAAGAATGAAGCGACATCATAATTACCGTGGGCCACCAGATAGTAATCAACCAGGTTAATTGCCGTCCACGGCACCAGCACATACAGCAGCATCAGAATAAAGTTGGTGTAATTGACCAGAAAGTTTTCCTGACCATAAATCGCAATCAGCACTTCGATAAGGATGGTGACAATCGAAACCACAATGCGGGCGCCAGAAAGTGGCGACCATTTAGGCAGGAATGTCTGGCCGAGCGTCAGGGTGCAGAGCACGCCGCAATAGAGGTTCATTGCATTGGTCGCGGCAATGCCTAAGGCAAACACAATAATTACGGTGGAGGATAATCCGCCGGTCATATTCACAATGCTGGTGATTAAATCACCATCCACGATGCAAATAGAAACCAGAATGCCAAGAATCATCGGGAACAATGAACCCAGTACGCATCCCAGGTAGCTACACCAGAAGACACTTTTTTCGCTGATATCTTTTGGCATGTAGCGGGAATAATCGGATACATAAGGCGCATAGGCCAGCTGCCATAACGCGGCGATGGAAATGGCACCGAGGAATCCGCTGAGATTAAAGCCATTACGTGCGAGAAAATCAGTCGGCAGACCATGCACGAAAACAATCCACGCAAAGGCCGCGAGCAAAATAATACCGGATACCCACGACATCACCTTGGTGTAGGCATGAATCAGGTTATAACCGAAGGCACAGGCGACCAGGCTGAGTACCGCAGAAACCAGGATGCCGGTATCGGTAGAAACCGGTGCGTAGATGGCGTGCAGTGACTGACCGCCCAGCACCAGGTTCGATGCCAGAAAGCCGATATACATGATGACGACTAACGCCACCACCAGCACGGAACCATAAGAACCAAACTGGCCGCGGGTTTGCACCATCTGCGGCACACCTAATTGTGGCCCCTGCGCGGAATGCAATGCCATAAACAGCCCACCGGCAAGGTTACCAATCAATACGGCGAGGGTGGCCCACATAAAAGATAAGTGGAAAATACTCACCGCCAGCGCACCGGTAATCACGGTAAGCAACATGATGTTTGAACCAAACCAGATGGTAAAAAGATCCCGTGGCTTGCCATGACGTTCATGCGCGGGAATGGGCTGGATGGTGCTCAACTCTATTGTGGTTGCAACAGCATTATCTTTTGGGTTGTTTGTCATCATAGTTATCTCAACAAAGTCATTTGCAGGCTTGCCGCATGGCTGCGGTTATAACCACCCAAAAAATTGGGAGGGGTGAAAATAACGTTGATGGGATGTTGCAACAGTTGGCTATAGAGAGAAATGAAGAAAAATATAGCCAACTAATATAAAAAAAAGATGCAATCTCGCTTATGGATTGGCTGCCCCAAATTGGAACGTTAAAGAATGACAGGTGAGATATTTTTGAATCTAATTAACTATTTGATTATTAACATCTAAAATGCCACGTTCTGGCTGAATGCCTTATTTTGGTGCGCGTCTGCTCGTCACTGAAGCATCGTTGGCAATATTAAATATCGTCAATTTTGCAAAATTAATAAGTAAAAATGTTGTCTGTGAATCGCGTTAATTTGATTTATCTCAGCACCTTTTTATCTTGCCTGTGCAGAGCGGATGCGGCTTTAACAGGGCTTTGTATTTTATTTCGGCGGACAAGGTTGCCAGCAGGTTAAATATTTTCTATCCAGACGCTCACTTTATAATATTTTACCGCCTGCACGTGCTCCAATAGTCTTGGGTCCTTCTTAAGTGGTTAATCCCCTGCGTGATGCGGGATGAAGGACGTTGAAATGACATCATTAAAAACTGAAACAGATACGCTGATTATTGGCGCGGGTCAGGCGGGGGTTGCCATGAGCGAACACCTGACGCGTCTGGGCATTCCGCATCTGGTAGTGGAGAAAAATCGGATTGCCGAATCCTGGCGTAGTCGTCGCTGGGATTCGCTGGTTGCCAACGGTCCGGCCTGGCATGACCGCTTTCCGGGGATGGAGTTTCCCGGCTGCTCACCTGACAGCTTCGTGGCGAAAGAACAGGTTGCCGATTATTTTGTCAGCTACGCCGCCATGAACCAGTCACCGATTCATACTGGCGTCGAAGTGTTAAGCGCTGAACGCAATCAGGGGCGCAGTGGTTTCACCGTCACCACCTCCGCAGGCGTGATCAATGTGCAGCGTATCGTGGCCGCTACCGGTCCTTTCCAGCGTCCGGTCATCCCGGCGATTGCTCCTCAGCATAGCCAGGTACAACAGCTGCACTCGGCAGACTATAAAAATCCGCAGCAGCTGCCGCAGGGGGGCGTGCTGGTGGTTGGTGCCGGTTCTTCCGGCGTGCAGATTGCTGATGAGCTGCAACGTGCCGGTAAGCCCGTATGGCTGTCGGTGGGACCGCACGATCGTCCACCACGTTCCTACCGTGGCCGGGACTTCTGCTGGTGGCTTGGGGTACTCGGTCTGTGGGATGCCGCAGCCAGCCAGCCGGGCAAAGAGCATGTCACCATCGCCGTCAGTGGCGCACGCGGTGGGCATACCGTCGATTTCCGTCGTCTGGCGGCGCAGGGCGTTAACCTCGTTGGCCTGACTGAAAGTTTCACCGCTAACACCGTACGTTTTCAGGATGACCTGGCGGTGAATATTGCGCGCGGCGATGCTAATTATCTCGCATTGCTGGATGCTGCTGACGCGTATATCGACCGTAACGGTCTTGATTTACCGCCTGAACCGCAAGCACGTGAGTTCCTGCCAGACCCCGCCTGCGTAACCCATCCGCAGCTGTCACTTAATCTGGCCGAAGCTGGCATCACCAGCATTATCTGGGCGACGGGCTACGTGGCCGATTACAGCTGGCTGAAGGTTAATGCCTTTAATGACCAGGGCAGACCGCAGCATCATCGTGGTGTTTCCAGCGAGCCTGGCGTCTATTTTCTCGGCTTGCCGTGGTTGTCACGTCGTGGTTCCACCTTTATCTGGGGCGTCTGGCACGATGCCAAATTTATTGCTGACCAGATCGCTATCCAGCGCCAGTACCAGCATTACCGCGCTCCCTCTGACTCGCTTTAAGGAACTGTTATGCCTACTCATCAACGTATTCGTATGTTCAACACCAAAGAAACCTATCCGAATCAGACGCTGGACAACGATCTCTGCCAGGCGGTACGCGCTGGTAATACCGTCTACGTGCGCGGCCAGGTCGGTACCGATTTTGCAGGCAATCTGGTCGGGCTGGGCGATCCCCGCGCTCAAACCGAACAGGCGATGAAAAACCTCAAACAGCTGCTGGAAGAAGCCGGTAGCGACCTGAGCCATATCGTGAAAACCACCACCTATCTTACCGATCCACGCTATCGCGAGCCGGTTTACCAGGAAGTGGGCAAATGGCTGAAAGGGGTGTTTCCGATTTCAACTGGTCTGGTGGTTTCGGCGCTGGCACAGCCGCAGTGGCTGATGGAAATTGATGTGATTGCGGTGATCCCGGATGACTGGGAGGCGAAATGACGCTTTCGATTGCCGCACGCTGTGCGGAGTCCGGCCAACTCGGTATCGCCATTAGCTCGTCGAGCATTGCCGTCGGCGCGCGTTGCCCGTGGCTGGTGGCCGGAGTGGGGGCGGTATCCAGCCAGAACATTACATTACCGGCACTGGGGCAGCAGATTCTGGCGCGGCTGGAGGCGGGGTTAGCGCCGGAACAGGCACTGAAAAGCGCGCTGGCAGAAGATCGCTTTAGCGAGTATCGCCAGGTGACTGTCATTGACGCCAGCGGTCGCAGCGCCGCCTTTAGCGGTGACAAGACGCTGGGTATTTATCATGTGGTGCAGGGCAAAGAATGCGTGGCCGCAGGCAATATGCTGGCGGAGCAAGCGGTGATCGCCGCAATGGTGACGGCTTTTGAAGCCACCACCGGTGAACTCACCAGTCGTCTGATTACGGCGTTGCAGGCGGGGATCGACGCTGGTGGTGAGGCGGGGCCGGTGCATTCTGCTGCCGTGAAAGTAGTCGATGATTACACCTGGCCGCTGGTGGACCTGCGCGTCGATTGGGCAGAAGAAAACCCATTGGCAGAGCTGCACAAGTTGTGGCTGGCGTATGAACCGCAGATGCAGGCTTACGTCACCCGGGCACTGGATCCACGCGATGCCCCGAGCTATGGCGTACCCGGCGATGAGTAACGCGGTACGCGACATCCTCGCGGCACTGCTGGCGTTTGATACCACCAGCCGCGAATCCAATCTGGCGTTGATTGCCTGGATTGAAGATTTTCTGGCGCAACGGGGTATCGCGTCGCAACGCATCATGGATGACAGCGGGCGCAAAGCCAATCTGTATGCCCGGCTGGGACCGGGCGGTGACGGCGGGGTGATGTTGTCCGGTCATACCGATGTGGTGCCGGTCGATGGTCAGCAATGGACGCTGCCGCCGTTTGCCCTGACACAACAGGAAGGGCGCTACTATGGCCGTGGCAGTGCCGACATGAAGGGCTTTCTGGCCTGCGTGCTGGCATCGCTGGATAACTTTCTGACCCAGCCGTTGCGCCTGCCGCTGCATCTGGCTTTTTCCTATGATGAGGAAGTGGGCTGCCTCGGGGTGCGCAGCATGGTGGACTATCTGCGCGCGTCTGCGGAAAAACCCGCCATGTGTATCATCGGCGAGCCGACAGAAATGCGCCCGGTGTATGGACACAAAGGCAAGGTGGCGATGCGTTGTCAGGTGCATGGCCGCGCCTGTCACTCGGCCTATGCACCCTCTGGCGTCAATGCCATCGAATACGCGGCCAGGCTTATCAACCAGCTGGGCGCAGCGGCGCAGCAACTGAAGCAGATCGAGGATGCGCGTTTTGATCCCCCCTATAGCACGCTCCAGACCGGTATGATTCAGGGCGGCAGCGCGCTGAACATCGTGCCGCAGGATTGTCAGTTTGATTTTGAAATCCGCTATCTGCCGGGCGCTAATGTTCAGGGTGTGATGACCGAGGTCGAGCTGTTCTCGCAACAGCAATTGTTACCGCAAATGCAGGCGGTGGCAGCCGAGAGCGCGATCCGTTTTCAGCCGCTGAGCTACTATCCTAGCCTGCTCACCGATCCGCAATCGCAATTCGCGCAGTGGCTGGCGCAATGGAGTGGCAGCAATGATTTCTCAACCGTGGCGTTTGGCACCGAAGGGGGATTGTTTGATGAAGCGGGGATTGCCACCCTGATTTGCGGGCCAGGCAGCATGGCGCAGGGGCATAAGCCGGATGAGTTTATTGCTATTGAACAAGTAGAACACTGCATGAGTATGCTGGTAAATTTATGTAAATGGATGCGTACAGTTCCTTTAAAATGAAACAGTCAATAGTTAGTTAAACCTAATGAAGCTAACCGTAAAAACGGCTCTGGTAAAAAAGACCTCAAAACACCGACCGGTAGTTTTGAACTGGCACCACCGCGTGATCGCAACGGCACGTTTGAACCGCAACTGGTAAAAAAGCACCGGACCAAACTCTCCAACGGGATAGAACGTAAGATCATCCGCCTGTTCGCTCTGGGGATGAGCTATCAGGATATCGGCCGGGAAATTGAGGATTTATAAGCGTTAAGCGTGTCCAGCGCCACCATCAGTGCGGTCACCGATAAAGATATCCCCGAATTTAAACAGTGGCAGCAGCGACCCCTTGTGAAGGTCTATCCTTTTGTCTGGTTGGATGCCAGTCACTACAAAATCCGCGAAGAAAGCCATTACCAGAGCTAGGCTGTATATACCGTTCTGGCACTGAATCTGGAAGGCAAAAAAGAAGTATTGGACCTGTATCTGTCGGAAAGTGAAGGCGCTAACTTCTGGTTATCCATACTGAGTGGCATGCAAAACCGTGGCGTTGAAGATATCCTGATCGATTGCGTGGACGGACTGACCGGCTTCCCTGAGGCGATTAACAGCATTTATCCACAGACTGAAGTGCAACTGTGCGTTATTCATCAGATACGCAACTCGATCAAAGACGTGGCATCGAAGTATGAATAGACCCGGGTTTCGTAGACACTTTTTTGCCTCATTGGAGTGACCCCGAGCCCATAGACAAAACTGACCTATATTTTGAGCATAGGAGGAGTCTATGGGCACACCACGTTTTACCCCTGAATTTAAAGAAGAAGCGGTCCGCCAGATCACTGAGCGGGGCTATTCCGTTGCTGACGTTTCAGAACGCCTCGGCGTGTCGGCGCACAGTCTTTACAAATGGGTCCGTTCAGTAAAACCTGATAATAACGGGCATCAGGCTCAGGACTTACTGGATGCCAGAACGGAAATTCTCAGGCTGAAAGCGCAGCTTAAGCGTACTGAGGAAGAACGGGATATTCTTAAAAAGGCAGCGCGGTACTTTGCCAGAGAGCCCGACTAAAGTACCGCTTCATCAACGATCACCGTGATATATGGTCGATCGCCGCGATGTGTCGGGTTTTGAAAGTTGCCCGTGCCGGATTTTACGTCTGGCTTCATTGTCCTGTCTCTGCAGGAGAAAAGGATAACCAGCGATTGTTGAAATTAATCCGCGACTCTTATGCACTGAGCGGCGGTGTTTACGGCTATCGCAGGGTTCACTGCGACTTACGTGAAGTCGGTGAAGCATGCAGCAGAAACCGGGTAGCCAAGATCATGAAGCAAAACAGGATACGGGCCGTACATGGCTACAAGATACCCCGTGGGACCAGAGGGCGTCCGTCACTGATAGCACCTAACCGCCTGCTGCGGGAGTTCACGGTTGTGAAACCCAATCAGGTCTGGGTAACGGATATTACCTATATACGGACCTGGCAGGGCTGGCTCTATCTGGCCGTGGTCATCGACCTGTTTGCCCGTAATGTGGTGGGCTGGTCAATGAAACCGACGCTGTCGCGTGAACTTGCACTGGATGCGCTGCTGATGGCCGTCTGGCGGCGTAAACCTGCCGAAAGCGTGATAGTGCACAGCGATCAGGGCAGCCAGTACGGCAGCGATGACTGGCGACGGTTCTGCCAGGCTAATAACCTGTCACCCAGCATGAGCCGGCGCGGCAACTGCTGGTATAATGCCGTGGCAGAATCCTTCTTCAGTTCGCTAAAAAAAGAGCGCATCAGAAAGCGGATATATAAAACCCGGGACATGGCCCGGGCTGATATATTTGATTATATCGAAGTGTTCTACAACCGGACCCGACGCCACAGTCACCTGGGAGGCGTCAGTCCAGAGGCCTTCGAAAAGGCCTCGTCGTGAGGACAGCGAATGTCTACGGGAATGGGGTCACTCCACCTGGGAGGCGTCAGTCCAGAGGCCTTCGAAAAGGCCTCGTCGTGAGGACAGCGAATGTCTACGGGAATGGGGTCACTCCATAAGCCAGCCTGCAATGTCTGCCCACATTCATTCACTTGAGGCTTTTACCGGGTGTGTTCTCTTTACTCGTCGTTCACATGGTGTGGTGGCTACAGTGGATGGGGAGGAATTGGCGAGATTGGTG